>Ga0208242_100013_pt1 | contig 380220 bp, 334 predicted proteins | sample SubbioAug_CSW13A_FD_184825 | JGI IMG/M metagenome (GOLD analysis project Ga0208242, IMG submission 184825) | Serpentinite rock and fluid subsurface biosphere microbial communities from McLaughlin Reserve, California, USA - CR12Aug_CSW13A (SPAdes) | ecosystem: Environmental > Terrestrial > Deep...
GTGTTGCAGGCTTCACCGGCCAGGTCGTAGCGCAGCTCGGTGACCAGGGTCTGGCCGCCGCTGGCGCTGTGGGTGATGCGCGTGGGGCGGCCCAGGGCGTCGCGGGTGATGGCGGTGGCGCGGCCCAGCGCGTCGGTGACTTGTGCGGGCAGACCGCGCACGTCGTAGCTGGTCTGGGTGGTGCCGGCGTCGGGCGTGGCTTCGCTGCGGGCATTGCCCTGCACGTCGCGCACATAGGTGGTGGTGACGCTCTTGAAGTCGCTGGCCTGGGTGACGGCGTCCAGTGGGTTGTAGGTCAGCCGCGCGGTGCGGCCCATGGGGTTGGTGATCGCGGTGACACGGTTGAGCGCGTCCAGTTGCTGGGTGGTGGCGTTGTTGGCGGCGTCGCGGGTGCTGACGCGCTTGCCATTGGCGTCGTAGCTGTAGTGCTCGACTTGTGAGGTCCCGATGGTTTCGCTCTCGACCCGGTTGAGGCTGTTGATGACCCGGCGCAGCTCGAAGGCCACCTGGCCGCCGCTGTTGCGCACCACCTCGTGCGTGGCGTTGCCCATGGGGTCGAGTGTGTAGTCGCCGCGCTGGCCGCGGTTGTCGGTCCAGCCAATGAGGCGTTCAGCGGCGTCGTAACGGTAGTTGATGACGTGGCCATTGGGCAGGGTGACACGGCTGACGTCGCCCCAGGCGGTGTAGGTGTAGCGCGTGGTGAGGGTGACGCCACCGGCCTGCTGCGCGCTCGCGCTGACCCAGCCTCTGGGTGTGTAGGAGAAGGTGCGCACGAGGCCGTCGGGCTGGGTGATGCGCGAGAGCCGGCCAGCCGCGTTGTAGGCGTAGCTGGTGACATGCCCCAGGGCGTTGACACTGCGTGTGCGCTGGCCGAGGGTGTTGTAGGTGTGGGTGGTGGTGGCACCGGCCGGGTCGGTCTCGGTGGCCATGAGGCCGGCGGCGTTGTAAGACCAGCGCCAGGTCTGACTGGACGGTGAGCCACTGGTGGCGGTGATGGTGCGCTCAATCAGGTTGCCGCGGTCATCATAGGTGTTGACGGTGCGCCGGCCGCCGGATTCGTCGATCTGGACGGGCAGGCGGAAGGTGGGGTGCCATTGGATGGTTTGTTGCCTTAAACCATTGCCTTCATCGATCCTGACAGGTAAGTGTCGGATCAAATCGAAGTCTTTGGCGAAAACACTATTGCCAAAAAAATCTGTGGCCCTGCTTATCAAACCTGCTGCGTTAATAGTTCTTGTTCTAATCGAATCTGAATTATGGACAGAGGACGGATCAGTGGCAAATGTCGCATTTACTCTCTGGCCAGTTGCACTGTAATCATAGATGCGAGCCCTTCCCAATGGATCGGTTACTCTGACGGCACTGTAGGTACCTGTACCGAGGTTGATCGCATGTGGAAAGTAGCCAATTTGGTATCGACCAGCACCGTTTACCTTAGCGGTTTCGACCGCCTGACCATGAGCATCGTAAGCGTAGGTCGCCAGTCTCTGTGTACCGCGCCCAATCCCAGTAAGCCATCCACTATGAACAGGATGCTCGTAGAAATACTGATAAGCAACATTGTCCGGATATGTTACGCTCACCAACCGATGTCGATCATATTGATAGCTAACTTGAGCCACACGAACGCCAGCAGGGTTGACATGCGAAACTGAGACCAAGTGTCCTTCTGGGTTGTACTCAAAAGCCAGTCGTCCCCCAAACTGACTTACCACTTCAAGTGGCCGAGGCGCATTCGGAGGAGACAGAGGATCAGGTATGATTCTTGTTACCCAACCATTAAGGTGGCGAATCTCTTTTAACAAGTATCGTGGCCTCGATTCAGGCAAGGAAAGATTTGGCACCTCGAAGACATATTGATCATCATTGTCCACCGCCTGGAAAATAGCAACAAATCCTTCACCTGACGGTTCGTTTTGTGGATGCAACGAGAGTCTGTCTTTGTGAGATCCCGCAGAGATCCAAGATCCATTCTCAAGCTTGAAGGACCTGTATCTGCCATCGCCTATGTTAATAGAAATTCTGGTTGGCTGGCGTGAGTGCGAATTCGATGAAGTAAACTTGCTGAGCGTCAATCTGGACTCATACAAATGAGACCAACCAATGCCCATTGATGGCGTTGATGGGTCATCAAACGGAGTTGAGACATCATCCTGCCCAGCTAAGCGAACATACTCAGAAGCACCTACATACTGGAAGGATTGCCTGGAAGCACCTGATCTGCTGCTTCTGTAAAGTCTGGAAAAACTTATTGATCGGAAACCGTCACCAAGCAAATCCCGCTCTAAATGCACCTTCTCGGCGCTTACGGCAAGAATCGGATTTCCATGATGCGTTTCATCACATGGACAGGTATTGCACGAGTCACCAAATGCATCGGGCGGATCTGGCCGCTCCTCACAGTATCCGTAGTAACTTCCAGACTGAGTTTGTTCATACTCTCGATAGGTACAGGTTATTTGGCCTTGTTCATTGGGACCACACAATCTACGTTCCGTAAATATTTGGCCTTTACATGGGTAAGGCCGAGTGAGGTCAACACTTGTTCTGATCAAAGTATGTCGAGCATAAGACCCATATGGCTCACCACTGAACAATTGATTCAGATACAGAACGTGCTTTTCCATGGAGATTTGGCACGCTTCTTCGTAGCTTTCCACACTCCAACCAATCTGCGAAGAATCAAAGGACACAGACCGATATCTACATGCCTCATATGCAGTTGCATTGGATTGCATCACAAGCAAGCTCACCAACAAAACTCCAACAAGATCAATTATTCTTTTCACGACCCCTCCAAGACGCAAACTGCCTGATTCACCTATAAAAGATCATCGCAGGTGAGTGGGAGCACACCTGAACGAATGCTTACCGTACAGGCACAGTTGGTCTAGATCTCTTCAGCCACTGTCAACTCTGACAGGTCACCCCTCCCGCAACCACCCCGCCAGCCGCCCTACCCCCTCCTCCAGCCGCCGCAGGTCGCGGCTGGCGAAGCACCAGCGCAGCCAGCCGGCGCCTTCGTCGCCGAAGGCGCTGCCGGGGGCCAGGCCAAGGCCGGCTTCGCGGACCAGGCGTTTAGCGGTTTGCAGGCAGTCGGGGTGGCCGGGCAGGCGGAAGAAGGCATACATGCCGCCGCGCGGGCTGGCCAGTTCGACGCCGGGCAAGGCCTGCAGACGGGGTACCAGGGTGTCGCGGCAAGCCCGCAGGTGGGTCACCAGGCCGGGGGTGATGTCGTCGCTGTGCTGCAGGGCGACGGTGGCCGCGCGCTGCACAAAGACCGGCGCACACGAGGTGTTGAACTCGATGAGCTTGCCGATCGCGGACGTGAGCGTGGCGGGCAGCACCAGCCAGCCCATGCGCCAGCCGGTCATGAGAAAGCTCTTGGAGTAGCTGTGGGCGACGATGAGGCGGTCGTCGGGCTCGGCCACGTCGAGGAAGCTGCTGGCGGCGCCGTGGGGGGTGTCGTCGCCATAGTAGAGGCGCTCATAGACCTCATCGGCCAGGATCCAGGTGCCGGTGTGGCGGCAGTGGTCCATGATGGCCTGCTGCTCGGTGCGGCTGAGGGTCCAGCCGGTAGGGTTGCTGGGCGCATTGACGATGAGCAGGCGGGTGGCCGGGGTGATGGCCTGCAGCAGTGCCGGCAGGTCCAGCGTCCAGGCGCCGGCCGACACGGTCAGCGGGAAGCTGTGGACACGGGCGCCGAGGATGGCCGGCTGGGCGGCGAGATTGGGCCAGGCGGGCGTGACAACGACGACCTCGTCGCCGGCATCGACCAGGGCCTGCGAGGCGAGCATGAGGCCGTTGACGCCGCCAGAAGTGACGGCGATGCGGTCGAACAGCGCCTGGGTGGACAGGTGCCGGTGCAGGCTGTGGGTGTAGCCGGCAATGGCATGACGCAGCTCGGGCAGACCGAGGTTCTGGGCGTAGAAAGTTTCGCCGGCATTGAGCGAGGCGATGGCCGCCTGGCGGATCACCTCCGGGGTGACTTCATCGCTTTCGCCAAACCAGAATCGGAGTACGCCCTCGCGGCCCATGCCTTCATTGGCCACTTCGCGGATGCGAGACTCGTGCAGACCTGACACCACCTGACGCATGAACTTCTCCTTGTTGATCAGGGGAAGTATGCCGGGTGTCGGGCCTGGTCTCAGGGCCTTGTCATCTGGCAGCGGTGCGGGTGCTCAGCCTGTTCGTGGGTGAGCTGGCGGATGACGCGGAAGCCGTAGCCCGAACCTTCGACGTCGAACTTGACGCCGGGAGCGCCCTGGCGATCCATGACAGCCACGGCCAGGGTCTGCTGGACCTGGTGGTCGGCTGCGCGCATGCGGGCACGCTGGCCGGCCAGGCTCACGTCGGCCTGCTCCAGGGCGGCGGCAATGGCGCCGGCTTCGACCCGGCCGGCGCGCTCGATGGACTGGGCCAGAGCCTCTATCATGAGCTGCATGCGCATGTGGACATAGTCATCGGCCGGGCTGGGAAAGCGCTGGCGGAAGGACTGGTAGAAAGCTTCGGACTCGGTCGTGGGTACGTTGGGGAACCAGTCGGCCACCGCCACGACCTTGCCGATGCCGGCGTCGCCCATGGCAGCGGGGGCACCGAGGGCGTTGCCATAGAAGGTGTAGAAGCTGCCGTTGAATCCGACTTCGCGGGCCGCCTTGACCAGCAGGGTCAGATCGTTGCCCCAGTTGCCCGTCAGCACGGCCTGGGCACCGCTGTTCTTGATCTTGGTGGCGTACGGTATGAAGTCCTTCACCCGGGCCATGGGATGCAGCTCGTCACCCACGATCTGGATGTCGGGCCGCTGGGCGCCCAGTTGCTGGCGTGCTTCGCGCAGCACGGCCTGGCCGAAAGAGTAGTCCTGACCGATCAGGTAGATGCGCTGCAGCGCCTTGTCTTCACGCAGCACGCTCATGAGCGCGGTCATGCGCATGTCCGCATGGGCGTCGAACCGGAAGTGCCAGTAGCTGCACTTCTCGTTGGTCAGCACCGGATCGACCGCCGAGTAGTTGAGGAAGACCATTCGGCGCTGCGGCTCTCGCTCGTTGTGGCGGTTGATGGCCTCGATCAGGGCGCTGGCGGTGGCCGAGGAATTGCCCTGGGCCACGATGCGGATGCCGCGATCGACCGCCGAGCGCAGGGCGGACATGGCCTCTTCGGCCTGGCCTTTGCTGTCGAAGCGCTCGATGACCAGCGGGCGGGCACCGCCCTCGGAGGCGGGGAGTTTCACGCCGCCGCGGGCGTTCACCCGTTCGGCGGCCCAGACCAGGTTGCGAAAGACAGCTTCTCCGGTGTTGGCAAAGGGGCCCGACAGCCCCTCGATCATGGCGATGCGGATGGGCTCGCCTTGCGGAGCCGTCGGTTGGGCCTGGAGGCCGGCTGAGGCGAGCAGGCCGATAGCCAGGGTGAGAAAGCCACGGCGGGCGTGGGCAATGCGAGAGGAAATCATGGACAAGAGGTCTCCGGGTTTCGGCGGTTGGGCGAGGTGGCGCCTGCCGCACATCCTGGCCACCTGTCGCGCAGGTGACAACGAAATGCGGAGTGTAATTCCTAATTACAGGCACTCCTCCCCAGGGGTATCAGGGTCGTCAGCCGGCAGAAGATGCCAGTTCGGACAGAGGCCAGCGCGGGCGGACGTCGAATCGGTGGATACCGGAGGTACCCATCTCCAGCAAGCCGGCCTGGGCCCGCAGGCCGGCGGCCAGGGCAATCATGGCGCCGTTGTCGGTGCACAGGTGCAGTTCGGGGTAGTGCACCCGCACGCCCGCACGGGCGCAGGCATCGTTGAGCTGCTGGCGCAGCAGGGTGTTGGCCCCGACGCCTCCGGCCACCACGAGGCGGCGCAGGCCGCTGGCCTTGACCGCAGCCATCGATTTTTTCACCAGCACTTCGACGATGGCGGCCTGGGCACTGGCGGCGACATCGGCCTTCTGCTGCCCGGTCAGGGGGTCGGCCAGGTGGCTGGTGGCAGGACCTTCCGGGCGGGCGTGTGCCAGCCGCTTGACTTGGGTGAGCACGGCCGTCTTCAGGCCGGCAAAGGAGAAGTCCAGGTCGCCACTGTGCAGCATGGGGCGGGGAAAGCGATAGGCAAGGGCATCGCCCTGCCCGGCCAGACGCGAAAGCGCCGGTCCACCTGGGTAGCCCAGGCCAAGCAACTTGGCCGACTTGTCGAAGGCCTCTCCGGCCGCATCGTCGATGGTTTCACCCAGCAGTTCGTAGCGCCCCACCCCATCGACACGCATCAACTGGGTGTGACCTCCCGAGACCAGCAGCGCCACGAAAGGGAATTCGGGCGGGTCGGCGCTCAGGAACGGGGACAGCAGGTGGCCTTCCAGGTGGTGGATGCCAACCGCCGGCTTGCCCAGCGCCATGGCCAGCGAAACGGCCACACCTGAACCGACCAGCAGTGCGCCGGCCAGGCCGGGACCCCGGGTGTAGGCAATGGCATCAATCTGGTCCAGCTGCACCTCGGCCTGCGCCAGCACGGCCTCAGTCAGGGGCAGTACACGGCGGATGTGGTCGCGGCTGGCCAGCTCAGGCACCACGCCGCCATAAGCCTGGTGCATCTCGATCTGGCTGTGCAGCGCGTGCCCGAGCAGGCGTGGCACGGCCGGGCCGCTGGCGTCCACCAGGGCCACACCGGTTTCGTCACAGGAAGACTCGAAGCCAAGAATGCGCATGGGGCGGGAGTGTACGTGCAGTGCCCCTGAGCCGTGGCTCGGCACGGTTGTTGCTGCTGTCACCCTATCCATGAAAACCGGACTGCATTTCCTCATCGCCGCCAAACGTTGCGAGATCGCCGAGCTGCAAGAGCTGACACAGACCAGCGCCCTGGTGCGTGTGACGGCCCGGCTGGTGCATGGCCTGCAACGCGAAAGGGGCCTGTCCAACCTGTTCCTCGCCAGCCAGGACAGCCACTGGGCGCCTGAGCTGCACCAGCAGGTGGCCGCCTGCCTGACCATGCAGCAAGAGCTGCTGGACGGTTTCGGTGCGATGGACACCGAGCCCCGGCTGGGACAGGGTGCGCGCCTGTTCAGCCGCATTGCCTACGTGATGCAGGGGCTGGACGCGCTGGCCGCCTTGCGCCAGCAGGTGCAGACACGCACCTGGACACCCCAGCGGGCAACCCAGGCTTACATCCGCCTCATCAATGGACTGCTGGCGGTGGTGTTCGAGGCCGCCGACAGCGCAGGCGACCCGGACATTTCGCGGCGGCTGGTGGCCTTGTTCAACTTCATGCAAGGCAAGGAGCTGGCCGGTCAGGAACGGGCCTGCGGCGCGGCCGCCTTTGGCTCAGGCCGGGCGGACGCCCCGACACAACAGCACCTGCTGCACCTGATCGACTCGCAGGAGCGCTGCCTGCAGGTGTTTGCCGACTTTGCCAGCGACGACCTCAAGCGCACCTGGCAACAGGCGCAGCAGGCCGACACGCTGGCCGGGTTAGAACGGTTGCGGCGGGTGATCTGCACAGCCGCGCCGGGCCAGGCACTGGATACGGGCCAGACGCAGAACTGGTTCGATGCCTGCACCGCCCGCATGGATGCGATGAAGGGCGTGGAAGACCGGCTGGCGGACGAACTGCAAGCCTTGTGTGCTCAACGGCTGGAGCTGGCACGCGGCGAACTGGAAGTGCTGGACCGCATGCTGGCCCCCTCGGCCACCGGTGCCCGCGCCGGGCAACGCAGCCTGTCCTTCTTCGAGGACAACGCGGTGACGCCGCTGCCACCGCCGGCACCGGCCCCTCAAACCTGGACGACGCCGCTGGATCGTTCGATTCTGGACCTGGTGCAGGAACAGGCCAGGCGCCTGCAGACAATCAGCGATGAACTGGATACCGTGCGCGCCAGCCTGAACGAGCGCAAGCTGATCGAGCGGGCCAAGGGCCTGCTGATGGCCCATCGCCACCTGGGCGAGGAAGCGGCCCACAAGACCATGCGCCAGATGGCGATGAACCAGAACAAGCGACTGGTGGAGGTCGCCGAGGCGGTGCTGGCCATGGCAGACATGCTGCCCGAGCCTGGTCGCTGAACACCACCGTGCTGCGGCGCACAAAACGTGTGCCCCACCCATCAGTCGCACCAACCTGGTGCCCCTCTTCAGTGCCAGCTGCCGGCGAACACCTCGGCATCCCGCCACCACACCCACCCGGAGACCCGGGAAATCAATGACTTGCGGCCGGTGGTCCAACAATCCATGATCCTGGCACGGTAGCTGCTAAGTCGGTGACAGAGAAATCAGGGCCAACGGCGGTTCCGGTTTCAACGTCTTCCCAGACACGGACAACGGCGTCCATTCCCTCTGCGTCAGCCATGCGCAGGGGCGAATGGGCGCCGTTTTTCTTTGTCTTGGCCACTTTCATTCATTGCCAGGAGCAGACCATGCGAACCACGACCGCTGCCACATCCACCCCGGCCACCACCGCATCGCCCACCACGGCGCCTTCACGCCGGGACTTCATCCGGACCGGCGCTGCACTGGGAACCGCCACCTTCTTCTCGACCCTGGGGCACAGCGGCGTCTGGGCTGCAGGTTCGGACAAGCCTGAAAAGGAGGAAGTGCGGATCGGCTTCATTCCCCTGACCGACTGCGCCAGCGTGGTGATGGCGGCCGAACTGGGCCTGGACAAGAAGTACGGCGTGAAGATTGTGCCGACCAAGGAAGCCAGCTGGCCCGGCGTGCGCGACAAGCTGGTCAATGGCGAGCTGGACTTTGCCCATGTGCTGTATGGCCTGATCTACGGTGTGCACATGGGTACCGCCGGCCCCAAAAAGGACATGGCCGTGCTGATGAACCTGAACCACAACGGCCAGGCCATCACCCTGTCGAAGAAGCTGGCCGACAAGGGCGCCGTCAATGCGGCGAGCTTGGCCAAACTGATGGCGTCCGAAAAGCGCGAATACACCTTCGCCCAGACCTTCCCCACCGGCACCCACGCGATGTGGATCTATTACTGGTTGGCCAGCGCCGGCATCAACCCCCTCAAGGACGCCAAGGTCATTACGGTGCCACCGCCCCAGATGGTGGCCAACATGCGCGTGGGCAACATGGATGGCTTCTGCGTGGGTGAGCCGTGGAACCACCGCGCCATCATCGACGGCATCGGCATCACCGCTGCGACGACGCAGGAGGTGTGGAAGGACCATCCGGAGAAGGTGCTGGGCACCACCGCCGAGTTCTGCCAGAAGAACCCCAACACCGCGCGCGCGGTGACCGCCGCCATTCTGGAGGCCGGCAAATGGATTGACGCAGGCCTGCAGAACAAGCTCAAGATGGCCGAGACGATTGCCCAGCGGGCCTATGTCAACACCAGCGTGGACGCCATCAACCAGCGCATCCTGGGTCGCTACCAGAACGGTCTGGGCAAGACCTGGGATGACCCCGACCACATGAAGTTCTACAACGGTGGCGCGGTCAACTACCCCTACCTGTCCGACGGCATGTGGTTCCTCACGCAACACAAGCGCTGGGGCCTGATCAAGGACCACCCCGACTACCTGGCCATCGCCAGGCAGATCAACCGGGCCGACATCTACAAGGAGGCGGCCACCGCCACGGGCACCCCTCTTCCCGGTTCGGACATGCGCAGCAGCAAGCTGATCGACGGCGTTGTCTGGGACGGCAAGGACCCGCGCAAATACGCGGACTCGTTTGCCGTGAAGGTCTGAACACCACCTTCGAAAAGGACACAAAACCATGGTCAGCGCCGTCTTTCATTCCTCCGTCGATGCCGCGCCCGCCGCAGCGACGCAGACCCCCAAGCCACTTCACCGACCCGCCACTGAGGCCACCGTCGAAACCAGGTCCAACATGACCGTCAAACCTGCAGCGCCCAGGACGCCACGTGATTTCAGCGGCCTCTGGCTGGCCATCCTGCCACCGGTGCTGGGCCTGGCCCTGCTGGTCGTCATCTGGTCGCTGATCGCCAGCACCGGCAACAGCGGCATACCGAAACCGATGGAAACCTGGCAACAGGCGGTGGAGGTGTTCTCTGATCCGTTCTACAGCAACGGCCCCAACGACCAGGGCATCGGCTGGAACGTTCTGCAGTCGCTGCAGCGCGTGGGCATCGGTTTTGGCCTGGCGGCACTGGTCGGCATTCCGGCCGGATTCGCCATCGGGCGCTTCGAGTTCCTCAGCCGCATGTTCAACCCCCTGATCAGCCTGCTTCGCCCGGTCTCGCCGCTGGCCTGGCTGCCCATCGGCCTGCTGGTGTTCAAGGGTGCCAACCCGGCCGCCATCTGGACCATCTTCATCTGCTCGATCTGGCCCATGGTCATCAACACCGCCGTGGGTGTGCAGCGTGTACCGCAGGACTACATGAATGTGGCCCGGGTGCTCAACCTCAGCGAATGGAAGATCTTCACCAGGATCCTCTTTCCCGCCGTGCTGCCCTACCTGCTGACCGGCGTGCGCCTGGCGGTGGGCACCGCCTGGCTGGTGATCGTGGCCGCCGAAATGCTGACCGGAGGCGTGGGCATCGGCTTCTGGGTCTGGGACGAGTGGAACAACCTCAACGTGTCGTCCATCATCATCGCCATCTTCGTGATCGGCATCGTCGGCCTGCTGCTGGAATTCGCGCTCATCAAGCTGGCTTCCCTGTTTACCTACGACGAGGTGAAAGCATGAACACCTTTGCCATGACAACGAAGTACATCGACATCCAGGGCGTCGAGCAGACCTTCAAAACCAAAAAGGGGCTGTTTCCGGCGCTGCGCGAGATCAACCTGACGGTGGCCAAGGGCGAATTTGTCGCTCTCATCGGTCACTCGGGCTGCGGCAAATCCACACTGCTGAACCTGATTGCCGGTCTGACGACGCCTACCCAGGGCGTGCTGCTCTGCGCCGACAAGGAAATCGCCGGCCCAGGCCCCGAGCGCGCGGTGGTGTTTCAGAACCATTCGCTGCTGCCCTGGTTGACCTGCTTCGAAAACATCTACCTGGCGGTCGAGCGCGTGTTTGGTGGCAAGGAAAACAAGGCCCAGCTGAAGGCACGCACCAACGACGCCCTGGCGATGGTGGGACTGACCGCTGCGGCGCAGAAACGACCCGGCGAAATTTCCGGCGGCATGAAGCAGCGTGTCGGCATTGCCCGCGCCCTGTCGATGGAGCCCAAGGTGTTGCTGATGGACGAACCTTTCGGTGCGCTCGACGCCCTGACCCGCGCCAAGCTGCAGGACGAGCTGCTGGATATCGTGGCCAAGACCCATGCCACCGTGGTGATGGTGACCCATGATGTGGACGAAGCCGTGCTCCTTTCCGACAAGATCGTGATGATGACCAACGGGCCTGCCGCCACCATCGGCGAAGTGCTGTCTGTCGAACTGCCGCGCCCGCGCAACCGCGTCGCCCTGGCCGACGATGCGCAGTACCAGAAGTACCGCAAGGCCGTCATCGACTTCCTCTACACGCGCCAGGCGCATGTGGAAAAAGTGGCTTGAGGGGGCCGACATGGACATGCGCGTCAACCCCAGGACAAAGATGAAGCTGGTGATGGTCGGCAATGGCATGGCCGGTGTGCGCACGCTCGAAGAGCTGCTGAAGATGGCGCCCGACCTCTACGACATCACTGTCTTTGGTGCCGAGCCGCACCCCAACTACAACCGCATCCTGCTCAGCCCCGTGCTGGCGGGTGAGCAGACGCTGGATCAGATCGTGCTTAACGACTGGTCCTGGTACCGTGACCACGGCATCACGCTGCACGCGGGCGTCACGGTGACCGACGTGGACCGCGTCAAACGCGTGGTCACCGGCGTCAACGCCGAGGGTCAGGCTGTCACGGCCCAATATGACCGCCTGATCATGGCGACCGGCTCCAACCCGTTCATCCTGCCCATCCCCGGCAAGGACCTGAATGGCGTGCTGGCCTACCGCGATATCGCCGACACGCAAGCCATGATCGACGCCGCCGCGCAATACAAACACGCGGTCGTCATCGGTGGCGGCCTGCTGGGCCTGGAAGCGGCCAACGGTCTGATGAAGCGCGGCATGCAGGTCAGCGTGGTGCACGTCGCCCCCTGGTTGATGGAGCGCCAACTGGACGACGTGGCGGGCAAACTGCTGCAGCAGTCGCTGGAAGAACACGGCATGAAGTTCCTGATCGGGGCGCAGACGCAGGAACTGGAGGGTAACGACGATGGCCGTGTGAAGTCGGTCAGATTCAAGGATGGCAGCGAAGTGCCGGCTGACCTCGTGGTCATGGCGGTGGGCATCCGCCCCAACACCGCACTGGCCGAGAAGATGCGCCTGCACGTCAACCGCGGCATCGTGGTCAGCGACACCCTGCAGACCGTGACGGATGCACGCATCTACGCTGTGGGTGAATGCGCCGCTCACCGCGGCATCGCCTACGGTCTGGTGGCGCCGCTGTTCGAACAGGGCAAGGTGCTGGCCACGCACCTGGCCGAGTTCGGCATTGGCCGCTACACCGGCTCGCTCACATCGACCAAACTCAAGGTGACGGGTATCGACCTGTTTTCCGCTGGTGACTTCATGGGCGGCGAAGGCACGGAAGAGATCGTGATGAGCGACCCCTTCGGTGGCGTCTACAAGAAGCTGGTGATCAAGGACGACCAGTTGGTCGGCGCATGCCTCTACGGCGACACGGTGGACGGCGGCTGGTACTTCAAGCTGCTGCGCGAAGGCCGCAAGGTGCACGACATCCGTGACAAGCTGATGTTTGGCGAATCGAACATCGGTGACACCGGCCACGCGGGGCAGAACAAAGCCATGGTCATGCAGGATACCGACGAGGTCTGCGGCTGCAACGGCGTGACCAAGGGCACCATCTGCAAGGCCATCAAGGACAAGGGACTGTTCACGCTGGACGAGGTGAAAAAGCACACCAAGGCCAGCGCGTCCTGCGGCTCCTGTACCGGCCTGGTCGAACAGATCCTGATGGCCACCGTCGGCGCCGGCTACTCAGCCACGCCCAAGAAGAAAGCCATCTGCGGCTGCACCGAACACAGCCACCAGGACGTGCGCGACGCCATTCGCGAGCAGAAGCTGCTGACCATTGGCGACACCTTCAAGGCCCTGAACTGGAAGACACCCAACGGCTGTGCCACCTGCCGCCCGGCCATCAACTACTACCTGATCAGCACCTGGCCCAAGGAAGCGAAAGACGATCCACAGAGCCGCTTCATCAACGAGCGATCGCACGCCAACATACAGAAGGACGGCACATACAGCGTCATTCCGCGCATGTGGGGCGGCGAGACCACGGCCGATGAATTGCGTCGCATCGCCGACGCGGTGGACAAATACAAGATACCGACCGTCAAGGTCACGGGCGGACAGCGCATCGACCTGCTGGGCGTGAAGAAGGAAGACCTGGTGAACGTCTGGAAGGACATCGGCATGCCTTCGGGCCACGCCTACGCCAAGGCCCTGCGCACCGTCAAGACCTGCGTGGGCAGCGAATGGTGCCGCATGGGCACGCAGGACAGCACCCAGATGGGCAAGGACCTCGAGCGTGCCATGTGGCGCATGTATGCGCCACACAAGGTGAAGTTCGCCGTATCGGGCTGCCCGCGCAACTGCGCGGAGGCCGGCATCAAGGACGTGGGCATCATCGGCGTGGACAGCGGCTGGGAGATGTATGTGGCCGGCAACGGCGGCATCAAGACCGAAGTGGCGCACTTTCTGGTCAAACTCAAGACCGCCGAAGAAGTCATGGAGTACACCGGTGCCTTCATGCAGCTCTACCGGCTGGAGGGCTGGTATCTGGAGCGCACGGTGCACTATGTCAACCGTGTGGGGCTGGACTACGTCAAGCAGCGCATCCTGGACGACGCCGAGGGCCGCAGGGCCCTGTGGGAACAGCTGCAGTTCGCGTTGGACGGCGAGCCCGACCCCTGGTTCGAGTTCGACAAGGCCGAAGTGGACACGCGCCAGTTCGAACCGGTGGCCTTGGTCAAAGCCTGAGGGTCCGGCCATGAAACGACGCGATCTGCTCACGCTCGCTGCGGCAGTGCCACTGGGTGTGCGCGCACAGGTGACCGACCTCCCGGATGCCATCAACAAGGCCGGCCGCCAGCGCATGCTCTCGCAGCGCATGGCCAAGGCCTGGCTGGCCCTGGTGCACCAGACCGAAACGAGGCTCGCACAGGCCACGCTGGACAAGTCCATGGCCTTGTTCGACCGCCAGCTGGTGGAACTCAAGGCCTTTGCGCCGACGCCCGAGATTCGCGCCACCTACAACACCCTCGAAACCGCCTGGAGCGACTACAAGACCACGCTGGTGGGCAATGCGCCGGCCAAGTCAGGCGCTGGCGCGGTGCTCAAGGCTGACGCGAACGTGCTGGCATTGGCCCACCAGGGTACGGTGCAGTACGAGGCAGTGCATGGCAAGCCAGTGGGCAAGCTGGTGAATGTGGCCGGGCGCCAGCGCATGCTCTCGCAGCGCATGGCCAAGTTCGGCTATGCCCTGGCCCTGCAGCAGGACGCGACCACCGCACTTGGCGAAATCGACAAGGCACGGGCGGAATTCCTTGCGGCCATGGACCTTCTGCATCGCGCCCCTGAGGTGACCTCGCGCATCCGCGACGAACTGGCGCTGGCCGATGGTCAGTGGCTGTTCTTCGACCTGGCGCTGCAACGCGTGCGGACCGGTTCAAGTGAACAGGCCAAACCCCTGTCCGACCTGTACGTGACCAGTGAAAACCTGCTGAGCGTGATGGACCGGGTGACCGGCTACTGCGCCGCCCTCAGCGCCTGACCCCTCCGACGAGAGAACCATGAACATGAGCCAATGGACCCCCATCTGCCTGGTTGAAGACATTCCCGTGCTGGGTTCCCGCCGTGTGGCCCGCGAGCAGGGTCTGGATATCGCGATCTTCCGCAACGACCAGGATGAAGTGTTTGCTCTGCTTGACCGTTGCCCGCACAAGGGCGGCCCGCTGAGCCAGGGCATCGTCTTCGGCACCCATGTGGCCTGCCCGTTGCACAACTGGACCATCGGCCTTTGCGACGGACAGGCCTCGGCGCCAGACGAGGGCTGCACACCCAGGTTCAGCGTGAAGGTGGAGAACGGCCAGGTTTTCCTGGACGCCCACGAACTGGTGACACAGGCGACCGATCTGGAACGCCCGATCGCTGGGCCTCTGCGGCGCGTCGTGAAGGCCTGATCCCAATGTCACAAACCCGCTCCACCTGCCCCTACTGCGGCGTCGGCTGCGGGGTTCTGATCCAGAGCGAGGGCGGGCAGATCACCGGTGTACGCGGCGACCCGGATCATCCCGCCAACTTCGGCAAGCTTTGCACCAAGGGCAGCACACTGCACCTGACGGCCACTCCCGCCGTCACGCGACAGACCCGCTTGCTGCGGCCCATGCAGCGGCTGCGGCGCGGCCAGGCACCTGTGACCATCGGGTGGGACGCAGCACTCGACAGGGTCAGTACCGAGTTCGGCCGCATCATTCGTGATCACGGCCCCGACGCGGTGGGGCTGTACATCAGCGGCCAGCTGCTGACCGAGGACTACTACGTCTTCAACAAGCTGGCCAAGGGCCTGATCGGAACCAACAACGTCGACACCAACTCGCGCCTGTGCATGAGCAGCGCGGTCGCCGGCTACAAACTCACGCTGGGCGCCGATGCTCCGCCCGCCTGCTACGAAGACGTGGACCATGCCCAATGCCTGTTCATCGTCGGCAGCAACGCGGCCTACGCCCACCCCATCCTGTTCCGCCGCATTGAGGCCGCGAAGCAGAACAACCCGGGATTGAAGGTGATCGTGGCCGATCCGCGCCGCACCGATACCGCCGAGCTGGCCGACCTCTACCTGCCACTGCTTCCGGGCACCGATGTGATGCTGTTTCATGGCCTGCTGCACACCATGTTGTGGGAAGGCTGGACGGATGCCACCTATATCGCGGCCCACACGAACGGCTTTGAGGAACTCAAGGCGCTGGTGCGCGACTGTACGCCGGATGTGGTGGCACAGACCTGCGGCATTCCGAAAGAAGACTTGTTCACCGCAGCGAAGTGGTTCGCGCAATCACCGGCCACACTCAGCCTCTACTGCCAGGGCCTGAACCAGAGCAGCAGCGGCACCGCCAAGAACGCGACCCTGATCAACCTGCACCTGGCCACCAGCCAGATCGGGAAGCCGGGCGCCGGCCCCTTCAGCCTGACCGGCCAGCCCAATGCCATGGGCGGACGTGAGGTCGGCGGCCTGGCCAACCTGCTGTCCGCCCACCGCGACCTCGCCAACCCCGCACACCGCGCCGAGGTGGCTGCCCTGTGGGGCGTGCCAGACGTGCCGGCCAAGCCCGGCAAAACCGCTGTCGAGATGTTCCAGGCGGCGGCCGATGGTGAAATCAAGGCACTGTGGATCGCCTGCACCAACCCGGCGCAGTCCATGCCCGATCAGGCCACGGTGCGCCGTGCACTGCAGCGCGCCGAGTTTGTGGTGGTGCAGGAAGCCTTCGCCACCGCCTCCACCTGTGATTTCGCCGACCTGCTGCTGCCCGCCACCACCTGGGGCGAGAAGGATGGCACGGTCACCAACAGCGAACGTCGCATCAGCCGGGTTCGCGCCGCTGTACCGGCTGTGGGCGAAGCACGGCACGACTGGCGCATTGCGGTCGATGTGGCGCAGCGGCTGGAAGCCCAACTTCGCCCTGGTCAGCCCACGCTGTTTCCTTACGAGACGCCCGAGGCCATCTGGAACGAACACCGCGAATCCACCCGCGGCCGCGACCTCGACATCACTGGCCTGTCGTATGCCCTGCTGGAATCACAAGGTCCGCAGCAATGGCCCGTGCCTGAAGGGTCGAACCGCGGCAAGTGCAGGCTCTATGAAGACGGCATCTTCCCCACCGCCGATGGCAAAGCCCGCTTCGCCGCCCTGCCCTACCGCCCGGTCGCCGAAGCGCGTGAATCGCGCTATCCGTTCTCGCTGACCACCGGACGCCTGCGTGACCACTGGCACGGCATGACCCGCACCGGCATGCTGGGAAGGCTGTTCGGCCATGTGCCCGAGCCAACTGTGCAAATGAACCCTCAGGACATGGAACGTCGGGGCCTCCAGGATGGCGACCTTGTCCACGTCACCAGCAGGCGCGGCTCCATCGTGCTGCCGGCGCAAGGCTCCGCCACGGTTCACACCACCCAGGTCTTCATTGCCATGCACTGGGGTCCCGAATACCTGAGCGGCCGCAGCAGCGTGGGCGAACCCCTGGCCGGTGTCAACGCCCTGACCACCTCGGCGTACTGCCCCAGCTCCAGACAGCCGGAACTCAAGCATGCGGCCGTCAAGGTTCTCAAGGCCGAACTTCCCTGGACCCTGCTGGGCGTGGCCTGGCTACCGGAAGACACGGCCCTGACCGCCCTGTCCGGGTTGCGGGCGCTGATGCCCTCGTTCGAGTTCGCGTCCTGCGTGCCCTTCGGACGTGACCGCACCGGTGTGCTGCTGCGCGCGGCAGCGCACGAGGCACCCGAGCCGGCACTGCTCGAACGGATCGAAGCCCTGATGGGGTTGAACACCGTCGACACCCTGCGCTACGCCGACCGACGCCGGCAACAGCGGCGCAGCGTTCGCCTGCAACGTGGTGCCGGCCCTGACAAGCACGCGACATTGGAGTCCTTTTTGCTGTCCGGCGACACCAGCGCCGAGTCGTGGATCAAGACCCTGCTGCAGGACCAGCTGCCGGCCGGCGACTATGGCCGTCGGCTGCTGATGCCGGGTTCTGCAGCACCGGTTTCGCTGGCCGCAAAAAGCGCCCAGGTCTGCACCTGCTTCAACGTCAGTGCCGATGCCATCCGGGCTGCTCTGTCGCAGTGTGGCGGCTCGGATGACGAACGGCTGGAACAACTGCAAGGACAGCTCCAGTGCGGTACCAACTGTGGCTCCTGCATTCCCGAATTGCGACGGCTGGTCCGGTCCGTGCCGTCCTCGGCAGCACTGGCCCCCCGAAGAATGCATATAACCCAAAGTCATCTGACCTGACTGACAATTGCACCCCATGGGTATCAGCCAGTACATCAAGGAAATCGGCCGTGGCAAGGAAGGTGCCCGTTCGCTCACGCGCGAACAGGCGGCCGACCTGTTCGGCCAGGTGCTGGACGGCACGGTGAGTGATCTGGAGCTCGGCGGTTTCTGTCTGGCGATGCGCATCAAGGGCGAGACACCCGAAGAGATGGCGGGGTTCCTGGATGCGACACACCAGCGCCTGCATCGCCTGCCGGACTCCGGAGCGTGCACGGTGGTGCTGCCCAGCTACAACGGCGCCCGCAAGCTGCCGGTTCTGACACCCCTGCTGGCGCTTCTGCTGGCACGCGAAGGGGCGGCGGTGCTGGTGCACGGCACCGCCACCGAAGACCGACGCATCACCAGCGAGGCCGTCTTCACCGCGTTGGGTCAGACACCCGCCAATGCGGTGAATGCAATTGCGCCAGGCCGGTGCACCTTCATCCCCACCGAGGTCCTGCATCCCGGCCTCAAGCGCCTCCTCGAAGTCCGACGTGTGGTCGGGCTGCGCAACCCCGGACACAGCCTGGTCAAACTGATGAAGCCTTGCCAGGGCCCCGCGCTGATCGTCGGCAGCTACACCCACCCCGAATACGCGGTGTCCATGGCCGAGACCTTTGCCCTGGTGGGTGCCCATGCGTTGCTGCTGCGAGGCACCGAGGGCGAGCCCGTCGCCGATGCCCGACGCACGCCGCAGATGGACGCTTTCCGCAACGGCCAGCGCCATTTGTTGCAGGCTGCGCAGGAGGGATCACTGGCCAGCCTGCCCGACCTGCCCAGAGACCATTCGGCCGAAACCACGGCCGCCTACATCCGAGACGTGCTGGGCGACCGCCTGCCGGTGCCCCCGCCGATCGCCCTGCAGGTGGCATACATCCTGCAAGAAGTCCGCCACACCCATCCGACGGAGACAAGCGGCCAGCTGGCCGACGCCACGCCATGAAACAGCCCCTGCAACACACGGCCGCACCAGCGACCCAACCCGCCACGTTCCGTCCTGGAACCGTCACCCTGGTGGGTGCCGGGCCGGGTGACCCCGAGTTGCTCACCATCAAGGCGGCCCGGGCCATCGCCGCAGCCACCGTGCTGCTGGTGGACGACCTGGTGGGCGACGGGGTGCTACAACACGCTTCGACCCGCGCGCGCATCGTGCATGTGGGCAAACGTGGCGGCTGCAAGAGCACGCCGCAGGCCTTCATCGAGAAGCTGATGATCATGGCCGCTCGCGAGGGCGAGGTGGTGGTGCGTCTCAAGGGGGGCGACCCCTTCATTTTCGGCCGGGGTGGCGAGGAAGTGGAGCACCTGCGCGCCGAGGGCATTGAAGTGCAAGTCATCAACGGCATCACCGCCGGGCTCGCCGGGCTGACCTCGCTGGGCGCACCACTGACCCACCGCGACCACGCCCACGGAGTGGTGTTCATCACGGGTCACGCCAAACCGGGAGACGCGGGCACCGACTGGAAACAACTGGCCGCCACCGCGCGCAACGCCAAACTGACCCTGGTCATCTACATGGGCGTCTCGGGCGCCGCACAGATCCAGGCCGACCTGCTCACCGGCCTGCCGGCGAGCACCCCGCTGGCCATCGTCCAGCATGCCAGCCTGCCGCAGCAGCGGCACGCCGTCAGCACCCTGGGCCAGCTGACACACACGCTCGAGGGCGAGGGCCTGGGCAGCCCGGCCGTCATCGTGGTGGGCGACGTGATCCGCGGCGTATCCGCCCTCGGCATCGACACCCCGGCTGCCACCCGTCAGGCAGCCTGATCTCCCCGCGGTCTGCGCGAAGGACAGCGGCTACACTGCCGCCGATTCACCTGCGTGAGCCGACCCATGCCCAAACCCCTTATCGAGCTTTTCAGCAGCCATGGTGCACTGGCCCCGGGGCGCGGCCTGATCACCGGCGTGATCGCCCTGTCCCTGGCCATCCTGTGTTTTCTGGGGGTCATGGCCTTCCACTTTCCACAATACCTGACCACCCCCGAGCTGCGCCGCAGCTACGACGTCGGCCTGATGCGCCAGCTGCTGTTCTGGTCGCTGGTGCTGGCCGGTGCGCTGAGTCTGGCCAACCTGGTGTTCCGGCGCGCGCCGTGGCTGGCCGGTGCCGCGTTTGCGCTGGTGCTGCTGTCGGCGCTGCTGGGCGGACACCAGGTCGAGGTCGACCCGAACTTTCCGGACCACACGCCCTACATCGGTCTGGACTGGTTCATTCTCGACCTGCTGGGGTCGGCACTGATCTTCATCTTCATCGAAAAACTGTTTGCGCTGCGCAAGGATCAACCGGTGTTCCGCCCCGAGTGGCAGACGGACTTCCAGCACTTCATCGTCAACCACATGCTGATCGGCTTCATGTTGTTGGCCACCAACCTGCTGGTGCACAAGCTGTTCGGCTGGGCTGCCGATGACGGCATCCGCGGCTGGGTCGGTGCCCTGCCCTTCTGGATCGGGCTGCCGCTGATCATTCTGGTGGCCGACCTGATGCAATACTGGACCCACCGCGCCTACCACGAGGTACCGCTGCTGTGGCGGCTGCACGCGGTACACCACAGCGCCAAGCACATGGACTGGATGGCAGGCTCACGCCAGCACGTGATTGAAATCCTGATCACCCGCACCCTGGTGCTGGCGCCCATCTTCCTGCTGGGATTCTCCAAGGAGGTGATTGATGCCTACATCATCATCGTCGGCTTCCAGGCAGTGTTCAACCACGCCAACGTGAGCGTGCGACTGGGGCCTTTGCGTTACCTCATCGTCACGCCGAACTTCCACCACTGGCACCACAGCCAGGACCAGGAAGCGCTGGACCGCAACTACGCGGCCCACTTTGCCTTCCTCGATCACCTGTTCGGCACCGCCGTCAAGAGCGACAAGGCCTGGCCCGAGCGCTACGGCGTGCTGGGCGATTACGTGCCCGACGGCTTCTGGAAGCAGCTCAAGTTTCCGTTCGTCTGGAAAGGCTGAGCCGGTTCACACCAGCTTGCTGATCGGCCTGGCCTTCCAAATGCCGTGGAAGTACGCTGCCTGCAGGAGCAAAGCGCAGGCGTAGGTCACCGGATAGGTAAGCCAGATGAAGGGCAGACCAAAAGCCACTCCAAATGCCCAGCCCAGTGGGAACAGCAACAAGGCCAGGCAGCCCAGAGAGATGGCAGTGGGCACCCTAACCGTGCCAGCGGCCCTCATCACGCCGCTGAACACACTGGCCAGACCGAAGATCACCGCTCCCCAGACGGCGATGCGCAAGGCCTGAGTCACCAACTCGATGACCGCCAGATCTTTCACGAACAGCGCAGCCACCTGGGGCGCCAGCAGTGCCACCAGCAGTGCCAGGGTGCCGGTCAGCACCAGGTTCATCAGGAGTCCCACCCGGGCCACGCGAGCCACCTGCGTCAGCTGTCCGGCACCAATTGCCTGCGCAGCAAACACCGAGGCCGCAATGGAAATCGACATGGCTGGAAACAGCGCATAGGTCATGGCCTGGTTCACCGCGCCCCAGGCTGCCGTGGCGTGGACACCGTGGCGGCTCACCAGCGACAGCAGAGCCAGATCGGCGAGCGAACCCGTGATGAAAAACAGCCCGGTCGGTATGCCCAGCCTCGCGACGGTCCGCAGCACCTTCGCGTCAGGACGAAGATACGCCACCAGAGTGCGCGGAGCCAACGTGTCCCCTGTACGCTCCAGGTGCCAGGCAAGCCAGACCAGGGACAGCAGGGCACCAGCCACACTGCCCCAGGCGGCGCTGGCAACACCCAGCGACGGCATGCCGAACCAGCCCTTGATAAGCCCGGGGGTGAGCACCGCCGTGGTCACGCAGGACACCATCAGCATCCGCAAGGGCGTGACCGTGTCGCCCATGCCGCGCAAGGCGGCGGCGGCCAGCATACTGGCAAAAAACACCGGCAGTCCGCCCAGCATGACGCGGGCATAGGCCACCGCTTCGCCCCGAATTTCAGGCGGTATTCCCAGCGCCTGCAACAGCCGCGGAGCCAGGCCTACACCCAGCAGGGCCAGCACCAGGCCCAGCAGAACACCACCCCACAACACGGCGCCGGAGACCTGCCGCACCTTGTCCATCTGGCGCGCACCGCGTGCCTGCCCCACCAGGATGGAAGCACCCGTGCCCAGCCCGATCACAAAGGCGATCAGCAACATGAACACAGGGAAGAAGCTCACCGCCGATGCCATGGCCTGCGCACCCAGCATGCGCCCCAGGTAGATGTGATTGAGCGTGCCAGAGAGCGCCTGCAGGACATTGGTCAGGACCAGCGGCCCGAGAAACAGCAGAAAGCGTCTCGGCAGCGTTTGTTCGGCAGGATTCACCATGGATAGTGCAGGTGTCCGATGCGATTCGGCCGGGCCTGGCCCGTTGCAAGTCCGGTGTCGGGCGGGTCACGCATACACTGCCGCCCATGCAGACATTTGACGCAGTGATTATCGGTGCCGGCGCTGCGGGCCTGTTCTGCGCCGGTATCGCCGGCCAGCGCGGCCTGAAGGTACTGGTGCTCGACCACAGTGCCAAGGTGGCCGAGAAGGTGCGCATTTCGGGTGGCGGCCGGGCCAACTTCACCAACCGCGATATCGACGTGCGCCAGCCGCACCGGCACTTTGTTGGCGAAAACCCGCAGTTCTGCCGCTCGGCTCTCTCGCGCTACACACCGGCCGACTTCATCGCCCTGGTGCAAAAACACGGCATCCCGTTCCATGAAAAGCACAAGGGCCAGCTGTTCTGCGACCGCTCGGCCGCTGACCTGATCGACATGCTGCTGGCCGAGTGTGCGACAGTCGGTGTGACGCGGTGGCAACCCTGCGGGGTCAAGGCCGTGCGTGTGGCTGGCGACGGTGGCTACGAACTGGACACCGAACAGGGCGTGGTGCGCACGGGCAAGGTGGTGGTGGCCACCGGTGGACTGTCCATCCCGGCCATCGGTGCCACCGACTTCGGCTACCGCATCGCCCGGCAGTTCGGACTGCGCACCGTGGAGCCGCGCCCGGGCCTGGTGCCGCTGACCTTTGATGGGACGGCCTGGGCGCCGTATGCCGACCTGTCCGGGCTGGCCCTGCCCGTTCACATCGAGACCGGCGACAAGAAAAAAAAGACCGTCTTCGCCGAAGACCTGCTGTTCACCCACCGCGGCCTGTCGGGCCCGGCGGTGCTTCAGATCTCAAGCTACTGGGCGCCCGGCACGCCGATCCGCATCAACCTGGCCCCCGAGGTCGACCTTCCCGCCGCGCTGGCCGAAGCCAAGCAGCGATCGCGCAGGCTGCTGGCCAATGAACTGGCGCAATGGGTGCCCAGCCGCCTGGCCGAGATCTGGGTGGCACAGGACGTCGACTGGCAACGCCCGGTGGCCGAGTGCAGCGACAAGGCACTGGCCCGGCTGGCCGAGCGGCTGGCCCGCTGGGAACTGGTGCCCACCGGCACCGAGGGCTACAAGAAGGCTGAGGTCACGCTGGGTGGCGTGGACACGCGCGACCTGTCCCAGCAGACCATGGAATCGAAGCAGCCCGGCCTCCACTTCATCGGTGAGGTGGTCGACATCACCGGCTGGCTGGGCGGTTACAACTTCCAGTGGGCCTGGTCCAGCGCCCATGTCTGCGCGATGGCGCTGTAGATAGTGAAGCCCCCACGCTCCACCGCTGCGCGGGTCGCTGCCCCCCAAGGGGGTGCGAACCCGGCTTGGGGCGGCCCGGCGCCGGGTTCCTTCGCCCCCACGCTCCACCGCTGCGCGGGTCGCTGCCCCCCCAAGGGGGGCCAAAGTATTTGCCAAACTGGCGTTTTCTGAGGAGGACGCTATAATCCAAGGCTTTGCTGGCAAAACCCCGTCGGCCAATACTAGTTTCAGACGGGGAATACCGCAGACAAGAAGGCCGGGCCCGATCTTCCCGGTCATCCTCTGGATGCACATCATGGAAACCATTAGCTGATGACCACCATTCGCGTTAAAGACAACGAGCCCTTCGACGTGGCCCTGCGCCGCTTCAAGCGCACCATCGAAAAACTCGGCCTGCTGACCGACCTGCGCGCCCGCGAGTTCTACGAGAAGCCCACCGCCGAGCGCAAGCGCAAGAAGGCCGCCGCCGTCAAGCGCCACTACAAGCGCGTGCGCAGCATGCAGCTGCCCAAGAAGCTCTACTGAGCCCTGGCACTGACTGCCTGAAAAACCCGCCCCGGGACGCCGGCGCGGGTTTTTTGTTGGGCCAACGCACGCCACCGTTCATGGCGGGCCCTGCTGCAGCATCCGGGCTGTCTGCCGCAATGCGGTTTCCAGCGGCGCTCGCAATGGGTGTTCGGCCCGCCAGGCAGGCCGCATCAGCGACACCCTGAACGGGATGCTCACTGCCAGCGGCCGGACCAGCAAGCGGGGCCCCCTCATCGCCAGTGCCGTCAGGGGATTGACCACACCCACCCCCAGACCTTGCTCCACCAGGGCGCACACCGAGACGGCACTGGCCGTTTCCAGCCGCAAGACCCGGCTGACACCCGCCTTCGCGAACCAGTCGTCCACCTGCTGGCGATAGGGATCGCCCGGAGCCAGGCTGATGAAGGCCTCACCTTCGAAGTCGCCCGCCGACAGACGGGCCCGGCCCGCCAGACGGTGGCCGGCCGGCAGCACCGCCACTTCATCGGCCACCAGAAGGTGCTCCAGAGTGCAGGCCGGTGGCGCCTCCAGGCGCTCGCTCAGCCCCAGGTCAAATCGCTGCTCGGACAGGGCAGCCTCCAGCTGGGGCGAGTCCAGCGGGGTCAGCCCGACAGCTGCATCCGGCACCTGAGCGGCCAGGCGCTTGAGTCCATCGGGAAGCAGGGCATGCGCCAGGGCCGGCAGGCAGGCAACCTGCAAGCGCCCTTGCGCCCACGAACGCAGGCCGACTGCGGTGGCCGCGATCCGCTGCAGACCCACGTAGGACAACTCCACCTCCTCCAGCAAGGCCAGGGCTCGGGCGGTCGGCTGCAGGCGCCCACGAACACGGTCGAACAGGTGCAGGCCGGTGACCTGCTCCAGCCGAGCCAGCTCCCGGCTGACGGTGGGTTGCGAGGTGTGCAGGCGCTCGGCCGCGCGGGTCACCTGCCCGGTCTGCATGACGGTGCGAAACACCTCGATCTGCCGGTGGGTGAGTTTCATATCAAGATTGAATGAGGTATCGCAACACTGGCATTGTGCAATATGCACTGCCTGGTGCAAGATGCGGTCCCATGAACCCCTTCGAGCCCGAACTCCTCAACGACCTGGCCCACTCCCACGGCACGCCGCTGTGGGTCTATGACGCCGCCACCATCCGCCAGCGCATCGCCGAGCTGCGCCAGTTCGATACCGTTCGCTACGCCCAGAAGGCCAACGCCAACCTGCACCTGCTGCGCCTGATGCGCGACGCCGACGTGGTGGTCGATGCGGTCTCGCTGGGCGAAATCGAACGCGCCCTGGCCGCCGGCTACACCGCCTCGCCAGAACCCTGTGGAGCCGCCGGCATCGTGTTCACGGCCGACCTGTTCGACCACCGCACGCTGGACTCGGTGGTCCGCCACGGCATTCCCGTCAATGCCGGCTCGGTTGACATGCTCGAACAGCTGGGCCAGCGCTCGCCGGGCCACCGCGTCTGGCTGCGCATCAACCCCGGCTTCGGCCACGGCCACAGCAACAAGACGAACACCGGCGGCGAACACAGCAAGCATGGCATCTGGCACAGCCAGCTGCCCCAGGCACTGGAACGCATCCGGGCACACGGCCTGAATCTTGAGGGCCTGCACATGCACATCGGCTCGGGGGTCGACTACGGCCATCTGGAGCAGGTCTGCTCGGCCATGGTGCAACTGGTGCGCACCAGCGGCGCTTCCGTGCGCGCCATCTCGGCCGGTGGCGGCCTGTCCATCCCCTACCGCGCCGGCGAGCCACGCATCGACACCGCACACTACTTCCGACTCTGGGATGCCGCCCGGCGCGAGATTGCCTCTCACCTGGGCCACCATGTCCATCTTGAACTCGAACCCGGCCGCTACCTGGTCGCCGAATCCGGCGTGCTGCTGGCCGAGGTGCGCGCCACCAAGTTTCAGGGTGGGCAGCACTTCACCCTGGTCGATGCCGGTTTCTCCGACCTCATGCGCCCGGCCATGTACGGTGCATGGCATGGCATGAGCCTGCTGCCCTGCGACGACACACCGCGCCCGGTACGGGAAACGGTGGTGGCCGGCCCGCTGTGCGAGTCGGGCGACGTGTTCACACAGGCCGAGGGAGGCGTGGTGTTGACACGCGAGCTGCCCCAGGCGCGGGTGGGCGATCTGCTGGTGTTGCACGACGCCGGCGCCTACGGTGCCTCCATGTCCAGCAACTACAACAGCCGCCCCCTCGCACCCGAGGTACTGGTCGACGGCACCGCGCGCCGCCTGATCCGCCGCCGCCAACAGATCGACGAACTGCTGGCCCTGGAAGCGGTCTGAGCGCATTTGCCTCTGCGACAATGCCGCTTTTGACGCCTTAGACCGATCATGAGCCTGAAAGAACGCATCATCGAAGACATGAAAGCCGCCATGCGTGCCAAGGACAGCGAGCGCCTGGGCACCATCCGCCTGCTGACCGCTGCCCTCAAGCAAAAGGAGGTGGACGAGCGGATCGAACTGGACGATGCCCAGGTGATCGGCGTCATTGACAAGCTGGTCAAGCAGCGCAAGGACTCCATCGCCGCGTTCGAGCAGGCCGGCCGGCAGGACCTGGTCGACAAGGAGCAGGCCGAACTGAAGGTGCTCCAGAACTACCTGCCCGCACGCCTGTCGGCCGAAGAGGTGGCTGCAGAGGTTCGTGCCGTGCTGGATGCCCTTGCTGGCGAACTGGGCCGCGCCGCCGGACCGGGTGACATGGGCAAGGTGATGGGCGCTGCCAAGGCCCGCCTGGCCGGCAAGGCCGACATGGCTGCGGTCTCGGCAGCCGTCAAGGCCGCACTGGCTGGCTGATCCAGGACATGGCCGCACCGGCCAGCCTGACGAAGCACTGACGCCTGGCCCGTTTTTCAGGGTAAACCGCGAGTCGTACCTGACGGGACACTGTCTACACTCGCGGCCGTCACTGCAAGGAGCGCCCATGCAACGCCTTCGTCATCTGGCCACCTGGCTGGTCTGGCCCTTCCTGATCCTGGCTGCCCAGGGCGTGTCTGCCCAGGCAGGTGAACCGCTCAAGATCGGCGTCATCGGACCCTTCACCGGTCCCTCTTCCGACTTCGGCACGCCGATGCGGCACGGCATCGAGCTGGCAGTCGAGGAGATCAACGCGGTCGGCGGATACCTGGGCCGGCCATTGCAGCTGGTCATCAAGGACGACGAGGGCACGCCCGAAGTGGGTCGCCAACGTTCGGAAGAGTTGGTCAAGGAAGGCGTGGTGGCCACCATCGGCTTCTGCAACACCGGTGTGGCCATGCGTTCGCTGGAAGTGTTCCATCAGGCGCGGCTGCCCCTGATCGTGCCCTGCTCCACCGGCACCCCGCTGACCTCCACCTACCCGGCACCCGAGAGCTACATCTTCCGCACCTCGGCGCGCGATGCCATCCAGGCGCCGTTCGTGGTTGACGACCTGGTGCGCCGGGGCTGGACGCGCGTGGCCATCTTTGCCGACACCACCGGCTACGGCGAGGCGGGCCTCAAGGACGTTGAGGCTGCACTGGCCGCCAAGGGGCTCAAGCCGACCTACGTGGCGCGGTTCGCACTGGGCGTCAAGGACCTGCGCAAGGAACTGCAGGCCGCCCGGGACGCAGGCGCCAACGTGGTCTTCAGCTACACCGTCGGACCCGAGAACGCGACCATCGCACTGGGTCGCCGCGATCTGGGCTGGACCGTGCCACAGGTGGGCGCCTGGCCGCTGTCCTTCCCCTTCTTCATCGACGGTGGCGGAGCCGCAGCCGAAGGGGCATTGATGGCCCAGACCTTCATTGCCGAACCCAGCAACGAGCGCCGGGCGGCCTTTCTCAGTGCCTACGCCCGCAAGTTCAAGCAACCCCTGAAGGTGCCCATGGCCGCCGCGCAGGCCTACGACACCACCTACCTGCTGACCTACGCGCTGTTCGGCATCCGTGACGGTCGCTTCACAGGGCCGGCCGTCAAGCAGGCCCTGGAGAACATCCCGCGCGTCTACTACGGCGTGGTGGCCACGCACGAGCGCCCATTCAGCCGGGATGACAAGGACGCCATCACCCAGAACATGCTGGTCATGGGCAAGGTCAGCAAAGGCGCCATCACCTTCGCCTACCCGGAAGACGCCCGCCGCAACCTGTCGGTGCAGCGCAAGAAGTGAATTGTTGGCCCCCACGCTCCGCCGCTGCGCGGGTCGCTGCCCCCCAAGGGGGTGTGAACCCGGCTTGGGGCGGCCCGGCGCCGGGCTCCTTCGCCCCCACGCTCCACCGCTGCGCGGGTCGCTGCCCCCCAAAGGGGGACGAACCCGGCTTGGGGCGGCCCGGCGCCGGGTTCGTTCGCCCCCACGCTCCGCCGCTGCGCGGGTCGCTGCCCCCCAAGGGGGTAGCCCGTCGCCGGATCGCTTTCAGGTCAGGATGAGTGCGGTTCCTGCGACCGCCAGCGATGCCCCGACCCAGGCCCCCAGTGCGGGACGCCGGCGGTAGACCAGCCACAGCAGCGGCAGGATCAGCACCGGCGTCACAGATGACAGCACGGCCACCAGCCCGGCCTGGCCATGGCGCATGGCCTGCAAAATCAGCGTCATGCCCAATGCCATGGCGATCGCCGCGCTCAGGAAGATCCAGGTCGCGTCCCTCAGGTGCAATCGGGTCCGGGCCCTTGCGCCGCGCCACACCAGCCACAGAAGCCCATGGGCTGCCAGCGCGGTGCTCATGCGCATGGCCGATGCCGCCACCGCATCCACACCGCTGCTCATGAGCGGCTTGAGCATCAGAGTGGCCACCGACTGGCACAACGCCGCCAGCAGACCCAGACCCACCCCGATCCACAACGCACCCCGCACCTGCTCCCACACATGGGCCTCGTCCTCCCGCTTGCCCCAGACGATCGCCAGCATGACGCCCCCCACCAGCAAACCGCTGCCCACCAGGGTCCAGCCCCAGAGCGACTCCCCCAGAAAGAGCCAGGCCAGACAGGCTGAGAACAGCGCATGGGTGGCAAACAGAACACCCGAGCGGCGCGGGCCCAGCCGGTTCATGCAGGCAAACAGCGCGGTGTCGCCAATGAAAATCCCGATCAGGCCCGACAAGGCCAGCAGTCCGAAGCCCGAGACATCCAGGCTGCGCCAGCCACCGCCCGCCAGGGCCAGCGACCACAGCAGCAGTGAGGCGAACAGCATGCGCCAGCGGCTGAAGGCAAACGCACCCAGGCGTTGCGCAGGTCCGGCCGAGAACAAGCTGGAAACCGCCCAACAGGCGGCTGCGATCAAGGCCAGGGCTTCAGGGCGCACGGATGGCACACAGTGGTGAATGGGGTGACCCGCGGCCCGAAGGCCTCAGGCCGGGACGGCATCGGACAACGCGCGCCGGTCAGCTGCCTGCCAACTTCATGCGATCGATCAGTATGGAACCCACCGTCTTGGCGCCATGGGTGTAGGCATCAGCTCCAACCGCCACGATGCCCTTGAGCATGTCGCGCAGGTTGCCAGCGATCGTGATCTCCTGCACCGGATAGGCAATGCGTCCGTTCTCGACCCAGTAGCCAGAAGCACCGCGCGAGTAGTCGCCGGTCACGTAGTTCACCCCCTGCCCCATCAGTTCGGTCACGAACAGGCCGCGCCCCAGCTTTCTGATCATGGCATCCAGATCGTCTTCCGGACGGGTCAGTCGGCTGGTCAGCGTGAGGTTGTGCGAACCACCCGCGTTACCGGTGGTTCGCATGCCGAGTTTGCGCGCCGAGTAGCTCGACAGGAAATAGCCCTGCACCTTGCCGGCGCTCAGCACCTTGCGGTGCACCGTGCGCACACCTTCGTCGTCGAAGGGCGCGCTGCCCTTGCCGTTGACCAGGTGCGGCTCCTCGACAATGTCCAGGTGGCGTGCCATGACCTGCTTGCCCAGGCTGTCGCAGAGAAAACTGGTGCGGCGGTACAACGCACCACCGCTGGTGGCCTGCACATACGCGCCCAGCAGACCCGCCGCCAGGGGCGATTCGAACAGCACCGGACATTCGGTGGTGGCCAGCTTGCGCCCGCCCAGCCGAGCCAGTGTGCGTTCGGCCGCATAGCGCCCGATCACCTCGGGCGCCGCCAGGTCCTGCGGCGCGCGCTGGGAGCTGTACCAATAGTCGCGCTGCATGTCATTGCCCCGACCGGCGATGGGGGCCACCGACAGGCTGTGGCGCGAACTGGCGTAACCCCCGTGGAAGACGCCCGGACGGCGGCGTTCGCCGCCGCGCATGTGTTCGCTGAAGAAGTGCGACTGCTGGGCGGACACCCCTGCACCCTCGCTGTTGGTGATCTTGCGGCTGGTGGCAAACGCAGCCGCCTCACAGGCCTGGGCCAGGCGCATGGCTTCGGCCGAGCTGATGACCCAGGGATGGAAGAGATCCAGATCCGGGTAGATGTCGGCCACATCCTCAGGGTCAGGCAAGCCCGCAACCGGATCATCCGCCGTGAAACGGGCAATATCGTAGGCCGCCTGGACCGTCTGACGGATCGCCGCGGGAGAGAAGTCCGAGGTCGACGCGTTGCCCCGCTTCTTGCCCAGGTACACCGTCACGCCCAGCGACTTGTCCCGGTTGCGTTCGACATTTTCCAGCGCACCCTTGCGCACCGAGACCGACAGGCCAGCCCCCTCGGACACCTCGACCGCCGCGTCTGCGGCGCCCAGCCGGCGGGCGTGGTCCAGCGCCAGATCGGCCAGCTCTTCAAACCGGGACCGGCTGTACTGGAACCCGGCCAGTGGCTGAGCGGAAGACGCCTGTGCGGGGGCCGGGCGGACGGAGGAGGCGGTGGTGGAATTCATGGTGCCGGTTATGATACCTGCCGGTTCACTTTCACCTCAGCGCGCCTTCGAGCGTCCCCTCACGCCGCACCGATGCTGACGCGTTCCAGGCCGGCATACAGCCGGCATGATCGGGCTGTTCGCGGCGCCAGGTGCCCACATCCATGCCCCGCAAGTCCCAACGCGGCTACTACGTCCGCGGCCACTTTGTCGCTGAAGGCAGCGAGCTTGACCTCGAACTCAAACGCGAGGCCAAGGGCGATACCGACCGCAGCAAGACCGACCTCAAGCGCGAGAGCGAGCACCTGCAGAAGCTGGGTGAAGCCCTGCTGACCCTGCGCAACGACCTGATGGCACGCCTGCGCGAGCGCCACGAACTCTCGGACAAGCTGATCGATGCCCTGGCCGAAGCCCGCCGCATCACCAATTTCGAGGGCCGACGCCGGCAGATGCAGTTCATCGGCAAGCTCATGCGCACACTCGACCCGCAGGTCATCACCGACATCGAGGCGGCGCTGGAAGAGCAACGCAAGCCCTCGGCCCGCGAGACCCTGGCCCTGCACCAGGCCGAGCAGTGGCGCGACCGCCTGGTCCAGGAAGACACCGCCCTGACTGACTGGCTGGACACCCATCCCGAGGCCGATGTCCAGCACCTGCGCACCCTCATCCGCCAGGCCCGCAAGGACGCCCAGGCCAGCGCAACCCAGGAACGCCCAGGCGAAGCCCAGCGCCACGGCCGGGCCTACCGCGAGATCTTCCAGATCGTGCGCACAGCCCTTGCCGAGCGCGAGGCCGGCGACAACGACGACACCGGCAAGGAGGCCACACCATGAGCGACCACTCCAGCATCGACACCGTGCATGTTGGCATCGTGTCCATCAGCGATCGTGCCAGCAGCGGCGTCTACGAAGACAAGGGGCTGCCCGCCCTGCAGGACTGGCTGACCAGAGCCCTCAAGAACCCGATCCGTTTCGAGTCCCGTCTGATTCCCGACGAACAGGCGCTCATCAGCCAGACCTTGATCGAACTGGTCGACGCTGGTTGTGCCCTGGTCCTCACCACCGGTGGTACAGGACCGGCCCTGCGCGATGTCACACCCGAAGCGACCCTGGCGGTGGCCCACAAGGAAATGCCCGGCTTTGGCGAACAGATGCGCCAGATCAGCCTGGCCTTTGTGCCCACGGCCATCCTCTCGCGCCAGGTCGCGGTCATCCGCGACCGCAGCCTGATCATCAACCTGCCTGGCCAGCCCAAGGCCATTGCCGAAACGCTGGAAGGCGCTCGCAACCCCGACGGCTCGGTGCGTGTCAACGGCATCTTCGCCGCCGTGCCCTATTGCATCGACCTCATTGGTGGTCCCTACCTGGAAACCAACGACGAAGTCGTCAAAGGCTGGCGCCCGAAGGGTGCCGTTCGCCCTGCCCGCTGAGACACCGCAGGATCACACCATGAAAATCACCAAAGACACCGTCGTCACCCTGACCTTCCGAGCAAGCGACGCCAATGGCAAGCTGCTGGAGGACGGCAAGACACCGCGCTCCTACCTCCACGGAGGCTACGACAACACCTTGCCTGGCATTGAAAAGGCACTGGAAGGTCAGGAGGCCGGCCACCAGGCGACTCTCAAGCTGACTCCAGCCGACGCCTTCGGCGAGCGGGACGAAAGCCTCGTCACGACCATCCCTCGCTCCGAGTTTCCTCCAGGCGTGAAGGTGGGCGGGCAGCTGCAAGGGCGCGATCAACAGGGCCACGAACAGGTGTTCACGGTCACCAAGATCAAGGGGCCGGTCGTGCACCTGGACGGCAACCATCCGCTGGCCGGGCAGTCGCTGACCGTCCAGATCAAGGTATTGGATGTCAAAGCAGCCTCAGCGGAAGAGATCGCCCATGGCCACGCCCACGGTGCACACGGTCACCACCACTGATGTCGATTGCGGAGCAACTCCGCATGGCCGGTAGCCTTTCTCTTGCGTGCCCTGATCGATTTTCCGGATACGAAAGCGCAAGCGGCCACAGGTCAACGCCTGCAAGCGCATTTTGAGCAGCCGGTCGATGTCATAGAGGCGTGGACCCTGGATCAGGTGTATCCGGCGATAGAGCGCGTGCAGGCGCATGCATCGGCCGGTCGCTGGTGCGTTGGCGGCCTGGCCTACGAAGCAGCCCCTGCTTTCGATCTCCATCTGAGCACACACATGCCCGACCCCGCCTGGCCGATGGTCTGGTTCGGGATATTCGAAGCACCGGCCATGGCGCCGTTCACAGATGGTCCACCCGCCTCCAACGTGGACTGGCGCTGCGACTGGAGCCGCGCGCAGTACATGGAACAGGCCCGTGCCGCACAGCGGGCAATGGCGGCAGGTGAGTGCTACCAGGTCAACCTCACTACCGCGCTCCAGGGTAGCCTGCACGACGAACCAGTGGCCTGGTTACGGGCCCTGCGACAACAGCAGCCAGCGGGTTATCTGGTCTGGCTGGACGGCGCCAATCGGCAGGTAATCAGCGCCTCGCCTGAGCTGTTCTTTGACTGGCAGCCTTCAGCGGACGGCGGTCACCTGCGCTGCCGGCCCATGAAGGGCACAGCGGCGCGCGAAGGCGACCCGAGCCTCGATCTGGACGCCCGCGAACGGCTGCGAACCAGCGCCAAGGAGCGCGCCGAGAATGTGATGATCGTCGACCTGCTGCGTAACGACATGGGCCGCCTGGCCCAGACGGGTACCGTGTGCGTTGAGCGTTTGCTGGACGTGGAGGCTTGGCCAACCGTGTGGCAGATGACTTCCTCCATTGGCGCGAGGACCCGTCCCGGCGTTGGTCTGCTTGCGATCCTTGAGGCACTGTTCCCCTGCGGCAGCATCACAGGTGCGCCAAAAAAGCAGGCCATGCGTCACATCAGCGCACTGGAAACCGGACCGCGCGGTCCATACTGCGGTGCCTTGGGCGTGGTGAGACCAGGCGGCCACGCCACTTTCAACGTGCCGATCCGCACGCTGAGTCTTCGGCGCGATGGGAACACAACCTGGCAGGCCCGCTACGGCGTGGGCAGTGGCCTCACGGTCTACGCCGACCCGGCCGCCGAATGGCAAGAACTCATGACCAAGAGCCGACTGTTGCACCGCGCAGGTGAAGCCTTTGGGCTGCTGGAAACCCTGCGCCTGGAAGATGGCCGTTATTGGCTGCTGGACCACCACCTGCAACGCCTGGCTGACAGTGCCTCACACTTCGGCTATGCGATGGACTTGGCCAGGGCAAAGGACGCACTCGAGGCGCTATCCGAAGCAAACCCCTCCGGACTGTGGCGGGTGCGCCTGCAGGTGGATCGAGACGGCGCTATCGACGTCCAGGCCTTTGCCATGATTGACACCACCGGTCCAGTGAGGGTGGCTCTGGCTCCTGCGCCACTGAACACCGACGGCGCTTCTCGGGAGTTCATCCTGCACAAGACCACCCGGCGCGCCCACTATGAAGTCCTGGCACCCACCGACCCTGCGTTGTTCGACCACTTGCTGTTCAACGAACGCCGCGAAATCACCGAGTTCACGCGCGGCAATGTGGCTCTTCTGCTGGACGGCAAGTGGTGCACCCCACCTCTTGCCTGCGGACTTCTGGCAGGCACGTACCGGCGAGAGCTGCTGGCCGAGGGCCGGCTGCACGAAACGGTGATCACCCTTGGCGATCTGGAGAGCGTCCAGGGCCTGGCGTTTTTCAACGGCCTGCGCGGCTGGCTGGACGCCCAATTGGTATCTTGACTCGGCAACAAGGCCGGGCCATCGGGGCGGCGGAGACTATTTGCCCACCAACTGATTCAGTCGCTCGGCCTCAAAACACTCCTGACGGGCGGCATCCTCGGGCACGCAGTCGCCGCGCTGGGCAGACGAAAGCTTTTCGATTGCCTGCCAAAGCAACGCTATCTGATGCTCCTGGCTGCCGGTCTTGTCGATCAGGCCACGCATGGCTTGTGACAGCGGGTCGTCTTCCTGAGTGATGCCGTAGGCCTGAAACTTGGGTTTGGTTTCTTCGGTGACGTCGGCACTTTCGCCCTGCTTGCTCGGTATGATGCGCGCCGGAATGCCCACCGCCGTGGCTCCAGCCGGCACCGGCTTGATAACCACGGCGTTGCTGCCGATCTTGGCGCCGTCACCCACCTCGAAGCCACCGAGCACCTTGGCACCGGCACTGACCACCACGTCACGACCCAGCGTGGGGTGGCGCTTGGTGCCCTTGTACAGCGAGGTCCCCCCCAGCGTCACGCCCTGGTAGATGGTGCAGCCGTCACCAATCTCGGCAGTCTCGCCGACCACCGTTCCCATGGCGTGGTCGAAGAACACCCGCTCACCGATACGGGCGCCAGGGTGAATCTCGATACCGGTGAACCAGCGGGCCAAGTGCGAAATGAAACGCCCCGGCCACTTGAGACCATGGTTCCAGCACCAGTGCGCCGGTCGGTGCAGCCAGATGGCATGCAGACCGGGGTAACAGGTGATGACCTCCCAGGTGCTGCGCGCGGCCGGGTCGCGCTCGAGGATGCACTGGATGTCGGAACGAAAGCGGGACAACATGTTCTTTGTCTTCGGGTTGGGCTTGCAGTCTACCGCCTCGACCTGGCGGCGGTCTCCAGCATGGCCTTGGCCACACCACGGAGAATGTGGATTTCCTCCTCCTGCAATGCAGCGCGGTTGAACATCTGGTTCAACCGGGGCATGAGCTTCTTGGGGGCGGCCGGGTCCAGAAAATCGATGGCCACCAGCGCCTGCTCCAGGTGTGCAAGCATGCCGGCGACCGAGGCCGCATCGGCCAGACGGGGCTGCAGATTCGATACCGGCGTGGAACCCCATGGCCCCAGCGCCAGGCGCCAGTCATAGGCAATGAGCTGCACGGCAGCGGCCAGATTGAGCGAACCGAATGCCGGATCGGTCGGAATGCTCAGACAGGCGTGGCATCGGTAGACATCTTCGTTGCGCATGCCGAAGCGCTCGGAGCCGAAAAGAAACGCGACGCCACCAGGTCGGGCGGACCTGTCGTCTTCACACTCACCCTGGCCACCGACCAGCAAGCGCTGGAAGTGCTCGCGAGGTGACCGGGTCGGTGGACCGAAATCGCGCGGTGTCATGGCCGTGGCGCACAAGTGGTCGACACCGTCGAGCGCTTCGTCCAGGGTGTCGACAATGCGGGCCCTGGCCAACACGTCGTTGGCACCGCTGGCCCGCTGGATGGTCTCTTCGCGCCTGAGCACATTGGCCCACCGGGGCGCCACCAGCACCAGGTCATCGAAACCCATGACTTTCATGGCGCGGGCGGCGCCCCCCACGTTGCCGGCATGGCTGGTCTGGATGAGGATGAACCGGGTTCTCATGTCGTGACGGACTGGGTAGGGTGCAAAAAAGGCCCCCACAAGGCGCCGCGGGGCCGGTAAAATCCCTGATTGTCGTCGCCCCGCATCGCCGGGGCGTTTCCGTTTCGCTCTTCATCCCACGCCGAGACCGCAAGGCACGGCCCAGGAACACAATTCATGTCGTCCAGCCTCCATCCCATGCTCAACGTGGCCATCAAGGCCGCTCGCGCCGCCGGCGCCATCATCAACCGCGCCGCCCTCGATGTCGAGTCGGTCCGGGTTTCGGCCAAGCAGACCAATGACTTCGTCACCGAGGTCGACCACGCGGCAGAACAGACCATCATCGAAACCCTGCTGACCGCCTACCCGGATCACGGCATCTGGGCCGAGGAATCCGGACGACGTGACGGCAAGGGCCGCGACAAGGACCACATCTGGATCATCGATCCGCTGGACGGCACCACCAATTTCATCCATGGCTTCCCGGTCTACTGCGTCAGCATCGCGCTGATGGTCAAAGGCCGGCTGGAGCAGGCGGTCATCTACGACCCGACCCGCAACGACCTGTTCTGCGCCACCCGCGGCCGCGGTGCCTATCTCAACGACCGGCGCATCCGCGTCGCCAAGCGCACCGCGCTGCGGGAGTGTCTGCTGAGCACCGGCTTCCCCTTCCGCCCGGGCGATGCCTTCCAGACCTACCTGAAGATGCTCGGCGACGTGATGCCCCGCTGTGCGGGCGTGCGCCGCCCAGGCTCGGCTGCGCTCGATCTGGCCTACGTGGCCGCCGGGTTCTCGGACGGCTTTTTTGAAATGGGCCTGTCGCCCTGGGATGTGGCCGCCGGCGCCCTGCTGGTGACGGAGGCCGGGGGCCTGATCGGCAACTTCACCGGCGAGGCCGACTTTCTGGAGCAGAAAGAATGCCTGGCCGCCAACCCCCGCATCTACGGGCAGCTGGTCGGTGTGGTGGGCAAGTACAGCAAGTTCGCCAGTGCCGGTGACAAGGCGGCGGTGCGCCAGTCCAAAGCCCCACAGCCGGCTGACGTCGAGCCGGCACAAGCAGGTCAGCAGGACGATCAGCCGCCAGTCGCCCCACCAGCGCCATTCTGACGGGCTCTGGCCACCGCCAGGGCAGAGCAACGCATTCAGGCTCTGGGGAGGGTCCACCAGAAGGTGGTGCCCTCACCTGGTGTGGACCGCGCCCAGATCCGGCCGCCATGGCGCTCGATGATGCGGGCCACGATGGCAAGACCGACCCCGGTTCCCGGCACATCGCTGGCCAGATGGAGGCGCTGGAACAGGCCAAACAGCTTGTCGGCCCGTGCCATGTCGAACCCGACACCCTGGTCCCGCAGGAAGAAGGCGCCTTCCCCCCTGTCAAACCCCAGCTCGACCGACGGTCGTTCGCCAGGTCGGGCGTACTTGATCGCGTTGTCCAGCAGGTTGGACAGCACCTGGCGCAACAAGGTCGCGTCGCCCATGGCACGGGGCATGTTGCCGCAGACCAGTTCCGACTGGGAGATACCGGGTGCCAGCGACTCGGCGGCCCGCCTCGCCACCTGCTCCAGGTCGACAGGCACCGTGCTCAGCTCGACGCGAACCACGCGCAACAACTCCAGCATGTCGGTGATCATCTGGCCCATGTTGCGTGAGGCACGCGAGATGCGCATGAACATGTCACGGGTAACGGGGCCGAGTTCCTCGCCCTCGTTGGCAATCAGCGATGCAAATCCGTTGACCGCGCGCAGGGGAGCCCGCAGGTCGTGGGCGATGGAATAGGAGATCGTCTCCATGTCCCGCATGGAACGCTCCAGCGCTGCCGTGCGCTCCCTGACCCGCTGCTCCAGCGTGGCGTTCAGGGCCTTCACCTCTTCCTGAGCAAGCACCCTGTCGGAGATGTCCATGTGGGCGCCCGACATGTACACGGCCTTTCCATCGGCATCCCTCTCATGCACACGGGCCCGGTCATTGACCCAGACCCAGTGCCCCTTTTTATGGAGCATGCGTACATCGCACTCGTGGTAGAGCGTTTCACCTGCAATGTGCGCGCGCAAGGCCTTGTCGATCCGAGGCAGGTCGTCCGGATGGGTCAGGCGTCGCCAGGTGTCTTCCGACAGCGGTTCGAGCTCGGCCACCGTGTAGCCCAGCATGCCCGCCCAGCGTTCGTCGACCTTGAAAGTCTGCGTGCGGTGATCGAACTCCCATATGCCGGGCCGCGTGGCCTCGAGCACCCAGGCCAGGCGCTGACGCTCTCGCTTGAGTTGCTCCTGACCGTTCACATATGAGGTGACGTCGCTGTAGGTGCGCACCACTCCCCCATCGAGCCGATGCCGGGTCCTGACCTCCAGAACACGTCCGTCAGGCGTGCGCCGCAAATATTGTTCCGGCTGCTGCGCCGGGTTCACCTCCAGGTAGGGGCGCAGCGCCGGATCCACCAGGGACAGACCTGGACCAAAGTCGCCCCGTTCGGCCTGCAGCCGGCTGACCTCGGCATGCGTGGGGTATGCCGCCATGAACCGCTCGGGCAGGTTGAGCATTTCCAGCATCCGGCGGTTGAAGAGCCGGTAGCGCCCCTGGGCATCGACCATCGCCAGCCCTTGATTCATGGCGTCCAGCGCGGCCTGCAGGTCCCGGCTCTTGGCGGTAAGTGCCTCGGTCGTCTCCTGCAGGGCCAACTGGAAACGGCGGCGTTCCAGACGCGCCCTGAAGGCCAGGCCGAGTTGACCGAGCGTGGCCAGCAGCGGTTGCAGGAAGTCGACATCGGCCTCGGAGTAGCCTCCAGGGCGGTTGGCCAGCCCTACCATGGCCACCAGCTTTTCGCTCACAAAGACTGGAATCCCCAGAAACGCACCCATGTGCGGATGCCCCGACGGCAACCCGCCCGACCTCTCGTCGTGCGCCGGGTCGTTGGACACGACAGGACGCCCTGTGGTCATCACCCGCCCGAACAGCGTGTCCATGTTGTGGAACTCCATGCCCTCCTCACGGTGGCGCTGCATGGCGGCGCGGGAGGCATCGTCCCAGGAGATATCGCTCAGGGCCAATGTCTTCAGGTACGGGAGCCCCCCCTCGCCGGTCAGCACCTCGCCCAGGAACCCGTACTCGCTGGAGGTCAGCTCCAGCATGGCGTTCAACAGGCGGTCGAACACCTGCGTGCGGTCACCTGCATCAATGTAGGAAGCCTGCGCCTGACGTATCGCCTCCAGCATGCGGTGCTGGCGGTCAAGCTTGCGGTTGGTGTTCTGGACTTCGGTGACGTCGGTGGTGAAACCGTGCCACACCACCGACCCATCGGCTTCGCGCTGCGGCACCGCTTCCACGCTGAACCAGCGCACCTCGCGCGTCGGCAGAACAGCCCGGTACACCTGGCGCCAGGGCACCAGCTCGCGCGCGGACGCCGCCAGCGCGGCCTTCACGCCGGGCAGGTCATCCGGGTGCACACGCTCGAAAAGGGGTCGGGCGTCATGGCGCAGCACCTCCGGCTCCAGATCGAGCATGTCTCGGACTGCGTCATTGACGAAGGGAATTTCGCTGCGTCCGTCAGGACGCAGTTTCGCCTGATAGAACATGCCGGGGACCCGGGCCGCAATGTTGCGGACAAAGTTGGCCTGTGCACCCAGCGCCTCATGGGCCAGCTTTTCGGCCGTGATGTCCTGCACCACCCCGAAGTCGGTCTCGGGATTGCCCTGGATGGTCGTTCGGCTCATGCGTGACCGGGCCCACCGGATGCTGCCGTCGGGCATGCGCAGCCTGAACTCCAGCAAGCGCCCGTCCAGGGCCTGCCGAGCCTCCAGCCACGCGGGCATGTCGTCCTCGTGGACCACCGATCGTGCCTCTGTGCGGGTCATGCGCTGGTTCAGTGGTCGGCCAGTCAGAGAGAACAGTCCTGGCGACCAGATCACCCGATCGTCGTCCTCGGCATTGACCCAGTGCCCGACGCTGGCCAGCTTTTCGGTGGCCTCGTGCAACTCCACCTGCTGCTGAAGGCGACGATTGGCCTCGACCAGGCGTTGTTCCGCATCGAATTCACCCGTGACGTCTTCGAGACTGACCAGCAGCAGCTGTTCACCCGCGTACACCATGCTGGTGGTGTTCAGCCGCACCCGACGACGTGATTCACCATAGGCATCGAGGACGAAAACGCTGTCTCCTGCATCCAGCGAAGCCAGGAAACGCCGCCGCTGGTCCCCGCCCATCCAGTGGCCCAGACTCAGTGTTGTCTGGCCCAGGGCCTGCTCGCGACCGATGCCCGTGAACCGGACCCAGGCATCGTTGACCGCAAGGAGCTGGCCGTCAGAGCGCCGGCTCAGACTCAGGGGCAGCGGTGCGGCCAGGAAGAGCATGTCCAGCGGCGGACATACCGATCCCGCGGATTCCGGCGAGTGGATGGGTCGGCAGGATTCGCTCACCGCAGACGTCGCAGGTTCGGACATGAAAGATCTCGGAGTCTGGGAATGGCGAGGGCCGGCACACGAACTGCTAAAGTCACCGATTGGTTATCAGGCAATACGCAGAGTCCCAATTGAGCGCCCCGCTGGACAAACACACCCCGATGATGCAGCAATATCTGGCCATCAAGGCCGGATTCCCGCATACCTTGGTGTTTTACCGGATGGGTGACTTCTATGAGCTCTTCTACGGCGATGCCGAGAAGGCCGCCAGGCTGCTGGACATCACGCTGACCCAGCGCGGCCAGTCGGCCGGCGAGCCGGTGGTGATGGCGGGCGTCCCGTTTCATTCAGTCGAAAGTTATCTTTCCCGTCTTATCCGGCTGGGCGAATCGGTCGCCATCTGTGAACAGGTGGGTGACGTGGCCACCGCCAAAGGGCCAGTTGAGCGCAAAGTGGTGCGCGTGGTCACCCCCGGCACCCTGACCGACAGCGAACTCCTGTCCGACAAGACCGAGGCCGTTCTGCTGGCCGTCCACCCGGGTGCCCGTGCCGGCGTGGGTCTGGCCTGGATGTCGGTCACCCAGGGCATCGTCACGCTGGCCCAGTGCGCCAGTGACGAACTGCCCGACTGGATTGCCCGTATCGCCCCGGGCGAAATGCTCTACAGCGCCGAGGTCACCCCCTCCTTCGAGAAGGCTGTCCAGGCCCTGGCAACGCAACCCCTGCCCAGTGGCCAGCGGCTGGTGGCCGTGGTGCGACCAGCCTGGGCATTTGACATCAGCCTCGGAGAGCGCAAGCTGCTGGAACAGCTTCAGGCCGCCAGCCTGGCCGCATGGGATGCCCAGGATCTGCACGATGCACATGCCGCAGCGGCAGCCCTGCTGGCCTATGCCGAGCACACCCAGGGCCGTACGCTGACGCACGTTCGCAGTCTTCAAGTGGCTCGCAGCGGAGAGCTCATCGACCTGCCGCTGAACACCCGGCGCAATCTGGAGCTCACCCACACCCTGCGCGGCGAAACGAGCCCCACCCTGTTCTCGCTTCTGGACACCTGCCACACCGGCATGGGCAGCCGGGTGCTGCGCCAGTGGATGCTGGAGCCCCGGCGCGACCGCAGCCAGGCCCGCGACCGACTGGCGGCGATCGGGCGCTTGCGGGATGGCCTGTGGCAGACGCTACGCGGCGAACTCAAAGGGGCCAGCGACGTCGAACGCATCACCGCACGCATTGCGCTGCGCCAGGTGCGCCCGCGCGAACTGGTGGGCCTGACACAGACACTGAGCCGGGCCCGCCAGCTTGCCCGAACACTGGGCACGGGGCTCGGCCCGCATTCGACCGCCTTGCTGCATCAACTGGCGAACGATCTGACCCCTCCTGATGGCTGTGGTGAACTGCTGAACCGAGCCATCCGACCCGAGCCGGCAGCCCTCATTCGCGACGGCGGTGTCATCGCCGACGGATTTGATGCCGAACTCGACGACCTCAGAGGCATCCAGACCAATTGCGACGGCTTCCTGATCGCACTGGAGGCACGCGAACGCGAGCGCACCGGCATTGCCAACTTGCGCGTCCAATACAACAAAGTGCATGGCTTCTACATCGAAGTCACCCAGGGTCAGGTCGACAAGGTACCCGACGACTACCGCCGCCGCCAGACGCTCAAGAACGCCGAACGCTTCATCACACCCGAGCTCAAGGCCTTCGAAGACAAGGCCCTGTCGGCCCAGGAACGGGCACTGGCGCGCGAGAAGTGGCTGTACGACCAGCTGCTGGACGAGCTGCAGGCCTTCATCGACCCGCTCACCCGCCTGGCGCGTGCCATGGCCGCGCTCGACGCACTGTGCGCCCTGGCCGAACGATCGCTCACCCTCGGCTGGACCGAACCGACGTTCACCCCCGAGCCCTGCATCGAGATCCGCAGCGGCCGCCACCCGGTGGTCGAGGCCCGTCTGAACGAGACCACTGGCGGCAGCTTCATCGCCAACGACACGGTACTCAGCGGCAAGCAGCGCATGCAGGTCATCACCGGGCCCAACATGGGCGGCAAGAGCACCTACATGCGGCAGGTGGCCGTCATCGTGCTGCTGGCCAGCATGGGCAGCTTTGTGCCGGCCGCCAGCTGTCGCCTGGGTCCGATCGATGCCATCCACACCCGCATCGGAGCAGCCGACGACTTGGCCAATGCCCAGTCGACCTTCATGGTCGAAATGACCGAGGCCGCTCAGATTCTGCACGCCGCCACACCGCAAAGCCTCGTGCTGATGGACGAGATCGGCCGCGGCACCTCCACCTTCGACGGCCTGGCGCTGGCGGGGGGCATTGCCGCGCACCTGCACGACAAGGGGCGCTGCTTCACCCTGTTTGCCACCCACTACTTCGAGTTGACCGAGTTCCCGGCCACCCACCATGGAGCGGTCAACGTGCACGTGAGTGCGGTCGAAGGTGGCGGCAAGAGCGGCATCGTCTTTCTGCACCAGATCGAGCCCGGCCCGGCCAGCCGCAGCTATGGCATCCAGGTGGCGCGTCTGGCCGGCGTGCCTTCGGCCGTGGTGCAGCATGCGAAACACGCGCTGGCTGCGCTGGAGGCACACAGCGAGAGCAGCCGTGTACAGGTCGACCTGTTTGCCCCGCCCCCGGCCCCGCCCGAACAGGAAACACCGCCGGTGCTGGCTGCCCTGTCCACCATCGATCCTGACGCGCTCTCGCCGCGCGAAGCACTGGAACAGCTGTACTACCTCAAGAAACTCGCCGAACAATCATGACCTACTGCGTCGCCGTCAAACTCAAGGCCGGACTGGTATTCCTCTCCGACTCACGCACCAACGCGGGTCTTGACCAGATCAGCACCTTCCGCAAGATGATCGTGTACGAGAAGCCGGGGGACCGATTCATGTGCCTGCTCTCCGCCGGCAACCTGAGCATCTCGCAATCGGTGCGCGAGATCCTGCAGGTGGAAAAACTGCAGGACCCTGACGGTGGTGAGCCATTGACGATCTGGAACGCAAAGAGCATGTTCGACGCTGCGCGGGTGTTGGGCTCGGCGGTACGGCACGTCTACACGCGGGACGGTGAAGCCCTCAAGCGCTCCGGTGTCGAATTCAATGTTTCCATGATCTTCGGCGGACAGGTCAAGGGTGAAGGCATGCGGCTGTTCCAGGTCTACTCGGCCGGCAACTTCATCGAGGCCACGGCCGAGACGCCTTTCTTCCAGATCGGCGAGTCCAAATATGGCAAGCCCGTGCTTGACCGCGTGATCACACCCGACACCCCGCTCGACGAGGCCGCCAAGTGCGTGCTGGTGTCCATGGACTCGACCCTGAAGTCCAACCTGTCGGTCGGGCTGCCTCTGGATCTCGCCGTGTACGAAGCCAACGCACTCAGAAGCGACAGGATCACCTGCATCGACGAGAACAACCCGTATTTCCAGATGGTGCGCAGCACCTGGGGACAGAAGCTGCGCGAGGTGTTCGACAGCATCGAGCATCCGACCTGGGACGGCAGCCACACCGCCGTGCCGCTGATGTGCGAGAACCAGGGCCGCCAGAAGCCCTTGCAAAAAATCAGCAACGAACGGGAAAAGCTCATCTGACGGTGCGGCGCAAGCCTCCTGGCAACCGCTTCGGCGTCCACCGGACAGCACCGGTTCGCCGGTTTCGAACCTGCCCCCACGGGTCACCATGTCCCTGATCATCTTCTCCCACGCCAACAGCTTTCCGGCCAGCACCTATGGTCTGTTGTTCCGCAGCCTGCGCTCCCGCGGGCATTCCGTGCGTGCCATCGAGAAATTCGGTCACGACCCCCGGTACCCGGTCACCAGCAACTGGCCTCATCTGGTCCAGCAGCTGGCCGACTTTGCCGCCCCTGAGATCGAACGCCACGGCAATGGCGCCTGGCTGGTGGGCCATTCCCTGGGCGGCTTTCTCAGCCTGATGTGCGCCGCCCGGCACCCCTGCCTGGGTGGCCAGGCTGTTCGCGGCGTACTGCTGATCGATTCGCCCGTGCTCGGTGGCTGGCGCGCACGAACACTCGAACTCATCAAGCGAACCCAGTTGGTCGGCTCTGTCTCCCCTGGAAAGATCAGCCGCCGACGCCGCAACCAGTGGCCAGACGCCACGGCGGCCTTCGAGCATTTCGCCCGCAAGAGGGCATTCGCTCATTGGGAACCCCAGGTGCTGCGCGACTACATCACGCACGGCACACACGACGAGGAGACGGCACAAGGCCGAAAGCGCGTACTCTCGTTCGATCGCGACGTGGAAACGGCCATCTACAACACCTTGCCACACAATCTGGACCGCATCCTGCGCCGACATCCCCTCAGGTGTCCGGTGGGCTTCATCGGTGGCACCCATTCGCTGGAAATGAGGCAGGTCGGCATGACGATGACCCGCAGGCTGGTGGGCGCGCACCCGCAGCGCATGGTCATGGTGGAGGGCAGCCACCTGTTCCCGATGGAAAAGCCACAGGAAACAGCCGCCGCCATCGACCAGGTGCTGCTTGCGTTGCAAAGCCGAGACGATCGCCAGAAATAACCCCCATCGCGCAGGCTTACCTTCACAATGCGACGAGGCGGGGCGTCGTATAACCGAAACTGATCAACCGGGATTCAGCCCCCACATCGCCTCCAAGCCTGCATGAAGTCTCCCCCGCCCGTCGGTACCGAAGGCTCCGCCCTGTGGTGGCGCCTGAGGAACTGGCATCCGTCCCAGCACAGCCTGTGGCTGCGGCTGGCGGTGGCGGTGGTCCTGACACTCCTGGCTGCCTGGCTCAGGGTGGCACTGGCACCGGCTGAATCGGGAGGCCGGTTCATCACCCTGTCCCTCGCGGCCGCCTTGGCAGCACTGTACGGCGGTCTTGCTGCCGGCATGGTCAGCACCGTGCTGGGCATGCTGCTGGTGAATTTCCTGCTCGTTCAGCCCTATGGCTCGCTGGCCTTTGACAAACCGCTCGAGGCATTCTGGCTCAACCTGTGGCACCTGCTGACCCAGGTGGTGGTGGTGGGTTCCATCTGGTGGATGCAAGGACAGAACCAGCGACTGCGGGTGCTGCACCGAGAGCTGGAGGCCAGCCGTAAAAGGTTCAGTGACACCTTCGAATTTGCCGCCGCCGGCATCACGCAGGTTGACCTCCAGGGCCGCTTGATGATGGTGAACCAGACCTTCTGCCAGATGGTCGGATACCCGCAGGAAGAGCTGCTGCAGATGCGTTTCCAGGACTTCACCCACCCTGACGACGTTCACCCCGACGAGGCCCTGATCCAGCAGGTCCTCCGCGGCGAACGGGATCGCTACTCCATTGAGAAGCGCTATATCCGCAAGGACGGTCAGCTGGTCTGGGCCCACCTCACCGTGGCGGTCGTTCGGCGGCCGCGGGGCGTCGCCGAATACTTCGTGTCCGTGGTGCAGGATATCTCGGCCATCAAGGCAGCCGAGGCGGCGCTGCGCACCAGTGAACGCCTGATGCGGCAGGCACAGACCCTGGCAGGCCTGGCCAGCTGGGAGGGTGATGTTGCCGCTGACCGGTTCCGCACCCTCGACAACTCCTACCGGCAGCTGGGACTGCCCTGGGCAGAATTTGCTGGAAGGGACCTGCTGGCCCTGACGCACCCGTCGGACCAGGAACGGATCCGCAAGGACTGGTCGGATGCGGTCAAGGGAATTCGCCCTTACAACTCGACCTACCGCGCCAGGATCGATGGAGAGGATCGCTGGTTCAGTGTGCGCGCAGAATTTGAGCGGGATGCCGAAGGTCGCGCCCTGCGCGCCTTTGGCGTAACCCAGGACATCACCGAGCGCAAACTGGCCGAACGTCAGATCCAGCGCCTCAATGCGTCGCTCGAACAGAAGATCCGTGAACGCACGCGTGAACTCAAGGATGCCTACGACGAGCTCGAAAGCTACTCCTACGCAGTGGCCCATGACCTGCGCTCGCCGCTTCGCCTGATCAACGGATTCTCCCAGGCCTTGCAGGAGGACAATCCGGAGCTGGATGCCGGCAGCCGCCGCCACCTCGACCGCATCATGCAGGCCAGCCGCAAGATGGGTTTGCTGATCGACGGCCTGCTCAAGCTGGCCCAGGTGGGACGAGGGGAACTGCAGCGCCAGCCGGTCAACCTGAGTCTGATCGCCACCCGGTTGCTGGAAGAACTGGCCGCCGAGTCGCCCCAGCGGCAGGTGGACTGGTCGGTGGAGCCTGACCTCATGGTCACTGCCGACCCGGCGCTGATGGAGGCCCTGCTGCAGAATCTGCTGCACAACGCCTGGAAATACACGGCCGAAACACCGCAAGCCCGCATACGCATGTATTCGCGGACGGATGACCGCCAAACCCGCTTCTGTGTGGCCGACAACGGATCGGGCTTCGACATGAGCCGGGCCGACAAATTGTTCCAGCCATTCCAGCGCCTGCACCAGCCACACGAATTCAGTGGTCTGGGTATTGGCCTCGCCACTGCGCACCGGATCGTTGTGCGCCATGGGGGCACCATGCACGCCAAAGGCGCTCCCGGCCAGGGCGCCACTTTCTGTTTCAGCGTGCCGCTACCCGACGCGCCCGACTCCAACCCGTCCGGACGATGAGCCTCCGCCTCACGGCGCTTGCCGGCCTGCGCCCCCCGCGTCTGGCTCGACGGGGGTACGCGGATCCATCTGCAGAACGGCCTGGGAACCACCACCCATCACCACATAGTCGGCCTTGGCTTCCTCGGCCACTGGCGGCGCCGCCCTCATTCGCTTGAGAACATACATGGCCAGCACGGCAAGGACGATCGCGAACGATGGCATCAGGCTGGCCGCCCCGAATCGGTCCATGACCACCCCCCCCAGCGTGGGCCCCAGGGCTGCACCAGCGCCGTGCACCAGCAGCAGGCCGCCGGTGAACTCCAGCAGGCGGTTCGAGTCGATCACGTCGTTGACATGAGCCACGCCCAGACCATAGACGGTGAAGACCAGTCCGCCATAGAACAGCCCCAGGGCGATCAGTGTCCAATGCGGCATGGACAGCAGCAACAGTGACAACCCGGCCAGTGCAGCAGCGCCAATGCACACCCAGAACAGCACCAGCCGTCGATCGTGACGATCGGAGTAGTGGCCCACCGGCCACTGGAAGATGGCCCCACCCAGAATGGTGGCCGCCATGAAGGCCGCCACCCCGGTGTCCGAAAGACCAATCCCTTGTGCGTACAGCGCGCCCATCCCGAAGAAGGTGCCATTGAGCAGACCTGAAGCAAACGCAGCTGCGGTGCCCAGGGGTGAAGCCTCGTAGAGGCTGCGCAGGCTCAGTGACGGCGCCTCCACCGGCACCGGTTCTTCCACCGGCGTCAGGGTGATGGGCAGCAAGGCAAGCGAGAACATCACAGAGACCATGGCAAAGGGCACAAAGGCCAACCGGTCTCCCACCAGAATCAGCCACTGACCCAATGCCAGGGCCACAAAGTTGACCGACATGTACACAGCGAACACCTTGCCCCGCTGGTTGTTTGGCGCAACCGTGTTGAGCCAGCTCTCGACCACCATGTACAGACCCACCAGACAGATCCCGGTGACCAGCCGCAGCAATCCCCAGAACCAAGGGTCGACCCACAGCGCATGCAGAATCGGCATGGTCGATGCCACCGACGCCATGGCGGCAAACGCACGGATGTGTCCCACCCGGCGTATCACCATCGGACAGACATAGGTGCCCAGCACAAAGCCTGCGAAATAGGCCGACATCACCAGTCCCAGGGTCAGGCCAGAGAATTCGGCAAGACCTGCCCGCAGACCAACCACAGAAAACAGCAGGCCCACACCGACCACCAGCAATCCGGCACCGCTGAGCAGGGCGGACAGGGGAATCAGCAGTTTGCCCATGCTGCCCTCACCCTCTGCAAGTCATGCCGGCCTGCATCAGCCGGACCAGTCCACCCAGCCACCATGGGCGGTCACGATGATGAGTACGCCGAAGGCGATGCGGTACCAGGCAAATGGCACAAAGCTGTGGTTCCCGACAAAGCGCAACAGCCAGCGCACACACACCCAGGCCGACAACCATGAAACCACCAGACCGACACCGAACAGCGGGAGGTCGTCTGCACCCACCAGATGGTGGTTCCTGTAGAGGTCATAAGCTGCCGCGCCAAACAGCATGGGAATGGCCAGAAAGAAGCTGAACTCGGTCGCCGCCTTGCGATTGAATCCGACCAGCATGGCGCCGATGATGGTGGCCCCCGAACGGCTCACGCCTGGCACCAGGGCTGTGCACTGGATCAACCCGACCTTGAGGGCATCGCGCCAGGTCACCTGGTCGACCACGCCCACCGTCGCGGTCGCACCCCGAGACTGCAGGCGCTCTGCCCAGAGAATGACGAAGCCACCCACGATGAAGCCCCCGGCCACCACCAGGGGCGAGAACAGGGCGCCCTTGATCACATCGATGAACAGCACGCCCGCCACTGCCGCAGGCAGGAAACCGATCAGCACATTCGCCGCAAATCGCTGGGCGGCCCGATCTCTTGGCAGGCCCAGCAACACCTGCCACAGACGCTCGATGTAAAGCGACACGATGGCCAGAATGGCTCCGGTCTGAATGACCACCTCGAACAGCTTGACTTTCTCGCCCTGCCAGCCCAGCAAGGTGGCCGTCAGGATCAGGTGACCCGTCGAAGAAATCGGCAGAAACTCGGTCAGGCCCTCGACCAGCCCCATGATGGCGGCCTTGATCAGCAGTGCGGTATCCATGAGGCGGTGAAGCAGGGAAAAAGGCAGAGATGGCCTGAGCGTGCCTGCCTTGCGCAGCAGCAACGGCCATAAAGGTGAAGGCGCCTATCGTACCTGCTGCAGTGGAACCCGCCTGTGCACAAGCTCAGTCCCGCCGCACAGGGCGCAGCTCCAGTTCCAGGCCGCCCGGCACCACGCGCAGGTCAGCAGGTTCATAGACCCAGCCGTGAACACGGCGCAGGTCGTCTTCGCCCAATCGGTGAACGACCAGGTCCCGGAACTGATCCTGCACCAGTGCTCCGGTCAGGCGTTGCAGCAGGGCCGCCACCGGCGCCGGCAGCCCAGGCACATCCAGCGCGTCCACACGCAATTCATGCAAGCGCAGTGTGCGGTCGTCCATCGCCAGGCGAAGACCGTAGCTGAGGGTCACCGTACCCTGTCTCTGGCGCTGACCGGCATCCAGCAATCCCACGGCCACGTCCAGCCGGGTAGCCACCCTGTTGTCCTCGGGCAGGAGGCGAACGCGCGGCTCGCTGAACCTCACCTCGAACAGCTCCATGTAGCGGTGGTTGTACGGAAACTGTCGCGCCACGCGCTCGACCAGACGCGCCTCCGACACGCTCACCAACCGTGGGCCGGGCGGCGACAAGGCGCATCCGGCCAGCACGGCCGACACGCCCGCCACAATGGCCAGACCCGCCATCAACCATCGACGCCGTTCTGCCACGCTCATGTCAAACTCCCTTCACTCATGGCGCAAGGCCTCGATCGGCAACAGCCGGGAAGCCCGACGCGCCGGATAGAAGCCGAAGAAAACCCCCACCAGTGCCGAGAACCCGGCGGCCAGCACAATCGACTGCATCGTCATGCTGACCTGCCAGCCGGCGAAGGCGGCCACCGCCCACGTCGAAACCGCCCCAAGCAGCACCCCGATGGCACCCCCCACCAGGCTCAGGGTCACTGCCTCGATCAGGAACTGCGCCAGTATGTCGCGGCCGCGCGCCCCCACCGCCATACGCAGGCCTATTTCGCGTGTACGCTCGGTGACGCTGACCAGCATGATGTTCATGATGCCAATGCCCCCGACCACCAGGCTCACGCCCGCCACCGCCGACAGCAACAGCGTCATGATGCGACTGGAAGCCTCCTGCGCCTGAAGGATCTCGGTCAGGTTGCGCACCGTGAAAGGCTCCTCTGCCCCAGGCTGAACGCGAAATCGCTGACGCAGCAGAGCCTTGATGCCCTCTTCGGCCTCCTGCATGCTCTCGCCCTCGCGCACCTTCACACTGATCGAACCCACACGCTTGAGGCGCCCGCTTCCGCCCCCCTGAATGCGGTTCCGGTAGGTGGAGATCGGAACGATCACCACATCATCCTGGTCCTGGCCCATGGCATTCTGGCCCTTTCGATCCAGCAGCCCCACCACCGTGACCGGTACGCTGCGCAGACGAATGACCTGATCGATCGGGTCCATGTCACCGAACAGCTCGCGAGCCACCGTCTGTCCAATCAGGGCCACCTTGGCCGAACCCTGGACCTCCGACGCCTCAAAGGCCCGACCACCGGACAGGGTCCAGTCACGCGCCTCCAGATAGTCGTTGGTGGTACCGAACAGCGAGGTGCTCCAGTTGGTGTTGCCCGCCACCACCTGTACACCCGTTCGTGAACTCGGCGCGGCCACCTGCACCTGTGGCACCTCCAGCGCGATCGCCAAGGCGTCTTCTTCAGTCAGCCCCTGCCCGCTCTGGGCACCCATGCGGGCACCACCTGAGGTGATGCTGCCTGGAATCACCAGCATGATGTTGGATCCCAAGGCCTTCATCTGCTCCTGCACCCGCGCGGTGGCACCAGCGCCAACGGCGATCATGGTGATCACTGCCGCCACGCCAATGATGATGCCCAGCATGGTGAGCATCGACCGCAGCGTATTGGCACTGAGCGCCCGCCACGCGCTGCGAACAGCCGCCAGGAAGTTCATGCTGGCACCACCCGTCTCTCGGGCTGCTGGCGCACGTCTTCCACGATCTGTCCATCCCGGAACACGAGGCGCCGCTTGGTCCAGGCCGCAATGTCGTGCTCATGCGTCACCAGCACCACGGTGATGCCCTGATCGTTGAGTTCGGTCAGCAGTCGCATGATGTCTTCGCTGGTGCGGGTATCCAGCGCACCGGTGGGCTCATCGGCCAGGATCAGCTGCGGCCGGTTCACCAGCGCGCGCGCAATCGCCACTCGCTGCTGCTGTCCGCCCGACAGCTCAGCCGGTGTGTGCCCGCTTCGCTGGGCCAGCCCCACCCGCTGCAAGGCCTCCATGGCACGCGCGCGCCGTTCTGCCGCGGGCACACCCGAATACACCATCGGCAGCTCCACGTTCTCCAGCGCGCTGGTGCGGGGCAGCAAGTTGAATTGCTGGAACACGAAGCCGATGCGAAGGTTGCGCACCCGCGCGAGCCCGTCCGGGCTCATGCCATCCACAGCCTCACCGGCCAGCCGGTAGTGACCGCTGTCGGGCCGGTCCAGACAGCCAAGGATGTTCATCAGGGTCGATTTGCCCGAACCCGAAGCGCCCATGATGGCCACAAACTCGCCGGCCTCGATAACGACCGACACACCCGCCAGGGCATGCACCTCCTGGTCACCCATGCGGTAGGTCTTGACCAGATCCCGTGCCTCGATCAATGCCATTCGTCGGCCCTCAGAACGGCATGCGCGGACCGGTGGTCGCGCTGCGTGGTGCCGTCGACGTGGAAGCACCGGTCACTGCCGTGATCACCCGCGCACCCTCCACCAGCACGTCAGCGCCCGGGCTGCCAGGGGACACGACCAGCTCGGTGGCGGTACCGTCGCTGATGCCCAGGCGCACGTCGTAGGCCACCGGTTTGCCATCCATGCCCAGCACGAACACACGCCCACGCGTCGTCTGACGCCCCGCCGTCTCCGCCAAGATCTCGGCATAGCGGGATTTCTGGCTGTCGTCCATGAGGTCCCCGATGCCGGCACGAAGATCCGCCAGAATACGGTCGCGCGCACGCCCGCGTTCAGCCTCATCCAGGTTGCGCAGCTCCATGAATCGGGGCCCGGCACCCGCCAACAGCGCATCCAGCTTTTCCACCTGCTCCGGCCGCAGGGAGAGTTCATTCACCACCCGGTTGCGAAACTCGGTCATCGGCCCTCGACCGCCAGCGGTACCTGCCGGTGCCGACACGACGGGGCCATTGGACGGCCCGGCTCCCGCACCGCCTGCCGCCGGGCCCGTTGGCGCCAACGGCTCAACACCGACCATGCGTACCCGCAGGGCAGCGTTGGGCAGCTTGAGCACACCTTCGCGCGCATCGGTCACCACACGCACATTGGCCGTCATGCCCGGCAACAGCCGACCACTGGTGTTGGCAAAGCCGATCACCGCCGTGTAGGTCACCACATTGGAGACATTCTGTGCGGCCTTGCGTACCTGCTGGACCACACCATCGAATGTCTGACCCGGGAACGCATCCACCGTAAAGCTGACCTGCTGGCCGGGGCGGATACGGCCGACATCGGCCTCATCGACGCTGGCATCAACCTGCATGTCGGCCAGGTTCTGTGCGATCACGAACAACTCGGGGGCCTGCAGGCTGGCGGCCACCGTCTGACCTCTTTCGACTGCACGCTTGATGACAATGCCGTCCACCGGTGAGGTGATCCGGGTACGACCGAGATCGATGCGCGCCTGCGCCAGCGACGACTCCCGCTGCGCCACCGTGGCCTGTGCACTGCGAATCTGTGCCTCACTCACCGCCGCCAGCGCCTCCGACGATTTCAGCGATTCCTGTGCGGCTGTCAGCGCAGCCTGGGTCCGGTCGGCCTCGCTCTGGGAGATAAACCCCTGTGCGACCAGTTGCAGGTTGCGCTCATGCACTCGACGCGCTTCGGCAACCTCGGTCTGGGCCCTCGACACATTGGCCCGGGTGGCTGCCGCGTTGGCTTGCGCCGTCAGCACACTGGCGCGCGCTGCATCGAGATCGGCCATGGCCGAGCGCACCCGGTACTCGAAGGTTTCGGGATCGATTTCGGCGATCAGTTGACCTGCCCTCACTTCGTCGTTGAAATCGACATGGATTTCGCGTAGCTGGCCAGACACCTGGGTACCGACCGACACCTGGGTCACCGGATTCACCGTACCGCTGGCCGACACCGAAGCCTGAAGGTTGCCGCGCTCCAACAGAGCGGTGCGGAACTGCTGCGCAGGACCGGCATCCCGCTGCGTCCACCACCACCCTGCACCGGCCGCCAGCGCCAGCACCACAGCCACCGAAATCCAGGTTTTCTTGGTCATGCAGTCCATTGTAGAAACCACCGGGCGACGAGATTGACCGCCCGGTGAAGGTCGTGTTTCCGGCCGGTAAAGCCGGATGTCGCCCCAGATCGATCGGTCGGATCGCTACAGGTTCCCTATGGCGGAAAGCCTGGCGGGCCGCGGCGGCGCGCAGTCTGGTGGTCACCCTGTTCACCGATGCAGAAGCGGGTTCCGGCGACGCCTGGACCCGGAGTACGGGATTCGCCAGCACCGATCAGGAATTCGCAGCCCGGCGTCTCGAAGATGCCCGCGCCATGGAGCAACCGGGATGCGCGCACCTGCACGCAGGAATGCGCGGTGGCCATCTCGATGAACAGCAAGCCCGTGCCTGGGCTCACCGGTTGCTCGAAAACAGCGGTTCCGCAGCCGATCACACGCTGGTCCTGCTCCCGGCAGGCGCAGGTGGAAATTAGCCCTACACCGCCTGGCAGACCTTGTGGAACCGGCTGATTCGTCGCCCTTTCGGTGCGCCCGCCCATGTAGAACACCGACAGGTGCGAGACCACTTCTGGAAAGGCCTCACTGAAGGCACTTGCCGATTGGGCTTCTATGCCGAGCTGCCCTACATATTGAAGCAGGGGGATGTGGCCCTGCAGGCCGAGCTCACCACGACGTTCCAAGCACCGCTGCGCAGGCTGACTGTGCGTCACGACCTGAACGAAAAGCTGGAAGCAGCCTCATGCTATGCCAGCCAGATGCCGCTGATCTTCGGACAAGACACCCGGTACTGTCACCGAGCCCTGGGCCGCCACGAAACCATCTTCCTGGCCGGGAAACCATGACCGCACCCGCGCAGGCAGCGCTGGCATGGCCACGCCTGGTCACGACGCTCAGTAGCGGTAATACGGTCCCTGGTGTCGGTGGTGGCGGTCGCCCTTGTGGTGTCCGTGCCGGTGACCGGGGTGCCGTGGCCGGTCGTAGTAGATCGGCTGGGGCGTCACCACAACGGGACGGCCAATCATGGCAGGCGGCTGCGGGTACACCAGCACAGGACGGGGATAGACGACGGGAGCTGGCTGAACCACAACCGGCTGGGGATAGTGCACCACCGGCGGCGGATAGTGCACTGTGGGCGGAGGATAGTGCACAACCGCTGGCGGATGGTAGACAACCGGGGGCGCATTGCTCACCCCAACTGACACGCCCGGCGTGTTCACGCCTATGGAGAAATACACATCGCGCGCATGCACTGGCGCCACAGCGACGGAAAGGGCCCAAGCACCGGTGGCCAGTGCCACCGCCGCCACACCACGGGCCCAAGTGGACGTGCGCAATCCTTGCTGCCGAAGCACGGGAAATGAGGGCATTGAGGGCAACTGCATCGTGTTCTCCTGAATCCTGGGCAGCGGTGCGCCACCCCATGGACACATTACAGGTCATTTGCCCTTAAGCTGTACCACACGCCACGTCAAACCTGTTGCAGAACGTAAACAACATGCCTTCGCCGGCCCTTCCATCCGAAGCATTGGACATCCTGGACTTCTGGCTCGGCTCGCCCCTGCTGCAGGACTGGCCCGACACGGACCGTAACGACCTGTGGTTTGGCGGTGGTGCCGAGCAGGACGAACGCATCCGGTTGCGATTCGGCAAGCTGGTGGAGCAAGCCATGGACGCCGGCCTGATCAGTTGGGAAAGTACAGTCCCGACCCGGCTGGCCCTGATCCTTCTTCTCGACCAGTTCAGTCGCAACGTCTACCGGGGGACGGCGCGGGCATTCGCCGGTGACCAGCGAGCGCAGCAACTGGTCCTTGAGAGCCTGACGCTGGGACACGATCAGCAACTGCCCAAAATCGGTCAGGTCTTTCTCTACATGCCGCTGATGCATGCCGAAGACATGGCCCTGCAGGACGAATGTGTGAGCCGCTTTCGCCAACTGCACGACAGCGCCACCGGGTCGCTGCAATCCTCACTGGCCGGCAACTTGCGCGCGGCCATTCAACACCGCGATATCGTGGCCCGATTTGGCCGGTTTCCGCACAGAAACGCAGCACTGGGGCGCGTCGACACGGCGGATGAAATGGAGTTTCTGCAAAAAGGTCCGCGCTTCGGGCAATGACCGAACCGGCCAGTTGCACTTGCGCTCAGAAGAAAGCCAGGAGCAGGAACATGACCACTGCACCGATACAGCCGGCCACCATGTGGGTCAACCAGGCGGGGGCTGCCGCAGCAGGCTCGGGTAGGGGCTGGCTGCGCAATTGCCTCAGCTTCTCCAGATAGGGGGGATCTGACAAGGTAGCAGGGAAAGTCGCTTCCCTGTTTTCGACCGTGGCCTCCTGGTTCACCCGGGTCGGGCTGCCAAGCATGGCCCAGCCAGCCCACAGGGTGTGCGCATGCTGCGGCAATATGGCCCCCTGCTCGACTGCTGTCTCGACGTCACTCCAGCGCAACTGCACCTTGACCGACGGCTGAAACACGTCATCGGCAATGGTTTCTGCCCAGCGTGTGGGTTCTTCCATTGAAACGGTCTCTGGGTTGTCGGTGTTCATGGGTCGGGATCGGCTTCCGGCAATGATGCAACGATAGCTCAATCCGGCCACCTTTGAGGCGAATATGTGTTCCCCCCGTCGCCCGCCTGTCGTTGCAGTTGTGAAGTTTCTTGGTGCACAGCGTAGGCCCGCTGCCCCAGGGCAAAGATCTCGAATGAACAAGGCCCGTCACCTTGCGATGACGGGCCTCACGAAGAAATGGTCGGCGTGGCGGGATTCGAACTCGCGACCCCTTGCACCCCATGCAAGTGCGCTACCAGGCTGCGCTACACGCCGACAAGCCTTGCATTATAGCGTCCATTCGGTCGCTATCAGGCCGGCATGCTCAGCAGGTCACGAATTTCCTGCAATTCACGGCGCATGTCATGCAGCAAACCCACCCGCACTGCATCCGGACCAGACATGCTGACCCCGTTGAGCGCGTGGGTGTGCAGGGTAAGCGAACTGTTGTCAGGCACCCTGATCTCGTCGGGCACCGGCGTATCGATGTCCTGATGGTCCAGGCGACGGCGCTCCCGCTCGTCATGGGCCAACTCCTGCAGCTTGTTTCGCGCACCACTGATCGTGAAGCCCTGATCGTACAAAAGTTCGCGAATGCGCCGGATCATCAGCACCTCATGGTGCTGGTAATAGCGACGGTTGCCCCGCCGTTTCATGGGGCGCAACTGCGTGAACTCCTGCTCCCAATAGCGCAGCACATGGGGCTTGACCCCGCACAAATCCCCCACCTCACCTATCGTGAAGTAGCGTTTCGCAGGAATCGATGGGAGCGATTTTTCCATGAAAATCAAGGTGGTAAGCACCGAACCTTGAATTTACTCTAAGCCGACCGTTCTGTGGCGAGGGTGCGGGGGAAAAACCCGGGTAATTGTTGCAAAAGCCCGAATTGCCGACAGGAGTCCGCGGCTGGCCTTTCACCGGCGCTGTAGACCGAAGGCCTACTGCGCCAGCGCTCCAACCAGAGCTTCAGTCCAGCCCGATGGCCGCCTGCACCTGCTCCTTGAGCTTGGGGCTGGCATGAAAGGTCACCACACGGCGCGCTTCAATGGCCACAGGTTCACCAGTCCGCGGGTTGCGGCCCGGTCGGGCCGCCTTGGTCCTGATCTGGAAATTTCCAAAGCCCGAGATCTTCACGTCCTTGCCCTCCACCAGCTGGTCGGTGATCAGGTCAAAGAATGCGTCAATCATGTCCTTCGACTCACGCTTGTTCAGCCCGATCTGGTCAAACAGCAGCTCGGCGAGCTGCGCCTTCGTCAGGGCGGGGGTTTCGAGGCTTTCGACAGCGAGTTCCATCGCGCGGTTCTCCATGCAGATTCAAGTGCGCAGGCGGGCGGCCACGCGCTGCTCCAGAGCCTTGAGCGTGGCCTGAACGCAGGCCTCGATCTCGTCGTCAGTCAGTGTAGCGTCGTCCCGGCAGAGCGTCAGTCGCACGGCCAGACTCTTCTCGTCAGCGGCCAGTCCTCCCGACACACTGCCATCGGGCGTCTTCTTCGGACGGTAAACGTCGAACAGCACAGCGTCCCGCAACAACGCGCTGCCAGGTGCACGGATCGCCTCCATCACCGCAGCGTGTGTCACAGACTCCTTGACCACGACGGCTATGTCGCGCTCGACCGGCTGGTGGCGGCTGACCGACTGGAACACCGGCAGATCACGCTGCAGGACGGCGTCAAGCGCCAGTTCGAACATCACCGGCGCATGCACCAGCTCATAGCCCTGGCGCCACTTCGGATGCAGTTCGCCGACATGGCCAATGCAGCGGCTGCCCAGCCAAACGCTGGCGCAGCGACCTGGGTGCATGGCGGGGTGATCGGCCGGCTGAAACGTGGGTTGCAGCGGAGCCAGCAGGGATTGAACGTCACCCTTGACATCAAAGAAGTCGGCGTTGCGGTGGGAGCCGGCCCACTGCAGCTTGTCCACATCACCATAGGCCAGACCTGCCACACGCATCGGCTGATCAAAACCGGCCACACTGGTGTCGCTGTCCGGCACCGACGCGTCCTTGCGGAAAACGCGCCCCAGCTCGAACAAACGCACACGCTGTGCCTTGCGGTCCAGATTGAACTTGAGCACCGCGATCAGGCTGCCCAGCAGCGACGAGCGCATCACGCTCATCTGGCTGGCGATCGGGTTCAACAGCTTGATCGGGTCGGCGTTGCCGGCCAGTTCATGCTCCCAGCGCTCTTCAACAAAGCTGAAGTTGATGGTCTCCTGGTATCCCAGTTGGGCCAGCTGACGGCGTACGGCGAACGGACCGCGCCGAGTTTCCGTGCGCAGCTTGGCGGTGATCGGCGCCTGCGGCGGATTCGTCGGCAACTGCTCGTAGCCGATCACGCGCGCCACCTCTTCGATCAAGTCTTCCTCGATCTGCAGGTCGAAGCGGAAAGCCGGCGGAGCTACCGTCACCGTACCCTCGCCTTCAGACACGTCCAGCCCCAGGCGGCGCAGCGCACCCGCGCACTGCGCCTGCGTCACCGGCATGCCGATGACCTTGTTGGCGCGGGCCACACGCAGCGTGACCGGCTTGGCCTCGGGCAAGGCCAGGGCCTGGTCGTCGAGCGGGCCGGCCTGGCCACCACAAATGTCGAGCACCAGTTGTGTGATGCGTTCGACGTGCTCGACCGTGGTCGAAGGGTCCACACCACGCTCAAAACGGTGCCCCGCATCGGTGCTGAAGTTGTAACGGCGCGAACGGCCGGCGATGGCCTTGGGCCACCAGAAAGCGGCCTCGATGAAGATGTTCTGCGTGTCATCGGATACGGCCGTGGCATCGCCCCCCATGATGCCGGCCAGTGACTCAACCTGCCGGTCGTCGGCGATCACGCCGACGCTGCCATCGACCGCCACGGTGTTGCCGTTGAGCAGCTTGAGCTGTTCACCGTCGCGCCCCCAACGCACCTGCAGCCCGCCATGGATCTTGTCAAGGTCAAAGATGTGCGAAGGGCGGCCCAGCTCGAACATCACATAGTTGGAGATGTCCACCAGCGGCGAAATGCTGCGCTGACCGCAGCGCGCCAGGCGCTCGACCATCCAGGTTGGCGTACTGGCCTTTGTGTTCACACCACGCACCACCCGGCCGCTGAAACGGCCACACAGGTCAGCCGCCTGTACATTCACGGCCAGACGATCGTTCACCTGCACGGCAACCTTCGGGAACTCGGGTTGCCGCAGTGGTGTGTCGGTCAGGGCCGACACTTCACGCGCAATGCCATACACACTCAGGCAATGCGCCAGGTTGGGCGTGAGCTTGAGCGTGAAGAGCATGTCGTCCAGCTCCAGCTGCTGGCGGATGTCGCGCCCGACCACGGCATCATCGGCCAGTTCCAGAAGGCCGCTGCCCTCTTCGGAGATCTGCAGCTCCTTGGCCGAGCACAGCATGCCCTGGCTCTCGACACCACGCAGCTTGCCCAGCTTGATGGCAAACGGCTTGCCATCATCACCCGGGGGCAGCATCGCGCCGACCGTGGCACATGGCACCTTGATGCCAGCGCGGGCATTGGGCGCGCCACAAACGATGTTCAGCGGAACGCCCTGCCCCACATCCACCTGGCACACGCGCAGGCGGTCGGCGTTGGGGTGTTGCTCGGCACTCAGGATCTGCCCCACCACCACTCCCGTGAAGGCAGGAGCGAACGGGCGCAGTTCTTCGACCTCCAGACCTGCCATGGTCAGGGTGTCGGCCAGCTGCTGGCTGGTCATGGGCGGATTGCAAAAGGCACGCAGCCAGGACTCGGGGAATTGCATCGTGTCGTACCGGAGGAATCAGCGGAACTGCGAGAGGAAGCGGATATCGCCGTCAAAGAACAGGCGCAGATCATTCACGCCATAGCGCAGCATGGTCAGACGGTCCGGCCCCATGCCAAAGGCAAAACCGATGTAGCGCTCGGGATCCAGGCCCATGTTGCGCACCACGTTCGGGTGTACCTGACCGGATCCGGCCACCTCCAGCCAGCGGCCGGCCAGCGGGCCGCTCTGGAACTGGATGTCGATCTCGGCGCTCGGCTCGGTGAACGGGAAGAAGCTGGGGCGAAAGCGCAGCACCAGATCGTCGCTCTCGAAGAAAGTGCGGCAGAAGTCGGTGAACACGACCTTGAGGTCCTTGAAGCTCACGTTCTCGCCAATCCACAGGCCCTCGCACTGGTGGAACATGGGAGAGTGGGTGGCGTCGCTGTCCACCCGGTAGGTGCGGCCCGGCGCGATGACGCGGATTTCCGGCATTCCGGCTCCTTTGTCGATGCTGGCACGGTGGCGCTTGACATGCTGCACCGCGTGGCGGATCTGCATCGGGCTGGTGTGGGTGCGCAGGAGATTGGGCGCCTTTGCACTGCCCCCTTCCACGTAGAAGGTGTCATGCATGGAACGCGCCGGGTGGTCTTCGGGCGTGTTCAGCGCGGTGAAATTGAACCAGTCTGACTCGATCTCGGGGCCTTCGGCGACTTCGAATCCCATCGAACCGAAGATGGCCTCGATGCGCTCCAGTGTCAGGCTGACGGGATGCAAGCCGCCCTGCCCGCGCTGGCGCCCTGGCAGCGTGACGTCCAGGGCTTCGGCCTTGAGCTGCGCCTGAAGTTCGGCATCGGCCAGTGCCTGGCGTCGCCCAGCGAGCGCAGCCTCAATGGCCTGCTTGGCCACGTTGATCGCAGCACCGCGGGTCTTCTTTTCTTCCACCGGCAAGGCAGCCATGCCCTTCATCAGCTCGGTGATACGACCTGACTTGCCGATGTAATGTGCCTTGGCATTTTCCAGGTCGGCCGGTGTGGTGGCCTGCGCGAAAGCAGCGCGTGCGCCGTCGACCAGTGCGTCCAACTCGTTCATGTGTGCTCTTGTGCTGGGAAACAAAAAAGGGGTTGAGAGCAGCGAGGGAACCCCTCAAGCCTCAACCCCTTTGAGCGACGTTGCCAACCGGGGCAAGGCCTCGGTTGGCGGTCGTGAATCAAGCGGCCAGCTTGGCTTTGACCTGCTCCACGATGCTGTTGAATGCAGCAACGTCATTGACAGCCAGATCGGCCAGGACCTTGCGGTCGATCTCGATCTCGGCCTTCTTCAGGCCATTGGCAAACTGGCTGTACGTCAGGCCGCAAGCGCGTGCACCAGCGTTGATACGTGCGATCCACAGCTGGCGGAACACGCGTTTCTTGGTGCGGCGATCGCGGTAGGCGTACTGACCGGCCTTCATCACCGCCTGTTTGGCGACGCGGAAGACATTGCCGCGGCGGCCGCGGAAACCTTTGGCCAGGGCCAGGACTTTCTTGTGACGGGCGCGAGCCGTGACACCACGTTTGACGCGAGGCATATATGTTCTCCTTGTTCGTCAGTGATTACAGGCCAGCCATGGGCAACATCTGTGCCATGTGACCCATGTTGGTCTCATGCACATTGGTTGCACCACGCAGATGGCGCTTGTTCTTGGTGGTCTTCTTGGTCAGGATGTGACGTTTGAAGGCTTGACCGCGCTTGACGGTACCACCCGGACGAACGCGAAAACGCTTCTTCGCGCTGCTCTTGGTCTTCATCTTGGGCATTCTCATGCTCCTTTTTTCATTTGTGCTCGTGAGGCGCTGCGGTCACCTTGCCGCAGACTTGTTGGCCCCGAGCCACTTTTGGTCGGAGCCCCTTTCGGCGCTCCGTCTTCGGCATGCACCAGGGGTGCACGCCTCGAAACGACAGGAAGACTGGGCCTGCCGCTTCAATCCTGGCCTTGGCCAGCCCTCAGGGGGCCGGCTGGGCAGCGGTGTCCGCTGCCTTGGGTGTGCCACCACCCGCCTTCTTGCGTCCGGGCGCGATCATCATGATCATCTGGCGCCCTTCCAGCTTGGGAAACTGCTCCACCAGAATGCTGTCGCCCAACTCGTCCCGGATGCGGTTGAGCAGGGCCAGTCCCAGCTCCTGGTGCGTGATCTCGCGGCCGCGGAATCGCAGCGTGATCTTGCACTTGTCACCGTCATCGAGAAAGCGCCGGATGTTGCGCATCTTGATGTTGTAGTCACCATCATCGGTACCGGGCCGGAACTTGATTTCCTTGACCTCGATGACCTTCTGTTTGGATTTGGCTTCCGCCGCCTTCTTCTGCTCCTGGTACTTGAACTTGCCGTAGTCCATCAGGCGACACACCGGAGGGCTGGCCGTGGCCGCAATTTCGACCAGGTCAACGTCCAGTTCCCCTGCCATACGCAGCGCTTCTTGCAGACTGACGATGCCCAGTGGCTCGTTCTCGGGACCATTGAGGCGAACCTCGGGGGCCATGATTTCACGGTTCAGTCGGTGTGCACGCTCTTCACGCTGGCGGCGGTCGCGAAAGTTGGTAGCTATGGTGTGTCCTTTGCGTGGGCAGAATCAGGGGAGCCCGCGTACAACGATCGCCGGTGCCTGCGCGGGCTTCACCATTGCGTTTGAACTCAAACCCGGGATGAAACGTCTGCCGCGACGAGTTCGGAGAACTGTTCCAGCGGCATGACACCGAGGTCTTTGTTGCCTCGGGCCCGCACGGCGACAGCGCCAGAAGCCTTCTCCTTGTCGCCCACGACCAGGATGTAAGGCAGCTTTTGCAACGCGTGCTCCCGTATTTTATACGTAATTTTCTCGTTGCGCAGATCTGTCTGGACCCTAAGCCCTTGTTTTTGCAGCGTTTTCGCCACTTCCTGGACGTATTCTGACTGTGCATCGGTGATTCCGGCCACCACCACCTGCACCGGTGCAAGCCAGACAGGCAGCGCTCCGGCGTGCTGCTCGATCAGGATGCCAATGAAACGCTCGAGGCTGCCGACGATGGCCCGGTGCAGGATCACCGGACGCTGACGACTGCCGTCTTCGGCCACGTACTCGGCATCCAGGCGCTCCGACAGGTTGAAATCCACCTGGATGGTGCCGCACTGCCACTCTCTGCCCAGCGCGTCCTTGAGGGTGTACTCCACCTTCGGGCCATAGAAGGCTCCGTCACCTTCTGAAATGACGAACTCACAGCCGGAATGGCGCAGGCTGTCCATGAGCGCCCTTTCCGCCTTGTCCCACAACTCGTCTGAGCCAATGCGGGCCGCCGGCCGTGTTGACACCTTGAAGAGGATGTCGGTGAAACCGAAGTCCGCATAGACCCGCCTGAGCACCTGGGTGAAGGTGTCGCACTCGGCCAGGATCTGATCCTCTGTACAGAAGATGTGGCCGTCGTCCTGCGTGAAGCCGCGCACTCTCATGATGCCATGCAGGCCACCCGAGGGCTCGTTTCGGTGGCACTGACCGAACTCGCCATAGCGCAGCGGCAGGTCGCGATAACTCTTGATGCCCTGTTTGTAAATCAGGATATGACCCGGACAGTTCATGGGCTTGAGCGCGTAGTCGCGTTTTTCCGACTCGGTCACGAACATGTTGTCACGGTACTTGTCCCAGTGACCGGTCTTTTCCCACAGCGTCTGGTCCAGGATCTGCGGCCCCTTGACCTCCTGGTAGCCGTTGTCCCGGTAGACCTGGCGCATGTACTGCTCGACCTGCTGCCAGACCGTCCAACCCTTGGGGTGCCAGAACACCAGACCTGGTGCATGGTCGTCGATGTGGAACAGGTCCAGCTCCCTGCCCAGCTTGCGATGGTCTCGCTTTTCGGCCTCTTCCAGCATGGTCAGGTATTGCTGCAGGTCTTCCTTGCTGGCCCAAGCCGTGCCGTATACCCGCTGCAGCATCTCGTTGCGGTGATCGCCACGCCAGTAGGCGCCGGCCACCTTCATGAGCTTGAAGTGCCTGAGCTTGCCGGTGCTGGGCACGTGCGGCCCCCGGCACAGGTCTTCGAAGGCACCCTCTCGGTAGAGCGAGACATCCTCGTTGCTCGGGATGCTGGCGATGATTTCGGCCTTGTAGTGTTCGCCAAGACCCTTGAAGTACGACACCGCCTCATCGCGTGGCAACACGCGACGCACCACCGGCTCGTCCTTGGCCGCCAACTCGGCCATCTTCTTCTCGATGGCGGCCAGGTCTTCTGGCGTGAAGGGCCGTTTGTACGAGAAGTCGTAGTAAAAGCCGTTGTCGATCACCGGTCCGATGGTCACCTGCGCCTCGGGAAACAGCTCTTTGACGGCGTAGGCCAGCAGGTGGGCAGTGGAGTGGCGGATCATCTCCAGGCCATCAGCGTCCTTGGCAGTCACGATGGCCACCGGCGCGTCCTCGGTGATCTGAAAACTGGTGTCCACCAGCCTGCCATTGACCTTGCCACCGAGCGCGGCCTTGGCCAGGCCGGCACCGATGGAGGCGGCGACTTCAGCCACGGTGACCGGGCCAGGGAACTGGCGTTGTGATCCGTCGGGGAGCGTGATGTTGAGCATGGTGTCGGGTCCAGAAAAACAAAAGCGCGGTCAACGCCGCGCTAGTGGGTGAGATGAAATGAACGGGCAGGCGCGAACTGCAGGCCTCAATGGGCCGCCGATGTCTCCGGGGTAGTTCGCGGTGTCATAACCAGAATGCCTTTCTCGCCCTTGTCGATCTCAGAGCCATGATTTTCCCACAAAAAAGCCCGGGCTGACCCGGGCTTGCTGTCTCCTCAGCCTCTGCGGACTGCAGATTCGGGACAGATCAGTGGAACTGCTCTTCTTCGGTCGAGCCGGTCAGGGCCTTAACGGAGGAAGAACCACCCTGGATGACGGTGGTCACGTCGTCGAAGTAACCTGCGCCGACCTCCTGCTGGTGAGAAACGAAGGTGTAGCCCTTCTCGCGTGCCTTGAACTCGGGCTCCTGCACCATCTCGGTGTAGTGCTTCATGCCTTCGCCGCGGGCGTAGGCGTGGGCGAACTGGAAGGTGTTGAACCAGTTGATGTGGATGCCAGCCAGCGTGATGAACTGGTACTTGTAGCCCAGCGCAGACAGGTCCTCCTGGAAAGCGGCGATCTGCTTGTCGTCCAGGTTCTTTTTCCAGTTGAACGAGGGGGAGCAGTTGTAGGACAGCAACTTGCCGGGACAGGCTGCGTGCACGGCTTGGGCGAACTCGCGGGCGAAGCCGATGTCGGGCACGCCGGTCTCGCACCACACCAGGTCGGCGTAGGGTGCGTAGGCCACACCGCGGCTGATGGCCTGCTCCAGGCCGTTCTTGACGCGGTAGAAGCCCTCTTGCGTACGCTCGCCAGTCAGGAAGGGCTTGTCGTTGGCGTCGTGGTCGCTGGTGATCAGGTTGGCGGCTTCGGCGTCGGTGCGTGCCAGCACGATGGTGGGCACGCCCATCACGTCGGCGGCGAAGCGGGCAGCGATCAGCTTTTCGATGGCTTCTTGCGTGGGCACCAGCACCTTGCCACCCATGTGGCCACACTTCTTCACGGCGGCCAGTTGGTCTTCAAAGTGAACGCCAGCGGCACCGGCAGCGATCATGTTCTTCATCAGTTCGAAGGCGTTGAGCACGCCACCGAAACCAGCTTCCGCATCGGCCACGATGGGCAGGAAGTAGTCGATGAACTCCGGCGAACCCGGCTCGATGCCACGGCTCCACTGGATCTCGTCGGCGCGCTTGAACGTGTTGTTGATGCGGCGGACCATGGTGGGCACCGAGTCATAGGCGTACAGCGACTGGTCCGGGTACATGGTTTCGCTGGTGTTGCCGTCGGCAGCGACCTGCCAGCCCGACAGGTACACGGCTTCGAGGCCGGCCTTGGCCTGTTGCATGGCCTGACCTGCAGTGATGGCGCCGAAGGCATTGACGTAGCCCTTCTTGGCACCACCGTTGACCTTATCCCACAGCTTTTCGGCGCCACGCTGGGCCAGGGTGTACTCGGGTTGCATGGAACCGCGCAGACGCACCACGTCAGCGGCTGAGTAACCGCGCTTGACCAGCTTCCAGCGCGGGTTGGTCGCCCAGTCTTTCTCCAGGGCTTCGATCTGTTGCTGGCGGCTCAGCTGCTCTTTGAGGGATTGGGGCATGACACACTCCTGAGGGTTGATAAAGTGGATTCCGGCCATCGCACATGCAATTGCGATGCCTACAGGTGTAGTTTAAGTCTTATAGAAGACTTGATCCACCTCTTATGTCTTATATAAGACATATATTTTTCTGTTGAAAATCAAAGGACTAGAGACGATTTTCTCTATACGAAATTGCTTCTCTTGTATTGAGAAATTTTGCCGCAGCGCAGCACCGTTTGTTTTCATATTGTGAATTGAATTTTCTGCATGGCGGCTCGTCGCGTGCACGGCACGTGATTCGGCAACCTGAACACGCACCCCACCGGTGAACGACACACGCCGGCTGTGCGCCACAACACGAAGCCTTGCGCAACCCGCAACCCCATCGCCCTCATGACCGCCCTTTCTCCCATTCCGTGGCTTGCCTACGCTGCACTGGCCCTCAGCATGTCGTTGGTCGGAAGCTATGTCGCCCTGTCGAAGCCGCTGGTGGCGATATTCCCCGTGTTTCTTCTGGCCTGGCTCCGCTTCGGGATCGGTGCCATTGCCATGGCATCGTGGTTGCGCAAGCCCGACGATGAGCCCCCCCTCACCGGCCGCACCCGTGCACTGCTGTTCCTGGAGTCCTTTCTGGGCAACTTCCTGTTCTCGGTGTGCATGCTCTTCGGTGTCAGCATGACCACCGCCGTGGCAGCAGGGGTGGTCATGTCCTCCATTCCGGCCGTGGTTGCGGTCCTCAGCTGGCTGTTCCTGCGCGAGCGAATCGGTCGCCGTGTACAGGCGGCCATTGCCTGTGCTGCCCTGGGTATCGGACTCTTTTCGCTGGAAAAAACGTCGTCGAACGCGCCCGCCGATGCCACCCGCATGCTGCTGGGCAACCTGCTGGTTTTCGCTGCCGTGGTCTGCGAGGCAGCCTATGTGGTGATTGGCAAACGACTAACCGAAGGACTTGGACCCAAGCGCATCTCGGCCATCATCAACCTGTGGGGACTCGCTTTGGTGACCCCAATGGGCCTGTGGTGGGCACTGCGCTTTGACTTTGCGTCCGTTCCCGCCGGCAGCTGGGTGCTGCTGCTTTTCTACGGCCTGGCAGCAAGTGTCTGGACCGTGTGGCTGTGGATGACAGGCCTTCGGTGGATACCGGCTTCCAGGGCCGGCGTGTTCACCGTGATGTTGCCCATCAGCGCTGCCCTGGTGGGTGTGATCTTCCTGGGTGAACGCCTGTCATCGATGCAATTGCTTGCCTTCGGCATAGCGCTTTTGGGACTGGTACTGGCCACCCTACCCTCAAGATCGACGGCACGGCCCTGATCAGGCGCACCAGAGTCCGGTCGGGTTGGTGATCCCCATCCACAAGGCCCAGCCTGAGGTCAGTGCCAGCGCCAGCCCCCCCAGACGGATGCCCCAGCCACCTGATCGCGCCTGATTCAGGCGGAGCAACAGCCATGGCCCGAGCGTCAGCGAGACCGAGGTGCCCAGCGAGAACAAGGCCATGATGATGGCGCCATCGATCGCGTTGGCCGAAAGCGACGCGACCAGCAGGGCCGAGTAGAGCAGGCCGCAAGGCATCAAAGCCCAGGCCACGCCGAGGAACACAGGCGCGCGGCTGCCCATGCGTGCGAGCACTGGCCGTGCCTTGCGCCAGACCCCCTGGCCCAGCGTCTCAATCCAGGCGGGCTGCCTGGCGTACCAGATCAAAGTCAGCCCGATCAGGAGCGCGGCCACGTGCACCATGGTCCAGAGAGGTCGAATCACGGAGGTGTTGGTGCCCAGCCAGGCCAGACCCTGCACCGAACCGGCCGCAAACGCGCCAAACAGCGCATAGCCCAGCATGCGGCTGCCCTGAAAGCTCAGCAAGGCCAAGGTGCTTCGATCTCCGGCAGCACGGCTGATGCCAGCGCACGCTGCACCACACATGGCCACACAGTGCGGGCCACCCACCAGTCCCATGATCAGGGCCGAAACGGCCATCGACGTCTGCATGAATGAACTCTAGCAGGCGCCACCCAAAAGCGGATCAAGCCAGGCCATGCAGGCTTGGGTTGCCAAGGCGGAGCACTCAGATGATCTTCGAGAACCGGGCCCTGTCCATGTCCACCTGCAGGTTCTTGTCAAACACCATGGCGATCGCGCGCACCAGGTACCAGCCTGTCGGTGTGACTTCAATCCCGGAATCGGTGATGCGGACAAGTCCCTGCTCGGCCATGTCGCCCAGCAGATCCAGTTCCCTAGCGAAGTAGGACTTGAAATCGATCAGGTGCCCCAGTTCAATGGACTCGTACTGCAACTGACCCTGGCACATGATGGCCATGATCACCGATCGACGAAGCAGGTCGTCTCGGGTGAGTGCCAGGCCACGCACGATGGGCAACCGTCCCTGATCAAGGGCATCGTAGTATTCCTCCAGGGTCTTGGCGTTCTGGCTGTAGGTGGCGCCGATGCGACCAATGGCCGAAACGCCGAGGGCAATCAGATCGCAGTCGGGCTGTGTGCTGTAGCCCTGGAAGTTGCGGTGAAGGCGCCCCTGGCGCTTGGCCACCGCCAGTGCATCTTCTGGCAGGGCAAAGTGGTCCATGCCAACATAGACGTAGCCTGCCTCGACCATGGTATCGAGCGACGCGGCCAGCATCGCCAGCTTGTCGCCCCCGCTGGGCAACTCGGCCGCCACGATGCGCCGCTGAGGCTTGAAGCGGGACGGCAGATGGGCGTAGGCATACAGCGCAATGCGATCGGGCCGGAGCTCATTGACCTGGGCCAGCGTGCGCGCAAAGGACTCGGGTGTCTGCAGTGGCAGTCCGTAGATAAGGTCGACATTGACGGACTCGAAGCCGATCTTGCGGGCCGTATCGACCAGCGAAAACACCTGCTCGGCTGGCTGAATGCGGTGCACGGCCTTCTGAACAGCGGGGTCGAAGTCCTGAACACCAAAGCTCAACCGGTTGAAGCCCAGCCGGGCCAGCGTCTGCAGGCGCTGGTCGGTCACGGTGCGCGGGTCCACCTCGATGGAGTACTCGCCGCCAGGCACCAGCGTGAAATGCCGACGGATCATGCTCATCAGGTCCTCGAGCTCGGCGTCCGACAGAAAGGTGGGCGTGCCTCCCCCGAGGTGCAGCTGGGAGACGTTGTGGCCCTGGCCGAAGTGCTGCACCTGCAGTTCGACTTCACGCGAGAGGTAGCGCAGGTACTCGGCCGCCCGCTCGTGGTGCTTGGTGATCACCTTGTTGCAAGCGCAGTAGTAGCAGACCGACTCGCAGAAGGGAATGTGCACGTACAGCGACAACGGCAGGGCCATGGAGCCGGCGCGGCGCTGCTCCAGTGCCTGCACATAATCCTGGTCGGTGAAGGCTTCTACGAAACGGTCGGCCGTGGGGTACGAGGTGTAGCGCGGTCCGGGAATGTCGTAGCGCTTGAGCAACTCGCTCGGAATGACGTGGCTCACTGATCTATCTCCGTTGGGATTTGCCACTGTGCATCAGGAGCCGACGGGAGCCCTTGATCTTCGTCAAGGCCTCGGTCTGCACGTACAGGTATCCGGCATCCGGAACCGGGGCTTCCTCGACAGATGCTGGCCCGATCGGTTAAGCTTGTAACAGTCATTCTGGTGTTTTATGGACGTTCACAGCATCAAAGTCGCCTGTTCGAGCTGCAACCTGCGGGAGCTCTGCCTGCCTATGGGCCTGAACCCCGAGGAAATGAACAAGCTGGACAGCGTGATTTCGTCGCGGCGCAGGATCAAGCGGGGCGCTGCCCTGTTCAACACCGGCGACAAGTTCACGTCACTGTATGCCGTCCGCTCGGGCTTCTTCAAGACCTGTGTCACCACGGCCGACGGCCGCGACCAGGTGACCGGCTTCCAGATGACGGGTGAAATCATTGGCCTGGACGGTATCGTCAGCGATCACCATTCTTGCGACGCCATTGCCTTGGAAGACGCTGAAGTCTGCGTGATGCCGTTTGACGATGTGGAGCAGCTGTCGCGCGAATTCACCACCCTGCAGCACCATGTACACAAGATCATGAGCCGGGAGATCGTTCGCGATCACTCGGTAATGCTTCTGCTGGGTTCGATGCGTGCCGAAGAGCGCCTGGCCGCGTTTCTGCTCAATCTGGTGCAGCGCCTGCACGCCCGGGGATTTTCCCAATCAGAACTGATTCTTCGCATGACCCGCGAAGAGATTGGCAGCTACCTGGGTATGAAGCTGGAGACGGTCAGCCGCACCTTCTCCAAGTTCGTCGACGACGGCATCATCGATGTGAAGCAGCGCTACGTTCACATCAAGAGTACCGACGGACTCAAGCAGATCGTCAATCCGCAGACCTGTCGTTGAGGCGAGGCCACTTCAACCGCTGCAGCCGCCGCGGGCACAGTCTGCTGGCCGCTCATCAGGGGGAACCGGACAACGGTTGACCTCGAAGGGCGACATCGAAAGCAGGGTGGTAAGCGCACTCGACGCCATGGCCATGAACCAGAAGACGAAAAAGGCCAGGGTGTAAACCGCCTGCCGGGACAGCTCGACAGGTCCACCTGCCCAGTGAAGGTCACTGGGGTCAACCAAGGCAAAGACCAGCATCTCAAGCACCGCGGCCACCAGGAACGCAGGCCAGGCAATCCACATCAGCCGCTGGGTCCACATGATCTTGTCTCCTTGTATCTTGGTGGTTTGACAGGACCAGCAAGGTTGCAGATTATTCTGCTTCAGGGATAACCGGGGCGGCCGCGTTGTTGCGAGCCTGATGGGCTGGCTGCATGCGGATCAGAGCGTCCATGCGCTCCTGCCCCTGCAGATGCGCTGGCACCCTGTAGCGGTCACGCTCATAGGCTGCCTTGTCCAGTACCGGGTCCGCCCCCACGATGGCGATCACGGCGGCCGTGATGCTGCCGAGCACGGCCACTGTGGGCAAGCCCAGCACCAGCCACATCTGCGGCACGCGCCACCAGGCGACCGGCGACTTGGGCGGTGTGGTCTTCATTGTGGGGGTCTTCACTGCGGTTCTCCTTGCAAATGTATGTTCGACAGTCGGTCAGCGGGGCACCAGGAAGGCCGCCTTTTCCGATACGTGGTGGGTGCTGTCAACGGAAGACCGGATGTCAAAAACGATGGGGTGCGATCCCGGACCTGCCGCATCCGGCGGAATCTGCACCCGAACGGCAGCAGCCCGGACCTCCGTGGCCAACACTTCAATTTCATTGTCCGACGCGAGGGTGATGCCTGGCAAGCCGGACACACTGATGATGTAGCGTTGCGTGTCTTCGGTGGCGTTCATGATCTGCAGGCGATACACGTTTTCGATTCGGCCCTGCTCGACCATGCGGGCCAGCGCACCGCGGTCCCGGATGACGTCTACCTTGAGCGGGGTGCGCAGGAAAAGGCTCACAAACACGGCCAGCGTGATGGCCAGCAAGATGCCGCTGTATACCAGCACCCGGGGGCGCAAGGCCCGCCGGATCATCTGCGCTCTGCTCCACCCCTGGTTCATGCCGTTCTGCGTGGAGTACTTGACCAGACCACGCGGATAGCCCACCTTGTCCATCACCTCGTCACACACATCGGCACAGGCACCGCAGCCAATGCACTCGTATTGCAGTCCCTTGCGGATATCAATACCCGTCGGGCACACCTGCACACACAGCGTGCAGTCCACGCAATGCCCGAGGTTGAGCGCAGCCGGATCGGCCTTCTTCGAGCGTGCGCCTCGCGGCTCACCCCGCTTCTCGTCGTAGGTCACGATCATGGTGTCCTTGTCGAACATCGCGCTCTGGAAGCGCGCGTAAGGACACATGTACTTGCAGACCTGCTCGCGCATGAAGCCGGCGTTGCCGTAGGTGGCAAAGCCGTAGAACAGGACCCAGAAGGTCTGCCATGGCCCGAGCGATCCTGCCAGGGTAAGGACGCCCAGTTCACGAATGGGCGTGAAATAGCCGACGAATGTGAAGCCCGTCCACAGTGCAAACAAGACCCACAAGGCATGTTTGAGCCACTTCTTGCCAAACTTGCTCGCCGACAGCGAAGATTTGTCCAGGCGCATGCGCGCCGAACGATCGCCTTCAACCTGCTTCTCTATCCAGAGGAATATCTCGGTATAGACAGTCTGTGGACACGCGTACCCGCACCACAGGCGCCCTGCAATGGCGGTGAAAAGAAACAGGGCCAGAGCTGAAATCACCAGCAGGCCGGTCAGGTAGATGAAGTCCTGCGGATAGAGGACGAGGCCGAAGATGTAAAAACGACGCGCCTCCAGGTCGAACAGCACGGCCTGCCGCGCATTCCACTCCAGCCACGGCAATCCGTAGAAGACCAGCTGCGTGATCCAGACCGTGAGCCACCGCCAGCGCGAGAAGACGCCGGACACCGACCTCGGGTAGATCTTCTGCCGTGAGGCATAGAGTGAAACCATCACCTCTTCACCTGCGCCGGCCTGCCCGGACGCTGTCGCGGCAGGTCCGGAGGTGGCGGTGGATGGTGATCCTTGGGTATCGGGCAAGAGGGGGTTCACGGCAATGTGGGTGGGTGGCAGAAAATGGCGGTGGCGGTCACGGGGACCGCCACGGCCAATAGGAGCAGACCCGGCTTCGCTCAGTTGGCAGGCTTGTTCGACAGGCCCCAGACGTAACCGGTCAGCACGTGGATCTGGGCCTCATTGAGCAATGCAGACTGCCCCGGCATCTGGTTGGTGATGCCGTTGTTGACGGCGCGGACGATGGCTTCCTCACCCCAGCCGTGCAGCCAGATGTTGTCGGTCAGGTTGGGCGCTCCCATGGCACTGTTGCCTTTGCCGTCCATGCCGTGGCAGGCAGCGCAGGCGCCGAACTTGTCCTTGCCCTGAACGGCGCGCACGCTGTCGTGCGGACTGCCCGAGAGACTCAGAACATAGTGCGCCAGGTTGCGGACGTCTTCCGCGTTGCCAACAGCCGCGGCCATCGGAGGCATCACGCCCATGCGACCTTCGGCGATCGTGGTGCGGATCGCATCCGGCTCACCGCCCCAGTTCCAGTCGCCGTCGGTCAGGTTGGGGAACCCCTTGGCACCACGTGCATCGGATCCGTGGCATTGGGCGCAGTAGTTCATGAACAGGCGCTCACCGATGGCCATGGCCTGGCTGTCACCAGCCAGCTGTTCGGGCTTCATGTCGTTGAAGCGTGCATAGATGGGCGCGATGGCCGCTTCCATTTTCTGCACTTCGGCCGCATGCTGCCCATGCGAGGACCAGCCCAGGGCACCCTGGAACTTGCCGAACATGGGGTACAGCGCGCCGTAGACCAGCCCGAAGACCACGGTGATGATGAACAGGTAGACCCACCACTTGGGCAGCGGGTTGTTCATTTCCTTGAGGTCCTCGTCCCAGACGTGGCCCGTGGTGTTGTCGGCGTGCGTGGCAGCTTTGGTCGTCCCGCTGATCCACAGCAGCACCGCACAGGCGAGGATGCTGATCAGGGTGACGCCGGCCACGAAAAGGTGCCAGAAATCGCTCGTGAAGTCGCTCATGATGTTTCTCTTGTTCGTGCCGCGGGTTAGTCGTCCTTGAAAGGCAGCTGCGCCGCCTCGTCAAAGTCGGCCTGGTTCCGCTTGGACCAGGCCCAGACCACGATGCCTACGAATACCAGCAGACTGACGGTGGTCACGATGGCGCGAAGGTCGTTGATGTCCATAAGGCCTCCGGGGCTCACTTGCGGGCGGTGCCCAGCACCTGGAGGTAGGCGATCAGGGCGTCCATCTCGGTCTTGCCCTTCACCTCGTCAACCGATGCGGCAATCTCCTCGTCGGTGTAGGGCGCGCCCAGCGTGCGCAGCACTTCCATCCGCTTGGGCAGCCCTTCAGCATTGACCTGCTTCTTCTCCAGCCACGGATAGGCAGGCATGTTGGATTCGGGCACCAGGTCGCGCGGGTTGATCAGGTGGATGCGGTGCCACTCGTCGCTGTAGCGGCCGCCCACGCGGTGCAGGTCCGGACCGGTGCGCTTGGAGCCCCACTGGAACGGACGGTCGTAGACGAACTCGCCCGCCACCGAGTAGGGCCCATAGCGCAGGGTCTCGGCGTGGAAGGGACGGATCATCTGCGAGTGGCAGTTGTAGCAGCCTTCCTTGACGTAGACGTCACGACCGGCGATCTGCAACGCGCTGTAGGGCTTGAGTCCCTCAATGGGCTGCGTGGTCGACTTCTGGAAGAACAGCGGCACGATTTCCACCAGGCCGCCCACCGCCACCACGAGGGTGATCAGGACGATCATCAGGAAGTTGCTGGTTTCGATCCGGGCGTGCCCGGTCAGTTTTTCATTGCTGGCCATGTTGTTCTTCTCCTCAGGCGTGGGCCGGGTTGACGGCCACCACAGGGGCATTGACGGCGCGACCTTGCAGGGCGGTCATGATGACGTTCCAGAGCATCACGATCATGCCGGCCAGGTACAGCACACCGCCGAGCAGGCGGATCACATAGAAGGGGAAAGTGGCCTTGACCGATTCGACGAAGGTGTAGGTCAGGCTGCCATCCGGGTTGACGGAACGCCACATCAGGCCCTGCATCACACCGGCGATCCACATGGCGGCGATGTACAGCACGATGCCGATGGTGGCGATCCAGAAGTGCAACTCGATGGCAGGCACCGAGTACATCTTCTTCTGGCCGAACAGGCGCGGGATCAGGTAGTAGAGCGAGCCCATGGACACCAGACCCACCCAGCCCAGGGCGCCGGAGTGCACATGACCCACGGTCCAGTCGGTGTAGTGAGACAGGGCGTTGACGGTCTTGATGGACATCATCGGGCCCTCGAACGTGGACATGCCGTAGAACGACAGGGACACGATCAGGAAGCGCAGTATGGGATCGTCGCGCAGCTTGTGCCAAGCGCCCGAGAGGGTCATGATGCCGTTGATCATGCCGCCCCAGCTGGGCGCCAGCAGGATCAGGGAGAACACCATGCCGACCGACTGTGCCCAGTCGGGCAGCGCGGTGTAGTGCAGGTGGTGGGGGCCCGCCCACATGTAGGTGAAGATCAGGGCCCAGAAGTGCACGATCGACAGGCGATACGAATACACCGGGCGCTCAGCCTGCTTGGGGATGAAGTAATACATCATGCCCAGGAAGGCAGCCGTCAGGAAGAATCCCACGGCGTTGTGGCCATACCACCATTGCACCATGGCGTCCTGTACGCCGGCGTAGGCAGAGTAGGACTTGAACAGGCTGACCGGCAGTGCCGCGCTGTTGACGATATGCAGCAGGGCCACGGCGATGATGAACGCGCCGAAGAACCAGTTGGCCACATAGATATGCTTGACCTTGCGGATCCCGACCGTGCCGAAGAACACGACGGCGTAGGCCACCCATGTCACGGCAATCAGCAGGTCAATGGGCCACTCCAGCTCCGCGTACTCCTTGCCGCTGGTGATGCCCAGTGGCAGAGTGATGACCGCAGAGACGATGACGATGTTCCAGCCGATGAAGGTGAACCATGCCAGCGCGTTGGAGATCAGGGGTGTGTGACAGGTCCGCTGAACAATGTAGTAGCTGGTCGCAAACAGCACACAACCGCCAAACGCAAAGATCACGGCGTTGGTGTGCAAGGGACGCAGTCGGCCATAGGTGATCCATTCGATCCCCATGTTGAGCTCGGGCCAGGTCAGCTGGGCCGCGATGATCACGCCCACCAGCATGCCGACCACGCCGTAGATCACGGCTGCAATGGCAAACCAGCGGACCACGCTATCGTTGTAGACCGCCGGTTGGCCAGTCTTTGTTGTTACGGACATAAAAGGACTCCTCGTGAATGTCACTGGGCGAGTGTCTGTTCGGCGGAACCGGGCCGCCTTGACTTAAGTCAATCGCCCTTGAGAATGCGCTCACCCTCGCGCTCGATGTTGTCGAACTGCCCCGCCTGCAGTGCCCACCAGAACAGGCCGATGATGGCAAACACCAGCACCACCGACAGGGGAATCAGCAGATAAACGATCTCCATACAGTCTCTCCTATCGATAGCACGTCTTCATACTTCGGCAAAGTCGGCTTCGCGCACCGGCTGTTCGCCCGCCACAGCAGACAGGCGTAGCGCGTTACCGATCACCAGCAGTGAGCTGGCCGCCATGCCCAGCCCGGCGGCCCAGGGGGGCATCCAGCCGACCAGCGCCATCGGCACACTCACGGCGTTGTAGGCAGCGGCCCAGAGCAGGTTCTGCCGCACGATGCGCATGGTCTGACGCGCCTGTATGAGGGTGCTGACCACATCCATCAGGCGTCCGCCCTGGATCACATAGTCGGATTGGGCCTGAGCCAGCGCCGCAGCATGACCGAGGGCGAACGAGGTGTCGGCCCTCGCAAGCACAGGACCGTCGTTGAGTCCGTCACCGACCATGGCAATGCGTTTGCCCTGTCCTTGCAGGCGGACCACTTCGGCCAGCTTGTGCTCGGGGCTGGCGCCGGCGATCACAGCGTCCATTCCCAGCTTTCGCCCGACCACCTCCGCGGCCGACTCCCGGTCACCCGACAACAGCCAGGTCTGCAAACCCATGTCCCGCAGGGACTTCACCGCCTCTTCGGCATCCTCTCGCAGCCCCTCCTGGAGCTCGAAGGTGGCCAGCCAACCGGCATCATCTGACAGCCAGACGCGAGGTGCCCCTTCTGTGGCAGGCTCAAGGTCTTCCTTCACGCCACAGAAGTTCGCTGAACCCAGGCGTACTGTCCGCCCATCGTCGAGCCGGGCCTGCATGCCCTGCCCGGCACGCTCGTGAAGGCTATCGGCTACCAGGCGGGGCATCGCAGACTGGTCTCGATGGTCCGCGGCCGCATTCATCAGCGCGCGGGACACCGGGTGCAACGAGCCTTCGGCCAACTGCCGGGCCAGCGCCATGACCAGCCCTGCATCGATCCCCTGGCGCGTACGGATGCCACGCAGTTCGAGGCGGTCGTGGGTCAGCGTACCGGTCTTGTCAAAGATGACCGCCTCCATGCCCGCCAGCGCCTCGAATGCCTGCAGGCGGCGCACAAGGATGCCCCGCCGTGCCAGTGAACCCGCCGAGGCCAGCATGGCAGCGGGCGTGGCCAGGGCCAGCGCGCAGGGGCAGGTGACGATGAGCACAGCAACGGCCACCGCAAACGCCTTGGTGTGGTCGATCTGCCACCAATACCAGAAGGCGAATGCAGCCGCCAGCATGACCAGGACCAGAAATGGCGATGCGACACGGTCGGCCAGGATGGCCAGTCGCGGCTTTTCGGTGGACGCCTGCTCCATGAGCGAGACGATCTGGGCAAACCTCGTGTCCTTGCCCAGTCTTTGCAGCTTCACCTTCACCGGCCCGGCGAGGTTGAAACTGCCGGCGACGACGGTTTCACCGCGCCTGCGCAACACCGGATTGGATTCACCCGTCAGGAGGGCTTCGTCCACCGTGGCCGATTCGCTGAGCACCTCGCCATCGCCCGGAAAGGCCTGTCCGGCCTGCATGCGGACCACATCACCCACTGCAAGCCGTCGCACTGAAACCGATTCGAGACTGCCATCGGGCTTGAGGCGGTCACAGACCTCGGGCAGGCGGTTCATCAGGCTGTCCAGGGCTCCCGCAGTGCGGTCTCGCGCCTTGAATTCCAGGTAGCGCCCCCCGAGCAGGAAGAAGACGAACATGGTCAGCGAGTCGAACCAGACCTCTTCTCCCCAGGGGCCGCCCGGATCGAAAGTGGCGGCGGAAGAGACCAGAAAAGTCACCAGAATGCCGACAGAGACTGGGGTGTCCATGCCAATCCGTCCGAGCTTCAGGTCGCGCCACGCGTTGCTGAAGAAAGGACCGCTGGCAAAGAACACCACCGGCAGGCTGATAACCCAGCTGGCCCATCGCAAAAGCTGGTCGATGTCAGCCGGCATCTCACCCGGCTCGGCCACATAGGCGGGCCACGCATACATCATCACCTGCATCATGCAGAAGCCGGCAACGAACAGGCGCCACAGTGCCTGGCGGGTCTCTGCCACGCGCTGGCTGATGGACAGGGCCTCCTGCAGAGGCAGCAACCGGTACCCTGTGCGGCCCACGCGCTGGGCCAGCTCGGACATTCGGGTCACTGCAGGATCCCATCGGATGGTGAGCCGTCGGGTGGCGGCATGCACCTGGGCCGCCTGTACACCAGGGACGCCCTCCAGCGCAGTCTCGACAGTATCGGCACACGCGGCGCAGTACATGCCCTGCACCAGCAGCACCGAACGGGCGCAGGGTTTGCCGTCCTGCTCTTCGAATTCGGTGAATTCGCGCTGCTCGATCGGGTCGTCGAGCACGGCAAAGCTGTCATTGACCGTCAAGGGCCCACGGTGCAAACCCAGAACGCCTTCCGCAAGCGTGTCCGCCGGCCCCGAGGCATCGGGTCCAGGCTTCAATGGGGACAGCCCCGCCAGGGGCGCGGTGGCGGCCTCGTTCATGGGGTGAGGGTAATCCAGGTCAGACTTCACGCGCTTGATATATGTCAACCGGGCGGAAGGCCACTGCAGGTAGGCTGGGTCTTTGAGGACAATCGCATTCGCGCTATGCTGAACCGATTGTCCGCCGAATCAACCAAGAGAAGGAGAAGACCATGTACAAGCGCATCCTGGTGGCCACCGATGGCTCGAAACTGTCCAAAATGGCTGTTGATCACGCCATCAACCTGGCCGACCTGACCGGTGCGGAGGTGGTGGCCCTGAAGGTCGTGCCGCGCTATCCGCAAACCTACTTCGAGGGCGGTGTGGCCCTGGCGGCGGCCGAGGTGGCCCGTATCGAGAAGCAGTGGCAGGAAGAGGCGATGGAGGCGGTCAACGCGGTGAAGTCCGCCGGTCAAGCCCGGGAGGTCAAGGTCAAGCCGGTCACGGTCAAATCGGACCTGATTGCCGAGGCCATCATTGCTGCAGCCAAGCGCAACAAATGCGACTTGATTGTGATGGCATCACACGGACGCAGGGGCCTCAAGCGTTTGCTGCTGGGCAGCGAGACGCAGCAGGTATTGACCCATTCCCACACCCCGGTGCTTGTCCTGCGCTGATTCAGACGAACAGGCCTCCGTATTGTTCGCGCAGCAGGTTCTTCTGAACCTTGCCCATGGTGTTGCGTGGCAGTTCGCTAACCACGAAGCAGCGCTTGGGGATCTTGAAGTTGGCGAGTCTGGCCTTGAGTTCAGCGATCACTTGATCGGCGTCCAGCAAGACCCCTGGCCTGGCAATCACCACGGCCACCCCGACTTCACCGAAATCGGGGTGAGGCACCCCCACCACTGCGCTCTCGGCCACACCGGGAAGTTCATTGATGAAGCCCTCGATTTCGGCCGGGTACACGTTGTAGCCACCACTGATGATGAGGTCCTTGCTGCGGCCGACGATGGTCACATACCCCTGCCCATCCACGCGACCCACATCGCCTGTCCTGAAGTAGCCATCGGCGGTGAACTCCTCGGCCGTCTTCTCCGGCATGCGCCAGTAGCCCTTGAAGACATTGGGACCGCGCACCTGTATCGCACCGATCTCGCCTTCGGCCACCGGCTGGCCTGCTTCGTCAACGACACGAAGTTCCACTCCCGGCAGCGGGAATCCCACTGTGCCACCGCGCCGCTCGACCACGCCACCATAACGGGTGTCCGGCAGGCAGGGGTTGGAGGTGAGCATCACCGTCTCGCTCATGCCGTACCGCTCCAGGATAGTATGACCGGTTCGTTGCTGCCATTCCCTGAATGTCTCGATGAGCAGGGGAGCCGACCCGGAAACGAACAGCCGCATTCGGGCTGCCTGTTCGCGCGTCAGACGTGCGTCGGCCAGCATGCGGACATACAGGGTGGGCACCCCCATGAAGACTGTGGCCCTGGGCAGCAGCGAAACCACCGTCTGCGGGTCGAACCGATTGAGCCACAGCATGGGACTGCCATTGAGCAGGGCGCCATGTATCGCCACAAACAGGCCATGTACATGGAAGATGGGCAAGGCGTGGATGAGCACGTCATCCGGCTGCCAGTTCCAGTAGCTCCTGAGGACCTGTGCATTGCTCAGCATGTTGCCATGGCTGAGCATGGCGCCCTTGCTGCGCCCGGTGGTGCCGCTGGTGTAGATGATGACGCCCAGGTCATCTGCAGCGCTGACAGCAGGCTCGTGCACGTCGCTGTGAAATGCAGCCCTGTCCAGCAGGCTGCCGTTTCGCTCTTCACCCAGGGTGAAAACATGGCGTGTGCCACCTGAAAAGGCGATCTTGGATACCCAGCCGTGATTCTGCGGACTGCAGACCACCACCGCAGGCTCGGCATTGCCGATGAAGTATTCGATCTCGGCACTCTGGTAAGCGGTGTTCAGGGGAAGGTAGACGAGACCTGCACGCAGCGTGGCCAGGTAGAGGATCAGGGACTCGACCGATTTCTCCACCTGCACCGCGATACGCGCACCTGCAGGCAGCTCCAACGACTGCAAAAGGTTGGCCACCATGGCACTGGCCCGGTCGAGGTCACGCCACGAGTAGCGCAGGCCGCCGCCCGGGTTGCCTGCGGTTTCGACAGCGATGGCATCAAGATCGTCAGGAAAGGACTGCCGCAGGGCGGCATACAGATTGTGGTTTTTCATTGGCGCAAGGACTGACCGGCGGTTGATCTGCAGTTCATTCACTGGAAAACTGCGGGGGGCGCTTGGACAGAAAAGCCTCGATGCCCTCCCGGTGTTCGGTTGAATCGGCATAGTCGAAGGCGCCACCGACCAGGGCATTTGCCGGGTCACCGGCCGGTGGGGCGCCGCGAAGATGTCGCAGTGTCTGCTTGTTCAGCCGGGCCGCACGTGGAGCCAGCACGGCCATGCCCTGGGCCAGACGATCCACCGCATCCGACAGCTGGTCATCTGGCACTACCTGGTTCAGAAATCCCCGGGACTTCATCTCGGCCGCATCCAGCACCGCGGCGGCAAGCAGCATCTCGCGGGCGGTGAGTTCGCCGACTGCTTGCGTCACCAGCAGGGCCTCCCGGGGCGCCATCGGAAAGCCCAGGCGTGCAATGGGTGCACCGAATCGGGACCGGGTCGTGGCCAGGCGCAGATCGCAGCAGCTGGCGATTTCCATGCCGGCGCCCATGCAGTTGCCTTCGATGCAGGCAATCATGGGCAGGTCACAGGCCAACATGGCTGACAACCCTCCCCAGACCTCCACTTCGTGGAACTCTCGAAGCGCGTCCTTGGCAAACCGGAAATCCGGGTACTCGGCAATGTCGCCTCCGGCACAGAAGTGGCCGCCCTCTCCTCGCACAAGGACACAACGCAGGCTGCTGTCCTGCTGCAGACCGAGAAACACCTCGCGCAACTGGCGCCACATTCGACGGGACATGGCGTTGAATTTGCCCGGATGGGCGATGCGCACAGAGGCAATCGACCCCTGACGCTCGCAGTGGATGGCAGCCTGGTCACTCATCAGTCGCTCTTCGCACCGGATGCATCCACCAGCTTGTTGACCGGCCGGGTTGGCCAACCCGCCTGAACCCGGACGGGCGCCCCCTCAGTGGCAGCTCCGGCAAGGGGCGCGTCCAGCATCTGGCGGCGAGAATACGTCGGAAATAGCTCATGTCTTCGTTGTTGTTGTGGTGAGGGAATGCCTGGATGCGGCGGGAGCCGACTTGACCAGCGTGGCTACAGCAGGCGATACCGGAACCTGCCCCTTGGCCAGATCTGCCCGGTGCCGGTCCAGTTTGCGCAGGTCATACAGGTAGTTCACCATGATGCCGTACGACTGGCGAAAGCCCTTGGGCGAAGGGTCACCTGCCCAATTGAGCCTTTCGACTCGGGCGCCATTGCCGAGATGGAAGCGGGCGACGGGGTCGTGCGGCTGCCCCGATTCGGCAAGCCCACCCAGGTACCGGGCCGCCCAACCCAGGAGGCTGCGCGCACTGGCAGAGCTGGCGGGCAGACTGCCCACCGACTCCCACTCCTGCAGGGCATCAGCGGGTGCATGCCGGGACAACCAGCTGCGCAAGCCCGGTATGGGTGACAAGGTGGCGAAAGTCTTGAGTTTGGGAAATTCCTGCTTGAGCGCCTCGACCACGCGCTTGATCAGCGAATCACCAAAGCTCACGCCTCGCAGACCCACCTGGGTGTTGCTGATGGAATAGAAGATGGCATGACTGGCACGTCCAACATCGATGTCCTCGGCCAGCTCGTCCAGCAGTGGCGTGATGCTGTCGGACATGCCGTTGACCAGCGCCACCTCGACAAAGATGAGCGGCTCCTGCGGGAGCCGGGGGTGGAAAAACCCATAGCAGCGGCGATCGGGAGCCAGCCGGTTCTTCATGTCTTCCCAGCTGCGCACATCGTGCACAGCCTCGTAGCGGATGAGCTTCTCGATCAGCGAAGCGGGCGAATTCCAGCTGATGCGACGCAACTCGAGAAAGCCGATGTCGAACCAGGTCGAGAACATGTACTCCATCTCGACATCGAGGGCGAGCAACCGTTTGTCGGTCTTCAGCCGAGGTTGCATCTGGGCCCGCAGGTCGACCAGGAACCGGATACCCTCCGGATGCGCGCTGAACCGTTGCAGAACGCGGCGCCGCGGCGATACGGTCGCCCGACGGAAAATCACCTCGGCCGCGGCTTGCTCGGGCGTCCCCACGGCAGCGGCGAAGCGGTCCTGGGCCACCTTCACCTTTTTCGGGTCAGCGACAAACTGCTCGCTCAGCAGCAACCAGAAATCCTGTCGCTGTCCATCGTCTGCAGACTGGTACCACTGCATCAGACGACCTGCTCGACGGCCGCCCTCCACCTCGCTGACACGGTGGTCTGTCACGCCCTGAAGGTCCGACAGCAACTGCCGCAGCTCGCGGGGCGACAGCACCTCGCCGGGACGACGCAGACTGGCCTTCATCCGTTCGCTGGTCGAGCGCCCGGCGGGCTCCGGGACGGGCAACAGCAGTGGCGCCACCGCCCGCTCTGCGGTGCTGGCGCGCGCCCGGAACAGGGCCACGCTGCGTTGCAGCCATTCGGAAGGGTTCACGCCAGCCTCGACCTCCCGGTCCTGGACCATTCGCGCCAGGCATGCTGCTGGCGGGTCAGATGGGTCCGCATGGCCGCATCAGCACCTTCGGCGTCGCGCGCCTTGAGCGCCGCGAACACGGCCAGGTGCTCGCTGAGGCTCTGCTCAAGCCGACCCGGTGCATGCAATTGCTGGAGACGGGCCAATTTCAGGATACGCCGAAGGTCGGTAATCACCTGCGCCAGCCAGCGGTTGCCAGCCAGCCTGATGATGGCCTCGTGGATCTCGAAGTTGACCTGGTAGTAGTCGTTGATGCGACGTGCCCGCGCGTGGCGTTGCAGCCGCTCATGAAGCACCTCCAGGGCCTTCAGGTCGGCATCCGTGGCATTCGAGGCAGCCTCGAAAGCGCATCGACCTTCCAGCAGAGCAATGACCGGAAAGATCTCCTGCACATCCTGCTCGGTCACCTCGCTGACAAAGCACCCCCTTCGCGGCTCGTGTCGCACCAGCCCCTCGGCCGCCAGCACCTTCAGTGCTTCGCGCAGCGGCGTACGCGAAATGCGCAGTTCCAGGCACAACGCCGGCTCATCCACAAAGGCGCCTGGCGGCAAGTCCCCGGAGAAAATGCGCTCTCGCAAGGTGATGGCCACCTCATCGTGCAGCGAGTTGTGAACAAGCCTCAATCGAACCCTCAAGCTGTTGAACACACGGTTGGCAGGCGAAGACGCACACCGTCCAGTCGAACCGCCTCGTCGGTAATTCTTGGTAATTATCCATAATTACAGAACCTTGAACAGGCCGTCATACCTGTTTTTCCCCAGGGAATACGCGGACGCCTGGCCGACAGGCGCATCAGCTGCGCCGTCCTGCCCACCACCAGACAGAAACCCCGACCAGCACCATGGGCACACACAGCCACTGCCCCATGCTCATGCCCAGGCCAAGCAGGCCCAGATGGGCATCGGGTTCGCGGAAGAACTCTGCAATGAAGCGCAAGACACCGTAGCCGACCAGAAAAGCCGCGCTGACCTGTCCCGTGGCCCGGGGCTTGCGCGCGTACAGCCAGAGCAGCAAAAAGAGCAGCACGCCTTCAAGAAGGAACTGGTAGATCTGCGATGGGTGGCGAGGCAGTTCACCTGCTCCCCGGAACACCATGGCCCATGGCAGGGCCGGATCGGCCACCCTGCCCCACAACTCGCCATTGATGAAGTTGCCGATGCGACCGGCCGCGAGACCCGTGGGCACACAAGGCGCAACCAGATCCATCACCTGCAGCCACGGGCGACGGCGGGACCGCGCGAACCAGACCATGGCCGCCACCACACCGATCAGTCCACCGTGGAAGCTCATGCCGCCCTCCCAGACCGCGAAGATCTCCAGGGGATTGGCCAGGTAGTACCCCGGCTTGTAGAACAGGCAGTACCCTATGCGCCCTCCGAGGACCACACCCAGCACGCCCAGAAAGAGAATGTCCTCGATGTCCCGACGGCTCCAGGGCGCAGGCGAAGTGATGGTGGCAAAGGGCTCGTGGCGCAGGCGCAAAGTGCCCAGCCAGTAGAACAGGGCAAATGCGGCCAGGTAGGTCAGGCCATACCAGTGAATGGCCAGCGGCCCCAGTTGCAGGGCCACAGGATCGATAGCGGGATGTGTCAGCATGACCGGCATTGTGCCGGACCAGCGCCTCCCCGCGGGTCAGGAGGTGCTCTCAGCTGTCCAGCTTCAAGAGATCGCGCACCGCTCCCTTGTCGGCCGACGTGGCCAGAAGCGCATAGGCCTTGAGGGCTGCCGACACCTTGCGCGGACGCGGCTGGGCCGGCTTCCAGCCCTTGGCGTCCTGCTCGGCGCGCCGCTTCGCAAGCTCCTCGTCGCTCACCAGCACGTCGATCCGTCGCTGGGGAATGTCGATACGGATGCGGTCCCCGTTCCGGATCAGACCGATCGCCCCGCCAGCCGCCGCCTCGGGCGAGACGTGGCCAATCGACAGACCCGAGGTGCCGCCGGAAAAGCGGCCGTCGGTCAGCAGGGCACAGGCCTTGCCCAAGCCCTTGGACTTGATGTAGCTCGTGGGGTAGAGCATTTCCTGCATGCCTGGCCCCCCCTTGGGGCCTTCGTAACGCACCACCACGACGTCTCCTGCCTTGACCTTGTCGGCCAGGATGTCAGCCACGGCTTCGTCCTGCGACTCGGTCACGTAGGCCGAACCTTCGAAAACCAGGATGGATTCGTCGACACCCGCGGTCTTCACCACGCAACCGTCGAGCGCGATGTTGCCACGGAGCACCGCAAGCCCGCCTTCCTGCGAGTAGGCATGCTCGACGGAACGGATGCACCCCTGAGCGCGGTCGAGGTCCAGACTGGGCCAACGGGTTGCCTGGCTGAAGGCCACCTGCGTGGGTATGCCAGCCGGGCCGGCCATGTAAAAGGTCTTGACCGCGTCAGATGGCTGGCGTGCAGTGTCCCACTGATCCAGCGCATCCTTCATGGTCTTTGCATGGATGGTGGGCACGTCGGTATGCAGCCGACCCGCACGGTCGAGCTCGCCCAGGATGGCCATGATGCCGCCCGCGCGATGCACGTCTTCTATGTGGTATTTGTCGGTGTTGGGCGCCACCTTGCACAGCTGAGGCACGACGCGCGAGAGGCGGTCGATGTCTGCCATGGTGAAGTCGATCTGCGCCTCCTGGGCAATGGCCAGCAGATGCAGGATCGTGTTGGTCGACCCGCCCATGGCGATGTCCAGTGTGATTGCGTTCTCGAAGGCCTTGAAGCCCATGGAGCGCGGCAGCACCGAATCGTCGCCCTGCTCGTAATAGCGCTCGCACAACTCCACTGCCAGGCGTCCGGCGCGCTTGAAGAGCTGCTCGCGGTCGGCGTGCGTGGCCAGCACAGTGCCGTTGCCCGGCAGCGCCAGACCCAGCGCTTCGGCCAGGCAGTTCATGGAATTGGCGGTGAACATACCCGAGCACGAGCCGCAGGTGGGACAGGCCGAGCGCTCGACTTCGGCCAGATCCGCGTCACTGACCTTGTCGTCCGCCGCCATCACCATCGCGTCCACCAGATCGAGTTTCTTGAACTGGACGGTCTGGGTCTGCGGGTTGGCCAGGCGCACCTTGCCAGCTTCCATCGGGCCGCCGGAGACGAACACCACCGGTATATTCAGGCGCATGGCGGCCATGAGCATGCCGGGGGTGATCTTGTCGCAGTTGGAGATGCACACGAGCGCATCGGCGCAGTGGGCGTTGACCATGTATTCCACGGCGTCAGCAATCAGCTCACGGCTGGGCAGCGAGTACAGCATGCCGTCGTGCCCCATCGCAATGCCGTCATCAACCGCAATGGTGTTGAACTCCTTGGCCACACCACCCGCAGCCTCGATCTCGCGCGCCACCAGCTGCCCGAGGTCCTTCAGGTGGACGTGCCCAGGTACGAACTGGGTGAACGAGTTGGCGATGGCGATGATGGGCTTGGAAAAGTCACCATCCTTCATGCCAGTGGCACGCCAGAGGGCACGGGCGCCTGCCATGTTGCGGCCGGCGGTGGAGGTCTTGGAGCGATAGGCAGGCATGGTCTCGGGATTGGAAAGGGGGGACGGACACGGTGGTGAAATTATCGCCCAGTCGATACAGCCCCTGCATCGGGACAGGGGTACACACTCTGCAATCAGGGATGTGCTGCCACCACAGGGCAGCCAGGGCAAGGGGTGCTGTCAGCGCCTGCGGTTGGGTTTGCGCAGACCGAGTGACTCGCGCTGGCGATCGATCCGGTCCTGCTTCTTTTTCTCCATGGCTTCCATCGCCTTGCGCTTGGTATAACCGGTCGAATCGGCCCAGGACCACCAGGCTACAGCCAGAGCGAATGGCGCCAACACCCACCACCAAGACCACTCGGCGACGAATCCGATCTCGAAGTACTTGAGCAGCAACAGGGCAATGCCCGCCATCACGAAATACATCACAGGCTCCGGTAAAGGCCAGATGAAGTGCGGCAAGGGTCTGTAACAAACCGTACTCGCCTGCACCACTTGGCTAGAATCCGCTCCGTGGATTTTCCATTTTCACCCACGAGGCTCTGACGATGAAACACGCTTTTCTGATTATGGCCGCTTTGGCCACCCTTTCCGCTCCCGCCCTGGCGGACGAGGCGCTGGCCAAGAGCAAGAACTGCATGGCCTGTCACGCCGTCGACAAGAAGCTGGTCGGACCGGCCTACAAGGACATTGCCGCCAAGTACGCAGGCAATGCCCAGGCTGTCAACATGCTCGCCGGCAAGATCCAGAAAGGCGGCTCGGGCGTCTGGGGCGCGATCCCGATGCCTGCCAACCCGCAGGTGAACGATGCCGACGCCAAGAAGCTGGCGACCTGGGTGCTGGGCCTGAAATAAGCGCCCTCCGGGGATGAAAAAAACCCGCTGGGCAACCAGCGGGTTTTTTTCGTTGTTGCGGCGCCTGACGCGCCGCCCCGCGAACACGGGGCTGCAGTTCAGTTGTTCTCTGCCAGCTGATCGAGAATGGCCGGGTTCTCCAGGGTCGAGGTGTCCTGGGTGATGGCTTCGCCCTTGGCAATGGAGCGCAACAGGCGGCGCATGATCTTGCCCGAGCGTGTCTTGGGCAGGTTGTCTCCGAAACGAATGTCCTTGGGCTTGGCAATCGGACCGATCTCCTTGCCCACCCACTCACGCAGTTCCTTGGCGATCGCCTTGGCTTCATCGCCGGTCGGGCGCGAGCGCTTGAGCACGACAAAGGCCACAATCGCTTCGCCGGTCAGATCGTCGGGACGCCCCACCACCGCGGCCTCGGCGACCAGGTCGGTCTTGCCCACCAGTGCCGACTCGATCTCCATGGTGCCCATTCGGTGGCCCGAGACGTTGAGCACGTCGTCGATACGGCCGGTGATACGGAAGTACCCACGGTCGGCGCTGCGCACCGCGCCGTCGCCCGCCAGGTAATAGCCCTTGAGCTCCTCAGGGAAGTAGCTCTTCTTGAAACGCTCCGGGTCACCCCAGATGGTGCGGATCATGGACGGCCACGGCTTCTTGACCACCAGAATTCCGCCCGCGCCATTGGGCACATCGTTGCCCGTTTCGTCCACGATGGCGGTCGTTATGCCAGGCAGCGGGAGCGTGCAGGAGCCCGGCACCAGAGGTGTGGCGCCCGGCAGCGGCGTGATCATGTGGCCGCCGGTCTCGGTCTGCCAGAAGGTGTCCACGATCGGGCAACGCTCGCCACCCACGTGCTTGTAGTACCACATCCAGGCTTCCGGGTTGATGGGCTCACCGACCGAACCCATCAGGCGCAGGCTGGAGAGGTCCCAGTTCTTGGGGTGCACCTTCTCGTCGCCCTCAGCGGCCTTGATGAGGGAACGGATGGCCGTCGGGGCGGTATAGAAGATCGTGCATTTGTGCTTCTCGATCATCTGCCAGAAGCGACCTGCATTCGGGTAGGTGGGCACGCCCTCGAACACGATCTGGGTAGCGCCGGCAGCCAGCGGACCGTAGGCCACGTAGGTGTGGCCTGTGATCCAGCCGATGTCGGCCGTGCACCAGAAGATGTCGCTGTCCTTCAGGTCGAAGGTCCAGTTCATGGTCAGGTTGGCCCACAGCAGGTAGCCGCCGGTGCTGTGCTGCACGCCCTTGGGCTTGCCTGTGGAGCCCGATGTGTAGAGCACGAACAGCGGGTGCTCGGCACCGACCATTTCGGCCGGGCAGTCGGTCGACTGACCGGCCATCACGTCGTGCATGAAACTGTCGCGGCCAGCGACCATGTTGCAGGCGGTGGCGGTACGCTGGAACACGATCACGTCCTTGATGGACTCGCAGCCGCCCATGGCGATGCCCTCATCCACGATGGACTTGAGCGGCAACTCCTTGCCGCCGCGCAGCTGGTAGTTGGCCGTGATCACTGCCACGGCACCAGCGTCCTGGATGCGCTCCTGCAGGGCCTTGGCCGAGAAGCCGCCGAACACCACACTGTGGGTGGCGCCGATGCGGGCACAGGCCTGCATGGCGACCACGCCTTCGATGGTCATCGGCATGTAGATGACGACCCGGTCACCCTTCTTGACGCCACGCGCCTTCAGGGCATTCGCAAACTGCGACACCTTGTCCAGCAACTCACGGTAGGTGACCTTGGTGACCTCGCCACCATCGGCTTCGAAAATGATCGCGGTCTTGTTCTCGACCGGGGTGCCCATGTGCCGGTCGAGGCAGTTGAAGGAGGCGTTGAGTTCACCGTCATCGAACCACTTGTAGAAAGGCGCATTGGAGCTGTCCAGCGTGCGCGTGAACGGCTTGTGCCAGCTCAGCACCTCCCGAGCGCGCTTTGCCCAGAAACCCTCGAAATCGCTCTCGGCTTCGGCGCACAGGGCGTTGTAGGCGTCCATGCCGGAGATGCGTGCCGCCTTTCTGGTGGCTTCGGAGGGTTCGAAAACGCGGTTCTCGACAAGGGTCGACTGGATGGCGTTCGACGGTGCGGTCATGGGCAAGTCTCCTCTGGGGATGGGTGGAAATCAACCACCGGAATGTGCGCAAAGGCTCTTACGAGCCACTTACATGGTAGTGCCCAAAGGGCGGCGCAAGCTCCCTAAAATAGCGGGTTTTGCGTCATCAGGCACCAGTCACCGCCATGTCCGAAGCTTTATCCGCTCGACCGCCGCTTCGCCAGCGCATCGGCCAATTCGTTGCCAGCGGCCGGGTCCAGCACCTGATCCTGACGTTGATCGTGATCAATGCCGTGCTGCTGGGCCTGGAGACATCGGCATCGGTCATGGCGCAGGCGGGAGACCTCCTGAGAACCATTGACCGGGTGCTGCTGTCGGTGTTTGTCCTGGAACTGGTGTTGCGACTCTATGCACACCGAGGCGCATTCTTCCGGGATCCGTGGAGCGTGTTCGACCTCATCGTGGTGGGCATCGCGCTGATACCCGCCAGCGGTCCGTTCGCTGTGCTGCGCGCCTTGAGGGTGCTTCGCGTGTTGCGTGTGCTGACCATCGTGCCCTCGATGCGTCGGGTGGTCGGCGCCCTGCTCTCGGCCATCCCGGGCCTGTCGTCGATTGCGCTGGTTCTGCTGCTGGTCTTCTACGTGTTTGCCGTCATCGCCACCCACCTGTTCGGTCCCGCCTTTCCGGAGTGGTTCGGTCACCTGGGACGCTCGCTGTACACCCTGTTCCAGGTCATGACACTGGAAAGCTGGTCGATGGGCATCTCGCGTCCGGTGATGGAGCAGGTACCCTACGCATGGGCCTTCTTCATCGTCTTCATCCTGTTCGCGACCTTCACCATGCTCAATCTGTTCATTGCGATCATCGTCAACGCGATGCAGACTTTCAGCGAGGGTGAACAGAAGTCCACCGTCGAGGCCGTCGAACAGGTTGGCCAGTCCATCGAGCATGAAATCCATGCCGAGGTGCAGACGCTGCGCCAGGAGCTGGGCGAGCTCAAGACGCTTCTACAGGAGGCCGGCCTGACCTCACCCCGCGCCCCCGTTTCCATCACCCACGAAAGCCAGACATGAGCACCATCCGCCAGGAAGACCTGATCGAATCGATCGCGGCCGCGCTGCAGTACATCAGTTATTACCATCCGGCCGACTACATCCAGCACCTGGCCCGCGCCTATGAGCGCGAGCAGAGCGCAGCTGCCAAGGATGCAATTGCCCAGATCCTGACCAACTCAAAGATGAGCGCCTTCGGTCACCGCCCCATCTGCCAGGACACAGGCATCGTCAACGTCTTCCTCAAGGTGGGCATGAACGTGCGCTGGGAGGGCTTCACCGGCAGCCTGGAAGACGCCGTCAACGAAGGCGTGCGCCGCGGCTACAACCACCCCGACAACCAGCTGCGTGCCAGCGTGGTGGCCGATCCGCACTTCGCCCGCAAGAACACCAAGGACAACACGCCAGCCGTGATCTTCACCGAGATCGTGCCTGGCGACCAGCTGGATGTGACCGTGGCAGCCAAGGGCGGCGGCTCGGAGAACAAGTCCAAGATGATCATGATGAACCCCAGCGATTCGCTGGTGGACTGGGTACTGAAGACCGTACCCACCATGGGGGCCGGCTGGTGCCCGCCGGGCATGCTGGGCATCGGCATCGGCGGTACCGCCGAGAAGGCTGTGCTGCTCGCCAAGGAAAGCCTGATGGACGACCTGAACATGTATGAGCTGCAGGCCAAGGCCGCCAAGGGCGAGAAGCTCGACCAGGTGGAGGAGCTGCGCCTGGAGCTGTACGAAAAGGTCAACGCGCTGGGCATCGGCGCGCAAGGCCTGGGCGGCCTGACCACCGTACTGGACGTCAAGATCAAGATGTACCCGACGCACGCGGCCTCCAAACCGGTGGCCATGATCCCCAACTGTGCCGCCACCCGCCACGCCCACTTCGTCATGGACGGCTCCGGCCCGGTCTACCTGGAAGCACCCAGCCTGGACCTCTGGCCCAACGTCAACTGGACGCCCGACACCGAAAAGAGCCAACGCGTGGACCTCAACACCCTGACCAAGGAACAGGTTGCCAGCTGGAAACCGGGCCAGACCCTGCTGCTCAACGGCAAGATGCTCACTGGCCGCGACGCCGCGCACAAGCGCATCCAGGACATGCTGGCCAAGGGCGAGAAGCTGCCGGTGGACTTCACCAACCGGGTCATCTACTACGTCGGTCCGGTCGACCCAGTGCGCGACGAGGTGGTGGGTCCGGCCGGCCCGACGACCGCCACGCGCATGGACAAGTTCACCGACATGATGCTGGAGAAGACCGGTCTGATCGCCATGATCGGCAAGGCCGAGCGTGGTCCGGTGGCCATCGAGTCGATCAAGAACCACAGGTCGGCCTATCTGATGGCGGTCGGCGGCGCCGCCTACCTGGTGTCCAAGGCCATCAAGGGTGCAAAGGTGGTGGGCTTCGAGGACCTGGGCATGGAAGCCATCTACGAGTTCGACGTGGTCGACATGCCGGTGACGGTGGCCGTGGACTCGGGGGGCACCAGCGCGCACATCACCGGCCCGGCCGAGTGGGAAAAGCGGATCGCCTCGGGCGAATTCAAGGGTATCGCGGTGACCGGCGCTTGAAGACTGTCGGCGTCTGGGACAGCGGTGTCGGCGGCCTGAGCGTGCTACGGGCCTTGCTGGCCGAGTTGCCCGAGGTCCGCTTCGTGTACGTTGCCGACAGTGCTTTCGCGCCCTACGGGGGCCGCAGCGCCGAGGTGATCACCGAACGTGCCCTGTGCCTCACCGACGCCTTGCTGAAGAAGGCGCCCCTGGATGCCATGGTGGTGGCCTGCAATACGGCCACGGCAGGTGCCATCGATGCTCTTCGCGCACGTCACGTCAACCTGTCGGTGGTGGGTGTCGAGCCTGCACTCAAGCCTGCGGCACAATCCAGCCGCACCGGTCATGTGGGCGTGCTCGCCACCCGTGGCACCCTGGTCAGCCGGCGATATGCCGACCTGGTATCCCGTACCAAGGCAGCGTTCCCAAACGTGCATTTCAGCAGCCAGGCCTGTGAAGGTCTGGCCGATGCCATCGAGCAGGCCGACCAGGCACAGGTGAAGCGCCTGTGCCAAAAGGCATGGATCGACCTGAACGGGCAGTCTCCGGACCGGGCTCCCATTGATCAGCTCGTGCTGGGTTGCACCCACTACCCGTTCGCCCGCGATGAACTTGAGCAGATCTGCGGTCCGCAGGTGCATCTGATCGACCCGGCCGAAGCCGTGGCCCGTCAGGCGCGCCGCGTGCTGAACCTGCCAGTGGCCAAGCCATTGACCTTACCCTGCCCTCAGCCCATGGTCGAATGGCTTGACACGGGAAACACCCTCGCACTCGCCCGCGCTGCCCGCCGTTGGATCGACCGCGAGGCGGTGGTGCAGGTCTTGCCGGTCTGAGCCCCAGGGATACACCGGGTCCGTTGTCGCGTCGTCTTGCTGACGCAATCCGCCGACAAAGTCACGCGCCGCTGTGACAGGTTCCACAAAGGCGCGCCTGCCTGTGGCCAAAACAATGCCTTTTCAGTACATTGATGACGAACTCGGTTCGGCAACCTGTCATCACCCACGAAAGGACGTTCGCATGGCCAACAAGAAGATCGAAGATGTGGAGGGCATTGGCCCCGTGATCGGCGAGAAGCTGCGCGCGGCTGGTATCAAGGACACCGATGACCTGCTGGCTCGCACCAAGACCCCGGCGCAGCGCAAGGCCTTGGCCAAGGACAGCGGGCTGACTTACAAGCAGGTACTCAAGTTCGCAAACATGGTCGATCTCTATCGCATCAACGGCGTCGGATCGGAGTATGCCGAGTTGCTGGAAGCGGCCGGCGTCGATACCGTGCCAGAGCTCGCACGCCGGCGTGCCGACAACCTGGCTCGGGCGATGATTGAAATCAACACGGCGCGCAAGCTGGTCCGCCGCACACCCACCGAAGCGGACGTGGTGCGCTGGGTCGCGGAGGCCAAGGGCCTGCCGCGCGTGCTCAGCTACTGACCGACTGAAGGACGGCCGCCTGGGCCGCCATGAATCGGTCTCAATGCAGGTGACGGGGCTTGCGCGGCCCCCCGTGACCTGACGATCCACCGTGACCCCTGGGCGGTTTGCCCAGCTGCATGGAATTGACCAGCGCGTCAAACCGCTGGCTGAACAGCTTGTCGATGGCGCCTACAACCTCGCCGAGCTCAGAGCCGTCGAAGTGGCGCTCCATGACGTGCACCACGTCCTGAACCAGCAGATCACGCTGCACCTGCATGATGGCCGCCGGCGTGGGACCGACAAAACACATCATGAAGTCGTCCCTGGCCTCGCCCTCGGCCGACTCATCTTCCTCGTCGAACTCGGTGTCGTAGAACGAGACCTCAAGTGGCGCACCGGCTGATGCGATGTCATTGAGCGCCATGCAGGCCTCTTCAATGACCTGGCGGAACTCCTCACCACCAGGGACCGTCCAGCAAATCTGCAACTGACGGGCAGTTGCATCAAAGCGGATGCCTGGCTCATCTTCGTAGGCACTTTCGGCGGCTGCCGCCAGCGAGCGAGCCCCGGCGTACTGCCAGAGCGGGCGAAGGGCCTCCTGGATCTGCTCATAGCCGACATCTTCGCGCAAAGGTACATCGCCGTGCACGTGGATCTCAAAGGGGGCGTTGTATCGTGTCATGGCAACTCACTGTACCGGTGAAAAGAGAAAAATTCCAGCGGCCTGGTGCCTCGAACCGGAATCGAACCGGTACGCCCGGTGAGGGGCGGCGGATTTTAAGTCCGCTGTGTCTACCAATTTCACCATCGAGGCAGGGGCGTCATTGTCGCAGTTCGAACCGCGCGTTTGACAGCACGCGATCAGGACAAGAAAAACCCCGCCTGCGGCTGGCGCAGGCGGGGTGCACAGACTGGAGGCGCGACCCGGAGTCGAACCGGGCTAGACGGATTTGCAATCCGTTGCATAACCGCTTTGCTATCGCGCCACGGAACCACTGAAGCAGCGGTCACCGACAAAAAAGGGAAGCTGAGCTTCCCTTTTTGAATCTGGAGCGGGAAACGAGGTTCGAACTCGCGACCTCAACCTTGGCAAGGTTGCGCTCTACCAACTGAGCTATTCCCGCATTTTCATCAGAACCGCTGGTGTTCGTCAGAAGCTGAAATTATAGCGTGATTTTCGCGAGGCTTTCAAGAGGGGACCAATTTTTTTGAGAGGGCCATCGACATGGGCAGAGAACGGCTCAGGCCAACCCACTGCCACCCGACGCAGTCCCGCCTCAGTGCTTGACCGCGTCGCTGCCTTGCGTCGCAGCAGCCACCGACGCTGCCACCTGGGCCGCCACTTCTTCTTCGGTCAACGGCACGGGCTTGCGCTCAAGGGCGATCTCGAGCACCTTGTCGATCCACTTCACCGGCTTGATCTCCAGACCCTGCTTGACGTTGTCGGGAATCTCGGCGAGGTCCTTGACGTTCTCCTCGGGGATGACCACGGTCTTGATGCCTCCGCGCAGGGCGGCCAGCAGCTTTTCCTTCAGGCCACCGATGGCTGTCACCTCGCCGCGCAAGGTGATCTCGCCGGTCATGGCCACGTCGGCTCGCACCGGGATACCGGTCAGGGACGACACCAGCGCCGTCGTCATGGCAATGCCCGCGCTTGGACCATCCTTGGGAGTGGCGCCGTCAGGCACGTGGATGTGGATGTCGCGCTTGTCGAACATTTCGTCCTTGATGCCCAGCAGACGGGCGCGGCTGCGCACCACGGTGCGGGCGGCCTCGACCGACTCCTTCATGACGTCGCCCAGCGACCCGGTGCGGGTGATGGCACCTTTGCCCGGCATGATGGCCACCTCGATGGTCAGCAGATCGCCACCCACCTCGGTCCAGGCCAGACCAACGACCTGGCCCACCTGGTTCTGGGCCTCGGCACGGCCGTAGGTGTACTTGCGCACGCCCAGGAAGTCCGGCAGGTTGTCGGCCGTGACCACCACGGTGGGCTCGTATTTCTTGAGCAGCAGTCCCTTGACCACTTTTCGGCAGATCTTGGAGAGTTCCCGCTCAAGCGACCTGACGCCCGCCTCGCGGGTGTAGTAGCGCACGATGTCGCGCACCGCCGCCTCGGTCACGTCCAGCTCGCCGTCCTTGATGCCGTTGTTCTTGAGTTGCTTGGGCAGCAGGTAGCGCACGGCGATGTTGGTCTTCTCGTCCTCGGTATAGCCCGAGAGGCGGATGACCTCCATGCGGTCCAGAAGCGCCGGCGGGATGTTCATCGAGTTGGACGTGGCAACGAACATCACATCCGACAAATCGAAGTCGACCTCGACGTAGTGGTCGGCAAAGGTGTGGTTCTGCTCGGGGTCCAGCACCTCGAGCAGTGCCGACGAAGGGTCACCGCGGAAATCGGTACCTAGCTTGTCGATCTCGTCCAGCAGGAACAGCGGGTTGCGGGTGCCGACCTTGTTCAGGCTTTGCAGCACCTTGCCCGGCATGGCGCCGATATAAGTGCGGCGGTGGCCGCGGATCTCGGCCTCGTCGCGCATGCCACCCAGAGCCATGCGCACGTATTTTCGACCGGTGGCCTTGGCAATGGACTGGCCGAGCGAAGTCTTGCCCACCCCGGGCGGGCCCACCAGGCAGAGGATCGGCGCCTTCACCTTGTCGACGCGCTGCTGGACAGCGAGGTATTCAAGGATTCGATCCTTGACCTTCTCCAGGCCGTAGTGGTCTTCATTGAGCACGCCCTCGGCATGGGCCAGGTCGTGTTTGATCTTGGTCTTCTTGCTCCAGGGCAGCCCCACCAGGGCGTCGATGTAGTTGCGCACCACCGTGGCTTCGGCCGACATGGGCGACATGAGCTTGAGCTTCTTGAACTCGGCATCGGCCTTCTTGCGTGCCTCTGCAGGCATGCGGGCTGCCTTGATCTTCTTTTCGATCTCTTCGATGTCGGCGCCCTCTTCGCCTTCCCCGAGCTCCTTCTGGATGGCCTTGACCTGCTCGTTGAGGTAGAAGTCGCGCTGGTTTTTCTCCATCTGGCGTTTCACGCGCCCGCGGATGCGCTTGTCGACATTCAGGATGTCAACCTCGCGCTCGAGCTGTTCGAACAGATTCTCCAGACGCTTGTTGACCGGATCGAGATCCAGCACCACCTGCTTGGACTCGAGCTTGAGCGGCAGGTGGGCGGCAATGGTGTCCGCCAGTCGCCCGGCGTCGTCAATGCTGGTGATCGAAGTCAGGATCTCGGCCGGAATCTTCTTGTTCAGTTTGACGTACTGGTCAAACTGCTGCATGACGGCACGGCGCAGGGCCTCCAGCTCGTTGGCCTGGGTGTGGGCCCGCTCTGCAGCCGGATCCGAGGGAGTGACGCTGGCCACGAAGTGGGTGTCGGTCTCGTTGATGTCGAGCACCTTGGCGCGCTGCAGCCCCTCGACCAGCACCTTCACGGTCCCGTCGGGCAGCTTGAGCATCTGGAGGATGGTCGCGACACAGCCCATCTCGAACATGTCCTTGGTCGAAGGCTCATCCTTGGCCGCGGCTTTCTGCGCGACCAGCATGATGCGCCGCTCGGCCTCCATGGCCGCTTCCAGCGCCTTGATGCTCTTGGGGCGACCCACGAAAAGCGGAATCACCATGTGGGGAAAGACCACCACGTCGCGCAACGGCAGCAGGGGCAGCTCCACCAGGGTACTGGGCAGGGGGGGATGACCGGACATGGCTCAACCTCGAAAAAAAGGGCAGTTGGGTCCGGTGCGCAGGATTTCAACCGGCCGCACCGGCACTCGTTATCTCAACGGCAGGAAGGGCCGTCCATGGCGACCATCACGCCTGCCTGGCCGCCTCGCGGTACACCAGCAGCGGTGGTTTGTTCTCTTCGATAGTGGACTCGTCGACCACCACCTTTTCGACATTGCTCATGCCAGGGAGTTCAAACATGGTGTCGATCAGGGCATTTTCCAGAATCGACCGCAGTCCTCGCGCACCGGTCTTGCGCGCCAGCGCCTTGCGCGCGATGGCCTTGAGGGCCGCCGGTCGCACTTCCAGTTCGGCACCTTCCATCGACAGCAGCTTGGCGTACTGCTTGACGACGGCGTTCTTGGGTGCGGTCAGGATCTCGACGAGGGCCTCTTCGCTGAGCTCGGCCAGGCTGGCAATGACCGGCAGCCGACCCACCAGTTCGGGGATCAGGCCGAACTTGATCAGGTCCTCAGGCTCGATATCCTGGAACGTCTCGGTCAGGCTGCGTTGCTGCTTGCTGCGCACCACGGCACCAAAACCCATACCCGATGCTTCGGTCCGGTTCTCGATGATCTTTTCCAGACCGGCGAAGGCGCCGCCGCAGATGAACAGGATGTTGGTGGTGTCGACCTGCAGGAAGTCCTGGTTGGGGTGCTTGCGACCGCCTTGAGGCGGCACGCTGGCCATGGTTCCCTCGACCAGCTTGAGCAGCGCCTGCTGCACCCCCTCGCCCGACACGTCACGGGTGATGGAGGGGTTGTCGGACTTGCGCGTGATCTTGTCGATCTCATCGATGTAGACGATGCCCTGCTGGGCACGCTCGACATCGTAGTTGCAGCTCTGAAGCAGCTTGGCAACGATGTTCTCGACGTCTTCTCCGACGTAGCCGGCCTCGGTGAGCGTGGTCGCATCGGCCATGACAAAGGGGACGTTGAGCATGCGCGCCATGGTCTGTGCCAGAAGGGTCTTGCCCGAACCGGTCGGCCCAATGAGCAGGATGTTGCTCTTGGTCAGCTCAACATCGTCCTTGCGCGCCGCCTGCTTGTGGCGCAGGCGCTTGTAGTGGTTGTAGACCGCCACGGCCAGGGCCCGCTTGGCGGCCTCCTGACCGATGACATAGTGGTCAAGGTTGGACTTGAGTTCGGCCGGCGTGGGCAGATCGTCACCCTGCGGCTTGACCGACTCGAGGCCAGGCAGTTCGTCGCGGATGATGTCGTTGCACAGGTCGATGCACTCGTCGCAGATGAACACCGAGGGGCCGGCGATCAGCTTCTTGACCTCGTGCTGGCTCTTGCCGCAGAAGGAGCAGTAAAGAGCCTTTTCACTGGAAGCGGCTTTCTTGTCGGCCATGTGTGGGTGCTGCCGGGCAGGGTGGGATTCAGGTGATTCAATGATAGATCAAGCGGGCACAGGTCCAAACGCCGGAAAAGCACCCGAACCGGACACCGACTCGGGCCAGAACGAGCACTTTTTCATGCAGACGCCCCGGGTGACGTGGCGTCAGCTGGCGCTGGGGCGCCGCTCGATGACCTTGTCGATCAGGCCATATTCGACCGATTCGGCAGCGCTGAGGTAGTAGTCGCGCTCGGTATCGCGCTCAATCTTGTCAAGAGGCTGCCCGGTGCGCTCGGACAGGATGCGATTGAGCTGCTCACGGGTCTTGAGGATCTCGCGCGCATGGATCTCGATCTCGGTGGCCTGGCCTTGCGTCCCGCCCAGCGGCTGGTGGATCATGACCTTGGAGTTGGGCAGGGCGAAGCGCTTGCCTTTGGCGCCCGCGGCCAGCAGGAAGGCGCCCATGCTGGCGGCCATGCCGATGCACAGGGTGGACACGTCCGGCTTGATGAAGTTCATGGTGTCAAAGATGGCCATGCCGGCACTCACCGATCCGCCGGGCGAGTTGATGTAGAAGGAAATGTCCTTGTCGGGATTTTCGCTTTCCAGGAACAGCAACTGGGCGACCACCAGGTTGGCCGACTGGTCGTTCACCGGGCCGACCAGGAAGATCACGCGCTCCTTGAGCAGGCGCGAGTAGATGTCGTAGGCGCGTTCACCGCGGCCCGACTGTTCGATCACCATGGGCACCATGCCCAGTCCCTGGATATCCATTGCGCTCATGCGTTTCTCCATGTGTTGTGTCATTGCCATGCCGCTACTGTAACCAACCTCGGGAAATGCCGCGGTCGGTTGCCCAATTCCAGCCGGCTACAGGTGGCGGCGATTTCCATGCGGGCAAGAGGCGTGGAAAAAAAAGAGGGCGGGATGCCCCGCCCTCTGTTGCTTCCTGGCAGCCGCCGTACGGTCAGGCCTGGCCCATCAGCTCATCAAAGCCGATATCCTTGTCGGTCACCTTGACCTGCGACAGCACGTACTCGGTCACGTTGTTCTCGATCACCACCGCTTCGATCTCGGCCATGCGGCGGTTGTCGCTCTGGTACCAGCGCACCACGTCGGCCGGTTGCTCGTAGGACGAAGCCAACTCCTGGATGTGGGCCTGGATCTGCTCGGGCTTGGCCTGCAGGTCCTGGGTGCGAACCAGCTCGGCCACCACCAGGCCCAGACGCACGCGGCGCTCAGCCTGGGGACGGAACAGCTCCTCCGGAATCGGGGCCTTCTCGGCATCCTTCACACCACGCTGCTTGAGGTCGGCACGGGCACCTTCGATCAGGCGATCGAGTTCAGCCTGGACCACCGACTTGGGAAGATCCAGCTCGGCCTTGGCCGACAGGGCGTCCATGGCGGCCTGCTTGTTGCGGGCCTGCAGGCGGAATTTGACCTCGCGCTCCAGGTTCTTCTTGATGTCGGCGCGCAGGGCCTCGACGGTGCCCTCGGCGATACCCAGGGACTTGGCCAGCTCTTCGTTGACTTCGGGCAGGTGGGCAGCTTCGACCTTGTGAAGGGTCACCAGGAAGTCGGCGGTCTTGCCGGCCACGTCCTTGCCGTGGTAGTCCTCGGGGAAAGCCAGCGGGAAAGTCTTGGACTCGCCGGTCTTCATGCCACGCACGGCGTCTTCGAACTCCTTGAGCATCTGGCCGTCGCCAACGATGAACTGGAAGCCTTCAGCCTTGCCACCCTCGAAGGCTTCGCCGTCGATCTTGCCGGCGAAGTCGATGGTGACGCGGTCGCCGTCCTGGGCGGCCTCGTCCTTGGCACGCTGGCCAAAGGTGCGGCGCTGCTTGCGCAGGATGTCGAGTGTGCGGTCGATGGCGGCTTCGCTGACCGTGGCGGTGGCACGTTCGACCTCGGCCGTGGTCAGGTCACCGATCTTGACTTCGGGGTAGACCTCGAAGACCGCGTCGAAGGCCAACTGACCCTCAGGGGCGCCGTCCTTCTCGGTGATCTGGGGCTGGCCGGCCACACGCAGCTTGGCTTCGTTGGCGGCTTGGGCAAAGGCTTCACCCACTTTGTCGTTCATGACTTCGTAGTGCACCGAATAGCCGTAACGCTGGGCCACGACGTTCATCGGCACTTTGCCGGGGCGGAAGCCGTCCATCTTGACCTGGCGAGCCAGGCGCTTGAGGCGGTTTTCGACCTCGTTCTTGATCACGTCGGCGGGCAGCGTCAGCGTGATCTTGCGCTCGAGCTTCTCCAGGGTTTCAACGGTGACGGTCATGTCAATCTCCAAAAGGAAGGCAGCCTGCCAGGGATTCTGGCCGACCGGTGAGGATCTGTTCCACGGTACCGTGGTGCGCGGGGGGGGACTCGAACCCCCACACCATTGCTGGCGTCAGGACCTAAACCTGGTGCGTCTACCAATTTCGCCACCCGCGCGCCGGTTGCCCGGACCGCTTGCGCAGGCTGGGTTCGGATCGAACCACCGCGTCCGTGGCACCGTTTGACGGCAACCTTCTATTGTATCCGCTGATGCAGCAGCACTCAGGCGCCGAGTTGTCGACGCAGGCGGACCACCGCACTGCCCGGTGTGGTAAACACCGGCACGCCGGTGGCCTCGGCCACGGCAGGGGCTGCCCGCGCCATGCTGAACTGGGCCAGCGCAATCGCCCGACAACCGCCGGACACCAGGTCACAAGCCGCCTGCACCACCAGCGCGTCATGGACCGAGACATCACCGCGGTTGAGCGCCTGCATGGCTTCTTCGACCAGCGCCGTGCGCAGGATAACCGCAGCAGGGAACTCGGGCGGCATGGAGACCAGGGTTGGAGCAAAGGAAGCGATCAGCCCGACCGGGCCTTCGACTCCGGTCACGTCGGCCACCATCGCCTCGTTGGGCTTGAGCACCGGCATGTGGGGCCGCCGTGCCGCCACCGCTTCGATGCAGGGCCCGAAAGCCGAGCAGGTGAAGAGGATGGCCTGGGCGCCGGTGGATTCAGCATAGGCGGCCAGCACCTCGAAGCGGTGGTGCATGGCCTCGTCCAGCCCCCTGCCCTCGCGCGCCAGGTCGGCCGAAAGGCTGTCATCTAGCAGGTTCATGCGAATGGCCTCGGGCCAGGCCCGGGCCAATTCGGCATTGATGGGTTCGACCGAGTGCGCCAGCGCGTGGATCAGAGCAATGCGAGGGTGGCTCAATGAACTACCCTCCGTTCTGCGCACTGCGGGGCAGAGCGTCTTTGGAGCGGCCGTGCGACGCTCATGCTGTCGCACCTGCCACGGTCTGTTCACGACGCAGGCGACGCCGCTGCAGGACGATGATCAGCGCCAGCAGCGCCAGGGCCGGGACATAGAACCATTCCTTGGCCGGTCGTTGGGCCGGCACCTCCAGCGCGGTGATGCGGAAGCTCTGCTCGATTCCGAGCTTCTCGGCGGTGCTGCCGAACCTGGTGGCCACCACCATGAGCGAGTCACCGTCGTTCATCACGGTCAGGCCCGAATGGGACAGGCGGGTCTTGACGTCACCCTCGGGACCCAGTGGCAGCAGCACGCCCTTGCGGACGTCACGCCCTTCTAGGTTCATGCCCTCGACCCAGACCCGCTTGCCGGTATTGGCGGGCGCCTGCTCGATGGCCTGTGCCATGGCCTCGCCCTTGATTTCGTCAAAGGGCGGATAGATCATGTCCATCCAGAAACCCGGCCGGAACAGGGTGAAACAGATCAGCAGCATGGCAATCGTTTCGTACCACCGGGTGCGGGTGAGGAAGAAGCCTTGGGTGGCGGCGGCGAACACCAGCATCGCAACCAGCGCCGAGCCTACGGTCATGACCAGATGCAAAGGCCCGGAAAGGCCGATCAGCAGCAACTGTGTGTTGAAGATGAACAGGAACGGCAGGATGGCCGTGCGCATGCTGTAGTAGAACGCGGTCAGGCCGGTCTTGATGGGGTCATGACGGGCAATGGCGGCGGCCGCAAACGAAGCCAGGCCCACCGGTGGGGTCACGTCGGCCATGAGGCCGAAATAGAACACGAACAGGTGGACCGCGATCAGGGGCACGATCAGGCCACTCTGTGCGCCAAGTTCGACCACCACCGGCGCCATCAGCGTGGACACCACGATGTAGTTGGCGGTGGTGGGCAGGCCCATGCCGAGAATCAGGCTGATCAGGGCCACCAGGACCAGCATGAGCATGAGGTTGCCGCCTGAGAGGATCTCCACCAGCTCGGTCATCACCAGGCCCACGCCGGTCAGCGACACGGTACCGACGATGATGCCGGCGGCGGCCGTGGCCACACCGATGCCGATCATGTTGCGGGCACCCGTCGCCAGGCCGTCGACAAGGTCGGACAGCCCGGCCCTGAAGTGCTCCGAGAAGCGGTGATCCCCACGCAGCAAACCCAGCAGGGGCTTTTGCGTCACCATGACGAACATCATGAAGACCGTGGCCCAGAAGGCCGAAAGCGCAGGTGAGAGCTGCTCGACCATCAGGCACCAGACCAGCACCACGACCGCCAGCAGGTAGTGCATGCCGGACTTGACGGTGGGACCGGTTTCCGGGAGCTCGAACACCGGGGAATTGGGGTCATCGATCGGCAGATCGGGCTGGCGGGAGCCGATCCAGAGCAGGCCCACATAGGCGGCCAGCAGCCCCAGCCCGATCACCGGAACGGCGGAGTCGCCCAGCAGGGACTTGATCAGCCCGATGACGTAATAGGTGATGCCGGCCAGCACGATGAAGCCGCTGACCGTGAGCAGGAATGACAGCAGGCGCTGCGTGCCGGTGGACGGATTGCGCCGGGGAAGACCCTGCATGCCGGCCTTGAGCGCTTCCAGGTGAACGATGTAGAACAGCGCAATGTAGGAAATGATGGCAGGCAGAAACGCATGCTTCATGACCTGCACATAGGGGATGCCCACGTACTCGACCATGAGGAAGGCCGCGGCACCCATCACGGGCGGCATGATCTGGCCATTGACCGAGGACGAGACCTCGACCGCGCCGGCCTGGTCTCCGCGGTAGCCGACCCGCTTCATGAGCGGGATGGTGAAGGTGCCCGTGGTGACGACGTTGGCGATCGACGAGCCCGAAATGATGCCGGTGGCGGCCGACGACACCACGGCGGCTTTTGCCGGACCTCCGCGCATGTGGCCCAGCAGGGCAAACGCGCTCTTGATGAAGTAGTTGCCGGCACCGGCCTTGTCCAGCAACGAGCCGAACAGCACGAACAGGAAGATGAAACCGCTGGAAACACCCAGGGCCACGCCGAACACGCCTTCGGTGGTGAGCCAGAAATGTGAGGCCGCGCGGTCCACCGAAGCGCCGCGGTGGGCCAGCATGTCGGGCATGTAGGGGCCGACAAAGGTATACGTCAGGAACACGGCCGCGACGATGACCATGGGCAGGCCGAGTACGCGGCGTGTGGCTTCGAGCAGCAGCAGAACACCCACGCCGGCGGCATAGACGTCCATGGAGGTCGGCATGCCCGGACGGGTCGCCAGGTCACGGTAGAACCAGAACAGGTAGCCGGCGCAGAATGCCCCGACCAGGGCCAGCACCCAGTCCTGTATTGGAATGTGGCTGCTGGGCGAGCGCTTGGATGCCGGGTAGGCCATGTAGGCCAGGAAGACCGCAAAGGTCAGGTGGATGGCGCGGCTCTCGGTGTCGTTGAGGACGAACACGCCCAGCGCAAACGGTAGCGGGGACGCGATCCAGAGCTGGAACAGGGACCAGGTCACGGCGATCACCAGCAGCAGGCGGGCCACCACGGGCCCGGGCTTGCGGCCACCGGTGTCGTTGTCTTCGACGAGCTTGTTGACGTCGATGTCCTGGGCGTTGGCTTGGGGAGAGTTCATGTACACACTCCTTCTCGGGCGAAGGGTCGGAAAGTCGACAGGGTAACGAAACGCCCCATGCCAGACCAGCCGGCATGGGGCGCGAAGTGACGCGGAAGGATTCCGGTCAGGTCATCACTTCAGCCAGCCCTTTTCGCGGTAGAACTTGGCCGCACCGGGGTGCAGCGGTGCCGACAGACCGTCCTTGACCATGTTCTCGGGGTTCAGGTTGGCCAGTGCAGGGTGCAGCTTCTTGAACTCGTCGAAGTTGTCGAACACGGCCTTGACCAGCGTGTAGACCTGATCTTCAGGCGCCTTGGCAGAGGTCACGAAGGTGGCCAGCACACCGTAGGTCTGGGTGGCCTGGTCGTTGCCCTTGTACATGCCGGCCGGGATGGTGGCCTTGGCATAGAAGGGGTTGTCGGCCACCAGCTTGTCGACCGCGGGGCCGGTGATGTTGACCAGTTTGGCGCCACAGGTGGTCACCGGGTCCTGGATGTTGGCGCTGGGGTGACCCACGCCGTAGAAGAAGGCATCGATCTTGTTGTCGCACAGGGCAGCGCCGTGCTCGTCGGCCTTGAGCTCGGCGGCCAGACCGAAGTCGGACACCTTCCAGTTCTTGGCAGCCAGCAGCTGGTCCATCGAGGCGCGGGTGCCCGAGCCGGGGTTGCCCACGTTCACGCGCTTGCCCTTGAGGTCGGTGAAATCCTTGACGTTGGCATCGGCACGGGCGAGCACAGTGAAGGGCTCGGGGTGCAGGGAGAACACCGAGCGCAGGTCGGTGAAGGCGCCGGCCTGCTGGAAGCTGCTGGTGCCCTTGTGGCCGTGGTGGTTCCAGTCGGACTGGGCCACGCCGAAGTCCAGGTCACCGGCACGGATGGTGTTGATGTTGGCCACGGATCCACCGGTGGACTCGACCGTGCAGCGATACCCATGCTTGGCGCGGTCCTTGTTGACCAGGCGGCAGATGGCACCACCAGCAGCGTAGTAGACGCCCGTCACACCACCGGTGCCGATGGTCATAAATTTCTGCTGGGCCAATGCGGGCGCGGCAGGCGCCATCAGGGCAACGGCGGCGCCAACGGCGCTCAGGCAAGCGGTGATCTTTTTCATGGGGGAGGTCTCCTGCAGTGGTCTGCGTGGTTGATGATGGTCGTGCAGCCCTTGTGAGGCCGATGCACGGGGCGAGAGAATCGTAATGCAAGGTTCACGTCAGCGATGCCCGGCATCCCCCCGGATTTTCCCTGTGAACTCATGCAAATTTTTTATGATGTCAGGTTGGCGTCAGACAAAACCTTGTCCAGGGCATGCCCGAGGCGCTCCACGATGGACACCAGTTCGGCATCGGTGGCGATGAATGGTGGTGCCAGCAGGACGTGGTCGCCGCAGCGGCCGTCGACCGTGCCCCCCATCGGGTAGACCAACAGGCCCTCGGCCATGGCCGCGGCCTTGAGCCGGGCGTGCAGCCGAAGCGAGGGGTCGAACCAGCGTTTGCTGGCCCGGTCACGAACGAACTCCAGCCCCCAGAACAGACCACGTCCACGGATGTCTCCGACATGGGGATGATCACCGAACCGCTGCTGGAGTTCCCGCTGCAGCCTGGCACCCGCCACCTGCACCCGGTCGAGCAGGCCGTCACGGCGAATCACCTGCTGCACTGCGAGCGCCGCGGCACAGGCCACGGCATGCCCCAGGTAGGTGTGCCCGTGTTGAAACAGACCGCTGCCCTGACGCATGGCTTCCACCAGGCGGCCTTGGGCCAGAACGGCGCCGATGGGCTGGTATCCGCCGCCCAGCCCCTTGGCGACGGTAAGCAGATCAGGCACCACACCGTCCTGTTCACAGGCATGCAGCGTGCCGGTGCGGCCCATGCCGCACATGACCTCGTCCAGAATGAGCAGGATGCCGTGGCGATCGCACAGCTCGCGGATACCCCGGAAGTAGCCGGGCACCGGTGTCAGCACACCGGCTGTGGCACCACCCACAGTTTCGGCCACGAAGGCCATGACATTTTCCGCCCCCAGGCGGTCGATGGTCTCGGACAGCTCGGTGACCAGGCGCTGGCCGTACTGCTCGGGTGTTTCGCCATCGCGCCGGTCGCGGTATTCGTAGCATGGGGACACGTGCGTGACGTCGATCAGCAGCGGCCGGAACTGCTCGCGCCGCCATTCGTTGCCGCCGACGGCAAGCGCGCCCAGGGTGTTGCCGTGGTAGCTCTGGCGCCGGCCGATGAAGTGGCGCCGCTGGGGCTGCCCGATCTCGACAAAGTACTGGCGCGCCATCTTGAGCGCCGCCTCGACCGCCTCCGAGCCACCGCTGACGAAGTACACATGGCTCATGCCGGCAGGGGCCGTGGCCACCAGCAGGTCGGCCAGCTGCTCGGCGACCTCGGTGGTGAAGAAGCTGGTGTGGGCATAGGACAGCTGGTCGATCTGCCGGTGCATGGCCTCCGTCACATCAGGGTGACCGTGCCCGAGGCAGGATACGGCGGCACCGCCGGAAGCGTCGATGTAACGGCGCCCTTCGGCATCCATGATGTACACGCCCTCCCCGCCAACGGCAACGGGAGGACGTTTCTGGAGCTGACGGTGGAAAACGCGGCTGTCGTACATGGTCGTCGGACGGGCTGAAAAACGCCAGTCTAGGCAGAGACGGAAACACATGGAAATGCCAATTCAGGCGCCATCCATGAGTTTTGGGCATGGCATCGCAGCCGATCCGAATGTCATCTCGCCCCTCATCCGGCCTACAGTAGTGGCATGACAAACACACCCTCTTCTCCTGGCCACGTGGTGGTGATTGGCGCCGGCATCGTCGGACTGGCCACGGCGTGGACGCTCTCACGCGATGGCTGGCAGGTGACGGTGATCGATGCCGGGCAACCGGGAGATGGTGCCAGCGGCGGCAACGGTGCGCAGCTGAGCTACTCCTATGTTCAGCCGCTGGCCGATCCGGGGGTGTGGGCCCAGTTGCCCAAGTTGCTGCTCTCGCGCGACTCGCCGCTGCGGCTGCGCCCACAGGTCGACCCGGCTCAGTGGTCGTGGCTGCTGTCTTTCATGATGGCCTGTCGCACCAGCGTGTCCCGGGACAGCACCCGGGAGCTGCTGGCCCTGGCGGCCCTGAGCCGTGGGTTGTTCGAGGGCATGTTGCAGCAAGAGCAGCTGGACTGCGACTTCTCGGCCAGTGGCAAGCTGGTTTTGTACCCGGATGCGGTGGGGCTGGAGTCGGCCCGTCGGCAGGTGGCCCTGCAGGCTGCGCTGGGTGGTGCCGAACAGCGCATCGTCTCACCGGCTGAATGTGTCGACATCGAGCCGGCCCTGGCCCACTACGCGGGACGCATTGCAGGCGGCGTGCACACCCCCAGCGAATGCGCGGTCGATTGCGGGCAGCTGTGCGTGGCACTGCACCAGCGCCTGAAGGCCAGGGGCGTGCAGTTTCTGCTGGGTCAACCGGTGCTGGGCTGGCACCAGGAACAGGGCCGGGTGAATGCGGTCCGACTGGGCTCGGGTGAAGTGCGGGCCGACGCATTCGTGCTGGCCGCCGGCACCGGCTCTGCGGCGCTGGCACGCGGACTCGGGCTGAGGCTGCCGGTCTACCCGCTCAAGGGCTACAGCATCACGGTGCCAGTGGACGCCTCAACCTCGTCGGCGACACCCCGCGTAAGCGTGACCGACCTGGCCCGAAAGGTGGTGTTCGCGCGTCTGGGCGATCGCCTGCGGGTGGCGGGCATGGCCGAGCTGGTGGGCGAGGACCGACGGGTCGACCCTGCCCGGATCGAATCGCTGAAGGCCACCACGCGCGACGTGTTCCCGCAGCTGAACCTGTCGGGCGATCTGCAGCCGTGGTCCGGTCTTCGCCCGGCCACACCTCGGGGCCTGCCCCTGATCGGCCGGGTGGACAGGGCTCCGGAGAATGTCTGGTTGAACACCGGACATGGCGCGCTGGGCCTGACCTTGGCCATGGGCAGTGCCGAGCGCTTGCGCACCCTGCTCAGGACGGCTTCAACTCCAGCATCCCGATATCGTCCAGCGCCTGCTGCATGCAGCGCGTGAAGGCCCGCACGGTCTGAGACCCGGGTCGTTGGGCCGGGCGCAGCGCCTGCACCGGCACCTCAATCGAAGGCAGCAGCCGCAGGACATCGACGCGTCGCCGGTCGGCCGAGGCGGCGGTACAGGACTCGACCATGGCCACACCGACGCCGTGATGCGCCAGTGACAACGCCACATGGTAGGTCTGTACCGTGACCACGACGTCGAGGTCGGCACCGCTGTCGCGCAGCGTGTGCGACAGCAGCACCCCCAGCGGATCCTGCGAATCGAGGGCCACGATGGGCAGACCGGCCAGGTCGGCCACGCCGACTTCACCCGAACGGACCACCCGCGCCGGCAGCAGACCGCGCGGGGCGACGCACACCACCGAGCGACTACCCAGTGACTCCAGCGTGAGCGACGGATGGGGCGGCACACTGAAGACAAAGCCGATGTCGGCCTCCTGCAGGGCCAGCGCCGAAACGATCTGCGGTGAATGCAGAGCCTGGTGGTGCACCAGGACCGACGGGTGTTTCTGCCGAAACAGGCGCATGGCCCTTGGCATCACCTCGTAGCTCAAGGCCAGCACGGTCAGCACCTGCAGTTCGTGCTGGCTGCGCCCGGCGCGCAGGTTGGCTGACAGGCGCTGCACCTCGTCGAGCTGCTGGAACAGGCGCTCGACATGCGGGTACAAGGTCTGGGCTTCCAGGGTGGGGCGAAGGCGGCCACCCACCCGCTGGAACAGTGCAAAACCCAGCTGCAGCTCGGCATGCTGCAGGGTGCGACTGACCGCCGGCTGGGTGACGTTGATCATGCGCGCGGCAGCGCTGACGCTGCCGGTAAGCATGACGGCGTTGAAAACCTCGATGTGACGCAGGCGCATGGCCTATTGTCCACCGCCCACGTTCATCCGGTCGCGCTCATCTCTTGACCCGGAACCAGGCAGCGTACATGGCCGGCAGTGCCAGCAGGGTGAGCACCGTGGCCACGACCAGACCACCCATGATGGCCACCGCCATCGGGCCCCAGAACACGCTGCGCGAGAGCGGGATCATGGCCAGCACCGCGGCGGCGGCCGTGAGCACGATGGGACGCATGCGGCGCACAGTGGAATCCACAATGGCATCCCAGGTCGGCACGCCCCGCGCGCGGTCCTGCTCGATCTGGTCGATCAGGATCACGGAGTTGCGCTGCACCATGCCCATGAGCGCGATCACACCCAGCAAGGCCACGAAGCCGAACGGGCGGTCCAGCAGCAACAGGGCTGCCGCCACGCCAGCCATGCCCAGCGGGCCGGTGACGAACACCAGCAGCGAGCGGCTGAAGCTTTGCAATTGCAGCATCAACAGGGTGAACACCAGGAACAGCATGACCGGCATGCCAGCGGCGATCGATGACGAGCCCTTGCTGCTTTCCTCGACTGCACCGGCGACCTCGATGCGGTAGGCCGTCAGCCCCCGCTGGCGCCAGCCGGCCTCGATCTGGCGCAAGGCCGGCAGCAACTGGCTGGTGACCGTTGCACCCTGCACACCCTCGGCTGCATCGCTCTGGACGGTGATGGCGTAGTTGCGGTTCTCGCGCCACATGACGCCAGGCTCCCAGTCGAACACCGGCGTGGCCACCTGCAGCAAAGGCACACTCTGTCCGGAGGCGGTCGGCAGGTAGGCCAATGCCAGGTCCGTGATGACGTCACGCTCGTCCAGCGGTTGTCGCAGCACGATGTCGATCAGCCGGTCGCCGTCACGGTACTGGCCGACGGTGCTGCCGGACAACAAGGTGTGCGAGGCGCGGGCGATCGACTGGCTGGACACGCCCAGGGCGCGCGCCTTGGACTGATCGACCTCCAGTCGCATGACCTTGACGGATTCGTTCCAGTTGTCGTTGACGCCGCGAACATTGGGGTTCTGGCGCATGGCCTCCTTGACCTCGTCGGCCAGACCGCGCAGGACGGCCGGATCCGAGCCGACCACGCGGAACTGCACCGGATAGGGCACCGGTGGTCCGTTGGGCAGCAGCTTGACCCGGCCGCGCACCTCAGGAAACTCGGTCGCCAGCAGGGACGGCAAGGCCTTGCGCAGGCGCTCGCGCTCGCGCAGATCCTTGGGCAGCACGATCAGCTGGGCCACGTTGCTCTGCGGAAAGATTTGGTCCAGCGGCAGGTAGAAGCGAGGCACACCGCTTCCAACCCAGGTGCTGACGGAACGGACACCCGACTCGCCGGACAGGCGCGCCTCAAGCCGGCGGGTGACTTCGTCGGTGGCGGCGATGCTGCTGCCTTCGGGCAGCCAGACGTCAACCAGGATCTCGGGACGACTGGAGTCGGGAAAGAACTGCTGCTGCACCTGCGACATGCCGGCCAGACCCAGCACGAAGGTGAGCAAGGTGGCGCCGATGGTGATCCAACGGTGCTCGACACACCAGTCGACGGTGGCACGGAAGCGGTCGTAGAAGGGGCCGTCGAAGACCTCCTGGATCTGGCCCACGTGTGGCTTGACCTTGAGGAGTTTGACACCCAGGTAGGGCACGAAAATGACCGCCACCACCCAGGAAATCACCAGGGCCGCCGCTGTGACGCCAAAAATGGCGAAGGTGTATTCACCCACCGCCGACTCGGCCAGCCCGATGGGCAGGAAACCGGCGGCTGTGATGAGGGTGCCGGTCAACATGGGCATGGCCGTGACTTCCCAGGTGAAGGTGGCGGCCCGCATCATGGAATGCCCCTCCTCCAGTTTGCGCACCATCATCTCGACCGCGATGATGGCGTCGTCGACCAGAAGGCCCAGGGCGATGATCAGCGACCCCAGCGAGATCTTGTGCAGGCCGATGCCCCAGTAGTGCATGACCAGGAAGGTCACCGCCAGCACCAGCGGAATGGTGATCAGCACCACCAGGCCCGGGCGCATGTCCAGGGTGTAGCGGCGCAGGCCTTTGCCGCCTTCGCGGCGGTGCAGCCCGAGCGCCACGAAGCTGACGGCCAGCACGATCACCACCGCCTCGATCAGCACCTTGACGAATTCGTTGACGGATGTCGTCACGGCACGGGGCTGGTCCTGCACCTGCACGAGGCGCATGCCAGCCGGGAGCTCGGCTTCGATGTCGGTCACCGCCGTCTTCAGGGCCTTGCCCAGGGCAATGATGTCGCCACCGCTGGCCATGGAGATGCCCAGCGCGATACTGTCCTGTCCATCGTGCCGCACCAGCACCTGGGGCGGATCGACGTAGTCCAGGCGCACCTGGGCGATGTCGCCGAGTCGGATCTGCGTGCCGTCATGGGCCCGAATGGGCATGGCCCTCAGTTCGTCCACCGAGTTGAACGCACCACCCACGCGCACCCGCAGGACGTCCTGCGGCGTCTGCAGTGCGCCAGCCGATTCGACCGCGTTCTGCTGCCCCAGTGCGGCCAGCACCTGATTCATGTCCAGGCCCAGGGTGGCCAGGCGGCGCTGCGACACTTCGATGTAGAGCTTCTCGGCCTGCACGCCGAACAGCTCGACCTTGCTGACGTCCCTGACCTGCAGGAGGCGCTGTCGCACGTCATCGGCCACCTTCTTCTTGTCGGCCTGGTTGAAGCCCTCGCCCTGCAGGGCGTAGATCACGCCGAACACGTCACCGAACTCGTCGTTGAAGAACGGCCCGACCACGCCCTGTGGCAAGCTGCCGCGCATGTCGCCGATCTTCTTGCGCACCGTGTACCAGATCTGCGGCACCTCACCGGGTGGCGAGCTGTCGCGCAGCTGGAAGATGATCAGTGCCTCGCCGGGCTTGGCGTAGCTGCGGATGATGTCGGCGTGCGGCACCTCCTGCAGGGTCCGCTCGATCCGGTCCGACACCTGTTCGGCCACCTGCTGGGCCGTGGCGCCAGGCCAGAAGGCCTGAACCACCATGGCCCGGAAGGTGAACGGCGGGTCCTCGTCCTGGCCGAGCTGAAAGTAGGCGCTGATGCCCAGCAGCATCAGCACCACCATGAGGTAACGTGTCAGGGCCTGGTGGTCCAGGGCCCAGCGCGAGAGGTTCCAGCGCGTGATCCAGGATTCGGCCTGCGGGGCCTGGGGTTGGTCGTCCTGCATGGCTGGCCTCACTGCATGACCGGGGCGGCGAAGCGCGTCACGGTCTGACCGGGCGAGAGCACATGGACACCCGCGGCCACCACCTCCAGACCCGGCTCAAGCCCGGCCACCACCACCTCGTTGCCGTCGGCCGTGATGACTTGCACGGCGCGAGGCTGTACGGTCTGCCCGTTCGGATCAAATACCCAGACCGAGGTGTTTTCGCCATGGCGCATCAGGGCACTGGTGGGCAGACGGACACCTGCGGCCGGGCGCAGGCCCTCGGCGACCGCTGGATCGAGCTGGACGTAGGCAGTGGCACCGAGGGGCACAGCCATGTCCGCAGCCAGGGTGACCTTTACCGTGAAAGTGCGGGTGACGCGGTCGGCGCTGGCACCCACCTCTCGCACCTGGGCCGGCATGACCCCGGTACTGGCCGGCGCCAGGCCTGCCCACAGCCTGGCCTGGGCCGGCATGCCCGGCTTCACCCTGGGCGCCCGGTCTTCGGGCACGGCAATCCACACCTCACGCGGGCCATCGTGGGCCAGGCGGAGCACCGGTGCGCCGGTGGACAACACCTGCCCGACCTCGGCCATGACCGCGGTCACCAGTCCGTCGGCATCGGCCACCAGGCGTGTGTAGGCCGCCTGGTTGCCTTGCACCCCCTGGTTGGCCACGGCCTGGCGCAGCGTGGCTTCAGCGGCATCAAGCGCTGCCTGGCGCCGTTCAATTTCGGCATCGCTCACGAAACCCTGGCGCCGCAGATCGGCAAAGCGCCGCAATTCGGCGGCAGCCAGGTCGCGCTGGGTGCTCGCGGCCTGCACCTGGGCCTGCACGGCCTGGGTGGCCAGCGCGAAGTCCTGCGGATCGAGCCGGGCCAGCAACTGGCCCTTGCGCACACGCTGCCCCGGCTCCACCAGCCGCTCCACCAGTTTGCCGCCCACCCGGAAGCCGGGTTGGGATTCGATGCGGGCCCTGACCTCGCCGGCATATTCGCTGGCGTCGGACAATGCGGCCGGGGCCACGGTCAACAGCTTGACGGCACGGACTGGCTCCTGGACCGGGTCGGGCTGGCTGCAGGCAGCCAGCAGGCAGCTGGCGGTCACGATGAAGACAAAATGCACAGTTTTCATGGCTTGAACTTGATGCAGGCTGTGGCGGACAAGCGGCTGGACCTTGGGGGGATTCGCCAACACCCACGGGCTTCACCGATAATTAATGACTGACCGGTTAGTAAATTGTACGGGACTCCAGAACAACCCCATGGCACCCACGCCCATCAGCGCCTCTGACCCCAATGCCCAGGGACTGGCAGGCAACGTGGCGCACTACGAGAACTTTCCAGTGGCGTCCTGGCTGTGCCCGGCTCCCCTGCGTGCACCTGTGGCCGCCATCTACCATTTCGCCCGGACAGCCGACGACCTGGCCGACGAGGGCGATGCACCGGCCGCCGAGCGCCTGAGCGCCCTGGCGCGCTACCGCAACAGCCTGGACCTGGCCGCGAGCCACAGTGGTTTGGATGACAAGGACTGGCCTCAGGTGTTCGGCCCGTTGCGCGTGGCCTTGCACGGGCACCACCTGCCCATGCCGCTGCTGCACGACCTGATCAATGCATTCGAGCAGGATGTGCGCCACACCGACGGCGGACACCACTATGCCAGCCTGGACGAGTTGCTGGCCTATTGCCGCCTTTCGGCCAACCCGGTGGGCCGGCTGCTGCTGCACCTGTACGGGGTGAGCGACGCCCTGTCGCTGCAGCGCAGCGACCAGATCTGCTCGGCGCTGCAACTGATCAACTTCTGGCAGGACCTGAGCGTCGACCTGCCGAGACAGCGCCACTACCTGCCGTCCGACCTGCTTGCACGCCACGGGCTGACCCATGAGGATTTTCTCGCCGGATCACCACGGCAGGATGCGACGACAGAGCAGGCCAGGCAGGCCGTCGTGGCCGAGCTGTGCCACCATGCCCGCGGCCTGATGGAACAGGGCGCCCCACTGGCCCGGGGCTTGCCCGGGCGCGCCGGCTGGGAATTGCGCCTGGTGGTACAAGGCGGCTTGCGTGTGCTCGACCGGATCGGGCGCATCGGCCACCGCAGCTGGCATCACCGGCCCACCGTGGGCCGGACCGACATTCCTTTGCTTTTCTGGCGCTGCCTGTGGATGTGACCCAGGCCTGCGCGCGCCGCTTCACCCTTTTTCTCGTAACGCCATGCCCACTCGCCTGACCCCTGCTCCCCTGCCATCGGCCGCACGCCGTGCCCTGTCCCTTGCCGTGCTGGCCGGCTCCCTCGCCGGAACCCTGGCTGTGGCCCAGACGACAGCGAACGCCCCTGCCCCGTCAGCAGCGGTGGTGGTCGAGACCGTTCGCCTGGATGCAGGCCAGGTGTTTCCGGTGCGAGAAGCACCCGCGCGCGTGCGGGCACGAAACGTGTCCCGGCTCTCGGCCGAGGTGAGCGGAACCCTGCAGCAATGGACGGCAGATGTCGGTGCCAGCGTGAAGCGCGGCCAGGTTCTGGCCGGTATCGACCCGAGGGATCAGGAGCTGGGCCTGCAGCGCGCACGTGCCGCGCTTGACGCCAGCCAGGCGCGCCTGCAACTCGCCCAGGCCCAGATGCAGCGTGCCAGGGAGCTGACCGCGCAGGGGTTTTTCTCGCCGGAAGCACTGGCCCAACGCGAGACCGAAGTGGCCCTGATCCGGGCCGAGACCGATGCCAACCGTGCGCAGCTGGCGACGGCGCAGCGCCAGCTGGACAAGACAGTGCTGCGCGCGCCATTCGACGCCGACGTCACCGAACGGCATGCTCAGACCGGAGAGGCGGTGGCCCCAGGCAGCCTGCTGTACGTGCTGGCCGAGCGGGGCGCGGTCGAACTGGATGCCACGCTGGACCCGCTGGATGCGGCCAGCCTGCCTCGGGCACGCAGCCTTCGCTTCGAAGCCGAGGGACAAACCCATCCGGTGCGCCTGCTGCGCATTGGCGGCACGGTGAGCGAACCGGCACGCACCCGCACTGCCCGGCTGGCCTTCGAACAGGTGCCCGACGCACCACCCGCTGGCGCGGCCGGACAGCTGCGCTGGGAGGACGGACGTGCGCATCTGCCGCCGCAATGGCTGGTGCGTCGCAACGGCAGCCTGGGTGTGTTCGTGATCGGTGACAGCGGTGGGTCGACCACCGCGCAATTCCGGGCCCTGCCGGGCGCCCAGGAAGGGCGCGTGGTGCCGGTGCCGGCCGACTGGCCAGGCACCACAAGGGTGGTGGTCAGGGGCCAGGCCGCGCTGCAGAACGGGCAGGCCGTCACGGTCTCGGGCAGCGGTAACTGAGACAGGACGTCGACCATGGCCTTCATGCGCTCGCTCCTGACCAACCACCCGCTGGCGAACATCGCATTTGTGGTGGTGCTGCTGCTGGGCCTGCTGAGCTACGCGACCATGCCGCGCGAGCAGGACCCGGAGATCAATTTCAACTGGGTCAGCATCACGGCCACGCTGCCCGGTGCCAGCGCAGAGGAAATCGAACGGCTGGTGACCAACCCGCTGGAAGATGGCATCCGCAGCGTTGCCGATGTGCGGTTCGTGATCTCCAACTCGCGCGAGAACGCCGCCACGCTGCTGGTGCGCTTTCGGGACATCAACGAGAGGACTTTCGACAAGCGCATGGCGGACCTGCGTCGCGAGATCCAGAACAAGGCCTCGGGTGAACTGCCACCGGAAGCCAACGACCCGCTGATTCTGGAGATCACGACCAGCAATGGCTTTCCCACCGCCTCGATGGTGCTGGTGGGGCAGGCAGACGACGAGACCCTGCGCCGCCATGCCCGACGTCTCAAGAGCGCGCTGGAGGGGATTGCGGGTGTTGACCAGGTGGCTGCGGCCGGTCTGCGCAACCCCGAAATCCTGGTCAGCCCGGACCCCCAGGCCCTGGCGGCGCGAGGACTGCTGTCTTCCGATGTGGCGGACACGCTGTCGGGCTGGTGGCGGGACACGACGGGGGGTACGCTGCGCACGCAGACCGGTGCCTGGTCGGTCAGCGTGCAAGGGGTGCAGACCGACCCGCAGGCCCTGGCCGACCTGCCTGTACGGTCCATGACGCGCCCGGACGCGGTGGCTCGCCTGGGCGAAGTGGCCCGCATCGAGCGGGCCCGCGCGCCGGCCTCTCAGCTGGCGGCCATGGACGGACGACCGACCATCGCCCTGACGCTGACCAAGAAATCGCGCACCAACACACTGGAACTGGTGGAGCGGCTCAAGGCGTTCATTGAAAGCGAGAACACGGTGCTGGCCGAAGACGGCCTGCAGCTGGTGCTGACCGACGACCAGACGGTGCCGACGCAGGAGGCGATTGGCGTGATGCAGACCAACGCACTGTATGGCGCGTTGCTGGTGCTGGCGGTGTGCTGGCTGTTCCTGGGCTGGCGCATCGGCCTGCTGGTGGCCTTCGGCATTCCATTTTCCCTGATGGGCACGTTTGCGGTGCTCAACACCATGGACTACACGGTCAACGTGTCGGTGCTGCTGGGGGTGGTGATCGCACTGGGCATGCTGGTTGACCAGGCGGTGGTGGTGGTCGAGGCCATCTACTACCGCATGCAACGTGGACAGCAGGTGCTGCAGGCCAGTCTGGACGGCATCCTGGAGGTGTGGAAACCGGTGCTGGCCTCGGTGGCCACCACCCTGGCCGCCTTCCTGCCGCTGATGCTGCTGCCGGGCATTGTGGGCAAGTTCATGTTCGTGATCCCGTTTGTGGTCACGCTGGCCCTGATCATCTCGCTGCTCGAAGCTTTCTGGATGCTGCCGGTGCACGTCTCGGTGGTGGGTGTGCGCTTCGACCGGCCCTCGCGCGTACAACGCCGCCGCGAGCACTTCACCCGGGTGCTGCGGCTGCGCTACGGCCAGGCGCTGGCGTATGTGCTGCGCCGCCCCAAACGCTTTGCCATGGTCGGTGTCACGTCGGTGGCGCTGGCGGTGGGCCTGCTGGTGGCCGAGGTGGTTCGGGTGCAGTTTTTTGCCTTTGACCCGATCCGCGCTTTCTACGTGAACGTCGACATGCCCGCCAGTGCAGCACTGGAAGAAACGCTGGAGGAAACGCAGCGGGTCGAACGGGTGGTACGCGAGCAGTTGCGCGGCGTCGGCCTGGAGGGTGAGGCCCGCTCGGTCACATCGACGGCCGGCATCAAGTTCACCGACACCGACATCGTCTACGGGGACCTGTACGGTCAGGTGTTCGTGTCGCTGAATCCGCGCACACCCGACTCCAGAGAAGTCTCGGAGGTGGTGGATGAGATGCGCGCCACCGTCGAAGGCATGGACGGGCCGGGCAAGAAGAGCTTCACCGTGCTCTCGGGTGGTCCGCCCGCGGGCAAGGCCATCAGCGTCAAGGTGCGTGGCGACACCTTCGAAGACATTGCAGCGGCCAGTGAGGCCCTCAAGACCATCGTGGCGCGCATTCCGGGCACCACCGACGTGCAGGACGACCAGCTGCCCGGGCGCCCGCAGCTGCGGCTGCAGATGGACACGCACGCCCTGCGTGAAGCCAACATGAGCGCCAGTCAGGTGTCGCGTCTGGTGCGGCTGGCGATCGACGGCGAGGTGGTGGCCTTCACGCGCGACGAAGGTGACAAGATCGAGCTGCGGGTACGTTCGGACAGGGCCCTGCGCAGCGGTGAGGAGCGGCCGCTGGACCCGGCCAGCTTCCTCGACGAGCCGGTGACCCTGCCCTCAGGTGAGGTCACCCGCCTGGGCACGCTGGTGCAGGCGGAGGTTGAACCCGGTCGGGGTGTCATCCGCCACTACAACCTGCGACGGACCACCACGGTGGAGGCCAATCTGGACAAGGACGTCACCGACACCGTGGCGGCCAACAACTTCATCAAGGCCGAGTGGGAAAAGGTGCGCACGCAGCACCCGGGCGTGGATCTGGACTTTTCCGGGGAGCTGGAAGACATTGAGGAAAGCCTGGGCGCCATGCAGGCGCTGTTCCTGCTGGGCGTGGGGCTGATCTACCTCATCCTGGCTGCCCAGTTCCGCAGCTACTGGCAGCCCTTCATGATTCTGGTGACCGTGCCGCTGGCCTTCACCGGCGTGGCCTTCGGACTGGCGATTTCAGGCAATCCCCTGTCGCTGTACACGCTGTACGGGGTGATCGCGCTCAGCGGCATCGCGGTCAACTCGGCCATCGTGCTGATCGACGCGGCCAACAGCCGGCTGGCCAGCGGCATGGGCACGGCCCATGCCATCGTGCAGGCCGGCCGGCGCCGGGTGGTGCCCATCCTGATCACCACCACCACCACCGTGGGCGGATTGTTTGCGCTGGCCTTCGGCATCGGTGGCAAGAGCCTGCTGTGGGGACCGGTGGCGGCCAGCATCGTGTGGGGCCTGGTGTTCTCGACCATGCTGACACTGTTCATCGTCCCTCTGCTGTACCAGGGCTTCATGCGACGCAACCGGCACCGCCACCCGCCCGTCGATCTGTCCATATGAGTTGACAAATTAAGTTGTACAACTTCTCGACATAAGCCCTCTTGTGCCATACTGGGTCTTCCATGGCACAGCATTTCCCTTTCTCGGCCATCGTCGGCCAGGACGAGATGAAGACCGCGATCCTGATCGCGGCCATCGATCCAGGCATTGGCGGCGTGCTGGTGCTGGGTGACCGGGGCACGGGCAAGTCGACCGCGGTGCGGGCCCTTGCGGGCCTGCTGCCACCGATGAAGGTGGTACTGGGCTGTCGCTACCAGTGCGATCCGGCGACGTTGGTGACGTCCTGCGAGGACTGTGGGCGCCTGCGACCGAACGGCAAACCGCCCCGGACAGAAACCGCGCCGGTACCGGTGGTGGATCTGCCACTGGGTGCCACCGAAGACCGGGTGGTGGGCGCGCTCGATCTTGAGAAAGCGCTGTCGCAGGGCATCAAGGCCTTTGAGCCGGGGCTGCTGGCCCAGGCCCACCGCGGCTTCCTGTACATCGATGAGGTCAACCTGCTTGAAGACCACCTGGTCGATCTGCTGATCGATGTGGCGGCATCGGGCGAGAACGTGGTCGAGCGCGAAGGTCTGAGTGTGCGGCACCCGGCGCGCTTCGTGCTGGTGGGCAGCGGCAACCCGGAGGAAGGTGAGCTGCGGCCACAGCTGCTGGACCGGTTCGGCCTGGCGGTTGAGGTGCGTACGCCAGCCTCGTTGGCCGAACGCGTCGAGGTGGTGAAGCGGCGAGAGGCCTTCGAACAGGACCGGACCGGCTTCATCGAACAGTGGCAGACCCGTGATGCGGCGGTGCGGCGCCGGCTGGTGGCCGCGCGCAAGCGCCTGGCGGAGATCCGCGTTCCGGACCCGACCCGTGAGAAAGCTGCCAGCCTGTGCATGCACTTGGGCACCGATGGCCTGCGAGGCGACCTGACCCTGATCCGCGCGGCACGTGCCCAGGCGGCACTGGACGGCCAGTCCAGCGTGGAACTGTCGCACCTGCGCAAGGTGGCAGCTCCGGCGCTGCGGCACCGCTTGCGGCGCAATCCGCTGGACAACGCTGACGCGGGCACGCGGGTTGAACGTGCGGTGGCCGAACTGCTGGGGGATTGAGCATGCACGGGGCCACGCCGGTGCTGGCGCCTGAGCCCCTTGCCCGCTGTGCCACAGCAGCGGAGCCGAACCTGACAGGCAACCCGCTGCTGCCAGCCCATGCGCAATGGGCACTGGCGCTGCTGGCTGTCGACCCGGTCGGTCTGGGCGGCGTGGTGCTGCGGGGTGGTCCGGGCCCACGGCGCGAAGCCTGGCTGGCCCGGCTGCGGTCGGCCATCGGACCCGAAGCGCCCTGGCTGAAGGTGCCCCACCATGCCAATGAATCGGCCCTGCTCGGAGGCCTGGACCTCCCGGCCACTCTGCACCTGGGTCGTCCGGTGCTGTTCAACGGTCTGCTGGCGCGCGCCGATGGTGGTGTGCTGCTGCTGTCCATGGCTGAACGGTCACCGCCCATGACCGTGGCCCTGCTGTCTGGCGCCATGGATCGGCGACAGATCGAGCTGCAACGCGACGGACAGCAGCGCATATCGCCCTGCCGCTGGACACTGGTGGCGCTGGACGAGGGCCGGGACGAGACGGAGCGCCTGCCGGAGCCGTTGCGTGACCGCCTGGCCTTCGACATCGACCTGGACGCCGCGGGCGGTTCGGGTGCGTCTGACCTGCCCGACCCTCCGGTGTCGTCCCAACAGCCGCTGGCCCAGGCTCGTCAACGCCTGGCTGCGCCTGGCCTGGCCCCGGATCTGCTCCAGGCACTGGCTGCCACCGCGGTCGCCTGGGGCGTGACGTCCATGCGGGCCCTGCTGATGGCCGTGCGCACGGCCCGGGCCGCGGCGGCACTGGATGGCAGCGACGAGGTGCAGACCCGGCACGCCGAACTGGCGGCCGCCCTGGTGCTTGCACCGAGGGTGACGCGGCTGCCCGAAGCCGAAGAGGCGGCGGCAGCTCGCGAAGACGATCAGCCGGCTCCACCGATGGACACCGGGAACCCGCCCGACCCGTCTCCCCCTCCCCGGGACCCGCAAGGGGTCGACCAGGCCGCACCGCCTCAAGGGCATGACGCCCAGGCAGATGGGCCTGCCCGACCCGAAGAACCGCAGGCTTTGCAGGACCGCCTGGCTGAAGCCGTCCGCGTGGGTTTGCCGGCCGGGCTGCTGGCACAGCTGTTGGCAGGCACTCCCTCGTCGGCCCGGTCCAGGGGCAGCGGCCGCTTCGGCGCCAGCCAGGACAGCGGTGCCCGCGGGCGGGTGGTCGGGTCCCGCCCAGGTCGCACCGGCGGGAGCGCCCGGCTGCATCTGATCGACACGCTGCGCGCAGCGGCCCCCTGGCAGCGCCTGCGGCGCGCCGGGCAAGCTGCCGACGGGCATGCCACGGAAACCGAGGCCGGCGGCCGTCCCGTCATGGTGCGCGCAGAGGACCTGCGCATGGCACGGCGACGCCAGCACCGGCCGGGCACCACCGTGTTTCTGGTGGACGCCTCGGGCTCGTCGGCCCTGCACCGCATGGCCGAAGCCAAGGGGGCGGTCGAACTGCTGCTGGCCGAGTGCTATGTGCGACGCGACCAGGTGGCGGTGCTGGCCTTTCGCGGTGCCGGGGCCCAGGTGCTGCTGCCGCCGACACGGTCGCTGGTGCGCGCCAAACGGCAGCTGGCCGCCCTGCCCGGCGGTGGTGGGACGCCGCTGGCCAGCGGTATTGAGGCGGCGCGCGACCTGTGCCTGCAGATCAGCCGGCGCGGCGAGGCACCCACGCTGGTGCTGCTGACCGACGGGCGCGCCAATGTCGCGGCAGACGGCGCACCGGGCCGGGAGCGCGCCAACGCCGATGCGCACGCGGCCGCCGCCCGCCTGCGGGAACAGGGCCTGTCTGCCCTGGTGATTGACACCTCACCCCAGCCCGGTGAGGCAGCCCGTGCGCTGGCTGAGCGCATGGGTGCCCGCTACCTGGCCCTGCCCCATGCGGGCGCCAGCAGCCTGTGCCAGGCCGTGCAGCAGATCCTGGGGCAGCGTACGGGATGACCTCCAACGACCTGATATGGGAGCGCGACGGTGCCCACTGGCCGAACAGCGCGCAGAGTCGCTTGATCAGCAGCAACGGCATGCGCTGGCATGTGCAGCACTTCGCAGCGACTGACCCGGACGCCCCCTGTGTGCTGCTGCTGCATGGCACGGGTGCGTCCACCCATTCCTGGCGCGACCTGGCGCCACGGCTGGCCAGGCGCTTTGAGGTGCTGGCGCCCGACCTGCCCGGTCACGCGTTCACCGGCCTGCCCGCAGCGGGCACAGACACACCCGAAATGGGCCTGCCCGGCATGGCGCAGGCGGTGCATGGCCTGCTGAAGACGCTGGACCGGCAGCCGGACCTGGTGGTCGGTCACTCGGCCGGCGCGGCCTTGGCCATTCGCCTGTGCCTGGACGGTCTGATCACCCCCCGGCGCCTCATCGGCTTGAACCCCGCCCTGCTGCCGCTGGAAGGAACGGTCGGCCGCCTGTTCACGCCGGCCGCGCGGCTGCTGGCGGGTCAGGCCTGGGTGCCAAAAGTGTTTGCCTGGCATGCGCGCGCCCCGGCGGTGCTGAACCGGCTGCTGGAGAGCACGGGCTCGCGCCTGGATGGCCAGGGCACCGCGCTCTACCACCGGCTGGTGCGAAGCCCGGCCCATGCCCGCGGGGCGCTGGCCATGATGGCCAGCTGGGATCTGCCAGGACTGGCGCATGACCTGGGGCGCCTGGCCGTGCCGCTGGACCTGCTGGTCGGCGCCAGCGACCGCACCGTGCCTCCGACCCAGTCACGGCGGGTGATGGCCGCCCTGCCCGAACCGGTCCGTGGCCGTTGCGTGTGGCTGCAGGGTCTGGGCCACCTGGCGCACGAAGAGGCACCGGACCTGGTCGTGTCGCACCTGCTGGCCTGCTGGGACGGACAAGCGCCGCCCGACAGCGAGGTCATGGGATGACAGCGCCTCCGGTGCTGGTCACCGAACCGCCATTGCGCAAGCTGTGCACCGATTGCGGTCTGTCTCGGACAGCGCAGCCGCAGCGCTGCGGCCAGGCCTGCCAGTTCATCCGTCCGGACTACCCGCGCATGGAGCGACAGGTGCATGGACGTGCTCGCACCGAAGCGCCGGTTGGCGATGCGCCCAACGACGAACTGCATTTCGGCCCGCTGCAGGCCATGTGGCAGGCCCGACTGCGCCAGCCCCTGCCCGGCGCGCAGTGGAGTGGCATCACCACCCGGCTGGCCGAACGGCTGCTGGAGAGCGGCGCCGTGGATGCGGTGATTTGCATGTCCCCCCACCCCGGGGACCGGTGGCGTCCACAGCCGGTGGTGGTGACACGCGCGCAGGACATGTCCGCCTGCCGGGGCATGCGCATGGGCTATGCGCCGCTGCTGGAACAGATCGAACCCGCGCTGCGCCGCGGTCTTCGGCGTCTGGCGGTGATCGGTATTCCGTGCCAGGTGTATCCGCTGCGTGCCATCGAGGACCAGCTGCGCCGGGAACATGGCCTGCAAAGCCTGCATGTGATCGGTCTGCCCTGTTCGGACAACACCCATACCGAGCGCTTCCACGAGTTCCTGGCGCTGCTGTCACCCAGACCCGAGGAAATCGGCTATCTGGAGTTCCGTGCCGACTACCAGGTCGAGATCCGGACCGACGGCGGCCAGCGCCGGCTGATCCCGTTCCTGCAGCTGCCGCTGTCGGATCTGCCGGCCGACTTCTTTCCGACCACCTGCCGCACCTGTGTCGACTACACCAATGCGCTGGCCGACATCACGGTGGGCTACATGGGGGGCCGAGGTGAACAGTGGGTGCTGGTGCGCAATGCACGTGGCCAGCAGCTGCTGGACCTGCTGGGCGACGAGGTCGTGCTCACCCCCCCGACCAGCGCGGGCCGGCGGGCCGGTGCGGTACGCGGTTTTCTGGCCAATCTGCAACGCGCCGCCGGTGGTCTGCCGACGCGGCGCATGCCCGGCTGGGCGCGTCCCCTGGTGGCGTGGCTCATGCCACGCATCGGGCCGCGCGGGCTGGAATTTGCGCGTGCCCGGGTCGAAATGAAGGCCCTGGAAACCCTGGTCCACCTGCGTCGCGACATGCCGGCGCGGGTGCGGTCCATGGTGCCCGATCACGTGTTCCGGCTGGCACGCGCCTACGGTCTTGTGCGAGCGCCGCACGAGCGTCCGGCCGCGGCCCCACGCACGCCGCGCTGACCCCTGCCCCCACCGAGCCCGACAGGGCCCGCCTGTGCCCACAGGCGGCCTGGCCGTGCCCGTCGGTGCGCGACCCGGGGTATACGCGAATGTATGCAAAGAAAGGTTGACATCTCGAACTGTAATGTTACATTGACACTCACACCTGTCATCACCCGGTGACAGTCAGACGGTCGAGGCAACCATGCAACTGATCTCCCGGATCCAGCAAGCACTCGAGCACCAGATGGCCCTGACCGACCGTCCGGACGCCCCACCTCGGTTGATGCGCGCACTGCGCCACGCTGTGTTCCCGGGCGGCGCCCGCATCCGGCCCCAGCTGTGTCTGGCCGTGGCAGCTGCCTGTGGCGAAGACGCTCCCGAACTGACCGACGCGGCGGCGGTGGCGATCGAACTGATGCACTGCGCCTCGCTCGTCCACGACGACATGCCTTGCTTCGACGACGCCGACTCGCGTCGCGGCCTGCCATCGGTCCACCGGCAGTTCGGCGAACCGCTGGCCCTGCTGACAGGGGACGCACTGATCGTCATGGCCTACCAGTGCATGGCGCTGGCCGGCGCAAGGCACCCGGCGCGTCTGCCGGGCCTGCTGCAGACCCTGTGTGATGGCGTTGGCGCCCCGAACGGCATCGTGGCCGGCCAGGCCTGGGAATGCGAGTCACACGTAGCGCTGGGCCAGTACCAGCGTGCCAAGACCGGCGCCCTGTTCGTGGCCTCGACCCGCGCGGGAGCCCTGGCGGCGGGTGCCGACCCCATGCCGTGGCAGCCGCTGGGCGAACACCTGGGCGAGGCCTACCAGGTGGCCGATGACATCCGCGATGTGATGCTGAACACGGATGTGCTGGGCAAGCCGGCCGGACAGGATGCGCAGCACGGAAGACCCAGCGCCGCGGCGGCCATGGGCATTGATGGCGCGGTGGCCCATTTCCGCGCCCTGATGGACGCGGCCGTGAGCTCCATCCCCGACTGCCCCGCCCGCGCGGGCTTGAGGCAGATCGTGCGGCTGGAATCCGAGCGGCTGATTCCCAGTGACACCTGCGAAAAGCGGCTGTTGTCCGACCTGGGCGCGTCGGCCCGGGTACTGCCGCTGGTGGCCTGAACCCAAAGGAGCGGCCATGCAGACCCTGAACAATTCCGTGCCGTTGCCAGAGGGTGCCGACCGTGGCCAATGGCGGGAACGGCTGGACCGCCAGATCGACCGCTGGACGACCGCCCCCGCCCTGCAGCGCTGGGCCTCGGCTTCCCCATTGACCCGCTGGCTGGTGCGCCGCCGGGCAGAACGCCTGTTCGGGGTGATGGCCGGTTTTGTCCACTCCCAGGTGCTGCTGGCCTGCGTGCGGCTGCAACTGCTGGAGACGGTGCATGCGGCACCCAGGACACGACAGCAGCTGGCGCAGTTGACAGGTCTTTCCGAAGCCGGGCTGGACCGCCTGCTGGATTCGGCGGTGTCGATCGGCCTGCTCGAGCAGCGCGCCGGCGGACGCCTGGGCCTGGGCCCCCTGGGTGCGCCGGTGGTGACGCACCAGGGCATCCGCGACATGGTCGAGCACAACGCCACCCTCTACCAGGACCTGTCGGATCCGCTGGCACTGCTGCGCAACCCGGGCGGCACACAGATGAACCGCCTGTGGCCGTATGCCCAGGCCACAGTTCACCCGGTGCCCGAGTCCGGGCACCACACCCACCCGACGACCGGCGAAGGCGACGTGTTCGCCGACTACTCGGACCTCATGGGCAGCTCGCAGCGCTTCGTGATCGACGAGCTGCTGGCCAGCTACCCGTTTGCCGACCACCGTCATGTGCTGGATGTGGGTGGTGGGATGGGTGGCTGGGTCACGGCCCTGGCCCAGGCCCACCCCCACCTGGCGCTGTCGCTGTTCGATCTGCCACCGGTGGCCCGGCTGGCCGCCCAGGCCAGCACCCGAGCCGGACTGGGCGATCGTCTGACGGTCCATGGCGGCAGCTTCATCGATGACGAGCTGCCCACCGGAGCCGACCTGGTCACGCTGGTGCGGGTGGCGCATGACCACGACGACAGCACGGTACGCCGGCTGCTGCATGCCATCCACCGTTGCCTGCCCATGGGTGGCAGCCTGCTGCTGGCCGAGCCGATGGCCGGCTCCCTGGGTGAACCGACGCCGACCGCACCCTACTACCACTTCTATCTGATGGCCATGGGACCCGGCCGGCTGCGCACGCCCGAGGCACTGACCGCGCTGATGCAGGAAGCCGGCTTCACCCACATCGAACCGGTGCCCAATCCCATGCCGCTGCATGCCCGTCTGCTGGTCGGTCGCAAGACGCGTGCGACGACCGCTGCGCCCCTGACACGCGAAAGTGTCATTTTACATTGACATTTTGTCATGTCAGCTCCTTAATACACACATGAAAGCCGCAGCCATCGTTTTTGATCGCCCCCGTGAGCTTTCGGTGCGGCAGCTCGACCTGCGCCCACCGCAGGCAGGCGACATCGAGGTGGCGGTGGACTTCAGCGGCATCAGCACCGGTACCGAGCGCATGTTGTGGGACGGCAGCATGCCCCCGTTCCCGGGTCTGGGTTACCCGCTGGTTCCCGGCTACGAAACGGTCGGCACGGTGCTGCGCACACACGGCGCCTGCGGCACAGGGTCCGGCGCCATACAAGCGGGTGACCGTGTCTTCGTGCCGGGCTCCTACAGCTTCGAGGCGGTGCACAACCTGTTCGGCGGCGCGGGCGAGCGCTTGCTGGTGCCGCATGACCGTGTGGTCCGCATCGAAGGCGATGGCGGGGCCGATTCGATCCTGTTGGCTCTGGCGGCCACCGCCTACCACACCGTCTCGCAAGGGGGCACCACCGACCCGGACTTGCCACCGGACCTGATCATCGGCCACGGCGTGATGGGACGGCTGCTGGCCCGCCTGACCGTGGCCGCCGGTGCACCGGCGCCGGTGGTCTGGGAAACGCAGCCGCAACGCCAGTCGGGGGCACGCGACTATGTGGTGATGCATCCCGACGACGACGAGCGCAAGGACTACCGCGCGGTGTACGACGTGAGCGGTGATGCAGACATCCTGCAACGGGTCATTCCCCGCCTGGCACGCGGTGGCGAGGTGGTGCTGGCCGGCTTCTACAGCCGTGACCTGTCGTTCGCCTATGCGCCGGCCTTCATGCGGGAAGCCCGGATCCGCGTGGCGGCCGAGTGGCGCCGCGCCGACCTGCTGGCGGTCAACGAGTTGCTGAACACCGGACGTCTCGAACTGGACGGACTGGTCACGCACACCGAACGGCCCGGCCGAGCCGGCGAAGCCTACGAGACGGCGTTCCGTGACGCCGACTGCCTGAAGATGGTCATGGACTGGAGACACTGATGAACGCACCCGAAATCAAGAGTCACCCGGTCCACTTCCAGGCGCAGCTGCGCCAGGAAGCCGCCATCGAACCCGATCCGGTGCACACCGGCGAGGTGAAGAAGGAGACGCAGGTCATTGCCATCTATGGCAAAGGCGGCATCGGCAAGAGCTTCACTCTCGCCAACCTCAGCTACATGATGGCCCAGCAGGGCAAGAAGGTGCTGCTGATCGGGTGCGACCCCAAGAGCGACACCACCAGCCTGCTGTTTGGCGGACGGGCCTGCCCCACCATCATCGAAACCAGCGCGAAGAAGAAGCTGGCCGGTGAACCGGTGAAGATCGGTGACGTCTGCTTCAAGCGTGACGGGGTCTATGCCATGGAGCTCGGCGGTCCGGAAGTGGGCCGGGGCTGCGGCGGCCGCGGCATCATCCACGGCTTCGAGCTGCTGGAGAAGCTGGGCTTCCACGAGTGGGGCTTCGACTACGTGCTGCTCGACTTCCTGGGTGACGTGGTCTGCGGCGGTTTCGGCCTGCCGATCGCCCGCGACATGTGCCAGAAGGTCATCGTCGTCGCCAGCAACGACCTGCAGTCGCTGTATGTGGCCAACAACGTCTGCAGCGCGGTCGAGTACTTCCGCAAGCTCGGCGGCAACGTCGGTGTGGCCGGCATGGTGATCAACCGCGACGACGGCACCGGTGAAGCGGCCGCGTTCGCGCAGCAGGTCGGCATTCCGGTGCTCTCGGTCATTCCGGCCGACGACGACATCCGGCGCAAGAGCGCCAGCTACGAAATCATTGGCCACCCGGATTCCGTCTGGGGCCCGCTTTTCGCCCAGCTCGCCGCGAACGTGGACTCCTCATCCCCCATGCGTCCGTCACCTCTGACGCAAGACGGCCTGCTGGGCCTTTTCTCTGCCTCCTCCGTCGGTCGCGACGTGGTACTGGAGCCGGCCACCGAATTCGACATGTGCGGCCGCACCGAGACCATCAAGCCCTCACTGGAAGTGGTCTACGACGCGGTCTGAGCCGCACCGTCCACACCCTGTCCACCATGCACAGCACCACCATTCCGATTGTGCCCGCTGCGACGGGCAACACGGCCATCGACGGCGACGGCATGGGCTGCCACGCAGGCGGTGAGACCCTGCTGGCGGCTGCGAAGGCGGCCGGCAAAAGCGAGGTGCTGGCGCAGTACGCGCAGGACTATCCCAAGGGTGAACAGGTCGGACCGCATGACCAGCCGCAGAGCATGTGCCCGGCGTTCGGCTCGCTGCGCGTGGGTCTGCGCATGCGCCGCACCGCCACCATCCTCAGCGGCTCGGCCTGCTGCGTCTACGGACTGACCTTCACCAGCCACTTCTACGGTGCCCGACGCAGTGTGGGCTACGTGCCCTTCAACAGCGAGACACTGGTCACCGGCAAGCTGTTCGAGGACATCCGCGAAGCGGTGCATGCCCAGGCCGATCCGGCGCAGCTCGATGCCATCGTCATCATCAACCTGTGCGTGCCCACCGCCAGCGGCGTGCCGCTCCAGCTGCTGCCGCCTTCGATCAACGGCGTGCGCATCATCGGCATCGACGTGCCGGGCTTCGGGGTGCCGACGCACGCCGAAGCCAAAGACGTGCTGACCGGCGCCATGCTGAAGTACGCGCGCCAGGAAGTGATGGCCGGCCCGGTGCCGGCGCCGCGCCAGGCACGAAGCGACAAGCCCACCATCACCTTGCTGGGCGAAATGTTCCCGGCCGACCCGATGCTGATCGCGCAGATGATCGCGCCCATGGGTCTGGCCGTCGGCACCACGGCCCCCACACGCGAGTGGCGCGAGCTGTACGCCGCGCTCGACGGCGCAGCGGTCGCCGCAATCCACCCCTTCTACACCGCCAGCATCCGTGAATTCGAGGCCGCCGGCCGGCCCGTCGTGGGTTCGGCTCCGGTGGGTGTGGACGGCACACACGACTGGCTGGGGGCCATCGGCCAGGCCACCGGTGTGTCGCAGGCGCTGATTGACGCCGCTCGCAATCAGACGCTGGCCGCCATCCGCGGCGTGCTGTCACAGCAGAAGATCCAGGGTCGCATCACGCTCAGTGGCTACGAGGGCTCGGAGCTGCTGGTAGGGCGCCTGCTGCTCGAGTGCGGTGCCGACCTGCGCTACGTCGGCTCGGCCTGCCCGGCCACACCCTGGAATGCCCACGACGCCCAGTGGCTGCGCGCCAAGGGCGTGCAGGTGCAGATGCGCGCCTCGCTGGAGAACGACCTTGACGCGTTGCACGAGTACCAGCCACAACTGGCCATCGGCACCACGCCGGTGGTGCAGGCGGCCAAGGAAGCCTGCGTGCCGGCGCTGTATTTCACCAACCTCATTTCCGCACGCCCGCTGATGGGTGTGGCCGGTGCCGGCTCGCTGATCCAGGTGGTCAATGCCGCCATGGGCAACCAGCACCGATTCGACACGATGAAAGAATTCTTCGGTGGTGTCGGCCAAGGCGACGAGGCAGGCGTCTGGGAAGACGTGCCGAAACCGTTTCCGAACTTCCGCAAGGAAATGCGGCGTCTGAACGAGAAGGCAGCGAAGAAGCGGGAGGCCCAGGATGTTGGTGCTTGACCACGACCGTGCCGGCGGCTATTGGGGCGCCGTCTATGTGTTCACCGCCATCAAGGGCCTGCAGGTGGTGATCGACGGCCCGGTCGGCTGCGAGAACCTGCCGGTCACCTCGGTGCTGCACTACACGGATGCGCTGCCGCCGCACGAACTGCCCATCGTCGTCACCGGCCTGGCTGAAGAGCAACTCGGCCGTGAAGGCACCGAGGGCTCGATGAAGCGGGCCCACGCCGTGCTGGACCCCGAATTGCCAGCGGTGGTGGTGACGGGCTCGATCGCCGAGATGATCGGTGGCGGCGTGACGCCCGAGGGCACGAATCTGATGCGCTTCCTGCCACGCACCATCGACGAGGACCAGTGGCAGTGCGCCGACCGCGCGATGTTCTGGCTCTGGAGCGAGTACGGCATGAAGCAGGTGCCTGCGCGCAAGCCTTTCCCGGACAGGCCTGCTGGCGAGAAGCCGCGCGTCAACATCATCGGCCCGAGCTACGGCGTGTTCAACAGCGCCAGCGACCTGGCCGAAATCCGCCGCCTGGTGCAGGGCATCGGCGCCGAGATCAACCTGGTGTTTCCGCTGGGCAGCCACCTCTCAGAGGTCTCGCAACTGGTCGAGGCCGACGTGAACATCTGCATGTACCGCGAGTTCGGGCGCATGCTCTGCGAGGCATTGGACCGACCCTACCTGCAGGCGCCCATCGGGCTGCACAGCACGACCCGGTTTCTTCGCAAGCTCGGTGAGCTGCTGGGCCTGGACCCCGAACCCTTCATCGAACGCGAAAAGCACACCACCATCAAGCCGGTGTGGGACCTGTGGCGATCGGTCACGCAGGACTTTTTTGCCACCGCCAGCTTTGCGGTGGTGGCCAACGGCACCTATGCACGCGGTCTGCAGCACTTCCTGGAAACCGAGATGGGCCTGCCCTGCCGCTTCGCTGTTTCACGCAAGGCCGGCGAGAAGACCGACAACGCGGCGGTGCGCGAGCTGGTCAAGACCCAGACCCCGCTGATCCTGTTCGGCAGCTACAACGAGCGCATGTACCTGGCTGAAGCCGGAAGCACGGGCCCCATGCGGGCGGCCTTCATTGCGGCCTCATTCCCGGGCGCCATCATCCGCCGCCACACCGGCACACCGTTCATGGGCTACAGCGGCGCCACCTACCTGATACAGGAGGTGTGCAACGCGCTGTTCGACGCCCTGTTTCACATCCTCCCGCTGGGCACCGATATGGACAAGGTCGATCCGACGCTGGCGCGCGGGTCTGTCGCCGGCATGGCCACACCCTGGGAAGACGGCGCACAGACCCGACTGCATGCCCTGATCTCGAACCAACCGGTGCTGGTGCAGATTTCGGTCGCCAAGCGTCTGCGCGATTCAGCCGAGCAACGCGCACGCGACAGCGGGGACGCGTCCGTCAGCGAAGCCCATGTGAACAACGCGGGCCTGGCACTCGGACTGGGAGAGCCGGCATGAAAGCCGGGCAGACCCGTCAACCCATTCGGATTCCGGCCATCAGGCCGGGTCAACCCCATGTCATGGCATTCCGCCACGACTGCCCAGGCTGCGCGGGTTGGGCGCAGCGATGGCTTCACGGCCTCAGTGAAAAGGAGCATTCGTATGGCAAATCGGACCTCGATATCCGGCCTGACCGACGAGGAAGCTCAGGAGTTCCATCAGTACTACATGCAGGGCTTCATCGGGTTCACGGCAATCGCCGTGGTGGCCCACCTGCTGGTGTGGTTCTGGCGGCCCTGGCTCTAAGTCAAGACCGGCCTACCCAAGTTGAATGGAGAAACCGCCATGAACGCAACGCCTTGTGAAACCCATAAGTCGCCGCACCGGGAGGACAGGATTTCGGTCCTGCTGATCGTTGCGCCCTGCTTTCTGCTGCTGCTGTCGATTGCCTTGCTCGGCCAACTGGTCGGCCTGCATTGGCAGACCTGGCTGCCGGGGGCGGAGCACAAGACCAGCATCTTCTCGGGCGTGCATGCCGCGGTCTACACATTCATGTCCCAACTGATCTAAGGAGTACGCATCATGTGGAGAATCTGGCGTCTTTTCGACCCCCTCCGGACCATGGTGGCGCAAGGCATCTTTCTGTTTGCCCTTGCCGTCATGATCCACCTCATCCTGTTGAGCACCAACAAGTTCAACTGGCTCGACGGCCCCAAAGCCGCACCGGCCGGCTCGGCGCAACTGGCGCCAATGCCCCCGGCCACGCCTTCGGCAACGTCCTGAACGCAGCCTGGGCATGCCGCTGCCGTGACCGCCCCGCGCGGCACAGCAGCGGCTGATACCGGCCGGCAGGACCCATCAGCAAGCACAACCGCAACCGAGTCAGGAGGGCCTCACCATGGCCATGCTCAACTTCGAAAAGAAATACCGCGTGCGAGGTGGCACGCTGGTCGGCGGAGACCTGTTCGACTTCTGGGTGGGTCCGTTCTACGTCGGTTTCTTCGGTGTCACCACACTGTTTTTCTCCATCCTGGGAACCGCCATGATTCTCTGGGGCGCGGCCATGGGCCCGACCTGGAACGTCTGGCAGATCAGCATTGCCCCGCCGGACCTGTCTTACGGCCTGCGCTTTGCACCGCTGCTCGAAGGCGGTCTCTGGCAGCTGATCACCGTCTGCGCCATCGGAGCCTTCGTCTCCTGGGCGCTGCGTGAGGTCGAGATCTGCCGCAAGCTGGGCATGGGCTATCACGTGCCCGCCGCCTTCAGCGTTGCCATCCTGGCTTACGTGACCCTGGTCGTCATCCGGCCGGTGCTCATGGGTGCCTGGGGACACGGCTTCCCCTACGGCATCTTCAGCCACCTCGACTGGGTCTCCAACGTGGGCTACCAGTATCTGCATTTCCACTACAACCCGGCGCACATGCTGGCGGTGAGCTTCTTCTTTGCCACCACCTTCGCCCTGTCGCTGCACGGCTCGCTGATCCTCTCGGCCACCAATCCGAAGAAGGGCGAAACGGTCAAGACACCGGAACACGAAGACACGTTCTTCCGCGACACCATCGGCTACTCGATCGGCACGCTGGGCATCCACCGACTGGGTCTGTTCCTGGCACTGGCTGCGGTGCTGTTCAGTGCCCTGTGCATCGTCATCAGCGGTCCTTTCTGGAGCCGCGGCTGGCCCGAATGGTGGGGCTGGTGGCTGAACATGCCAATCTGGGCCCAGTGGCCTCTGCAATAAGCAACGGAGAACATCATGGCCCAATACCAGAACCTGTTCACCACGGTGCAGGCCACCGGCCCGCTTCACCATGGCGTGCCGCTGCCGACCGGCAACAGCCCACGCACCGGCGACGTCCCGGCCGTTTCCTACTGGCTCGGCAAGCTGGGCAACGCGCAGCTCGGCCCCATCTACCTGGGCGGGCTGGGCATTGCCTCGCTGATCTTCGGCATCGCCGCGATCAACATCATGGGCTTCAACATGCTGGCCTCGGTCAACTGGGATCCGATCCAGTTCATCCGGCAGCTGTTCTGGCTCTCGCTGGAACCTCCACCTCCTGAGTATGGCCTGTCGTTGCCTCCGCTCAACCAGGGCGGATGGTGGCTCATGGCCGGTGGCTTCCTGACCGTATCCGTGCTGCTGTGGTGGGCCCGCACCTACCGGCGGGCACGCCAGCTGGGCATGGGCACCCATGTCCCCTGGGCCTTTGCGGCGGCCATCTGGCTGTTTCTGGTGCTGGGTTTCTTCCGCCCGCTGCTCATGGGCAGCTGGAGCGAGGCCGTGCCCTTCGGCATCTTCCCGCACCTGGACTGGACCGCCGCCTTCTCGCTGCGCTATGGCAACCTGTTCTACAACCCGTTCCACGCCCTGTCGATTGCCTTCCTGTACGGCTCGGTGCTGCTGTTTGCCATGCACGGCGCCACCATCCTGGCCGTCAGCCGTTTCGGCGGTGAGCGCGAGATCGAACAGATCGTGGACCGCGGCACGGCCAGTGAACGCGCGGCCCTGTTCTGGCGATGGACCATGGGCTTCAACGCGACCATGGAATCCATCCACCGCTGGGCCTGGTGGTTTGCTGTGCTGTGCCCGCTGGTGGGCGGCATCGGCATCCTGCTGACCGGCACCGTGGTCGACAACTGGTACCTGTGGGCCGTCAAACACGGTTTCGCGCCCCCCTATCCCGATGTGTTCCCTGCCGTGACCGATCCGGCTCTCACCCCAGGAGGCCAGTGATGATCCGAGAACTTGCCCTACAGACCCTGCGTTGGTCCCTGGTGCCCATGGGCGCCCTGCTGCTGGCCGGCTGCGAGCGCCCGCCCATGGAGTCGGTCCAGCACGGCTACCGCGGTACCGGCATGGTGCAGGTCTACAACCCGCGCCTGCTGGATGATGTGGTGGAGGCCAACCGTGTGCCCGAGGCGCAGCCGGCGGCTTCGGCCGAAGGCCCCAAGGCCAAGGACGTCTACCAGAACGTGCAGGTGCTGGGTGACCTGAGCGTGGGTGAGTTCACCCGCCTGATGGTGTCGATGACCGCGTGGGTGTCACCCGAGCAGGGGTGCAACTACTGCCACAACCCTGCGAACTTCGCCGACGACAGCCTCTACACCAAGATCGTCTCGCGCAAGATGGTGGAGATGACGCAGACCATCAACAGCCAGTGGAAGAACCATGTCTCGACCACCGGCGTGACCTGCTTCACCTGCCACCGCGGTGCGCCGGTGCCCGAGCACATCTGGTTCACACCGGCCCAGCAGGCCATGGGCTCCAACTTCATCGGTGACAAGGCAGGACAGAACACCCCGGCGCAGACCGTGAAGCTGGCCTCCCTGCCCTACGACCCGTTCACGCCCTACCTGCTCAAGGATGAGCCGATCCGGGTCAACGCCACGCGCGCCCTGCCCACGGACCATGTGGCCAGCATCGCCTCCACCGAAAAGACCTATTCGCTCATGACGCACATGTCCAGTTCACTGGGCGTCAACTGCACCTACTGCCACAACACGCAGTCGTTCTCCAGCTGGGAGGGGGGACCGCCCCAACGGGTGACCGCCTACCACGGCATCCGCATGGCGCGCACGCTCAACCAGTCCTTCATGGAGCCGTTGACCGATGTGTTTCCGGCCGAGCGCAAGGGTGAGCTGGGCGATGTGGCCAAGCTCAACTGTGCAACCTGCCACCAGGGCGCCTACAAGCCGTTGCTGGGACAGTCGATGCTGCAGGACTACCCGGAGCTGGCCGTGCTGCGCGAGGCTTTCGCCAGGGCGCCTGCGCCCGGTGAATTGGCTGCTGAAGTGCCCACGGCGGCGGCTGTTGAGGCTCCCGCCCAGCCCGCGACCACCGAGGCCAAGTAGCCGCGTGCCACGCACGGACCCCCTGACCGGTGGCCATCCCATGGACGTCTTCCTGGCCCAGCCGCGCGGCTTCTGCGCCGGCGTCACGCGTGCCATCGAGATCGTCGAGCGTGCCCTGGAGCTGCATGGCGCACCGGTCTACGTGTTTCACGAAATCGTGCACAACCAGTGGGTGGTGAATTCGTTGCGCGAACGGGGCGCCGTCTTTGTCGATCAGCTGCAGGATGTGCCGATTGGATCGGTGGTGGTGTTCAGTGCGCACGGTGTCGCCGATGCGGTGGTGCGTGAGGCACAGTCCAGGCAACTGCACCATATCGACGCCACCTGCCCGCTGGTCAGCAAGGTGCACCAGCAGGTGCGGCGTTTCGCGGCGCGGGGCATGCCGCTGGTCATGATCGGCCATGCTGGGCATGAAGAGGTGGTGGGCACCACCGGTCAGGTGCAGGCACCGGTTCACCTGGTCAGCCAGGTTGAGGACGTGGCCCACCTGCCCCTGCCGCAGGGCAGCCCGCTGGCCTACGTGACCCAGACCACCCTGAGCCTGGACGACACCCGATCGATCGTTGATGCCCTGCAACAGCGCTTCGAGGCTCTGGGCCCCCACACCGACGACATCTGCTACGCCACCCAGAATCGCCAGACCGCCGTGCGCGCCATGGCCTCACAGGTGGACGTGGTGCTGGTGGTGGGCGCCCGCAACAGCTCCAACTCGCGTCGGCTGCAGGAAGTGGCCGAACGCGCCGGTGTCACCTCGCTCCTGGTTCAGGATGCGGGCGACATCACCGACAGCCAGCGCGAGCGCTGGCGCAGCCTGGGTCTCCGTATCGGCATCACGGCCGGCGCGTCGACGCCCGAGCTGCTGGTGCGCCAGGTGGTGCAGCACCTGCAGGAGCCCGATGACCGCCCCGCCACCCAGCTGGACGGCGTGAAGGAGGACGTGAGCTTTCGCCTGCCTCCCGGACTGGGTGCTGCGGTGCCACGGCATGGGCGCTGAATCGCCGATCCTCTCGGGGGTGCTGGTGGTGGCCCTCGTCAACCTGCAACACGGTCATCGCAGCTGGGCCTGGCGGCGCCTCGTCCAGGGCCCCGGGTCGCTGGGACCACAGGCCGGCATGCGGTTCTGCAGGCTCATGGGCAGCGGCGCCAACGGAGGGTTCGGGCTGCGGCCGAGCACCAGCCACCAGGGCATCGTTGCCCTGTTCGAGGACATCGCGCAGGCCGAGGCATTCGCCACCGGTCAGACCCTGCAGGCCTACCGCGATCGCAGCGAACACAGCTGGGTCGGTCAGCTGAGCATTGCCAGCGCACGCGGCTGCTGGGGTGGTCGTCCCTGGGTGCCCACCAGCACCACGCAGCTCGACGGCCTGGCCGCTCCGGTGAATGCCGCCGACACGCCAATGCCATTGGCGCCCCTGGCCGCACTGACCCGCGCCAGCATCCGTCCGGGCCGTGCTCTGCGCTTCTGGCGGCACGCGCCAGCGGCGCAGGCGCAGATGGCCCAGGCCCGCGGCTGCCTGCTCGCGGTCGGCCTGGGCGAAGCGCCCCTGCTGCGCCAGTGCACCTTCAGCCTGTGGTCGGACCTGGAGGCCATGCGCGCCTATGCAGGACAGGGCGCCCACCGGCAGGCAGTGGAACAGGTCCAGGCGCACGACCTGTTCAGCGAGTCGCTGTTCCTGCGCATGCAGCTGCTGGCGCAAAGTGGTCACTGGCCCTGTGCAGCGTGGTCGACTCCGGTGAACCGGCTGAATCCATCGCTGCCAGGCGCGCAGGGCGCGGCTCGGAGGGCGGGTCGGTGACCGGGCAGCAGGTGGTGGTTGTAGGCGCCGGAATGGGTGGGCTGGTCGCAGCCCTGGAACTGGCCCAGCACGGTGTGCCCGTCACCGTCATCGACACCGGGACCGGACCGGGTGGCAAGCTGCGCCAGTTGCGCGTGGACGGTCGGGACATCGACAGCGGCCCCACTGTCTTCACCATGCGCTGGGTATTCGACGAACTGTTCGACTCCCTCGGACTGGATCTGGACAGCGAACTTGCCCTGCAGCCTCTGAACGTGCTGGCCCGCCACTGGTGGGATGACGGCAGCGCCATGGACCTCTACGCCGATCCGGGACAGTCCTTCGACGCGGTGGGCAATCTGGCCGGTCTGGAGGAAGCCAGGCGGTTCCGGGATTTCTGTCTGCAGGCCCGCTCGGTCTACCAGACCCTGGAGCATCCCTACATCCGGCGCGCCGCCCCCACACCCTGGGGTCTGACGCGCGAGGTCGGCTGGCGAGGCCTTCGGGTGCTGACGGGTCTGGGGCCCCTGCGCAGCCTGTGGGCCAACCTGTCGCGCCGGTTCACCGACGACCGACTGCGCCAGCTGTTTGCCCGCTACGCCACCTACACCGGTTCGTCCCCCTGGCAGGCGCCGGCCACGCTGATGCTGATTGCCCAGGTCGAAATGGAAGGGGTGTGGTCGGTCGAAGGCGGCATGCAGGCGCTGGCCTCATGCCTGCACCGGCTGGCGGTCGCGCGTGGCGTGCAGTTCCGTTTCGAAACCGCCTGTGACCGCATCGTGCTGCAAGGCCGCCGGGCCACCGGCGTGCGACTGACCTCGGGTGAGCAACTGGAGGCCAGCGCCGTGGTGTTCGCTGGCGACAGCTCGGCGCTGCGCCAGGGTCTGCTGGGCGACGGCGCACGTCGGGCCGTGCCATCACGTGTGGCGCCGCGTTCGCTTTCGGCGCTGACCTGGACCATGCACACCCCAACCGTCGGTCTGCAGCTGGACCGGCACAACGTGTTCTTCCAGCGAGGCTATGCCGACGAGTTCAAGGACATCTTCGGTCGACAGCAACTGCCACGCACGCCCACCGTCTACCTGTGTGCCCAGGACCGGGGTGTGCCTGGGCCGGCGCCCGTTGAAGGACATCCCGAACGCCTGCTCTGCCTGGTCAACGCGCCGGCCGTGGGTGACCAACAACCATTCACCGTCGAGGCACTGGAACGATGCGAGAACAACAGCTTTCAACTGATGCGCCGCTGTGGCCTGGCCCTGATGCCGGCGGGCCCGGAGGTGTTGCGCACCACCCCGCACCATTTCCACCAGCGCTTTCCGGCGACGGGCGGGGCGCTGTACGGCCAGGCCAGCCACGGCTGGATGTCGGCCTTCGCACGGCCGCGGGCCTCCACGCCGGTGGCGGGCCTGTTCCTGGCGGGGGGCAGCGTGCACCCTGGACCGGGGGTGCCCATGGCCGCGCTGTCGGGGCGTCTGGCGGCCGCCGCGCTGATGGACAGCCTCGCTTCGACCAGTTCGTACCCGACGGTGGCTACCTCTGGTGGTACATCGACGCGCTCAGCGAAGACGGCCGGCACGGCCTGAGCCTGATTGCCTTCGTCGGCAGCGTGTTCTCACCCTACTACGCCTGGGCACGCGCCAGGCAAGGTGGAGTGGCCAACCCGGACAACCATTGCGCCCTCAATGTGGCACTGTACGGCCCGCGGGACAAGTGCTGGAGCATGACCGAACGGGGTTCGCGCCTGAACCACCGCGAGCGCGACTGGCTGACCATCGGACCGAGCCAGCTGCACTGGACCGGCGAGTCATTGGACATCCACATCGACGAAGTGACCGTGCCACTGCCACGCCGCATCCAGGGTACTGTGCGGCTGCACCCACAGCAGCTGTTCAGCTTCAGCACCGTACTGGACGCTGCAGGGCGCCACCGCTGGGGACCGCTGGCGCCCCACGCGACCATCGAGGTGAACCTGCAGTCACCCGCCCAGAACTGGACCGGCCACGCCTATCTGGACAGCAACGAGGGCGATGAGCCGGTCGACCGTGCCTTCACCGAGTGGGACTGGTCTCGCAGCAGGCTCGGTGACGGCAGCACCGCGGTGCTGTACGACCTGGAACCCGAACGCCACGACGGCCGCCTGCTGGCCCTGCACTTTGGCCGCGACGGCGGCGTTCGACCCTTCGAAGCCCCGCAACGACAGCCTTTGCCGCGCACCAGATGGCGCATGCCGCGGCGCATGCAAAGCGAAGCGGGTCTCGGGGTGTTGCGTCAGCTGGAGGACACACCCTTCTATCAGCGCTGCACGCTGCAGACCCGCCTGCTGGGCGAGACCGTGACCAGCTTTCACGAAACCCTCAACGTACCCCGCCTGGTCTCACCCGTGGTGCAGGCCATGCTGCCCTGGCGCATGCCACGCCGCAGCTGAGGCACGGCGCACCTCACACCGTCGCCGGCTGGCGGGACAGCACCTCCCGGGCAGCTGATCCAGGTCAAAAGCTGTCAAAAAAAACACCTGGAGACAGGTTCCCGGGCACTTTGTTGGCTTAGGCTGGTCCATGAAAGACATTTCCGCTTTCATGCCCCGAGCTCCACCCGGACGGGGCCCCAACCACCATCAAAGGAGCCTTGATGCAAGTCCAAGTGAACACCGATGACCACATCCACGGCGGCGAGTCGCTCGCCCAGTGGGTCACCGACGAAACCCGCAGCCGCATGAGTCGCTTTGCCGACCACATCACACGGGTGGAGGTCTTCCTGACCGATCTGGATGGCAGCAAATCGGGCGTGAACGACAAACGGTGCCGCCTGGAGGCACGCATCGCCAACCGGCAACCGGTCATGGTCACGGCCGACGCCGACAAGATGGCCAAGGCGTTCACGGATGCTGTGGACAAGCTCATCCGCGCCATCGACACCGACCTGGGTCGCGTCAAGGACCGCAACGGCCGTGACACGATCCGTTCGGCCCAGACGCCACAGGACTGAACAGGCAGTCCACCCCGGACGTCAGTGCGCCACGCGCCCGCGCGAGCGCTGCTCGACCTTCTGCATCTCCAGGCGTTCGAACAACTCGAGCATCCACTCCACGCGCTGGCCCAGACTGCGATCCGCTGATGCCGGGTCGGCGTTCGGCAGCGGGCTGCAGCCACACTGCTCCACCAGAAAGGCAATGGCACCCAACGGAGGTGCAGCGCGTTCGGGCTGGCCCACCCAGCCCGACTGCAGGCCGGCACAGGCCAGCAGCACCAGCTTGCGCGAAGTCGGCACCACGGCGCGCCGACCCACCGGGTCCAGTCCATCGCGACGCAACTGCTGCCCGATCTCGGCATAGACGAGTCGGGCCGCGAGGATCGCGGAGCGGCAGTCGCGCGGCAGCATGGCGACCCCGGCGGAGGCCTGCACATACAGGCGGTCGGCTTCCTGCAGCAGGCGCTCCACCACGGTCTGTAGCGGCGCACTGCAAGACGGTTGCTGCAACCACGCCTGAGGGTCGATGCCAGCCGCACGCAGCCACTGGCGCGGCAGGTACAGACGGCCGTTGCGCGCGTCTTCGCCGACGTCGCGCGCGATGTTGGTCAGCTGCATGGCGACCCCGAGTTCGCAGGCCCGCGCCAGCGCCTGGGGCTCACGCACACCCATGATCCAGCACATCATGGCACCGACGCTGCCGGCCACGCGGGCACCGTAGTCATGCACATCTTCCAGGGTGTCGTAACAACGGCCTTCGGCATCCCAGGCAAATCCGTCCAGCAACGCATCCAGCAGCGCACGGGGCAGACCGTGACGCCGCACCACCACGGCCAGCGCCCGGTCTTCCACATGATCCTGCGGCTGGCCGGCATAGATGGCATCGAGCCGGCCAGACAACAGGGCCATGGCCTGGTGCAACCCATACTGCCCGCCATCGACCATGTCGTCGGCCACCCGACAAAAGGCGTAGAGTGCGATGGCCGAGGCCCTGACCCGCGCCGGCAGCAGGCGGCTGGCAGCAAAAAAGGTTCGCGAGCCCGAGCGCATGAGCGCCACGCAGGCGCTCAGGTCCGCATCACTGTCCTGCGTGCTTCGGGACCTGTCGGTCAACAGGCTGTCAGCGAACGGGCTGGGCATGCTGTCTCCGGGCCAGGTAGGTGGCGGCATCGGGCACCACGGAATCGAGCGCCTTGGCCGACATCAGCACGCCGGGCACGCCGGCGCCCGGGTGGGTGCTGGCTCCCACCATGAAGAGGCCATCCACATCCTCGCTGCGGTTGTGCGGGCGGAACCAGGCGCTTTGCATCAGCAGCGGCTCCAGCCCGAAGGCCGCACCCTTGAAGCTGAGCAGGCGATCATGGAAGTCCTGGGGTGTGGTGATCAGGGACGCACTCAGGTGTTGCTCGAAGCCCGGCAGCACGGTTCGGTCGAGCACCTGAGCGATGGCACGGCGCATCGGTTCGGCCTGTGCGGCCCAGTCGGTGCCGCTGTCCAGGTGGGTGACGGGCGCCAGGGCATAGAAGGTGTCGTGCCCGGGCGGAGCCATGGATGGATCGCTGGCGGTCGGCCTGTGCAGGTAGAGACTGAAATCGTCGGCCAGCTTGTGCCGGCGGAAGATGTCGGTCAGCAACTCCTTGTAGCGGGGGCCGAGCAGCATCATGTGATGCGGAACACCACTGTACTGACGCCTCGTGCCGAAGTACCAGACAAACAGGCTCATCGAATAGCGGCCCCTGTCGATGCGGCGATCGGTCCAGTGGCGGCGGTGTCGGGCATCCACCAGATGCCGGTAGGTCCAGGCGGTGTCGGCATTGGAAACCACGATGTCGGCCGCGATGCGCTCCCCGCTGGCCAGCGTCACCCCGGTGGCACGACCGCGGTCGATATCGATGCGGCCGACCTCGGCGTTGCAGCGCAGCTGGCCACCTTGCCCCCGCAACAGACTGACCAGCCCCTGCACCAGCCGCCCGGTGCCCCCGACGGCCCAGTGCACGCCCCACTGACGCTCCAGCGCATTGATCAGGCTGTAGATGCAGGTCACCGAAAACGGATTGCCACCGATGAGCAGGCTCTGCAGGCTCATGGCCGTGCGCAACTTCGGATGACCGAGGTGACTGGCGACCATGGCATGCAGGCTGCGCCAGCCGCGCATGCGCACAATGGCCGGGCTGGCCTTGATGAGGTCACCCACGGTGTCGAAGGCCTTGGCACCCAGCGCCTCGAAACCCAGACGGTAGCAATGGTCGGCCTCGGCCATGAACCGCTCGTAGCCGGCCGCGTCCGACGGACTGATGCGACGCACCTCTGCGCGCATCCGTTCGGGGTCACCGCTGTAGCTGAAAACGTCGCCGTCGCTGAAGCGGATCTGGTAGAAGGGGTCGAGCGAGCGCAGCTGCACATCGTCGCTGAGCTTTCTGCCAGCCAGTGCCCACAGTTCTTCGAACAGAAAGGGCACGGTGATGATGGTCGGTCCGGCATCGAACACATGGCCGTTGCGCTCATGCACATAGGCACGACCACCCGCCGCGTCCAGCTTCTCCAGCACCGTCACGCGCCAGCCCTTGGCCGACAGCCGCACGGCCGAGGCCAGACCACCGAAGCCGCTGCCGATGACGATGGCGTGAGGAGCCGCAGCCGGTGCCCTTCCGGGGCGCGGACCTTCAGGAAATGACCGCGGCTCAAAGTCCGGCGAAGTGCGAAAGGCGTTCAAGCGCGGTCCTGTTGTTCAAAGGGGAGGCGCCTTGCCCGGTTTGGCCACGGCCACCACGGGCGAGACAGGTGTCAGTTCGTCCATCCGGCCACGCATGTCCTGCGGACCGTCGCGTGCCATGGCCCACGACCAGAGCTTCTGAACGGGCGCCGGAAAGGCCATCAGGATGTGTTCGAGAATGGCCAGACCCAGCAGGCTGGCCAGCAGCACCCAGCCCACCGAAAGGCTCTCGCCGGCGTCGGCGCCTTCGCGCAGGATCCAGAACCAGATCAGCGTGGCACCGCCGACACTCAGCCAGAAGAAGGCCCCCAGACGGCGCTGGCGAAAGTAGCTGGCCAGAAAACGCAGGTGGGCCGGCAGGTACTGCTCGCCGACCTCGGGAACACCCACGAACAGGTTCAGCTTGGCAGACAGCCGCATGCACCACAGAATGGAAAACGTGCACAGCGCCACATGGCTGGGTTGCCCCTGCTGCATGACCAGCAGCACCAGGAAGTTGGCGAGCAACGCCAGCTCGTGCCAGATCACCACCCGGGTCGACTCCGCAAAGCGCTGCCAGCCCTGCGCCCCTGCCGAAAGGGGAACGCGCCGAGTGCCGGTGATCCAGCCAGTCAGGAATGCCAGCTCATGCCATGCCCACATCAGGATGACGCTGGCAAAGCCCAGGTAGGCATGAGCCACCCCTTGGTCGGACATGCTCACCTGCGTGGTGAACAGGCTGAGCACCAGCACCAGCGTGCCCAGCAGCCGGATCAGGGGAAACCGTCCTGCCGGCCGGCGCACCAGCCACAGCACCGCCCCTGTGCCGAACCACCAGCACACCAGCGCGAATGCGACGGGGCCCAGCACGTCCGTCATCACCAGACCGGGTCCAGTCGGATGCTTTCGGGCAGGGTGTGCTTCTTCACCGGCAGCAGGTACAGCCGGCCAAAACAGGCCACGGCACGCAACGCACAGACGCCACGCTGCAACCGCCCCACCAGACCACCACGTGCCACTGCCCGGTCGTTGGCGAGCGAGATCGACAGCAGGCGTTCCATGCAGCGCCGGAATACCGGGTGATCGATGTCGACCTCCACCGGAAACACCTGGCGGCAGATTTCACTGGTGATGCGAAACACCTCGTAGTCGTACTCGGTCGAGTGCAGTCCCATGGCCTCGTGCAGCAACGGCCGCGTGTGGTCCCGCACATACATGGTCGCGTACACAGCCAGGATGAAAAAGCGGATCCACAGGCTGTTGACCCCGGTGAGCAGGTGAGGCTGGGCGCGCATCATCAGGGCGAAGGATTCGCCGTGGCGAAACTCGTCGTTGCACCAGCGCTCGAACCACCGGAAGATGGGATGGAAACGCTTGTCCGGATGCCGTTCGAGCTGCCGGAAGATGGTGATGTAACGCGCATAGCCGATCTTCTCGCTCAGGTAGGTCGCGTAGAAGATGTACTTGGGCTTGAAATAGGTGTAGGCCTTGACCTTGCGCAGGTTGCCCAGGTCAATGCCCAGACCGAAGTCCTTGAGCGACTGGTTGATGAACCCGGCGTGGCGCGATTCATCGCGGGCCATGTAGGCCATCAGCTGCTTGATGTCCGGGTTGTCGATGTTCTTGCGGATCTCGTTGTACAGAATGCAGCCGGAGAACTCCGAGGTACAGGAGCTGATGAGGAAGTCGATGAATTCCTGGCGCAGTTCGGGCGAGAGCTGGGGCATCAGCACCTTGAGCTCCTCGCCGAAGGCTTCGTCACGCTTGAAGTGGTCCTGGTTGTTGTCACCCGCGTATTCCGCCATCATGCGGTCCCACTCGGCGCGCACCGGCGATACATCCAGCGCGTCCATGGCCTTGAAGTCGGTGGTGTAGAAGCGCGGTGTCAGCACCGTGTTGCGGGCGGCGCGGGCGGTCGAATCTTCGGTGTCCTTCACGCCATCCATCAGCAGGGCGACGTGGTCGGTGTGGACGTCGGTCGGCGCCTCCTGCGGAACCGGGCTGGATCGGGTGTTCATGGCGACACTCCTCTGGAAATGATGACGGCGCTCGGGCTGGCACTGCGCAACTGGCTGTAGACGGCCACGTTGGTGGGACCGAAGGATTCGAGGTGAATGCGCTCGCCGCTGGACGGATCGGACAGGGTGACCCGCCCGTCGGGGTGCCCTTGCAGCAGGAACGGCGCTTGTGGTCCATGCCCCCGGCGCATGCGCTCGCGGGCCAGTGCGCGCAGGCTGCCACGCAGAAAACCCTGCTCACCACTGAACACCGCAATCGGTCCCGACCCGCTTTCGTCCAGCACGGCGATGTCGCCGTTGGGCCGGTCTTCGAACCGCAGGCTGCGTTCCCAGGAAACCGGCATGGCCTGGGCGACCGGCGCGTTCTGCTGCCCGATGCGGTGCCAGGTCACCAGCAACAGCGAACCGAGCACCATGGCGGCCAGCGGCCAGACCGGCCAGGGCACGGCCGGAGCCTGACGTGGATCGGCAGAGTGGACCCGGGCGGTCATGACGTCACCGTGGCACGCACCGCCTCGGGTGCGGCCCCCAGGGGATGGCGCACGGGCGCCTCATGCCCTGAACCCACCACCGGTGCGGTCATCCGCACGGCCTCGCCCGGATTGGCCGCCTGCCATGTGCGCAGCACCAGCTGCGCCACCGGGGCCGCGTCCGGCAGGCAGCGCAGGCTGGGCTGCGGCTTGCGCAACTTCCAGGCACGCACATGGGGCCAGAGGTGGAACCAGGCAATCCGGTCGCTGCCACCGAGTTCCAGTGCGATGTCACCCCGCCCGTGTGCCAGCGGCCTGAACGAGGCACCGGCGATCTGGCGCAGGGGCAGATTGAAGGTCAGGGTCAGCACCATGCCCACGCGCATCAGCACCCGCCGGTCGGTCAGGGTGTAGAGCGTGGTCCGGGCAGAAAACCAGGCCGTGGTGGCCAGCATCAGCAGCGCGAGGCCGGCCAGCAGAGCACTGGTCAGCAGCGGGCCGGCCAGACTGGCACCGGGATCACCCAGCAGATAGAGCGCCTGGACAGCCAGCATGAGCAGAAAGTAGATCGCCAGCTTGCGCACATGAAAGACCTCGATGGCCAGCACCACCCAGTCAGGCCGCCCCTGCCAGAGCATCTGTTCGCCCTGTGGGAGGGGTTCGGGCAGGCCCGGTGCTGCCTCGAACTCGTGTTCGTGGTGGGCGTTCACCACAGTGGCTCCTGCCGATCAGCTGTCGCATACAGCAGACCGGCGCCATAGCAGGCCATGATCTTTTCTTCCTCAAGCAGCGTGACCTGCTCGGGCGATGCGGTGCGCGGCACACGGCCGAACTGCCCGGCCAGCAGCGCATGCACATGCACGCCGTCCTTGCGGATGCGGCTGAAATTGACCGGCAGCAGCACACTGCTGCCGTCCTTGAGCGCGACCTCGATGTAGCGGAACAGCATCTCCGAGCGGTCCACCCACATGTCCTTGACAGTGCCAGCCACCTCGTCGTCGGCGCCATACACCGGCAGGCCGCGCGGGTCGGTGTCCTGGCGGGCCACGCCGTGGTCCGAAGCCACGCGCAAGGGGACGATCTTGACCTCGCCTTCGAAGGTCATGTCGGGGTGATCGGCACGCTGCGCCCAGGCGCCCGGCCCCACACCGGCCAGCAGCGGATCGCCCTTGGGTTCCAGCGGTGATCCGATCCAGCCGTGCATGGGCTCAGCGTCGTAGCTGCCGTCGGGACGGGCCAGATCGGGGCTGAGCAGTTCCCGGCCATCGGTCAGTCGGTAGGTCTTGGGGCCCGGCACGTTGGGCCAGCCCGAGGTCTTCGGCCCGTTCTCGCGCCCGGGGTCCATGGGGTAGCCCTCGCGGTGGTTCTCCCGCACGAGGTAGTAGATCAACCCCGCAAAGAAGGCCCAGAAGGCATACAGCACGAGCTGGGCTACGTCGACGTACTGTGTGATGGCGCCTGTTTCCATGGTGGTACTCCTGAGGTGAGGCGGTTCGGCGGGGATGCGGGTGTGACAGGAAAAAAGGGGGGTGGCGGATCAGCCTGGCATCTCGGCCAGACCCATCGTGCGGGGCTGCTGCGGTAGCGCGTCGCGCCGCCGCCGGACCAGAGGTCCAAGGGCAATCAGGACCACAAACAGCAGGTAGATCTCGAGGTGGAAGACAAAGCTGTAGCCGGTGACCGGCGAATCGAGTGCGGAGCCGAGCCAGCCGGCGCTGGCCAGGCTGGACACCGCGTCGCGCAGCACGCCACCAACGGCCATGGCCACGCCGGCTGCGGTGGCTTGAACGGCGCCCCAGGCACCGAGGACGAGCCCCGTGTGCTCACGTTCGGGCAGATCCATGGCCGTCAGCAGCATGCCGACCGAGAACAGGCCGCCACCGAAGCCGATCAGGGCCGCGCCCAGCTGGAACATCCATTCCGAGGCCAAAGGGGCCGAGAAGATCACCAGGGCAAAGGCTGGCAGACCCAGCAACGCGCCGTGGGCCGCCAGGCGAACCGGGTCCATGCCCCGGCCCAGAAAGCGCGCCGACAGGCCAAAGGCCAACAGGGCCCCGGCCGCGCTCATGGCGGTCAGCAGACTGGTCATGCCCACATCCATGCCCAGCACCTGCCCGCCATAGGGTTCGAGCACGATGTCCTGCATGCTGAATGCAGCGGTGCCCAGACCCACGGTCCAGAGGAAACGCCGCATGCGGGGGATGGCCATCAGCCGCGCCCAGCTGCGCGAGAAACCATTGGCCTCACGCGCGCCCCGGCGCGCCTGCCGGGGTTCCTGTTTCCACAGCGAGGCCAGGTTCAGCAACGCCACCAGCACGGCGCAGCCCTGCACCACCTGCACCAGACGGGTCGCGCTGAAGTCGGCCAGCAGCCAGCCCAGGCCGATGCTGCCGGAGATCAGGCCCAGCAACAGCATGGTGTACAGCAGGGCCACCACACGCGGCCGTCGGTCGGTGGGCGACAGGTCGCTGGCCAGTGCCATGCCAGCCGTCTGCGTCACCTGGATGCCCGCGCCCACCAGCAGAAAGGAAAGCGCCGCCCCGATGCGACCGGCCCACACCGGTACGCCCTGCCCGGCAGGCAAAGTCAGCAGCAGCAGGGCAAAGGGCATGATGGCCAGGCCGCCGAACATCAGCAGCGTGCCCAGTCCCATGTAGGGCATGCGCCTCAGGCCCAGCGCCGACGGATGCGTGTCGCTGCGGTAACCGATCAGGGCCCGCGCCGGCGCAAACACCAGGGGCAAGGCGACCGACAAGGCCACCCACCAGGCCGGCACACCCAGTTCAACGATCATCACACGGTTCAGGGTGCCGACCAGCAGCGCCAGCGTGATACCGATGGACAGCTGGAACAGCGACAGGCGCAGCAGGCGCCCCAGTGGCAACTCGGTCGACGCGGCATCGGCAAAAGGCACCCAGCGCCGGGTGATCCCGATCGCCCAGGCCGGTGAGAGCATGCGCATCAGGTTCACCTGTGCCACTCCCAGGCCTGCGAGGTGTAGAAGCCGCTGGCCACCCGCCGTGACCGTCCCTCGCGCCAGCCGCCTTGAGCGATGCGTGCCTGCAGACCAACGCGCAGATGATCCTGCGACACCGGCGTCAGGGCCGGGGAACGCTCGCTGCGGGGAAACAGCCGGCCCATGCGGTGCATGACAGCCAGCAGGGGTGTGCGTGGCGCAAAGGTGAACAGCAGGCTGCCCCGGGTCCGGCGGGACAGCCGGTCCAGGGCCGCCACGATGTCGGCCGTGTCGTAGTGGATCAGCGAGTCCATGGCCACCACATGGTCGAACTGCCCAAGGCCTTCGTCCAGCATGTCACCGGAGGTGAAGTGAATGTTGCCCGCCTGCCCGCTGGCTGGAGCCTGGCTGAGGCGTTCCCGCGCCAGTTGCACCAGCGTGGGCGACAGGTCGATGGCCACCACCTCGGCACCGCGCTGCGCCGCCTCGACCGCCAGCGCGCCAGTTCCACAACCGGCATCCAGCAGGCGCAGGCCGCGCATGTCCGCCGGCAGCCAATCCAGCAGCGTGTTGCGCATCTGGTCACGTCCGGCGCGCACGGTGGCACGGATACGGCCGACCGGTGCATTCGAGGTCAGGCGCTCCCACGCCTGCGCGGCGGTCCGGTCGAAGTAGTGCTCGATCTCGGACCGGCGTTCGATGTAGTTGGCGTTGGAAGTCTTCATGGTCGATGCGCTCAATCGAAGCCCAGCAGGTCGAAGATGTCGCGGTCCTTCATTGGTACCGCGGCCATGGGCTCCACACCCGCCCACAGCGCGGCGGCCAGCCGCATGTACTCCAGCTTCACCGCTTCCAGCTCGGGCGAGGTCTCCATTTCGAACAGCGTGCTCTTCTTGAGGCGGCTGCGCCGGATCACGTCGAGGTCGGGGAAGTGCGCCGCCAGCTTCAGGCCGATCCGGTCGTTGTACTTGTCGATCTGGTCGGTGGCAGCACTGCGGTTGGCAATCACCCCGCCCAGACGCACGTTGTAGTTCTTTGCCTTGGCACCAATGGCCTGCACGATGCGGTTCATGGCAAAGATCGAGTCGAAGTCGTTGGCGGTGACGATCAGCGCGCGGTCGGCGTGCTGCAACGGCGCCGCAAAACCGCCGCAGACCACGTCCCCCAGCACATCGAAGATCACCACATCGGTGTCTTCGAGCAGGTGGTGCTCCTTGAGCAGCTTGACGGTCTGCCCGACCACATAGCCACCACAACCGGTGCCGGCCGGCGGTCCGCCGGCCTCGACGCACATCACGCCGTTGTAGCCGGGAAAGACAAAGTCCTCGGGCCGCAACTCCTCGGGGTGGAAGTCCACCGTCTCCAGCACATCGATCACCGTGGGCAGCATCTTCTTGGTCAGGGTAAAGGTGCTGTCGTGCTTGGGGTCACAGCCGATCTGCAGCACCCGCTTGCCCAGGTGCGAGAAAGCCGCGGACAGGTTGGAGCTGGTGGTGCTCTTGCCGATGCCACCCTTGCCGTAAATGGCAAACACCTTGGCATTGCCGATCTTGACCGACGCATCGAGCTGAACCTGCACGCTGCCCTCTCCGTCGGTGCGCGTGGGGCGCCCCGCTGCTCGCCTCAGGTCGGTCAGGGGAACGCTGGTCTCGGTGATCATGCAAGGGCTCCTTCGAACACGCCTTCGAGCCGGTCTTCCAGCTCTTCGCTGGCTTCGCGCAGCGCCTTCAGGACCGAAGGATCGGGTTGCCAGAACTGGCGGTCGGACGCTTCCAGCAGACGGCTGGCCAGCCGCGCCGAAGCGGTGGGATTGAGCTCGGCCAGCCGCTTGCGCATGTCGGGGTCGAGCATGAAGGCCTGGGTCAGCTGCTCGTACACCCAGGGCTGCACCTGGCCGGTGGTGGCCGACCAGCCCATGGTGTTGGTCAGGTGGACCTCGATCTGGCGTACGCCCTCGAAGCCGTGCTTGAGCATGCCTTCGGTCCACTTGGGGTTGAGCATGCGGGTGCGGGTCTCGATGGCCACCTGTTCGTTGAGGGTGCGCACGGTACCGCCGCCATGGCTGTCGCGGGTCTGGTCGCCGATGTAGACCGGCGCCACCGCAGCGGCCGCGCCGTCGCGCTGCACCTTGGCGCGCTGGATGGCACGACTGACCCCACCCAGGGTGTCGAAATAGGTGTCCACCGTGGTCACACCCAGCTCGACCGAATCGAGGTTCTGGTAGGCCAGCTGCACGTCTGCCAGCACGCTCTTGAGCAGCTGCGCCTGCTGGACCGGCTGTCCGGCACGGCCATAAGCGAAGCCCTTGCGGCGGCTGTAGGTCTCGGCGAGTTCGTCCGGGTCTTCCCAGCGGCTGTTGTCGATCAGGCTGTTCACGTTGGCCCCGTAGGCCCCCTCGGCGTTGCCGAACACGCGCAGCGAGGCGGTTTCCAGATCGCCACCGTGTCGGGCCTGGTAGTCCAGCGCATGGCGGCGGATCGCGTTGAGCGCCAGGGGTTCGTCTGCGCTGGCGGCCAGGAACGCGGCCTCGGCCAGCAGACGGATCTGCAGCGGCAGCAGGTCCCGAAAAATGCCCGATAGCGAAATCACCACGTCGATTCGCGGACGGCCCAGCTCGGTCAGCGGGATCAGCTCGGCACCGGCGAGCCGCCCGTAGCTGTCGAAACGGGGGCGCGCGCCCATCAGCGCCAGCGCCTGACCAATGGGGCCCCCCTCGCTCTTGAGGTTGTCGGTGCCCCAGAGCACCATGGCAATGCTGTCTGGAAACGCGTTGCCATCGGCCATGTGGCGCGCGATCAGTCGCTCGGCCTGCCGCGCGCCATCCTTGACCGCATAGGCGCTCGGAATGCGGAACGGGTCGAAACCGTGCACGTTGCGTCCGGTTGGCAGGATGGCCGGTGTGCGCAGCAGGTCACCGCCAGGGGCCGGACGCAGGAAGCGACCATCGAGCGCGCGCAGGATGCCGTCCATTTCGTGGTCCTCGCACAGCAATGCATCGGTGCGGGCCAGTTCGCGCAGCGTGGCCAGGGCGTGCGACTGCGCCTGGTCCGTCGCCAGCGCCGGATGAACTTGCATCATGGCCAGCGCGGCCTCGGGTGTGGCACCCCGCACCATCGCCTCGACGGCCGGGCGCAGCGGCTGCTCGCCGCCCGCCTCTCTATGGGTGGCTTCGGCACAGGCCAGCAACAGCTCGACCCGCTCGCATTCGCTGGGCGCCTGCCCCACCACATGCAGCCCGCAGGGAATCAGCGTGTACTCCAGTTCCAGCACGGCCTCGGTCAGGCGCGCGACCTGCGCCTCGGCGTCTGCCCCCCAGGCCGCACCCGCATCACACAGGTCCAGCTCGATCGCCAGGGTCTGGATCATGGGCATCAGTTCGTTGCGTTCGGCCTGCGCTTCGGGTTCAAGGCTGCGCACGCGCTCCAGCAGGTCCTTGAGCTCCATCAGTCCCTTGTACAGACCCGCCTGGGCCACCGGCGGCGTGAGGTAGCTGATCAGGGTCGCCGCTGCCCGGCGCTTGGCAATGGTGCCTTCGGACGGGTTATTGGACGCGTACAGATACATGTTCGGCATGTCAGCGATCAGGCGGTCCGGCCAGCAGCTGGCGGTCAGCCCGTTCTGTTTGCCAGGCATGAACTCCAGCGCGCCGTGTGTGCCGAAGTGCAGCGCGGCATGCGCACCGAAGTCCTCGCGAATCCAGCGGTAGAAAGCAGAGAACGCGTGGGTGGGTGCAAAGCCCTGCTCGAACAGCAGGCGCATCGGGTCGCCCTCGTAGCCCATGCCGGGCTGGATGCCGACGAACACGTTGCCGAAGCGCTCACCCATGATGAAGATGCGCTGGCCGTCGCTGAGCTGCTGGCCAGGCGCCGGTCCCCACTGGGCCTCGATCTGGCGCAGGTGCCGCTCCCGCCGCACATGGTCGTCCACCGTCACCAGTGCATGCACGTTGGCCGGTGCACCGTACTGGGCCGCATTGCCGTTGATGATGCGCTCGCGCAGCGCGTCGACACTGGCCGGCAGGTCCACGGTGTAGCCCTGTCGCTGCAATGCGGCCAGGGTGTTGTGCAGCGACTCGAACACCGCCAGGTGGGCCGCGGTGCCGGTGTTCCCGGCGTTGGGCGGAAAGTTGAAGATGACCGCCGCCACCTTGCGCTGGGCCCGCCCGGAGCGGCGCAGCGCGATCAGCTTGCCCACGCGGGCGGCCAGTGCATCGGCCCGCTCGCTGCAGGTCTGCATGTCATGCGCCTGCTCCGGGCTGTCAAAGGTGCAGGCCTTGGCGCAGCCGTTGCAGCTGACGTTGTGGGAGCTGCCACGGCCACCATAGACCATGGAGCCGGTGGCGCCGTCCAGTTCAGGAATGGCCACCATCATGGTGGACTCGACCGGCAACAGGCCACGCGGCGAGGCGCCCCAGTGGTCCAGCGTCTGGAACTCCACCGGCGTCACGGCCAGGTAGGGCACATCCAGCCTGGCCAGGATGTCCTCGGCCGCGTTGGCATCGTTGTAGGCCGGCCCTCCGATCAGCGAGAAGCCGGTGAGTGACACCATGGCGTCGATGGCGGGCTGACCGTTCCTGAAGAAGTAGCCCTCGATCGCAGGCCGGTTGTCCAGTCCGGTCGCGAAAGCAGGGATCACCCTCATGCCACGCGCCTCGAGTGCGGTGATCACGCCGTCATAGTGGCCTGTGTTGCCCGCCAGCAGGTACGAGCGCATGACCAGCAGGCCCACGGTGCCGTTCTTGCCACTGGTGGCCACGCGCGGCAGGTCAGCCAGCTCGGATGACATGCGCTGCGACATGCGCGGGTGGTAGACCCCCACTTCGGGGTATTCCAGCGGAGCGACCGGTTTGAGTGAGCCGCGCAGGCAGCGTCGGGGTCCGTCCGCATAGCGGTCGACCAGGAACTGCACCAGGTTGAACATGTTCTGTTCCGACCCGGCCAGCCAGTACTGCATGGTCAGGAAATAGGCCCGCACGTCCTGCGCGGTGCCAGGTATGAACCGCAGGATCTTGGGCAGCCGCCGCAACATGCGCATCTGGCGTGCACCGGCGGTGGTCTTGTCTTCGGCCGGGGTGCTGACATCAGCGCTGCTCTTGCCGCGCAGCTTCTTGAGAAAGGCCATCGGCCCGGTGCTCGGTGCGGCCATGTCGAACTTGCCCATGCGCGTGAGCCGGGTCACCTCGGCCGCCGACATCAGGCAGACCATGGCGTCGCACTGCATGCGCCGGGCCTGCAGCGCCGGCAGCACCGGCAGGAAGTGGTCCTCCATGAACAGCATGCTGACCAGAACGATGTCGCCACGGGCGATGTCGTCGGTGCAGCGCTGCAGCGCAGCCGCGTCATCGCGCCATTCGGAAGCCGCGTGCACCACCAGCGACAGGCCGGGCACTGCCTTGGCCAGGCTGCGGTGGGCACGTTCGGCGGCACTGGCCAGGTGGCTGTCCATCGTCACCAGGACGATGCGCATGCCAGGCCACAGCGGCCTGGCATCAGCGGCTGAAGTGGGCTTTGGCATCGTAGAGCGTCTCCAGGGTGATCACGGGCAGGCCTTTGTCCCTGGCATAGGTTTCGGTGTTGCGGCGGGCCTTGCCGCGAACGAAGAACGGAATCTTGCGAAGCTCTTTCTCGGCCTCGGCGGCCCAGGTGGCCACCACCTGCGCCGAACTGCCCGCAGCGGCGGCAATCACCGCATCGGCCTGTTCGCTGACCGCTTCGGGCACCGCGCCCTTAGTTGCGTCACCAGCCGCCGGCGAACCGACCGGGCGCGACACGCTGCCCCCCAGGTGCGACGGCGCAGCGTCTTCATGGAATTCGGCGTCACCACGGAACATGCCGATCAGGTGTTCTTCCAGGCCCATCATCAGCGGGTGCACCCAGGTGTCGAACAACACATTGGCGCCCTCAAAACCCATCTGGGGCGAGTAGCGCGCTGGAAAGTCCTGCACATGCACCGGCGCCGAAATGACCGCACAGGGAATGCCCAACCGCTTGGCGATGTGCCGCTCCATCTGAGTGCCCAGCACCAGCTCGGGCTGCAGTTCGGCGATGCGCGCCTCCACGTCCAGGTAGTCGTCGCTGATCAGCGCCTCCACACCGTGCTGCGCCGCCGCCTCGCGCACCTCGCGGGCAAACTCCCGGCTGTAAGTACCCAGGCCCACGACGGTGAAGCCCATCTCGTCGCGCGCCACGCGGGCGGCCGCCACCACATGGGTGGCATCGCCAAAAACGAACACGCGCTTGGAGGTCAGGTAGGTCGAATCGACCGAGCGCGCATACCAGGGTGCGCGGGCACTGGCGTCGTCCAGCACGGGGGATGGGTCCACGCCGGCCAGCGCGCACACCTCCAGAATGAAGTCACGCGTAGCCCCGCTGCCGATGGGTACCACCGTGGTGGAGGGCTGAGCGAAGCTGCGCTGCAACCAGCCAGCCGCGACCGAGGCGATCTCCGGGTACAGCACCACGTTGAAGTCGGCATCACCGATGCGTGCCAGATCCGCCGGGCTGGCGCCCAGTGGGGCGGTGACGTTGATCTCGATGCCCAGATCGGTCAGCAACCCCGTGATCTCGCGCAGGTCATCCCGGTGCCGAAAGCCGAGGGCGGCCGGCCCGAGGATGTTGCAGCGCGCAGGCTGGCCGACCTCTCGGGGTGGACGGCGCCGCGAGGTGTCGGCCAGCTGGCGCACCATCTGGTAGAAGGTTTCCGCGGCCCCCCAGTTTTCCTTGCGCTGGTACGACGGCAGTTCCAGCGCCACCACCGGCACCGGCAGGTCCAGTGCCTTGCACAGGCCGCCCGGGTCATCCTGGATCAGCTCGGCGGTGCACGATGACCCCACCATCATCGCCTGCGGCGCAAAACGCTTGAAGGCCTCGCGCGCCGCGTTCTTGAACAGCTCGGCGGTGTCGCCACCAAGGTCGCGCGCCTGGAATGTGGTGTAGGTCACCGGCGGGCGCTTCGCGTCGCGCTCGATCATGGTGAACAACAGGTCGGCGTAGGTGTCACCCTGCGGCGCATGCAGCACATAGTGGACGCCCCGCATGGCCGTGGCAATGCGCATGGCGCCCACATGCGGCGGGCCTTCGTAGGTCCAGAGCGTCAGCTGCATGCCAGCACCTCCGGCCGTGAAGCACCTGGCGACAGGCGTGACCGGCGCACCAGCGGACGGGAGAACAGTTCGGCCAGGTCGACCGCCTGCTCGTAGCCCTGGATGGGTGTGAACACCAGCTCGATGGCCCATTTGGTGGTCAGGCCTTCGGCTTCGAGCGGGTTGGCCAGACCCAGACCACAGACCACGATGTCGGGCTCGGCTGCGCGGCAGCGGTCGAGCTGCCGTTCCACATCCTGGCCCTCGCTGAGGAAGGTGCCCGAGGGCAGCAGCGCCAGCTCGGCGGCCATGTGGCCGCGGTGCAGGTAAGGTGTGCCGACTTCGGTCAGCGACATGCCCAGCTCACGCGAAAGGAAGCGGGCCAGCGGGATCTCGAGCTGCGAATCTGGAAAGAAGAAGACCGTCTTGCCGCTCAGCAGCCCACGCTGGCGCGCCAATGCCGATTGGGCGCGCTCGCGGGCGGGGGCGGTCACCTCGGCCAGGGTTCGGGCACTGACACCGAAGGCGCTTGCCGCTGCCTGCAACCAGGCGGTGGTTCCCTCCACGCCCAGAGGAAAAGGCGCGTCCAGCCGCCGGGCACCGCGTGCCTCCAGCGCTTGTGCCGTATCCGCCAGGAAAGGTTGTGCCAGCAGAAAGCGGGTGTTGGATCCCACCGGCGGCAGGTCGGTTGCCCGGCGCGGCGGAAAGAAGCGCACCGGACCGATACCCAGCTGTCCGAACAGGCGCGCAAACTGGTCTTCCACCACATCGGCCAGCGCCCCGATCACCATCAGCTCTGGCGGAGCCGTGGCGACGGATGCGGGCAGGCTGGGCACCAGAGAGGCCAGGCAGGCATCCTCGCCCTGGGTGAAGGTGGTCTCAATGCCGCTGCCCGAGTAGTTGAGCACGCGCACACCGGGGTTGAACCGGGCCGACAGGCGCTGCGCGGCACGCGAGAGGTCCAGCTTGATGACCTCGGACGGACACGACCCCACGAGAAACAGCAAGCGGATGTCCGGGCGCCGCTGCAGCAGGCGGGTCACGACCCGGTCCAGCTCGTCGTTGCAGTCGGCCAGCCCGGCCAGATCGCGCTCGTCGATGATGGCGGTCGCAAACCTCGGTTCGGCAAAAATCATCACACCGGCGGCGCTCTGGATCAGGTGCGCGCAGGTGCGCGAGCCCACCACCAGAAAAAACGCATCCTGTATCTTGCGGTGCAGCCAGATGATGCCGGTCAGGCCACAGAACACCTCGCGCTGGCCGCGCTCGCGCAGCACCGGCGCATCGCTGCAGCCGGTGTCCAGCGCATGGATGGGCACCACGGCGTTCATGCCGTCACCTCGCCTCTGGCCCGGGTGGCCGGGGGATCGGATTGCAGCCTGGCCTGGCGCAGCTTGTACAGAAACTGGGCTGCGTTGACGACATAGGCGGCGTAGGCGGCCAGGGCCAGCCACATCTGACCCTGCGGGTCCAGCCAGCCGCCCGCCAGCGTCAGCAAATACGCGGTATGCAGGGCCAGCACCGCCATGCTGAAGACGTCTTCCCAGAAGAAGGCCGGTGCGAACAGGTAGCGGCCGAACACCACCTTTTCCCAGACGCAGCCCGTCACCATGATCAGGTACAGAAAGCCGGTCTTGACCACCACCGACACGGTGGCCACCCATTGCCCCTCACCTGTGGCCAGAAACCTCAGCACCAAGGCCAGGCTGACCAGAAAGACCAGGAACTGCACCGGTGCCAGCACCCCTTGCACCAGGGTCCACACCGAGCGATCCCGGCGTTCGCGCTGCGCTGCGGTGTACAAGAGGCCGCCCCGTGGGGTCGACTGGGCTTGGGCTGGCATGCCTGGGTTCTCCGTTTTGTCGCCTGTGCCCCAATTTAGGTCTTCCTCAGGAAAGTGTCAACTTTTTTTGACGTTTATTTTTATTGACAGTTGAAATCAAAGGCGTACAGTTTCCCCCATGGCCGGTCGGACATCTTTTGACGAAAAGGGTGGACAACGGTAAAAAGGTGGTCACGGGATGACCTGATCCGGCGCAGAGACAGCGCTCAGGTCCCCGGCGCGATGGCAAAGTGCCCGGAAGGTGGGTGCACCACCGCACCGGCACAGGACGTGGCCCAGGCGTGGCAGGCACTCGGCGCACAGGCGCGAGGAGACAGGAACGATGGGCTCATATTCGAGGTACCCCGCTCCACCGGAGAGCGAAGCCATGGTTCCGCCGCCAAAGAACTGGGACAACAAGACCACCGACCCGGCCCGGCCGCCCATTCTGGAGAACCTGCTTCGCACCGACCTGGATCTGCAGGTCGATCAGGATGTCAGTGCGCTGCTGCTGGCCAAGGCCGTCGAATACGAGATCATTCCCCGTCTGATGCTGGCGCACCGGGTGCCGCATGAGTGTGCCTCGCACCCTGTCACCAACCGCAGTCTGGTGACCGCCGAAGACGTGGCCGTGTTCGCCGAGATCGTGCTGCACGAGGAGGACGATGTGGTGCGGGACTGCGTGATCACGCTGCGCGACCGCGGCGTGCCGGTCGAGAGCATCTTCCTGGACCTGCTGGCGCCGGTAGCCCGGCACCTGGGTGAAATGTGGGAACGGGACCTGTGCACCTTCTCCGAGGTCACGCTGGGCCTGGGGCGGCTGCAGAAAGTCTTGCGCGAGAACAGCGCGGCCTTCGAGCAATTCGATTCATCGAACCGTCAGGCCGGTGCCCGGCGCATCCTGCTGATGCCCTGCCCTGGCGAGCAACACACTTTCGGCCTGTCCCTGGTGGCCGAGTTCTTTCACCGGGCCGGATGGGACGTGATCACCAGCTTTCTGGCCACCGAAGCCGCCACCACCATGGTGGCCCGCGACTGGTACGACGTGGTCGGATTCTCGTTGGGCCGGGTCGACGGCGTTCCCCTGCTCTCCGAGACCATGGCCAAGGTGCGCTCGCTCAGCCGCAATCCGGCCATCTCTATAATTGCCGGAGGGCCGCTGTTTCTCTTGCAACCCGAGTTGTCCGAGTCGGTGCCCGCGGATGCCATTCTGACGGACGGCCCATCGGCGCCCGCGGTGGCCGAAAGGCTGATCGCAGGGCGATCGGCCCCGGCCTAGTGGCGTCATCCTGCTGCGCCAGTCCAACCACAACACCAGACCGTCATGACGCAGGGAACTTTCGACCATGCACCAAGGCAGTTCGGCCAGGCAGACGCGTTTTTTGCGAACCTGGATGCCGATGCCGCAGCCGAGCTGATCACGGCATCGGCCGATGTGGTCATGGTGCTCGATGGCGAGGGTGTCATATGTGACCTGGCCTTTGGCAATGAGGAACTCATTGGTGAAGGCTGCCACGAATGGTTGGGCAAGACCTGGGGTGCCACCGTCACGGTGGACAGCCAGGACAAGATCCGCGATCTGCTCCGTTCGCAAGGTGCCCCAAGTGCGGAGGGTGTCCGCTGGCGGCACGTCAACCACCAGTTGCCCGACGGCGCCGAACTGCCGCTCTCCTACTCGGTGGTTCCCTTGCGCAAAGCCGGTGGCGAACTCAACGGCCACTGCGTGGCCTTCGGTCGCGACCTGCGGCCCCAGGTGGCGCTGCAGCAACGGCTGGTCAATGCCCAGCTGTCCATGGAGCGGGACTACTGGCGCCTGCGCCAGGTGGAAACGCGTTACCGGCTGCTGTTCCAGATGGCCACCGAACCGGTGCTCATTCTCGAGAATTCGCTGGACCGGCTGGAAGAGGCCAACCCGGCGGCTCGCGCCCTCTTCGGCGATCGCATGCAGGCCCCCGGCTGGAACTTCACCGACCACCTGGACAAGCCCAGCCAGGCTGCCGTCCGACAGCTGATCGAGCGGCTCAGGGGCACCGGGCGCAGCGATCCGATCCGCATCCGCCTGGCAGACGACGGCCAGGAGATGCTGCTGGTGGGCACGCAGTTCCGCCAGGAGAACACGCAACACTTCCTGCTGCGCATCACCCGCCCTGAAGACACCGCGGCCTCGGTCATCGACTCGGGCCGCCAGCAACTGATGCAGGTGATGGAGAGTGCTCCGGACGCCCTGGTCGTGACCGATCTGGAGGGCCGCATCCTCAGCGCCAACCGCGCCTTTCTCGACCTGGGCCAGCTGGCCACCGAAGAGCAGGCCCGTGGGCAGATGCTGGACCACTGGCTGGGCCGAACGGGTGTGGACTTCCGTGTGCTGCTGAGCAACCTCAAGCAGCACGGATCGGTGCGCCTGTTTGCCACCCAGATGCGTGGTGAGTACGGCGCCAACGCCGAAGTGGAGGTTTCTGCCGTGGCGGCCAGTGCCGGGCAGCAGCGCTGCCTGGGTTTCACCATCCGCGACATGGGCCGCCGCCTGGTCAGCGAAACGCGCAACCACAAGGAGTTGCCACGCTCGGCCAGCCAGATGACCGAGCTGGTCGGGCGTCTGCCACTCAAAGACATCGTTCGCGAGACGACCGACCTGATCGAGCAGCTGTGCATCGAGGCCGCACTGCAGCTCACCGGCGACAACCGCGCCTCGGCAGCCGAAATGCTGGGGCTGTCGCGCCAGAGCCTTTACATCAAGCTGCGGCGCTTCGGCATGCTCGACAGCAGCCCCGGCGACAGCGACGGCGTGCACTGACTCCGCTGGTTTCCAGCCGTCGCAAATGCCTTCGGCCCGTGCAGGGGCCGCTTCGCCCCCCGTGAACCATCCACGGCACCCCATGGTGTCGACGCTCTTCATCGTTTGCCATTTATGTTGACGGTCTTTAGTGTCCATTTTTATTGACACTTGTTCGGTCGCGGTGTACAACCTGATGCACCATGGCACGCCCTGCACTGTCCGCCGTCACGGAGCTGTTCAAGCCCATCACCTGGTTTCCACCCATGTGGGCATTCGCCTGCGGGGTCGTGGCTTCGGGGGTGTCGATGGACGGGCGCTGGCTGCTGGCGCTGCTGGGCATCGCGCTGGCAGGACCTCTGGTCTGTGCCACCAGTCAGGCGGTCAATGACTGGTTCGACCGCCATGTCGACGCCATCAATGAACCGCAACGCCCGATTCCGTCGGGACGGATGCCTGGCCGCTGGGGCCTGTATCTCGCCGTTCTCTGGACCGCGTTGTCCCTCCTGGTGGCCACGGTGCTGGGGCCCTGGGGCTTCGGCGCCGCGGCCCTCGGTCTGGCCCTGGCGTGGGCCTACAGCGCGCCGCCGGTGCGCCTGAAGGAAAACGGCTGGTGGGGCAATGCGGCCTGCGGCATCAGCTACGAAGGCATCGCCTGGGTGACGGGCGCGGCAGTCATGGCTGGTGGCGCCATGCCTGGCGGCGAATCCCTGGCGCTGGCGGCTCTCTACTCGGCCGGTACCCACGGCATCATGACCCTCAACGATTTCAAGTCGGTCACCGGCGACCGCCAGATGGGCGTGCGTTCGCTGCCGGTGCAGCTCGGCGTGCAGCGCGCGGCCCGCGTGGCCTGCCTGTTCATGGCCATGCCACAGATCGCGGTGATCGCCCTCCTGCTGGCTTGGGGGCAGCCCTGGCATGCGCTGGCGGTGGCGCTGCTGCTGACTGCACAGGCCGTGCTGATGCGCCGATTCCTTGCCGATCCGACAGCCCGGGCCCTCTGGTACAGCGGATTCGGTGTGCCCTTGTTCGTGGCCGGCATGATGGTCAGCGCCTTCGCCCTGCGCGGTCTGGGAGGGGCCTTCACATGAAGCCCTTCGGCTGGCTGGACGTGCTGCGGGTCGGCCTGATCCAGGCCTGCCTGGGCGCCGTGGTCGTGCTCACCACATCCACCCTGAACCGGGTCATGGTGGTGGAGTTGGCCCTGCCCGCCCTGCTGCCAGGCGTGCTGGTCGCCCTGCACTATGTGGTGCAGGTGGCCCGCCCGCGCATGGGCCACGGCTCCGATGTCGGTGGGCGCCGCACACCCTGGATCATCGGCGGCATGGCGGTGCTCGGCGTCGGTGGCATCGTGGCGGCCCTGGCCACCGTGTGGATGGAATCGAGCCGGCTCGGCGGCATGTCCCTGGCCGTGGCCGGTTATGCCCTGGTGGGCCTGGGTGTCAGCGCCAGCGGCACCTCCCTGCTGGTCATGCTCGCCAAACGGGTGCCCGAGGGCCGCCGAGCAGGCGCCGCCACCCTGGTCTGGATGATGATGATCGCCGGCTTTGCCATCACCGCCGGTCTGGCAGGCCACTGGCTTGAGCCCTATTCACCGGCACGGCTCCTGATGGTCTCGGGCACGGTCTCGCTGCTGGCCTTGCTGGTCACGCTGGCAGCCATTCATGGCCTCGAAGGCGAAACATCCGCCAAGACCTTGCCCGGTCCAGCGCCAGCACCGGCATCGCAGGACCCGCTGCGGTTTCGCCAGGCCCTGGCCCAGGTGTGGGACGAACCGGTGGCGCGCCGCTTCACCATTATCGTTTTCATTTCCATGCTGGCCTACAGCGCGCAGGACCTGATCCTGGAGCCCTTCGCCGGCACGGTGTTCGGCTTCAGCCCTGGTGCCTCAACCCAGCTGTCCGGCGTCCAGCATGGCGGCGTGCTGGCCGGCATGATCCTGGTGGCACTGGCCGGAGCCGCCGGTGCACGCTGGCACATGCACCCGTTGTGGCGGCATGTCGGTTCTCTGCGTGGCTGGACGGTGGGTGGCTGCATGGCGTCGGCGCTGGCCCTCTACGGGCTGACCCTGGCCGGCCTGGACAACCCGGACTGGCCGCTCACCACCAATGTGTTCCTGCTGGGCGTGGCCAACGGGGCGTTCTCCATCGGTGCCATCGGCTCGATGATGCGCCTGGCCAACGAGGGACGCGAATCGCGCGAGGGCATCCGCATGGGTCTGTGGGGTGCCGCCCAGGCCATGGCTTTCGGCCTCGGGGGCCTGATCGGCACCGGCGCCAGCGACCTGGCACGGGCCCTGGTGGCCGACACCGGCACCGCCTACGCCATCGTGTTCGGTCTGGAAGGCAGCCTGTTCGTGTTGTCCGCCACCCTGGCCTGGCGCCTGGGACGACCCACCCGTGCCAACGCGCAGGCGGGGTCAACCCGGCGCAGCGGGCTCAACGCCAACACCGAGCTCAAGGGACACCTCACATGAAACAGCCAGACATTTTTGATGTGGTCGTGGTCGGCGGCGGACCGGCCGGCGCCACGGCGGCCCACGAACTGGCCCGGCAGGGACGGTCGGTGCTGCTGCTGGACCGGGCCGGCCGCACCAAGCCATGCGGTGGCGCCATCCCCCCACGTCTGATCCGCGACTTCGCGATCCCCGACGAGTTGCTGGTGGCCCATGCCCGCTGTGCCCGCATGGTGGCCCCCTCGGGCCGCCGGGTCGACATCCCCATCGACAACGGCTTTGTCGGCATGGTGGACCGGGCCCCGTTCGACGAATGGTTGCGCGCCCGCGCGGCCCTGGCCGGTGCCCAGCGGCGCCAGGGCGTGTTCGAATCGCTCACCCGCGACAGCGATGGCATGGCCGTGCTGCGCTACCGGCCATCGCGCGGAAAGATCTCTGCCGAAGGCGCAGACGACCCGGTCGAGGTGCGCGCACGTTGCATCATCGGCGCCGACGGCGCACGCTCGGAAGTGGCCAGGCAGGGCCAGGTGCCCGGCGCGGATCGCACGCGCTATGTATTCGCCTACCACGAGATCCTGCAGGTGCCAGACGACCCGGCGTTGCGGCCCGAGGGCTACGACGAAGCCCGTTGCGATGTCTACTACCAGGGCCGCTTCTCGCCCGACTTCTATGGCTGGGTGTTTCCGCATGGCCGCACCCTCAGCATCGGCACCGGCAGTGCCGACAAGGGTTACTCCCTGCGTGGTTCGGTACAGCGCATGCGCGAGGCCTGTGGCCTGTCGGGTGCCACCACGCTGCGGCGAGAGGGCGCACCGATCCCGATGAAGCCCCTGCCGCGCTGGGACAACGGCCGCGACGTGGTGCTGGCCGGCGACGCCGCAGGCGTCGTTGCCCCGGCCTCCGGGGAGGGCATCTACTACGCCATGGTGGGTGGTCAGCTGGCGGCCGAATCGGCCCACGCCATGCTGAGCACTGGCGATGTGCGGGCACTGGGACTGGCCCGCAAGCGCTTCATGAAGCTGCACGGTCAGGTGTTTCGCGTGCTGGGCATCATGCAATGGTTCTGGTACGGCAGCGAGAAACGCCGCGAACGCTTCGTGGCCATCTGCGAAGACAGGGACGTGCAGCAGCTGACATTCGAGGCCTACATGAACAAGCAGCTGGTACGCCGCAAACCCATGGCGCACGTGCGCATCTTCTTCAAGGACCTGGGTCACCTGCTCGGGCTGGCCCGCGTCTGAACCCGGTTGCGCTTGTGGCCGGAGCACTTGAAACGCTGTGGCACAACGGCCACTGGGTCGACCTTGCCGTGCTGATCACGCTGGCCGAGCTGCTGGCCCTGGCGACCTGGCAGAAGCTCCATGGCGCCTCACTGGCCTGGCCCTCGTACGGCTGGAACCTGCTGTCGGGTCTGTGCCTGATGGTGGCCCTGCGGCTGGCGCTCACAGACGGGCCCTGGGTGCTTCAGGCCAGCTGTCTGGCCATGTCGGGGGTGGCACATGTACTGGACCTGCGCCGCCGGCTGAGGCGACGACAGGCCAGGACCTGACGGCTGAAGCTCAGGCCTTCTTGACGTACGTGCTGCACCAGCCCTCCGCCGCCACCTGCTTGCCAGGGAACACCCCGCATGGGCCGCTGGCCACACCGGCCTTGCCGGTGTAGAGCGAGCAGTTCGAGCACTTCTGGGTGACCGCGTGCTTTGGATACTTCTTGGCGTCCACCTTGGTGGTGTCCTTGACGTAACCCAATGCCACCGCCTGCGGGTCCTTCTCGTCCACCATCGGGGCCGTCTGGGCCAGCAAGGCCCCCGAATAGGCAGCCGTGGATCCGGCCAGCACCTGCAACACAAACACCCGTCGACTCGAAACGTGCATGACGCACCTCGTTGAAAACATGCAAGATGGCCCGGCAGATGCTACGCCCGTTGATGCGCAGCAGGAAACACATCCCAGCATCCCTGTAGACAATACTGGCTTAAGGTCCGCATGGTCAGTGTCGACAGCCGCGCCGCCAGTCTCCGGCGCCTGATTACACTCGGGGCACTTTCACGTGCCATGAGCCCACAAGACTACGCCCAGCAGAAGGCCGCCGCCTCCGGCAGCAGCTTCTACTACGCCTTCCTGTTCCTGCCCGCCGAGCGGCGAGCGGCCATCACCGCCTTTTATGCCTTCTGCCGCGAGGTCGACGACGTGGTCGACGAGGTGGCCGACCCGGGCGTGGCGCAGACCAAGCTGCACTGGTGGCGACAGGAGGTCGCGCAGGCCTTCGGCGGCCGCCCCGGCCACCCGGTGACCCAGGCGCTGATGCCGCACGTGCCGGTGTACGGGATCGAGGCGAGGCACCTGCTGGCGGTGATCGACGGCTGCCAGATGGACCTGGACCAGAGCCGCTACCTCGATTTTGCCAATCTGCAGCAGTACTGCCACCGGGTGGCCGGCATCGTGGGTGAGGTCGCGGCCCGCATCTTCGGGCAGACCGACCCGTCCACCACCCATTACGCCCACCGCCTGGGTCTGGCCTTCCAGCTGACCAACATCGTGCGCGACGTGGGCGAAGACGCGGTGCGGGGCCGCATCTACCTGCCGGTCAACGAACTGCAGCGTTTCGACATCAAGGCCCATGAGCTGATCAAGCGGGGGGCCGCGCCGGGCACCGACGCGGTCGACTTCCAGCGCCGCTTCACCGCCCTGATGCAGTTCCAGTGCCAGCGGGCACTGGACACCTACGACCAGGCCCTCGCCCTCCTGCCCGCAGCCGACCGGCGCGCCCAGAAACCCGGCCTCATGATGGCCAGCATCTACCGCACCCTGCTGAACGAGATCGCCGCCGAGCCCATGCTGGTGCTCACGCAGCGCGTGAGCCTGACCCCCTTGCGCAAATTCTGGCTGGCCTGGAAGGTGCAGGCGCTGGGGCGTCTGTGACGCTGAAACTGGCGGTGGTGGGAGGCGGCTGGGCCGGCATGGCGGCCGCCGTGAGCGCGGCCGGCCCGGATGTGGAGCTGACGGTCTTCGAGGCCGCGCGTGAGCTCGGTGGCCGGGCCCGCGCGCTGCAGGCCATGCGCCCCGACGGCGTTCCGCTGCGCCTGGACAACGGCCAGCACATCCTCATCGGCGCCTACCGTCAGGCACTCTCCTGCATGCAGCAGGTGGGGGTCCCCCTGTCCGGGTCTCTGCTGGCGTTGCCGCTGGGCCTGCCCTTCCCCGACGGCTCCGGCCTGCAGACCCCAGCCTGGGCCAGCCGCTGGCCGGGCACCCTGGCGCTGCTGGCAGCCATGGCCACCGCGCGCGGCTGGTCGTGGTCCGACCGCCTGGCCCTGATCCGTGTGGCCGCTCGCTGGCAGCGCCAGGGCTTTGCCTGTGCCCCCTCCGACACCGTGGCCAGGCTCTGCGACGGCCTGACAGCGCAGGTCATGGCCGACCTGATCGAGCCCCTGTGTGTGTCGGCCCTGAATCTGCCGACCCGGCAGGCCAGTGGCCAGATCTTCCTTCGGGTCATGCGCGACGCCCTGCTGGGTGAAGGTTTCGGCGGCTGGCGTGCCTCCAGCCTGCTGCTGCCACTCAGCGACCTGGGCAACCTGTTCCCCGAGTCCGCCGCGCGCTGGCTGGCGGACACCCTGGGTGCCCGCTTCCGGCTGTGCCTGGGCACCAGGGTCGCCGGTCTTCGTCCGGATCGGGCGGGCTGGCATTTGCAGGGTACCGGCATCGACGACCATTTCGATCAGGTCATCTGGGCCACGTCGGCCAGCTCAGCCTCCCAGGTCATGCACCAGACCGCCACCGAAGCGGCAGGCCATGGGGGTGGCTCCTGGGCACAGGCACTCAAGGACTGGGCCGACACATGCAGCCGCCTGTCCTTCACGGCGATCACCACCGTCTACACCTGGTCACCGGGCCTGCGCCTGGACAGGCCCATGCTGGCGCTGCGTGACGCACCCGAGGCGCCAGCCCAGTTCGTGTTCGATCGTGGACAGCTCAGCCCGCAAGATCCGGCCATGCAGGGCGTGCTGGCCTTTGTTGTCAGCGCAAGCCAGGGCGACAGGGCCACGCTGGAGCACGCGGTGCTGCGACAGGCCCGCGACCAACTGGGTGCCAGTGACCTGCAGCCGATCCAGACTGTCGTCGAAAAGCGAGCCACCTTTGCCTGCACGCCCGGGCTCAGGCGCCCCGGGGCGCAGCTGGCGCCGGGTCTCCAGGCCGCCGGTGACTTCCTGGAAGGCCCCTACCCCGCCACCCTGGAGGCCGCCGTCCGGGCAGGTGTGACCGCCGGAGCACAGGTGCGGGCACGGGTCGACAGCAGCCGTGGCCAGTCGCTGCGACCTGTGTGATGATGGCGTGAAGCAGACAGAACCCCCTGTCGCCCCGACCGCACGATGCACCGACGCATGCCCTGCCAAGCCCTACAGCCCAACCAGCTTCGCCTGCACATCGACCCGGCGACCCTGCCCTTTGCCGACACCAGCGAGCTGCTGAACCTGCCGGTGCCCTGGATCGGCCAGCAACGCGCCGAACAGGCGGCCCGTTTCGGCCTGTCCATTGACCAGCCCGACTACCACCTGTTCGTGCTGGGCGAAGTCGGCAGCGGGCGCTCGTCCCTGCTGGCCCAGCTGGCGCATGAGTTGGCGGCCGCCCGGCCCGTTCCACCCGACCTGTGCTACCTGCACAACTTCGAATCGCCCGAGCGCCCGCGCGCCTTGCGCATGCCGCCCGGCCAGGGCCGGGAACTGCGCCAGCTGATGCAGCAGCTGTGCCGCACACTGGAGCGCGAGATCCCCCAGCGCCTGGACGGCGACGACTTCAAGGCCGAAAGCGAGCGCATCGAGGCCACCTACAAGAGCGAGGAGTCGCGCGCCTTCTCCGAGCTGGAGACCTATGCCGAGCAACGCCGCTTTCGCCTGTACCGAGAGGGCGGCCACCTGGTCTTCACCCTCGTCGGCGAGGACGGCAAGGCCATGACTGCCGACGAGGCCCGGGCCCTGCCCCGGGAGCAACGCGCCGGAATGGACCTGGCCGAGCAGGAGTTGCGCAGCGAGATCACCGGGTTCCTTGAAAAGACCCGCCCCATGGCGCGTGTGATGCAGGAGGCCCTCAATGCCCTGCGCCGCCAGATCATCAAGCCGCTGCTCGACCATGAAATGCAGGAAATCCGCAGCAGCTTGCGCAAGCAGATCAAGGACACGGTCAAGCTCAACCAGTACCTCGACCAGGTGCAACACGACGTGCTCGACCACCTGGAACTGTTCATGCCGCAGGAGGGCAGCGAACCCGACCGGCAACTCGCGCTGAACGAACTGCTGTCGCGCTACCAGGTCAACGTGACGGTGGACAACGCCAGCCGTGAAGGCGCACCCGTGCTGGTCGAGGACAACCCGGTGGTGCATGCGCTGTTCGGCAGCATCGACTACCAGGCCGAAGAAGACGTGCTCATGACGGATTTCTCGCGCGTGCGGGCCGGCAGCCTGCTGCGCGCCCACGGCGGCTACCTGCTGCTTCACCTGCGCGACCTGCTGGCCGACCCGCTGGCCTGGGAGAAGATGCGGCGCTTTCTGCGCAACGGCCGGATCGAGATCGAGGAACCCGGTGCGGCCCAGATGCCCATGCCGGCGGTGACCCTGCGCCCGCAGGCCGTCGACGTCGAGGTCAAGCTCATCCTCATCGGCACGCCCGAGCTGTACTACGCCCTGCAGGAGGAAGACCCCGAGTTCGCGCGGCATTTCCGGGTCAAGGTCGACTTTGCAGACAGCTTTCCGTCCGATGCCGAGTCGAGGCAGGCCACCGCCGTGTTTGTGGCACACACCTGTCGCAAGTTCGGCATTCCGCACTTTTCGGCAGCCGCGGTGGCGGCCCTGCTTGAAGACGCGCACCGCGAGGTGGACGACCAGACCCGGCAGAACGCCCAGTTCGCCCGCACCGAGGCCCTGGTGGTCGAGAGTGCCGCCATCTGTCGTGCCCGCCGCGACCGCCGCGTTGAGGCCGAACATGTGTCGGCGGCGCTCGAAGGCAGGCGCCTGCGGCACGACCAGCCGGCACAGCGCCTGCGCGAGGGCATCCTGCTCGGAGACCGGCTGATCAACCTGCAGGGCTCGCACGTGGGCCAGGTCAATGGCCTGACCCAGATTGACCTGGGCGACTGGCGCTTTGGCCTGCCGGTGCGCGTCAGTGCCCGCACCCATGCGGGACATGACGGCGTGGTGGCCATCGAACGCGAGGTGGCCATGTCGGGCCCGATCCACGACAAGGGTGTGCTGATCCTGCAGGGGCTGCTGGGCGCACTGTTCGCCCATGTGGCCCCGCTGGCACTGAACGCCTCCATTGTTTTCGAGCAGGAATACCAGGGCATCGAAGGTGATTCCGCCTCGTGCGCCGAGCTGCTGGCCTTGTTGTCCTCGTTGGCAGACACACCCTTGCTGCAGGGCATCGCGGTCACCGGTGCACTCAACCAGCACGGCGAGATCATGCCGGTGGGTGGCATCAATGAAAAAATCGAGGGTTGGTTCGAAGTCTGCGAGGCGGCCGGGCTCGACGGCTCTCATGGTGTGCTGATCCCGGCCCGCAACCTGCGCCACCTGATGCTCAGCCGCCGGGTGGTCGAGGCTGTCGGGCAAGGGCTGTTTCACGTGCATGCGGCCCACGAACTGGGCGAGGCGCTGTCCCTGCTCAGCGGCCAGCCTGCCGGCTGGTCGGCACCGCAACGGCTGGGCGTGGCCTTTGCACCCGACTCGGTGCTCGGCCGCGTGCAGCAGACCCTCAAGGAATACCGGCGCGCCTGCCGGCGCGCCGCTCGTCGCTGACCGAGGCCGGACTGCCGGACCACCGGTCGGCCTGGAACTTTTCCGGCAACCGGTCTTCCCACCTCGTTGAGACTGTTTCAACTCACGAGGAAAGGAAGCGCGAAGGATGATCCGCACATCCCCCAACCGCCGTTCAATGCTGGCCCTGTTCATAGGCGCCGCCTTGCTGGCCACCACCGCCCTGCCGACATGGGCGCAGAACATGGTCAGTGTCAGTGGCAACTCGGTCAACATGCGTTCAGGCCCGAGCACGCAGAACCCGGTCCTGTGGGAGCTCAAGCGCGGCTACCCCTTGCAAGTCATCCGCCGCCAGGGCAGCTGGGTCGAGGTGTCGGACTTCGAGAACGACAAGGGCTGGGTCGCCCGGTCGCTGGTCGGCAATTCGCCGCACCACGTGGTCAAGTCACGCACCGCCAACATCCGGCGCGGACCCGGCACCAACCACGCGGTGGTGGGCAAGGCCGACTACGGTGATGTGCTGCGCACCCGTGAGAAGCGGGCCGGCTGGGTGCGGGTCGAGCACACGGCCAATGGCACCAGCGGCTGGGTGTCGGCCAGCCTGCTCTGGGGCTGGTGACACCGCCGGTCGCCTGGCCTGCCAGGACAGGCGACCGGCAACCTCAGTGCGCCCCGGCGACGGGCGTCCGGACGCCGGCGCCCGATGTCCCATCGGCCGCATCGGGCGCGTGCGCTGGCACCATCGCCCCGATGATCTCGTCCATGCCCAGCACACCCAGGTGGCGCCCCCGGGCGTTGACGACATTGGCCTGCCTGCAGCCTTCGGCGTTGAGCAGGCGGGCGGCCTCCTCGATCACCATGCCGGCATCGACCGAGGGCCCCGGCACCGGGTCACCCGGATTCGCCAGCGTGCGGCAACGGATGACACGGCCGCGGTTCACATCGCGCACAAAGCTGGCGATGTAGTCGTCGGCCGGCCTGAGCACGATCTGCTGGCCGGTGCCCTGCTGCACCACCTCGCCATCGCGCAAAATGGCAATCCGGTCGCCCAGGCGCAAGGCCTCGTCCAGGTCATGGGTGATGAACACGATGGTCTTGCCGATCTCCTGCTGCAGGTCCAGCAGCACCGACTGCATGTCGCTGCGGATCAGTGGGTCCAAAGCCGAGAAGGCCTCGTCCATCAGCAGGATGGGGGCGTCGTTGGTCAGGGCCCGGGCCAGCCCCACCCGCTGCTGCATGCCGCCCGAGAGCTGGTTCGGGTAGTGGTCCTCATAGCCCTTGAGGCCGACACGCTCGATCCAGCGCACCGCCTGCTCCCGTCGCTGACGTACCGGCACCGCCTGCACCTGCAGGCCATACTGCACGTTCTCCAGCACGGTGAAGTGCGGGAACAACGCAAACTTCTGGAACACCATCGCCGTCTGGGCCCGACGGAACTGCAACAGCTCACGGTGGCCCATCTTCACCACGTCCACCTCCTGCCCGTTCACCGGCACCCGCACTTCGCCGGCGGTGGGATCGATCAGGCGGTTGATATGCCGAATCAACGTGCTCTTGCCTGAGCCCGACAAACCCATCACCACCTGGATGCCACCAGCCGGCATGTCGATGCTGATGTCTTTGAGGCCCAGCACATGTCCGTACTGGTCACGCAGCTCCTGCTTGCCCATGCCTTCCCGAACCCGCTCCAGCATGGCTTCGGGGCGCGGCCCGAACAGCTTGTACAGATGTCGGATGCGGATGCCTGCCGCAACATCATCAGCCATGGACCACCTCCAGGTGTTTCTGCAACCGCTTGCCATAGGCCTGTGAGACACGATCGAAGATGATGGCGATACCGACGATCGCCAACCCGTTGAACAGCCCCATGGTGAAGTACTGGTTGGTGATGGCGCGCAGCACCGGCTGGCCCAGACCCTGCACGCCGATCATCGATGCAATCACCACCATCGACAACGACAGCATGATGGTCTGGTTGATGCCACCCATGATGGTCGGCAGCGCCAGCGGTATCTGCACCTGACGCAGCTTCTGCCAGGCCGACGAGCCGAAGGCATCGGCCGCCTCCAGCAGGTCTTTGTCAACCAGCCGGATGCCCAGGTTGGTGAAGCGGATCACCGGCGGGATGGCATAGATCACCACCGCGATCAGCCCCGGTACCCGGCCGATGCCCAGCAGCATGACCACCGGAATCAGGTAGACAAAGCTCGGCATGGTCTGCATGACGTCCAGCACAGGGCTGACCACACGCTGCACCCGGTCGGAACGGCTCATACCGATGCCGATCGGCAGGCCCACTGCAATGGCAACCACCGTGCAGACGAAGATCATGGCGATGGTCTTCATGGTGTCGTCCCACATGCCGAACCAGCCGATCAGCAGCAGGGTCAGCACCGAGCCAATGACGATCTTCCACGAGCGGGTGGCCAGCCAGGCGATCAGTGCGATGACGGCGAGCACCAACGGCCAGGGGGACTGGGTCAGCAGCCGCTCGGAGACGATCAGGAAATCGCGCAAGGGCTCGAACACGCGCTCCAGCGTCTCGCCGTGGTCGCGCGTGAACTGACGGAATGCGCCATCCACGCTGCGGCGCAAGGCGCTGAGGTGATCGGCACCGAGCGCCGGGAATTCATCCAGCCAGGACATGCCGGCCCCGCGTCAGAGCGAGGCCTTGACCTTCTCGGCCACCTCGGCCGGGACCCAGGCCTGCCAGACCTCGGGCTGGGTACGCAGGAAGTGCAGCGCCCCGGTCTCGCCATCGGCCTGGTTGTCGCTCATCCACGCCAGCAGGGTGTTGACCGTGTCGTTGTTCCAGCCGCGGTTCTGCAGGTAGCCGATGGCCGGACCGCCGGCCTTCTGGAAGCGGTCGGTGATGACGGTGAACACCTCGGCGCGTGCCCAGTCGCTCCTGCCGGGATTGGCGCAGTCGCTCTGCGAGTTGCAACTCTCCCACGCCTCCTTGTCATGCGGCACACCCGGGTCGAGCCTGACCATGTCGTACTTGCCAAGAATGGAGGTGGGTGCCCAGTAATAGCCAAGCCAGCCCTCCTTGCGCTCGTAGGCCTTGGCAATCGAACCGTCCAGGCCGGCCGCCGAACCCGTGTCCAGCAGCACGAAGCCCTTGCTGGCGGCATCCCAGGCCTTGAAGGCATTGGCGGTGGTGATCTGGCAGTTCCAGCCCGACGGGCAGTTGTGCACCGCGCCCTTGGACTTGTCCTCGGCCGACGGGAACAGGTCCGGGCGGCCCAGCGCATCGTCGATGGTCTTGATGTCCGGGTTCGCATCCGCCAGGTATTTGGGAATCCACCAGCCCTCGACACCACCGTCCTGCAGTGAGCGAGCGGCGTAATGCAGGCGGCCTTCGTTGACAGCGGCATCCAGCGGCTGGCGCACGGCATTGACCCAGGCTTCAGGCGCGACATCGGGCTGGCCTCGTTCCATCATCGAGGTCAGCGTGGGCATGGTGTCACCGGGCACGATCTCGACTTCGCAGCCATAGCCCCGGCTGAGGATGACACGGTCGATCTGGGCCAGCACCTCGGCCGACTGCCAGTTCATGCTGGCGACCGACACCCGGCCACAGGCCTGTGAATCGGATTGCGGGCTGGCGGTCACCGGGGCGGTCGACTCTTGCTTGCCGCAGGCTGCCAGCAATGCGGCGAACGCCAGGGCAGACACGACGGTCAATGGGGTACGGGACATGGGATCTCCTCCGGATGGGCGTGATGGTTCGGGCACTGCCGACCACCGCGCGGTGTGAAGCACACACCCCAAGGCCTGGAGGGAAACGAACGCTGCTGCAAGTTGGGGAGGCACTTGCCCTGCTGCACAAGACAGCAACCCCGGTAGGACCAGCCGCTCAACCAACAGACGTTGGGTTGAACTGAGCTCTTTAATATAGAACTTTATCTAATTCTCACGCAAATGCTGCGGCTTTTCATATAACGACACGCCCATTCATGGTGCAGCCAGCTCCAGCACCGCCACCAGGGCCTGCAGATCGCTCAGCGTGACGTGGGGATGCCAACGCTCATGTGGCCAGTCGCGCGCGTCCCGGTTGATCCAGGCCGCCTGCATGCCGGCTTCCAGCGCACCCACCGCATCGAGGTGGACGTCGTCGCCGATGTGCAGCACCGCGTGGGCCGGCACGCCGGCGGCGTCGGCCGCGGCATGGAAGATGCGCGGATCCGGCTTGCCGACCCCGAACTCCCGGGCGCTGATGGCCGCACGAAAGTGCCCGGCAATGCCCACCCGTTGCAGGTCGGCATTGCCATTGGACAGGGCCACCACCGGATAGCGCGCGCTCAGCCAGGCCAGGGCCGGCAGCGCGTCGGCAAACAGTTCCACGCGTTGCCGCTCGGCGAAGAAAACCTCGAAGGCCGGCTCGGCCAGCATGGGGTCGTCACCGGCTTGCAGCAGCAGGGCACGGATCGACTCACGGCGCAAGGCACTCAGGTCATGCGCCAGATCGGGGCGCTCCCGGCCCATGCGTTCGCGGGTGGCCCGAAGGTTGCCCGACTGCTGGCAGAGCGTTGCCGTGGCGGGCGCGTGTTCGGCCAGCCAGGCCTGCATCACCACCTCGGCACGGGCAATGGTGGGCCAGATGGGCCAAAGCGTGTCGTCCAGGTCCAACGTGATGGCCCGCACGCGACGGGTGTCCAGCGTTGGGCCCGGCCGGACACGTGCCAGGGCTTGTTCAGATGGGGACTTCATGTGTGCGGGAGAATAGCGCATGCCATTCCAACCCGAACCGCCCTTTTCCCATGGCCAGGCTGCCCGCACGGCTGTTGTCCTGTGCAACCTGGGCACACCCGACGAAGCCACCGCACCGGCATTGCGCCGCTACCTGGCCGAGTTCCTCGGCGACGGCCGCGTGGTCGAGATCCCCAAAGCCATCTGGGCGCTGATCCTGCACGGCATCATCCTGCGCGTGCGGCCGGCCAAATCGGCCGCCAAGTACGCCAGCATCTGGACGCCCGAAGGCTCGCCGCTGAAAGTCTGGACCGAAAAGCAGGCCACCCTGCTGCGCGGCTACCTGGGCGAACGCGGTCACCAGGTCACGGTGCGCTACGCCATGCGCTACGGCAACCCGTCCATTCCGGCGGTCCTCGACGAACTCAAGGCGCAGGGCGTGACCCGCATCCTCATCCTGCCGGCCTACCCTCAGTACAGCGGCACCACCACCGCCAGCGTGTTCGACGCCGTGGCCTTGTGGGGTCTGAAGGCACGGCACCTGCCGGAACTGCGCTTCATCAACCGCTACCACGACGACACGGGCTACATCGAGGCGCTGGCCAAACGCATCCAGCACCACTGGCTGCACCACGGCCAGGGCGACCACCTGGTGATGAGCTTTCATGGTGTGCCCGAACGCACACTGATGCTGGGCGATCCCTACCACTGCGAATGCCACAAGACCGCGCGTCTGGTGGCCGAGCGCCTGGGCCTGGCCAAGGACCGCTACACCGTGACTTTCCAGTCGCGCTTTGGCAAAGCCAAGTGGCTCGAACCCTACACCGAGCCCACCCTGGTGGCCAAGGCGAAGGCCGGCCTCAAGAGCGTTGATGTGGTCTGCCCCGGCTTCACCAGCGACTGTCTTGAAACCCTGGAAGAAATCCGCATGGAAGCGCAGGAGGCCTTCACGCACGCGGGCGGCGAGGAGTTCCAGTACATCGACTGCCTCAACGACAGCCCGGACTGGATCCGTGCCATGGCCGACCTGGCCGAGCGCCACCTGCAGGGCTGGCCCACCCGGCAGGCGGACAACCCCATGGACCTGCAGGACAGCCGTGCGCGGGCGCTGGCCATGGGCGCCAAAGACTGAATCCTCAGTCCACCAGAAAGCGCTGCACCAACTCCAGCTGGTCCGGCACATTGAGGGCGGGCGCATGCCCGCAACCCGTGATCGTCACAACCTGCGCCCGCGGGCCGCGGTGGCGCATGTCCTCGGCCGTCTGCGCCAGCAGCAGATCGGAGTCTGCGCCACGCAGGCACAGCACCGGAACGTCGATGCGGTCGTACACCGGCCACAGATCGTAGTCCTGCGGATGCAGTGAAAACTGCTGCACCATGGCCGGGTCGTAGTGAGGCGTGACACGTCCGTCGGGCAGGCGGCGCATCGAGCTTTCGGTGAGCAGACGCCACTGCGCATCCGGCAGGTAGCCGTAGGGCTTGTAGACCGTGCGGAAGTACTGCTCCAGTTCGCTCACGGTGGCAAAGGCCGCCGGATTGCCGGCGTAGCTGCGGATGCGATCGACCGCCGGCCCGGCCAGCTGGGGGCCAATGTCGTTGAGCACCAGTCGCCCGATCCGGCCACGCAGCAGCCCGTCGGCGCACACCATGCCAATCGCTCCCCCCATGGATGTGCCGACCCATTGGACATGCGACAGACCCAGCTGGTCCAGCAGGGCACGGGCCAGCTTCGCATAGAAGTCCAGACAGTACTCCTGCTGCGGCACCGGACTCCACTGCGAAAGTCCGCGTCCGATGGTGTCCGGGCAGACCACCCGCCAGCCCCGGGCCGAGAGGTGTTCTGCCAGCGGGTCCATGTCGCGGCCCGTCCTGGCCAGTCCGTGCCAGGCGACAACGGTGCCCTGCCCGGTCGCGCCGGGTGCAGGCGCCCAGTCCATATAGTGGATCTCGCGGCCTTCGCAGTTCAGGTAGCAGGACTGGGGCGACATGGTGATGCCTTGCACGGTAGGTTGGAATCTTCGCTCAGTCGGGCACCGACACCGTGGCCTTGCCCACGCTGATGCGGTCGCCCGCAACAGGTTGTGCTTCGAAGGCCGGCAGGTGAGCGGGTGTGAGGGCCGGTGCCGCGCCGGGTGTGCCGCCACGCGGGACGGTGCGCACCACCTGACTGGGCGGAAGCGGGGCATTGCCGCTCAGATGCTCGTACATGGCGTCCAGCGCACGGTTCAGGTACACGTGCAGCGGCACGAAGCGGCTGTCATATCCCGGCAGGATGGTGGGCAGGCCGATGAAGGCGTCGAAGTGCTGGGCATTGGTCACCTCGATGTAGCGCAGCCGGCTCTTCTTGCCCTCGACACGGCTGTTGAGCGCGACGTAGGGGCGCGAGGTGTGGTTGACGGGCAGCAGCGCGTCATTGCGGCCGTGCACGATGATGGCGGGCTTGCCTTGCAGATTCCCGGTGTGTCGCGCCTCGTCCAGCCCGGCCTGGAGCCGGCGGGCCAGCGCGTCATTGCCGGTGACCAGGTTGCGCAAGCACTGTGCGCCGGCCAGATTCCAGTCGGGCACGCCCAGCGAGTTGAAGGACAGGAAGTCTCGCGCCGGTCCGAACAGCCCGTTGTTGTTGACCAGGTTGACACCACTGGACGGCGGCACGCCGTTGCCGACCGCGAACATGCCGGCCAGCGAAGCCGGCGCCAGCGTGGTGACGGCGCCGCTGGCCAAGGTGGCCGCGTAGCTGAAACCGCACAGGTTCTCGTTGACCCTGGCGCGGGCGTATGCGTTGGCAAAAGTGGTGGCCACGGCCGGCGCAATCTCAAATGCGGCGTGCGAGGGGTGCAGCAGCGACGCTTCGGCCTCCCATCCGTAGGCCAGCAGGCGGCCCAGCGCTTCCTCTGCCTGTTCACTGGTGGTGTCGGCGGTGAGCAGGCCTTGCGCCTTGAGGGCCGCGCAGCGGTTGGGCGCCACAGGGAATGCAGCGCTGCCAAACCCGGCGGCAAAGGCGGCTGCGTAGGGGCCGCTGGCCACCGAGGGCGCCAGCGATGCGCAGGCCTGGTAGAGGTTGGCGTAGGTGGTGAAGTCCACCAGCGGCTTGCCCACCACCGGCACCGTCACACCACCGCGCTGCACGGTCACACCCGGGTTGGCGGGCATTTCCACCGCGGGTTCGGACACAGCCACACCGTCGATCAGACCCTTCTTGTCCTGCTCGGCGGCGGCCAGCGCGGCCCCCCCGCCGTTGGACAGACTGGAAGCAATCACCAGCGTGTTCTTCGGCTTGAAGATCACGCGCTTGCGACCCCGCTGGTCGGTCTCACCCAACTGATCGTTGAGCACGTAGAAGGCCATCTCGATGGCCCTGAGGGTGCTCTGGCCCCAGTCCTTTTCCGGGTTCTGGCCCGAGTGCGCGTGCTTGAAGGCAAATCGGTTGGGTGTGGCGGCGTTGAAGGCAGCCAGCTCCTCGGCCGACAGACCGGCGTTGAAGGCGGCGGCCTGGCCCGCGATGCTGGCACTGGTGCGGGTACCGTCGATCAGAGGCACGGTGTCGTTCTGCAGGTCGTGCGGAGCGGCGCCAGTGCCCTTGTCGGTGTAGGCGACGGCGCAGCCGCGCTTGAGGCCCCATTCACCGGTGGAGATGCCGCCATAGATACCGCGCGAGCCCGAGGCAGTGGCAGTGATGATGCAGGGCCTGGCCGGGTTGAAGCTGTCTGGCACCTGGACCATGAGGCCCACATTGCGGCGGCCGCTGCCGTCGTCTGCAAAGGCGATGTACTCGTGGCCGGCGATCTTGCCTTCACCGGTGGTGATGGTGCCGTCGGCCTGCACATTGGGGCCGTAGAACACGCCGTAGCCGCCGGCGGCCGTCATGTCCACCAGGGCGCGGTAGTTGGTGTGGATGGCGGTGCGTCGCAACTCGACGGCGGTGGGCGACAGCGGATCGGCGTAGGCCGGTGGTAATGGCGAGGCCAGTCCGCTGGCACCCAGGCCGGCGGTGAGCAGGTCGTCGCTGACCCCGTCGAGCCAGACCGTGCGGACCTCGCCCAGCCATGCAGGCTTTCGCAGGGGTTCACCACCGCCCGCATGTCCTTTGCTGCCGTCAGCATCGACATCCTGTCCGCCACCACCACAGGCAGCCATGCCGGCGCCAGCCAGGGTGGCCAGAGCCACGCGGTAAAGACGCATTCGCCAGGTGCATTGCTTCATCGTTTGTCTCCTTGGTGGTTGGTGGTCAACGGAATCGACGCCAGGCACGCTCCCGCAGCCGGCCGACGATGCCGGTGGGAAAGTGGTAAACCGAGAGCACGAACAGCAGGCCGAGCCAGAGCAGCCAGCGGTCGGGGGTCAACAGTGCGGGCAGCAGCGGAATGCCGGCCGAGGCCTCGCCGGCCATGCGCAGCAGGTCCTGCAGGTAGCTCTGCGCCAACACAAACAGCACGCTGCCGATCACGGCGCCGTACATGGTGCCCATGCCACCGATCACGACGATGAGCAGGATGTCCAGCATGATCTCGAACGACAACGAGGTGTCCGGGCCGTTGTAGCGCAGCCAGAGCGCCAGCAGGCAACCGGCGAGGGTGGCAAAGCCGGCCGACAGCACATTCGACAGCGTCCGGTAGACCACGGTGCGGTAGCCAAGTGCTTCGGCCCGGAAGTCGTTCTCGCGGATCGCCTGCAACACCCGCCCGAAAGGCGAATTCACGATGCGCAGCAGCACCAGGAAGATCGCACAGACCACGGTGAACAGCAGGTAGTAGGTGAGGAAGCGGCCATTGAGGACCACCTCGCCCAGCGGCGTCTGCAATGGCTCTTCGCGCAGGCGGAAACCCGGCGACAGCCACTCGGGCACGCGAAAGGTCAGCCCGTCCTCGCCACCGGTGATGTCCGAAAGCTGCGAGGCCAGCGTGAGAAAGGCCGTGGCCACCGCCAGCGTGATCATGGCAAAGAAGATCGCCTTGACCCGCAACGAGAACAACCCGATCACCAGCGACAGCACCAGCGAGATCAGCAGGGCAGCGATCACCCCCACCACCAGCGCGCCCCAGCCCGGCGTCTCGGCCGCGTTCAGCGAGATGGCCACGCCATAGGCCCCGATGCCAAAGAACATGGTGTGGGCAAAGCTGACGATGCCGGTGTAGCCCAGCAGCAGGTCGAAGCTGGCCACCAGCGCGATGAAGATCAGCACCTTGGCCGCCACGTTCAGCGCCTTCACGCCCGGGAACAGGAAGGGTGCGAACGCCAGGCCAAGGAACAGGATGACCAGCAGGGCCGCCAGCCAGGGGCTGCGCGGCAGGTCTTTGGAAAGGAGTCTTGCCAGCATGGTGGATCCTCAACGGCTCGTGACAGGGTACACACCCTGCGGCCGCCACAACAGGATGGCCACCATCAGCGCGATGTTTGAGAACAGCGCCACCTTGGGCACCAGGAAACCGGTGTAGTTGGCCATCAGGCCCACCAGCAAGGCTCCGATCAGCGCACCGAGCGTCGAGCCCAGACCACCGATGATGATGACGATGAAGATCAGCACATTGACCTGATGGCCCATCTGCGGAATCACCGACTCCTGGTAGAGGCCCCACATGACACCGCCCAGCCCCGCCAGAGCGCTGCCCGCCACGAACACACCCACGAACAGTCTGCGGATGCGGTAGCCCAGGGACTCGACCATCTCGCGGTCCTGCACGCCGGCCCGGATCAGCAGGCCCACCTTGGTCCGGTTGAGTGTCCAGACCATGGCGGCGAACACCACCAGTCCCACACCGACCGCCAGCAGCCGGTACTTGGCCACAGCCGCATCGCCCAGCAGCACAGAGCCCCGCAGGGCTTCGGGCAGCGGCAGCGGGATCTGTTCCGGCCCCCAGAACACCTTGATCAGCTCTTCACCGATGATCATGCCGCCCATGGTGATCAGGATTTGCTTGAGGTGCATGCCATAGACCGGCCGGATGATCAGGCGCTCGAACGCCAGCCCAAGTGCGCCGGCCACCAGCATGGCCACCAGCATCGCGGGCAGCAGCGCCAGCAGGTTCATCCACAGGCTGTCGGCGGTGGTGTAGGTGCCCATGCTGGCCAGCACCGTGGTGGCCACGAAGGCGCCCAGCGCGATGAACACGCCATGGCCGAAGTTCAGCACGTCCATCAGGCCGAACACCAGCGTCAGGCCCGAGGCGATGATGAACACGATCATGCCCATGGCCAATCCGGCCACGGTCAGCGTCAGCCAGGTGGACGGACTGCCCACCGCCGGCAGCGCCGCCAGTGCCAGCACCGGCACCAGCGCCAGGGGCTTCCAGTCCATGTCTTTCAGCAAGGTCATACGGACTCCCACCGGGCTGCCCCAACGGAGGCCAGCCCCTCCTGGAGGGGCAGAGAACACACGAAGTGATAGGCGTGGGGTGTCATTGGTGCGCTCCGAGGGAAAGACCCAGCAGCTTGCTCTGCAGCGATTCGTCCGCCGCCAGCTCGGCCATGCTGCCGCTGTGCACCACACGCCCGTCGTCCATCACGGCCACGGTGTCGCCCAGCTGCCTGGCAAAGTTGAAGTTCTGCTCGACCAGCAGAATCGTGGTCTGCGCGGCCTTGAGCTCACGAAAGGCCGCGATCATGTTCTGGATGATGGCCGGCGCCAGACCCTTGCTGGGCTCGTCGATCAGCAACAGCTCGCGCGGCTCGACGATGGCGCGCGAGACGGCCAGCATCTGCTTCTGTCCGCCGCTGAGCTTGCCGGCCGGGTGGTTCCAGAACTTCTTCATCGCCGGGAACAGGCCGAAGATCCATTCCAGACGCTGGGTGTCGACGTCGTCGAGCGTACGCGCGCCGCGCGCGGCCAGCAGCATGTTCTCGCGCACCGACAGGTCGGAGAAGATGCCCATGCTCTCGGGCACGTAGGCCACGCCGCTGGTGGCGATCTCGGGCGTCTGGCGCGCGGTGATGTCCTGCCCCGCCAGCGTGATGCGGCCCTGGCTGGCGTGCCACAGGCCCATGATGGTGCGCAGCGTGGTGGTCTTGCCGGCGCCATTGCGGCCCAGCAGCATGGTGAGCTCGCCCTTGGGCACAACCAGATCCACACCATGCAGGATGTGGTACGCCCCGATGTGCGTGTGCACCTGTTCCAGTTTCAGCAGCACCTCACTCATGCGGCCTCCGTTTCTTCCGGGTTGATGCCGAGGTAGGCCTGCTGCACCACGGGCGAGGCAATCACGGTGGCCGGGTCACCATCGGCCACCAGTTCGCCGTTGTGCAGCACGATGATGCGGTCCGAGAGTTCGCGCACCACGTCCATCTTGTGTTCGACCAGCAGGATGGTCTTGGTGCGGTCGGCCTTGAGCTGGCGGATCAGGTTCAGGATCACCGGCACCTCGTCCACGCTCATGCCGGCGGTGGGTTCGTCGAACATGAAGACCTGCGGCTCCAGCGCCATCAGAATGCCCACTTCCAGCTTTCGCTGGTCGCCATGCGGCAGGCTGGACGCCAGCTGGTCCCCCTTGTCCGCCAGGGCCACCGCCTCCAGAACCTCGTCGGCCCGCACCAGCAGATCGCGACGGTCGCTCCAGATCTTCCAGAGGTTCAGCCCCGCGCCCGCTCGCGCCTGCACCGCCAGCCGAACGTTCTCGCGCACCGTGAGGTTGGGGAACAGGTTGGTCAGCTGGAACGCCCGGCCCAGCCCGGCCTGCGCCCGTGCAGGTGCGCCCTGCTGCGAGATGTCCACCCCGTTGAGCTTCACGCGTCCGGCCGTGGCCTTGATCTGGCCCGATATCAGGTTGAAGTAGGTGGTCTTGCCCGCGCCGTTGGGGCCGACGATGGCCGTGAGCGTGCCCGGCGCAAAAGCGCAGGACACAGCATTCACCGCCACGTGCCCGCCGAAGCGGACCGTGAGATCAGAGGTTTCGAGCATCAGGTTCCTCCACGCGCAGCGCAAATGCGCGAGCAGTTGCGGCCCATGCCGCAATCTTTCAGAAACGCCGCGGAACCGGCTATGCCGGGCCGCAGGCGTTGTCCCCCTGGGGGCAAGCCGCGAAGCGGCGCTGGGGGTTACCTCTTATTCCTGATCGGAACGTCCATCTCTTCGGGCTTGATTTCCCGCACCAGCTCGGGCACACCCCACGCAAACGCGGGGTCCACCTTGATCCGGAAGTGGTACATGCTCTGCATGGCCTGGTGGTCTTCCTTGCGGAAGGTCATCTTGCCCTTGGGCGTGTCGAAGCTCATGCCGGCCATGGTCTGGATCAGCTTCTCGGTGTTGGTGTCACCGCCGGTCTTCTTCAGCGCCGTGACCACCGCCATCGCTGCCGAGAAGCCGCCGGCAGTGAAGAAATCGGGCGGCGTCTTGAACTGGCGGTAATGCTCGGCCACCATGGCTTCGTTGACCGGGTTCTTCGGGATGCCGAAGTAGTAGTAAGTCGCCCCTTCCATGCCCGGGAAATTCTTGTAGTTGGCCATGGCCGGCAGGATGTTGCCACCGGTGGCGATCTCGATACCGTAACGCTTGAGGTCCAGATCAGCGATCTTGAACGGGTTGCCGGCACCAGCCCAGATGATGAACACCACCTTGCGGCCGGGCTGGTCCTTGAGCTTGTCGATCAGGCGCTGTGCCCCGGCGGTGAAGTCGGTGGTGTTGGTGGGCAGGTATTCCTCATGGACGATCTTGGCGGTCTTGACGGCGTCCTTGAAGGCCTTCACACCGTCGCGGCCGAAGGCGTAGTCCTGCGCCAGGGTGGCAATCACGGTTCCGGGCTTGTCCAGCGCCACGGCGTTGGAGATCGCATCCTGGCTGCTGTTGCGGCCGGTGCGGAAGATGTAGCGGTTCCACTTGTCACCGGTGATCGAGTCGGCCACCGCCGGCTCCACCAGCAGGATCTTGCGGTACTCTTCAGCCACCGGCAGCATGGCCAGTGCCACACCGGACCCGGTGGGGCCGATGGCGATGTCAGCGCGGTCGTCCGCGTAGGCAGCCGCCAGTTGCGCCTTGCCCACATCCGGCTTGAACTGGCTGTCCTTCTCGATCACGACCAGTTTCTTGCCGTTGATCTCCATGGTGCCGTTGGTGGCGTAGCTCAGGCCCATCATCAGACCGGTGTGGGTCTGTTTGGCGTAGGCCTCCAGCGGACCGGTCTTGTCGTAGACGTGGGCAATGCGGATCTCGCCTGAACGGGACTGGGCAAATGCCAGGGAAGCGGTACAGGCCAGGGCCAGCACCGCCAGGCGGCGCGTCGTGAACATCATGTCTTGTCTCCTTGGGGCGTGTGGGCAGGTGCGGTGCACCCAAACTCCCTCAGCAGACTTCATGCCACCCGACCAAACCTTTGATCTACAAAGACTTTCTGGAGGGCACCGGAAAAAATGTCCAAGTTTCAGACAACATTTTCCCGACAGATCGTCTGTTAATCAGACAGCTGTCTGATCTTCAGACAGGATGCCCCAGGCTTCGAGACGGTCATAGAGCCGGGCCCGGGACATGCCCAGCAGCCGTGCCGCTGCTGACCGGTTGCCACCGGTCTCACGCAAGGCCTGGGCCACCGCCCGGCGTTCCAGTGCATCGACCTGCTCGGCCAGTGGTCGCACCCCTCCGCCCTGCGCGACGACCCCATGTGGGTCCACCGGCGCACTGTCTTCGTTCACCGGCAGCGCGGGCAATCCGGCGTCGGTCAGCACCCGCGCCACATCCTCGGCCTCGATCGACGGACTGTCGCAGCGCAAGGCCAGCTGCTCCAGCACATTGCGCAACTCGCGTATGTTGCCGCGCCAGACCTGGGCCGCCAGCAGCGCCTGCGCCGGGGCGGAAAATTCCAGCTGAGGTCCGCCGTTGCGCGCCGCCATGTCTTCGCACAGTGACTCCACCAGCATCGGAATGTCACCGCGACGCTCGCGAAGAGGTGGCACCCGTATCGGCAGCACATTCAGCCTGTAGTACAGGTCTTCCCGGAAACGCCCCTGCTGCACCAGCTGGGCCAGATCACGCGAGGTGGCAGCCACCACCCGCACGTCAAACCGGATCAGCCGGTTGGAGCCCAGCGGCTCCACCTCGCCCTCCTGCAAGGCACGCAACAGCTTGACCTGCACCGACATCGGCATATCACCCAGTTCGTCGAGAAACAGGGTGCCGCCGTCGGCCAGGCGGAACTTGCCGTCGCGCCCCTTGCGGTCGGCTCCGGTGTAGGCACCAGGCGCCACACCGAAGAACTCGGCCTCCAGCAGCGCGTCCGGCACGGCCGCCATGTTCACACTGACAAACGGTCGCCCGGCGCGGGGCGAGGCGGCATGAATGGCATGCGCCAGCAACTCCTTGCCGGTGCCGGTCTCGCCCAGCAGAAGAACAGGACTGGCGGACTGGGCGGCGCGGCGTGCCTGGCGTTTGACTTCCTGCACACCCGGGCTGCTGCCCACAAAGCTGGCGAATGTGTACTTGGTGCGACGCTGGCTGGCCAGCTCACGGCGCGCCTCGCTCAGGTCCTGTTCGAGCCGGGCGAACTTGGTGATCAGCGGCTGCAAGGTCGTCTCGGGGTGATCGAACAGCACGATGCCCAGCACACCCATCACCGTCCCGTCCTCGTCACGCAACGGGATGCGGCTGACCACAAAGGTGCCGGCCCGGTTGGTCAGCAGGTCGATCAGGATCGGCTTGCCGGTGGCCAGCACCTGGTGCATCTGGGTGTTCTGCACCACGCTGGAGACCGGGTGTCCAACGAAGTCCTCTTCACGCTCAAAGCCCAGCGCCGGCAAAAAGCGCCGGTACTGGTCATTGATCCAGACCACACGCGCTTGGCGGTCCACCAGCATCATGCCCTCGCTGGCGGTGGCAAACAGATCGAACATCGAGCGGGCAGCCAACTCGAGAATGCTTTGCGCGTCGCGCGGCAATCGGTCGTCACGGGTCATGACGATCATCCTACCCGCTGTCGCATCATGACAGCAACGGTCCCGCCGGCACGGCCGCGGCCATGCCGGTCGGGGACCGCGCGTCAGAAGCGGTGGCGAATGCCGAACTGGATGCCGTTGGAGCTGCTGCCCCTGACCGGGCTGTTGAAGCCCAGCGCGGCATCGTCGCCATTGGACACAGCGGTCAGGTGGCCATAGATCGCCGTGCGCTTGGACAGGTTGTGGCTGGCCTGCAGGGTCACGATGGTCGCATCGTCGTCGGCAGCCACAGCCGACCCTGTCACATTGCGCGCCTGTGCCAGACCGACCGACACGGTGGTCTCGCCGAACTTGCGTGCCGCGCTGACCCCGAACACGGACAGATCCTCCGCACCCTTGTCTTCCTTGTCGAAGTAGGCCGACAGCTTGACCACCCCGAAGTCATAGGCACCCACCAGCAGGACCGCATTGATGGGCTGACGGCCGGGCTCGGTGCCGTTGCCATCGAGCACGCGCATCAGGCCCACACCCGCCGTCAGCGGTCCGTTCGAATGCAGGGCGTGCAGGCTGAACTGCTTGCCGAAGTCCTTGCTCGGATCACCCGAAGCGCGGTTCTCGCCCTGGCTGTACTGCACCTGCATGGACGTACCGCCAAAGCTTGGCGAGAGGTAGGTCAGCGCGTTGTTGACACGGTTGTAGTCACCGTTGCCAATGATCGGCACGACGCTGAGCACGTCATAGACCTTGGTGCCGATGACACTGGCGACATCGTCCATGGGCGAATACTGACGCCCCAGCCGGATGGCGCCGAAATCGCCGGCCAGACCCACGTAGGATTGCCTGCCGAAGGCCCGCCCCCCCTGCCCCAGCTCACCGGTGGTGATGTTCAGCCCGGCCTCGAACTGGAACACCGCCTTGAGCCCGCCACCCAGATCCTCACTGCCACGCAACCCCCAGCGGGAGCCTTGTTGCTGGCCCGACACCATTCGGGTGGTGGAGGTGGCACCCTTGACCCGCTCGACAGCGGCATCGGCCACGCCGTAGAGCGTGACGGAAGATTGGGCATTCACGGCACCGGCTGCAACAGCCAGCGCCGACAGGACGAGATACGACTTCATTGAGGTCTCCGGTTGATCAGGATGTGAGCGCCGCCGGACCGGGGCCGGGCCTGCAGCGCGTTGATGCGACGGCCAGGACACACCTGTTGCCCGACCCGCGCGGCTGATCGTCGCGAGCGCGCCTGTCAATCGGCTGTCCGGAGCACAAGGGGAAACCCTGCATTGGTACGAATGGTCCGCCAGTGCTTCCTCGCGCAGCACCCGTGGCAGCCCCGATAGGCCCCATGCCGGCCCGGCGCCATAATGTCCGCACACGTCCGACCCGGTATCCGTAGAACAGTCAGGTCAGAGAGCCGAAACCACACAACCCCATGCCCTCCCGCCACGAACTGCCGCCCGGCGACCCGTCCCACCGTGTTCGTCTCGACAAATGGATGTGGGCTGCCCGCTTCTACAAGACCCGCGCCCTGAGCAGCGATGAAATCGATCTGGGACGCGTGCGGGTCAATGGGCTGCGTGCCAAGCCCGGTCGCGAGGTTCACGTCGGTGATCTGGTCGAGTGGCGTTCGGGGCCGGTCGAGCGCACGGTGAAGGTCAGGGTCCTGTCTGACATTCGGGGGCCGGCCAAGGTCGCCTGCACGCTGTACGAGGAAACACCCGAATCGGTGGCCCGCCGGGCTGCACTGGCCGACCGCCAGCGCCTGGCCCCCGAACCGGCATTGAGCCTGCAACAGGGCCGCCCCACCAAACGCGACCGCCGCAGCATGCAGGGCCTCAGGGATCAGGCCGCGTCAGGTCCGTCGTGGAACGACCGCTGGAGCGCGTCGATGGACGACCGATGACCACTTGCCAGCCCATCCACCACGCCCACCTGACCCGCCAGCAGTTCCTGCGGAGGGCATTCGGCGGCCTCCTGGCAGGGCTGCCGTGCACATGGTCAATGGGCAACACACCCCCTCCAGGCTACCGGATTCTCATCCCCGCCAATCCGGGTGGAGGCTGGGACCTGACAGGTCGTGCACTGGGTCAGGCGCTGATCGACTGTGGTGAAGCCAGCGCAGTGGTCTACGAAAACCGTGGCGGGGCTGCCGGAAACATCGGTCTGGCCCAGTTTGCCGGCAGTGCCCGACATGAACCCCACGCCCTGATGGTGATGGGCTCGGTGATGCTCGGTGGCATCATCACCGGCAAGCCCCCCGTGGGCCTGGACCGGGTGCGCCCCGTCGCACGCCTGACCAACGAGTTCAATGTCTTCGTGCTGCCCCTGCGGTCACCCTACGCCGGCATGCACGAGCTGCTGGAGCAGTTCCGCAAGGATCCCGCGAGCATCAAGTGGGGCGGCGGCTCTCGAGGATCGACCGAACACATTGCCGTGCACAAGATCGCACGCGCGCTGGGGGTCGCCCCGTCCCGGATCAACTATGTTCCCTTCCGCGGCGGCGGCGAAGCGGCGGCGGCCATCATGGCCGGCTATGTGACGGTGGGTGGCAGCGGCCTGAGCGAATTCCTGCCTTACATCTCGTCCGGAAAGATGCGTGCGGTGGCCGTGACCTCGGCCGATCGTGCCGAAGGCAGTGATGTGCCCACGCTGCGGGAGCTGGGACTGGACGTGGTCATCGGCAACTGGCGGGGTGTCTGCGCGGCAGGCGGCCTGACCGACAACCAGTACGAACACCTGGCCCGTGCATTGGAACGGGCCATGGCGTCAGAGTCTTGGCGAAGCGCCCTGGAGCGCAACCAGTGGTCACCGGCACCCATGGTCGGCCTTCCATTCGAGAACTTCGTCAAGGACGAGTTTGACCGGATGCGTCAGGTGCTGACACGTGCCGGCCTGAACTGATACCTCACCGGATCGGCAGCCAGACGCACACCTCCACGCCGCTGTTGCCGCTGCGGCTGCCGATGTCCAGTCGCCCGCCCAGCGCCTCGACAATGTGGTGGCAGATGGACAGGCCCAGACCCACACTCTGCTGACCTGACATCGAGGCAAAGGGCCGGAACAGCTGCGCCTTTCGCTCCGGACCGATGCACACGCCCTGGTTGCTCACCTTCAGCAGCGCCTCGCCCTGCGGGGTGCGCTCGACAGAGACCTCAAGCGCCCCCCCTGGTGGTGTGTGCTTGATGGCGTTGTGCAGCAGGTTGCGCACCAGTTCGTTGAGCATCCACTCGTGCGCCAGCACCGTCAGCGCCTGAGTCTCTATGGAAAACTCGATCTGTCGATCGGCCATCAGCGGCGCCAGGTCCAGAGCCACCTCCCGCACCCTTTCATCCAGCCGGTTCGGGTCGGCCTGCGCCTGGTGCCGAAGCTGCTCCACCTTGGCTAGGGCCAGCATCTGGTTGGCCATGCGCGTGGCGCGGTCCACCGTGTGCTCGATGTCCTGCAGTGCCTCCATCGGCGGCTGGTCGCCCCGGCGTGCCGACTGCACCTGCGCCTTGAGCACGGCCAGGGGGGTGCGCAACTGGTGCGAGGTGTCGCGCACAAAACGGCGCTGGTGCTCCAGCAGATGGGACAGCCGGACCATCAGGTGATTGGTGGCCCTGACCAGAGGAACCAGTTCATGCGGTACACCATCCGGCGAAATCGGCGTCAGGTCGTTCTCGGGTCGCCGACCGACTTCCTCTGACAGGGTTCGCACCGGGCGGGTGGACCGCTGTACACCCCAGACCACCACCACGGCAATCACCAGCACCAGCAGCCCCTGGCGCCACAGCGTGTCCACCAGCACCTGCGTGGCCATGGCTTCACGCAGCTCCAGGGTTTCGGCCACCTGGATCAGGGCAAGGCCCTGCCCCTGAGTGCTGGCGACCGGCTGCACGAGCGCCGCCACGCGCACCGGCTGGTCACGGTAGCGGTCGTCGTAGAAGTCCACCAGGGCCGCATAGGCCGCCTGTTGGGGCAGCTCGCCGCGCCAGGCAGGCAGGTCTTCGTAGCCGGACACCATGGCGCCATCCAGCGAGGAGACCTTGTAGTACATGCGACTCTGGTTGTCCGCCTCGAACGCCTCCAGCGCGGCGTAAGGCACCCGCGCGGTGATGCGGGCCGAGCCCTCCGTGCCCTGCACATCGAGCTGCTCACTGATGGTCTTGGCCGATGCCAGCAGCGTCCGGTCATAGGCGGTGTTGGCGGCCTGCAGGGTTTCCTGGTACAGGCTGAAGGTGTTCAGCCCCACCAGCATCAGCACCGGCAGCAGGATGCTCAGCAGCAGCCGCCGGCGCATGGACGCCGACGGTTTCCCGGGAGTCCCCTGCTGCAAGCCGGGTTCCACCGCTGGCCCTTCAGGTTGCCGCACGAAGCAGATAACCCAGGCCGCGCAGCGTCACCAGCTGCACTCCCGTCCCGGTCAGACGCTTGCGCAACCGGTAGGCCACCACCTCGATGGCCTCGTACTGCACGTCCTGTGCGCCGGGGAACACCAGCTCGAACAGCTTCTCCTTGGCCATCGCACGTCCCGGCCGTGCCATCAGGGCTTGCAATAGGGCCAGTTCACGCGGCGGCATGTCCAGCACCACGTCGCCATGGTAGGCCGCGCCACTGTCCGGATCGACCCGGATGTCGGCCAGCACGCCTGCCACCGCTTCGCCGCTGCCCTGAACCGGCACACCCGCCCGGCGGCACAGCGCCTTAAGACGGGCCTCGAGTTCATCCAGATCGAAGGGCTTGGCCAGGTAGTCGTCGGCACCCGTGTTCAGCCCGATGATCCGGTCGCCGACAGTCCCTCGCGCCGTCAGGATCAGTACCGGTGTTTTCCATCCACGGGTTCTTGCGGTGGACAGGATCTGCAAGCCGTCCACGTGCGGCAAGGTCAGGTCCAGCGCCACCACATCGGGCTGCGACGTCTCCCAATTGTTCAAGGCCTGAGAACCGTCGGCACAGCTGTGGACGGTCCATCCCCGGCGGCCCAGTGTGCGCGCCAGCGTGGACTGCAGCGACGCATCGTCTTCGATCAGTAGCAGCTTCATGGCAGAGATCAGGGTAAGCCCGTAGAGCCGGACAGCCGATTGACAGTTTGCTTCACGACCATACGAACCGCGCATGGACGACATGCCATTACATGGCCGGGAACTGGCATTTTGCTGTCAAACCCGGGTTATCAGCACAGCGCCGCGCAGCGGCAACGATCGGAGACGACGATGAAGCGACTGACATCCCTGGCCCGCTGGGCCGCTCCCCTGGCCCTGGCTGCGGCAGCCGCATCCACACCCGTTCACGCTTTCCAGCCTGGCAACACCGAGTGCATCGCACCGGCCGGCGCCGGTGGCGGCTGGGACATGACCTGCCGCCTGGTGGGCAAAACACTGCAGGACCTCAAGCTGATTCCCGGCTCGATGCAAGTGACCAACAAGCCCGGCGGCGGCGGCGGCGCAGCCTATGCCGAGGTGGTGGCCAAGCGCAGCACCGAGAACAACCTCATCATCGCGGCCTCCACGGCCACGGCGTCCCGCCTGGGTCAGAACGCCTACCCTGGCAATACGATGGACCAGGTCCGATGGGTCGCTGCGGTCGGCGCCGACTACGGCATGGTGGCCGTGGCCGCCGACTCACCCATCAAGACGTTGCCCGAACTGATGGCCAAGGTGAAGGCCGATCCCTCCTCGGTCGCGTTCGCTGGCGGTTCCGCTGTGGGTGGCTGGGACCACCTCAAGGTGCTGATGGCCGCCAAGAAATCGGGCATCACCAACCTGCGCGGTATCAAGTACGTGGCATTCGATGGTGGCGGCGAAGCCGTGACACAGCTGCTGGCCGGCAAGGTCCAGGCCTTCACTGGTGACATTTCCGAAGCCAAGGGTTTTGTCGACGCCGGCAAGATCAAGGTCCTGGCCGTGCTCGCTCCCGAACGCCTGAGCGGTGAGTTCAACAAGTTCCCCACCGCCAAGGAGCAGGGCCTGGACGCCATCGGCGCCAACTGGCGCGGTTTCTATGCCCCGGGCAAGATGAACGACGACGCCTACAACTTCTGGGTCAAGAGCCTGGGCACCGTGTACGACTCGAAGGAGTGGAAGGACATCATGACCAACCAGGGCATGGCACCACTGAGCCTGCGCGGCGAGGCGTTCCAGAACTACGTGCGTGACTCGGTCAACGAGATCCAGGCGCTCTCGCGCGAGATCGGCATCATCAAGTAAGCCATGTTGCCTCCTGCCCGCCCCCTTGAGGGCGGGCCCTGCATTCCCCTTGTTCACGGGAGATCGCCATGAGCGACCGAATTTTTGGCGGCATCGTCCTGACGGTGGCGTTCCTGATGATGTGGGCCACCACACTCATCGAAGAAAGTTTCATTCAGGACCCGCTGGGTCCCAAGGCCTTCCCGCTGGTGATAGCGGCGGTCATGGCACTGGCTGCGGTTGTCATCATCATCAAGCCCGATGCCAATCCCGAATGGCCCGACCTCCGGAAGATGATCGAGCTGGTCGCCACCGTCGGCATGCTGGTGGCCTACGCGCAGCTGCTTCCCGTCGTCGGCTTCGTGGTCGCCACCATGTTCGTCACCGCCTTCCTGTGCTGGCGTCTGGGTGCCAGCACGCGTCAGAGCATACAAGGCGGCGTGCTGATCGCACTGGGCGTGTACGGCCTGTTCCAGCATGTACTGGGCCTGAACCTCGCTCGTGGCCCCTGGGGCTTCTGAGACCCTTCAAAGGAAACCCATCATGGATACCTTGCAAGCCCTGGCCGGCGGCTTTGCCGTCGCTCTGACCTGGGAAAACCTGCTGCTGGCCCTCGTCGGCTGTTTCCTGGGCACCCTGATCGGTGCCCTGCCTGGCCTCGGTCCCTCAAACGGCGTGGCGATCCTCATTCCCGTGGTCTTCAGCATGGGACTGGCAGCCACCCCCGCGCTGATCCTGCTCGTCAGCGTTTACTACGGCGCGATGTACGGTGGCAGGATCTCTTCCATCCTGCTCAACATACCGGGTGACGAACCGGCCATGATGACCTGTCTGGATGGCTACCCGATGGCCCGTCAGGGCAAGGCCGGAGAAGCCCTGTCCATCTCGGGCATCGCCTCCTTCGTGGGCGCCTTCGTGGCCACCTGGGGCCTGGTCTTCCTGGCACCTCAGCTGGTGAACGTGGCCCTGCTGTTCGGTCCCGCCGAGTACTTTGCCATGTTCGTGCTGGCCTTTGCGACATTGGGCGGCATCACCAGCTCCAACCAGGCCAAGGCAGCCTTCGCAGCAACCCTGGGCCTGGCCCTGGCCTTCGTCGGCGTCGATGGTCAGACCGGTGTGCCCCGCTTCACCTTTGGCAACGTGCACTTCTACGACGGCATCGACTTCCTGCTGCCCATCGTCGGCATGTTCGCCCTGTCCGAGGTTCTGGTGTTCATCGAAGAGCGAGGCAAGGCCCACAGCCACACAACCGCGCCGGTGACCGAGATCGGCAAGGTGTTGCCGCCGATGTCCATGGTCAAGCAGACGGCTCCGTCCATGGCGCGTGGCTCGATCCTCGGCTTCATCGCCGGCGTGCTGCCCGGTGCCGGTGCCTCGCTGGGCTCCTTCATGGCCTATTCGCTGGACAAGAAGGCGGTGGGCAAAAAGGGCTACTTCGGCAAGGGCGATCCGCGCGGCGTCGCCGCCCCCGAGGCCGGCAACAACGCGGCAGCAGGCGGCGCCCTGGTGCCGATGCTGGCACTCGGTGTGCCCGGCTCGGGCACCACGGCGGTGTTGCTGGCCATGCTGATGGCGCTGAACATCACGCCGGGTCCCCTCCTGTTCACCAACAGTCCAGACCTCGTCTGGGGCCTGATCGCCGCCCTCTTCATCGGCAACATCATGCTGCTGGCACTCAACGTCCCGATGGTGGGACTCTTCAGCCGCGTGCTGCGCATCCCGTCCTACTACCTGATGCCTGCCGTGGCGATGATCTCCTTCATCGGCATCTACGCGCTGACGAACTCGACCTTCGACCTGATGGTGATGATCGCCTTTGGTGTGCTTGGCTGGGTATTCCGCAAGCTCAACATCCCGATGGTGCCGGTCATCCTGGGCGTGCTCCTGGGCGAACTCATGGAGAAAAACCTGCGGCGTGCCCTCACCATCTCCGATGGCGACCTGTCCATCCTCTACGGCTCACCCCTGGCGCTGAGTCTGCTGATCCTTGCCGTGGTTGGCTTCGTCCTGCCGATGTTTGTCGGCAAGTTCCTGCGGCCCAAGCGCGCGCTGGAAGAAGCCCACGGAGACGGCACCACCGATTGAGAATCTCATCGTTGAAAGTTCAGGCCCGCATGTTCGGGCCTTTTTTTTTCACCGCCGCCGCAGGCCCAGCCACATCACCGTCCCCACCACGATCAGGCCGCCCGCCACCTGCATCGGGGCGATGGTCTGGTTCAGCAGCAGCCAGGCCAGCACCAGTGCAAAAATCGGCTCCACATTCATGATGGCCGAATTGCCGACCACGCCCAGTCGGGGCAGCACGGTGAACATGATGGTGAAGGCCGTGCCGTACAGCACCGTCAGACCGGCCAGTCCCCACCACCCCACCGGAGAACGCGGGAGTGACGGACCACCCTGCGCCAGCACCACCACCAGCGCCACCACCGCCACGATGCCCATGGTGCTGGCCGTGCGCAGCCGTCCGTCAAGCCCCGCGGTGCCGTGCTGCGTGAGCACCAGCGCACAGCCGAAGGTGGCGGCCGCGGCCGTCGCAAACAGCACCCCGGCACCGATGCTGCCCCAGTGTCCCGCGGCGCCCAGCCCCGAGGCGGCACCCGACACATCCAGCGCCAGCGCAAGGCCGAGCAGGATCAAGGGCATCGCTCGCAGCACCTGCGGCTCGGGTCGCTCACCATAGAGCACCCGAGCCCACAAGGCTGTCCACAACGGATAGGCGTTGAAGGCCAGAAGCGCCAGAGCGACCGGCAGCCGCGCCACCGCGGCATACAGGCACAGGCTCTGCACCGAGATCAGAACACCCACCAGCATCAACGGTTGACGTTGGCCAGCCGGCACCGACAGCCCGACGCCGGAAACGCGCAGGATGAGCAGCACCACCAGCGCGGTCACCCCGCTGCGAAACAGCACCGCGGTGGCCACCGACACCCCGCTGTCGAACGCGAACCGCGCCGCCACGTGGTTGGCACCCATCATCAGGGCAATCAGCAGCAGCGTGGCAAAGGCCACGCCGGTCAGGGATCGGTTGGGACTTGACATGGTCTGGAATGTACAGATGTCCGGTGCGGCAACAGGCCGCGAACCGGACAAGTAAAAAAAGCCGCCCACCTTGGCAGGTGGGCGGCTTTCAGTCTGGCGGAGCGAGAGGGATTCGAACCCTCGATGAGGCTCTACACCCCATACTCCCTTAGCAGGGGAGCACCTTCGGCCACTCGGTCATCGCTCCGGAACGGCGTATTATGCCTCAAACCATGCCCGCCCTCACAGGGCAGGCAGCCGATCAGCGCGAGATGGTGTCGGCGGTCTGATCGAGGTCGAACTCACGGTGCAGGGCGCGCACGGCCAGCTCCATGTACTTCTCGTCGATCACGACCGAGGTCTTGATTTCCGAGGTGGAGATCATCTGGATGTTGATGCCCTCTTCGCTCAGGCACTTGAACATGCGGCTGGCCACACCGACGTGGCTGCGCATGCCGATGCCGACGATCGACACCTTGCAGATTCGGTTGTCACCCACCACGTCGGCCGCACCCAGGGCCGGCACCACCTGGCCCTTGAGCAGATCCAGCGTCTTCTGGAAATCGTTGCGGTGAACGGTGAAGGAGAAGTCGGTCTTCCCGTCCTTGGACAGGTTCTGGATGATCACATCCACCTCAACATTGGCCTCGGCCACGGCGCCCAGGATCTGGTAGGCAATACCCGGCTTGTCGGGGACACCCAGCACGGACACCTTCGCTTCATCGCGGTTGAAGGCAATGCCGGAAACGACGGCTTTTTCCATATCTTCGTCTTCCTCAAAAGTGATCAGGGTGCCGGAAGCGGCTTCCTCGTTCAGGTCGATGTCCCATGGGGTGAAGCTGGAGAGCACACGCAGCGGAACACGGTACTTGCCGGCGAACTCCACCGAGCGGATCTGCAGCACCTTGGAACCCATGCTGGCCATTTCCAGCATTTCCTCGAAGCTCACCCGCTCCAGACGCCGCGCTTCGGGCACCACCCGAGGGTCGGTCGTGTAGACGCCGTCGACATCGGTGTAGATCAGGCACTCGTCTGCCTTCAGGGCAGCAGCCACGGCCACGGCCGAGGTATCCGAGCCACCACGGCCCAGCGTCGTGATGTTGCCGCCATCGTCGATACCCTGAAAGCCGGTGATGATCACCACCTTGCCGGCCTCCAGATCGGCCCGCACGCGGGCGTCGTCGATCGACTCGATTCGTGCCTTGGTATAGGCGTCGTTGGTGCGGATGGGCACTTGCCAGCCGGCGTAGCTGACCGCTTCGAGGCCCTCGGCCTGCAGGGCAATGGCCAGCAGGGCCGAAGAGGCCTGCTCGCCGGTTGCAGCCAGCATGTCGAGTTCGCGGCCATAGGCCGTGCCGGGCTTTGCGGGTGCCAGTTCCTTGGCCAGACCGAGCAGGCGGTTGGTCTCGCCGCTCATGGCACTGGGCACCACCACCATCTGGCGGCCGGCCCTGTGCCATTTGGCCACACGCCGGGCCACGTTGCGGATGCGCTCGGTCGACCCCATCGAGGTGCCGCCATACTTGTGAACTATCAGAGCCATGGGGATGCCGGGATAAGTTGGACAACGATTCCCACAGGCCGCATGGCCTGCGACTGCCTCTTCGTGTGCCCTGGCCACGGGTAGGTCGCCAGTTTGCGGCATCACCTGCCGGGATGACCGCCACTCGATTGCCAGGGACCGCAGGGTCCGGGTCCTGGCTCAGGCAAAGCCCTAGATTATACCGGCGGGGTCCAGCGCAAGGTCTCACCGGCCCGCTCGACCCAGCCATCAGCCACCTTGAGATGGATCTGATGTCCGCGGGTGCGGCAACGGTCCAGCAGATTCAGCAAGGTCTCCAGCTGCGCCGTGCTCGGACCCCGCCCCGCCTCGGACTTGATCCAGCTGCGCAGGGCATTGGCCTGGCGCTCCCGGCTGAGCGACTGCAGGCCGGCAATCGACGGCGGCACGCCGGTGTGCTTCAGGTCGATGCACGCCAGCTCATCCATCAACACCTGGGCCTGCGCCACATGGCGGGCAGTTCGGGCCAACGTGTCGCGGAACGCAGGGAAGCAACGCTCCCAGGCGGGCATCAGCACGTGCCGGATCCGGTTTCGGGCCAAGCGCAGGTCCTGGTTGCTCGGATCTTCAACAAACGGCACAGCCTGCTCTCTCAGCCAATGCCTGAGCGCGCTGCCTTCAAGCGCCAGAAACGGCCTGCCAAAGTGCATGCCATGGCGCTCGAAGCCGGGTGCCATGGCCGCCAGTCCGGGCAGGCCGGCGCCCCGACCCAGCGCCAGCATCAGGGTTTCAGCCTGATCGTCCGACTGGTGCCCGAGGAGCACCGCACAGGCGCCGGCCCGCCGGGCCATCGTGGCCAAAGCCTGATAACGGGCACCTCGAGCCACGTCCTCCGGACTCTGGCCGGGCCCCACCCGCACCTGCAGGTGCTCGACCCGGATAGGCACGCCCAGGGTGCGCGCCAGCTCCGCGGCCTGTCGCTCGAATCCAATGGCGGCAGCCTGCATGCCGTGGTTGACGTGCAAGGCCAGCACCCGGCCGGGCCACAGACGGTGAGCCGACAGCAGCAACGCGGTCGAATCAGCCCCTGCGCTCAATGCAACGGCCACCGGCGCGGACGGGGTCGGGCTGACGCCACTGCGCCCCACCCAGACCTGGAGGGCCGAGGCGCAGGCCAGGCCAACGTCCGGCGACCGCGCCTCAGCGCTTGTCGCGGTTGTCGGCCTTGGTGTCGGTGAAACGCCCGTAGCTGTTGAGTCGGGCATGTCGGCGTTCCAGCAGTTCCTTGACCTTGAGGTCGGCGACCTGACGCCAGGCGTCACCCAGGGCACGCTTGAGGAAAGCGGCCATCTGTTTGTGGTCGCGGTGCGCTCCTCCCACAGGCTCGTTGACGATCTTGTCGACCAGCCCCAGCGCCTTGAGGCGGTGGGCAGTGATGCCCAGGGCTTCGGCCGCATCGCTGGCGCGGTCGCTGGTCTTCCACAGGATGGAGGCACAGCCTTCAGGGCTGATCACCGAGTACACGGAATACTGCAGCATCAGCACCTGGTCGGCCACCGCAATGGCCAGTGCACCACCGGAACCGCCCTCGCCGATGATGGTGGAGATGATGGGCACCTCCAGCTGTGCCATCTCGAAGATGTTGCGGCCGATGGCCTCTGACTGGCCCCGCTCCTCGGCATCGATACCGGGGTAGGCACCGGGGGTGTCGACAAAGGTGAACACCGGCAGCTTGAACTTCTCGGCCAGCTTCATCAGGCGCAGTGCCTTGCGGTAACCCTCGGGCTTGGTCATGCCGAAGTTGCGCAGCCCGCGCTCCTTGGTGTCGCGTCCTTTCTGATGCCCGATGACCATGCAGGGCTGTCCGTTGAAGCGGGCCAGGCCGCCCACGATGCTCAGGTCGTCGGAGAAATGGCGGTCGCCGTGCAACTCCTGGAAGTGGGTGAAGATGTCGCGCACATAGTCCAGTGTGTAGGGACGGTCCGTGTGGCGGGCGATCTTGGTGATCTGCCAGGGCGAAAGGCTGCTGTAAATGTCCTTGGTGAGCTGCTGGCTCTTGTTGGACAGCTGTTCGATCTCGGCCGAGATATCGACGGCAGACTCGGTCTGCACGTAGCGCAGTTCTTCGATCTTGCTTTCGAGCTCGGCGATCGGCTGTTCGAAATCGAGGAAGTTCTTTTTGGCCAATCTGTGACTCCTTGGGTCGCCGGGGTTTGCCCCTGAACATCACTCCACATGACGGCATGCGGCACGCCAGTGTGTCGGGATGGCAACGTGGCTGGAACGGAAAAAAACGACGCTCAGTAGGCGACAGGCACCGGATCCAGCGAGCGCCAAATATACCAAGTCGCCACGCTGCAGAACGGCGCCCAGCCGGTTGCCACCTCGCGAATTTCGCTTCGGCTCACCGGTTCACCCGAGAAATAGCAGCGACTGATGCCGTTTTGAAGGCCAATATCGTCCAGCGGGAGAACATTGGGTCTTTTGAGGTGAAAGATCAGAAACATCTCGGCCGTCCATCGGCCGATGCCTCGGATCGCCACCAGCTCGGCAATGATGGCCTCGTCGTCCATTTCGGCCCAGCGCTCGGCCTTGACCTGCCCATTGGCGAAATGCAGTGCCAAGTCCACCAGGTACTCGACCTTGCGCGCCGACAGACCCGCCGCACGCATGTCGTCCACCTTGAGCTTGAGCACCTGCGCGGGGGTCAGCTTGCGCGGCAATTGCTCGAACCGGTCCCAGACCGACTGCGCGGCCTTCACCGAAATCTGCTGGCCCACAATGCTGCGCGCCAGCGTGACGAATGCATCACCTCTCGACTGCAGACTGACGCCTGCATGCTGGGGAATCAGTTTCTTCATCACCCGGTCGCGCTTCATCAGGTGACGACAGGCATCGCTCCAGTACGCAGGTGCTTCCAGACCGAAGTCAGGCAGGGGTGGGGTCGCCATCAGGCACGCTCCCAGGTGGTGCCGGCCGGGCCATCCTTGAGCACGATGCCCTGGGCCAGCAAGGCCTGGCGGATGCGGTCGGCCTCGGCAAAGTCCCTGGCTGCCTTGGCCGTTGCGCGCGCGGCGATCTGCGCAGCAATGGCGGCTTCGTCCAGCCTTTCGCTGGAGCCACCGGCCTGCAGGTAGGCCAGAGGGTCCTGTTGCAGCAATCCGAGCACGCCACCCAGTGACCGAAGAAGCCCCGCCGATGCAGGATCACGGGTCCGGTTGACTTCGCTGGCCATCTCGAACAACACGGCGACCGCCTCAGGCGTACCGAAATCCTCGTCCATGGCCGCCCTGAAGCGGGCCGCCATCGGCTGTGACCAGTCGATGGCCTGGGGATCTTCGGCCTTTACCACCGACAGAGTGGTGTATAGGCGCTTGAGCGCAGCGCGCGCATCATCCAGATGGGCGTCGCTGTAGTTGAGCGAGCTGCGGTAGTGGGCCCTGAGCACAAAAAACCGCACCGTCTCGGCGTCGTATTTCTGCAGCACCTCGCGGATGGTGAAGAAGTTGCCCAGGCTCTTGGACATCTTTTCGTTGTCCACCCGCACGAAGCCGTTGTGCATCCAGAAGCGCGCCAGCGGCTGGCCTGTGGCCCCCTCGCTCTGGGCGATCTCGTTTTCGTGGTGCGGAAACTGCAGATCGGCCCCGCCACCATGGATGTCGAAGCTCTCGCCCAGCATTTGGCAGCTCATGGCCGAGCACTCGATGTGCCAGCCGGGTCGTCCGCTGCCATAGGGGCTGTCCCACTTGGCCTCGGCCGGCTCGTCGGCCTTGGCGGCCTTCCAGAGCACGAAGTCCAGCGGATCCTGTTTGCCGTCGTCCACCGCCACCCGTTCCCCGGCCCGCAGGTCGTCCAGCGACTTGCCCGAGAGCTTGCCGTAGCCGGGAAACCTGCGCACCGCGTAGTTCACATCCCCGTTGGGGCTGCGGTAGGCCAGCCCCTTGTCCTCCAGTCGGTGCACGATGTCCAGCATCTGCGGCACGTACTCGGTGGCACGCGGCTCGAACGTCGGGCGCTCGATGCCCAGGGCATCGGCATCTTGGTGCAGGGCCTCGATCATGCGATCGGTCAGCGAAGTGATGGTCTCGCCGTTCTTCACCGCACGGGCAATGATCTTGTCATCGATGTCCGTCACGTTGCGCACGTAGGTGACACGGTAGCCGGTGGCCCTGAGCCAGCGCTGGACCACGTCAAAAGCCAGCATGGAGCGCGCATGTCCCAGGTGACACAGGTCATAGACCGTCATGCCGCAGACATACATGCGCACGTGGCCAGGCTCGATCGGGGCAAAGACCTCCAGGCGACGGGTCAGGGAGTTGTAGATGGACAGGGACATGGTGAAGTTGGCCAGGGCCGCGCGCCGGTCGGGCCCAGTCCGGGTCCGGTCCGGCAGCCTGTTGCGCGCGTGGCGCCGGAGGCGACCCCTCAGATACAATGCGCCAGTATAGCCAGCCGGGCTACGGGCAGGGCGCGCAATCGCGTTGTCCGGCCTTGGTCAGACCCGGCTTTGGTGCACCCCTGCGGCAGCCTTTGTCATCCTCCAAGCAACCGAGGTCTCATGTCACACCGAGTGAATAGCGCTCCTTTCCCAACGCTCGCGCCCCACGCCGGACGCACCCGTCTCTGGCGTCGCCTGGCTGTCGCCATGGCGGTCAGCGCCACCCTGGGGATGACAACGGTACACGCCCAGACCGACGACTACGCAGAGGTCAACCGCCTGGTCCGCTCGGGCCAACTGAACGAGGCTCTCGCGAAGGCCGACCAATACCTGGGAACGAAGCCGCGCGACCCCCAGATGCGCTTCCTCAAGGGCGTCATCCAGACAGAAAGCGGCCGCTCAAGCGACGCGATTGCCACATTCCTCAAACTCACTGAGGAATTCCCGGAGCTGCCGGAGCCCTACAACAACCTGGCCGTGCTCTACGCCAGTCAGAGCCAGTTCGACAAGGCGCGTGTGGCCCTGGAGATGGCCATCCGAACCAATCCCAGCTACGCCACCGCCCACGAAAACCTGGGAGATGTGTACGCCAAGCTGGCCAGCCAGGCTTACAGCAAGGCGTTGCAGCTTGACGGCAGCAACACGGGCGTCGCGCCCAAGCTCAGCCTGATCCGCAACCTGTTCGGTGCCGACACGCGAGGTGCACCGGCGGCCACCGTGGCTGCCGCACCGGCAGCGGCGCCAGCAGCTGCCAGCCGCCCCGCTGCCGCGGCCCCAGCTTCCGCACCCGCACCCTCGGCGGCACCAGCTGTCGGCACGGGCAACGCAGTCGAGTCCGCTGTGCAGGCCTGGGCCAGTGCCTGGTCCGCCCGCAACATGACAGACTATTTCGCCGCCTACGCACCCGGCTTCACCCCGCCAGGCGGTCAGAGCCGTGCCGCTTGGGAGTCCGAACGGCGCGCGCGCATCGTGCCCCGCTCACGCATCAGCGTCGACGTCAGTGACCTGGAGGTCGCCGTCGAGGGTGATCGTGCCACGGCGCGGTTTCGCCAGGCCTACAGTTCAGACAACCTCAACGTGACCAGCCGCAAGATCCTTGAGCTGGTCCGAAGCGGCGACCGCTGGCTGATCGTCCGCGAAACCACGGGTTCCTGATGGCCGCTTGGCGTTCCGCTCAGAAGGGCCACGCCACCCTGCCGTCGTCGATGCCCGTGTCGTGGTTGGCGGCAGGCAGCCGCAGGCGACGTCTGGTCTGGCCAGGCTCCGTGCTGGCCCTGGCGCTGGGCCTTGCTTTCTGGGGTGCCGGCTCGCCAGGGCTGCTTCAGAGCTGGCTCGACCGATCGCCGGAAGGTGTTCGCGCCGCCGCGGCGGTCAACTTGCCCTCGCTCATCGAAAGCGCTATCGCTCGCACCGATCCAGCGGCGCGACAGTCCTCCGTGATCGACATGGCCGGCCTGCTGCCCATCAGCCTGTCGGATGACCGTTTCGAAGCCATCGTCCCCCTCCTGGGAACGGCCGAAGCACGCCTGATCGAGATCTACCAGCACATCGGGCGAAGCGAGCATCGGCGCGCGCTGGCGCTGGCCGAACAGCTGGTGCGCGACCACCCCAACTTCCAGCTGGCCCAGCTGGTACTTGGCGACCTGCTGAGCCTGCAGACCCGGCCGGTCCGCCGTCTGGGCGACGTACCCGACACCAAGGCCGAGGCGGCTGCCGAACAGCTCGATGCCCTCCGCGAGGAGTCCCGCCGGCGCATCCGTGCGCTGACCGAACGCCCACCCGAGGGCAGCATACCGACCCAGTTTCTGGCCTTGTCACCCCAATCGAAGCACGCCATCGCGGTCGATGCGTCCCGCTCCCGCCTGTACCTTTTCGAGAACCTTGGCAGCGGCGGGTCAACCGAGCCTCTGCGCATGCGTCTGGTCGGAGACTTCTATATCTCGGTGGGTCTGTCTGGTATCGAGAAAGAGGTGGAGGGTGACAAACGGACACCACTGGGCGTCTACTACATCACCAGCAACCTGAACCCGCGCAACCTGCCAGACCTGTACGGGGTTGGTGCGCTGCCCATCAACTACCCCAACGCCCTTGACGTGCAAAGGGGCAAGACCGGTAGCGGAATCTGGTTGCATGGAACCCCGCGCGAGCAGTTCGTGCGTGCGCCCCTGGCTTCAGACGGCTGCGTCGTGCTGTCCAACCCCGACCTCCAACGCCTGCTCGGAACCGTTCAGATCCGCACCACCCCGGTGGTGATCGCCCCGGAACTGCGCTGGGTCGACGCTGAGGCCCTGGCGGAGCACCGCACCCGCTTCGAGGCGACCCTGGATGCCTGGCGAGAGGCACGCGGCGCCGCTGACACGGATCGCCTGCGCGGCTTCTATTCGCCCAGGTTCCGCGCACAAGGACGTGACCTGCAGTCCTGGTGGCCGCACACAGAGAGCGAGCTGAGAAGACGCGGCGCACGTGACATTGAACTCAAGGAGCTGTCCATCCTCAACTGGCAGGACAGCGAGAACACCATGGTCGTTACCTTTGGCGAGGTGCCACAGGGCAGCTCGCGCGGCGTCACCCGACGCCAGTACTGGATACTGGAAAACGACCGTTGGCAAATTTTCTTCGAAGGAAACGCCTGATGAGCCCCTACCTGACCGCGCGCCTGGTGCGCCTGAAACTGCCCCTGCTCGCCAGCACCCTGGCCATGTCTCTGGTCTGGCCTGCCACCGGTGCCCTGGCCCAAAGCACCAACCCCAAAGTGCGACTGAACACATCGGCTGGCGACATCGTGCTTGAGCTCTACCCGGACAAGGCGCCCAAGACAGTGGAGAACTTCCTGCAGTACGTGCAGGACAAGCACTACGAGGGCACCGTGTTCCACCGCGTCATCGACGGCTTCATGATCCAGGGCGGTGGGTTCACCGCCGACATGACGCAGAAGCCGACCCGCGGACCGATACCGCTGGAAGCCCAGAACGGCCTGAAAAACGACCGCGGCACGATTGCCATGGCCCGTACACCCAACCCGAATTCGGCCACGGCCCAGTTCTTCATCAACGTGGCCAATAACGACGGACTCAACGCTCCGCGACCCGACGGCCATGGCTACGCTGTCTTCGGCAAGGTGGTGAGCGGCATGGAGACCGTGGACGCTATCCGCAAGGTGGCCGTCGGCAACCGCGGCGGGCACCAGAATGTGCCCACCACCCCCGTCACCATCGTTAAAGCCACTCTGGAGAAATGAACATGGCCAATCCCCAAGTCGAACTGCACATCGCCGGCATGGGCGTCATCACGCTCGAACTCGATGCCGACAAAGCCCCCCAGTCGACCGCCAATTTCCTGGCCTATGTCAACAAGGGCCACTACAACAACACGATCTTTCACCGCGTCATTCCGGGATTCATGATCCAGGGCGGCGGCTTCGAACCGGGCATGAACCAGAAGCCCACCGACAAGCCCATCACCAACGAAGCCAACAACGGACTGAAGAACGCCGTCTACACCGTGGCCATGGCGCGCACCAGCGACCCACACTCGGCAACCGCACAGTTCTTCATCAATGTGACCGACAACGGCTTCCTCAACCACACCGCACCCAGCGCCCAGGGCTGGGGCTATGCCGTGTTCGGCAAGGTGACCGGCGGCACCGATATTGTCAAGAAGATCGAAGGCGTGGCCACCGGCCGCAAGGGGTTCCACGACGACGTGCCCAAAGACGACGTGGTCATCGAGAAAGCCGTCGCCCTCTGAAGGTCGACAGCGCTTACCGTCTGACCGGCATGCAGAATCAGTTGCAGCCGGAGCCCGGCGTTCTTCGGGCGCCGTCTCACTGGCGCTCGGTTGACCTGATTGCTGACCTCCACCTGCACCCTGACGACACTGAGACACTGGCTGTCCTGAGGGCCTACCTGGATGGTCCACTGGCCCGTCAGTCGGATGCCCTCATCGTGCTGGGGGATCTGTTCGAGGTCTGGATCGGCGACGATGCCATCTCCACCGATCCGACGGCCGCCGGGCTGCCTGAGATCGATGCCGACGCGGCACGTTTCTGGCGCACCTGTGCCCGACTGCTTGCCGATCACGCCCGACAGCGCCCGGTCTGGTTCATGGCAGGCAATCGCGACTTTCTGCTGGGTCCGAAGGGATTGCAGGCCTGCGGCATGCAACCCCTGCAGGATCCCACTCGGCTGGAGATGCCCGGTCAACGGTGGTTGCTCAGTCACGGCGACGCCTTGTGTCTTGACGACACCGACTACATGGCTTTTCGCAAGCAGGTGCGCGACCCGGGCTGGCAACGGGAATTCCTGGAGCAGCCCCTGGTTCAGCGTGCCGCCGTGGCCCGCCAAATGCGCCAGCGCAGCCAGGAACGCCAGCGCCAGCTCGGCGGTCCGGATGCCTGGGCCGACGTCGACACGCAGGCCGCCGCAGACTGGCTTCGGCAGGCCGGTTGCACAACCCTGATACACGGCCACACCCACCGTCCCGCTGTGCATGAATTGGCACCAGGACTGGAGCGGGTCGTGCTGAGCGACTGGGATGCCAGAGCCCAGCCACCCCGTGCCGAAGTGATCCGGCTGGATGAACAGGGCTGGCATCGTCTGCCCCTGCTTGCCGTGGCCTGAGCTGCCGGTGCCTTTTCATGCGCAGCGCATCGACCTGGTCCCGAGTGCGGCGAAATCTGGGTGGCTGGCTGCCTCGCCGATGGCGCCAGCCGCTGCCCATTCCTGACCGGCTGTGGACATGGACGCTGGAACAGCTGCCCTTTCTTCAGTCACTGACCCGCGCTGAGCAACGCGACCTGGGGCTGTTGTGCGCCCATTTTCTGGACGAGAAGGAGTTCCATGGCGCCCACGGACTGCAGATCACCGACGCGATGGCGCTGTCGATCGCCGTACAGGCCTGCCTGCCTTTGTTGCACCTGACGGCGCCCCCAGGCAGCACCGACACCCTCAGACGCATCAAGGCGCTGGACTGGTACGACGATTTCGTCGGCATCGTGGTGCAACCGGGTGCGGCGCTGGCCCGTCGCGAAATCACCGACCTGCATGGCGTGGTGCACCGCTATGAAGAGGCGCTGGCAGGCGAAGCCATGGACCGGGGTCCCCTCATGCTCAGCTGGGAAGAGGTCTCCCGGGCCGGCCAGGTGGCCCACAGCGGAACCAATGTCGTGATCCACGAGTTCGTGCACAAGATCGACATGCGCGGCATGACCCGCAGCGACACGCCGGACGGTGCGCCCGCCCTGCGCGCGGGTTTCGCGGGACTGCCAACGGCCCAAGCGGCGCGAGAACATTGGCGCTTGACCATGCAGGACGCTTACGACCATTTCCGGGAAGCCGTGGCCCTGGCCGAGCGGTTCGGCGGTGAGCGGCCCTGGCTGGATGCCTACGCCGCCACCCACCCGGCCGAGTTCTTTGCGGTCACCTGCGAGGCCTACTTCGTCAATCGGACCCGGTTCAGCGGGTCGTTTCCGACCCTGCTGGAGCTGTACGACGCCTTCTTCCTCTCAGGCCAGCAGACGCCCCCCTGACCAGGCACCAACACTCAGCGCTTCATCAGTACCTTGAGCGCAGCCTGCAGCCGACGAGCCGAGTCCCCGTCGTGGGCTGAACGGAGCACCGTGGCCACATCCTGCACCCAGGTCTGTGCTGGCCCAGGCTCGTTGCGCCGGGTCAGCAATTGCAGCTGCAATTGCCGCCGGTCGTTCAGGTGAGCCGCCGGACTGGGCAATTCGGCTGCCATTTCCAGTCTCAGCAAGGCTTCGGCGGCCGAACCGCTGGCCGGCCCCAGCGCTGCCACCCAGGCGGCCCGCCCGGCAGCGGCCACCCGCGAACCCAGCGCCTGCGCCGCGGGCACCTGCCCGCCATCGCGCGCAGCCCAGGCATCGAGCAGTTGTGTCAGCACTTCGCCGTGGGCCTGCGCGGCGAGCTTGCGCAGGCCCGCCTGCGCGGCTTCCAGCGCCTGGCGCTGGGCGCGGAATGCCGCATCGCCAAGTCGGGGGCCTCGCGATTGAAATCCGGGCCGTTCGGTTCGCGCTGTGTCTCGACCCATGGTGTCACGGCGCCCATCGCGACGCGGCTCGCGACGCCGCTCATCGCGGGCTGCGGGCTCCTGCCGACGTGCGCCGGGGCGGTCATCGCCACGGACGGCAACCAGCGGGCGGTCCGGGCGGGACAAAGACGATGCAGGCTTGCCCGCAACCTCTGCCGTTTCAGCCGGGGCTGACAGCTCCTGCTGACCGGCTGCCGCCGGCGCGGGACGGTCGACGGGCTCTCCTGCCAGCGCCGCCTCCAGGGCCGCCATGGCCGTCCGGATGCGCGAGACATCACCCGACGCGGTCGCCTCATCCAGCGCACGCGAGGCCTGAAGCACCACCTGGTCGTGAGCGCTCAGGACAGCCGCCTCCTGCGTGCGCACCTGGTCCTTGCGCGCAAAGGCCGCGTCAATGGGTTGACGGAATGCATCCCACAGCTTCTGCTCCTGCTTGCGGTCCAGTGGTACTGCATGTGCCTCTGCCTGCCAGCGCTTCTGCAGGTCCTTGACCGCGTCGATACGCCAGGAGTCCGATGCTGCCAGCGCCTGTGCCTCTTCAATCAGTGCCCGACGGCGTTCGATGCTCTGGGCCTGGGCCTCTTCCAGACGCAGGTGAGCCTGGTGCATGGCGTCCTTCCATCTGGACTGGAGGTCGGCAAAGGCCTTTTCGCTCAGATGCCCTGCCCCCCTCCAGCGCTCGGAGAAACCGTGAAGCGCACGGACCTGTGATTTCCAGTCGTTGTCATCCCGATGGGCGTCGGTCCATGCCCGGACCTCTTCGATGATGGCCAGGCGTTGGGCCTTGTGTGCCTCGGACTGCTGGCGAATCTGTGCCAGCCATTCCTCGACCACCTTGTGTGCCTGGGTGCAGGCCTCGTCGAAACGCCGCCACAGCGCGTGATTGGGTTGCCCACCCTGATCGGTGGCTTTCCATTGCTCGCGCAGCGCACGCAGGGTTTCCTGCATCTTGCGCCCACCCATCCTTTGTCCTTCGGGTGCGGTGAGCAGACTTTCAGCCTTGGCCACCAGCTCTTCTCGCAGTTGATCGGCGCGCCAGCGCTGCCACCCTTCCAGCTCACCCGCCTGGGAAAGCAAGGCGTGCGCCCGAGACTCCTGTTCGCGGTGCACCTGGCGCCCCAGTCCCTTGAGCAGATTGCGGACCTCGGCAGCCGCCTTGGGTGCCGACTTGCCATGCCCCTCCGCCAGCTCCTGTTCAAGGCGCTGCAAGGCCTGATCCAGCGCTGGACTGGCTTCGACCGCCGGTCGCACATCGCCGCCGCCCCCCGCCCGGCCGTCATTCGCCGGCGTTTCGCCACGGGCTGTCCGCAACTCTTCAGCCCACACCGGGACCGCCGGCAGCGGGGCCTGCGGATCGGCCTGAGCAGCCACGGCCTGGGCCAATGCGGCCTGGAAGGCTTCCCGCACCAGGCGCAATTGGCTGCGCGAGGTGTCTATCATCGAAATGAAACGGGGCTCGATGCTGTTCCACTGCGCATCAGCGGTCAGCGAGTCGGCCTGCCCCAGCCAGGCATCGACGTCCGCATCGAGGGACTGGGCAACCTGTACCGCATCGCGCCAGGATTTGGTGGACAGCACCTCGATGCGCTGGGCAAGCAGGACGGCCGCCTCGCGCTCGACCTGGATGCGGTGCTGCAGGTCTTCGATGGCCTTGACGCGGTCTGCCAGAGCCGCCTTGAGGTCGCTCAGCGGCTCACGAGAAAGAGGCGCTCCTGCCCGCGCGGCATCACGCTGCCAGGCCAGAGCGTCCGCCAGGTTCAACCGCTCCTGCGCCAGCAGGTCCTCGGCCTTCTGCGCCCACTCCTGTGCCAGCAGCACCTGGCCCTTCTGCCTGCGCACCTCGTCCAGTCGCTCCTTGAGCAGCTTGGCAGCGCCACGATCGCGGTGAGAAAGCTCCTTGAACACCTCCTGCAGCTGCTCCAGGGCCGGATCGCTGTCGAGCCAGACCTTGATCCGAGAGGCCCTTTCACCAGAGGTCGGTGCCGAGAAGACACCTCCGGTCAAGGAGTCCAGATGGCTGACGGCGGCAGGGGATGAGGAGCTGGGCGGGTTCACGGCAGAAAAATCAGGCAAGGCTGGAAGGAGGGCCGGGCCAAGGCCCGAGCTGACGAAGGAAAGGACCGTATTGTCGCCGTTTCAAGAACGCGCAAGCCCAAACAAGAAACCCCGGCAGACAAGGTCTGCCGGGGTTGACGGCGGGCAACATGCACTTGCCGTCGGGGGGCCGGCAGGAGATGGATGTCCTGACGGCCAGGAAGCAATGGATTGCTTCCCAAGTGGGCCGGTCGCGGACTGTGCCCTTGAGCCGGCAAACCCGTTGCAGGAACGGGCAAGCAAAGCTTAACCCCGGCGGGCCGACAGTTCAAGCGCGCAGGCCACCCGATGCCATGGAAATTTCCAATCGGGTGCAGACGCTCCATGCCGTAAGTGGAACGACTTCCTCAGGTCGTACCAACGGCAACATTTGACCGATGAACGGTCTTTGATGCCCAACCCAGGTGCATGCCCCATGGAACGCACCGCACAGGCGAAGGCGTTGCTACCGAAGATGAAGCGGGCGAAAGCAATTCGCCTTTATATTCAAAAAATCACATAAAAATTCAATCTATAAACTTGACTTGATATTAAGTCGCCTTTGATAATTCGCGACTGCCCGGCTCCGGACTCCGGGTAAACCCTGAATCGCTGCCGAACACGGCTGAGTCCTGACCGTCCAGAAAGACGGGTCTGCGATAGCGAACCTTTAAGAGCCAGTCCGGTTTCAAGCATCGGACCGACCCCCACAGGAGCGACCACATGACAGCGAACAACAACTCCCTGCCCGCGCAGCTTGGTGCCTGGCGCCAGACACTGAGCACCGCTGCTGCCGACGTCAGTCGTGGGCTGTACGTGGTGGCCCACAACGGCCTTGCCTTGCTGGGCATCGGCATCGCACTGGCCCTGATCGTCCTGGCCACCCGGGGCGATCTGCGCCTGAGCGCCGAGCAACGCCTGCTCGAATGGCTGGTTGCCCGACAGGAGGCAGCGCAGACGGCACAGGTGATCCCGGCCGACCCGACAGCCGCCGACCGCGTGACGGCGGCCCATCCCAACGCCCTGCCCGAACAACAGGCGCACGTGGCCCACTGGCTCAGCCGCAAGTACCGGGTGGCGCCCGAGCCCCTGAGCGTGCTGGTCGCAGAGGCCTTCCGGATCGGCGAACAGGTGCGCATTGACCCGACCCTGATCCTGGCGGTGATGGCCATCGAGTCACGCTTCAACCCGTTTGCCCAGAGTCCGGTGGGGGCGCAAGGACTGATGCAGGTTCTCACCCGCGTGCACACCGACAAGTACGAGGACTTCGGCGGCCAGCTCGCCGCTTTTGACCCGTTGTCCAACCTCCGCGTGGGCGTGCAGGTGCTGCAGGACTGCATCCGGCGTGCCGGGTCGATCGAAGGTGGTCTGCGCCTGTACGTGGGTGCCGTCACATCGGATGGCGCCGACTACATCAACAAGGTGATGGCCGAACACACCCGGCTTCAACATGTCGCCATGGGCCGCCCGGCGCCACGCCATGTCGAGCCGACCTGGAGCATTCCGGCCATGGCGCCACGCGCGCCTGAGATCGACGACACCGATCTGGTGGAACTTCCGGCACCGACCCCGGCACCGGCATCGCCTGTGGCCACATCATCGGAACTGCAGGACCTGCGCTCCTGATTGCCTGGTCAGGCCAGCGCCCGACGCCGCTCCGGCAAGCGTTCTCTTGGCATAAAATCAGCATGCGCGCGACTGGCGATAGGCGCGGTTGGTCGGGCTTGTTGCCCTCCACAGACCGCGGCTGACGTGGACCCCGGCTGCCAATCCGATATTCGGTGTTGCCGGACAACCACTGGGAAGCGCGCCGCCCGCCTCCGCGGGCGATCAGCCGTTCGCCTGGGCAGCATCCGCCGGACAACCACCTGTCCGCGCGGGGTTCACTCCACCGACGACTGCCAACCATGTACGACCGCAACATTCTCATCGAGCAAACCGATCCCGAGCTGTTCGCCGCCATCCAGGCCGAGAACGCCCGCCAGGAACACCACATCGAACTGATCGCCAGCGAGAACTACGCCAGCCCGGCCGTGATGGCTGCGCAGGGAACCCAGCTCACCAACAAATACGCCGAGGGCTACCCCGGCAAGCGCTACTACGGTGGTTGCGAGTTTGTGGACGTGGCCGAGCAGCTCGCCATCGACCGTCTCAAGCAGCTGTTTGGCGCCGACGCCGCCAATGTGCAGCCCCACTGCGGGGCCTCTGCCAACGAAGCCGTGTTCCTGGCTTTCCTCAAGCCCGGCGACACCATCATGGGCATGAGCCTGGCCGAGGGCGGTCACCTGACCCATGGCATGGCCCTGAACATGTCGGGCAAGTGGTTCAATGTCGTCTCCTATGGCTTGAACAGCAAGGAAGAAATCGACTATGAGGCGATGGAAGCCAAGGCGCGGGAGACCCGCCCCAAGCTGATCATCGCGGGTGCCTCGGCCTACAGCCTGCGCATTGACTTCGAGCGCTTCGCGAAGATCGCCAAGGAAGTCGGTGCCATCTTCATGGTCGACATGGCCCACTACGCCGGCCTGATTGCTGCAGGTGTCTACCCCAACCCGGTGCCTTTTGCCGACGTGGTCACGTCCACCACCCACAAGAGCCTGCGCGGCCCGCGTGGCGGCATCATCCTGATGAAGGCCGAGCACGAGAAGGCCATCAACAGCGCCATTTTCCCGGGTCTGCAAGGCGGTCCGCTGATGCACGTGATTGCCGCCAAGGCCGTCGCCTTCAAGGAAGCACTGACGCCTGAATTCAAGGCTTACCAGCAGCAAGTGCTGACAAATGCACGCATCGTCGCCGAAACCCTGACCGAACGGGGCCTGCGCATCGTCAGCGGCCGGACCGAGAGTCACGTCATGCTGGTCGACCTGCGGGCCAAGGGCATCACCGGCAAGGAAGCCGAGGCCGTGCTGGGCAGTGCCCACATGACCATCAACAAGAATGCCATCCCGAACGACCCGGAAAAGCCGATGGTCACCAGCGGCGTGCGCATCGGAACCCCGGCCATGACCACACGTGGATTCAAGGACGAGGAAGCCCGCCTGACCGCCAACCTGATCGCCGATGTGCTCGACAACCCGCGCGACCTGGCCAATATTGAGGCGGTTCGCGCCAAGGTCAACGCGTTGACCGCCCGTTTTCCGGTATACAAGTGATACCCCCACGCTCCGCCGCTACGAGGGTCGCTGCCCCCCAGGGGGGCGCGAATCCGGCTTGGGGCGGCCCTGCGCCGGATTCCCTCGGACCGGCCCGATGAAATGCCCCTTTTGCGGCCATCTGGAGACCCAGGTCGTCGAAACCCGGGTCTCCGAAGACGCGGATTTCATCCGCCGGCGCCGGCAATGCGGTCACTGCGAAAAGCGCTTCACCACCTACGAGCGGCCAGAGGTGAGCTTTCCGGCGGTGGTCAAGAAGGACGGCCGGCGTGTGGACTTTGTGGCGGACAAGCTGCGCGCCTCATTCACCCTGGCCCTGCGCAAACGTCCAGTCAGCACCGAACAGGTCGACACGGCGATCGAGCGCATCGAAGAAAAGCTGCTCAATCTGGGCGCACGTGAGGTGGCATCCACCAAACTCGGCGAAATGGTCATGCGCGAGCTCAAGAAGCTCGACAAAGTGGCCTACATCCGCTTTGCCAGCGTCTACCGCAGCTTCGAGGACATCGACGAATTCCGGGCGCTGGTGGACGAAGTGCGGCGGTAGCTCATCCTGCACAAGCCTGCGGATCATTGACAGTTTCAGTGCGGGGACGCCCCACACTGTTGATCACCACGCGGCGCGGCAGCGGAGCGCCTGCTCGCGTACCCTGCCTGCACACGACGATCGAGCCGGCCTGGAATGCGCCACTGACCATCCGCGTTGAACCCAGTGAATCGTAGGACACAAAACGGGCCACGGGCTGATTGCCCCTCGCCGACCATCCCGGCGGCAACGAGCCGTGGTAGCGCAACACAGGTTCGCCTTCGTCGCGTCTCGCATTGTTGTTGACATCGACAAACATCAACCACCCTTGCTGCCAGCCAGGCACAGCTGCGCATGACATCTGACTGTCTGCAGCACACATGGCCACGCGTTCACCGCGCCTGATCGCCTCGGAGCGGGCGAGCTGAAGGTCTGAATGCAAGGCCCGCACCAATGTCCCGATGCGCACCGCGTCAACCCATTGCTGCATCCCGGGAACAGCCACGCCCACCAATATGGCCAAGATGGCCAGCACCGCGAACAACTCGATCAGGGTCACACCACGGACCCGGTGCCCCATTCGGCTTGATGTCATGCATTCCTCCCTTTCGGGACGGAATGCTATGGGCTGCAGAACCTCTCCGCATCCCCTGTGGAGGGGAGAGAGAAAAGGGCCTCAAATCATGGGTTCACCAACACGGGCGACCGTCCGTTCCCACGGCTGGTCCAGTGACGCCCAATTGGTTGATGGTCAGAGTTCCACATGCATCGGCAGCCTGCACCGGCGTTGGCACGGCCTGCAAAACAAAAGTCTGTGGTGTGGGAAAGGCAATGTTGATGTTGTAACGCGCACCGGCACCACGGGGGCTCTGGTTGAAGGGCAGCACATACGGAACTCCGGCGCGACTGGCTGCGTACTGATTATTGATAGTGAAAAACCGCTCCGCATTCTGAGCAAGTTCCATCATGTCCGACTGGGCATCACCTCTTGCAGAGCGCCTGACGGAGTCCTGATAGGAGGGGTAAGCCACCGCAGCCAATATGGCCACAATGGCGACCACGATCATGACTTCAATGAGGGTGAAGCCGCGCTGAGTTGGCTGCATGGAATGCCTGTTCATCGCCGCGCTCCATCAAGAGGGCTGCCGCTGCCTGGGTTGATCACAACATGTGTTACGTACTCCCCATCGGTTACCAGAAGAAGCACTGGTAGACCCGGTCGCACAACGTGGGACAGCATAGGCCGCGCTTCCCGGTCAAGCACCTGAACATCCCGGGCAAGCCGATAACTTCGTCCATCCACCTCTATGCGCAAAGCGCCAGGTGCCCAAAGCTGCACAACACCGCGCACCTCCATGTCTTCGCCCTGAACCGCAGTCGGCTGAGCGTAAGCCCCAATAGCCGCCCATAGCAAAGCCACCGCGCAAGTCCGAAAAACACTGTTGATAACACTCATGATTGCCCTCATCGAAGTTGTCGCCACGACTGCCGCCCTACTGGACCGGCTGTATTGCGACCCGCACCGATCTTGCGTCCATCTCCGGAGTAGAGGTTATCGATGTCCCGATTTGGATCCCGGATACTGGTAAGCGTCTCCCCCGTAGGCCCACCAATGCCACTGACAGGGTTTCCACCAACATTGTCACCGCCGTCAAATGCACCATCACCCGAGAGGTCAAACACCGGAGCACTGTAACGACCACCGCTCAGAAGGCTGATGTCCATCAGGAAACCGTTGCGCCCGCTTCGGCATGGATCATCATCGGGAATTAACGTTGTGAAGCGGATACGATCCTGATCGGCGCCCGAAGGAAATGTCCCCTCGCTGATAACTCGCTCACCGGGAGCAGGGAGGTTGAGAACCCAGCCGCGGTTACTGGCTGTCAGGTCATTCTCGGTGACAAACCGCAGGCTACCGGGCGGGTAGGTGGTTCCGTTGATGGTCACACTCGACCCGTTAGAGGTGATGGACTGTGTCAACAGGTTCCCCCTGGTCGCGATAGTTGCCGAAGGAGCAGCGCCGTCGAAGATGCCATAGAGGGACTGCACCTGCGGATTGACCACCGTATCGTCACCCACGCGGAAGAAACTCCCAGTGCCGAACATCACAACAATTTCGTCAGAAGACTCAGGCTTGAGGGCTATCCGCGGACGGGCAGTGATGGGTTGGCGGCGCGCGGGAGATGCAGTGTCGACTGCCCTGAACAGACGCGTAACCGTGGGAGTGGCAGTGCGGAAATTCACACGCCACACGTTGCCATGCAGGTCGCCGGCGTAGGCATTGGCCAGCGAAAGATCGTTCGCCGGCCAGTCAGTGGTTTCCACTGGCGACAATCCGTTGGGGTCAGACAGACTGCCATCTCCCGTGCCACCCAAGGCTATGTTGTGGATAAGGCTACCGTTGGCGAGATTGACCACAAAAAGTCTTGGGCGGTGGTTAGCGCTGTTGACGCCGTTGCCAAAAACGGCTGCCCAACGACCATCATCCAATCGGACAATCTTCGGCTTGGTGACGCCAAATCCCAAGTCTGGATGGGTGAATTCCCAGCGTACGCTGGCTGAACCGAAATTTGCCGGGTTGGTCACGTCGAGTGCAAATACTGTTCGCCCGCCTGCTCCCATCGTTCCAACAACCATGGTTCGCCATGCACCACCTATGTAGGCATCTCCTACAGCGGCGGTCCCATCCACATAGTAGCGGTGGGCGTAGTCAGGACGCATCAGTTCATTCACCTGCGCATGGCTCTCTGAGCCTCTGGGCAGCAACAACTCGCTAGGCATATAGGCAAACAGCTCTGCTCCGGTCCGTGCGTGAAAGCCATGCAAGAAACCTCCGTTTGAGCCGACCAGCAGCACATCTGGTCGGTTGCGGTAGGCAGTGCTGTTGCGGAACAAGCGATAGTCTGTGCCTTCTGCTCCCGGCAACAGGCTGTAGCCGAAGTCGCGCCTGGCCATGTACTGCGGGTCCGAACCGATCAAGTCGCCGATCCTCCGGAGTGTGCCTTCGACTGTACGATTCCGAAGGCCTGCCGGACTCCCTCCCCTCAGCCAGGTAACCCGGTCAGTCGCCGTCGCGCTTGTGGCTGGAGCGCCGGGCGGATTTACGGCCAGCGCATTCCGCTGGGCCAACCCCAGATTGGAAAACAGCAGTTCAACAGCGGTGCCTCCCTCGGTTCGAGTGAAGAGCCTACGGCGATTCGAGTCGGCTGGATCGATGGAGCGGCTGGCCAGCAGCACTTCAGCATTCCATGCCAGATCGCCAGGTTCTCCAGTGACCGGGTCGAGCTCGCGTGCCTCAAGGTTTCCAGACCAGTCGCTGCTCCGAAAGCTTGCGTTGTACAGCAGCGAGTCACTCTGGAGCACAGCGGAACTTGCCGCGGCGGCTGTACCAGCTGCGGTGGTTCTGGCCACAATGCTGTCCAACACGCTGCTGAGTTCACTCGCGAACGTGTTCGGATCAGAGGCCGAAAAAAATCCCCCCCGGCTGTTGACGGCTGCATGCAGGAGGTCGTCGATCTTGGCGGGGTTCGAGGCAGCGGGGTCTGGCCAAGTGATTGTCGGCGGCGGAGAAGTGGTAATCGCAGCAAACGCTGTGTTGGGATTGACTGAACCGGTCACCCCCAGGCCCACCCCATACGTGACCATGTGTTGCCAGAATGCCGGATTGAAGCCGGATGCCGGGACCCGATTCTCAAGATCGGGACGCAGATCACGGCTCCAGTAATACATGGCCACATCAGCCAAGGTATTGCTGTGTGCGTCGGTAAACGGTGTGGCAGCGTTGTAGGTATAGGATTGGACAGGCCCACCCGGAGTCAGCGCCGGGCCAGTGATCGTAGTGCCGTTGGCACCGTCCAGATTTGCGCGTGCCTGGGCTGTTGATGCCTGAGAAGCGGTATCGTTGGTCCAGTAACCATCTGTCATCAGGATACTGAAGCTCTGACGGCAAGTCAGCTGGTTGGTGGTGTTGTTCTCACCTGGTACGGCTCCCCAGGGGCCTAGGTTATCTGTTCTGCTGAAATACTGACCTGCGTCGTCAAGTGCGCGGCGCAACGGGGTACCAGAAGCTGGCCAGTCGCCCAAGTACAACTCCGAGAAGAACCCGTTTCGGTTGGCACCCGAAAACGGGCGCACTCCCCGTTTGATCGTCCGGGTTGCTACACCATCTACGCTCGTGGACCCTTGGTTGATGGAACCAAATCCCACCCGCATTTCCTCTGGTTGCGAGGAGAAAGCTGTACCGATACCAGCCTGCGATGCCAGCATGCGTGAGCGGTAGTAGGTGTACCAATTGGCGAAGTTCTGTATCTCTTCGGCATAGGTACAGGTGGCCGCAGCCGCATTGGCACAGTCGGTCCTGTTACCCCGGCCATGTCCGACGTAGGTGGGTATGGTGGAACGGATCTCTACGCGCTGGTAGTTGTCACGATTGAGGATATTGGCATCCACCGCGCCTGTAAAGTGGAAATATGTGGCCGGAAAAAAGGTCCGCGTGGCCGTCGTTGAAGCGCAACCGGAACGCGGATTCAAGGCCGAACAATATCTCCACGTGGCTTCTTGCGTATTGTCAACGGTCAGATTGCGTACGCCTGTGTTCCTGATTGGGTTGTTTGGGGCAGCAGTTGGGGACGCGTTCGGAAAGCTATCTGCCGAAGTGGTGACCGCTGGCGTTGCGGTGATTGCCATACCAGCAGGCTTGGCCCAAGGCCGGTACGTGGTGGCAGGGTTGTAGTAAGACTTGTTAACGTGAAATGACCGCAAAGCAGCGGCAGTTCCTCGTTCAGCGGCAATGGTGGTTTGCGAGGTTTCGGAACGAAAACTCGGAACGTTGTTGGCGTAGTCTGCCAGGCCGTAGTTGCCCGCAGCACGCGGGTACATGTACATCATGTACTGATCACCGGAGCCCATTTCATCCGGCGTGAGTTCCCAGTGCATTGAACCGGAATCGTCCAGAATGAACATGATGTTCGGTTCGGCACTTGAGGTCAGAAACAAAGGCGTCTGGGCGATGTTGACCTGAGCATGCGACAACCCGGCAGCGAGCGTGATGAGGCCCGCGGTCAGGAGAGTCGCGAGCCTGCGTCTCTGGCCAAACCGTTGGTTTGTTGAGTTCATTTTCATATTGACTCTCCCGTGGATCGTACTGATGCGCGATTGATCATGCATTTCCGCACCTCAGTTGGCCGGCTCTACACCAGACTGGATCACTACGATGCTGGTAGCTTGTGGGGTTCCACCTAGGGTTTCAACTTGGATTCCAACCCCTCTGGCTGTTACGGGGTAAATGAGGCGGTATTCCGGCGGTAGCGTAAGGCCGATGCGTACATATTCCGGCGGTCCCATGTGGAATGCCGGATCAGCGACACCGTCCGTGAAATTGATGACGGTACCCCCACCAACTGCAGCTGTACCATCCCAATCTGCGGGGTTGGGCAGCGGGTTGGGATCATGGGTGAATGGCGTTGGCCCCAACCCATTGGGATTGGCCCGCTCACCTTCACGCAAGGCAGCCTCGGCGGCCTGAAAAGCCACGTTACGATCGCGCATGTTGGAAGCCATGCGCTCCTGCGCCACATTGGTGCGCATGCTCTGGACACCGAGCAGGGTCAGAACAACAAGAATAATGAGACCAATCACAAGCACCGCGCCAGACTGGCGCCGCCGGTTCCCTACCTGGTGCATACCACGCGAAGTCAAATGGCAAGCTGGTCGAGCATTGACTGTTTTCATAATGTCCAGAGACATTTCAGGGAGCGCGATTGCGCAGGGTGACAGTGCTGTTGAATGGCATGGCAATGTCGTTTTCCCTCATGGTCATCCCGATCCGCACCACCACGGTGGAGTTGAGCTCATCGGCGGTCGGTGCGTTGTTGTAGTTCAACGACGAGCGGCTACCCGGTGCGGCGATACCGTATTGAAAGTTCAGTGCGGTGACGCCTGCAACGATGGGCTGGTTGTTACGCGTGAGTTCATTGGCCGCAGATCTAGCGAACACGACGCGTTCCAAGCGCATAACTTGTGTGCCTGGCCGGAACTGACGTGACAGGTTGGCCACAGCGGTCACCTGGTTGCCAGCCACGGCAGCCACCCGAAGGACCTCCGTGAAGGCACAGTCGGTGAGCAGCAGTCGGTCTCCAGCCGCCACGGCTCCAAGCACAGACAAATCACCCACCTCGATCTGGTTACCGGCCGGAGAGGCAGTCAACAGCGTGCTTTCGGCACTACCCCTGACCAAGGTAACGGCGTTTGAATCTCCCGCCAAGGCAACCTCGTTGCTGAACCGGTCGAGCGGATCAGGGGCATTGGCTGAGCGGTGATTGAGAAAACCCAGATTGCCACAGCCAGGATAACCGGCCATGCGGAGATCGCGTCCAAGCACCTCAAGCGCAATGCGACCAGACTCCTGTACCGCTGAAAATGACTCTTGGTGCCTGTAGCTCGCGCGACTGCCACTGAACACAGAGATTACGGCAAGTATCACGAGAAGACTCAACGCAATACCAATCATGAGCTCGACAAGTGTCAAACCCAACTGACGCGAGTCAGGCAAAAGAGAGCGATCAACGGTCTTCATGGTGCTGGGGGCAATGGCCTGACTTCTGTGCGGACTACAACGCAATCACGCACCCCTGCATCGCGCATCCGGTTTTCGGACCAGGAAACCTCTATGACAACGGCACCGGTTCCGACATGCGTCACTCCACACTGATCCACATGCGGAGCTCCGGCGGCCAACACTTGGACCAAGCCCTGGCCATCAGGCAAAGTATCTTCCAAGCAATGCTTCCACTGGTTGACATCAGCGGCAGCCATATCCTCGGCAGTAGCCTGGGCACCAAGTGGCAGCCCACAGGTTTGGGCAGCATCGCCATCGAAGCTGTCAGCCAAAGCTGTGTCGTAGGCGCACGCGTTGCCGGCCTCGCAAGCATCCAGGTTGGCACGCATGCGATCAGCCATGTCATATGCCAGTGCCGTCCCCTGCGATCGAAGGTAGGCGCTGTGGTTGAACTTGGTGCCGTTGAACTGCAGACCGGCGAGTCCAACGATTCCGAACGAAAGAAGGACAACCGCTACCATCACTTCAATCAGCGTAGCTCCACGCTGAAGCGTTTTCACCTGGTCATGTCGCAAGCGCACACGAGCGACCTCCGGAACGATTGGAGTGGATATTTGATTCATGGCTCCGCACATAGAGGAAGAACCGTCATCAACAGGCGTTCGGGGTGGTGCTGACGCGACCACCCGGACCAACGGTCACGCTGCGCCGGAAGGTACCCAGATCGAACTGGAAACAGCGTGGGGTGGTGACACCACCCAGGGGAGTGAATTCAACGTCGCCACCAGCCGCCAGAGCCAAGTCTGGCCGCACCGCAGGCCAGACGCGAAAAGGAGGATCGGCGGCTACCGGTCCGCGCACAATCCAGCCATTGGCCCAGGTCCCTGAACATGTGGCCTGATCACCGCTGGAACAAACGGTGACATTGACTCCTCGCCGCACGGCTTCGCTGCGAGCGAACTGCAATGCCGCCACCATGTCATTCGCCGTGGTCGTGATGCGGTTGCCTTGAATGGTGAGTCTGAAACTTGGTACGCCAATTCCCAGCAGCACGGCCAGCACGGTGATCGCCACCATCAACTCAACGATGGTGAAGCCGGTCTGCGCGTGCTGCCGAAGAGGGAAATTGCGATTGTGCATGGAGCACTCAGAAAAGAACATTAAAGGTTTACTTGAGTTTGGACTATACCGAGCACCGAAAGACCGATTTCAGGCGTCAAGACGAGTGGACTCCAACCTCAGACGGACGGTGAGCCAGCCGAGAAGCGGCGCTTTCCGACATCCAGGCCGCGTGACCTGGCTCACGAAGTGGTGACTTGGAGGCAGCGTCTATCATCAGCCCAGTTGATCTGCCGCGTCATGCCATCCAGCCCATCACCCTCTACCTCCCTGGTTCCGCCAAGCCACGTCGACAGCACCCATCTGGCTTCGGACTGGGGGGGCTTGCTGACACTGGCAGCCCGGGCCATCGGGGTGTCGGAGCCCAATCCCCGTGTCGCCTGCTGCCTCATGGCGACCGACGGCCGTCGTTTCGAGGGGCACACCCAGCGTGCAGGAAAGGCCCATGCCGAGGTGGTTGCACTTCGGCGCGCCCGCGCTGAAGGCGCACAATTACGAGGCACCACCGCCTACGTCACCCTGGAACCTTGCTCTCACCACGGGCGCACGCCGCCCTGCTGCGATGCCCTGATCGAAGCGGGGGTCGCACGGGTGGTGGTGGCCACGCTCGATCCGAACCCGAGGGTGGCCGGACAGGGGGTGGCGCGGCTGCGGGCAGCAGGAATCCTGGTCGATGTGCTGCCACCCGACGACCCGATGGCACGTGCCTCTCGCGAGCTCAACATCGGTTTCTTCAGCCGCATGATCCGTGGCATTCCATGGGTGCGCATGAAGGTGGCGGCTTCGCTGGACGGCATCACCGCCCTGCCCCATGGCGAAAGCCAGTGGATCACCGGGGCAGCCGCCCGGGCCGACGGTCATGCCTGGCGGGCCCGCGCGTGCGCCGTCCTGACCGGCATCGGCACCGTGCTCGAGGACGACCCGATGCTGGACGTGCGCCTGCAGCCAGCCACGCGCCAGCCCCACCTGGTCATCGTCGACAGCCAGTTGCAGACACCGCCCACGGCTCGCCTGTTCGGGCCTCCGGCCCACAGCCTGCCCCGGCAGATCTGGATCTATTGTGCGCACGACAAACCTGTCGAAAAGGCCGCACTGGAAGCGCGCGGTGCGCAGGTGCACTGCCTGCCAGGCCCGGGAGGCAAGGTGGATCTGGCAGCCCTGCTCAAGGACCTCGCCCGGCGAGAGGTGAACGAACTGCACCTGGAAGCCGGCCACAAGCTCAACGGCTCCTTTTTGCGCGAAGGTCTGGTGGACGAATGCCTCTTGTACCTGGCCCCCACCCTGCTGGGCCAGGGCGCCGGTCTGTCGAATTTCGGTCCGCTGGCGACTCTGGCTGACGGCCTGGCGCTGCGGTACGTCTCTGTCGACCGTGTGGGGGACGACCTGCGTATTGTGGCGCGCCGGCATGGCCGGGACGCATTTCTGGACAGCGAGGACTGGGCGCCGCCCACCCCCTGATCCACGCCCGCGCAAGGGCAGCCCGTCCAGCCGCTGAAGCGGCGCCCGAACCCTGCGACAATAGCGGGATGTTTACCGGCATCATCACCGGCGTGGGGCGCATCGCCGCCCTTGACGACCTGGGCTCTTCTTCCGACCACGGCAAACGCCTTCATATCGAGGCGCCCCCGGGGTATCTCGACGACGTGGGCCTGGGCGACAGCATCGCCCTCAACGGTGCCTGCATGACGGTCACCGCCATCGATCTGCCGCGGACCCGGTTCAACGTCGACATCTCGGTCGAGTCGCTGGCCCGCACCAGTGGGCTGGCCGAAGCCGGACGGCGCATCAACCTGGAAAAGGCGCTGCGTGCCAGCGACCGCCTCGGCGGACACATTGTCTCCGGGCATGTCGATGGCATCGGCCGGGTGACCCGTTTCGAGCGGGTGGGTGAAAGCTGGGAGCTCTGCGTGCTGTCACCGCAGGCGCTGGCCCGTTTCTTCGCCTACAAGGGTTCGGTGGCGGTCAACGGCGTGAGCCTGACCGTCAACCGGGTCAATGACCGTGACGATGGCTGCGAGTTCAGCATCAACCTGATTCCCCACACGGTGGAACACACCACACTCGGCGACCTGCAGGCCGGCTGCCACGTCAACCTGGAAATCGATACCGTGGCCCGCTATGTCGAGCGCATGCTCGGCGCCAGCCAGCCCCTCAAGGACAACCCATGAACGCACCCCAGACCCTGCCCCCGGTGGCCATTTCGCCGGTCGAAGACATCGTCGCCGACATGCGGGCCGGCCGCATGGTGATCCTGGTCGACGAAGAGGACCGCGAGAATGAAGGCGATCTCGTGCTGGCGGCCGATCACGTGACGCCCGAAGCCATCAACTTCATGGCGCGCTTCGGGCGCGGGTTGATCTGCCTGACACTCACGCGCGAACGTTGCGAGCGCCTTCAGCTGCCGCCCATGGTCCCGCGCAACGGCACCAAGATGGGCACCGCCTTCACGGTGTCCATCGAGGCGGCCGAGGGTGTGACCACCGGCATCTCGGCAGCCGACCGGGCCCGCACCGTTCAGGTGGCCGTGGCAGCCGATGCCAAGGCCGACGACCTGGTGCAGCCGGGTCACATCTTCCCGCTGCAGGCGGTGGACGGTGGCGTGCTGATGCGCGCCGGCCACACCGAGGCCGGCTGCGACCTGGCTGGCATGGCCGGCTGCACCCCCGCCGCGGTGATCTGCGAGATCATGAAGGACGATGGCACCATGGCCCGCCTGCCGGACCTTCAGGTGTTCGCGGCCGAGCATGGGCTGAAGATCGGCACCATCGCCGACCTGATCGAATACCGCAGCCGCACCGAGAGCCTGGTGCGCAAGCTCGGCACGCGCACCCTGAACACCGCTTTTGGCGAATTCACCGCACACGCCTTCCGCGACGCGACCAATGGCGCCGTGCACCTGGCGCTGGTGCACGGACAGTGGAGCCCCGAGCAGAGCGTGGATGTACGCGTGCATGAACCTCTGTCGGTGCTGGACGCGCTGGAAATGGGCCGTTCCATGCACAGCTGGAGCCTGGAGTCCAGCCTCAGGCACCTGGCCCAGGCCGGCGCCGGTGTGGCCGTGCTGCTCAATTGTGGCGAGACCGCCGAACAGTTGCTGGCCCAGTTCGAGGGCAGCGCCCGTTCAGCGCAGGCTCCCGAGCGCGGCCGCATGGACCTGCGCACCTACGGAATCGGCGCCCAGATCCTGCGCGAATGCGGCGTTCACCGCATGCGCCTGATGGGTACACCCCGTCGCATGCCCAGCATGACCGGCTACGGACTCGAGATCACCGGTTTCCTCGGTCGCAACGACTGAACATTCTTCACAGGACAAAGACACACCATGTTCGGCGCAGACAAAGGCACCTCCAATCTGATTGACGGTCGCAAGCTGGTCATCGGCATCGTCCAGGCCCGCTTCAACGAAGGCGTCACCAATGCGCTGTACCAGGCCTGCCGGGCCGAGCTGCTGGCGATGGGCGTACAGGAAAAGCACATCACCCATGTCACGGTACCAGGTGCCCTGGAAGTGCCGGTGGCCCTGCAGGCCATGGCCGAACGTGACGACTTCGACGCCCTGATTGCCCTGGGTTGCATCATCCGTGGCGAGACCTACCACTTTGAGTTGGTGGCCAACGAATCGGGGGCCGGCGTGACCCGCGTCTCGCTGGACACCCACACACCGATCGCCAACGCCATCCTCACCACCGAGACCCTGGAGCAGGCCGTGGCAAGGCAGGATGAAAAAGGCCGCGACGCCGCACGCGTGGCGGTCGAGATGGCGCACGTGCTTGAGAACATCAGCTGAGCATGATGGAAGCAACAACCAAACCCCGCAAAGCCGCTGACAAGTCGGCGCGTACACGCTCCCGCGAGTTCGCGCTGCAGGCGCTGTACCAGCATCTGGTGGGCCGCAACGAAGCAACCGACATCGACGCATTCACCCGCGACCTGGCCGGCTTTCACAAGGCCGACAGCGCCCATTTCGACGCCTTGCTGCATGGTTGTGTGGAGCAGGCGGGCGCTCTGGACGAGGTGCTGGCCCCACTGCTGGATCGTCCCCTGGCCGAGATTTCGCCGATCGAGCGCGGTGTGCTCTGGATCGGCGCCTACGAGTTCCGGCACTGCCAGGATGTGCCCTGGCGCGTGGTGCTCAACGAGTGCATCGAGCTGGCCAAGTCGTTCGGCGGCACCGACGGTCACAAGTACGTCAACGGTGTGCTGCACAAACTGGCCGCGCAGTTGCGCCCGCTGGAAGTGGCCGCCGACGGTACCGGAGAGCGGTCGTCCAAGCGCCGCTCAACGGGTGCCTGAGCCCATGGCGGTGAAGCTTGCCCAACGCGCCCGGCGCGTGCAGCCCTTCTACGTCATGGAGCTGGCCAAGACGGCAGCCCGGCTGGCCGCCGAGGCTGGTCCCTCGGGCCGGTCCATGCTCTACCTGAACATCGGTGAGCCGGACTTCACCGCCCCGCCCCTGGTGCAGGTGGCGGCCGAGCGGGCCATCCGTGACGGGCGCAGCCAGTACACCCAGGCCACCGGCCTGCCTGCCCTGCGCGAAGCCATCAGCGGCTGGTACGCCAGTCGCTTCGGGCTGGACATCGACCCGGCGCGCATTGTGGTCACGGCGGGTGCGTCGGCGGCCTTGCAGCTGGCCTGTCTGGCCCTGATCGAAGCCGGCGACGAGGTGCTGATGCCGGACCCGAGCTACCCCTGCAACCGCCAGTTCGTTCAGGCGGCCGAAGGCAAGGCGGTCCTCATCCCTTCCGGACCGGACGACCGTTTCCAGCTCAGCGCAGCGCACGTGGAACAGGCCTGGGGGCCAGCAACCCGGGGCGTGCTGCTGGCATCCCCCTCCAACCCGACAGGCACGAGCATCGAACGCGACGAACTGGAGCGCATTGCCCGATTCGTGCGTGCACGGGGTGGCGTGACGCTGGTGGACGAGATCTACCTGGGCCTGAGCTACGAGGATGCCTTCGGCCACAGTGCGCTGGGACTGCCCGATGGACTGGGTGATGAGGTCATCAGCATCAACAGCTTCAGCAAGTACTTCAACATGACCGGCTGGCGCCTGGGCTGGCTGGTGTTGCCCCCTGCACTGGTGCCTGCGGTGGAGCGGCTGGCGCAGAACCTGTTCATCTGTGCCAGCACCATCGCGCAGCACGCGGCGCTGGCCTGCTTCCACCCGGAAAGCCTGGCGGTCTATGAAGGACGGCGGGCCGAGTTCAAGGCGCGGCGGGACTGGTTCATTCCCCAGCTGGATCGCCTGGGCCTGGACGTGCCGGTGCGGCCCGATGGCGCCTTCTATGCCTGGGTGGACGTGCGCCGCTGGTGCGAGCGCTGGAACATCCCGCTACAGACAGGCAATCCTGAGGCTGGCGGTAGCTGGGCCCTGGCGCTGGCACTGATGCAGCACTGCCAGATCGCCACCACGCCCGGCCGCGATTTCGGTGAAGCCGAGCCCTGGCGCTACCTTCGCCTGTCGACCGCCAGCTCGATGGCGCAGCTGCAGGAGGCGATTGCCCGGCTGGAGGCGGCGAATTGACGAACGTCAGCACCTCCACGCCCTTTCGATGGAATGTCAGGGTGTACTGGGAAGACACCGATGCCGGCGGCATCGTCTTCTACGCCAACTACCTCAAATTCTTCGAGCGCGCCCGCACCGAATGGCTGCGCCACCTTGGTGTGGGCCAGCAGCGTCTGCGCGAGGAGGTCGGTGGCATGTTCGTGGTCACCGACACCACCCTGCGCTACCACCGACCGGCCCGTCTGGATGATTTGCTTGTGGTTACAGCCGCCATCACGGAAAGCGGTCGCGCGTCGATCACAATTGCACAGACCGCCTCATTGCAGGGACAGGGGGGCAGCCCGGACACCCTGCTGTGCGAAGGCAGCATCCGAATCGGCTGGGTCAGTGCTGCCGACCTGCGACCGCAACGCCTTCCGCCGGCCGTGAAGCAGGCGCTGGGCCTGACCTGATGCCGGTCTGAACCAATTTCTGTCCAACGCCTCACAGACGCCATGCCGCAAGATTTTTCGATTGTCCAACTGATGCTGGAGGCCAGCTGGGTGGTGCAGGCCGTGGTGGTCATGCTCATCCTGATGTCGGTCATCAGCTGGGCCGCGATCTTCCGCAAGGTCTTCTCCATCAAGCGGGTGCGTGCCCACAACGAAGAATTCGAGCGCGAGTTCTGGTCCGGCACCAACCTCAGCGAACTCTACTCCGCGGCGGCCCAGAGCGCCCGGCATGGCGGCCCCATGGAACGCATCTTCGCCAGCGGCATGCGCGAGTACCAGAAACTGCGCGAGCGCCGCATTGCCGAGCCCGGCACGCTGCTCGATGGCGCCCGCCGCGCCATGCGGGCGAGCTTCCAGCGTGAGGTCGATGTGCTGGAGACCAACCTGTCCTTCCTGGGCACGGTCGGCTCGGTGGCGCCCTATGTGGGGCTCTTCGGCACGGTCTGGGGCATCATGCACGCGTTCACCGGCTTGGCCGCCATGGACCAGGTGACCCTGGCCACCGTGGCACCGGGCATCGCAGAAGCGCTGGTGGCCACCGCGATCGGCCTTTTTGCGGCCATTCCGGCGGTGGTGGCCTACAACCGTTTCACACACGATATCGACCGGCTGGCCATCCACATGGAGACGTTCATGGAAGAGTTCTCCAACATCCTGCAACGGAACCTGGGCGCGCCCCCAGCACCCGCTCACTGAGGCAGGGAGTCACCGCATGGCCAGCTCACGGGGTCGTACCCGACGCACCAAGAACGAGATCAACATGGTCCCGTTCATCGATGTCATGCTGGTGCTGCTGATCATCTTCATGGTGACCGCACCCCTGATCGCACCCAGCCAGATTGAACTGCCCACCGTCGGACAGGCCAGTGCCGCGCCCAAGGGCTATGTGCAGGTGGTGATCGACAAGGACGACCAGATCCAGGTCCGGCAGGGCAATGCCAGCCGGGACGGGCGTGCCGCCACCCTGCGCGACCTGGGCGAACAGGTCCGGTCGGTGCAGAGCCTGGTCAGTCCGACCGAGACCGCGCAGGTGCCGGTGGTCATCACTGCCGACAAGTCGATCCGCTACGAAACGGTGATCAAGGTGATGGACACCCTGCGACGCACCGGCATCGAGCGTGTCGGCTTGTCGGTGCAGACGGGAGGATGAGGTGCAACTGAGCCGGATCATGCACAGCGGCACCGAGCCGGTGGACTTCAAGCCGCCACCGCCGGGCCGTTGGTCCATGCCCATGACACTGGCGGTGCTGGTGCATGGAGCCCTGATCGTGGCCCTGGCCTGGGGCGTGAACTGGAACAAGGAAACCACACCGGTGGCCTTCGAGGCGGAGTTGTGGTCGGCGTTGCCCCGCGAAGCGGCGCCGCGTGCGGTGCAGCCACCCCCACCCCCGCCTGAGCCGGCACCCACACCGGCGCCGGCCCCGGTGCCTGCGCCTCCCCCACCGCCCCCGGCACCGACGCCCACCGTGCGGGAACCGGACATCGCGACCCAGCAGGCTAAGAAGAAGGCGGAAGAGGACAAACGCGCCCGAGAAGAAGCGGCCCGCAAGGCAGAGGCCCAGCGCAAGGCGGCGGCAGAAAAGGCTGCGGCCGAGAAGGCTGCCGCCGAGCGCCGGCGTCAGGAGCAGCAGCGCGAGGCCCAGGCCCGACAGGAACGCCAGCGGCAGGAAGCGCAGCGCCGGGCTGCGGCCGAGGCGCAGGCGGCGGAGCGGCTGCGGGAAGAGAACATGCGCCGCATCATGGGTCAGGCCGGTGCCACCGGCCCCTCTGGCGCGCAGGGCACAGCCGACCGCTCCAGCGGTCCGTCGGCCGGCTATGCGGCCCGGGTGGCCGCACGCATCCGGCCGAACATCGTCTACACGGAAGAATTCCCTGCCCGCCTGGCGACGGAGATCGAGGTCCGCGCTGCCCCAGATGGCAACATCCTGTCGCGGCGTGTCGTGCGTGGTAGCGGGAACAGTGCCTGGGACGAGGCGGCCCTGCGGGCGATCGACCGTACCGGCAGCCTGCCACGCGACACCGATGGGCGTGTGCCATCGCCGCTGATCGTGGAGATGCGGCCTTTGGACTGAGCCCGCGACAAGCTGTTCGCGTGGCACACAATCTGGCCCTCAGGTGACCGTGTCGGAGGGAGACACCGGTGCCACCACCGACTTGAGCACCCGCTCCAGTTCGGAAGCGTCCACCGGTTTGTGCAACACGGCGGCAAACAGCGACTGCAAGGCGTCTGATGGCACCTCGTTGACATGGCCGCTCATCAACACCACGGGCGTTTTCGAGCCAGCTTCCCGAATACGCCTGGCCAGGCCCACCCCCTCCAGCCTGGGCATGGACTGATCGGTCAGCACCACGTCCCATTCCTTGCCGGTCTGGGAAAACTGGGCCCACGCCTCCTCACCATCGCGGGCCCGGGTGACCTGCCAGCCCTTGCGCTCGAGCAAGGCGCTCCAAGCATGACGCACCAGTTGGTCGTCGTCGACAAAGAGCACTCGGCGGCCCTCGCCGGCCAGGCCACCGGGCGAGGTGATGGCCGGGATCGCCGGATCCTGGCGTGACACTGGCAGGCCGACCATGAAACAGGCGCCCTGGCCAGGTTCGCTCAGCACACCAATGGTGCCATGGTGTCGGGCGACGATGCCTTGTGCCACCGACAAACCCAGCCCGGTGCCCTTGCCTTTGGCCTTGGTGGTGTAGAAGGGCTCGAACAGGCGCTGCCGCAGATCGGCTGGAATACCGGGGCCCTCGTCCTCAATGCTCAGCACCAGGTAATCTCCGGACGGCAACACCAGAAACTCATCGGGGAGCCGCGCTCCGGCGGGTGCAGGCAGGGTCACGGCCTGCAGGCGAATGGCAATGCGTCCCTTGCCCTGCATGGCGTCGGCCGCATTGATAAGCAGATTGACCATCACCTGCTGAAGCTGCGTCGGATCGGCATCGACCTCGTCGTCGTCCACCTGGTAGTCCACCAGCAGCTCGCTGTTGCGTGTGAGCCCGGGCTCCACCAGCTGCCGGGTTTCCTCGATCAGGCTGGTCCAGTGCAGACGCCGCAGTTTGGGTGGGGCCTGCCTGCCAAAAGCCAGCAACTGCCGCATCAGCCCATCGGCATAGCGCATGGCCTTCTGCGCCTGCTGCAGGGCCTCCTGGCTGGGGTGGCCGTCATCCAGGTCCTCGGCCGCCAAACGCACCCAGCCGGTGATGGCTGCCAGCGAATTGTTGAAGTCATGGGCAATGCCACCGGTCAGTCGGCCCAGCGCTTCGGTCTTCTGGCTCTGCGCCAGTTGTGCCTGCAGGGCCTCCTGCCGCTCGTAGGCTGCCCGCTGGCCTTCATGGTCCTGCCTGACACGATCGACCAGCGCATTGACGGACTCGGCCAGCTGACCGATTTCGTCGCTGCCGCGAACCGGTATCGGGCCGGCAACGATCGGACCTTTTGCGGACAGCTGCTGCACATCGGCATGCAGGTCCTGCAGGCGTCTGAGCAACAGGCGGTCGAGCAGGGGAACCAGGATCAGCGTGGCCACCAGACCGGCCAGCAGGGCCAGGCCCATGCCGGTCCACGCCAGCGAACTGGCCGCCTGGGCCAGGCGCCGGTCCGGCGTCAGCAACAGTTCTGCCACCGGCTGCCCGACGTGATCAAGGATGACCGCATGTACCTGGTCTTCTCCGGTCGCCGCCACCACCGCATGGACGGAACTTCCCGAATGACCCGGTTCATCGAAAGAGATGTCCACCGGCATCATGAGCACATTGGCGAAAGCCTCGAGCTCTTCCGCGTCGAAATGACGCGCCATCAGCAGGACGCCTGAAGCACGGGGGTCGGCAAGGACCGGATCGTGAATGGCCGCAGCAGAAACCAGCCACAACTGGCCGTCGAGCGCAAGGTAGGTGCCCAGTGCCGCACGGGCGTCGCCACTGACCTGCAGCTGTTCGAGCAACGGTGTCATCGCGGCGATGCGCTCGGCAGGCAAAGGCTCCATGGTCGAATCGCCCCGTGTCAGGGCAACGACCATCCGCCCCCGGGCGTCGGTCATCAATACATCGGACACACGCAAGGAACCCAGGCTGTCGGCTGAAAAGTTGTTGTCGACGAAATCGGGCAACCGACCCTCGACGAACGCAGCCGAATCGGCCCACCACGCATAGTCCTGAACGGTGGCCTGGAGGCTTCCGAGCTGCTGGGCCAGCAGGCGACGGGCACGTTCGCCCTCCCGGTCGACCTGCTCGGCCTCCAGTTGGCTAAAAGAATCGCTGACGATGTGACGCGCGCCAAACATGGCACCGAGTGCTGCCAGGCCGACAATCATCAGCACCAGCACCCAGGCGCGGTGTTGCAGTTTCATGGTTGAACGGAATGATCGACCCGAATCACCCGGCCTTGAGGCTCAAGAGCGTGGCGGCCGTGACAAGATTCGCACTCCATCGTGTTCCGATCAGGTCCTGTTCAATCGAACACGATTTCAGCCCGTTGTCCGTGGGCCTGGGCCATCCAGCTGGCCAGGGCCGCGTCGGAGGGGTAGAACAGGGCACGGTCGTCCAGCTGCAGCTCGCAACGGGCCCCGTCACGCTGCACCGCCAGCCGCACCGGCAGTCCCCGCACCAGTTCGCCCTGTTCGGTCAATTCACGCTGCGGCGGAAACTCGCCCACCAGCAGTGCCACCGGAGGCGGGTGGCCATTGACCGCCACCTTCAGGTACTTGCCGAACCGGCAGCGGGCCGCAGCCAGGTCCCACATCTGCTGCACCTTGATGCGCAGCCCACCGGAGAAGCGGTCGGGCTGGGCGGTGGCCTGCGCGATCAGCAGCTCATCGTCCTTGAGCAGGTGGCGGTACTTCTGGATCATGCTTTCGTCGGCGCTGATCTCGAGAATGGCGGAGCCGTCGTCCAGCTTGAAGAACGCGATGCGGCCGCGTTGGCCGTTGATGACCCGCATGTCGGACACGATGCCGGCCAGCACCATGGGGTCGCGGCTCTCGGTCACGTCGGCCAGCTGGGTGCGCGCAAAGCGCCGCACCTCCGGGCGCACCTCGTCGAACAGGTGACCGGAGAAGTAGAAGCCGATGGCCGTCTTCTCCTGGGTCAGCCGCTCCTTGACGCCCCACGGCGTGGTGGCCACCAGTTCGGGCTCCTGTGTGCTGGAGCCGTGACTGTCGTCGCCCATGAGGTCGAACAGGCCGCCCTGATGGGCATTGGCCTGGGTGGTGGCGGCGTAGTCGAACGCCAGGTCCACCGAGGCCAGCAGCTCGGCGCGGTTCAGGTGCAGGCTGTCGAAGGCACCGGCCTTGATCAGGGCCTCGACGGTGCGCTTGTTGATGCGTTGGCGGTCGACCCGAAGGCAGAAGTTGAACAGGCTGGTGAACGGGCCGATTTCGTGCCCGTTCGGCCCCTCGCCATGTCCTTCACGCGCCGCCACGATGGCCTCGATGGCCAGCTCGCCGGTGCCCTTGACAGCGCCCAGGCCATAACGGATGAGTTTGTCGTTGACCGGCTCGAAACGGTAGACGCCCCGGTTGACGTCGGGTGGCTCGAAGTCCACCCCCATCTTGCGCGCGTCCTCGACCAGCACCTTGAGCTTGTCGGTGTTGTCCATCTCCACGGTCATGTTGCCGCAGAAGAACTCAGCCGTGTAGTGGACCTTGAGCCAGCCCGTGTGGTACGCCAGCAGTGAATAGGCGGCCGCATGGGACTTGTTGAAGCCGTAGCCAGCAAACTTTTCCATCAGGTCAAAGACCTCGTCGGCCTTGTCCTGCGGAATGCCATGGGTCTTGAGTGCGCCGGCCCGGAATTTCTCGCGGTGCTCGGCCATTTCCTCGGCCTTCTTCTTGCCCATGGCCCGGCGCAACAGGTCGGCGCCGCCGAGTGAATAGCCGCCCAGGATCTGCGCCGTCTGCATCACCTGCTCCTGGTAGACCATGATGCCGTAGGTCTCGCTGAGCATGTCAGCCACCGCAGGATGCGGGTAGATGACCTCTTCGCGTCCGTGCTTGCGGGCCACAAAGCTGGGAATCAGGTCCATCGGCCCAGGGCGGTAAAGCGCGTTCAGGGCGATCAGGTCTTCCAGGCGCGTGGGTTTGGCATCGCGCAACATGCCCTGCATGCCGCGGCTTTCAAACTGGAACACGGCCTCGGTCTGTCCGCGCGAGAACAGCGCATAGACCTTGGGGTCGTCCAGCGGCACGTCCTCGAAGCGGAAGTTCTCCTGGCCCTTGTGCCGCTTCATGATCAGCTCGCGAGCGATCTCCAGGATGGTCAGCGTGGCCAGGCCCAGGAAGTCGAACTTGACCAGGCCGATGGCCTCGACGTCGTCCTTGTCGTACTGGCTGACCGCAGAGCCGCTGCCCGGCTGCATGTAGAGCGGGCAGAAGTCGGTCAGCTTGCCCGGGGCGATGAGCACGCCACCGGCGTGCATGCCGATGTTGCGGGTCATGCCTTCCAGCTTCTGCGCCAGTTCGATCAGGGTGCGGACGTCCTCCTCTTTCTCGATGCGCTCGGCCAGCTGCGGCTCCATCTCGATGGCGTAGTTGTTCTTGTCGCCTTCCTTCTTGGGGTCGGGCGGGTACTGCAAGGTGACGCTCATGCCCGGCTTGTTGGGGATGAGCTTGGAGATGCCGTCGCAGAAGCCGTAGGACATGTCGAGCACACGCCCGACGTCCCGGATGGCCGCGCGCGCTGCCATGGTGCCGAAAGTGGCGATCTGGCTCACCGCGTCCTTGCCGTAGCGTTCCTTGACGTAGTCGATCACCCGGTCCCGGTTGGCCTGGCAGAAGTCGATGTCGAAGTCGGGCATGGACACCCGCTCCGGATTCAGGAAGCGCTCGAACAGCAGGTTGTACTGCAGCGGGTCCAGGTCGGTGATCAGCAGCGCATAGGCCACCAGCGAGCCGGCGCCGGATCCGCGGCCCGGGCCAACCGGGCAGCCGTTGTCCTTGGCCCACTTGATGAAGTCGCCCACGATCAGGAAGTAGCCCGGGAAGCCCATCTTGAGGATGGTGTTGATCTCGAACTCCAGGCGCTCCACGTAGCGCGGCCGCTCGGCGTCGCGTCTCGCCGGATCGGGATACAGATGCTGCAGCCTGGCCTCCAGCCCCTCGTAGGACGACTGGCGGAAGAAGTCCTCCATGGGCATGGGCACGCCATTGACCAGCGGTGTCGGGAAGTCCGGCAGCTGCGGCTTGCCCAGGGTCAAACTGAGGTTGCAGCGGCGAGCGATTTCGACCGCATTGGACAGGGCGCTGGGCAGGTCGGTGAACAGGGCCTGCATCTCGGCCGTGGTCTTGAAATACTGCTCGCGGGTGAAACGGCGCACCCGGCGCGCATTGCCCAGGATCTCGCCCTCGGCAATGCAGACGCGGGCCTCGTGGGCCTCGTAGGCATCGGGCGTGAGGAACTGCACCGGGTGGGTGGCGACCACCGGCAGGCGAAGTCGAGCCGCCAGCTGCACGGCGGCCACCACATGGCGTTCGTCGTCGGCGCGGCCGGCACGCTGCAGCTCGATGTAGAAGCGGTGCGTGAACAGGCTGCCCAGTTGTAGGGCAACGTCGCTGGCGCGGGCCTCGTCCCCTTGCAGCAGGGCCTGCCCCACCGGACCGGCCTGGGCACCCGAGAGCAGGATCAGACCTCCGTTGAGTTCCTCCAGCCACTCGCGCCGCACCACGGCCTGCGCACGGCCTTCGTTGCGGGTCCAGGCGCGCGCCAGCAGCTCGCACAGGTTGAGGTAACCCTGGCGGTCCTGCACCAGCAGCAACACCCGGGGCATGGCCTGGGCCTGTCCGGGTGGACCGCCAGCCGCTGCTTCGCCGAAACCTTGCAGAAAGATTTCCGCCCCCAGCAAGGGTTTGACCCCCGCTCCGCGCGCCTCCTTGTAGAACTTGACGGCACCGAACAGGTTGCCCAGGTCGGTAATGGCCAGTGCCGGCTGGTCATCGGCCGCCGCGGCGGACACGACCTCATCGATTCGGCAGGTTCCGTCGACGACGGAGAACTCGGTGTGCAGGCGCAGGTGTACGAACATCCGCCCGATTTTACGGACGCGCCCTGTACCCGGTCCGCCTCACTTGTCGGCGCTGCCGTCTTCGCGCAGGATGTGCAACACCTCGGACCGGAACTCGCGGCTGTAGAGGATCAACACCACCAACCCGGTGGCCAGCACCATCGCCAGCGGCGAGATGAACCAGGCCATGGCGGCAAACGAGAAATAGTACGCCCGCAGGCCATCGTTGAAGGTCTCCGCGGCCGCGCCAACCATGGCCGCGGCGCGATCAGCGTATTGCTTGCGGTCGAACTTGCCGGACGCGAAATCCTCGGGTGGTGGCATGGCCCCGATCACCAGGGCCACGAAGGTGTACTGGCGCATGCACCAGGAAAACCGGAAGAAGGCGTAGACAAAAATGCCCACCAGCACCAGTATCTTGAACTCGAACACCACCAGCGGCACCGTCTGGGCAAACGGTATTTCGCTCATCAGTTCGGTGGCCTTTTCGGTGGTGCCCAGCAGTGCGAACAGTGCACCGATGACCAGGATCGAGGTCGAGGAGAAGAAGGTGGGGGTGTTCGACAGCGTCTGCGTGATCAGGCCATCCAGCATGCGCGGGTCGCGCATGGCGGCCTGTCGCATCCAGTAGGCCCGGTAGCGGTTGGTGGTGACCAGCAGCGAACCCTGGCGGCGGCCCCAGACCCGGGCAAACCAGGCGTAGCCGACCCACAGGCCAAAAAAGGCCACCAGAGCCAGCCAGTCGGCCCAGGGAAGGATGTTGATGATGACCATGGCGCGATGGTAGCGCGCCATGGCTCCCCGACGTCAGCCCTTGAAGCGCTGCGCCACTTCGGCCACGCGGGCACCGAACAGGCGCGCGGTCTCCAGATCACCCGGCAGCATGTCCTGGGCCCCCGCATCCGAGGGGCTCTGCGCGATGGCGCCGCTGTAGGACACAAGGTAGTTCACGTCGTTGCGCTGGGCCGCCTTGGTGTTGCTGGGCATCAGACCCTGGCTGACCCAGATCATGCCGTGCTGCATGGCCAAGGTGAACAGGGTCTGCAGCGTGGCGAGCTTGTCCCCGTTCATGCCCGCGCTGTTGGTGAAACCGGCCGCGATCTTGTTCTTCCAGTCCTGGGCATACCAGGCCTTGCTGGAGGCATCGGCAAATTTCTTGAACTGCCAGCTGACGCTGCCCATGTAGGTGGGCGAGCCGAAGATGATTGCGTCCGCTGCGGCGAGCTGATCCCAGCCGCCACCGGGCAGGTTGCCGTCGGCGTCGATGGCCAGCAGTTCGGCACCGGCGCCCTCGGCCACCGCCTGGGCCATGCGCTGGGTGTGTCCGTAGCCCGAGTGATAGACAACCACGATGTCCGCCATGGAATGCGCTCCTGTATTGGGTTGCGCCGGTGTCGGCACCGGCGCGGGTTGGATGGTGCTTGGGGAGAAATCAGGCCTGCAGGTCGAACACCAGAACCTCGGCGTCTGTCCCTTCCGACAGCACGACAGCGGCCTCATGGCTCAGAGCCAACGCATCGCCAGCGCGGAGATGCTCACCGTTGACGTTCAGCTCACCCCGCACCAGGTGGACGTAGGCCTTGCGGGCGGGGTCCAGCGGCAATGCGGCACGCTCGTCGCCGTCGAACAGTCCTGCGTACATGCGCGCGTCGGCGTGCATGGAAACCGCCCCGGACTCGCCGCCGGGCGCTGCCACCAGGCGCAATCGTCCGCGCTTTTCCGCGTCATCGAAGCGCTTCTGCTCATAGCCGGGCTCGACACCAAGCCGGTTCGGCTCGATCCAGATCTGCAAGAAATGGGTCTGGCCGTTCGGGTCGTGGTTGAACTCGCTGTGCCGCACACCGGTGCCCGCACTCATGCGCTGCACCTCGCCCGGCTCGATTCCCTGCACATTGCCCATGCTGTCGCGGTGGGCCAGGTTGCCCTGCAGGACATAGCTGATGATTTCCATGTCGCGGTGTCCGTGGGTGCCAAAACCGGTGCCCGGCGCAATCCGGTCCTCGTTGATCACGCGCAGGTTGCCCCAGCCCATCCACGCCGGATCGTAGTAGTCGGCAAAGGAAAACGAATGGTGGCTTTTGAGCCAGCCGTGGTCGGCACGGCCCCGGGCCTCGGAACGTCGGATCTGCATCATGGTGGGGTCTCCTGTCTGGCCGCGCCCTGGTGCCAGGATGGGCACCTTCGGTGACGGCATGGGGTCATTGTGAAGATGCAAACCCCACTCCGGTTCGCACGAATTTGATGCTATCGTTCGATCCAATTGAACATTCTTCGCAACACACATGCCCGCCCCCTCACCCCGCGCCGTGCTCTCGGCGGACAACCTCGGTCTGCTGGAGGCCGTCTCGCGCCTGGGCAGCATGGCCGCGGCCGCGCGTGAGCTGGGCATGGTTCCCAGCGCACTGACCTACCGTGTGCGGCAGATTGAGGACGCACTGGACGTGCTGCTGTTCGACCGCAGCGCGCGGCGGGCTCGGCTCACACCCGCCGGTGCCGAACTGCTGCGCTCGGGGCAATACCTGCTGGACGAGCTTGATGCGGTTGCGCAGCGCGTCAAACGGGTGGCCACCGGCTGGGAGCCGGAATTCACGCTGGCGGCCGATGCCATCATTGCCCGCAGCACCCTGTTCGAACTGTGCGAGGCCTTCTATGCCGAAGGCGGCCCTACCCGGCTGCGGCTGCGGGCCGAGACCCTGTCGGGCACCAGCGAAGCCCTGCTGAGCGGTCAGGCTGACCTGGCGCTGGGCGTCTCCGGTGAAATCGGCCAGGGCGACATCCGGGTGGCGCCATTGGGCACACTGACGTTTGTGTTCGCGGTGGCGCCGCACCACCCGCTGGCCAACGTCAGCCACCCATTGAGTGACGAAGAGCGTTTCGTTCATCGGGCTGTGGCGGTAGCCGACAGCACGCAGCGTGGACGGGGTCGTTCGCACAACATCGCGCCCGGCCAGGATGTGCTCACGGTGCCCACCATGCAGCACAAGCTGGAGGCCCAGCTGCGCGGACTGGGTGCCGGCTTCCTGCCCCGGTCGCTGGCCCAGCCCTTCATCGACGCCGGTCGGCTGGTGGTCAAGCCGGTCCAGGGTCCCAGCCGGGACATCCCCCTTTGTTATGCCTGGCGGCAGCCGCGCGGACCGCTGGAGCAGCGCCGGGCGCTGGCCTGGTGGCTGGACCGGCTGCAGCATGCCAACACCCGCCAGGCCCTGTTGCTCCAACACCATCAGGTGTGAACCATCCTGCTGCCAGGACAACCGCCGCACTGCTACAGTCGCCTGACCACTCCAACGGTAAAACCAACATGCCCGCACGCTCCACCGCCGCCCGCCGCCCCACCCGTCAACAACCGGCGGCGACAACGACCCGTCACCCCCCTCAGGACCCGTTGCATGTGGCCGTCGTGGGCGCCGGCATGGCTGGCGTGGTCTGCGCCCGGACCCTGGTCCAGGCAGGCCACCGGGTGAGCCTGTTCGAGAAGAGCCGGGGATTCGGGGGCCGCATGGCCACCCGGCGAACCGAATTCGGCAGTTTTGACCACGGATCCCAGTACTTCACCGTGCGCGACCCGCGCTTTGCCCGTGCGCTTCTGACGGCGCAGGATGTGGTGCGCCCGTGGGCGGTCAGCACGGTGCGGGTGCTGGACGAACTCGGACACGTGCTGGCCAGCGCCCCTCCGCCGCGTGAGCCGCACTATGTGGCCAAGCCCGGCATGAACGCCCTGGTCACGCACTGGGGCCAGCCACTGCTGCAACCTGAACATTTTGGTGGACTGCAGGCACAGACGACACTGGAGACCCGCGTGGTGCAGATCGAGCGCGACGCGCTCCATCCGGCCCAGTGGCAGTTGCGTCTGGAGGGCAGTGACGGCGGTCTGCAGGTGGTCGGAGGGTTCGACCGCGTCGTGCTGGCCATGCCGCATCCGCAAGCTCATGACCTGCTGCTGTCGTCTGGCCTGGCACCCCAGCTGCGCCAGGCCCTGACCGATGTGCATGTGGCGCCGTGCTGGACGCTGATGGTGGCGTTCCCGAACGCCGCCCAGCCCGGACTGAGCCACCTGGGTCCGCAATGGAATGCGGCCCGCAGCACCCACCACCGCATCAGCTGGCTGGCGCGGGAGGGGAGCAAGCCCGGTCGCGAGCAGATCGAACGCTGGACAGTGCAAGCGGCCCCCGACTGGTCGGCCAAACACCTGGAAGACGACCCCGAGCGCGTCAAGGGCAAGCTGCTGCGTGGGTTCGCCGAGATCACCGGCATTCGCGCCATGCCCACGCACGCCGTGGTACACCGCTGGCGCTTCGCCCAGACGCAGACGCCCTTGGGCCGCAGCCACCTGTTCGACCGCGAACTGGGCCTGGGTCTGTGCGGGGACTGGTGTCTGGGCCACCGGGTCGAGGACGCCTTCATCTCCGGTCTGGAGCTGGCGCTGGACATGGTGGGCTGAAAGGCCGAGAACGGGTGTGTCCGACCGTCGTTACAGGGGCCGGTTCGCGCCCTCCCCGACCGGTCCGCTGCACGCGGGGTCGCTGGTGGCGGCGCTGGCCAGCTGGCTGGATGCCCGGGCACACGGGGGAACCTGGCTGGTGCGCATTGAGGACGTGGACACACCGCGCTGCGTGCCGGGCGCCGAAGAGACCATCTTGGCCCAGCTGGCCTGCTGTGGCCTGGTCAGCGACGAACCGGTGGTCTTCCAGTCGGACCGTGGTGCCGCCTACGAAGAGGCGCTAAACCGGCTGGTACGGGCCGGTCTGGCTTACCCTTGTGCCTGTTCCCGCAGGGACATCGAACAGGCGATGACCAATGCAGGACAGTTGCGGGAACGGCACCAACCGCAGGTCTATCCGGGCACCTGCCGCCCCGAGCGCGGCGGCCTGCACGGCCGGCCTGCGCGTGCCTGGCGCTTCCGGTTGCCGGATCCACCGGCGTCGGTCGTCCACTGGACCGACCGGCGCCTGGGCGCCCAGGTGCAGGACGTGGCCGCCGAGCTGGGCGACTTCGTGCTGCGCCGTGCCGATGGGCTGTGGGCCTACCAGCTGGCGGTCGTCGTCGATGACGCCAGCCAGGGCATCACCGACGTGGTGCGCGGCGAGGATCTCGCAGACAACACACCCCGTCAGCAACTGCTGCAGCAGGCCCTGGGCTTGGCAACACCCCGCTACCTGCACACACCACTGGTGCTGGCGCAGGACGGACAGAAACTGAGCAAGCAGAATGGCGCCCGCGCCCTCGATCTGGCCGACCCTCGCAAGGCCTTGCGTGAAGCGGCGGCCCACCTCTGCCTGCCGTCGCGGCAGGGTGAGCTGGCCGAGCTGCTGGCTGGCTGGACAGACGACTGGCGCGCCCGCTGCGTGGCGTCCGGTTTCAGCGTGGATCGCGAAGGATGAGGTCCATGCGCCGCTGCACGCGATCGGCCTGGGCCTGATCGCCAGCGGCGCGAGCCCGTTCGCGCTGGACACCGAGCCAGGCCAGCAACGGACGGCTCCAGCCTTGGGCAGATGCGGTTTCCACCGCCTGCGTGATCACTTCGGGTGAAGCGTCACCCCGACGCATCAGCACGGCAGCCGCGACCAGACGCGAGAGCGGGTCGGTCACTGCCGGCAGGGCCCGGCGCGCCGCTTCACCACCGGCGACGAGCGGTCGCTGGCCCTCCGGCAGCCAGACAACGTCGCCGGGAAGCGGCTGGCCTGCCAGGTAGCGGGCATAGGCCTGCTCGGCCTCGGCGGCATCGGGGGCCAGAGCGTCATAGGCGTCGCAGGGACTGAAGTCGAGCGCTGCCACCCGCGCAGCACACAGCCCCAGTTCGGCTCGTGCCAGCAGGTCGGCACGCCCGGTCCGTGCCAGCTCGCGCCGGACCCGCGCCATTTCGGCCGCCTCGATGGACGACAGGCCCGTCAGGCCGGCTTTCTGGGCCCGCTCCAGGCTGGCGCGTGCGCTCATCTGCCAATCCGGTGCAGGGGGAGTGCTGCTGCAGGCCACCAGCACGGCCGCCGCACACAGCAGCACCGTGGAGCAGATGGCGCCGCGCCGGACGCCGGGATCGATCACAGACCGTTTCATGGCAGGCGGATCTCCGTCTCGCGGGCAAAGGGCCAGCGCCGGTTGATGTCGTTCACCAGCGACTCGATCTGGCGAAGGCTGGATTCGACCTCGGCCCGCAGCGCGCCCAGGTCGGTGGTGGCCTCGCGCGTGTTGCTGGCGACGCCTTGGGCTTCGACCAGCACGGCGTCGACCTTCTGCAAGGATGAGCGGGTGTCGGCCAGCAAGCCGTCGAGTTGTTTGACCAGCGTGCGAACTTCGCTGACCAGTCCAGGGTCGGCCGCCGCACCCGCTTCGCCGGGCGCACCGAACACCTGGCGGTCGGCGTTGGCCACCAGGCTGTCCAGGCGCCCGACCAGGGCATCCGAGCGGGCCAGCAGCGCATTGGCGCCATCGATGGTGGCCACCAGCTTCTTCGCATCGGCCTCATTGCCCATGACCACACCGAGGGCACCCTGAGGCCCCTTGAGCTGCTCCGTCAGGTCCTGCACGTTGGCCAGACTGGTGGCCAGCGAGCCTTGGGGCGCGGTCAGCCCGTTGAGGTTGTCCAGCAGGTCGCGGACCTGGGACATGAGGCGCGGCAGTTCAGCCATGGCGTCACCCTTGAGCACCTGCCGCTCGGCACCATCCTCCAGCTGGGGGTCATCCAGAATCCCGCTGTAGGCCCGGATCCGCGTGCCACCGACCAGCGCGCGCTCCATGGTGAACACACTCGAAGTCCGCAGCCAGCGGGCGTCTTTGGTGGGCACATCGATCAGGATGCGGGCGTTGCCATCTTCGCCCAGCTCGATGCGCGAAACGCGACCGATCGGGAAACCGGCGAAGGTCATGTTCATGCCCACCACCACCCCTTCGGAATCGTCGGAGACCAGCACCAGGCGCTGGGTGCTTTCGAACAGGCCGCGCGCATACATGACGTAGACGGCCGAGGCCACCAGCAGCAGGACCATGGACAGCAGCAGCAAGGCGGCCTTGAGCTCCAGGTAGCGCACCGCTGGCGGGTCCACCGGAGCAGGGGAAGTCGTTCGGGTGTCAGGGTTCATGCCAGCAGCGGGTCACAAGCTTCAATAGTAGTTGCCCACCAGCGAGATCACCTCAACGATGAGGATGACCGACAGCAGGCGGGCGAATTCCGAGATGTCGCTGCGGCGGCCGAAGCGACCCTGTACGTCACGCTGGGCACTGGCGGCGAACGGCACAATGGCCACCGCCAGGCTGAAAAACAGCGTCTTGAGGGCGAAGATCAGCGAGACCGCCGGGGTGAACACCGCGCCGACACCCCGGGTGTACTCGGGCAGGCCCCATGGCGAAAGCCCGTACACGTTCAAGTAGGTCAGCAGCAGCGCAATCACACCGCTGACACCAGCCAGCAGCATCACCGACAGGCTGGCGCCCAAGGCGCGCGGCAGCAGCTCGGTGCGCAGCAGCTGCTGATGATCGAGGTGCTCACCCACACGCAGACGGTCGGCCAGGTGGCGCCGCACCTCCTGCGCGCCCGGCAGGGCATAGCGCAGCGCCACGAACATGGCAGCGTACAGCGGAATGAGTTCCAGCACCAGGGTGCGCACCAGCACCTCCAGGGCGTACTGGGACAGGCCGTAGCTCATGGCCGTGGCCACCACGATGCGAATGAGGACCAGGCTGACGAGGGCCGAGAGCACCAGGAAACTGTTGATCTGCGGCAGGGTGGCCCGAACCAGGTGGGTCAGCACCGCGGTGCGCTGTTTACCCCTGCGGTAGCTCGAAGGCAGCACGGCCAGCACCAGGATCTCGGCACCGATCAGGATCACGTTCCACCAGCTCAGCCACGCCGCGCGAGCCTGTCGGCCCCAGCGTACAAGGAAATGGGGGGTGAGCCAGTCCGGAGTCATGAGTGGGAACGATGATAGCCCGCAGCGCGCCTGACCACCTGTGCCGCAAGGTGAGCAAAGGTGACAGCATCAGGCCTCAACATGGTGAAAACACGATGGGCGAGCCGGGGCTGATCGGGTAACACTGCGCGCTGGCCTTCAACCCACCCAGGAGATATCGCATGAACCCGGCCGTTCGCCGCCAGACCATTGCCGACGCACTGCACCGCACCGCCTGTCGCCTGCCCGAGAAGACAGCCATCATCTGCGGTCAGACCCGGTGGACCTACGCCGAGTTCAACGCCCTGGTCAGCCGTCTGGCGGCTGGACTGAACCACATCGGCGTCGGCGAGGGTGACAAGGTGGCCGTGCTGGCCCGCAATTCCCACGGCTTCGCCGCGCTGCGCTTTGCGCTGGCGCGGCGTGGCGCGGTGCTGGTGCCGATCAACTTCATGCTCAAGGCCGACGAGGTGGCCTACATCCTGCGGCATGCGGGCGCCCGCACGCTGGCCACCGACAGCGGGCTGGCTGCGCTGGCCCGCGACGCGGCGGCGCTGGACACCCAGGTGGACCAGTTCCTCTGGTTGCCCTCGGAGGACCCGAGCGAACCGGCCCAAGGCATGCACCGCTTCGAAGACCTGGCCGCCTGCACCGAACCTTTGCCCGAAGTGGGCACCCAGAGCACCGACCTGGCCCAGATTGTCTACACCAGCGGCACCGAATCCATGCCCAAAGGGGCCATGCTCACCCACGATGCGGTGCTCTGGCAGTACGTCAACTGCGTCATCAATGCCGAGATTGCCGAGCAGGACCGCACCCTGCATGCCCTGCCGCTGTACCACTGCGCACAGCTGGACGTGTTCTTCGGACCAGCCATCTACATCGGCAGCAGCAACGTGATCACCGGCAAACCCACACCGGACAACCTGCTGGCCCTGCTGGAGCAGCACCGGATCACCAGTTTTTTTGCACCACCCACCGTGTGGATCGCGCTGCTGCGTTCACCCCTGTTCGATGCGGGCAAACTCGGCCACCTGGCCAAGGGCTACTACGGCGCCTCCATCATGCCGGTGGAAGTGCTCAAGGAACTGGCCTCACGCCTGCCCCGGGTGCGGTTGTGGAACCTGTATGGCCAGACCGAGATCGCGCCACTGGCCACCATGCTCGCCCCCGAAGACCAGCTGCGCAAGCCTGGCTCGTGCGGCAAGGCCGTGATCAACGTCGAGACGCGGGTGGTCAACGACGACATGCAGGACGTGGCCCCCGGCGAGGTGGGCGAGATCGTGCACCGCTCGCCGCACCTGATGCTGGGCTACTTCAACGATCCCGAGCGCACCGAGGCCGCCTTTGCCGGTGGCTGGTTCCACAGCGGTGACCTGGCGACTGTCGACGAGGAGGGCTACATCAGCGTGGTCGACCGCAAGAAGGACATGATCAAGACCGGTGGCGAGAACGTGGCCAGCCGCGAGGTCGAGGAAATGATCTACCGGTTGCCCGCCGTCAGCGAGGTGGCCGTGATCGGCCTGCCGGACCCCAAATGGGTCGAGGCGGTCACGGCAGTGATCGTGGTCAAAACCGGCCAGAGTCTGACCGAGACCGAGGTCATGGCCCACTGCACCGAACACATGGCGCACTTCAAGGCACCCAAGCGGGTGGTCTTCACCGACGCCCTGCCCAAGAACCCCAGCGGCAAGCTGCTCAAGCGCGAGCTGCGCCAGCGCTACACGGCAGGCTGACCGGGTGCCTGGGCCAGAGCCCAGGCCACGTGCTCGCGCACGGTCCCGTCGGGGTGGTCCAGCCGTGTGCGCAGGGCCGCGCGCAACCCCGGTTCATCATGCTGGTGCAACGCATTGCCTATGGCCACGGCGATGTTGCGCAACCACCTGGCGTGACCGATGCGGCGGATCGGACTGCCTTCGGTGCGACGCAGAAACTCGTCTTCACTCCACGCGAACAACTCCACCAGTGTGGCGGTCGCGAGACCCGCGCGCGGGTCGAAGTCGGCCAAGGGGCTGCGCTGCGCGAACTTGTTCCACGGGCAGACCAGTTGGCAGTCGTCGCAACCATAGATGCGATTGCCCATCAGCGGGCGCAGTTCGGCTGGAATCGGTCCGTCGTGCTCGATGGTGAGGTAGGAAATGCAGCGGCGTGCATCCAGACGGTAGGGGGCGACGATGGCCCTCGTGGGGCAGGCGTCGATGCAGGCGCTGCAGGCGCCGCAGTGGTCACTCACCGGCTCGGTCGGTGGCAGGGCCACATCCACATAGATCTCGCCCAGAAAAAACATCGAGCCGCCCTCGCGGCTGAGAATGAGGGTGTGCTTGCCACGCCAGCCCTGGCCGCTGCGTCGGGCCAGCTCGGCCTCGAGCACCGGCGCCGAATCGGTGAACACGCGGTGCCCGAATGGCCCCAGTTCATCGGCCATGCGATCGGCCAGCTTCTGCAGCCGGCTTCGCAGCACCTTGTGGTAATCACGGCCGCGGGCATACACCGACACGATGGCCTCGTCAGGCCTATGCAGACGTGAGAGTTCCTGCTCTGTCCAGTCGGCCGGGGTGGCGCTCGGCAGGTAATCCATGCGGGCGGTGATCACGCTCACGGTACCGGGCACCAGTTCAGCCGGTCTTGCACGTTTGAGGCCATGGGAGGCCATGTAGTCCATGCGACCGTGAAATCCGGCCGCCAGCCAGTCCCGAAGGCCGGTTTCGGCGTCCGAAAGGTCGACACCGGCCACCCCGATTTGGGAGAATCCGAGTTCCTGGCCCCAGGCCTGCAAGCGCGAGACGAATTGAGCAGCGACAAGACCGGTCTTCATGTGACGCCCATTGTAGGAAGCCACCCCGGTGCGGAGGCATCCGGGTCGCTGTCGCCTGTGGTCTGGCGGGGTCGCTGGCAAGCCGAAGCAGACACCGCGGCATTTGCGTCGGTGCTGGCGGCCAGCCCGGCACTGGCCGATGCGGTGATTGCTCTTCACGGCGACCTGGGCGCCGGCAAGACCACGCTGGTGCGGCACCTTCTGCGGGCCCTCGGTGTCGAGGGTCGCATCAAGAGCCCGACCTACGCGGTCGTTGAACCCCACACCAGCAGCGACTGCAGCTGGATGCCCGAGGGTGAGGTGCTGTCCATCTGGCACTTCGACTTCTACCGGTTCAACGACCCGCGCGAATGGGAAGACGCCGGTTTTCGCGAACTTTTCGCGTCGCCCGGGCTCAAGCTGGTCGAGTGGCCCGAGCGTGCCGCGGGTGTCATGCCCGTGGCCGATCTCGACATCAGGATCGAGGCCGAGAACCCGCCCATGCATGCCCACCCCGACCCCCACCTCGATGACCACCGCCTGGTGACGGTGCGTGCAGGCAGCGCACGCGGCCAGCGACTGCTGGAGGCGCTGGTTTGATGCGCCTGCCTGCCGCGCTGGACCGCCGAACCCTGCTGCGTGCCGGTTCGCTGGTGCTCCTGCTGGGCGCACAGCAGATTGCCCGTGGCGCACAGGTGCTGGCGGTGCGCCTGTGGCCGGCCAGCGACTACACGCGCGTGACGGTGGAATCCGACGGGGCATTGAAGGCCCGTCACTTCATGATCAGCAACCCACCCCGGCTGGTGGTTGATATCGAGGGCATCGACCTGCTGCCCAGCCTGCGTGAACTGGTGGGCAAACTCAGCCCCGACGACCCGAACATCGCGGGCATCCGCGCTGCCCAGAACGCACCCGAGGTGGTGCGCCTGGTGATCGATCTCAAGCAGCCGATTGCGCCGCAGGTGTTCCACCTCGACCCGGTGGCGGCCTACCGCTACCGGCTGGTGATGGACCTGTACCCGACCCATCCGCCCGATCCACTGGAGCAACTGATCACCCAGCGGTTGCGCGAGCTCGATGCGGCCAGTGAACGTGCAGCGGCCCTGCTGGGCATCGAGACGGCACGCACCGGCTCTGCCCGCCCCGATGCACCGGATGACGACCCCCTGGGCGCGCTGATCGCCGAGCGCGAGAATGGCCGCTCCGCGGGGGCGGCACCGGCGCCCGGGACAGGCCAATCGGTAGCGACCAATACCGGGGCAGCACGCCCTGCCACAGCGGGCAAGCGCCCCGTGACCGCCGCCCGGCAGACCGACCGCCTGATCATTGTGGCACTGGACGCCGGCCATGGCGGCGAGGATCCGGGTGCCATCGGCCCGGGAGGCACCCGCGAGAAAGACGTGGTGCTGGCGATTGCGAAGCGCTTGCGCGACCGCATCAACGCGACGCGTGTTAACGGCAACGCCATGCGCGCCTACATGACGCGCGATGGTGACTACTTCGTGCCGCTTCGGGTGCGGGTCGAAAAGGCCCAACGGGTGCAGGCCGACCTGTTCGTCAGCATCCATGCCGATGCCTTCTACACACCCCGTCCGCAAGGGGCCAGCGTCTATGCCCTGAGCACGCGCGGGGCCACCAGCGCGGCTGCGCAGTGGATGGCCAACAAGGAAAACGACTCCGACCTGGTGGGCGGACTGAACGTGCGCGCGCAGGATGCCACCGTGCAACGCGCCCTGCTGGACATGAGCACCACCGCGCAGATCAAGGACAGCCTGCAGTTCGGCAATGCGCTGCTCGGCGAGGTCGGTCGTGTCGGGCGCCTGCACAAGCCCCGCGTCGAGCAGGCCAACTTCGCGGTACTGCGTGCCCCCGACATTCCCAGCGTGCTGGTCGAGACCGCCTTCATCAGCAACCCCGACGAAGAGAAGCGCCTGCGCGACCCCGCCTACCAGGCCGAGCTGGCCGAGGCGCTGTTGCGCGGCATCGTCAATTACTTCTCCCAGAACCCGCCTCTGGCCCGCTCGCGGCAGGTCTGACGCTGACCGTGCAACGGCGGTCGCGACCTACAATGGCCGCGTGAACGCCCCCCTGCCCACCACCCGACGTCCGATCCGCGAACTGCCGGATGAGCTGATCAGCCAGATTGCCGCCGGCGAGGTGGTCGAGCGACCTGCCTCGGTGGTACGTGAACTGCTGGACAACGCCCTGGACGCGGGCGCTCGACAGATCACGGTGCGATTGCAGGCCGGTGGCATCCGCCTGATCAGCGTCGAGGACGATGGCTGCGGCATTCTGCGCGAGGAGCTGCCCACCGCCCTCAAGCGCCACGCCACCAGCAAGATTGCCAGCCTGAACGACCTGGAGTCGGTGGACACCATGGGGTTCCGTGGCGAAGCGCTGGCGGCGGTCTGTTCCATCGCCGAGGTGTCGGTACTCACGCGCACCGATGAAGACGCCGCCGGTCATGGCTGGCTGCTCGACGGCCGCAGTGGCGAGCTGCAACCGACCGCGCGAAGCCGCGGCACCACCGTCGAGGTGCGCGAGCTGTTCTTTGCCACACCGGCACGGCGCAAGTTCCTCAAGTCGGAAAGCACCGAGCTGGCCCATTGCATCGAGGCGGTGCGACGCCACGCCCTGGGCCGTCCCGATGTCGGGTTCGCCATCTGGCACGAAGGCAAGCTGGTGTCGCAATGGCGCGCCGTCGCGCCCGACCTGGCCAGCGGTGAAGGTCACCTGGACGCGCTGCGCCGACGGCTGGCCGATGTGCTGGGCGAAGACTTCGCGGCCCAGTCCGTGGTGGTCAACTGGCCGGCCGATGACGTGCCCGGCGAAGCGGCCACCACCGGCGGCCTGCAGCGCCTGAGGGTCTGGGGGCTGGCCGGCATACCCGACGCCGCCCGTTCGCGCGCCGACTGGCAGTTTGCCTATGTCAATGGCCGCTTCGTGCGCGACAAGGTCATCACCCATGCCGCGCGCAGCGCCTACGAAGACGTGCTGCATGGTCACCGCCAGCCGGTGTATGCGCTGTACGTGGGCATCGACCCGGGTCGGGTGGATGTGAACGTGCACCCGACCAAGATCGAGGTGCGCTTTCGCGACAGCCGCGAGGTGCACCAGGCTGTGCGACATGCGGTCGAAGGCGCCCTGGCCGCGCCACGTTCGGTACAGACACTGCCGGTGGCGACACCTGCCCAGGCGCCCGCGTCAGACGACCAACCGTCCGCTTTTCTGGCCCCGTTGCCGCGCCAGCAGCCCCTGCCCTGGCGCCCGGACACACCGCAGGGCGGTCACCGCGTCAGCGATCTGGAAGCCCTGTGGCGTCCCGCCGCTGCTTCGCTTTCACCCCAATCCCCCGCACCGGTTTCCGCAACCGGCACCACGATGCCGGCCCCCGCCCTGCCCGAAGGCGAATGGCCCCTGGGCCGGGCCATTGCGCAACTGCACGGTGTTTACATCCTGGCCGAGAACGCGCAGGGTCTGGTGGTGGTCGACATGCACGCCGCCCACGAACGCATCGTCTACGAGCGCCTGAAGCAGCAACTCGACGCACACCAGATCGCCAGCCAGCCCCTGCTGATTCCAGCCACCTTCGCCGCCACACCGTCTGAGGTGGCCACCGCCGAAAGCACGGGTGAGGTTCTGGCCCTGCTGGGCCTGGAGATCGTGCCGTTTTCGCCAAAGACGCTGGCGGTGCGGGCCGTGCCTTCCACCCTGGCCGCGGGCGACCCGGTGGAGCTGGCCCGCAGTGTGCTGGCCGAACTGGGCCAGCACGAGGCCAGCACCGTGGTGCAAAGGGCCCGCAACGAGCTGCTGGCCACCATGGCCTGTCACGGCGCGGTGCGCGCCAACCGCCGCCTGACCCTGGACGAAATGAACGCCCTGTTGCGCCAGATGGAGATCACCGAACGCAGCGACCAGTGCAACCATGGCCGGCCAACCTGGCGCCAGTTGGGGATGAAGGACCTGGACAGCCTGTTCCTGCGAGGCCGCTGATACTGCGGACGCACCAGACCCGGGAGTCAGCTGGCTTTTCAGCAGGCAGGCGCACCCCGCTTCAGGGCTGTGCGCACGGTTTATGTGCATTTTGGTTCACGAAATGCGGGTTTTGCATAATGTCATGCACTTTTTTGGAGCATGACAGACATGAAGTACGCATCGGTTCACGATTTCCTGGCGCAGGTTGCCGGCCGCAACCCAGGCCAACCCGAATTCCTGCAGGCGGTCACCGAGGTGATGGAGAGCCTCTGGCCCTTCATTTCGAGCCACCCGAAATACGCCGAACAAGGCCTGCTGGACCGCCTGGTCGAGCCCGAGCGCGTGGTGATGTTCCGCGTCTCCTGGGTTGACGACCACGGCCAGGTTCAGGTCAACCGCGGCTACCGCATCCAGCACAGCATGGCCATCGGCCCCTACAAGGGTGGCATCCGCTTCCACCCGTCGGTGAACCTGTCGGTGCTCAAGTTCCTGGCCTTCGAGCAGACCTTCAAGAACGCCCTGACCACCCTGCCCATGGGCGGTGGCAAGGGCGGCTCGGACTTCGACCCCAAGGGCAAGAGCCCTGGCGAGGTGATGCGCTTCTGCCAGGCTTTTGTGAGCGAGCTGTTCCGCCATGTGGGCAGCGACACCGATGTGCCGGCCGGTGACATCGGCGTGGGCGGGCGCGAGGTCGGCTTCATGGCCGGCATGACCAAGAAGCTCACCAACCGGGCCGACTGCGTCTTCACCGGAAAAGGCCTGAGCTTCGGCGGGTCGCTGATCCGGCCCGAGGCCACCGGCTACGGCACGGTCTACTTCGCCCAGGAAATGCTCAAGACCCGTGGCAGATCCTTCGAGGGTCTGCGGGTCAGTGTCTCCGGTTCGGGCAACGTGGCGCAGTACGCGGTCGAGAAGGCCATGGAACTGGGCGCGCGCGTGATCACCGTGTCCGACTCCAGCGGCACCGTGATCGACGAAGCCGGCTTCACGCCCGAGAAGCTGGCCATCCTGATGGACGTGAAGAACCACCACTACGGCCGCGTCAGCGACTACGCCGCACGCACCGGGGTGACGTTCGAGTCTGGTGTGCGCCCCTGGCATGTGCCGGTGGACGTGGCGCTGCCTTGCGCCACCCAGAACGAGCTGGACGAGAACGATGCCCGCACGCTGATCGGCAACGGTGTGGTCTGCGTGGCCGAAGGGGCCAACATGCCCTCGACCATCGAGGCGGCCAAGGCCTTCGAGGCCGCCGGCATCCTGTATGCGCCGGGCAAGGCGAGCAACGCCGGCGGTGTGGCCACCTCCGGACTGGAAATGAGCCAGAACGCCGAGCGCATGTCCTGGCCGCGTGAAGAGGTCGACGCACGCCTGCTGCAGATCATGCAGGGCATCCATGCAGCCTGCCTGCGCTACGGCCAGCGCGAGGATGGCAGCGTCAGCTACATCGACGGCGCCAACATCGCCGGCTTCGTCAAAGTGGCCGACGCGATGCTGGCCCAGGGGGTCATTTAACCCTCAGCTGTCACAGCCGGATGCGGGCGGCCAACGCCTGCAGCTCGGCCAGGGGCGGGTCCTTGCGGGGCCAGACCAGGTCGGCGCCATCACCCGTGTGGCGCGGCAGCACGTGCACATGCACATGGGGCACGGTCTGCCAGCCGGCCGGGCGGTTGGTCTGCAGCAGGGTCATGCCCTCGGGCTGGAACTCGGCCTGCACCGCCTTTGCCACGCGGTGGGCGACCGCAAACAGGTGGGCGGCCTCACTTTCTTCGAGTTCGACGAAGGTCTCGACCTGGCGCCGCGTGGCCACCAGTACATGGCCGGGGTTGACCTGGCCGGCGTCCATGAAGGCAAAGACCTGGTCGTCCTCGTAGACGATGGCGGCCGGAATCTCGCGGCGCAGGATGCGGGTGAACACGCTGTCGGTCATGGATGTGTCCGTGGGGTACTCGGGATTGGGATTGTGCCGTGAACTTTCCGCCCAAAAGAGGCATCCTTGGAGGCTGTGAAACGCCTGATTGCCCTTTGCCTGATCGCCGTGGCCGCCATGAGCGGCTGTGCCACGCTGGACGAGCGCCAGCGCGAGTGGATCTTCCAGCCGTCTGACCGCAGCTGGTGGCGGGGCGAAGAAGCCGCCACCGGCATGCAGGACGTCTGGATCGAATTCCAGTCCTCGGTGACCGGTGCGCCGGTGCGCCTGCATGGGCTGTGGGCAGAACACGAAGACTTCGCCAGCCGCCCCGACATGCCTGTGCTGCTGTACCTGCATGGGGCACGCTTCAATGTGGTGGGCTCCGCCTTCCGTGCCCGCCGCATGCAGGAGCTGGGCTTTTCGGTCTTGCTGGTCGACTACCGGGGTTTTGGCAAGAGCACACCCGAGCTGCCATCCGAGACCATGGCCTACGAGGACGCGCGCGCCGCCTGGGACTGGATGGCGCAGCAACACCCCGACCGACCCCGGTTCATATTCGGTCATTCACTGGGAGGCGCCATCGCCATCGACCTGGCCACGCAGGTGACCGATGAAGCCGGCACCCTGGTCGAAGGCACGTTCACCTCGATCGCCGATGTGGTGAGCCATTTCCGCTGGGGCTGGCTGCCGGTCCGTCCCCTCATCACCCAACGCTTCGAGGCCATCGAGCGGGTGGGCCGGATCGGCTCGCCCCTGCTGGTGGTGCACGGCAGCGAAGACCGGCTGATTCCACCTGTTCTGGGCCAGCGGCTGTTCGAAGCGGCGGCCGAGCCGAAGGCCTTCGTGCTGGTTGAAGGCGGATCCCACCACAGCACCAACGCCGTGGGACAGGGGCAGTACCGGGAGGCACTGGCCCGCCTGTTCGGCCTGGGTCGTGACACCACCCTGGCCGCCAATTGAGCGCCTGCATTCTGATACCCTCGGGTGGATGCCCTCTTCCTCCCCTTACGAACGGGCGCCGGCCACTGGCATGAGCTCCGGCATGGTGGTCCTGGCCCTGTCGCTGCTGCTGGGTCTGCAGCCCGTCACCACCGACCTGTACCTGCCAGCGCTGCCGGCCATGACGCAGGGCTTCGGTGCCACCATGCCGCAGGCCCAGCTGACCCTGACCGCCCTGCTGCTGGCCTTCGGTGTGTCGCAGCTGGTCTGGGGCCCGCTGTCCGACCGCTTTGGGCGCCGCCCGGTGCTGCTGTGGGGGCTGACCTTGTATGTGATCGCCTCGGCCGGCAGCGTGGTGTCGGCCAGCATGGAGCAGCTCGTGCTCTGGCGCACGCTGCAGGGTGTGGCCATGGGGGCGGGCGTGATGGGGGCCCGCGCCATCGTGCGCGACCTGTACGCGCCGGCCGAGGGCGCCCGCATCATGTCCAAGGGCCTGACCGGGCTGGGTGTGATTGCGTGCGCCAGCGCCCCGCTGGGTGCGCTGTTGACCGAGTACCTGGGTTGGCGAACCGCCCTGGGTGCGCTGGCGGTCTTCGGGGCAGGCACCCTGCTGGTGCTGGCCTGGCGCTTCGAGGAAACCCTGACCCCAAAAAACCCGAACGCCCTGCAGCCGGCGACCCTGCTTCGGACCTGGTCGCAGATCCTGCGCCACCCCACTTTCTGGGCCTACACACTGCTGGCCACCACATCCTACGGCGGACTGTTCACCTTCCTGGCCGCTTCCTCCTTCGTGTTCATCCAGGTGCTGGAGCTGTCCAAACCCGCCTATGGTCTGGCCATGCTGACCATGTCGCTGGCCTACATCGTCGGCACCTTCATCTGCAGGCGCCTGCTGCCGGCGCTGGGCGTGCGCCGCACCGTGGCACTGGCCGGTGCCTGTACGCTGATCGCGGGCACCTCCATGGGTGTGCTGGCGCTGGCCGGTGTGCAGCACGTGGCGGCGATCATGTTGCCCTTCTACCTGTTCATGCTGGGCCACGGCGTGCACCAGCCCTGCGGACAGAGCGGTGCGGTCGGTCCGTTTCCCCAGGCCGCCGGCGCAGCATCGGCCATGAGCGGCTTCCTGATGATGGTGGCCGCCTTCGCCATGGGTGGCTGGCTTGGCCGCAGTCTGGCGGGCATTGCCCAGGGTGCCGGGTCGGTCTTGCCGCTGACCAATGGCATCTGGTTCTGGAGCGTGCTCATCAGTGCCACAGCCTGGACCCTGGTGCAGCGCCACGGCGACCCCCGGGTCCTGCCGCAGCGCGTGGTGCCTCCCGACCCGGCAACCCGCTGAACCCATGAACCCACCCGCCCTGTTGCCCTGCCTCGTGCTGACGGGCCCGACGGCCAGTGGCAAGAGTGCCGCTGCACTGGCCATGGCCAGTCGCTGGCCGATGGAGATCGTCAGCATGGACTCGGCCCTGGTCTACCGCGGCATGGACATCGGCACCGCCAAACCCACGCCCGCAGAGCGGCAAGCCGTGGCACATCACCTGATCGACATCATCGATCCGCTTCAGGCCTACAGCGCTGCCAAGTTCGGCCAGGACGCACGCAAGCTCATCGATGACATCCGGGCCCGTGGCCGCGTGCCGCTGCTGGTCGGCGGCACCCTGCTCTACCTGCGTGCCCTGCTGCAGGGCCTGGACGACATGCCGCCAGCCGACGCGACAGTGCGCCAGCGCCTGGAGCGTGATGCAGTGCAGCTGGGCTGGCCAGCGATGCATCGACGCCTGGCCGAGGTCGACCCGACCACCGCTGCGCGCCTGCCGCCGGGCGACAGCCAGCGCATCCAGCGGGCGCTGGAGGTGTTCGAAATCACCGGCCAACCGCTGTCTTCATTTCACCGCGCGCAGCCAGCCGCCCGCGCAACGCTGGCAAGGGGCGCTCTGATAAGCCTGGAACCGGGCGACCGGGCCTGGCTGCATGAGCGCATTGCCCGGCGCTTTGACCTCATGCTGGAGCAGGGCTTTCTCGACGAGGTGCGGGCCCTGCGTGCACGCGGCGACCTTCACGCCGAGCTGCCCTCGATGCGCTGTGTCGGCTACCGGCAGGCCTGGGAAACCCTGGACGCGCACGGTGAGCAGCCCGACACGCATGCCCTGGCCAGTCTGCGCGACCGCGGCATCTTCGCAACCCGGCAACTGGCCAAACGGCAGCTCACCTGGCTTCGTGGCATGCCCGAACGCCAGATGGTGGCCTGCGACAGGGGCGATGCGGTTGCAACGGTGATCGATCATTGTGCCCACCTCATGGAGCAATTGCAGTGACCGCTGCCCCCCACACCGCCGCTGGTCCGGTTGCGCTGGCCGTGCGCGAGCTGGCCAAGCGTTATGGCAGCACACCGGTCTTTCAGGGGGTGAACCTGGACGTTGCAGCCGGCGAGTTCGTGGCCATCGTCGGCGAGTCCGGCGTGGGCAAGTCCAGCCTGCTGAACTGCCTGGCCGGGTTGGACAGCTGGAGCGAAGGACAGATCAGACACCAGGGGCTGGACCTGTCCACGATGGACGAATCCCAGCTGGCCATGTGGCGCCGGCAGCACCTGGGTTTCGTGTTCCAGGCCTTCCACGTGCTGCCGCACCTGGACGTGGCCCAGAACGTGGGTCTGCCCCTGCTGCTGCTGAACCGTCCGGATCCCCGGCGGGTGCAGCAGATGCTGGACGCCGTCGGTCTGCACGGGATGGAGCAGCGCCTGCCGGCCGAACTCTCGGGCGGTCAGTTGCAGCGGGTGGCCATCGCCCGTGCGCTGGTGCACCGGCCTGGCCTCCTGCTGGCCGACGAGCCAACCGGCAACCTCGACCCGTCCACCGCAGGACAGGTGATGGACCTGCTGCAATCGCAGGCCCGTGACACCGGCGCGGCCGTGGTGCTGGTGACCCACTCGCAGGCAGCGGCCAACCGCGCCGACCGGGTGCTGCTGCTCACCGCCGACGGCTGCCGCTGAACCCGCCATCACCAGGACCTGAGGCCGGCCCGTGGCCCTGACGCGCCTGGTAACGCGCGTTTTTTTCGTCATTCATGCAAACGATGTTTCACTATCGTTTAACTATTTATATAGTTAGCCATTAAGTGTTGTTTTTATGGTGGTTACAAGCTGGTTTCCAGGGTTTTTACCACAATGCATACGTTTGCATTTGTGATCGAATCCAGTCGCTCCCTCGCCGTGACCGGGTTCCGACATGTGAAACAGGGTCAAGGCAGGCAAGAGTGCCTCGAAATGACAACCCATCCGTACCGGAGACCCCACATGCAACACTCCCTGAAGCTGGCCGCTGCCGCGGCCCTGTGCGCCACCGCGGTGGCCGCCCACGCCGACGTCGCGTTCGATGCCAACCTCGAGCTGGACACCACCTACACGAACAAGGTCGATGCCCCCGCACGCAACGCCCGCGACAGCGACCTGACCCTGGGCGGACGGGTCGAGGTCAACGCCGGTGCCAAGGCCACCAACGGCGATGCCTTCGTGGCCGGCCGTGCCAGCCTGCTGATCAAGAAGGACGGTGACACTGGCGTCGACGACCTGTGGGTGCAGTTCGGCAACAAGGCCATGGACGTCAAGCTCGGCCGATTCGAGGCCATGGACCTGTTCCCGCTGGGCAAGGACGTGGTGGTGGAGGAAGCCGGCTACAGCGCCTATAAGGCCAATGCGCTGCGCGGTCGCTTTGGGCGCGACACGGTGCACGGTGCGCTCGGCATCAACGCGGGCTCGGCGGTGCGCGTCGAGCTGGGCCTGGTTTACAGCAAAGACGCCGGCGAAGTCCGTGGCGCCCGTCCGGCCGTGACCTACACCGCCGGTCCGCTGTCCCTGCGTGCCGGCTTCGAGTCGGTCAAGGTGGTCGGCGGCGGTGACACCGAAACCGGTGTCGGCCTCTCGGTGGGATATGCCCTGAACAGCAACAGCAACATCAACCTCAACCTGGCCAAGAAGGAAGACGACAAGACCATCGGCGTGAACGCCATCTTCGGCCCCGCTGGCGTGGGCCTGATCTACGGCAAGGGAGCCACAGCCGCCGACAAGGTGACCACGGTGTATGTGGCCTACGCATTGCCCCTGTTCGGTGTCAAGGGTGCGTTCATCACCCCGGCCCTGAGCTACTCCAAGGGCGGCACGGGCACCGACACCCAGCTGGCCGCCCGGGTTCGCATCAACTACGCGTTCTGACGGCCTGCGCACCGTCCCATGAACCGGGTCCGTGGACCCGGCCACTGCTGCGCCTGCAACGGCGCAGCCAGGCAATCGGTTGACCCGGGACTGGCAGGTCCCGGGTCTTTTTTCTTGTGGGCTTGCCGGGGCTGTCCACACCGCGTCGCCCCCTGCGGTGGGGTGATGAAATAATGCAACGATGCCCAGAAAACCCGCCGTGCCTTCGACTCCAGCCGACACTGCCGTCCCCACGGCCAGCGCCACCGTTTCACCCAAGGGACGCCAGCGGCTGCAGATGGCGGACATCGCCCGTCTGGCCGGCGTGTCGCCATCGACGGTGTCCCGCGCGCTCAGCGGCAGCCCGCTCATTCCGGAGGCGACCAGCCAGCGTATCCGCGAGCTGGCCAAGCAGCTGAACTACAAGGTCAACGTCGGGGCGGCCAACCTGCGCCGGCGCGATGTCAACACCGTCGGCCTGATGGTGCTGGGTGACCCGATGAAGGCCATGTCCGACCCCTTTCTGCTGAGCATTCTGGGGGCGGTGGCCGACGCGCTGGACACCCATGGCATGAACCTGCTGCTCTCGCGCATCAAGACCGAAGACCCCGACCACCTCTCCAGCCTGGTGGACAGCGGCCAGGTCGGCGGGCTGATCGTGATCGGTCAGCTCACCTGGCATGACCGTCTCAACCACCTGGCCGCCACCGGTCTGCCGCTGGCCGTGTGGGGCGCCTGCCTACCTGACGCCCTGTACCCGGTGGTCGGGGGCGACAATCTGCGGGGCGGGTACGAGGCCACACGCCACCTGATCGGACAAGGCTGCCGCCGCATCGCCTTTTTCGGTGACACCCATCACCCCGAGGTGCGGCTGCGCCACCAGGGCTACGCCCAGGCACTGGCCGAGGCCGGGCTGGAGCTCGACCCGCGGCTGCACCAGGCTTTCCTGTTCGGCGACACGCGCATCCGCGAGGTGATCGACGGCTGGCTCGACCAGCGCGCCAGTTTCGATGCTGTGTTCGCCACCAGCGACGTGACCGCCATCTCGATCATGGGCGCGCTCGGTGAACGCGGCGTGTCCGTGCCATCACAGGTCAAGGTGGTCGGCTATGACGACATCGCCATCTCTGCGCACCTGCATCCGTCCCTGAGCTCGGTCCGTCAGCCGACGCGGGACGCTGGCGCTGCACTGGTGGAGCTGCTGATGGAACGCATGGCCGGTCAGCCCAGCCGCGCCATCATGCTGCCCACCGAACTGATCCGGCGCGAAAGCAGCGCCTGACCCCCTGGCTCTCCGTCCCGCGCTGATCCGTCCATCGGATCGGCCAGCGAACCTCGGGTAAACCCCGAAATGCAATCGATTGCATTCGTGATCCAATGACTTCACTGCGCGCTGACCGTGGGCCGGCGCATGGCAGTTCCATCGGACACAAACACCACTCGAGAGGCAAACGCATGAAACCCCATTCCCGTTCGCTGCTGACCACGGCCGCCCTGGCCATGACCGTTCCCCTGTGGCTGGCCGGCGCCGCCCAGGCCGCCACTGTCACCATCTCCTGCGGCTCGGTCGGTCAGGACTACGAGAACTGCAAGGCCCTGACGGCCGAGTGGGCCAGGAAGACCGGTCACGAAGTCAAGATCTTCACCATACCGAACAGCACCACCGACATCCTGGCCCTGTTCCGCCAGTTGTTCGCTGCCAAGTCACCTGACCTGGACGTGCTCAACGTGGACGTGGTCTGGCCGGGCGTCATCAAGGACCACCTGCTCGACCTCAAGCCCTACAGCAAGGGCGTGGAAAAGGACCACTTCCCGGCCATCGTTGCCAACAACACCGTGGACGGCAAGCTGCTGGCCATGCCCTGGTTCACCGACGCCGGCCTGCTGTTCTACCGATCCGACCTGCTGGAGAAATACCAGCAAAAGCCCCCCACCACCTGGGAAGAACTGGCCGCCACGGCCAAGGTGATCCAGGATGGCGAGCGCGCCGCCGGCCACCGCGACTTCCAGGGCTTCGTATTCCAGGCCAAGGCCTATGAGGGACTGACCTGCGACGCCATCGAGTGGATCCACTCCTACAAGGGCGGCAACATCGTCAACGACAAGGGCGAGATCACCGTCAACAACCCCAATGCCGTCAAGGCCCTGAAGACCGCCGCGTCGTGGATCGGCACCATCGCCCCGCAGGGCGTGCTGAACTACGCAGAGGAAGAAGCCCGTGGCGTGTTCCAGAACGGCAATGCCGCCTTCATGCGCAACTGGCCCTACGCCTGGTCGCTGGGTAACGCCAAGGACTCCAAGATCTCCGGCAAGATCGGCGTCTCGGCGCTGCCCAAGGGCGGCCCCGACGGCCAGAACGCCGCCACCCTCGGCGGCTGGCAGCTGGCCGTCTCCAAGTACTCGAAGAACCCGGCCATTGCCGCCGACCTGGTGATGTTCATGACCAGCGCTGAGTCTCAGAAGTACCGCGCCATCAACGGCTCCTACAACCCGACCATCACCGCCCTCTACCAGGACAAGGACGTCCTGGCCGCCAACCCCTTCTTCGGCGACCTATACACCGTCTTCACCAGCGCGGTACCGCGCCCGGCCACCGTGACCGGTGCCAAGTACCCCGAAGTCAGCTCTGCATTCTGGAACGCGACACACGACGTGCTGTCGGGCAAGGCCACGGCCGAAGACAGTCTGAGGCGACTGGAAGGCCGCCTGAACCAGATCAGGCGCGGCAGGTGGTGAACATGACCCCCACGCTCCACCGCTGCGCGGGTCGCTGCCCCCCGAGGGGGCGCGAATTCAGCTTGGGGCGGCCCGGCGCTGAATGCATGTCCCCCACGCTCCACCCCTGCGCGGGTCGCTGCCCCCCGAGGGGGCGCGAATTCAGCTTGGGGCGGCCCGGCGCTGAATGCATGTCCCCCACGCTGGCGACAGCAATGACTCCCTGAGGACAGGGCGATCCTTGCGGGGTACGGACGGCCTCACCGTCACGGCCCCGCCTCTTCCTTTACGAGGGCAAGCACATGCAGAACCGAAACCGCACCGCTTGGATCTTCCTGGCCCCCATGACCGTGGTGCTGGTGCTGGTGGCCGCGTGGCCGCTGGGTCGCACCATCTGGTTCAGCTTCACCGACGCCAACATCAACGACCTGGGTGCCATGCAGTTCGTCGGGCTGGCGAACTATTTCGGGGAGTTCGGGCTTTTTGCCAACCCCTACTACACCGACGGGTTCTGGGCCAGCGACTGGGGCATTTCCATCCTCAACACGCTCAAATTCGCGGTGGTGTCCGTGTCGCTGGAGACCCTGCTCGGCCTGGGTGTGGCGCTCTTGCTCAACCAGGAATTCAAGGGCCGCAACTGGGTGCGTGCCGCCGTGCTGGTGCCCTGGGCCATCCCGACCATTGTCTCGGCCAAGATGTGGGGCTGGATGCTGAACGACCAGTTCGGCATCCTCAACCAGTACATGCTGGACTGGGGCCTGATCGCCGAAAAGATCGCCTGGACCGCCCAGCCCGAGTACGCGCTGTGGACCGTGGTGGCGGTGGACGTCTGGAAGACCACACCCTTCATGGCCCTGCTGATCCTGGCCGCGCTGCAGACCCTGCCCAAGGACTGCTACGAGGCGGCCCGGGTGGACGGCGTGCACCCGCTGCGCGTGTTCTGGAAGGTGACGCTGCCGCTGATCCGACCGGCGCTGATGGTGGCGGTGATCTTCCGCCTGCTGGACGCGCTGCGCGTGTTCGACCTGATCTACGTGCTGACCTCGAACAACAACAGCACGATTTCCATGTCCGGCTTCGTGCGGCGCGAGATGGTCGACAACGGCTACATGGGCTACGGCTCGGCCGCCTCGACCGCGCTGTTCCTGATCATCGGCCTGTGCACCATCGCGGCCATCAAGCTCGGGCGCATGAAGCTTGCGGAGGACTGAACATGAAGACCCCGCTGTTCTGGCGCGTTGCACTCTATCTGACTGCCACTGTGGTGGTGGTGGTGTCGGTGTTCCCCTTCATCTATGCGGTCTCCACCTCGCTCAAGACCGGTGCCGCCCTGTTCGAGCCGGTGCTCTGGCCATCGAGCGTCACGCTGGGCAACTATGTGTCGCTGTTCACCGTGGCCGAGCAGCCCTTCGGTCGTCACATCATCAACTCGATCATGGTGTCGGTGCTGGTGGTGCTGATTTCGCTGTTCCTGGGCGTGACCGCGTCCTATGCGCTGGGTCGTATCAGCTTCAAGGGCCGCGGCCTGTTGCTGACCACCATCCTGGCCGTGTCCATGTTCCCGCAGGTGGCGGTGCTGGCCGGCATGTTCGAGCTGATCCGCTTCATGGGCCTGTACAACAAGGCGCTGGGCCTGGTACTGCCCTACATGATCTTCACCCTGCCCTTCACGGTGTGGGTGCTGACCACCTTCATGAAGCAGCTGCCCAAGGAACTGGAAGAGGCAGCCATCATGGACGGCTGCAGCGCCTGGCGCATCATCTGGAGCGTGTTCCTTCCGCTGCTGTGGCCCGCGCTGGTGTCCACCGGACTGCTGGCCTTCATTGCCGCCTGGAACGAGTTCCTGTTTGCGCTCACCTTCGTGCTCGACAACAACGAGCGAACCGTGCCGGTGTCCATTGCGCTCATCTCCGGCGCCAGCAAGTACGACATCCCGTGGGGCAACATCATGGCGGCCTCGGTGCTCGTCACCGTTCCTCTGCTGGTGCTCGTGCTCGTGTTCCAGAAAAAGATCGTCTCGGGCCTGACCGCTGGTGCGGTCAAGGGCTGACCCCCCTCTCCTCCACTCCTTCTTCATCCCATGAAAGCACCCAACAACGGCTGGTGGCGTGGCGGCGTGATCTATCAGATCTACCCGCGCTCCTTCCAGGACAGCAACGGCGACGGCATTGGCGATCTGCCTGGCATCACCCGCCGGCTCGATCACATTGCAGCGCTCGGAGCCGACGGCATCTGGCTCTCGCCTTTCTTCAAAAGCCCGATGAAGGACTTTGGCTACGACGTCAGCGACTACTGCGACGTCGACCCGATGTTCGGCACGATGGACGACTTCAAGGCCCTGGTGACCCGCGCCCATGAGCTGGGCCTGAAGGTGATGATCGACCAGGTGCTCTCGCACACCAGCGACCAGCACCCGTGGTTCATCGAGAGCCGTGCCAGTCGCGACAACCCCAAGGCCGACTGGTACGTCTGGGCCGACGCCAAAGATGACGGCACACCACCCAACAACTGGCTGTCCATCTTCGGTGGCAGCGCCTGGCAGTGGGACACGCGCCGCTGCCAGTACTACCTGCACAACTTTCTGACCAGCCAGCCCGACCTGAACTTCCACAACCCGGACGTGCAGGAAGCCCTGCTGAAGACGGTGAAATTCTGGCTGGACCTGGGAGTGGATGGCTACCGTCTGGACACCGCCAACTTCTACTTCCACGACCGGCTGTTGCGCAACAATCCGGGCAAGGGTGCGCCCGACCCGGCCAACCCGGACCCCGCGGCCAACCCGTTCAACCCCTACGCCTGGCAGCGCCACGTCCATGACAAGAGCCAGCCGGAGAACCTGCCATTCCTGCAGCGCCTGCGCGCGCTGGTGGACCGCTACCCTGACACCACCATCGTCGGCGAAATCGGCGACGACGATGGTCTGGCCCGCGTGGCCGAATACACCTGTGGTGGCAACCGGCTGCACATGGCCTACTGTTTCGACTTGCTGGGCCCACAGAAGGACGCCCCTTTTCTGCACGGGGTGCTGTCACGCTTCATCGATATCGTTGGTGACGGCTGGCCCTGTTGGGCCCTGTCCAACCACGACTGCGAGCGTTCGGCCACACGCTGGGGCGGCGCCAACCCCGATCCGCGCCAGCTTAGACTGATGGCCGCCTTTCAGGTCAGTCTGCGCGGCACCGTCTGCCTGTACCAGGGCGAAGAGCTGGGTCTGCCCGAGGCCCAACTGAACTTTGACGAACTGCAGGACCCCTACGGCATCACGCTGTGGCCGCAATACAAGGGCAGGGATGGCTGCCGCACGCCCATGCCCTGGTCGGCCGACGCAGCTCAGGCGGGCTTCTCGGAAGCGGCCAGAACCTGGCTGCCGGTGGCCGATTCGCACCTGCCGCTGGCGGTGGACCGACAGCAGAACCAGCCCGACAGCCTGCTGACCTTCTTCAAGCAGTTGCTGTACTGGCGTCGCGACCAGCCGGCCCTGATTCATGGCAGCCTGAGCCTGCTGCCCGGGCACCCGCAGGTGCTGGCCTTTGTCCGCGAACACGGCCCGCAGCGCCTGCTGTGCGCCTTCAACTTCAGCGACCAGCCCGCCAAACTGGACCTGCCCGCAGGCTGGGGCAATGCCAGCCCCCTGGCGGGTAGCGGCCTGCAAGGGGCACAGCTTGAAGGCTCAACGCTGTGTTTCAAGCCTTGGGGCGGTCTGTATCTGCAGGCCTGACCTGGCCATCCATACAAGGAGACCACCATGTCCCGCATCGAATTCAAGCAAGTCTGCAAGCGGTACAGCCCGCAGGCGCCGCTCACCATCAACAACGCCAACCTGGTCATCCAGGATGGCGAGTTCTGTGTCTTTGTCGGACCTTCCGGTTGTGGCAAGTCGACTTTGCTGCGCATGGTGGCCGGTCTGGAAGACATCAGCTCGGGCGACCTGTCCATTGGTGGTGAGCGCGTGAACGACCTGCCGCCGGCGCGCCGCGGTGTGGCCATGGTGTTCCAGAGCTATGCGCTCTACCCCCACATGACGGTGCGCGAGAACATGGGCTTTGGTCTGAAGGTGTTCGGTGCCAGCTCGGCCGAGGTCGACCGCAAAGTACGCTTGGCAGCCGAGATCCTGCAGCTCACCCCGCTGCTCGACCGCCTGCCCAAGGCCCTGTCGGGCGGCCAGCGTCAGCGCGTGGCCATCGGCCGCGCCATCGTCAAGGAACCGCGCGTATTCCTGTTCGACGAGCCGCTGTCCAACCTGGACGCTGCCCTGCGCGTGCAGACCCGGCTGGAGATCGCCAGGCTGCACCACGACATTGGCACAGCGAGCATGATCTACGTGACGCACGACCAGGTCGAGGCCATGACCCTGGCCGACAAGATCGTGCTGCTGCGCGCCGGTGAAGACGTGCAGACCAAGGGTTCGGTGGCCCAGGTCGGCTCCCCCATGGACCTCTACCACCGGCCCAACAGCCTGTTCGTGGCCGAATTCATCGGGTCTCCCAAGATGAACGTGCTGCCAGCGGTGTTCCTGGAGGCCACCAGCGGCCGCGCACAGGTCAGCGTGGCCGGCCGGGCCTTCGAGGTGGCGGTGGATGCTGCCCACCTGCAAGCCGGTCAGGCCACCCACCTGGGTCTGCGTCCGGAACACATGCGCCTGGCGCCCTCGGGCGACTGCGCCAACAGCCTGGCTGCCCGGATTGTGCACATCGAGAAGCTTGGCGAGGCCTCGCTGCTTTACCTCGACATCGGCCATGGCCTGCCGGCGCTCACCCTCAAGCTGGAGGGCACCACCACCCTGACCAAAGGCGAAAACCTGCACCTGCAGGTTCAGGCCACCGACCTGCATCTGTTCGACAGCGCGGGCGACGCCCTGCACCGCACGGTGGACCTGCCGGCTTGAGCCGTCAGCCGGTGCCTGATCCGGTTTCGCTACAGTACGGGGCGGCTTCACCTCCGAAGCCCCTCCTCCCTCTTCGGAACCGACATGAGCATCCAGACCCTGACCACCACCCCATTCGCGGGTCAGAAACCCGGCACCTCCGGCCTGCGCAAGAAGGTCGCGGTGTTCCAGCAGCCACACTATCTGGAAAATTTCGTCCAGGCCCTGTTCGACGAGCTGCATGGCGATGCGCCGGCCACCGGTCATGCCCTGGTGCTCGGTGGGGACGGACGGTTCCACAACCGCGCAGCGGTGCAGACCATCCTGAAGATGGCGGCCGCCCGCGGCTACAGCCAGGTGCTGGTCGGCCAGGGTGGCATTCTGTCCACACCGGCCACCAGCGCGGTCATTCGCCGGCGCGGTGCCAGCGGCGGCATCATCCTGTCGGCCAGCCACAATCCCGGCGGGCCTGAGGGCGACTTCGGCATCAAATACAACGCAACCAACGGCGGCCCCGCGCCCGAGAAGCTCACCGAGGCGGTCTACGACCGCACCCGGTCAATCAATCGTTACCACATCAGCGACGCCGCTGATATCCCGCTCGATACGCTGGGGACGCACCAGATGGAGGGCATGACCATAGAGGTGATCGACCCTGTGGCCGACTACGCCGCCGTGCAGCGCGGGCTGTTCGACTTCGACGCCATCCGCCGCCTGTTTGCCAGTGGTTTCCGCCTGCGGTATGACGCCATGTGGGCGGTTGGTGGACCCTATGCCAAAGCCATCATCGAAGGTGAGCTCGGTGCTCCGGCCGGCACGGTGGTGAACGCCGAACCCAAAGAAGACTTCGGGGGCCTGCATCCCGACCCCAACCCGGTCTATGCCGACGACCTGGTGACCCACCTGATGGCCGCCGGTGCGCCCGACATGGGCGCCGCCTCCGACGGCGATGCCGACCGCAACATGATCCTGGGTCGTGGCTTCATTGTCTCGCCGTCCGACAGCCTGGCGGTGCTGACCGCGCACGCCCACCGGGTGCCCGGCTACCGGCGCGGCCTGGCCGGCGTGGCGCGCTCCATGCCCACCTCCACGGCGGTCGACCGCGTCGCCAGGGCCATGGGCGTGGCCTGCTTCGAAACGCCGACCGGCTGGAAATTTTTCGGCAACCTGCTCGACGCCGGCCAGGTCACGCTGTGTGGCGAAGAAAGCTATGGCACCGGTTCGGACCATGTGCGCGAGAAGGACGGCCTGTGGGCGGTCCTGTTCTGGCTCAATCTGGTGGCGGTCACCGGGCAGTCGGTCGAGGAACTGGTGCGTGGTGTCTGGCGCGAGCATGGCCGCTGCGTGTACTCGCGCCACGACTACGAGGGCATCCCGACCGAGCGGGCGGACGCATTGATGTCGGGGCTGCGCAGCCGCCTGGACAGCCTGGCCGGCCAGACCGTGGCTGGCCAGCGCATCGCCTGGGCCGATGATTTCAGCTACACCGACCCGGTCGACGGCTCGGTGAGCCAGCGCCAGGGCGTGCGTGTGGTGCTGGAAGATTCATCGCGTGTGGTGTTCAGGCTTTCCGGCACCGGCACCGAGGGGGCCACCCTGCGGGTCTACCTGGAGCGCCACGAGCCGGACGCGGCCCGGCACGACGTGCCGGTCCAGCAGGCACTGGCGCCGCTGGTGCAACTGGCCGGCGAACTGGCTGGCATCGAACAGCACACCGGCATGCGCGCGCCCAGCGTGATGACCTGAACCCGACCGGGCCCCGGCTTCAGACCTTCAGAAACAGGTCCTGGTCGGGCGCGAAACAGGCGTGCAGAGGCAGCAGGGCGCCGCCCAGGGCTCGGGCGTCCGAGCCAATGCTGCCCAGCTCCAGCCGGGGCGGGTGCAGCAGACCCTCCCAGTTGTAGGACCGCATCGCCTGCGCCGTCTGTGTGTGCAGCGCCTGCAACAGCGCGGGCGAGACCGCCCCGTCCATCACCACCGCCTCGACATCGAGAAAGGCCGTGCCCGAGACGATGCACTGGGCCAGCGCCAGCGCGGCCTGTGAGATCCAGGCCTGGGTGTGGGGCTGCCAGGGCAACTGCAGGGCCCGCTCGTCGTAGGCGGCCATGGGCTCCAGCCTGTGCTCGCGAAAGCGCTGCTCCAGGTCCCACAACGAGGCCAGGCTGAGCAGCTGCGGCGGCTTGTCGGGGTCGTTGTGGCTGGCGGTGCGCAAGGGCAACGAGGCCACCGCCCCGGCATTGCCATGCAGTCCGCGGTGCAGGTGCGAATTCAGCACCAGGCCGCCGCCGACAAAGGTGTCCAGGAACAGGTACAGGTAGCTTCGCAAGTCCCGACCGCGCCCCTGCAGCAACTCGGCCACGCAAGCCGCTGTGGTGTCCTTGGCAAAGCTCACCGGCAAGTCGGTCATGCCCTGCACCTCGGCTGCCAGATCCATGTGGTTCCAGGCCTCGGACTGGGTCTCCGTCAGGCCCAGCATGCGGTGCCAGCCGCCCAGCTGGAACGGGGCGGCCACGCCCACCCCCACCACCCGCTCGCGCAGCGGCCCCAGGCCATCGAGCAGGTCGTCCAGGTGGGACCGGATGGCGGGCAGGAGCACTTGGCTGTCCGGGAAGGCGTAGTCCAGCACACGCCGCTGACGCACATGTCCGGTGAAGTCGACCAGCAGCCAGTCGGCACTGCGTCGGCCGACCTTGATGCCGATGGCGAACGCGCCGTCGGGATTGAGGCCGATGGGCACCGAGGGCTGCCCGACCTTGCCTCGTACTGGCGCACCGCGCACCAGCAAACCATCTTCATCGAGCCGGGCGGTGATCAGACCGATGGCCTGTGCAGTCAGGCCGGTCAGGCGGGCGAGTTCGGCCTTGGGCAGGCTCCCGTGGGTGCGCAGCGACTGCAGGACCACACGCTCGTTGAACTGCCGCACCCCGATCTGGTTGGAACCACGCGGGCGCAGTCGCAATGGCGCGGACGGCGGCTGTTCCTGGAGGTCGGGGTCGGCGGGATTCACGGGTCAGACGGCGGTGTGTGCACGGTGTTCAGGGGCGAAGCGCCAAGCCTAGCACGCCCTTGCGCAGCAGGAAGTTGCCCCAGGGTTCCAGCTCGCCCGTGACCACGATGGCGTAGGCCTGCTTCACGCGCTCGTAGAAGGCATAACGCTCCACGGCTTCAGCCTGGCCCTGGCGCAGGCCATGGCGTGCCAGCACGGCCAGCGTCTCACGCTGCAGGGCCGAGCGGTAACCGGGCTCGGTCCCGCCCACCTGCATGTAGGCCACCGGGTGCGGCACGTCCTCGGCCAGCGGCAGCACGCTGGCCACCGCATCCATGGTGCGAGTCATGCCCGCCCCAGGCAGACGCAGCACCGGCTTGCCTGCCCCCAGGCTCATGGCGGTGAAATTGGCGTCGGCCAGCACCACCGCGTCGTCGTGCCCCATCTCGGCCAGCAGCTTGAGCAGTTCCGGGCTGAGCAGGGGATCAATGCCTTTGAGCATGTCGGTCCTTCAGGCCAGGCATTCGACGGGGAGCTGGTCCACCGTCATCGCACCGGTCATCACCGCCACCGTGTCACTCATGCTGATCTTCTTCGGGTTCACCACCGCAGCCCGCCTGCCCAGGCGTGCGATGTGGATGCGGTCGGCGATTTCGAACACGTGCGGCATGTTGTGGCTGATCAGAATGACCGGCAGGCCCTTGTCGCGCACACGGCGAATGAGCTCCAGCACCATGTTGCCCTCCTTCACACCCAGCGCGGCGGTCGGCTCGTCCATGATGACCACGTGCTGCGCAAAAGCAGCGGCGCGCGCCACCGCCACGCACTGGCGCTGGCCCCCCGAGAGCGTTTCCACCGCCTGCGTCATGGAACGGATGCCGACCTTCAGGTCATTCATGCGTGCGATGCTTTCCTGCAGCATCTTCTTCTTGTCGATCATCTGCAGCACACTGCCCAGGAAGCCCGGCCGGCGAATCTCGCGGCCGAGGAACAGGTTCTCGGCAATCGTCATTGCCGGCGCCACGGCCAGGTCCTGGTACACGGTTTCGATGCCGGCGCGACGAGCGTCGATCGGGCTCTTGAACTGGATCTTCTGGCCATCCAGGAAGATCTCGCCTTCGTCTGGGATGGTGGCACCCGAGAGCGCCTTGATCAGGCTGGACTTGCCGGCGCCGTTGTCACCGATCACCGCCAGGATTTCGCCAGCGCGCAGTTCGAAGTCGGCGCCATCCAGCGCGGTGACCTGTCCGTAGCGCTTGACCAGGCCTTTGGCCTGCATCACCAGGGGAGCATGTGGAGCGTTCATGATCAGCGAGCCCCCTTGCGTGAGAGTTGGTCGGTGGCCACAGCCAGTATGACCAGAATGCCGGTCACCAGGATCTGGTAGACGGATGACACCCCCATGAGCGTCAGGCCATTGCGGAACACACCCACAATCAGTGCGCCCACCAGGGTGCCGATGATGATGCCGCGGCCGCCGAACAGGCTGGTGCCACCCAGCACCACCGCCGTGATCGCATCCAGGTTTTCGGTCTGCCCGGCATTCGGGTCGCCGGCACCGGTTCGGGCCACGCTCAGCAGCGAGGCAATGCCATAGAACACCCCCGCCAGCGCATACACGCCCAGCAGCACCCGGTCGGTCGAGATACCCGTGAGGCGCGTGGCTTCGGGGTTGTTGCCCACCGCATAGACATGGCGGCCAGGCGCTGTTTCACGCAATCCCAGCCAGACCACCAGGTACAGAAACAGCATCAGCACCGCACCCCATACGACTGCGGTGTCGCCGATGCGGAAGGTGTTGCCCAGCACCAGCATGCCGTCCGGGATGTCGGTAACGGTCTGCGAGTTGGAGTACAGCTGTGTGATCGCGAAGGCGATGTTCAGCGTGCCCAACGTCACAATGAAGGGCGGCAGCTTGACCTTGGTCACCAGCAATCCGTTGAGCAAGCCGAACAGCGTGGTCACGCCGATGCCACAGGCAATGGCCACCGGCGCCGACAAGCCGTAGTCGGCCGCCACCTTGGTCATCACGATGCCCCCCAGGGCCATGATCATCCCGCATGACAGGTCGATGCCTGCGGTGAGGATGATCAGGGTTTGACCGATCGCGATCACCGCCACCACCATCACCTGCTGCAGGATCAGGGCAAAGTTCTGCGACGTGAGGAACCGGTCGCTCTGGGTGGCAAAGAACGCGCAGGCCAGCACCAGCGCCACAGCCGGTCCGAGCGTGCCAATCGGCGGCAGTTTTGAAGTGAGTGTGTTCAAGAGACTCTCCTGGTGGGGAAGATGGGCCGTACCAAAGGCCATGCCGGAGCGGGTGGTATCTCAGTCAAGCGGCGCCCAGGGTCCGGCTACGCCGGCCCGAAGGCGCGTCCCCCTCCAAGCCGAAGGCGCCAGAGAGGGGGAAGCCGCGCAGCGGCGCAGGGGGGAGCTCCTTACCTCCCACCCCAGCAAAGTTCCATGCCCGTCTTGACATCTTTGCTGTCCACACCCGGCACGGCCTTGGCAGCGATCAGGGTCACGCCTGTGTCGGTGTAGCCGCTGACCTTCTTGCCGGTCTTGGCGTACTCGACACCCGCAGCCACACCCATGGCGGCCATGCGCAGGGGGTACTGCTGGCTGGTGGCGGCGATCACGCCCTTGCCCACATCGGCCACACCGGCACAGCCGCCGTCAACCGAGACAATGACCACGTCCTTTTCCTTGCCCGCGGCCTTGAGCGCGTTGAAGGCGCCTGCCGCAGCGGGTTCATTGATGGTGTAGACCAGATTGATGTTCGGGTTCTTCTGCAGGCAGTTTTCCATGCCTGTCTGGCCCTTGGCGCGGTCGCCAAAGCTGTCGGCCATGCAGGCCACGCCGGCCTTGGCACCGCCCAGCTCGTTGCTGGTGGCATCCGGTGCGGCCAGCCCGAAGCCCTTGAGGAAACCGTTGTGGCGCTGCGCCCCGACCGGGTGACCCGGAAACAGGTCCAGCGTGGCAATCACCGCCGGCTTGCCCCCCAGTGCCGCCTTGGCGTACTGGCCGATCAGCTCACCCGCCCTGTAGTTGTTGGTGGCGAACAGCGCGTCGGTGGCGTCCTGCGGATCGGTCGGGCTGTCCAGTGCGATCACCATCACGCCCTGGGCACGGGCCTTGCGGATGGCCGGCACGATGGCCTTGGCGTCCGAGGGCGTGATCATGATGGTCTTGGCGCCGGCGGCAATCATGTTCTCCATGGCCGTGACCTGGCCGGCGTTGTCTCCGTCGGTCTTGCCGGCGGCCGACAGCAGCCTGGCGCCCAGTTTCCTGGCTTCGGCATCGGCGCCCTCCTTCATCTTCACGAAGAAGGGGTTGGTTTCGGTCTTGGTGATCAGGCCAATCACGGGTTGTGCCTGCGCGGCCGCGCCGCTGGCGGCCAGGGCAAGGGCGGTCATGGCAAAGAGGCTGGCAAAGGGTTTCATGTTGTCTCCTGGTGCATGGCGGGTGGGTCGGGCTTGTCTCTTTCCGCATCGACTCGGGTTTTTCCCCACTTGGTCCGTCGCGGTGCTTGAACTATATTCGTCCTCACATTAATAAATCAACTGGATTTAGTTATGGTTTTCCCTAGCCCAACACACGATGTTCAGATCGCCACCGCCGGCGAAGCCCTGATCGACCTGATCCAGGAAGCCGACGGCCGCCTGCGTCCCTGCGACGGTGGAGCGGTCTACAACCTCACCCGCGCCCTCGGCCTGCAAGATGTGGGCACGCTCTACCTCAACCCCCTCTCGCGGGACCGGTTCGGGCGCGGCCTGGCCGAAGGCGTTACCCGCGCCGGGGTCCGACTCGCGCGATCCGAGCCGGCCCACCAGCCGACCTCGCTGGCGGTGGTCAGCGTGGACGACGCCGGCAAGGCCAGCTACAGCTTCTACCGTGATGGCGTGGCCGACCGCCAGGTCGATGCCACGCAGCTCAACGCCGCCTGCGCAGCCCAGACCGGGCTGCGCGCGGTGGTCACCGGCTGCCTTGCCCTGGTTCCCGAAGACGCCCACAAGTACCTGCCCTGGCTGCAGGAACAGCACGCGGCAGGGCGGCTGGTGGTGGTGGATGCCAACCTGCGCCCGGCCATCGTGCCGGACATGCCGGCCTACCGCGCCAGTGTGCTGGCGGCCCTTCAAATGGCCGATCTCGTCAAGGTCAGTGACGACGACCTGGCCCTGCTCGGATTTGACCAGCCCGATCCGCTGGAAGCCGCGCGCGCCCTGCTTGATCACACCCCGACCCGCTGGATCGCCGTGACTCTGGGCCCCCGCGGCGCCGCCCTGATCAACCGCAATGGCCAGACCTGGCGCGCGGCCGAGTCGCAGCCGGTCACCGTGGTCGACACCGTGGGCGCGGGTGACTGCTTCCTGGCCGGCCTGCTGGTGGCCTTGCTGGAACGCCCGGCCATGCAGTCGATCGGCCACGCCAGGCAGCTGCAGCTGAACGGCGCCGACGTCGAGGCCATGCTGGCCCAGGCCATTGCCAGCGCCAGCCTGTGCGTGATGCGAACCGGTTGCCAGCCGCCGACCCGGCAGGAGGTCCTGCAGCGTCTCGCACAAAGTCGACCGGCGCTCGCCTGACCCCTACCCGGAACACCGCACACCATTCGGGGTCGCACAGACAACCCGCTTTGAGCCGCCCCGAAAAAGTACCCACGATGTAACTTAATTACATTAAACTACCCCTTACATTGGTAACCAGGTTCGTCCATGGCCACATCGAATTCCTCTTCTGCCGCTCCACTGGACCTCGTCATTTTCGGTGGCGTGGGCGATCTTTCCGTGCGCAAACTGCTGCCTGCGCTGTACATGGCGCACCTGCACAACACCCTGCCCGATCAGACCCACATTTACGCCCTGGGCCGTCAGACCTGGGACCGGGGTGCCTTCCTGCACTTCATTGAAGAAAAGGTGCGCGGCTTCATTGGCAGCAAGGCCTACCGGGACGATGTATGGGCCAGCTTCGTGCGCCGACTGAGCTATGTCTGCGTCGACGCCACCGAGTCGGCCGACTATGGCGGCCTGAAGGCCGAAATGCAGCCGGGGGCCGACCGGGTCTACTACCTGGCCACCGCACCCTCGCTGTTCGTGGGCATCTGCGCCAACCTGCAGAGCGCAGACCTGATCGACGAGCGTGCCCGCGTGGTGCTCGAAAAACCCCTGGGACACGACCTGGCCTCGGCGCGGCAGATCAACCACGACGTCGGGCAGTACTTCCAGGAACAGCAGATCTTCCGAATCGACCACTACCTGGGCAAGGAAACAGTGCAGAACCTGATGGTGCTGCGCTTTGGCAACAGCATCTTCGAGCCGCTGTGGCGCAGCCCGTACATCAAGAGCGTGCAGATCACCGTTGCAGAGAGCGTGGGAGTGGGCAGCCGCGCCGGCTTCTACGACGGTACCGGCGCCATGCGCGACATGATCCAGAACCACCTGCTGCAACTGTTGTGCATCGTGGCCATGGAGCCACCGGTCTCGCTCGACCCCGACGCGGTGCGTGATGAAAAACTCAAGGTGCTGCGCTCGCTCAGGCCCATGGCCGTGGCCGATGTGGCGCGCGACACCGTGCGCGGCCAGTACACCGCAGGTGCTTCCAACGGCGAGGCGGCCCTGGGCTACCTGCAGGAAGAGAACATCCCGCCCGACACGACCACCGAGACCTTCGTCGCACTCAAGGCCCACATCAACAACTGGCGCTGGGCCAACGTGCCCTTCTTCCTGCGCACAGGCAAACGCATGGCCGCGCGCCAGTCCGAGATCGTGATCGAATTCGCCGACCTGCCCTTCACCATCTTCAACGATTCGCCGCACCGGTCAATCAACCGGCTGATGATCCGCCTGCAGCCTGAGGAACACATCCAGCTGCAGATGATGGCCAAGGAGCCCGGCAGTGGCATGAAACTGCGCCCGGTCAGCCTCAACCTCGACCTGGAATCGGCCTTCACCGAACGCCGCGCCGAGGCCTACGAGCGCCTGCTGATCGACGTCATCAAGGGGCGACTGACCCACTTCATGCGGCGTGACGAACTCGAGGCCGCCTGGACCTGGGTAGAACCCATCATCAATGGCTGGCAGCAGCTGGGCGAAAAGCCCAAGGCCTATACCGCCGGCAGCTGGGGGCCGGCAGCCTCGTCCGCCCTCATGGCGCGCGAGGGCTCGTCATGGGTGGAAGAATCATGATCACCGAACACACTGGCGCCACGCCCGCGGCCATCGCGGCGCATATCGCGGATGCCCTGCGCGCAGCCATTGCCGCACGGGGTCGTGCCAGCCTGGCGGTCTCGGGCGGCAAGTCGCCCGTCCCCATGTTCGAGGCCCTGCGAGAGCAGGACCTGGACTGGCCGAAGGTCAGCATCGTGCTGGTGGACGAACGCGTGGTGCCACGCGACCACGAAGCCAGCAACACCGCCCTGGTGGCGCGCCACCTGCTGCAGGGCAAGGCCGGGGCCGCACGCTTCCAGCCGTTCTTTCGCGAGCTGGCCCCGCAGTTCAACGCCGAAGTGCTCGATGCGCTGGTGCAGGACGCCACCGCCCGCATCGAGACCCTGCCCTGGCCGCTGGACGTGGCGGTGATCGGCATGGGTGAAGACGCCCACACGGCATCGCTGTTCCCCGGCGCGCCCGGTTATGCCCGCGCCATCGCCACCGACGATGTCCTGGCCTGGGTGGTGCCCGAACAGGCGCCCGTGCCGGCGCCTCACGCCCGCCTGACATTCACGCTCCACGCCCTCCTTGAAGCGCGCGAACTGGTGCTGTCCATTGCCGGCGAAACCAAGCTCGCTGTCTATCGCCGCGCGGCACAGAAGGCCGATCCGGCCCTGCCGGTTTCCCTGATCCTGAACCAGACTCGGACGCCGGTGAGCGTCTGGATCACATGACCACCCCCGTCGCTTGCCCGCTGCGCGTAGCCGCATCCCCCCCTCAAGGGGGCAACACCTGCGGCCTGGCACAGCCAGTTCCGCGGTGTTCCTGAACCAAGTCACTGAAAGCCCACGATGCCTCAGCTCAACGACACCCTCGTCCGCGTCACGCAACGCATCATCGACCGAAGCCGCGGCCTGCGCGGCGACTACCTGGCCAGCATGGACGCACAGGCCCGCGCCGGCAAGACCCAGCGCGCCGGCATGGGCTGCGCCAACATGGCCCACACCACGGCCGCCCTGCCCGCGGCCGACAAACTGGTCATCCACGCCGAACGCGCGCCACACGTGGGTGTGATCACCGCCTACAACGACATGCTCTCGGCCCACCAGCCCTTTGAGCACTATCCCGAACTGCTGCGCAACCACGCGCGCGCCATCGGCGCCACGGCCCAGGTGGCCGGCGGCGTGCCGGCCATGTGTGACGGCATCACCCAGGGCGCCGAAGGCATGGAACTCTCGCTGTTCTCGCGCGACGTCATCGCCCTGGCCACCGCCGTGGGCCTGTCGCACAAGGTGTTCGACGCCGCGCTCATGCTGGGCGTGTGCGACAAGATCGTGCCCGGCCTGTTCATGGGTGCGCTGCAATTCGGCCACCTCTCCACCGTGTTCGTCCCCGCCGGCCCCATGGTCAGCGGCCTGTCGAACGACGCCAAGGCCAAGGTGCGCCAGCAGTACGCACAAGGCCTGGTCGGACGTGAAGCGCTGCTGGAGAGCGAAGCCGCCGCCTACCACGCACCCGGCACCTGTACCTTCTACGGCACCGCCAACAGCAACCAGATGCTGATGGAGATCATGGGTCTGCATCTGCCAGGCTCGTCCTTTGTCAACCCCGGCACACCCTTGCGTGAGGCCCTGACCAAGGCCGCGCTGGAACGCGCCGTGATCAATACCGGCAAGACCGGTCAGCCCGTCATTCGCATGGCCGACATCGTGACCGAGAAGAGCGTCGTCAACGGCATCGTCGGCCTGCTCGCCACAGGTGGTTCCACCAACCACACCATCCACCTCATTGCCATGGCGCGCGCCGCCGGCATCCTGATCGACTGGGACGACTTCGCCGAACTCTCGGGCATCATCCCGCTGCTGGCCCGCGTCTATCCCAACGGCAAGGCCGATGTGAACCACTTCCACGCCGCCGGCGGCATGGGCTTCCTGATGCGCGAACTGCTGGCCGCCGGCCTGCTGCATGGCGACGTGAAGACGGTCATCGGCGAGGGCCTGGCCGCCTACGGCCTGGAGCCCTGGCTGGACAACGGACAACTCGCCTGGCGCGACCTGCCTCCCCACAGCGGTGACACCACCGTGCTGCGCCCGGTCAGCAACCCCTTCAGCGCCGACGGTGGCCTGCGCCTGCTGCAGGGCAACCTGGGGCGCAGCGTGGTCAAGGTCTCGGCCGTGGCGCCCGAACACCGCGTGGTGCGTGCACCTGCCGTCGTGGTGCATGACCAGCAGGACCTGCTGGCCCTGTTCAATGCCGGCCAGCTCGAGAAGGACCTGATCGCCGTCGTGCGCTACCAGGGCCCGCGCGCCAACGGCATGCCGGAGCTGCACAAGCTCACGCCGCCACTGGCCGTGTTGCAGGACAAGGGATTCAAGGTCGCCCTCGTCACCGACGGCCGTATGAGCGGTGCATCAGGCAAGGTGCCGGCCGCCATCCACCTCAGCCCCGAGGCGCTGGCCGACGGCCCCATCGCCCGCGTGATGGACGGCGACATGCTCACGCTGGACTGCGAGCGTGGCGTGCTGGAAGTCGAGGTGGACGCCGCCACCCTGGCCGCACGCCCTGTGCAGCACCCCGACCTGGGTCACAACGCCCGCGGCACCGGCCGCGAACTGTTCGGCCTGTTCCGCACCCACGCCAGTACGGCCGAGCACGGCGCCTCCCCGCTTTTTGACTGAACACACCCGCACCATGACCACCACCTGCTTCACCCGACCTGCCTTCAAGTCCCGCGTCGTACCCGTCATCGTCATCAAGGACCCGGCGCACGCCGTGCCGCTGGCGCATGCCCTGCTCGAAGGCGGCATCGACGTCATGGAGATCACGCTGCGGTCAGGCGCCGCGCTGCAGGCCATCGAGGCCGTGGCCAAGGCCGTGCCCGAGATGCACACCGGAGCCGGCACGGTCACCCGCGCCGCCGAGGTGCGACAGGTCGTCGACGCCGGTGCCGGGTTCGCCCTTTCGCCCGGCTGCACCGAAGCCGTGTTCGAGGCCGTGCGCAGCGCCAAGCTGCCCTTCATACCCGGCGTCATGACACCGGGCGAGGTCATGCGCTGGCGCGACGAGGGTTTCTCGCTCATGAAGCTGTTCCCCGCCCAGCAGGCAGGGGGGCTGGGCATGCTGCAGGCGCTGGGTGCGCCCCTGCCCGACGTGCGCTTCTGCCCCACCGGCGGTGTTTCGCCGGCCAACCTGCGTGATTTCCTGCGCCTGCCCAACGTGGCCATGGCCGGTGGCTCGTGGCTGACCCCGGCAGATGCCCTGGCCAATGGAGACTGGCCGCGCATCACCGCCCTGGCGCGCGAAGCCATCGAACTGTCCAACAAACCCTGATGGGCGACCCTGCCGGGCTGTTCTAATAGCCGCCACAACAGCCTCAACGGCCGCCTTTTCAACTGTCACACCCACCCATGAACGCCCTGCACGCCACCCCCACCCGGCTGCCCGCCTGGCAGCAGCTCCAGACCCTGGCCACCGCCGCACAGCCCCACCTGCGCCACCTGCTCGATGACGACGCCGGCCGCGCCGAGCGCATGTCGGTCGAGGTGGCCGGCATCCGCTTCGACGCCTCCCGCCAACGCGTCACCGGAGAGGTCATGAGCGCCCTGCTGACGCTGGCCGAGCAGGCCCAGGTCGGCGCCCAGCGCGACGCCATGTTCCGCGGCAATCCCATCAACCTGACCGAAAACCGCCCGGTGCTGCACGTCGCCCTTCGTGGTGCGTCCGGCCCGTGGGGCGATGCCATCAGCCAGGACGTGGCCCGCGAGCTCGACCGGGTCTGCGCCTTCGCCGATGCGGTGCGCACTGGCGCGGTCACCGGCCACTCCGACGTCAACTTCACCGACGTGGTGAACATCGGCATCGGCGGCTCCGACCTCGGCCCCCGCATGGCCGCTGACGCACTGGCCCACCTGACCAGCGCCGGTCCGCGGGTGCATTACGTCTCCAACCCCGACGCCTGGGCGCTGTACAGCGTGCTGCACCAGCTCGACGCCGCCCGTACCCTGGTCATCGTCTCGTCCAAGACCTTCACCACCCAGGAAACCCTGACCAATGCCGCCAGCTGCCGCCAGTGGCTGCTGGACCACGGTGTGCCGGCCGACCGCATCGACCGGCACCTGGTCGCCATCACCGCCACGCCGGCCGAATCGGCGCGCCAGGGCTACGCGGCCGACCGCACCTTCCTGTTCTGGGACTGGGTTGGCGGCCGTTACTCGGTGTGGTCGGCGCTGGGCCTGCCACTGGCCATCGGCATCGGCGGGGCCGGCTTCCGAGCCTTCCTGGCTGGCGCACGCGCCATGGACGAACACTTCTGCAACGCACCAGCGGCACAGAACCTGCCCATGCTGATGGCGCTGTACGGCATCTGGAACCGCAACTTCCTGTTGTGCCCGACCCAGCTCATCGTCTCCTACGCCTCGCGCCTGGTGCGCTTCGTGCCCTTTGTGCAACAAATGGACATGGAGTCCAACGGCAAGCGCACCCACATCGACGGCCAGCCGGTGGACGTCGACACCGGCCCCATCGTCTGGGGCGGCCTGGGCATCGACGGCCAGCATGCCTACTTCCAGCTCATCCACCAGGGCCGTCACAGCGTGCCAGTGGACTTCATCGGAGTGGAGAGCGAAGACACCCCGCTGCCGCTGGCCGCCACCCACCACCATGTGGTCAACCTGAACCTGCGCGCCCAGGCCGAGGCCATGGCCCGCGGACGTGGCTTTGGCGACACGCTGGCGCTGATGCAGCAGGCCGGCCTGGGCGGCGAGCAGGCCGAGGCCATGGCACGGCACCGCATGTTCGAGGGCAACATCCCCAGCAGCATCCTCTGGCTCGACCGCCTCGACCCCGCACGGCTGGGCGCCCTCATGGCCGCCTACGAACACAAGGTGTTCACCCAGGCCGCCATCTGGCGCATCAACGCCTACGACCAGTGGGGCGTGGAGCTGGGCAAGACCATGGCAAAGGCCATGGAAGAATCGTGACCCCCACGCTCCGCCGCTGCACGGGTCGCTGCCCCCCAAGGGGGCGCGAATTCAGCTTGGGGCGGCCCGGCGCTGAATTCATGACCCCCTACGCTCCGCCGCAGACATCATGAACATCGCGCTCGTCGCACACGACCGCAAGAAGGACGACATGGTGGCCCTGGCGACCGTGTTCGCCTCGTTGCTGCGGCAACACAGCCTCATGGCCACCGGCACCACCGGAGGTCGCCTCCAGCGCGAGGTGGGCCTGCAGGTCGAATGCCTGCTCAGCGGCCCACTGGGTGGCGACCTGCAGATCGGGGCCCGGCTGGCGGTGGGTGAGGTGGACGCCCTGGTCTTCCTGCGCGATCCCATGACCGCCCAGCCCCACGAGCCCGACATCAACGCCCTGGTACGCGCCTGCGATGTACACAACGTGCGCTGCGCCACCAACCTGGCAACAGCCCGCGTGTTGCTGAAAAGCCTGGCCGGTCGCTGACATCAGCGGCCTGGGGGTCGATCCTCTAAGATCGTTGGATGCCACCGCAGCGTGCCATCGTACCCCCATGCCACTGAACGACCCCACTGCCGGGCCAACACCCTCGCTCTGGACCGACCTGCGCGCCGCCCTGCGAGGCACCAACGCCGACTACACCCGCATTCCGCTGAAGCGGGCGGTACTCCTGCTCGCCATTCCGATGATGCTCGAGCTGGTGCTCGAGTCCACCTTTGCGGTGGTCGACATCTTCTTCGTGGCCCAGCTCGGCGCCTCGGCGGTGGCCACCGTGGGCCTGACCGAGACCTACCTGTTCCTGATCTATTCGATTGCCATGGGCCTGGCCACCGCGGTCACCGCCATTGTGGCGCGGCGCATCGGCGAGGCCCGTGCCGACGAGGCGGCACTGTCAGCCGTGCAGGCCATCGTACTGGCCGTGCTGGTCTCGCTGCCGTTTGCCCTGGCCGGCATCGTCTGGGCCCAAGACCTGCTGCGCCTGATGGGCGCCGATGCCTGGGCCATCGAACACGGCTACCGCTATACGCAATGGATGCTCGGTGGCAACGCCGTCATCATGTTGCTGTTCGTCATCAACGCCATCTTCCGTGGCGCGGGCGACGCCGCCACCGCCATGCGCGTGCTGTGGGTGGCCAACGCGATCAACATCGTGCTCGACCCCATCCTCATCTTCGGGCTGGGACCCATCCCTGCCATGGGCATCGAGGGCGCTGCCATCGCCACCAACATCGGCCGCGGTGCCGGTGTGCTCATGCAGCTGTGGATTCTGTTCCGCGGCAGCGAGCACCTGCGCATCGCCCGCGCCAGCCTGCGCTGGCACGGCCCCACCCTGGCACTGATCGCGCGCACGTCCCTGGGTGGCATTGGCCAGATGATCGTGGCCATGACGGCCTGGATCTTCCTCATGCGCATCCTGGCCAGCGTCTCCACCGAGGCCGTTGCCGGTGCCACCATCGCCATGCGCATCATGATGTTCACCCTCATGCCCGCGTGGGGCATGTCCAATGCCGCCGCCACCCTGGTCGGGCAGAACCTCGGGGCCAGTGAGCCCGGTCGGGCCGAGGCAGCCGTGTGGCGCATCGGCTGGATGAACATGGTGTTCACCTTGTCCGTCTCGGTCGCCTTCTACCTCTGGCACGACGCCATCATCGGCCTGTTCACCGACGACGCGTCCGTCATCGCCATCGGCGGAGAGTGGCTCTCCATCCTCGCCTATTCGTACTTCGTCTACGGCTGGTGGATGGTGGCGGTGCAAGCCTTCAACGGTGCCGGCGACACCATGACCCCAACCTGGATCAACCTGGTCTTCTTCTGGCTGATCCAGATCCCCCTGGCCTGGACACTGGCCTTGCCCATGGGCTGGTCACACTCGGGCGTATTCTGGGGCGTGTTCGTGTCCGAGACGGCGGTGGGTCTGTTCACCCTCTGGCTGTTCTCCAGGGGGCACTGGAAGCGCTTTGCGGTCTGAGATGACCCAAACGGGTAGGCAGGCTCAGGGCAGCAGCCGCTGCCAGTAGCCCACGTCCACCCACTCGCCCAGTTTGTGGCCCACCTGTGCGAAGTGGGCCACCTTGGTGAAGCCCAACGCCTCATGCAAGCCGATGCTCGCCTCGTTGGGCAACGAAATGCCGGCCAGCAGGGCATGACAGCCTTGCGTCTGCAGGTGCCGGATCAGCGGTTCGTACAGACGCCGCCCGATGCCGCGCCGCTCCAGGCCCTGGCGCACATACACCGTCATCTCGGCCGAGTGCCGGTAGGCCGCCCGCTGGTGAAACCGGGCTGCATAGCTGTAACCCACCACCACACCGTCCGACACACAGACCAGCCAGGGGTAGCTGGCGCGGTACGCGTCGATCCGCTCGCGCATCTGCTGCGGCGTCAGCGGATGTTCTTCGAAAGTGACCACCGTCCCGGTGATGTAATGGTTGTAGATCTCACAAATCGCTGCCTCGTCGCCAGGCTCGAATGGCCGAACGTCCATGCATACTCACCCGCAAACAGCATCAGCCAGCGACCGCAGCAGCTGTGCACCGTCACCTCGCCAGGCGCTGCCGTGCATGCAAGCCAATGTCCCGGGTTGAGAAGTGGCCAGCTTTTCCAGCAGTTCACGGGTGTTGGGCGCATGTGCGTAGTACTCCATGCCCATGCGCGAACGCTCACTCGGCCCCAGAATGTCCGACTCGGTCAGTGGCGCATGCCCTGTCCCATCCTGCGTGAAAAGGTCGCCGCAGAACAGGGTCCGGCTGTGTTCATCGAACAGGTAGCCGCACTCCCAGCCGTGCGGCAGGTGTGGGGTATCGAACCAACGCACGCTGCGCCGGCCCAGCGAGAGTGTCTCGCCGTCGGCCAACGCACGTGGCGCGCGGTCGGCCATGTCCTCGATGGACACCATCGCGGCAATGGTGCCGCACAGCGGCTGGGCCTGGGGTGCCACCGCCAGCCAGTCATTGAGCGAGCCGCATTCGTCCGCCTCGACATGCGAGAAGCCGATCCAGCGCAAGCGCTCCGGTGCCAGCACCTGTGCCACGGCCTCGCGCACCAGCGGAAACATGCGGCGCGGCCCAGTGTGAAACAGCAGCGGCTCGTCGTCCAGCACAAGATACTGGTTGAATGAGAAGCCCCCGACACCGGGAATGTCGATCGGGGTACACACGCGGTAAATGCCGTCACCGACTTCGTCGACTCGGGTTCCGGACTGCCTGTTCGTGATCATTTCAGTCTCCTGCTACGCCAGACCCAGCGATCTGAGCAACTGCCACACCGGTGTCTGCAGGGCATGGGCCACATAGACAGCCACCAGACCAACGGCAATGGGCGAGGCAGCCACCGCGGCAGACTCGCCCAACGTCAGGGGTGGCGAGGCAAACCGCCCAACCACCCAGTGCAAACCAAACCAGACAGGCGGAGCAACCACCAACAGCAGGATGTAGAACACGGCGAGTCCTTCCATACCTGAGGTGGCCTGGGCAGGCAGCCACACCAGCGCAGCCACGAGCGGGGCAATCGGGATGCTGGCAAGCCTGACCCTGCGCCAACCCGAAACCTTGCCCAGCTTGTCGTAGCGGGCCCGCTCCCAGCGAACGACGAATGCAAAAGCCACAAGTGTGGCCAGCACAGCCAGCAGCAGCAGGGCATGGAACGGGTGCATCACCCTTTGCCCCCGTTCAGTCCGTCTGCCACCGTCGCCCCCGGTCCGGGGCAAGCGCTCATGGCTTGTTTTTCATCTTGCCCTTGGGCGCCACCGCTGTCACCGGGGCAACAGGGCGGCTCGACGTGGTCGGAGCGTCCTTGGGCGGGCTGTTGTCCTTCTTGGGCTTTTTCACCATTTTGTTGCTGCGCTGTTCACCTTTGGCCATGTAGGTCTCCTTAAACAGCGCTCAATGTACTGCGATTCGTCCTCAGGGTGGCGCCAGGCCCAGGTCACGGGCCAGCCGTTCGGCCATGCTCAGGCCATGGTGGTGTTGGGAAGACAGGTTCAACTGCTCGATCGAATGCCCGGCACCCGGCAACACCTGCAGCACATACTGGCCGCCCGAGGCTTCAAACTTTGCCTTGGACCGGTCCTGCGAGGCATAGTTGATGTGGGTTACGCCCTGGGTACCCCGGCCCCCGTCCAGCGGCACGTTCTCGTCGAGCTCGCCGTGGTAGTTGCGGATGGTGTGGTTGCGCGCGGCAGGGCACGACGGCAACTCGGCCATCAGGGCGCCAGCCAGGGACGCCACCTGGCTGAACACATTGCTCACGCAGGCCATGGTCTGCAACATCATCGCCCCGTTGGAATGCCCCACACCGAAGCTGCGCTCGGGGGCGACGGAAAACCTGCGTTGCAGGTGCGCAACGGCCCCCGTGAGGTAGCCGATGTCATCCACCTTGTCTTCGTAAGGCTTGCCGCAGCAGCCACCGCCGGCATTCCAGGCCTTCAGGCGGTGGCCCCCGACCCGGGTCGCCGCCGAGCCATTGAGGTAGGCCACGACGAACCCGTTCTTCTCGGCCACGCCATTGATCTTCAGGTGCTCCAGCATGAACCGTGCATTTCCACCCCCACCATGCATGGCCACCAGCAGGGCGCGCTGCCCCGCCGGCGGCAGCGCCGAGGGCACGTACAGCAGCATCTCACGGCCCCCGAAGCTGTCCTCGCGGATGTTGGCCGTGACAGCTCCCAGAGATTCCTGGCTGACGACGGCCTGCCGGTTCTCGCGCTGCGCCTCTTGCACCTGCCTCAGACGCTGCCACCGCGAACCGGGCTCTGTGCCGGTCTGTGCCCATGCCGGAGGCAGGACCACAGCCAGGCACAAGAACAGGCCCAGACAAGGTGCCATCACCAGGTCCGCCTTGCACTCGCTGGGGTTCATGACCGCCCGCTAGCGGCTGACCTTGCGCTCGATCTCGGACACCACCCCGGCCCGAAGGGTGTAGATGGTCAGGGTCTGCGGGTCGCGCGGATGCGGAAAATAGGTCCAGGTCTTCTCTTCCGGTTGACCCTTGACATTCTTGACGAAGGCCTCGTGGTCGGGCTTTCCGATACGGAAAACCACCTCCCCCTCATGCATGCCCTTGCGGATGAACCCGCGCTCGCGGGCGTCCTGCGCCAGGACAAGCGAGCAGGCTGTGGCCAACGCGGACAAAACAACGATCCGTGCAATGCTCATAGTGAAATCCACCCAGTTTCAGCGGCGAAGGGGCCGGTTGCAGAACTGCCGCGGTCGTGACCTCCGCCCGCAGCAAAACCTTCACCGTAAATACTACTACTGAGTGGGATCACCGGTGGGCGCAGCACCCCATCACCGAACCAGCCGGTACATGATGTTCCTGGGAACGCCATTGACACGGGCTTCATACTTGTTTTCGCCAATCCGGAAAATGTCCTGGCAGGCATCCAGCCGGCTGCCGTCAGGGTAGGTGAATTTGGAACACAGCCTGTCCCCCTCCACCCGGGCTTCGCCCGTCACCGTGAACGGCGGCTGGTTCAGGCAGTGCACCGACTGGTACCTGCGCTCCTTGGGGCCGTTGGTAATCCAGTGGCACCCATTCATCAGCGAAATGCCAGCCACTGACATCTGGTCCGCTGCAAACCACGACTCGATTTCCTGCCCGGACACCTGCCCGGGCGCCGACTGCGCCAACACGGCCAGCGGAAAGCCCAATGCACAGACGGCCACGCCAACAAACCTCTGAACTCTGCTGACCATGACATGTCTCCATGAAAGGAATCGGTGCAATCAGTCTAGAACTTCGCAACCGGAGACTCTTGATGGAGATCAATGAGTTCTCACGATGTCGGTTGCCGCATTCAGGGGAGCAGGCATAAGCTACCTGACATGCAATGGCGACTTCCTCTGTGCATGGTGCTGCAAGCCGTGGCGTTGACCGCGGCGTGCGCAGCCGAGGGCACGGCCGCCCCGCCTGAGCCGCCGCAGCAGGCCAGCCACCCGTGCCAGGGATTGGTCCAGGTCACCGTACTGTCCGAGACGCCGGCCAATGCCGCGGCAGTCTGCGATGGCGCCCGTCGGGCCCTTGAGTTTCTGGCGCGCGCGGGTCTGGAAAGTCCGCCCAGCACCACCATCGAAATCGTTCCGGAACTGCCGGGGGAACTGGCCGGGCGGGCGGTCGGTTGTTACGTCCGCGAGGACAGGCGCATCCTGCTGCTTGACTTCGATGCGTTCCAGTCGGGCGGAGGCTGGTTCCAGATGCCGCCCACGCTGGAGCTCTACCGTGCGGCCGCCACCCATGAAATGGCCCATGCCGTCGTCGGGTGCCATTCAGAGCCCCGAAGGCTGGCCGTGGCCGCGCACGAGTACATCGCCTACGTCGTCATGTTCGCCACCCTGGACCCTGCCCTCAGGTCGGCCTTGCTGGCCCGGTTTCCCGGCGCAGGGTTCGGGTCTGCAGCGCAGATCAACGACATCAACCACATCGTCAACCCCAACCAGTTCGGCGTGGATGCGTGGAGACACTACCAGCGGGTGAAGCACCCCGAGCCATGGCTGCGCAAAGTCCTGGCCGGCGACGTGGTGCCGGACATCGCCGAAGACCCGGGCGCCGATTCAAGGTGAGCCCGGAATCTCCGGTTCGACGAGATGCGCCAGCTGCACCAGCGATTCCTGCCAGCCGAGGTAGCACATCTCCACCGGTATCGCTTCTGGCAGTCCTTCCTGCACGATCTCGATGTCTGTGCCGCACAGCACAGGCCGAAGCGAAACCGTCACCCGGATCTCGCCCGGGAGGTTGGGGTCATCAAATCGGTCCGTGTACCGGATCTTCTCGAACGGCAGCAACTCCAGGTATTCACCCCCGAACGCGTGGGCGCCCCCCGTGGAGAAGTTGCGGAAAGACATTCGGTGCCTGCCACCGACACGGGCATCCAGTTCATGGACCTGGCATGTGAAGCCGTGCGGCGGTAGCCACTTCGCGATGGCGTCGGGCTCGAGGAAGGCGCGGTAGATGCGCTCCGGGGTAGACTTGAATACACGATGCAGACGAACGGTGCCAGTGGCCATGGTGGGGGTCCTTTCAGAACAGGTTGAAGGCACCTGTACGACGAAACAGAAGCCCCCATTTCGACAGCCTCGCCTGACACACACATTTTGTGGACGAAGCTCAAGCATGCCGGGCCCCGGCTCACGTCCTGATCATGGCGGCCACGGTCCCGATGGCCGCCTGATCACACGGTCACGCGCGCCGTCGCTTCGCCAGCGCTTCAGACGCCAGGTACGTCGCAAACAGCGTGACCATGATCGCATCCAGCACCAATGCCACGCCGAGCGGCAACTGAATGAGCGGCCAGCCCAGAGAAAGGACCAGCCCGATGAAAACCAGCTTGCTGGCACCCGCCACCAGCAGGGCAACAGACCGTGTGTGCTCGCGAAATGCACCGTAGATGAGAAGCACCCCTACCAGGCCAACCAACACGCCCCAGTTGCGCACCACGACTTCGCCGACAGGTCCTTCGATGGTCTGACCAAAATTCGACTGCAGCACCTCATGGGGTGCGAAGGCCGCATAGAACATCGTGCAAGTCAGCGCTCCGGCAATGATCATCACCCACTTGACAGAACGGCGCAGCATGTTCACGCCGGCCGGTACAGCGCACACAGCTTGTTGCCGTCCGGGTCCCGGACGTAGGCGACGTGCAGGACGACCGAGTTGGAATTACGGACGCCGGGCGGGTCTTCGATGGACACGCCGCCATGTGCAACCGCCACATCGTGGAACTCCTTCACCTGTTCGGGCGAGCTGCACTTGAAGCCAATGGTGCCGCCGTTCGCCGGTGTGGCGGGCTCGTTGTTGATCGGCTGCGAGACGCAGAAGGCGGTCCCTTGGTGGCGGTAGAACAGCCGCTGATGCCCTGTCTTGGCGGCATTGCGGACCGGCTCGCCCGCCCCGAAAACGCCCAACACGGCGTCGTAGAAGCGCTTGGAGCGTTCGATGTCATTGCTGCCGACCATGATGTGACTGAACATGTGGTGATTCCTGGTTGAAATGGTTTGGGAGAAACAAAGCGCGAGGCTTACGCGCCGCGCAAGGATAGCCTGTGGTGCTCAGGTGCCACCCTGCAGGCGCTGGCAGTACCAGGCATGGATGAGTCCTGCCTGATAGAACTGCACGGGCGGCCCGAAGCCTGCTGACGCAATAATGGCTTCGACGCTTCGGGTCGGCACAATCGCCACGTCGCGGTTGTAGGCGGATCGCATTTGCTGAATACGCTCTGCTGTGAGATCAGCCGCCGACATGGTTCGCAGCCAGACTTCCAGCAAGCCCGCGTAATGCGGGGCGTCCGTGTCAGAGGCCAGGTCGGACGTGACCAGGATGCCACCCGGCTTGAGCCGCCCCGCGATGGACCGGAAGAAGTCTGCTCGTTCATCAGGGTCGAGCAGAAACTGCGAAACCAGCAAGGAAGTGGCGCAATCGAACGGCTCGCCGGCTGGCAGGGATTCGAGGTAACCGGTGTGGAACGTGCAGCGACTGCCAAAGCCGTTCTCCTCGGCTCGAAGCCTGGCGACCTCCACCATCCCCGGTGAAGGCTCAACAGCGACAAATGTCCATGCCGGAAACCGCTCAGCAAGAGACTGGATCTCGGCCCCGGTGCCGGCGCCGACGCACAGCATGCGAGCGTTGTGCGGCAGACGGCTGAAGATCGACACCATCAGCAAATGAATGCCATCCCGAAACGGCGCAAGCTTCGCCCACTGCTGATCGTAGGTTCCGGCCTGCTGGTCGAATGTGGACTCAAGCTGATGGCGATTCATGGATGATCACTGAACGACAGAAGGTGGGGGTGAAGCGCAATGTTTGACCTGTGTGGCGAGCGAAGCCTGTTTCTGGCTTTTCGCTCAAAGGAGGGACTCCCATGCCAGATGCCGGGTATAGGGCCGCGGGTGCTCTACCCACTGCCCCCCGGTCGGCCACGCTCTTGCCGTTGATCTGAGGTCGGTATAGCAACGGTCAGGCGACCTTCTTCGGCTTGAGCGATTTGCTGTAAAAAACAGCTCGCTCGGTTTCAACGAAGCCCAGTTGCTGATGAACCGCCTGGCTCACGAAATTGTCAGGCTGTGTGTCCGATGCCAACTCGACGCATCCCCGCGCAGCGGCCCATTCCGCCACAGCTTGGACCAACAGACTGGCCACGCCTTGACCTCTGGCTTCTGTTTTGACGAACAGTCCCTCGAGATAGCCGACCGGCGACGAATCCGTGCCGTTCACGTAGTCCGTCCGAATGGATGCCTCAGCCAACCCCAGCCCATGACCGTCCTGGGAGCGGACGATGAACTGAGCGTAGCGGTCCGGTTCCTGGAGGAAGCGAGCCATCTCCTCTTCATGCTGCTCTCGAGGACAATCCGGCCACAGTTCGACCCGTAGCGACAGCCAGTCTGTGTCAACGGGGGAAGTGAGCGGTTCGAGCCTCATGCCGCCCGAACAATGAAAGGGCTTTCCCCATCCCGTGTGATCCGCAGGTCTGAGGGGCACGGCATCCAGACGCCACAATGGGGAGCGCGGACTCTCATCATCTCACTCGTTTGCAGGAAGGGGATGTCCATGGCAATCGTATCCGTTGGCATCGATCTGGCAAAGAGCGTTCTTGCTGATCCGCTGCGGCAGACGCCGACTGGCCGCGCGAGGACGATGGCCACCGCGGCCCGAAGCGGCCAGTCGGTGGCTGCCGAAGTGCGTCGGTTTGGGCAAAGGGTTCAGCTTCGCTGGTGACCGAGCTGCCTGAGGCCGGCAAGGTTGTCCCATTCTGCCCACGCCTCCGCGATGCGTTGACTCTCAATCCGATAGATGGCGAGGTAGTTCGAGCTCAAGACCTTGCCAGAGGGGGGAAAGGGGCCCATTGCGCCCAACTGAGTGCCGCGAAAGTGATGCCGCGCAGCGACTCTGTCTCCTTCTGCGACGAGGTCAAGAAGGGTTTCCGTGGCGTCGGGAAAGGTGACGAACTCCGCCTGAAGGAACGCCACAAGGTCCATTGCCGAGCGAACTCCTGGTTCGCCTGCGGCAGCACTGTGACGCTTGAAGTCCGGAGCAAGCATCTTCATGACGCGCGGCCAGTCTTGGGCATTGACTGCATCAACGAATGCACGGACCAGTGACTTGTTCTCAGCAGACATGTTGGCGGCGGCGTGTGGGGTGAGTCCCCGCCTTCAGCTCTTCGGCCCCCATCTCATGCTTGCATTGAGGCCGCTGTTGTCAGGGTGACCCCTGAACTCACGGTCGAGCAGTGCATGAGAAGGTGACCATGATCGTCCGTCATGACTCACCCAGTACTTGTAGAGATCGTGGTCTTTCGCCAGAGCGATCATGGTCACATCCTGACCCTCGGACGCGAGAATTGAAGCTGGGCTTCAACGACCAGGTTTGCGAGCCTCATCAATGAGCGCTGCCAAATCTGTGGGTATCTGCATTGGCTTGAACGGGCTGACGTTTGCGCCGCCCGTATTTCCGGCGGGCACAAGACCGACAGGGGTCTTCGTAGCGGCGCCGACAAGCCGAACCACCTGCCCGAAACACTCTCGTGCTTGCCGGTGACGCAAACTCCAAAGAAACATCTGCCAGTGCGCCCTGACATGCTGGACGGTCGATGCTTGGCCAAGAACATGCGCACGCTCCAGGTGCGCGAAGGCCTTATCTCGTTTGCCTTCTGCCTCGGCAACACGCGCCGCTTCGAATTCAGCGTCGACATGACGGCCGATGCTGCGACCAAACGTACCCATCACTTTTCCTCCCACACATGAGACTCAACGTTCGACACGAGCGGCATGACCCGGCTTGTCGGGAGCATGTCCGCTTGATGGAATATGAACGGCCCCCACTCTCGGGCGACAGCGTCCGAGTGCCAAGATGGGTTGTGGAGGCGCGGAATCAATGATCAAGTGCAACGCCCAACCGGCAAGCTGCCGCGATGGGCAAGCACTGCGAACAACTCACCGCTGATGAACGAGCGACGCTCATGATCATAAAGGCTATCAACCGCTTGGCGCGGCAGATCACGCTGATACCGCGCCGCGCGCCATCCACGGCTTCTACCCGCCCATCAGGGTCTACTAGGCGAAGTTGGACAATCTCAATCAACACAACCCCTCAATTCAATAAACCGGTGTTTCACTCTGCGATTCACTACACTCTGCTTCGCATTGCAGACACCGGGGCTTATCATTAAGAATCGAACAGACTCCAGTGTCTACAGTAGCCCTTATCGTCAGAGCAAGCATCGGCTATCGAAATGGCGGAAAAAAATACCAACCAGAAAGTCGTGATCACATCGCCCACGCCCAATCGTGACTGACGCCTTCCACGATATGAAGCAACCCTTTTGACAATAAAATTTATGAAAAGAAATATCAGGGCAAGAAAAAATACAACCCCCTTAAAGGCCAGTTCGCCAAAACCACTGGGGCCATCGCTTCTAACAACCGTGACATCCCTGAAAATTATAAAGAGAAGAACGATGTTAAATGCCGTTCGCCAGGCTTGCAAATTCATTTGATGATGTTGCACGCTCTCAACGGATGCTTTTGCATCTCTCTGCGCAGTCATGGTTGTTCAGTTGAATACGCCTAACACCCAACTCACCCGACAAGAATCGTCCAGTGGTTCTTATCGGGTGAACCGCCCTGTCATGGGTTGTTTTCATACAACAACGTCCATTACCAAACGCACTAAACCATACAGCGCAAGGAACAGCAACGTAACGACCACTGCCACCACCCAAATGAATGGCTTCCAGCTCCAATTACTGTTCTCCTCCTTCTCGGGTGGTTCATCGGCAATCTCCACATGGGTGAAAGGAGCACAGCGCTCCTGATCCATACCCTTGATTTCTAGCTTGTGACGCCCCGGGCCAGCACCACAAATTCTTTGAAGTTCAGAATTAAGGGCGAGCAAGCCTTGCTCAGATGTGTATAAGACTTTTGGGCCACAATAAGATTCGCCATTTTCGTCATCTTCGTATTCCAACTCGTACCAATTGATGCTCATAAGGTCTTTTTACGCATAACACCCAAAACACTGATTGGCAAACGCGCAGCGTTGGCCAAATCTTTTAAATATAACAGCCAGCCGCTCGCAACGTGAGGCGACGCGGTGACGCAGATTTTTTTGGCGCCACGGACCAAAAACGATCCCACACCAGATGCCGGATATACGACTGCAGCGGCTCTACCCCAAGGCCCCCAATCGGTCAGTTCCTTGCCGTTGAGGGGGGGACCATATAGGAGGAGTCAGGCACCCGCATGCTGAACAGCTTTGCCTCTGGACGCAAAGCCCAGCACCAAGGAGCTGCTAGTTCCCAACGACGGCTTTCGCATAACTGGCACGCTCGATTTCAAGGACTTCAACGGACAGTTGCACATGCAGCCCTGACCTATTTGACATGCGCCGAGCAAGGCATTCCAGCACACATGCAGAAAGCTCTTGCCGGACTTCCAAGCTTCGACCAGACAGTATCGACAGCTCCACCGAGACGAATGCCCGTCCGAGCGGGTTCGTGCCAATTCTGAACTCCGAGACCGGAAACGCACGACTCTTGATGTCGCACTCGTCGAAGTGTCCGGATGCAGCAAGTGCCGCGTTGATTTCCGCAAGACAGACCCCAGCGTCGAAGCCTGGAAGGTTGTTTGTATATTCGATGCTCAGATGTGGCATTGGTACCTAACGTTCGACATGAGCGGCAGCCACCGGCCAGCCGCGCAAAAGCAACACTCGGTCACCGCTGTAGCGCGACTGGCCGGTGGATGTCCGCTCGATTGATGGGATGGACTCCCCCGTTTGTTTGCGCGAAATTCGCGCACTGGTCTTCATTGGCGTGGGGATCAGGTCCTTCACAAACCAGAGGAGTCGGACATGCATGCCAATACTTTGGCCGTCGATCTGGCCAAATCCGCTTTCCAACTCACCGTTGCCGACGACCAATCGCGCTTCGTTGAAACCCAGTGTCTGTCGCGCTCCCAGTTCGAGCGCTGGTTCGTCAACCGCAGTGTGGGCCTGGTCATCATGCAAGCTTGTGGCTCGGCGTACCGCTGGGCGCGCTGGCACGGAATGGAGCCCCGCTGAGCGCTTCGTATCTGGGTCCGCGGTGTTTGCAACACTGCAACAAGGCCGTCTTTAGAGTGCCAGTCTGTTCTCTGTCGGGCTATTCGGTCACGTCGTCGATGGGCCGCAATTCGCATGAACAGAAAACTCAGTCTTGCACCATTGACACGATGGGAAGTCACTGTAGAGGGTTAGGCCGCAGTCGCGGCCTGCAACGTGAGAGCCAAGAACTTTGTTCCGGGAACCGGGTTGTAGCTTACAGCGTTGGCTGCAACAAAGCCGAGAGACTCATAGAGGCGCTGTGCAGCGACGAACTCGGGCAATACGTCCAAGGCCATGGTTGAGTAGCCGGCGTTTCTGGCGTGGTAGATCATTCGCTCGACAAGCTGGCGGCCGATGTGGCTACCACGGGCGCTGGGTCGTACATAGACGCGCTTTAGCTCACAGGTAGTGCTGTTCACTCGACGAAGAGCAGCGCAGCCAACTACAGCGCCTTCGAGGCGGGCAAGCAAAACGCAACCGTCAGGCTCGGCGTACTTGCCCGGAAGGTTGGCGAACTCAGTCTCGTACTCTTGGAAGGCGAGGCTAACTGTTGGGTTGGTAACGTACTCTCGGAAGATGGAGATGACGTCACGAGCGTCGGAGGGGAAGCGAGCGAGGTGGATTTGTGTCACGGGAGTGAAAGTTTGGGGCCCGAGGATTCGTTCGGCGGCCTAACGAATGAATAGGACTTCCCCTTGCAGGGTGATCCGCGCAGTTGCGGGGTACGGCATCCAGGTGCCACGATGGGAAGTGCGAACTCTCATCAACTCACTCGTTTGTTGGAAGGGGAAGTCCATGGCATTCGTATCCGTTGGCATCGATCTGGCAAGGAACGTTCTTGCCGTTCACGGCGTGGACGCCACAGGCAAAGCTGTGCTGGTGCGCCTGATGGCACCCAAGTCCGTCATCCCCTCGCCTCTCGGGCAAGCGCGGCAAGAACGACGCGGCCGATGCCGCCGCCATCTGCGAAGCCGTCACCCGACCCACCATGCGCGTTGTGCCGGTTAAATCGATCGACCAGCAGGGCCAGTTGCTGGTGCACCGCGCCCGCCAGGGTTTTGTCGAGCAGCGCACCACCACGATCAACCGCCTCCGCGGTCTGCTCTCGGAGCTGGGCATCGTGCTGCCCCTGAAGGCTGCCGTGGTGCGCCGCGAGGCGCTGGCCCGCCTGGAGGATCTGCCCGGCTGGGCCAACACCGTTATCGGTGATCTGCTGAGTGAGGTCTGCCGGCTTGATGAGCGCATTGCTCAGTACGATCAGCACATCCGCATGGTGGCCATCGCCGCCAAGAACGCCCGCATGTGCTGGGCCGTGCTCAGCCGGGGTGAGGATTTCAGGTGCCGGCCTGAACCGGGCAGCGGGCCCACAATCTGCGCCCTTCGGACCATCAACTGAGCCAGGCCGGCGTAGCTGACACATGACCGAATGAAGCTTGCGGAAATCCTCGCTTCTACCTAGCGAAGATTGCACGAAAGTGATGATCGCCTTTCCCTCTCGCTCAGCCATCGCTTCGGCTGTCTCACCATTTTGCCCATACCGCCAGACCATCCATAGGGCACCAAGATCGCCATCGATCCGAACGACGGCGTGATGGTATTGATCGTCACGTCCACCGAATACCATCGCTGTGCAGATCATCACTGCCCCCCCCCTTTTTTGCGGCAAAGGTTGGTGCGGCTGACCATTGCCGCGGCAATTGGCAGGGCCACGCGGATCGCCAACCTGCAAACGACTCAGGTCCACTAGCCTGAATTGACCAGGGAGCGCCTGCCGGACGGCAGCCCAAGGATTGTCACATACAGATTGAGCCCATTCGCGCGTAAGCATTGGACACATCTGTCGATGGCGCATGTCTTCACCCGTCCAGCCATATGTTTGTATACCCACAGCGAGGTCATCAAGCACTAATGGTCTTTTTGGGTCTACCGACTCGTGCAGAAATTTCTCCAACGCACTCTTAGCCCGTTCGCTGTCGCCTCTCCGATCCAAGGAGAACGACTGCTTTCCGTAGGCGTAATCCTCCAAGGCAATGAATGGAAGACTCAGGGTGTGTTGCGCGACCGAAACGTGAACGTCAGTTGAAAGCAACCCCACGTTGGGTGCCGGAAGCTCCGCTTTTCCGCATGAGGTGAGGACAGCCGAAAGACCAGACAGGAGAATGGATATGAGGAGCGCTCGGTTCATGCTTCCCAACGACTAAGGCCAGCGGAGGCCGTAGGCCGTCCGCGCTGGGCCGACTTGTTAAACATCTGACCTCCCTTGCTCGACTGGCTTTGGCGCATTTCCAGAAAACACGGACACACACTCTTGGTACCCAACAATCAGAAACTCCCGAATCGACGCTTCTTCTTCGCTCCAGGCACCGCTGGAACTTCGACAAGAAAGAAATTCAGGCCGTCTTCGGAAACTACAGATAGGGAGCGCTACCACTTTGGAAAAACAGAACATAGGTCGCTTGCCATTTGACAGGAGTACGGCCCAAGGGTGTCAAGCAATGTGTGCCCTAACGCTTAAGCTGACCCACGCAGAGCGAGGGAGTCCTGCGATGTGTTAAACAACATTTCGTCCACCGTCAATAACGAAAGTGCTTCATCGTCGCAATGCCGCATTAATGCCCCCTTTGTACCGAACTGAACAATGAAAACACACCGATCACACTCGCTTCGGTTTGGCGGACTAGCATGGATTACCCTAGGATGAATGGCAAGTACATCTCCCGGCTCCAGCTCAGGATAAAACAAATCAAGGCTGCCCGTCTCCGGCATGGCGACATTCAATGCGTCTTGATCCGAGATCATATGCGATCCAACCTCAATTCCAGTGCCACCATTTCCGGAACACATAGGCTCCAAAGGGATCAGCAGCCGAACGAAATTTGATTGACCCGGGCAGATAAATTGGTTTGGAAAGTCTCTGTGCGGTGAAATTGCCGGCCCAATGCCGGCTGGCTTTCGCGTAATATTTGCGAAGTGATAGACGAGCTCCTGTACCGGCTTCTGCAAAATCAAAGCTGCAATTTCCCAAAGTTTTGGCTGTAGGATGCCGCGAATGAACCGACGGTCAAATTGACAAAGATTGCCGATAATGAACGGCTCGTTTTCCACACTATCGACCGAAACATCAGGGTTCTTGTGCGGATTCGCTTCCATTACCTCTCTTATTGAAACTGAATGAGCCAGAAGATCTTTTTCGCCTAGGCGGAAGCGGGCACAGAGCTCCTCCGTTGCTTTCTTAAGCTCAGATAGGACACTTCCATTTAACGACTGAGCAAATACCTCGAAACCTTGTGTTGAGATACTCATGGCAGCTTGTCAGCATTGCCTCGCGGATTCTAAAGAATGGACAACTGTGTCCTGAAGCTGTCCCAGTAGTGGCGAAGCTGTATCGACCTCGCATTCGTCAAGCAAAGAACACACTTGGTGTAGTTGATCCCCTCTGCAGCATAGATATCCGTGATTCGAGCTGTCGGAGCAAGAATCAAAGGGGACAAGTCTGTCTGCCTATACGTGTAGCCATTCTCTGCTCTCATGTACTTCACCGCAGATGGTTCGTCAATTGCGCAGGACATAACTCGATCTGGGAAAGATATGCGGTACCAAGAGCGTGCAACCCTAAAGAACGTAAAGGATGCGGTGTTCACTGTCTTGCCTGATTCCTGCCTCGACAGGACAACGATGGCTGTGCACTCTTCTTCGAATAGGTTCTGGATTGGACCATTGTCTTCAGAAAGAAATATCGGCTCTTCATTCATATCAAAACTTCCTTGGTGTTCATTAGGTACTGCCGAAGCGTCAAGACGGAGTGGATTCGTGCCGCCTAGCGTTCGACATATAGGCGACGCAACCGATTGGTTTGAAGTTCTCTTCCACGATGAAGTAAGCCTCGCCGCGCGCGAGGTCGGCTCTGACCCAGGCTTCCGTATAAAACGAGGGATGCTTCGGACAGTTCTCGGCGTTCAGGCCGAACCGCACCGCGACGTCTTTGTTCGACTCGCTAACGAGCATTGCGATTGTTGCGAGATCTTCTGGCGTGGCTTCTCGGATTTGCATGCTGGCGCGCTGCTGATTGGGGAAGGCGGCTAACGTGGAGCTAACCGGCGCGAAGCCGGAAGGCGAAGCGTCCGGTTCAGCGCAAGGTTAGAGCGCGATTCGATCATGACGGATTTTCAAGCACGATTTTTGGAACGGCTGGCGCGATGCGCGAACGGCATAGAGAGTACGACGTTCTAGTGTGAAAGCTCGGAACCTCTCGCCCCGCTGTCGTTTCGGCTGGCCGAGCGCTAGAGCGACAAGGGTTAGTGTGCTCATTCCGCAGCGACGACAGCCATTGGGCGGCGTTGATGTGGGCGGTCAACCGCAAGCCCTCTAACGGCTGAGCTGAGGGGCCGGAGCCGGGATGGCACTTGGCCCGCGCGACGGATGATGACATTGGCTGGCGCGCGGGTCAGGCGGCTTGCCGGTGGAGGTCCCGCTCCAGAGATGGGATGGACTCCCCCGTTTGTTTGCGCGAGATTCGCGCTCTGGTCTTCATTGGCGTGGGGATCAGGTCTTTCACAAACCAGAGGAGTCCGACATGCATGCTACTACCGTGGCCGTCGATCTGGCCAAATCCGTTTTCCAACTCGCCGTTGCCGACGACCAATGGCGCTTCGTTGAAACCCAATGTCTGACGCGCACCCAGTTCGAGCGCTGGTTCGTCAACCGCAGTGTGGGCCTGGTCATCATGGAAGCCTGTGGCTCGGCGCACCACTGGGCACGCTGGCTCAATACCTTGGGCATTCCTGTTCGCCTGCTGCCCGCCCAGTACGTGCGTGCCTACGTGCGGCGCAACAAGACCAATGGCACCGACGCAACCGCCCTGCTCGAAGCGGCCCGTGCCTCGGACATTCGCCCTGTGCGCGTCAAATCCGTCGAGCAACAGGCCTTGCAGGGCCTGCACCGCATCCGTTCGCTGTGGATGGGCACACGCACCTCGCGTATCAACGCCCTTCGCGGCCTCTGTCGCGAGTTCGGCATCACCATCCCGCAGGGCGCGCGCACCGGGGTGGAGACGATCACCCGTGTGCTGGCCGACCCGCGCTCGGCCGTTCCCGATCTGATCCGCCACACCGCTGGCATGCTGATTGAAGAGATCCGCCTGCTTGAAGCGCGCATCGCCCAGGTCGAGCGCGAGCTCACTGCCGTGGCCCGCCACAGCCCAGCCTGCACGCTGCTGCTCTCGGTGCCCGGCATTGGCCTGCTGACAGCCACCGCCCTGGTGGCCGCCACCTCGGGCGATGTCACTCACTTTCAAGACGCGCGCCACTTTGCCAGCTGGTTCGGTCTGACCCCGCGTGAATACAGCTCTGGCTCCAGCCGATACCTGGGCCGCATCTCCAAGAAGGGCGACCGCTACCTGCGCATGTTGCTCACCCATGGTGCGCGCAGTGTGCTGCGCACGGCCAAGGTGGCCGATGGCGCTGGCAAAGACGTCTGCGGCATCCGCCGCTGGGCCCTTGATGTCCAGGGCCGCTCCAACCACAACAAGGCCACCTGCGCCCTGGCCAACAAGCTCGCGCGCATCTGCTACGCCACGCTGCGCGACCACGCGCCCTTTGATGAAGCTGCCCGGATGACCAGGAAGGCGGGCCGACAGAGTTTTGCCCTGCCAGCATGAACAGCGCGCCAACGCCCTCTTACTGATTAAGGAAACCACGACCTCTTTCCCCACCATCTCACCATTGCGACGGGTTTGATCGACCATCATGGCCAACCGGGTTCCTCCCACACCGCACTACGCCGATAACTCTTCCGGCTCGAAAACAGCCGCTTGTAACGTGTGGCGACGCGGTGACGCAGATTCCATGTCGGCACGGGACATTGACGATCCCACACCAGATGCCGGATATACGACTGCAGGTGCTCTACCCCAAGGCCCCCAATCGATCAGGCTCTTGCCGTTGAGGGGGAGTCCATATATGAAGGGTTAGGCATTTCTGCCATGGGTACGCTTTATTCTGCTAGCGCGAGGATGACTGCACCTTCTCTAAAGCCAACCTCGACTACGAGTTCTGGTTGATCTTTGACTACGAAGTGGAGAGTGTTTGACTCTTTCCGATCTTGACTTGCAAGGTCTGCTTCTCGAATAACGATGCGATGCTCACCTTCTGGAAGAGTTGCGTACCATTTCAATGAATCTTTTCTCGTAGATCCTGGGCCACGACGGTGAAGGTTTCCGTCTACATAGACGCTCCAAGACCAAAGTTCACCAGGAACGTTCCCGTCTTCGCGCAGCATCAGTTTGCATAGGGGATCGCCTCGCTCGGCGAGTGCGCCGATGCATAGGTTGTCTGTGGTCACCAGAGCCTCCTTGGGTGCGACTGAATTTGCATTTGTCTTACGTGGACGTTCACCGCTGCGTGCCCGACGACGTCCCCCCGTTTTCAGTAGCACTGGGCTTTGGAGTCCGGGGGGTAATTTAACGGGTTTTGTATCAAGTGCTTGGCGTAGGCTGCCGGGGTCAATCCGCCCAGGGACTTTTTCGGGCGTTCCTCGTTGTATTCCCGACGCCAAGCCTCCACGATCACACGGGCGTGTGCCAGGCTGGTGAACCAGTGCTCGTTCAGACATTCCTCCCTGAATCGGCCATTGAAGGATTCGATGTAGGCGTTCTGGTTGGGTTTGCCGGGTTCGATGAGGAACAGCTGAACACCCCTGGCGTGGGCCCAGTTCAGCATGGCCCGGCCGCAGAACTCTTTCCCGTTATCTGTCCTGATCGCTTTGGGCAGTCCCCTCGTGGCGGCGATCTGATCGAGGATGCGCACGACCTGGTTGCCACCCATCGCACGCTCGGCCACGATGGCCACTGCCTCGTGAGTCGCGTCATCGATCACCGTCAGGTTCTTGATGCTGCGTCCTTCGGTCGTGCGGTCAAAGACGAAGTCCATCGACCACACCTGGTTGGCTGCCATCGGGCGTTGCAGTGGGTGACGATCGGCCAGCGGGATCTTCTTGCGCTTACGCTTTCTGACCTGCAGACCCGCCTGGGCATACAGGCGCTCGACGCGCTTGTGGTTGACCACCTCACCGGCCTGACGAAGCTTGAGGTAGATCATGCCGGCCCCATAGCGCCTATGACGCTGAGCCAGGGCCATGATCTTTTCCTTGGGTGCACCGTTGCAGTCTGCAGCGGGTTCGTACCGGTAGGCGCTGGCGCTCATGCCGGTGATGCGCAGTGATCTGCGTTCGCTCAGTCCGCAGCCGATCATGTGGCGCACCAGCTCGCGCCGTGCGGGTGCGCTCACCACTTTTTTCTCAAGGCTTCTTTCGTCACCTCGTTCTCCAGCATCGACTCGGCCAGCAGCCGTTTGAGGCGAGTGTTTTCAAGCTCAAGTTCCTTCAGGCGCTTGGCATCCGAGACGCTCATGCCGCCGAACTTGTTGCGCCAGAGGTAGTAGCTGGCCTCCGAGAAGCCGTGTCGTCGACACAGCTCGGTCACCGGTAGGCCCGTCTCGGCTTCGCGCAGGAAGCCAATGATCTGTTCTTCCGTAAATCTCTTCTTCACGTCCAATCTCCTGTCTTCGGGATTGGACTCCAGAGTCAGCCGCTACTCAAATCCGGGGGGACGTCGCCGAAATGCCTAACGTGAAGGTGAGCGGACGCCGTAGGCGGCCCGCTCGACTGGCATGTTAAACATGCATTCAGTGCTCGGTCGGCATGGCGCCTTCGATGCTGGAGTTGGGATGCTGTAGCCGATTTGTGAAGTCCGCGAGAATTGCTTGGCGCACCTCTTCAAGTGGCCGTGAGTCTCTTTGGGAGTACATCCGGGATGCATGCTCGAAGAGATCTGCCAACAATTCGCCGAAGTCCTCGGCGCCCCCTTCCATGTCACTGCAGATCGTCACGTGGAGCTGTTGGTGCGCCGCCCACAACCTCATTAGCTCGAATCGCTGCGGATCGGTGAGCGCCTCAGGTGGAATGGGGAGTTCTGCGTCGTCCATAGCGGTGCCTCAAAGATGCTGTTTAACTTTGATTTAAACCGCAAAACGCGGGATACCCACAACGGCAGTCGTTAAACAAAGTTGCATGTCATCCCCAAAATGTGTTTGAAATCATAGCTGTGGATCATCACACTGTATGCATGAACAGGTTTAACAGATCTGACAAACCTGACTGGGTTCCTCCCCGGTCCAGCCGGCTGCTCGACCAGGTTCGCGAGCGCATTCGATATCTGCACTACAGCCTACAGACCGAAAAGGTCTATGTCCACTGGGCCAAGGCTTTTGTGTTGTGGGCAGCCCGCACCCACGGCGGTTTCCGGCATCCACGGGACATGGGCCAGGTCGAGGTTGAGGGTTTTCTGTCCATGCTGGCCAATGAGAAACAGGTGTCACCAGCCACGCATCGGCAGGCGCTCAATGCGCTGCTCTTTCTCTACCGGCAGGTGCTGGGCGTGGAATTGCCCTGGATGAACGACATCGGGCGCCCACCCGAGCGCAAGCGCATTCCGGTGGTCCTTTCCCCTCATGAAGTGCAGCGCGTGCTCCGCAGCACCGGACAAAGCGGCGTATTTCTACCCCATGCGCTGGAGCGCAAGTACCCGCGTGCTGGCGAAAGCTGGGCCTGGTTTTGGGTGTTTCCCTCGCCACGGTTGTCAACGGACCCGCAAACAGGTGTGGTACGCCGCCACCATCTGTTTGAAGAGCGACTGAACCGCCAACTCAAGAAGGCCGTCGACCAGGCCGGCATTGCCAAGCCGGTGTCGGTGCACACGCTGCGGCATTCGTTTGCCACCCACCTGCTGCAGGCGGGCACCGACATCCGCACTGTGCAGGAGCTGCTGGGCCATTCCGATGTGTCCACCACCATGATCTACACCCACGTGCTCAAGGTGGCGGCCGGCGGCACGGCCAGCCTGCTGGATGCGCTGGCGGCTACGGCCGCCTGAGCAGGGCGCGGGCCGCTTCAATGCGCTGGGCCAGCGGCGCGTCGGGGTGGTTCATGACGGCCTTGAGGAAAGCAGCCGGGTCGTCGAACGGGCCGGCCAGGTCGGCCAGTGCGGCGTGGGCGGTCGGCTCGTGGATGGCGGGTTCAGGCACCGGCGCAGCGGGCGCTCGCTCAGGCGTCAGCAGGGTCTGGCAAGCCCGCGCCCAGACCTGGGCATCAATGCAGCGGTGGCGTGCCAGCAGCTCGGCCTGTGCGTCGTCGCCAGGGTCGATGTCCAGCGCCGGTTCGTCGTTGAAGACGGCGGCCAGGTCCGGCGCCACAAAGGCCGACCAGCGTGGTTCGGCGCCGTGCAGCCGGGCGGGCACCCGGGCGGCGTGTTGCCAGCTGCCGTCCACCGGGCGCGGCCAGACCGACAGGCGCCGGGCCACGGCCTCGGCCGGCGACCGTGGCAGCCAGCGTGTCGCCAGGGCGTTGGCCATCTGATGCGCGGCCTGCACCGGCACGGGTTCGGTCAGAGGAAACCAGAGCTGAAAAGCCTCACCGCCGTCCACCGCGATCAGCGGCGCGGGCCATTCCGGCTCGGTCTGCACGCCCTGCCACAGCGTGGCCAGGGTGGACCAGTCGGCCGGGCGGCCCCAGGCCACCACCAGGGCACGGGTGCGGCCCTGCGGGTCGATCAGGCTGGAGAGGTCGTTCGGGTCAGCGGCGAACAGGCGCGCCCATTCGGATTGCAGTCGGTTCATGCCGAAATGTTAAGGCTCACTGCCCGTTCGGGCAGCCCGCCCCCAGCGCCGGGTCCAGGTAAGGCATGAGCACCGGCCCCATGGACCGCAGGATCTGTACCGGCAGACCCGAGGTGAAGCGGTAGCGCGCCGCCTCCGAGCCGGTCACGTAGGCTGTGATGCTGCCAAAGTAGCGGTCGCCCAGGTTGAAGGCGAAGGTGGCGGTGCGGTTGAGGGAGAGCACGGGCCGTCCCTGCACCACCACGCGGTTGTCGCCGGTGCCGGTCTTGCCGCCGGGCGACAGGTCCTGGCCGTCGCGCGTCTGGAAACTGCCGGACAGGCGCCTTGCTGTGCCCTGCTCCACCACCTCGGCCAGCACGCGGCGCAGGGCGCGCGCCACCTCGGGCGGCATGACCTGTTCGGCCTGCCCTTCGGGCTGGGCAAAGGCGGTCTCCCAGGGGGTGTCGCGGCCAAAACGCAGGTCGGTCAGGCGGCGGGTGGGCAGGCGCACGCCGTCGTTGACGATGATGCCCATGAGCTCGGCCAGGGCGGCCGGCCGGTCGCCCGAGCTGCCCAGCGCGGTGGCCAGGGAGGGCACCAGCTGACCAAACGGATAGCCCAGGCGCGCCCAGCGCTGGTGGATATCCAGGAAGGCCTCCACCTCCAGCATGGTCTGGATGCGGCTGTCCTGTGCGCTGCGGGCGCGGGTGTTGAAGAGCCAGCCGTAGATCTGCTGGCGCACCGCGTCGCTGTCTGCCACTGCCTGGGCCAGGGTGGCGTCAGGACGCCGCAGGCGGTAGGCCACCACCCAGAGTTCCAGCGGGTGCACACCGGCCACATGGCCGCGGTCGGTCAGGTCCATGGCATCGGGGGCCAGCTGGTCGTACAGCCGCTGCACCTGGGCCTGACCGGGGGCCGCATCGCCCAGACGGGCACCCAGAAAGCCTTGCAGACCGGCCAGCGACACCTCGGGCTCCAGGTAACGGAACACGGCCACCAGGCGTTGTGGTGTCGGGCGCAGCCCTTCGAGCAACTGGGCGCGCAACTCGTCGGCGGTGCGACCTTCGGTCTTGCGCCAGAAACGGCGCAAAAAGACCTGGCCCTCGCGGTCGGCAAAGCGCGACAGGTAGACCTGCCGCTGGGGGTCGTTGCCGCGCTCGAACAGATGGGCGCTGGTACCAGGCATCTGCACGCTGGCGTGGTTGACCACCTCCCGCATCAACCGAACAAATGGCAGGTTGATGGACGCCTGCATGGCCTCGCGCAGGGTCGGGTTGCGGTTGTCGTCGCTGCGATTGAAATTGTTGAAGCGGTGCAGGCCTCCGCCGGTGAAGAAGTTCTGGTCCGGGTTGGCCGAGAAGCGCCGCTCCAGCGCCGCCTCCAGCATGGCGGGCAGGCTGCGGTCACCTGCGCTGGCCAGATGGTCGATGGCCCAGCGGGTGAGCGTGTCGCGGCTTTCCACGTCGGGTGGCCGGGCGCGGGCCCCTTCGGCGGTCAGCCGGGCATGCAGCTCGGCCACCATTTCCAGGTAGGTGGCCAGCACGCGCAATTTGGCGGTGGAGCCCAGCTCCAGCTTGCTGCCTTCGTTGATGTCCAACGCCTGACCGGAGGTGTCTGTTTGCACCCGCACCAGGTTGCCGCCGGGCGTGCGCTCCATCAGGGTGAAGCTGTAGCGAACCTGCCCCAGGCCGGACTCGGTCAGCAGGCGCTCGCCGAGCAGGCCCTGCTCGCGCGCGAAGGACAGGTCCGTCAGCCGCGACATGTAGGCCTCGACGGCCTCCTGCAGCGGGCCATGCAAGGTGGTGCCCAGCTCGGCGTCGAAGCGGTCCAACTGGTAGAGCGAGACGCCGAGCCAGCCGGCCAGCCGTGCCCGTGCGGCGGTGGTGCCTTTGCCCGGGTGCACTTCAGGCCGGGCCGGGTTGGTGCCCATGTCGCGAAATTTCAAGCGTTCGGCCAGCGCAGCGTCGCGCCATTCGCGCGAGATGATGCCGGCGCCACGCAGCAGCCGCAGGTGGGCGTCGGTCACCTGGTCCAGGTCGTCTCGCCCCTGAAACAGGTACCAAGCAGGGCGGCGGTGCGCCACCATCAGGGCCACCACCTGGCGCAATATCTGCGCCTGCCCGGGCCCGGGCGGCTGCGGGTCGCGGGCGCGCAGCATGGCGTGCCAGGCGTCGGTGAAGTCGGTGCCGAACCAGACCCACAGGCCGTCGCCCAGGCCATGCACCTCGCCGTGGCGCGGCGCGGCGGCCAGCGGCACGGTGTTGAGGTAGTCCAGCACGATCTGCCGGCGTACCGGCAGGTTGTGCTCCCCTTGCCGGTAGGCACGAACGGCGGCCGAGACCATCTGGCGCAGCTTTTCGCGGGGGTCGTGGGTGACACCGCCGGGCGAGTGGCGGTATTTTTCGATCTGGGTGGCCAGCGTGCTGCCACCGGGGGTGTCCAGGTCGATGTCGAGGCGGCTTCCCAGTTGCCCCATGACGGCGCGCGCAAAACGTACCCAGTCGACCGCCGGGTTCAGCGTGGGCCGGCTTTCGTCGAGCAGGTCGCGGTTCTCGATGAACAGCAGCGACTGCACCACGGCGTCGGGAATGTCCTCGAAGCGCTCATAGCGCCGGTAGGGGTAACGGAACGCATAGACCGGCTCACGTCGGCAGTCGTAGACCGTCAGGCCGGCATGGGCGCGCTCCGGAAACGGATTGGACAACCCGATCTCCAGGTGACGGCGCAAGGCCGGCTCGGGCGCGGTCTGCTGTGTCACCACCAGGCCACGCTCCTGCAGGCGCTGGGTGAAAAGCGGCAGTTCGGTGTAGCCCAGGCGCTGGTTGTAGGGGCCGTGTGACGGCGCGGCAAAACCCTCGGCCTGGCCCAGGTGCAGGTTGTAGGTCAGGCTGCGCGCATGCCGCGTGAGCCACCAGGACTGGAAGGTCGAGAAACGCAGTTCGTGCCAGGCCAGTGCGGCCAGCACCAGCAGCCAGAAAATGCTCCAGGCCAGCCATTTCAACCGGCGGACGAGCCGCTGTCCCGGCGCATTGGGCAGCGGGGGTGTGGTCGATGTCGCCGTGGGGTCGGCTTCTTGGGGGTCCAACGCGTTCTTCTCCCTGGGTACGCGACCGATCATAGTGGCCGGCTTGGGGCGTTCCGGGACAAACGCACGAAACGAACAAAACGTTACCGGTCCTTTACCGTGACCTGACCGTCCGACCCGATAATTCGCGCCATGTTCCTGGTCACCTCGCGCCGCCGGGCCCTGGCTGCGGGCCTGCTTGTGCTCGGCGCACCCCTTGTGGTGGCGCCGGCGGTCGCCGCTTCGCCCTTCGAGCTGCCCCCCATCGACCGCATCGTCCAGTACCAGCCCAAGCTGCCGCTGCAGGTGTTCACGGCCGATGGTGTGGAAATTGCCCAGTTCGGCAGCGAGCGACGCGAATACGTCCCGCTGGAGCGCATGCCGCGCCTGCTGCAGCAGGCGGTGCTGGCGGTGGAGGACACCCGGTTTCACGAGCACGGCGGGGTCGACCCCAAAGGCATGGCGCGCGCGGCGCTGTCCATGCTGACCGGTGGCCGGCGCCAGGGAGCGTCCACCATCACCCAGCAGCTGGTACGAACCATGCTGCTGACGCACGAGTTCAGCGTCGAACGCAAGGCCAAGGAAATCGTGCTGGCGCTCAAGGTGGAAGACGCCCTGCCCAAGGACCGGATCCTCGAGATCTACCTCAACGAGATCTACCTGGGCCAGCGGGCCTATGGTTTTGCCTCGGCTTCGCGCACCTACTTCGGCAAGTCCATGGACGAGCTGAGTCTGGCCGAGACCGCCATGCTGGCCGGGCTGCCGCAGAACCCGCACTACGCCAACCCGGTAACCAACCTGCAACGGGCCACGCGCCGCCAGCACATCGTGCTCGAGCGCATGTTGGCTACCGGCCTGATCAACGAGGCACAGGCCAAGAAGGCCAAGGCCGAAAAGCTGCGCATCCGTCCACCGGGTGAACGCAGCATCCAGGCGGCCCACGTGGCCGAAATGGCCCGCCGCGTGGTGGTGGAACGCTTCGGTACCGAGGCGTACTCCAGCGGCATCAAGGTGGTCACATCCCTCGATTCGACCCAGCAGCAGGCGGCCCACACTGCCCTGCAGCGGGGCGTGCTGGCCCAGGACCGGCGCGGCCCCTGGCGCGGACCGGAGGCCAAGGTCAGCCTGCCCTCGGGTGATGGCCCGGCGGTGCAGGAGGCGGTGCTCGATGCCCTCAAGGGGCAGCGCGACGACGATCTGCTGCGGCTGGCGGTGGTGCTTGAAGCAAACCCCAACGCGGTCAGGGCACAGCTGGCCCAGGGTGAACGCATCACCTTGCAGGGTGAAGGATTGAACTGGGCCCGCGCGGCCCTGGGTCCGAAGGCGCGCGCGGGCATGAAGATTGAACGCGGTTCGGTGATCCGGGTCGTGCGGCAGGGCAAGAACTGGAGCATCACCCAGTGGCCAGAAGCCGAGGCGGCCCTGGTGGCGCTGGACCCCGCCACCGGCCGGGTGCGCGCTCTGGTGGGCGGGTTCGATTTCGCCCGCCAGCCCTTCAACCATGCCACGCAGGCCTGGCGTCAGCCGGGGTCGGCCATCAAGCCACTGGTCTACTCGGCCGCGCTGGAATCGCGCATCATGCCCGGCACCCTGGTGGACGACCGTCCGTTCACCGCAGCCAACGGCTGGAGCCCGGGCAACAGCGGCGGCACCTCGCAGGAGGCTCCGCTGAGCCTGCGGGAGGCCCTGGCGCGCTCCAGCAACCTGGTCAGCGTGCGGGTGCTGCAGGAATCGGGCACGGGCCATGCGCGCCAGTGGCTGACCCGCTTCGGGCTGGAAGCCCCGCGCCAGCCGGACAACCTCACCCTGGCCCTGGGCACGGGTCAGGTCACGCCGCTGCAGATGACCCGCGCCTATGCAACGCTGGCCAATGGCGGCTGGCTGCCCGAGGTGGTGGTGGTGGAGAAAATCACCGACGCGCAGGGCAAAGTCCTGTTCGAAGCCCCGGCACCAGCCGAGCGCACCGAAGACAACCGCGCCATTCCGGCGCGCAACGCGTGGCTGAGCGGCGACATGCTGGCCGAGGTCACCCGCAGCGGCACCGCCGCCAGCGTACAGCAGCGGCTGCGACGTCCGGACCTGTATGGCAAGACGGGCACCACCGACAAGGCCTTCGATGCCTGGTTCGCCGGTTACCACCCCAGCCTGGCGGCCGTGGTGTGGGTTGGCCATGGTTCACCCCGCAGCCTGGGCCCGCAAGAATCGGGCAGCCGCACGGCCCTTCCCATCTGGTCGGAGTTCATGGAACGCGCGCTCAAGGGCGTTCCCGTGGCGGCACCGGCGCCACCGCCTGCCGGTCTCGACTACGCCGGCAACGACTGGATCTACAGCGAATGGCGCGAGGGCGGCTGGGTCACGGCCATCTCGGACGACCACGGCGTCCAGCTGGCCGGCCCACCGACCCTGCTGGACGCCCTGCGTGCCATCTTCAAACCGTAGACCAGAACCTCATTTGGCGGCCCGCGCCTGTGCAACCGCCGCCTGAACTTCCTTCCAGAGGTCTTCGCCGACGTTGGTTGCGATGCTGGCGTTGATGGCGCCGAGTTTCTCGCGCATGCGGTTGGCTTCAGCCGGGCTCAGTTCGTTGACCTGCATGCCCTTGCCCTTGAGGTCGGCCAGCGCCTTGGCCGCTTCGGCACGGGTGTCCTGACGCTCGAAGTCGCGGCTTTTCTTCGCGGCGTCCATCAGGATCTTCTGCTCATCCTTGGACAGGCCATCCCACCACTTCTTGCTCACGGTGACGATCCACGGGCTGTAGACGTGGTTGGTGACCGTCAGGTACTTCTGCACCTCGTAGAACTTGCTGGACAGGATGGTGTTGTACGGGTTCTCCTGGCCATCGACGGTCTTGGTTTCCAGCGCCGTGAACAGCTCCGAGAACGGCAGCGGCACAGCGTTGGCGCCCAGGGTCTTGAAGCTGTCGATGAAGACGTTGTTCTGCATCACGCGCAGCTTGATGCCCTCCATGTCTTCCAGCTTGGCCACGGCCCGCTTGTTGTTGGTCAGGTTGCGAAAGCCATTTTCCCAGTACACCAGACCGACCAGGCCCTTGTCCTGCAGCTTGTCCATCACCTTCTGGCCCACCGGGCCGTCCAGCACGGCATCGGCTTCCTTGACGTTGTTGAACAGGAAGGGCGTGTCCCAGATCGCCATTTCCTTGGTGATGCCCACCAGGGTGGCGGTCGAACCCACCATCATTTCCTGTGCGCCACCAATGAGGGCCTGCTGCATCTGCACGTCCGAGCCCAGGGCTGCGGCGCCGATGGCGCGCACGCGCATCTTGCCGCCCGAGGCCTTTTCCACCTCTTCGGCAAACAGCTTGGCGGCACGGCCCTGGTTGGACTGCTCGTTCAGGCCATAGCCAAAGCGGATCAGGCGCGGCTTGATGTCCTGTGCCTGGGCGATGCCGGCCACCAAGGTGGCGACACCGACGCTCAGGGCGACGGCGAGGTGCTTGAATTTCATGGTGATCTCCTGTGGTTGTTGGCGGCAATGCCGCACGGGGGCAAAAAACGATCGGGAAGCTCAGAACATCAGCTTGAGCGGGCCCAGCACGATGGACGGGAAGACGATGAGCAGGGCCAGCATCACGAAGTAGATGGCCAGGAACGGCGTGACACCGCGAATGACCGGCTCCATGCGCAGGCGCCCGACACCGGCCACCACGTTGAGTACCGTGCCCACGGGCGGCGTCAGCAGACCCAGGCAGCCGGTGAAGATGAAGACAAAACCGAAGTACACCGGGTCCAGGCCGGCCTTGGCCGCCAGCGGCGCCAGCACCGGTGCCAGGATCAGGATGGTGGGTGTCAGGTCCATCACCATGCCGACCGCCAGCAGGAAGACACAGACCACGGCCATGAACAGCATCGGGTTGCTCAGCAGCGGGCCCATGACGTCGGCCAACTGATTCGGCAGGTCGGCCAGGGTGATCATGTAGGACGCTGCCGTGGCCGCACCGCACAGGAACATCACCACTCCGGTGGTGCGACTGGCGTCGACCAGCACCCGGTACAGGCGTGGCAGGTTCAGCTCGCGGTAGACAAACACAGCGACCACCAGCGCATAGACCGCAGCCACCACGGCCGCCTCGGTGGGTGTGAAGAAGCCCATGCGCAGGCCGCCGATGATGATGACCGGCATCATGAGCGCCCACAGGCTGCCTGCCAGCACGCGGCGTCGCTCGGGCCAGCCGGTCTTCTCGGCCACGGGCAGGCCCTTGGAGCCCGCAATGCGGCGCCACACCAGCACCAGGGCGGCGGCCATCATGATGCCGGGCACGATGCCGGCCAGGAACAGCTTGCTGATCGATGTGTTGGTGGTCACACCGTAGATCACCATGGGCATGGACGGCGGCACGATGGGCGCGATGATGCCGCCCGACGCAATCAGGCCGGCGCTCGATCCGTCGGGGTAGTGCTGCTTGCGCATCATGGGCAGCAGCAGCGTGGCCAGCGCGGCAGTGTCGGCAATGGCCGAACCACTCATCGAGGCCAGCATCAGCGAGGCGGCAATGGCCACATAGCCCAGTCCTCCCTGGATGTGACCGACAAAGGCCCGCGCCAGGTCGATGATGCGACGGCTCAGGCCGCCGGCGTTCATCAGCTCCCCGGCCAGAATGAAGAAAGGCACGGCCAGCAGCGGGAAACTGTCGAACCCGGCCTGCACGTTCTGGGCCAGCAACTGGGCATCGAAGAAGTCGAGGTGCACCATCAGCGCCAGCGCGGTCAGCATCAGGGCAAAGGCGATCGGCACGCCCACCGTCATGGCGGCGAACAGCACCAGCAGGAACAGTGCGATGGTCATGGCTGTGGCTCCCGGGCTTCGCCCTGCAACTCGGTCCATGACTGCACCACCAGCAGCACCGCCATGGCCACGCCCATCACCAGGGTACCGCCGGCGGCCAGCGCCAGCGGGTAGTTCATGACCGGACTGCGGCTGTCCATGCCCACCAGCACCTGCTGCCAGGACCCGACAATCAGGTAATACAGCGCCAGGGCGATCAGCGCCCTGGTCAGCCAGCGCAAGACCGCAGCCGGCATGCCGGTGAGGCGGCTGGTGACCAGGTCAAAGCCCAGGTGTTTGCCTTCACCGAATGCCAGTGTGGCCGATATGCAGACCAGCCAGATGAACAGCAGACGCGCCAGCTCTTCTGTGACGACCCATCCGGTCCCCCAGACATAGCGCAACACCACGTTGCCAAACACTGCGACCACCATCACAAGCAGGCACAAAGCGAGGAAGCCCTCGCACAGGTGCCGCAACCAGCGCGCCGCCATCATGGCCGCACCGCCTCGACCTGCGCCTGGCCCTGCAGCCAGCGTGTGGCCGCCTCGGTCAGCTCATCCAGTGGCCGTGTGGCATCCAGGCGCAGCACACCTGGTTCCTCGCTGGGGTCTTCCAGCGTGTCGAACTGGCTGTCCACCAGACTGACCGGGAACAGGTGCGCCGCCCGCGCGGCCACCCGGGCCCGCGCCTGTTCGCGCGTCAGGGACAGAAACACGAAGCGCAGTTGCGGTGCAGCTGCCCTCAACTGGTCACGGTAGCGCTGTCTCAAGGCCGAACAGGTCAAAACGACTCCCGAGCCCGAGCGGCTGGCCAGCTCGGCCGCCAGCAAATCCAGCCAGGTCGCGCGGTCGCCGTCGCTCAGCGGAACACCGCTGCGCATCTTGTTGACATTGGAGGACGAGTGAAAATCGTCACCCTCCAGCAAAGGGACGCTCCAGGCTGTGGCACAGGCCTGGCCCAGACTGGATTTGCCGCAACCGGCCACACCCATGATGACCACGCGGGCCGGAGTCTCTGTGTTCAGCATATGGTAGCGCTATCCAATCAGGTCCAAAAAAGAAGCCAGTGGGCCTCTGTTGTTTGTCCAGAACTTCAGCGGCCTGTTTTTGGTGCGGGCGCTTGCCGATGGCTTCTGGTAGCGCTATCCTAAAGACAAATTCATCCACCTTCATCAGGGTAAACCCTTGACTCAACCCGAACGCCGACGTCGCCCCAGCGGGCGAATCACGCTCAGCGACGTGGCCCGGCAGGCCGGCGTCAGTCCCATCACCGCCTCGCGGGCCCTGCGTGGCGAGCGTGGGGTCGCCCAAGAACTGGTGGCACGCGTCAAGCAGGCCGCAGCAGACATGGGCTACGTGCCCGACCCGGCCGCCCGTGCACTCGCCTCCCAGCGCGGCACGCAGGTGCCGGTGCTCATCCCCCTGCTGTCCAACGCGCTGTTTGTGGACCTGGTCGAAGCAGTGCACGCCACCCTGCTGCCCCACGGTTACCAGCCCCTGATCGGCGTCACGCACTACGATCCGGCCGAAGAGGAGCAGCTGCTGCGCAGTTTCCTGGCGCAGCGCCCCGCCGGTCTGCTGCTGACCGGCTTCGACCGGACACCGGCGGCCCGGCGCCTGATCGAGAGCAGCGGTGTGCCCTGCGTCTACCTGATGGAATTGAGCAACACACCCGGCGTTCACAGCGTGGGCTTTTCGCAGCAGGAGGCCGGTCAGGCCATCACGGCGCACCTGCTCACCCGAGGGCACCGGCGTGTCGCCTTCGTGGCCGCCCAGCTCGATCCCCGGACCCTGCAGCGTGCCGAAGGCTACCGGCGCTGCCTTCGACAAGCCGGCCTGTACGACCCGAAGCTGGAACTGCTCAGTGCCCAGCCGTCATCGATGCGGCTGGGTGGCGAACTGCTGCAGGAACTGCTGCAGCGGCACCCCGATGTTGACGCCGTGTTTTTCTGCAACGACGACCTGGCCCAGGGCGGCCTGCTGGCTGCGCTGCGACTGGGGGTGGAGGTGCCCGGGCGACTGGCCGTGGCCGGGTTCAACGACCTCTCGGGCAGCGACCAGATGCTGCCCCCGCTGACCACGGTGCGCACGCCGCGCCGCGCCATCGGGGAAGCGGCCGCCCACATGCTGCTGGCCCTCATGCGTGGAGAATCCGTGCCCCAGCCCAGCCACGACCTGGGCTTTGAACTGGTGGTCCGGGGCAGCAGCTGATCAGCCGCCGCAGATGCGGGCTTTGGCCTCGGCGTATTCGCGCTTGAAGCGGGCCACCAGATCGGCCGCCGGGACCACCTCGCGGATGGCTCCGATGCCCTGGCCACAGCCCCAGATGTCCTTCCAGGCCTTGGCCGCATTGGCGCCCTCGCCGGTGGAGAAGTTCATCTTGCTCGGATCACTCTGGGGCAGGTTGTCCGGGTCCATGCCGGCGTTTCGGATGCTGCCCTTGAGGTAGTTGCCGTGCACACCGGTGTAGAAGTTGCTGTAGACGATGTCGTCCGAGTTGCTCTCGGTGATCATCTGCTTGTAGCCCTCGACCGCCCGTGCTTCGTCGGTGGCGATGAAGGCCGAACCGATGTAGGCGAAGTCGGCACCCATGGCCTGCGCCGCCAGAATGGCGCCACCTGAGGCGATGGAACCCGAGAGCGCCACCGGGCCGTCGAACCATTCGCGGATCTCCTGGATCATGGCAAACGGGCTCTTGACGCTGGCATGGCCTCCCGCTCCGGCGGCCACCGGGATCAGGCCGTCAGCGCCCTTCTCGATCGCCTTGCGGGCGAAGACGTTGTTGATGACGTCGTGCATCACCACGCCACCCCAGCTGTGTACCGCCTGGTTGACGTCTTCGCGCGCTCCCAGGCTGGTGATGATGATCGGCACCTTGTACTTGGCGCACAGCTGCAGGTCGTGCTCCAGCCGGTCGTTGCTCTTGTGCACGATCTGGTTGATGGCAAACGGTGCGGCCTTGTTGTTCGGATTCGCCCTGTCGTGTGCGGCCAGCGCCTCGGTGATTTCGGCCAGCCATTCGTCGAGCTGCGAAGCCGGGCGTGCATTGAGCGCCGGCATCGACCCCACCACACCCGCCTTGCACTGGGCGATGACCAGTTTGGGGTTGCTGATGATGAACAGCGGTGAACCGATCACCGGGAAAGGCAGGTTCTGCAGCACCGGTGGCAGGGTGCGTTGGCGTAGGGTCATGGGGTCTCCAGGGTCGATCTTGTGGTGTGAACGTCAGAACGCTTCGGCGGGCAGAGCGGTCACGGCATCAGCGCCTTCGACAATCGCGTCGCGCACGCCCGGTGCGCGGCTGAGGATGTGGTCTGCGTAGAAGCGCGCGGTCGTGATCTTGGCCTGCATGAAGGGCACGTCCTGTCCCTTGGCGGACAGGTCCTCGGCCACCAGCAGGGCACGGGCCAGCTGCCAGCCGGCCATCAGGTTGCCAGCCAGCATCAGGTAGGGCACGCTGCCGGCAAAAGCGGCATTCGGGTTGGCCTTGGTGTTGGCGGCGATGAACTCGACCACGTCGACAAAGGCCTGGCGCGCTGCACCCAGACGTTTGGCCACCGCCAGCGCGTTGGCGCTGCCACGGTTCCTGAGTTCGGCTTCGGTCTTCTCGATCTGGGTCGCGATGGCCTTGGCCGAAGTGCCACCGTCCCGCGCGGTCTTGCGGCCCACCAGGTCGTTGGCCTGGATGGCGGTGGTACCTTCGTAGATGGTCAGGATCTTGGCGTCACGGTAGTACTGGGCCGCGCCGGTCTCTTCGATGAAGCCCATGCCGCCGTGCACCTGAACGCCCAGGCTGGTGATCTCCAGGCTCATCTCGGTGCTGTAGCCCTTGACCAGCGGCACCAGGAATTCGTAGAAAGCGGCGTTTTGCTTGCGCACCTCGGCGTCGGGGTGGTGGTGGGCCGCGTCGTACGCGGCGGCGGCCACGCTGGCCATGGCGCGGCAGCCTTCGGTGGCGGCGCGCATGGTCATGAGCATGCGCTTGACGTCGGCGTGGTGGATGATGGGCGCGGCGGTGGTGAAGCTGCCGTCCACCGGGCGGCTCTGCACGCGGTCCTTGGCATAGGTCACGGCCTTCTGGTAGGCGCGCTCGGAAATGGCAATGCCCTGGACGCCCACGGCGTACCGGGCGGCGTTCATCATGATGAACATGTATTCGAGGCCGCGGTTCTCCTCGCCCACCAGGTAGCCCACCGCGCCGCCGTGGTCGCCGTACTGCAGCACGGCGGTCGGGCTGGCCTTGATGCCCATCTTGTGCTCGATGCTCACGCAGTGGACGTCGTTGCGCGCGCCCAGGCTGCCGTCGGCGTTGACCAGAAACTTGGGCACCACGAACAGACTGATGCCCTTCACGCCCTCGGGCGCACCGGTGACACGGGCAAGCACGAGGTGCACGATGTTCTCGGCCATGTCGTGCTCACCGTAGGTGATGAAAATCTTGGTGCCGAAGACCTTGTAGGTGCCGTCGGGCTGCGGCTCGGCACGGCTGCGCACGGCGGCCAGATCGGAGCCGGCCTGCGGCTCGGTCAGGTTCATGGTGCCGGTCCACTCGCCACTGATGAGCTTCTCCAGATAGACATCCTTGAGGCCATCGCTGGCAGCGGTGAGCAGTGCCTCAATGGCGCCATCGGTCAGCAGCGGGCACAGTGCAAAGCTCATGTTGGCGCTGTTGAGGATTTCTCCGCAGGCCGCGCCGATGGTCTTGGGCAGGCCCTGGCCGCCGAAGTCCACCGGGTGCTGCAGGCCCTGCCAGCCACCCTCGGCATACTGCTTGTACGCGTCCTTGAAACCCGGGGTGGTCGTGACCTTGCCGTCGTGGAACGAGGACGGGTACTTGTCGCCTTCCCAGTTCAGCGGGGCGATGACACCCTCGTTGAGCTTGGCACACTCCTCCAGTACCGCCTGCGCGGTGTCCAGCCCGGCTTCCTCGAAGCCGGGCAGCTGGGCCACCTGGTCGATGCGCGCCAGGTGTTCAATGTTGAACAGCATGTCCTTCAGGGGTGCCTTGTAGCTCATCTTCTGTCTCCAAATCGGGATACGGATGCAAAAAAAGGGCATCGCGAAGGATGCCCTTGTGGATGCCGTTGACTTACAGCTTGGACACCAGTTCCGGCACAGCCGAGAACAGGTCGGCCTCCAGGCCGTAGTCGGCGACCGAGAAGATCGGGGCCTCGGGGTCCTTGTTGATGGCCACGATCACCTTCGAATCCTTCATGCCCGCCAGGTGCTGGATGGCCCCCGAGATGCCGGCTGCGATGTACAGCTGCGGCGCCACGATCTTGCCGGTCTGCCCCACCTGCAGGTCGTTCGGCGCGTAGCCTGCATCCACCGCCGCGCGGCTGGCACCAATGGCCGCCCCCAGCTTGTCGGCCAGCGGGGTCATGACCTCGTTGAACTTCTCGCTGCTGCCCAGAGCGCGGCCACCGGAGACGATGACCTTGGCGGCCGTCAGCTCGGGGCGGTCGCTCTTGGCGATCTCGCTGCCCAGGTAGCTGCTCTTGCCGTTGCCGCTGGCCGCAGCCACGGTCTCGACCGCAGCACCACCGCCCTGCCCGGCCGCATCGAAGCCAGTGGTGCGCACGGTCAGCACCTTGGTGGCGTCGGCGCTTTGCACGGTGGCCATGGCGTTGCCAGCATAGATCGGGCGCTCGAAGGTGTCGGCGCTGATGACCTGGGTGACGTCGCTGATCTGCGCCACATCCAGCTTGGCGGCCACGCGCGGGGCCACGTTCTTGCCGCTGGCGGTGGCCGGGAACAGGATGTGGCTGTAGTTGCCGGCCATGGCCAGCACCTGGGCAGCCACGTTCTCGGCCAGGCCATGGGCGAAGCCCTCGCCGTCGGCGTGGATCACCTTGGCCACGCCGGCAATCTGCGCGGCCGCGGCAGCAGCAGCCCCCGCGTTGTGGCCGGCCACCAGCACGTGAACCTCGCCGCCACAGGCGGTGGCCGCGGTCACGGTGTTGAGTGTGGCGCCCTTGATGGATGTGTTGTCGTGTTCGGCAATGACGAGTGCGGTCATGGTGCTTCTTCCTCAGATCACTTTGGCTTCGTTTTTGAGCTTGTCCACCAGGGCAGCCACGTCGGGCACCTTGATGCCGGCGCCGCGCTTGGGCGGCTCGCTGACCTTCAGGGTCTTCAGGCGCGGGCTCACGTCCACCCCCAGGTCCTCGGGCTTGAGCGTCTCCAGCGGCTTCTTCTTGGCCTTCATGATGTTGGGCAGCGTCACGTAACGCGGCTCGTTCAGGCGCAGGTCGGTGGTCACCACCGCCGGCAGGCTCACCTCCAGCGTCTCCAGACCGCCGTCGACCTCGCGCGTGACCTTGGCTTTCTCACCGGCCACCTCCACCTTGGAGGCGAAGGTCGCCTGCGGCAGGTCGGCCAGGGCCGCCAGCATCTGGCCGGTCTGGTTGGCATCGTCGTCGATCGCCTGCTTGCCCAGGATCACCAGGCCCGGCTGCTCCCTGTCGACCAGCGCCTTGAGCAGCTTGGCCACCGCCAGCGGCTGCAGGTCCAGATCGGCCGGGGTCTCCACCAGGATGGCACGGTCGGCGCCGATGGCCATGGCCGTGCGCAGCGTCTCCTGGCACTGCGTCACGCCGCAGGAAACCGCGATGACCTCGGTGGCCACACCCTTTTCCTTCAGGCGCACGGCCTCTTCGACGGCAATCTCGTCGAACGGGTTCATGCTCATCTTGACGTTGGCGATGTCAACGCCGGTGCCGTCGCTCTTGACGCGCACCTTGACGTTGTAGTCCACCACACGTTTGACGGGGACGATGACCTTCATGCTGACTGGCTCCTGATGGTTGTGAAACGGTGTGCAATTGACGTAAACGTCAACTCGCGCATTGTATGTCCGGGGCCGGCCTGCGCCGGGAATTCCGATGCCAACCCTTGCTGAATCTGCATCGCAGACAAAAACGAACGGTCGTGCTTTTTTGTGATTATAGGTGCAGACGGGATCCGTGCCAACCGGACCGGTTTCAATGTCTTCCCAACGACAATTAACCAACCGATCGGTCGGCGAATTCGGGTAAGTCTGGAGACCACATTCCGGGGCGATCACCTATAGTGAGGAAGGAATGTTTGATTATTAAATGTAACCACATTACCGACCCATCCACCACGGAGACACTCCCATGAAGATCCGCTTCGCCGTCGCAGCCGCCCTGTCCACCACCTTCCTGGCCTCCGGGGTCGCCTCGGCCCAGACGGTGTTCAACACCTCCAGCTGGCTGCCGCCCACGCACACGCTTTCGATGGCCCAGGCCGCCTGGTGTGACCTGCTGGAGAAGGAAAGCAGCGGCCGCATGAAGTGCAATGCCCTGCCCAAAGCAGTGTCGGCAGCCCCTGGCACATTCGATGCGGTGCGCGACGGACTGGCCGACATCTCGTACACCGTGGACGGCTACACACCAGGCCGCTTCATCAACACCCAGGTGGCCGAGTTCCCCTTCCTGGGTGACAACGCCTTGACCACCTCGGTGGCCTACCAGCGCATCTACAGCAAGCACTTCGCTCCGCTGGGCGAACACCGGGGCGTGAAGGTGCTGGGTGTGTTCACCCACGGCCCCGGCATCATCTTCAACACCAAGCAGCCGGTGACCTCGGCGGCCGACGCCGCCAAGCTGAAATTCCGCATCGGCGGCGGCAACATCAACGAACTGTCCAAGGCCATGGGCTGGAACACCACGCTCAAGCCGGCGCCAGAATCCTTCGAACTGCTGTCCACCGGCGTGATGGATGGCACCTTCTTCCCTGACGAGTCGGTGGCTTCGTTCAAGCTGAGCATGGTCAAACACGCCACCACCTTCCCGGGCGGTCTGTACAACACCAGCTTTGTGTTCATGATGAATCCGGGCAAGTACAACGCCCTGTCCGCCGAAGACAAGGCGGTGGTCGACAAGATCTCGGGTGAGACCGCGGCCCGCATCTTCGGCGAAGGCTGGAACAAGGTCGACGCCGCCTCGCGCGAACTGCAGAAGACCCAGGGCGTGCAGCGCATCGAGGCCAACGAGGCCTTCATCAACGAGGTCAAGGCCAAGCAGGCCGCGCTGGAAGACCGCTGGGCCGCAGCAGCGGAGGCCAAAGGCCTGAAGAACGCCAAGGCCGTGCTGGCCGAGTTCCGTGCCGAGATCGCCAAGCTCAAGTGATCGCCTGATCCCCTACCCGGGCTGGCGGGCTGCAGCCTGAGTTGGCCAGTGAACCGCGCGCGGCGCGGTTCTTGCTGGTCCGGCTCGGACACTGTGGTCCCCCGGCCCATTACTTTTTTCCGTCATGCACAAAACCCTGGATCGCCTGCTGTACTGGTCCACCGGGCTCATGGCCGCCATGGCCCTGTTCGGCATCATGTGGCTCACGCTGGTGGATGTGACCGGCCGCAAGTTTTTCAACAACTCGGTGCCGGGAGGCCTGGAGATCACCGAGATTCTCATGGTCATCGTCATCTTCGGCGCCCTGCCCCTGGTGTCCTGGCGCAATGAGCACGTGGTGTTCGATTCGCTGGACGCTCTCATTCCCGACTGGCTCAAAGGCATCCAGGCACGGCTGATCCACCTGCTCTGCGCCGGGGTGTTCGGATTCCTCGCGCAACTGATGGTTCAGCGGGGCGAGCGCTTCGCCGAGTATGGCGACACCACGGCCTACCTGCTATTGCCGGTGGCGCCCGTGGCCTACCTGATGGCCGCGCTGCTGGCCGTCACGGCGCTGGCCCACCTGATGCTGGTGGTGGTTGGCCAGCCGCGGCACGGGGTGGTGGCACCATGACCGAAGCCGTTCTGGGTTTTCTGGCCGTCTTCGCGATGGCCTTTCTGCGTGTGCCCCTGGCTGTCTCAATGACAATCGCCGGCTTCGTCGGCCTGGGCCTGATGCGTGGCTGGCCACCGGCCATGGCCAGCACCAGCCAGGTGATCTTCGAGACCGGATTTCACTACGTGCTGTCGGTCATTCCGCTGTTTGTGCTGATGGGCAACTTCGTCGCCCGCGCCGGTCTGGCGCGCGAGCTGTTCACCGCCGCCAACGCCTTCGTCGGGCACCGGCGTGGTGGCCTGGCCATGGCCAGCATCATTGCCTCGGGCGGCTTCGGCTCCATCTGCGGCTCATCGATTGCCACGGCGGCGACCATGTCTCGCGTGGCCTACCCGCAGATGAAGGCCCATGGCTACAAGGACACGCTGGCCACTGGCTCCATCGCCTCGGGCGGCACGCTGGGCATCCTGATTCCACCTTCGACCATTCTGGTGGTCTACGGCATCATCACCGAGACCGACATCGGCAAGCTGTTCGTGGCCGGCATCCTGCCCGGTCTGGTGGCCATTGCCTGCCTGTGCCTGGCGGTGGTGTTTGTGACCTGGCGTGATCCTGAGGCAGGCCCTCCGGCCGAGCGCTTCACCTGGCCTGAACGCCTGCGTGCCATCCGCGGCATCTGGGGCGTCGCGGTGCTTTTCCTGCTGGTGATCGGGGGCATCTATGGGGGTGTCTTCACCGCCACCGAAGGCGCCGGTGTGGGTGCAGCTGGTGCGTTCTTCTTCGCGCTGCTGCGCCGTTCCCTGACACCACGGGTGCTGATGGACATCCTGGTCGAGAGCGCCCGGACCACGGCCATGCTGTTTGCGATCCTGATCGCGGCCATGATCTTCACCAACTTCATCAACTTCACCAGCATGCCGGCCGACCTGAAGGATTTCGTCCTTCAGTTCAGCCCCAACCCGATCATGGTGGTGGTGATGATGATGGCCATTTACCTGGCGCTGGGCATGGTGATGGAAGAGCTGGCGATTGTGCTGCTGACCATTCCGGTGTTCTTCCCGGTGATCGTTGGGCTGGGATTCGATCCGGTCTGGTTCGGCATCCTGATCGTGACCATTGTCGAGATCGGCATGATCTCGCCACCGGTGGGCCTGAACCTGTTCGTGCTCAATTCCCTGCTGCCCGACGTCCGTCTGAACAGCATTTACCGTGGCGTATGGCCTTTCGTGATGGCCGACATCGTGCGCCTGGCCATCCTGATCGCCGTACCGGCCATTGCCCTCTGGCTGCCCGGCATGATGGCCCGCTGAGCCGCTCTTCCTCCGTTCAGGCGGCGGGTGGTCTCATGTGCACCACCCGTTGCGGATAAGGAATTTCGATGCCGTGCTCGCGCAGGGAACGCAGGATGGCCATGTTGATTTCCGATCGGATGTTCAACTGGCCATTCTCCGGGTCGGCAATCCAGTACCCGACGGTGAACTCCAGACCATCGGCGCCGAAGGCGGACAGTGCGGCCGATGGAGACGGGTCCTTCAGCACCCGGGTCTGCCGGGAAGCCGCTTCAATCAGCAGCTTGCGCACCAGGTCCACGTCGCTGTTGTAGGCAACCGATACCACCGTGGACAACCAGACCCTGGGGTCGGCCAGCGACAGGTTCTCGACCCGGCTGGTCATCATGATCTCGTTGGGAACAATCGACTCACGTCCGGCGGGCGAACGGATCAGGGTGTAGCGGGCGGTGATGTCGGTGATCCGGCCGTCGAAATTGTCCACCCGCACGTTGTCGCCGATGCGCATGCTGCGCTCGGCCAGGATCACAAAACCACTGACATAGTTGGCCGCGAGTTTCTGCAGGCCAAAACCGATGCCCACCCCGATGGCGCCACCGAGCACCGACAGCGCGGTCAGGTCGATGCCGACAGCCGTCAGCGCCATCATCAGGCCCACGAACATCAGCAGCGCACGCGTGGCATTGCTCACCGCCTTGCGCAAGGACAGTTCACCGCCTGTCACCGAGCGCAACAGGCGGGCTTCGATGGCCGAGGAAATCCACAGCGCCACGATGAGCACAGCGCCTGCGGTGATGATGCCTTCGAGCAGTGTGCGCAGGGACAGCTGGGCGTTGCCCATCTTCCAGCTGATCTGGTCCATCTCGTGCAGGACCACCGGCAGCAGGCCGCTGACCCAAAGCACCATGGCGCCCCAGGCCATCCAGGAAATGCTGCGTTCCAGTGGCCGCACCCAGGCGGCGCCGGGGAACGCCACCTGCAGCACCTTGACACCTATGCGAATGACCACCAGCGAAACCAGGACCGGAATCGCCACCCGGAACACCGCCAGAGGAACGAACTGAACCAGCAGGGTTCGGGCGACATACGCCAGCGCCAGCAGAAGCACGGGGAACAGAGCCCCATCGACCAGACGTTCACCGAGCATGACCGTGGACCCGGTCTGCGGCTTCGACAGGGCACGCCGCAGTACCGCCGCGATGCCCCAGGCCACTGCCAGGCACAGCAGCAAGGCACCCAGTTCCACCAGTACGCTGGGCTGCTGGAAGGCGCTCAGCCAAAGGCCGAAATCATCAATGGGTTTGGGTTGGCTCATGAAGAACGGTGATTGAAGCAGTCCGTGCTAAAGGTCGGGATGCGCTCGCCGCAGGCGCGCAAACAGCGGTCACTCTCGCCAGGTCGGCGGACGCTTTTCGATGAAGGCCTGTACGCCCTCCTGGGCCACCTCATGCACCATGTTGCAGGCCATGGTGTTGCCGGCCAGCTGGTACGCCGCCTCCATGCCAGTCTCCAGCTGACGGTAGAACAGCTGCTTGCCCATGGCCAGCGCCTCGCGGGGCTTGCCCAGCAGGCGCTGCAGCAATTGCTCAACCTCGGCATCAAGGGCATCGGCCGCCACCACCCGGTTGACCAACCCGCGCTGGCGCGCCTCGTGGGCAGAAATGAAGTCGCCGGTCAGCAGCATCTCCATGGCCTGCTTGGGCAGGATGTTGCGGGAGAGCGCCACCCCCGGTGTGGCACAGAACAAGCCGACATCGATGCCATTGACGCCGAAGCTGGCTTCATCAACGGCAACAGCCAGGTCACACTGGGCCACCAGCTGGCAACCGGCTGCCGTGGCCAGCCCCTGCACGCGCGCCACCACCGGCACGTCCAGCCGCCGGATCGTCATCATCACGCGCGTGCAACGGGCGAACAGCCGCCGGTAATAGTCGATATCCGGGTGCGCGCGCATCTGCTTGAGGTCATGCCCGGCACAGAAAGCTCTCCCCTCGGCGGCGATGACAACGGCCCGTGCCTGCGGGTCCGCCGCAACCGCGTCCAGCGCCGCCTGAAGGGCGGCCAGCATCTCCTCGCTCAGCACGTTGAAACTGCGCGGCGCATTCAGCGTGAGGCGATGCACGCCGCGGGTGTCGCGACTGTGCAAAAGCGGGTCAGAGGGGGTCGGCGTGGTCATGGCAGCAGGTTCATCAATACGCGCAGATGCGCATTGTCGGGTATTTCACAGACACAAAAAAACCCGCTCAGGCCAGGCCCGGGCGGGTTCGGTGGTTTGGCGTGACGCCTCAGCGGCCAGCGCGTTTGGCCTGGCCCTTGGCATTGGCCGAACGGGCGTGAGCACCGATGTTCTTGCCGCGCACCGACACCACCTTGGAGACGGCGGTGGCCGGCCGCTGGCTGCGCGCCACTGGAGCCTTGGCAACCGGTTTGGCGACAGCCTTTCGGGCTGCGGTGGTGCCGGCAGCGGCCTTGGATGCCGCAGCCTTGGTCACCATCTTGCGGGCGGCCGGTGCAGGCTTGCCAGCGCTGGCGACCTGCTTGGCGCCTGCCTTGCGGGCGACCGACTTCTTTGGTGCGGCAGGCTGTGCGGGTGCCTTGGCCACAGCGGCCTTGGTGGGCGACTTCCTGGCCACTGCGCCTTTGACGATGGGCTTGGCGATAGCCTTCGCAGCAGCTGCCTCCAATTTGGCAAGACGGACTTCGAGACGCTTGAGGGTTTCGTCGAACAACCGGGCCTTCTGTTCGGTGCGCTGGTTGGCCACACCCGTATTGCCTCGCTTGCTGTTGGTGGCGCTGCGTGTGGCCGTGGTCTGGCGGCGGAACAGATCCGTGTTCTTGTCACGCAGGGTCCGTGCCCGTGTGATCTTGCTGCGCAGCTGCGCAGCGGTGAGCTTGACCACTTCGTCGGCCATGGAGGCCACCACGAGTTGCAGTTCCGAATCGTTGCACAGCTTCTGCGCCTGGGCACGGTTGTATGCCATGGGAGAATCCTTTCAGGAGAATCGACAGAGCTTTCGAGTTTAGCGGGCGCAGGGGCGGTGCCGCGGGCGGCACGATCACTCAGACCCCCGCCAGCACTCTCAGATGCGCTTCGACACTGCGCGCCAGTGCGCTCAGGTGGTAACCACCCTCCAGACAACTGACGATGCGGCCCTGTGCATGCCGCCGTGCCACCTCGACCAGGCGCTCGGTGATCCAGGCGTAGTCGTTCTCCACCAGGCCGAGTTGGCCCATCTCGTCCTCGCGGTGCGCATCGAAGCCGGCGCTGATGAAGAGCATCTGTGGCTGGTGCGCCTCCAGCCGGGGCAGCCACATCATGTCCACCAGCTCGCGAATGTCCATGCCGCGGGTGTAGGCGGGTACCGGCAGGTTCACCAGGTTGGGGGCGTCAGCGTGGTCCCAGGCCGGGTAGAACGGGTGCTGGTAGAAGCTGCACATCAGGATGCGCTCGTCGCCCGCAACGATATCCTCGGTGCCGTTGCCATGGTGCACATCGAAATCGATCACGGCCACCCGTTTGAGGCCATGGCGCTCGAGGGCATATTTGGCCGCCACCGCCACATTGTTGACGAAGCAGAAGCCCATGGCCTGGTTGCGGGTGGCGTGGTGACCCGGCGGGCGGACCGCGCAGAAGGCGTTCTCCAGTTCACCGGCCATGACCGCATCGGTAGCGTCGATGGCTGCGCCCGCGGCCACAAGAATGGCGTCCCATGAGTGCTCGTTGATGGAGGTGTCCGGGTCGATCTGCGCATGGGCCGGCCCGCCAGCGGCGATCTCGTCACGCAGTCCGTCGCTCAACCCCCGAAGGGCCGCCAGGTGCATGCGGCCGTGCGCCAGCTCCAGGTCGGCCATGGAGGCCGGTGTGGCCTCACGCCGCTGCAGGGCCACGTCCAGACCGCTGATGAGCAGCCGGTCTTCGATGGCATCCAGGCGCTGCGGGCATTCCGGGTGCCCCCTGCCCATTTCGTGCTTCCAGCAATCCCTGTGGGTGAAATATCCGGTGCCCAGGCTCATGGTGGTTTTACGGTATGGTTCGCGGAATGATGCAAACAGATACACAGCTACAGCGTCTGCTGGATCAGCTTAACACGGTCATTGTGGGCAAGTCGGCCCAGGTGGCCGACTGCGTGGCCTGCCTGCTCGCAGGCGGGCACTTGCTGATCGAGGACGTACCCGGTGTCGGCAAGACCACGCTGGCCCATGCCCTGGCGCGCAGCTTCGGCCTGCAGTTCTCGCGCGTGCAATTCACGGCTGACCTGATGCCCAGCGACCTGACCGGGGTGTCGATCTATGAGCGCGGACGCGAAGGGTTTGTGTTCCACCCGGGACCGGTGTTCGCTCAGGTGCTCCTGGCAGACGAAATCAACCGGGCCAGCCCCAAGACGCAGAGTGCCCTGCTCGAAGCCATGGAGGAGAAGCAGGTGACCGTGGAAAGCGCGTCGCGCCCCCTGCCCCAGCCCTTCTTCGTGATTGCCACGCAGAACCCGCACGACCAGCTGGGCACCTATGCCCTGCCCGAATCGCAGCTGGACCGTTTTCACATGCGCCTGTCGCTGGGCTACCCCGACCGGGCGGCGGAGCGCGAATTGCTGCGCGGCCAGGACAGGCGCGACATGCTGGAAGACCTGAAACCGGTGCTGGGCGCCGGCGACCTGGCGCGACTGCAGCAGGCGGTGGCGGCGGTTCACACGGCCGACCCGCTGCTGGACTACCTGCAGGACCTGGTGCGGGCCACGCGCAGTGGACGCTGGTTCGTGCAGGGCCTGTCGCCGCGCGCCTCGCTGGCGGTGGTGCGGGCGGCCAAGGCCCAGGCCTACCTGAGTGGCCGCGACTATGTGGCGCCTGACGACGTGGCGGCCATCCTGCCCCAGACCATCGCCCACCGGCTGGTGCCGGTGGCCGACGCCGGCCGGGGAGCGGCCGAGCAGGTGCGCGCCATGCTCGATGCCACCCCGCTGCCCTGACGCCGACAGTCCGCGACATCACCGGGTCATGAGCTCGTCTTCCGCGCCGGCTGCAAGGGGTGCTGCCGACCCCTCCATACAGCTGCCCTGGCTGCGGGCGCGGGTGCGCCGCTGGATCCACTCCCGGCAACCCCGCACCGACACGCTGTTGCTGACGCAGCGCAACGTCTACATCCTGCCGACCGGCCCAGGGTTGATGCTGGCACTGACACTGATGCTGCTGCTGGTGGCCAGCATCAACTACCAGCTCAACCTGGGCTACCTGCTGACCTTCCTGCTGGCCGGCAGCGCGCTGGTGGGCATGCACCGCTGCCACGGAAACCTCCGTGGGCTGACCCTGCATCTGAACCCGCCGGCGCCCGTGCATGTCGGGCAGGCCGTGTCGCTGGAGGTGCGGCTGAGCAACCCTGGCCGACAGACGCGGCACGGGATTGCCATGGCACTCGATGGGTCGGCAACCGGTGCCCCCGCCTGGACCGATGTACCGGCCCAGGGGGATGCGACGCTGCAACTGGCCTGGCCAGCGCCCAGACGGGGCAGGCAGTCCCTGCCGACGCTGCGTGCCCAGACCCTGTTTCCCCTGGGCACATTCCGGGTCTGGTCGCTCTGGCGCCCCTCGTCCGATGTGCTGGTCTACCCGGCCGTCGAGCGCCACCCACCCCCCCTGCCTGCCGGTGAGGCGACACCCGGCCACGGCGGCAGTGCGCACGCCCACAGCTCCGGAGAGTTTGACGGCGTGCGTGCCTACCGACGTGGTGATCCCCTGCGCACCGTCGTCTGGCGCAAGGCCGCCCAGTCTTTTGCGACCGGCCGGGACGAACTGGTCAGCCGCGACCTGCTGGTCAGTCAGCGACAGCAGCTGTGGCTGGACCACGCCCGCTGCGGTGCGCCGGACCTGGAGTCCCGCCTGTCCCGGCTGTGCGCCTGGGTATTGCTGGCCGACCGGCTGGGATTGGACTATGGGTTGCGCCTGCCGGGTGTGGACATCGCCCCTGACCAGGGACCGGCCCACCGGACCCGTTGCCTGGAGGCGATGGCGCTGTGCTGAGCAAACTGGCTGACCGCCTCGCCCACCTGCCCAGGGAAGCCCGTGACACGCTGTTCCTGCTGGTGGTCATTGCGTGGGTGGTGACGATGCAATTGGGCCACATACCCGTGTGGTGTGCGACCCTGGCCTTCAGCATCCTGCTGTGGCGCACGGTGCTGACCTGGCGCGGAGCTCCTCTGCCCGGGTGGATACCGCGTCTGGCATTGCTGGCCCTGACCCTGGCTGCCACCTGGATGACCCACAGCACCATCCTGGGGCGCGACGCCGGTGTCACACTCATCGTGGTGCTGCTGGCCCTCAAGACGCTGGAAATGCGGGCACGGCGCGATGCCTTCGTGATCTTCTTCCTGGCCTTCTTCACACTGCTGACGCATTTCTTCTATTCGCAGTCGCTGCTGACCGCCATCGGTATCCTGTTGGCCTTGCTGGGCCTGCTGACGGCACTCGTCAATGCACACATGCCGGTGGGACGTCCGCCGCTGAGCCGGTCGGCGGGTATCGCTGTCCGCATGGCAGCCCTGGGACTGCCGGTCATGCTGGTGCTGTTCCTGCTGTTTCCGCGCATGGCACCACTGTGGGGCGTGCCGGGCGAGGATCCACGTGGCCGCAGCGGTCTGTCCGAGGAGATGCGGGTCGGTGAAATTGCCGAACTGGTGCTCAACGACGACATCGCTTTCCGCATCCGGTTCGATGGCGAAGTGCCTCCCCAAGGGGCCATGTATTTCCGGGGACCGGTGCTGGGTGACTTCGACGGCGTGCGCTGGCGTCCCCAGCGTTCCGGCTTTCCGCCTGGCATGGCGCTGCCGGTTGACCTGCAGTTGCAAGGCAACCCGGTGAGCTACGAGGTGACGCTGGAGCCCCAGCGCCGCCCCTGGCTGTTTCTGCTGGAGGCGGCCAGCCAGTCGCCGGACCTGCCTGAGCTGCAGCCCCGCATGACCCGCGACCTGCAATGGCTGACACAGCGCCCCATCAATGAGCTGCTCCGCTACCGAGCCCAGAGCCATGTGAGTTTTCGCTACGGTCCGCGTGAACCGGTCCTGGGTCTGCAGGACTACCTCGAGCTGCCACCGGGCTTCAACCCGCGCACCCTGGCGCTGGCGCAGGAGATCCGGCGCGAGCACGGTGCAGGGCCGGACGCCGCACCCGCCGCCGTGGCCGCCGTGATCGATCGGCTGCGCACCGGTGGCTACGTTTACACCCTGGAGCCGGGCGTGTTCGGCCAGCACGCGGCCGACGAGTTCTGGTTCGACCGGCGTGAAGGGTTCTGCGAGCACATGGCGTCGAGCTTTGTCATCCTGATGCGGGCCATGGACATCCCCGCCCGGGTGGTCACCGGCTACCAGGGCGGAGAAATCAATGCCGTCGACGGCTACTGGGTGGTGCGCCAGCGCGACGCCCACGCCTGGGCCGAAGTTTGGCTGCGCGGTCAGGGCTGGGTCAGGGTCGACCCGACCGCAGCGGTCGCGCAGTGGCGCATCGGGTCACTGGACCGGCTGCGTCCGCCACCAGGCGCGCTGGCGGGCCTGGTGGGTGCATTTGACCCGACGCTGCTGGCGCAGATGCGTGCCGCATGGGAAGCCGTCAACAACCGCTGGAACCAGTGGGTGCTGAACTACACACAGGGTCGCCAGCTGGATCTGCTGCAGCGCCTGGGCTGGTCGTCACCCACCTGGACCGACCTGCTGTATGCCCTGCTGGCTGTGGTGGTGCTGGCCAGCCTGGGTGGCGCGGCCTGGCAGTTGTGGGAACGCCAGCAGCACGACCCCTGGTTGCGTCTGCTGGACCGGGCGCGGCGCCAGCTGCTGCGCCACGGACTGCCGGATGCCGGTCAACTGCCCCCACGCGCGTTGGCCGAGCGGGCACAGCGGCATTTTGGAGACGGTACGTTCAGCCGAGCGATGACGCAGTGGCTGCTGCGGCTGGAAAGCTGGCGCTATGGCCGGGACCCGGCCGAGCCGCTGGCTACACTGCGGGAGGAATTCAAGCGCCTGCCCTGGCCATCCAAGGAACACCGTTGAAGCTGAGCACACCATCCGCCGTTCACAAGGCCTTCGCTGCCCTGGGGCTGCCCCTGCTGCTGGCGACCTCGCCGCTGCTGGCCAGCACATCGGCGGCCAAGCAACGCCCACCCACCGTCGGTGAGCAACGCTACGACCAGCACGCCGCTGCCATGGCCTTTGCGCAGGACGTGGCCCAGCGGCGGGGATGGGAGGCGGCCTGGGTGCGCGACCAGATCGGACAGGCCAGACACCTGCCGGCGGTGGTCCGGCTGGTGTCGCCTGCGCCGGCGGGCACACCCAAGAACTGGGCGGCCTACCGGGCGCGCTTCATCGAGCCAAGGCGCCTGCAGGCCGGCCTGAGCTACTGGCAGGCCCACCGGGAAACGCTGGAGAGGGCCGAGGCGGAGTTCGGTGTGCCTGCAAGCCTGATCGTGGGTGTGATCGGCGTGGAAACCCTTTATGGCCAGCACCTGGGACAGTTCCGTGTGCTTGATGCGCTGACCACGCTGGCCTTCGATTTTCCGAGCACGCACCCGCGCGCCGAGACAAGGCAGGCGTTCTTCCGCAACGAACTGGAGCAGTTGCTGACGCTGGCCCGGGAAACCGGCCGCGACCCGGCCTCGCTGCGGGGCAGCTACGCTGGAGCCATGGGATGGCCACAGTTCATGCCCAGCAGCTGGCTGCGCTATGCGGTCGACTTCGACGGTGACGGCCGGGTCGACCTGTTCGACAGCCAGGCCGACGTCATCGGCTCGGTCGCCAACTATTTCAAGGCCTTCGGCTGGCAGACCGGTATGCCCACCCACTACCCGGTGCAGCTGGAGCGCACGCGGCTGGATCTGCCCACCCTGCTGGCGCCCGACATCGTGCCGACGTTCGAACCGGGCGCCATCGAGTCCCTGGGTGTGCAACTGGGCGGCTCCGGGCGCAGCCACACGGGACCTCTGGCCCTGATCGAACTGGAAAACGGAGATGCCCCGCGCAGCTACGTGGCCGGCACACAGAACTTCTATGTGGTCACGCGCTACAACTGGAGCAGCTATTACGCGCTGGCGGTCATCGAGCTGGGGGAAACCATCCAGTCGATGCTGCCCGGTCGTTCGCCGGACCGCTGACGGCCTCCTCAGTCACCCACCGGCTCGATGCGGATGTCGACCGACAGCTGCTCCCGTCCCCCACCGCGCCGCAAGCCCTTGACCGGCAGACAGGCCGCGTAGTCGGTGGCAGCAGCGACCCGGATGTGGCGCTCATCGGTAGGACAGCGGTGTGTCACGTCCAGACTGAACCAGCGGCGGGCACCGGCGTCGATGCACACATCGGCCCAGGCGTGGCTGGCCAGCTCGGGTTCGTTGGCCGCGTAGAAATAGCCACTCACGTAGCGTGCCGGCCAGCCGATGCTTCGGCATACAGCCACCATCACGTGCGCTTGATCCTGGCACACACCGAGTTCCCAGTCAAAGGCCTCCAGGGCCGTGGTCTCGACACTGGTGCTTCCCTTGCGGTAGGCGACCTTGTCGGCCACCGCGGCGGTGAGGGACAGGAGCAGCGCCACCGATGGCGACTCACCCGCATCGAGGCTGTCGGCCAGTCCGGGCACGGTGGCCCTGGCCCAGGCCGCCATGCGCGGGTGCGGCTCGGCCAGGGCGGTCGAACGCAGGTAGAACGCGGGCGGCGGTGTGCGACCGACGTCCGAGAGTTCGGCTCCGCCCCGCGTCATGACCACGCCGCGCGCCGTGATCACCTGTTCGCGCAGCCCCTGTTCGGGCTTGGCCACCAGGCTGTAGCTGTGCACCCGGTTGCCCTGGCCATCGGGCTGGGCATGCAGGGCCGCAGGCGTCTTCACCTCCCAGTGCTCCACCGCCTGCAGGGAGCCGCTGACCGGCCACAGGTGCAGCGTCTGCACCGAGTAAAGCAGCGGTTCGGTGTAGGTGTAGCGGGTGGTGTGGCGAACAGACAGTCTCATCGGCAGGCAGCCCCGATGGGGACCGGGACAAAACCCGGATTGTGCCTGCCGCAACCGGCAGGCGGTCAGTGCACCGAAGGCACCAGGAAATCCTGGCTGATGCGGCCCCCGAGTTCGTTGACCCGATCGAGGAATTGGGTCAGGAACGCATGCAGACCGGTGGCCAGGATTTCGTCGATGCGGGCGAACTGCAGGTCGGCACGCAGCTTGCCGGCCCGGCGCAGGGTCTCCTGGGAATGGTCGTTGGCCACCACGCTGAGGTTGTTGACAACCTCGTTGAGGCTGGCCGCCAGGCTACGCGGCATATCAGCGCGCAGGATCAGCAACTCGGCCACCCGCTCGGGCGTGATCACATCGCGGTAGACCTTGCGGTAGACCTCGAAGGCCGAGACCGAGCGCAGGATGGCGCTCCAGTGGTAGAAGTCGTACTCCTGGTCAAGCTCGCTGGCCGCACCGAAGAAATCGCTCTGGACGGCATGGAACTTCACATCCAGCAGGCGCGCTGTGTTGTCGGCCCGCTCCAGGAAGGTGCCCATGCGGTAGAAGTGGAAGGCCTCGTCCTGCAGCATGGTGCCAATCGCCACGCCACGGGAGAGGTGTGAGCGGTGCTTGACCCATTCGAAGAAGGCGCCCGGGTCGCGCTCGAAGTCGCGTGTCTTGAGGTAGCCCATCAGCTTGAGCCAAGTGGCATTCTGGGTCTCCCAGAATTCGGTCGTCAGCGTGCCACGCACCGCGCGCGCGTTCTCTCGGGCCGCCCGCAGACAGGACACGATGCTGGAAGGGTTGTTCTCGTCACGCACCATGAAGTCCAGCACGTTGCGCTGCACGATGGCGCCGTCGCCATAGCGGGCCCGGAAGGCAGGGAGCAGCTCACTGATGGACAGCAGGCCCTCCCAGCCGACCTGGGCGACGGCAGCCGACTGCGGCAGCAGCGCGGTCTGGTAGTTGACATCGAGCATGCGCGCGGTGTTCTCGGCCCGCTCGGTGTAGCGGGACATCCAGAAAAGGTGATCGGCGGTACGGGAAAGCATGCTGTCAGTTCTCCAGAATCCAGGTGTCTTTGGTACCACCACCCTGTGACGAGTTGACGACCAGGGAGCCTTCTTTCAGCGCCACCCGGGTCAGACCACCGGGGACCATCTGCACCTGGGTGCCGCTGAGCACGAAGGGGCGCAGGTCGATATGGCGCGGTGCAATGCCGCTGTCCACGAAGGTCGGGCAGGTGGACAGGCTCAGCGTCGGCTGGGCGATGTAACCATCAGGCCGGGCGAGGACAGCCTTTCGGAAGTCCTCAATCTCCTGCGCCGTCGATGCCGGGCCGACCAGCATGCCGTAACCGCCGGCGCCATGCACCTCCTTGACCACCAGGTCCTTGAGGTTGGCCAGGATGTACTTCAGGTCCTCCGGGTCGCGTCCCATGAAGGTCGGCACGTTGCTCAGGATCGGTTTCTGGCCCAGGTAGAAGTCGATCATCTTGGGCACGTAGGGGTAGATCGACTTGTCGTCCGCCACACCGGTGCCGACCGCGTTGCAGATGGCCACGTTGCCACTGCGGTAGACACCCAGCAGGCCGGCGCAGCCCAGGGAGGAGTCGGGCCGGAACACCAGCGGGTCCAGGAAGTCGTCATCGACGCGGCGGTAGATGACGTCCACGCGCCTGGGCCCCTTGGTGGTGCGCATGTAGACGAAGTTGTCCTTGACGAACAGGTCCTGCCCTTCGACCAGTTCCACACCCATCTGCTGGGCCAGGAAGGCGTGCTCGAAGTAGGCGCTGTTGTACATGCCGGGCGTGAGCACCACGACGGTGGGCTCCGCCGTGGTGGCGGGACTGACGGCACGCAGCGTCTCCAGCAGCAGGTCGGGGTAATGGGCCACGGGCGCCACCCGGTTCTCGCTGAACAGGTCGGGGAACAGCCGCATCATCATCTTGCGGTCTTCCAGCATGTAGCTGACGCCGCTGGGCACCCGCAGGTTGTCCTCCAGCACGTAATACTCGCCGACGCCATCGCTGTTGGGTGCACGCACGATGTCGATACCGGAGATGTGCGAGTACACGCCGCAAGGCACATCCACACCCATCATCTCCGGTCGGAACTGGGCGTTCTGGAAGATCTGGTCGGCCGGGATGATGCCCGCCTTGACGATTTCCTGGTCGTGGTAGACGTCGTGGATGAAGCGGTTGAGCGCCGTGACACGCTGCACCAGCCCCGCTTCCATCCGGTCCCATTCGGCGGCGGGGATGATGCGCGGGATCAGGTCAAACGGAATCAGGCGTTCGGTACCGGCTCCGTCTTCGTCCTTGGCGCCGTAGACCGCAAACGTGATGCCGACACGCCTGAAGATCATCTCCGCCTCTTCCCGCCGGGCCGCCATCACCTCGGGGGGCTGCTGGGCAAGCCAGCGAGCATAGTTCTGATAGTGGGCCCGTACCTCCCCGTCGGAGGCGTTCATCTCGTCAAACATCGGTCGGGTCATGATCGGTTTTCTCCTGACCACAGCATAGCAAGGACCGGGCCAGGGGAGGCCGTTTGTGCCTGGCCCGCTCTGGAAAACCCTGTGCCGCACCGTCAGTGGGGGATGTCCGTGGCCGGCGTCCGCGCAAGTCGGGGTGGCTCGTCCGCCTCGCCCGGGTGGTGCCAGTAGCGCCGCTGTGCGTGACGGTGGCAATGCACCTGCCCTGGTGCGTCACTTCGCCAGGTGGCGGCTCCGCAACCCGGGCTGGCCACCCAGGGAATGCCACGCTGCCGATACCGGGCCAACACCCGCGGTGAAGGGTGGTTGAAGCGGTTGAGGTGACCAGCCTGCACCACCACCCAGGCCGGTTGCAAGGTGTTGAGCAGCACTGGGCTGGACGAGGTGAGACTGCCGTGATGCGGCGCCAGCAGCACGGTGGTGCGCATCTGAGGATGATCGAGGGCCAGGCGGACCTCCTGGGCGGCGTCGATGTCGCCGCCCAGCCAGGCGCTGTGTTCACCGGCCACCACATGCAGCACGCAGGACATGGCGTTGCTGGACAGCAGTCCCTTGCCGTCCGCCCCGTAGTGTTGCGGTTGCGGATGCAGCACCTCAAAATGGACGCCATCCCATACCCACCGCTGTCCGGCCAGGCACCGTTGCTCCGGCTCCTTGTCAAATGACGAAAGCCACTGCGCCGCCGGTTGCGCCCGACGCACGGCTTCCATGCCACCCGAGTGATCGCTATCGCTGTGACTGACCACCACCTTGTCCAGGCGAACGCCCAGGGCGTGCAAGAGAGGCACGACCACCCGGTCGCCAGCGTCGCTGTCGGCCGAGTAGCGTGGACCGGTGTCGTACAGCAGGCTGTGGCGGGCCGTGCGCACAAGTACCGCGCTGCCCTGCCCGACATCGATGGCCATCAATTCGAACTGGCCTGGCGGGGGACGGTCCGGCGACCACAGCAGGACCGGCCAGACCATCAGCCACCCCGCCACACGCAGCACCGGTGGCAGACGCAGAACCATGACGATACCGCCCACCATGGCCAGCACAGCCATGGACCAGGGTGTGATGGGCCGGTACACCGCCGACCAGGTCCAGCCGGACAGAAATTGCAGCAGCACACCGAGGGCCTGCACGGCCCAAGCCGCCAGATCCCACAAGGGTGCCCATATGACACCCAGCATGGCCAGTGGCGTGACCACCAGCGTCACCCAGGGAATGGCCACCAGATTGGCCACCAGTCCGACCACGGAGAACTGACCGAACAGCATCAGGGTCAGGGGTGCCAGCGCCACCGTCACCACCGACTGCTCACGAAGCAAGCCCAGGCCTTTGCTCAGCACCTGCTGCCAGCGAGGTGTGACCGCTTCGGCGCGGTCAGCGCCGCCAGGCAAGGAGCGACCCGGGTCACTGGCAAACAGAATGCCCACAGCCACGAAGCTCAGCCAGAAGCCCGCGTGCATGAGCGCCCAGGGATCGAGCATCAGGACCACCACCATGGCCGTGAGCCACACCACCGGCCAAGGCCAGCGGCGGGCGTGCAGCCGCAGCCCCATCACCACCGACAGCATGATGACGGTGCGCTGGGACGGCACCCCCCAGCCGGAGAACAGGGCATAGACGGTGGCCAGTCCTATGCCACCCACGCCAGCGGCCAGCGGCGCAGGAACCGCCAGCAGGGCGGCTGGCCAGACCCGTGCCAGCCCGCGCCACAGCGCGCCGACCACCGCCACTGCGAGCCAGGCGAACATGGTCACATGCAGCCCCGATATGGCCATCAGATGCGCCACACCCGTGATGCGGAACAGGTCCCAGTCTTCACGTTCGATGGCGCTCTGGTTGCCCACCACCAGTGCCGACAGCACACCGGCGCTGCGCACGTCGCCGACACGCGACCCAATCCCTTCGTAGACCCGCTGCCGGGCACGCTCAAGCGGGTGCCAGGCGGTGGAGGCCAGCTGCCGTGGTACCGGATCTCGAGGTCCGGCGCGCACGCTGCCGGTGGCACCAATGCCCTGTTCCCAGAGCCAGCGCTCGCGATCGAAACCATGCGGATTGGACAGCCCGTGGGGGCGTCGCAGTCGCACCGCCAGCTGCCATCGGTCGCCCGCCACCACCGCTGGCATGGGTGGCGACGGGCGTGCGGATTCCACCGTTCCCTCGGCGTCTGGCCTGCCGTGGATTGGCAAACGGTACCACCCGAGCAGCAGGCGGGGTGGCACCACCACCGACTGACCGTTGTGCTCCGCCCGATCCACCTCGAACTCGAAGCGCAGACCCTGGGGGGTCCGTGTGGGCAAGGCGGCCACGCGGCCGGCGATCAGCAGCGTCACCCCCTCCAGCGCCGGGTCGAGCGCCTGGCCTGCAAACCAGACCGCCCGCAGGCCGGTCGAGCCGGCACCGGCGAGCGCACCCGCCAGCAGCCAGACCACCGGCTGCAGCCATGAGGCACGGCGCCTGCGCACACCCTGCAGTGCCGCTGCCGCAGCCAGCAACAGGAGACCGGCATACCCCCCTGCTGGCCAGAGTGTGCGCTGCTGCAGCTGCAGTGCCACACCCAACACCACGCCCAGCAGCAACAGGCTGCCGTAGGACTTCACGGGTGTGTGCAGTTGGCCAGCTGCCAGCGCACCACGCCGGCAGGCCGCCGCGCGCCTGCACATGGCGCAACTCTTGCTTGCATCCACAACGTCACATTGCGTGCGGACCGTCTCCCTATCATTGATTGCCCTCCCCATCGAAAGTCATTCGCATGGCCATCCACGTCGCCCTGAGCCACATCACCCATTACCGGTACGACCGCCCCGTCATGCTCGGACCGCAGGTGGTCCGCCTGCGCCCGGCGCCACACAGCCGCACCCGGGTCCTGTCCTACTCGCAGAAGATCGAGCCCGGCAAGCACTTCATCAACTGGCAGCAGGACCCGTTCGCCAACTACCAGGCCCGGCTGGTGTTTCCCGAGCCGACCACCGAGTTCAGGGTGACCATCGACCTGGTGGTCGAGATGGCGGTATACAACCCCTTCGACTTCTTTCTGGAGCCCGGCGCCGAGAACTTCCCCTTCCTGTATGAGAAGGCGCAGCGCCTGGAGCTCTCGCCCTACCTGGCCACTGAACCCCTGACGCCACTGCTGCGCCATTACCTGGAGCAGGTTGACCGCAGCGAACGGCGGACCATCGACTTCCTGGTGGACATCAACCAGCGCCTGCACAAGGACATCGCCTACACCATCCGCATGGAGCCGGGCGTGCAGACACCCGAGGAGACCCTCAAGCTCAAGAGCGGATCCTGCCGTGACTCGGGCTGGCTGCTGGTTCAGCTGCTGCGCCACCTGGGCCTGGCGGCGCGCTTCGTCTCCGGCTACCTCATCCAGCTCACGCCCGATGTCAAGTCGGTTGACGGGCCCAGCGGCCCGGAAGCCGACTTCACCGACCTGCACGCCTGGTGCGAGGTCTTTCTGCCGGGCGCCGGCTGGATCGGGCTGGATCCGACCTCGGGCCTGCTGGCTGGTGAAGGACACATCCCCCTGGCCTGCACCCCGCAACCCTCCAGCGCAGCTCCGGTGGAAGGCGCCGTTGACCAATGCGAGGTCGAGTTTGACCACCACATGCAGGTGACCCGTGTCTACGAGTCGCCCCGGGTGACCAAGCCCTACACCGATGACCAGTGGGCCAGCATCGTCGCCCTGGGCGAGCTGGTTGATGCCGACCTGGTTCAGCACGACGTGCGCCTGACCATGGGTGGCGAGCCCACCTTCGTCGGCATCAGCGACCGCGACGCCGCCGAATGGAACACGGATGCCTTGGGCCCCACCAAACGAGGCTTCGCCACCGAGTTGCTCGGGCGCCTGCGCGAGCAGTACGGCAGCGGCGGCTTCGTGCACATGGGACAGGGCAAGTGGTACCCGGGCGAGCAACTGCCGCGCTGGGCGCTGTCGGTGTTCTGGCGAGCCGATGGTCAGCCTTGCTGGCACGACCCGCACCTGCTGGCCGACGAACGCGACCCGGTCCGCTACACCCACGAGGATGCCTTGCGGTTCACCCAGGCCCTGGCGCGCCAGCTGGGCCTGACCACGCAGTACATCACACCGGGTTACGAAGACACCTGGTACTACCTGTGGCGAGAGCGCAAGCTGCCTGTCAACGTCGACCCGTTCGACAGCAAGCTGGACGACGAACTCGAGCGCGCCCGCCTGCGTCGCGTATTCGGACAGGGGCTGGACGCCACGGTGGGCTATGTGCTGCCTTTGCAGGCTTCGGTGCATGGCAGTCTGGCGGCGCACCGGGTCGCCGGTGCGGTCTGGTCCACCGGACCCTGGTTCTTCCGCGACGAGCGCATGTACCTGATCCCGGGCGATTCGCCCATGGGCTACCGGCTGCCGCTGGACTCGTTGCCCTGGGTCTCGGCAGGTGACTATCCCTACCACATTGAGCCGGACCCGCACAGCCCGCGCGCACCCCTGCCCGGCAGCACCCCATTGCGCCACCAGTTCCACCCGCACTCGGTCGGTGGCGGCTTCGCCGAAGGCGGCACGGTGTCCATGCAGGGCAGCGACTACGACACCATCGACAGTGGCGACGGCACGGCCGGCGGCGATGGCACCGGAACCAGGATGGGCAGCCAGGCCCTGGGCGCACGCATGCCCCAGCGTGGCGAATCGGCCGCCTGGCTGACGCGCACCGCACTGTGCGTGGAGGCACGAGACCCGCAGCGCGCCAATGGCCCCAAGGCCGAGAAGGAGCGCGGCGGACACAGCCATCACCTGTATGTCTTCATGCCGCCCCTTCAGCATCTGGAAGACTACCTGGACCTGTTGTCGGCCATCGAGGCCACCGCCGCCGGTCTGGGCATGAAGGTTGTGCTCGAAGGCTACCCGCCCCCGCGGGACCCGCGCCTGAAGATGCTGCAGGTCACGCCCGACCCCGGCGTCATCGAGGTCAACATCCACCCGGCGCACAACTGGGCCGAACTGGTCGAGCACACCGAGTTCCTCTACGAGGCCGCACACCAGACACGCCTGTGCGCCGAGAAGTTCATGACCGACGGCCGCCACACCGGCACAGGTGGCGGCAACCATTTCGTGCTGGGTGGCGCAACGCCGTCCGACTCGCCCTTCCTGCGCAAGCCCGAACTGCTGGGCAGCCTGGTGGCCTACTGGCACAACCACCCGTCGCTGTCCTATCTGTTCTCCGGTCTGTTCATCGGCCCGACCAGCCAGGCACCCCGTGTCGACGAGGCCCGAAACGACCAGCTCTACGAGCTGGAGATCGCTCTGCAGGAAATCGGGAAGAACCGGCAGGTCCATGGCCAACAGATGCCTCCGTGGCTGGTCGACCGCACCTTGCGCAACATCCTGATCGATGTCACCGGAAACACCCACCGCAGCGAGTTCTGCATCGACAAGCTGTACTCGCCCGACAGCTCCACCGGCCGGCTGGGCCTGCTGGAACTGCGCGCATTCGAGATGCCACCGCATGCCCGCATGAGCGTGGCCCAGCAGCTGCTGCTGCGCGCGCTGGTGGCGCGTTTCTGGCAAAAGCCCTACACCGGTCGCCTGACACGATGGGGCACAGAGCTGCACGACCGTTTCCTGCTCCCCACCTTCGTGCGCATGGACTTCGAAGACGTGATGGCCGACCTGCAGGACTTTGGCTACGGCTTCGACATGGCCTGGTTTGAGCCTCATTTCGAGTTCCGCTTTCCTCTGGTTGGCGAGGTGGCTGCGCGCGGCATCGAATTGACGCTGCGCAACGCACTGGAGCCGTGGCATGTGATGGGTGAAGAAGGTGCGCCCGGCGGCACGGTCCGCTACGTGGACTCCTCGCTCGAGCGGCTGGAGGTCAAGGTCACCGGCTACAACGACAACCGCTATGTCATCACCTGCAACGGCCGCGCGCTGCCCCTCCAAAGCACAGGCCGCGCGGGCGAATTCGTGGCCAGCGTGCGCTACAAGGCCTGGAGCCCGCCGTCGGCTCTGCACCCGTCCATACCAGCCCACGCACCGCTGACCTTCGACATCGTCGACAACTGGATGGAACGCTCGCTGGGGGGCTGCCAGTACCACGTCTCGCACCCGGGTGGCCGCAACTACGACACCTTCCCCATCAACGCCTACGAAGCCGAGAGCCGGCGTCTCTCGCGCTTCTTCCAGATGGGCCACACCTCCGGCCGCATGGTGGTTCCGCCGGCCGCGCCCAGCCGGGAGTTTCCGTTCACGCTCGACCTGCGCCAGGGCAGCTGAACCGTCCTGGCGTGACGCATGCAACGCAGCCCGTCCACCGGGTCCGACCCGCCTGAGCCACAACAGGCATACTCGGATCCGGTGAACACCCCTTTTTCCGATTCGCTGTTCGACGAAGGCCCTGAGGGTGTCAGCCCGGGGGCATGGGCGCTGTCGCGCTCGGTGGTCGCCGACAGCGGTCACCGGGACGAGCTGCGCGACCCCACCGGGGCCAATCTATCGTCCGAATGGACCAGCTTTTTCGACCACATCGGCCACGATGGTCTGGGCGATCTGGACCGGCGTGCGCGCAACCTGCAGCGCCAGATTCGCGACAACGGAGTCACCTACAACGTCTACGCCGATTCGGCCTCCGGCCTGCAACGGCCCTGGGCACTGGACCTGTTCCCGATGATCGTCGGCCCTCAGGACTGGGCCCGGATCGAGGCCGGCGTGCTACAACGCGCGCGACTGCTCAACACCATGATGGCCGACCTCTATGGTCCGCGCGAGCTGCTGCGCCAAGCCCTGCTGCCGGCCGCCCTCTTGCAGGGCCACCCCGGCTACCTGCGTGGCATGCAGGACGTTCGGCCGATGCACGACCACTGGCTGCACATCGTGGCCTTCGACCTGGCCCACGGACCGGACGGTCAATGGTGGGTGGTGGGCCAGCGCACCCAGGCACCGTCCGGGCTGGGCTACCTGCTCGAAAACCGTATCGCAGTCTCGCGGCAGTTTCCCAAGGCCTTTGCCGGCATGAAGGTGCAGCGCCTGGCCGCCAGCTACCAGGCGCTGATGGAGGGCATCAAGCGCATGGCCCCCGAAGGCGAACAGGCCCGCATTGCGCTGCTCACGCCGGGGCCCTACAACGAGACCTACTTCGAACACGCCTACCTGGCGCGCTACCTGGGCATCCCCCTGGTCGAGGGCAACGACCTGACAGTGCGCGACGAGCGCCTGTACCTCAAGACGCTGGGTGGCCTGGAGCCGGTTCACGCCCTCATCAAGCGCATGGACGACGAATGGCTGGACCCACTCGAGCTGCGTGCGGACTCGACGCTGGGTGTGCCGGGCCTGCTGCAGGTCATACGGGCCGGCAACGTACTGCTGGCCAACACGCCCGGCTCGGCACCGCTGGAGTCCAGCGCCCTGCTCGGATTCCTGCCGGCCATCAGCCGCCATGTGCTGGGTGAGGACCTGCTGCTGCCCTCGCTGGCCACCTGGTGGTGTGGCGAAGACGCGGCACTGCGCGAGGTACTTCCCCTGCTGCGCCAGAGCGTCATCCGCCCCACCTACCCCAGCTCGGGCATGCACACGGTGATCGGGCAAAGCCTGCACGGCCGCGCCGTCGACGAGTGGTCCGGTCGACTGGTGCGGCAGCCCGACGAACACACGGTGCAGGCCTGGCTGCCCTTGTCGCAGACCCCCACCTGGAGCGAGCAGCGCCTGCTGCCCCGCTCGGCCATGCTGCGGGTGTTCGCCCTTGCCGACGGGCCCCAGAGCTGGCGGGTGCTGCCCGGCGGCCTGGTCCGGCTGGCCCCGCGCGGGCAGCTGGTTGCTGCCATGCAGCGGGGCGGCAGCAGTGCCGACTGCTGGGTGCTGACCGAAGGCGCGGTGGACACCACCACGCTCCTGCAGTCCCAGCCCAGCTCGCTGGCCATTGCCCGCCACAAGCGCCCCGTCACCAGCCGCGCTGCCGAGAACCTGTTCTGGCTGGGCCGCTACACCGAGCGTGCCGAGAACAGCGTGCGCCTGGCGCAGATCGCGCTGAACCACCTGGGTGGCGAAGAGCCAGGCTCCGCCCCCCTGCTGGCCTGGCTGTCGGCGGTGGCCAGCGAAAATGCCCTGGTCCTGCCCGACGTGCCCGGCGCCACACAGTCCAGCCGTGTGTTTTCCCGCAGCCTGATCGCCACCCTGTGTCCGCGCCCTGGCGATCCGCTGGCAGACCGGTCCTTCAGCGTCGGCTTCAACCTGCGCGCACTCAAATCGGCCGCCTCCCAGGTGCGCGAGCGCCTGTCGCAGGAGCACTGGAACCTGATCGAGCGCACCGAGGCCCAGTTCCGTCACGACTGCGATCGCCTGTCCAGTGGCGCCGAATACGCCCAGGCCGAGGCGTTGTCGGCGCTGCTCAACGCCAGTGAAATGCTCGCCGCCATCACCGGCTCGCAGACCGACCGCATGGTGCGCGACGATGGCTGGCGCCTGCTGTCGGTCGGTCGGCACATCGAACGCATGATCACCCTCTCCCGCGCGCTGGCACTGGGCCTGGAGCACGAAGCGGTGCACGACCCCGCCGGCTTCGAGGCCATGGTGGCGCTGTTCGACAGCACCATCACCTTCCATGCGCAGTACCAGCAACGCCGCGACATGGTCGCGCTGGTGGACCTGCTGGTGATGGACCGAGACAACCCGCGGTCGCTGGCCTGGGTGGTACAAACGCTGCGCTCGCGCCTGGCCAAGCTGTCTCAGAGCGCCACACCGCAAGATGCCGTGCTGGCCATGGGCCTGCCCGACCCGGATACCTGGGTCCTGACCGATCTGAGCCACTGGCAGCGAGACGAGCAGGGTCACCGCCACTGGAGCGAACTGGCCGGGCTGCTGGACGACTGCGAAGCCAGCGCCGGCGAACTGTCGGACGAGATCACGCGCCTGCACTTCAGCCACGCTGACCGACGCAAACACAGCATCTGAGCACCATGCAGTTGCGCGTTGTCCATCACACCCGCTACGACTATCAGGGCGAGGTCGACCTGGCCCAGCACATGGTGCACCTCTCGCCCGTGGACACGCCGTGCCAGACCGTGCTAAGCCATAGCCTGACCGTGTCGCCCGAACCGGCGACCCGCAAGCAGCAGCGCGACGCCTTCGGCAACCGGCGCACCTTCTTCGCCCTGCAGGCGCCCCATGCACAGCTTGACGTGGTGGCCGACAGCCTGATCGACACACACGCACCGCCCGCCCTGCCCAACAGCCCGGCCTGGCAGGTGATGACCTGGGAGCGCGTACGCGAACACTTCCGCTACCGGGTGCAAGCACCCTACGACCCGGCCAGCGAATTCCTGTTTGCCTCACCCATGGTGCCGCGCGACGCGGCGTTTGCTGCTTTTGCCCGCCCGCTCTTCACGGCCGGCCGTCCGCTGCTGGACGCGGTTCAGGCCCTCACCACGCACATGCATCACACGCTGCGCTACGAAACCGCCAGCACCGAAGTGAACACACCGGCGCTGCAGGCGCTGCATCAGAAGTCTGGGGTCTGTCAGGACTTTGCCCATATCCTCGTTGCCTGTCTTCGCAGCCTCGGCCTGCCGGCGCGCTACGTCAGCGGCTACCTGCTGACCACGCCGCCACCGGGCAAGCCACGCCTGATCGGCGCGGATGCCTCGCACGCCTGGGCTTCGGTCTACCTTCCGTGGCCCCCGGACATCCGGTCCGAAGCCGGCACCCTGCCCAGCGGTGCCTGGTTCGATTTCGACCCCACCAACGACCGCTGTGGCTGGGGCAGCCCGGGTGAAGATTACGTGACCCTGGCCATCGGCCGTGATTTCTCCGACGTCTCGCCCATGCGAGGCGTCATCCAGGGCAGCGCCCAGCACCGGCTCGACGTGGCGGTCACCGTGGCCCCCCCCGGGGAACTCGACGGCACGGACGCACGGACCGCCACGAGCCTGACAGCACCCCCATGAATGTGGCTGATGCCCGGCCCGACCGCCCCGGTGCGGTCGATAGAATGGCGCGCATCCACGTCACCCTTGTCTCCAGGAGTCCTTCATGAGCGTCTATGACCAGCTGAGCCGCCTCGGCATCACCCTGCCCCCCGTCGCCGTGCCCGCCGCCGCCTACGTCCCCTTCGTGCAGACCGGCAAGCTGGTCTTTCTCAGCGGTCACATCGCCCGACAGGACGGCAAACCCTGGGTCGGCCAGTTGGGCCTGACCATGGCCACCGAGGACGGCAAGGCCGCGGCACGCGCCATCGCCATCGACCTCATGGGCACGCTGGACGCTGCCTGCAAGGCCGCCGGCACCGACCTCAACGGCGTCAAGCGCATCGTCAAGCTCATGAGCCTGGTCAACAGCACACCCACCTACACCGAGCAGCACCTGGTCACCAATGGTGCCAGCGAGCTCTTCGGCGAGGTCTTCGGCCCGCAGGTTGGCGCCCATGCCCGCAGCGCCTTTGGCGTCGCACAGATCCCCCTGGGTGCCTGCGTCGAGATCGAACTGATCGCCGAGCTGGCCTGAACCCTTTCATGGCCTTCGCAAGCACGAGCGTGCGGCCATGATGCAGTCCGTCCCGCTCGACAAGGCCAGCCGCCTGCTCAACCATGGCCCCACCGTGCTGGTGGGCAGCGCGCACGGCGGGCGGGTCAATGTCATGGCGGCAGCCTGGGCCATGCCGCTGGACTTCACCCCTCCCAAAATTGCGGTCGTCATCGACAAGGCCACCCTCACCCGTGAGCTGGTCGAGGCCTCAGGTGTGCTCAGCGTCTGCGTGCCCTGCGTCGCCCAGGCCGCCCTCACCCGCGCGGTCGGAAACGAGAGCGGCAAGGACCACCCTGACAAGCTGCAACGTTGTGGTGTGTCGTACGAGCCTGGACCCCTGACCGGCTGCCCCCTGGTGCCAGGCGCCATTGCCTGGATGGAATGCCGTGTGCTGCCCGCCACCGTGCATGTGGCGGGACCGCATGACCTGATCCTGGCCGAGGTGGTCAATGCCTGGGCAGATGAGCGGGTGTTTTCGGGCGGACGCTGGCATTTCGAAGCGGCGTCCGACGATTTGCGCAGCCTGCACCATGTGGCCGGTGGCATGTTCTACACCGTGGGCTCGGCCATCATGCCCGAGTGACAAAAAAAGAGAGGCTCCCGAAGGAGCCTCTCTTGTCGTGCGCGGCGGCCCTTGGACCGCTCGCTTCACCTCACCGGACGATCAGACCTTGGCGGCCTTCTTGGCCAGATCGGTGGCCTGCTTGGAAGCGGCGGCGAAGTTGGCCTGGGCTTGGGCGGTGGCTTTCTTGATGGCCGCCTGGGTCTGCTCGACGGCTTTCTGGCCATTGCTCAGGGCGCTCTGGAAGGCAGCCACGGCGGCTTCGGAACCGGCAGGGGCATTCTTCACCAGCTGGTCCACGGAGGCACCAACGGCTTTCTGGGCGTCAGCCAGGCTGGCTTCAATCTGCTTGACGAACTCGGCGTTGCCTTCGTTGGCGATGCTCTGAACGTGCTGGAAGTAGGCGGCCGACTTCTCGGCCATGGGCTGGAACAGACCGGTCTGGACGGTCAGGAATTCCTGCGGGGTCTTGGCGCTCATGACGGCCTGTGCGTAGACGAAAGACTCGCCCAGCGCAGCCTTGGTGGCGGCCAGATTGAGTTCAACCAGCTTCTCGACACCGGCGAAGGCCTTGGTGGCGGCGCCTTCCAGGGCGTCCAGGTTGGCTTTGTTGGCGGCGATGATCTGTTCGGCGGCGTTGTTCATGTTGGGTTCCTTGAGATGGAGGGTTGAAGGAGCCGCCCCTTGAACACGCCCCGGTCAACGGGTTATGTTGCAGTGCAGCATGATTCGATTCTAAGGGTTATCCCCGGGAATGCAAGCATTTTTTGCTGCGTTGCAGCAAATCTAGGGGCAACACCCCAGACCCCGCCCGCACCGGTCGACAAGAAAGCACCTGCGATGCTCAGAACCAGGTCGTGACGGCAGCTGTGACGCGGTACTGGTCATCGACCACCGGCATCCAGCGCCACTTGTCAAATGTCGTGCAGGGGTGCGAAATGCCCACCCCCACGACCTGGCCGACCCGAGGGCGCTCCGCCACGGGTGCATGAGGATCGTGTCGCAGGTAGGCATGCTGGTCATTGAGGGCATTGATGTGCCAATGGCTTGGCACAGGCTCGGGCATGCTGCCTCGCCCGTCTGCCCGCCAGAGAGGCACCGGCAGATCCATGTCCTGTCCGACATCGCGCTTGCCCATGGTCAGCAACGCCAGCCCGGGCTCAGGGCAGGACTGCACACAAGCCAACAGTTCCAGCGCGGGTTTCAGCGTCTCACGCAGGTTCAGGCGCTCGCCGACGCAGCACAGGTAGCGCTGGTAACGGCTGTGGTCATGCGTGATGTAGCAGCCGGAGCGCAGCACGCCGCGCACCGGAACAGACAGGTCAGGCAGCAGGCGCTCGGCCACCAGGTCGAAAATGGACGAACCGCCCGCGCTGAGGATCAGCGCACCGCCATCGGCACCGGTCACATCGAACAGGTTCTCGGTCACGGCCGATCGGGCCAGCACCTCCACCCGGTCCATGAGTTCGCGCACGCCGGCCCGGTCCTTGTCGTGATCGCAGCTGGCCAGCGCTCCTTCGTAACACTCCACACCCACCAGACGCAGACTCGGACTGCCACGGACCCGACGCGCCAGCGCCAGGGCATCGTCAGCCTCCCGACAACCGGTGCGCTGTCCTGGAATGCCCATCTCCAGCAACACCGGCCAGCGTCCCGCCCACTGCCGGTCCTGGGCCCACGCCTCGATCTGTGCCACCTGGGCTTCGGAATCGACCAGAAAACAGATCCACCAGCCGGGCACCTCGTCCTGCAGACTTACCAGCGCGTCAAGCTCGGCCCACTGCAGCACCTGATTGGGAATGAGCACCCGGCGCACGCCATGCCGCGCGGCCACCGAGGCCTGGAACACCGTGGCCAGGCTGATGGCCCAGGCACCGGAATCGATCTGGCGGCGCCAGAGCTCGGGCGACATGGTGGTCTTGCCATGCGGCGCCAGATCCAGCCCCCGCTGGCGGCAGAAATCGGCCATCCAGCGCAGGTTGTGGGCCAGTGCCGACTCCCTGAGCACGGCCATGGGCAGCACCAGGTCGCCGCGCAGCAGGTCCCAGCCCTGCAAGCCGGCCTCGGCCACCGCCAAGGCCGGCAGGTGGGTCGGAAACCCCTTGAGACGACTGTCCAGAAAACCGGTGGGAATCATGGGCATGGTCACCTCCGGTGTTTCATTCGACGCGGGTGACGCGGCTGGGCTTGAAGCCCAGGTCCGCCGCTTTGCCCTTGCGGGCGCGCGCCGCACGGGCATTGTTCAGGCTGCGGATTTCCAGCGTTTCGTCACGCTCCTTGCCACCGCGGCCAACACCTTCGATCTTCACGCTGCGGGTATAGGCGGCGGCACCGGCCAGGCTGTCCTTGGCTTCCAGGTCGATCAGCATGAGGCCGCGTCCGCCGTTGGCCATGGCCTTGAGTTCGCCGATCTCGAAGGTGAGTATGCGGCCACCGGCGGAGGCACAGCAGACATGGGTGGCCGGCGCCAGCGGCTGGCTGCCCGAGGTACCGCTCACATGGCTGGGCGCACAGATGGTTTCGCCATCGCCCACGCTGATGAAGGCCTTGCCTGCCTTCTGACGCGAGATCAGGTTCTCCACGCTGGCCAGGAAACCATAACCACCAGTACCCGCCAGCAGCAGGGTGGCGCCGACCGGACCGGCAAAGAAATGCACCGGCTGGGTGCCGGATTCGAGATCGATCAGGGTGGTGATGGGCTGACCATCACCGCGGGCACCCGGCAGACTGGCCACCGGCACGCTATATACCCGGCCATTGCTGCCGAAGACGATCAGCACATCCACCGTGCGGCACTCGAAGGTGTCATACAGACCGTCGCCAGCCTTGAACGCAAATCCTGCCCGTTCATGGCCATGGCCAGTGCGCGCCCGCACCCAGCCCTTGGACGACACCACCACCGTCACCGGTTCATCCACCACCTTGATTTCGGCCACCGCTTTCTTCTCGGCCTGGATCAGGGTGCGGCGTTCGTCGCCGAAGGACTTGGCATCGGCCTCGATCTCGCGGACCATCAGACGCCGCAGGCTGGCCGGGCTGCCCAGGATGTCTTCCAGCTTGCCCTGCTCTTCGCGCAGGTTCGAGAGCTCCTGTTCGATCTTGATGGCTTCAAGCCGCGCCAGCTGGCGCAGCCGGATTTCCAGGATGTCCTCGGCCTGCCGGTCGGACAGCCGGAAACGTTCGATCAGCGCGGCCTTGGGCTCGTCGCTTTGCCGGATGATGGCAATCACCTCATCGATGTTCAGCAGCACCAGCTGCCGTCCTTCAAGGATGTGGATGCGGTCGAGCACCTTCTGCAGGCGGTGCTGCGAACGGCGGGTGATGGTGGTCTGGCGGAAAGCGACCCACTCCTCCAGCATCTGCCGCAGGGACTTCTGGGTCGGCCGGCCGTCCAGCCCCACCATGGTCAGGTTGACCGGCGCCGAGGTTTCCAGGCTGGTGTGGGCCAGCAGCGCGGTGATCAGCTCCTGCTGCTCGATGCGGCTGCTCTTGGGCTCGAACACCAGGCGCACCGGCGCGTCCTTGCTGGACTCGTCGCGCACGCCATCCAGCACCATGAGCATGCTGGCCTTGAGCTGCGTCTGTTCCTGGGTCAGGGCCTTTTTGCCGGCCCGGACCTTGGGGTTGGTGATTTCCTCGATCTCTTCCAGCACCTTCTGGCTGCTCACGCCGGGTGGCAGTTCCTGCACCACCAGCTGCCACTGACCCCGGGCCAGGTCCTCGATCTTCCAGCGGGCACGCACCTTCAGGCTGCCGCGCCCCGTGCGATAGGCGTCGGCGATGTCGGACATCGGGCTGATGATCTGGCCGCCACCAGGGTAGTCCGGCCCCGGCACCAGCGCCAGCAGATCGTCGTCGGAGAGCTTCGGGTTTTTCACCAGGGCCACGCAGGCGTCGGCCACCTCGCGCAGGTTGTGGCTGGGGATTTCGGTGGCCAGGCCGACCGCGATACCACTGGCACCGTTGAGCAGGTTGAACGGCAGTCGTGCCGGCAACTGGCGCGGCTCTTCGGTCGAGCCGTCGTAGTTCGGGGTGAAGTCGACCGTGCCTTCGTCGATCTCATCGAGCAGCAGCCGGGTGATGCGCGACAGGCGCGCTTCGGTGTAGCGCATGGCGGCGGCCCCGTCGCCGTCGCGGCTGCCGAAGTTGCCCTGGCCGTCGATGAGCGGATAGCGCTGGGCAAAGTCCTGCGCCATGCGCACCAGCGCGTCATAGGCAGCCTGGTCACCGTGGGGATGGAACCGGCCCAGCACATCGCCCACCACACGCGCACTCTTGACCGGCTTGGCCGGGGTGTTACCGCCTGGGCCGCTGTAGCCCAGGCCCATGCGCTCCATGGCGTACAGGATGCGCCGCTGCACCGGCTTCTGACCGTCGCAGACATCGGGCAGGGCCCGGCCCTTGACCACCGAAAGGGCGTATTCGAGGTAGGCCCGCTGCGCGTAAGCGCCCAGGCTGTCGTTGTCGGGGTTGTCCAGCGGAGCGTCCGCGTCGATCAGGTTCATGATCCGGTTCAGAAATGAGAGACCCCGGCCACCAGGGTGGCGGGTCTGAGCTGTTCATACAGACGCAGCACCTTGCGCACGTACTGTTGCGTCTCGGGAATGTCGGGCACCTGTCCTCCGGCCCGTTGCACGGCCCCGGCTCCGGCGTTGTAGGCAGCCAGGGCCAGGTCCAGCCGGCCATCGAAACGGGCCAGCTGCTGTGCCAGGTAACGGGCGCCGGCCTGCACATTGGTGCGTGGATCGGTCAGGCGCTCGGCCAGCGACTGGCCGGAGGAGGCTCGCACGCCGAGATCGGAGGCCGTTGCCGGCATGAGCTGCATCAGGCCCACTGCGCCGCGGTGGCTGACAGCCCGGGGGTTGAAGCCCGACTCGGTGGCGATCAACGCCTTGAGCAGGTCGTAGTCGAGCGCGTGTTCGCGAGCGGCCTGGCGCAGGTGCGGCCGCACCGCCTTGTAGGCCACCGAGACATCAAACCAGGTGGACGCCCGGCGGGTTTCTGCCAGGGCGCGCACCGCCTCTTCACCCAAGGGCTGGTCCAGCATCAGGGTGAAGCGCTCATCAGCGGGCGATTCGGAAAAACGGAAAAAACCCTGCTTGTCCACATAGGCCCAGAGCTGGGCTTGCGCCGCTGGCGGCAACAGCACACCCAGACCCAGGCACAGGACCGCAAGCAGCGGGCGGACCCGTGCCATCACACGTCCACCTCCACCGAATCGCCATGCAGTTCCATCAGTTCGCGGCGCGAGGCGGCCTCGCCCTTGCCCATGAGCTTGGTGAACAAGGCCTCGGTGCCCGATGCGTCAAGCGGTCCCAGGGTCACCGGCATGAGCCTTCGGGTGTCAGGGTTGAGCGTGGTGTCCCAGAGCTGCTCGGCGCTCATCTCGCCCAGGCCCTTGAAGCGGCTGATCTGGCATTTCTCGCGTGCCACACCGTCCTTTTCGGCCTTGTCGAGAATGGCGTGCAGCTCGCCTTCATCCAGTGCGTACTGCTTGCTGGCCGGCTTCTTGCCGCGTGCCGGCACGTCCACACGGAACAGGGGCGGCCTGGCCACGTACACATGTCCAGCCTCGATCAGCTTCGGGAAATGGCGGAAAAACAGGGTCAGCAGCAACACCTGGATATGCGAACCGTCGACGTCGGCGTCTGACAGGATGCAGACCTTGCCGTAGCGCAGGCCACTGAGGTCTGGCGTGTCCTGCGGTCCGTGGGGATCCACACCGATGGCCACCGCGATGTCGTGGATTTCGTTGTTGGCAAACAGGCGGTCGCGCTCGACCTCCCAGGTGTTGAGCACCTTGCCGCGCAGGGGCAGCACCGCCTGGCACTCCTTGTCTCGACCCATCTTGGCGCTGCCGCCAGCAGAGTCCCCCTCAACCAGGAACACCTCGTTGTGCGCGATGTCACGGCTTTCGCAGTCGGTCAGCTTGCCTGGCAGCACCGCCACGCCCGAGCCCTTGCGCTTCTCGACCTTCTGCCCAGCCTTCTGGCGGCTCTGCGCCGCCTTGATGGCCAGCTCGGCCAGCTTGCGCCCGTAGTCGACGTGCTGGTTGAGCCACAGCTCCAGTGTCGGGCGCACAAAACTGCTGACCAGGCGCACGGCATCGCGGGAATTCAGCCTCTCCTTGATCTGACCCTGGAACTGCGGATCCAGCACCTTCGCACTGAGCACGTAGGAGGCGCGCGCAAACACGTCTTCGGGCAACAGCTTGACGCCCTTGGGCAGCAGCGCGTGCAGTTCGATGAAACTCTTGACCGCCTGGAACAGGCCATCACGAAGGCCGCTCTCGTGGGTACCGCCGGCACTGGTGGGAATCAGGTTCACATAGCTTTCACGCACCGGCGCACCTTCTTCGGTGAAGGCCACGCACCAGGCAGCACCTTCACCCTCAGCAAAGCTGTCGTGACCGGCGTCGGCAAACCCTTCGCCTTCGAACATCGGGATCACCGGATCGGCCACCAGCGTCTGGGCCAGGTAGTCGCGCAGGCCGCCCTTGTAGAGCCAGCTCTGGGTGTCGCGCGTCTTTTCATTGACCAGTGTGACCTGCACGCCGGGCATCAGCACCGCCTTGCTGCGCAGCAGGTGCGTGAGTTCTCCTGTGGGCAGGGCGGCGCTCTCGAAGTACTTCGCATCGGGCCAGACGCGCACCGTGGTGCCCTGCTTGCGGTCGCCCTCGCCACGTGGCTGCACTTGCAGGGGCTCGATCACGTCGCCGGCCGAAAAGGCCAGGCGAGCCACCTGGCCGTCACGGTGGCTGTGCACCTCCAGCCGGGTAGAAAGGGCGTTGGTCACACTGACGCCCACACCGTGAAGACCGCCCGAGAAGCTGTAGGCGCCTCCCTTGCCCTTGTCGAACTTGCCGCCGGCGTGCAGCCGGGTGAACACCAGCTCGACCACCGGCGCATTCTCTTCGGGGTGCAGGCCAAAGGGAATGCCGCGTCCGTCGTCTTCCACACTGACCGAGCCATCGGCGTGCAGACAGACCTTGATCTTCTTGCCAAAGCCCGCCAGGGCCTCGTCGGCGGCGTTGTCGAGCACCTCCTGCACGATGTGCAGCGGGTTGTCGGTCCGGGTGTACATGCCCGGCCGCTGTTTGACCGGCTCCAGCCCCTTGAGGACGCGGATGGAGCCTTCGGAATACTCGGAAGGGGATTTGCTTGCCATGGGCGCGGATTGTAAGCGCCCCGCCCCAAAAGCACTGTACAAAAGCACAGATCCAGATCTCCCCGGCACTTGTGATGTACCAGCCTCATCAATGCAGCCGAAAAATGTCACGACCAGCAGCAGCCGGCGCGACAGGCGAAAATGACAGGGTTTGGCTACAGTCCTCGCATGTCCTCTTCACCTGCATCGAACTCCGCATCCACCGGCCCGCATGGCCGCCTGAACGCCTGGCAAGTACTGGCTTGCGGCGCGGCCATCGTCACGCTGTCCATGGGGGTGCGGCATGGCTTCGGGCTGTGGCTTCTGCCCATCACCTCCGACCAGGGCTGGAGTCGCGAGTCCTTTGCCTTCGCCATGGCGGTGCAGAACCTGTCGTGGGGCGTGTTCGGCATCTTTGCCGGCATGGCCGCCGACCGCTTCGGCGCCTTCCGGGTCCTGATTGCCGGTGCGGTGATGTATGCGCTGGGCCTGCTGGGCATGGCCTGGTCCACCAGCACCACCGGTTTTGCACTGACCGCTGGCATCCTCATCGGTGCAGCGCAGGCTGGCACCACCTATGCCGTCATCTACGGCGTGATCGGTCGTCAGATCGCACCCGAGCGCCGTTCATGGGCCATGGGTGTTGCGGCCGCCGCCGGCTCGTTCGGCCAGTTCCTGATGGTGCCGGTCGAAGGCTGGCTGATCAGCAGCTTCGGCTGGCAGCAGGCCCTGATCTGGCTCAGCGCTGCGCTGCTGCTGGTCATCCCGCTGGCGCTGGGCCTGCGGGAGCCCGGTTTCGCTGCCGGTCAGGCACCGGCACGCGAGCAGACAATCCTGCAGGCACTGCGCGAGGCGCTGGGTTATCGCAGCTTCCAGCTGCTGATGGCCGGCTATTTCGTCTGCGGCTTCCAGGTGGTGTTCATTGGCGTGCACCTGCCCAGCTACCTCAAGGACAACGGCCTCTCGCCCCAGGTCGCCAGCTACGCGCTGGCCCTGATCGGTCTGTTCAACGTGATCGGCACCTACGCCGCTGGCGCCCTGGGCCAGCGCTTGCCCAAGCGGCACATCCTGGCCTTCATCTACCTGGCCCGTGCCCTGGCCATCACCGTCTTCCTGCTGGTGCCCCTGTCGCCATTGAGCGTCTACGTGTTTGCTGCCGTGATGGGCGTGCTCTGGCTCTCGACCGTGCCACCGACCAATGCCGTCGTGGCCCAGATCTTCGGTGTGGCCCACCTGTCCATGCTGGGCGGCTTCGTCTTCTTCAGCCACCAGATCGGCAGTTTCCTGGGCGTCTGGCTCGGTGGCGTGCTGTACGACCGCACGGGCAGCTATGACGTGGTCTGGATGATCGCGATTGCCCTGGGCGTTCTGGCCGCCCTGGTCAACCTGCCGGTACGCGAGACCGCGATCGCCCGCGGACCGCACCGTGTCGGAGCCAGCGCATGAACGAGCCCCGGCCGGCCTGGACACGCGCCCTCGCCTGGCTGGCGGTGGCCCTCGCCTTGCTGGCCACCCTGGCCCTCTACCAACGCCCCGACTTCCTGCTGCAGCTGGCCGATCAGGTCTGGAGTTGCTTCTGATGCACGGCACCGAAGCCCCTTCTGCCTGGGTGCAGCGCTGGTCCCACCTGGTCGCACCGGGAGGCCACGTGCTGGATGTGGCCTGCGGGTACGGGCGGCACATGCGCTGGTTTGCCGAACTCGGCCACCCCGTCACCGGCCTCGACCGCTCACCTGAAGCAATTGCCGCCGTTGCCCCGCTGGGCCGTGCTGTCAAGGCCGATATCGAGAACGCTCCCTGGCCACTGCCCGGTGAGCGTTTTGCCGCGGTGGTGATCACCAACTACCTCTGGCGACCGTTGTGGCCCACGCTGCTGGAGAGCCTGGCACCCGCAGGCATCCTGATCTGGGAGACCTTCTCGGTCGACCACGCCACGGTCGGGCGGCCGAGCCGCCCCGAGTTCCTGCTGCAGCATGGCGAACTGCTGAGCCTGTGCAGGAACCTTCGGGTGATCGCCTACGAAGACGGGTTCGCCGCACACCCCGACCGGTTCATCCAGCGCGTGGTGGCTTCGCGCCCGCCGGACGAACCCACCTCAGTGCCACCCCGCCACCTGCTCTATCCCCCCGATCAGGGGGGCTAGAATGCCGTTTGGCGTCCTGACATGACCGGCGACGGTCCGAACAACGGCAACTTTCAGGCCGCTCCATCCTCTGACACACCCATGAAGACCATCACCGGCAGTATTGTGGCCCTCGTCACCCCCATGCTTGAAGACGGCAGTGTGGACTACCCCGCGCTGCGCAAGCTGATCGACTGGCACATCGAGGAAGGCACCGACTGCATCGGCGTGGTCGGCACCACCGGTGAGTCGCCCACCGTATCCGTCGAGGAGCATTGCGAGATCATCCGCGTCGCGGTCGAGCAGGCTGCGCGTCGTGTACCCATCATGGCCGGTTGCGGTGCCAATTCCACGGCAGAGGCCATCGAGCTGGCGAAGTTCGCCCGCAGCGTCGGGGCCGACTGCCAGTTGCAGGTGGTGCCCTACTACAACAAGCCCACGCAGGAAGGCCAGTACCGCCACTTCAAGGCCATCGCCGAGGCCACCGGTGACCTGCCCATCGTGCTCTACAACGTACCTGGACGCACCGTGGCCGACATGTCGGTCGAGACCACCCTGCGGCTGTCCCAGGTCGACGGCATCGTGGGCATCAAGGAAGCCAGCGGCAACATCGATCGAGCCCAGTGGCTGATTCGCGAAGCCCGCAAGGATTTCGCGATCTACTCTGGCGACGATGCCACGGCCGTTGCGCTCATGCTCTGTGGCGGACATGGCAACGTGAGCGTCACCGCCAACGTGGCGCCGCGCCTGATGCACCAGTTGTGCGAAGCCGCCATCGCCGGTGATGCCCGTCGCGCCATGGACATCCAGCTGCGCCTGATGCCGGTACACCGTCAGCTGATGGCTGAGCCGAATCCCATTCCGGTCAAGTGGGCCATGCAGCGCATGGGCCTGTGTGGCAGTGCGTTGCGCCTGCCGCTGACCCCGATGTCCGCCTCGCTGGAGCCCACCGTGGAGTCGGCTCTGCGCGACAGCGGCCTGATCTGACCGCGGGCCAGTCCCGCCCCCTGCCCAAGTCAACGAGCAAGTCCATGAGATCTTCCTTCCGACACCCTGTCACCCGCCCAGCCGCACTGACCATGCTGGCTGCCGCCCTGTTCGCCAGCGGATGCACGGTCCTGCAGGAAGACCGCATCGATTACAAAAGTGCCCAGCGAGGCAACACACTCGAGGTTCCGCCCGATCTGACCCAGCTCAGCCGGGATTCCCGCTATGTGGTGCCCGGTAGTACCGTGACCGCCAGCGGTTTCGGAGCCACACAGGCCGAGACCGTGGTCGACCGCGGCAACACCGCCCAGGACCAGATCGGGGACGTACGCATCGAACGGGCCGGCAACCAGCGCTGGCTGGTGGTGGACCGGCCGGCCGATGCCCTGTGGAGTCCCATCAAGAGCTTCTGGGAAGAGAACGGTTTCGTGCTCGAGCTCGATCAGGAACGCCTGGGCATCATGGAAACCGACTGGGCCGAGAACCGGGCCAAGATTCCCCAGGACATCATCCGACGTACCCTTGGCCGCCTGCTGGACAACCTGTATTCGACCGGCGAACGGGACCGTTTCCGCACGCGACTTGAACGACGCGAAGACGGCAAGACGGAGATCTATATCAGCCACCGGGGCATGATCGAGGTCTACACCAGCGGCCTGCGCGACCAGACCCGCTGGCAGCCCCGTCCTCGCGAACTGGAACTGGAGACAGAATTCCTGCGTCGCCTGATGGTCCGACTGGGCGTGAGCGAAGCCCAGGCGCAGGCCGTGGCGGCCACGGCACCGGCTCAGTCGACCGTGAGCCTCTCCACCGCCAACGGGGCACCGGCACTTCAGTTTGAAGACGGCTTTGATCGAGCCTGGCGCCGCGTTGGCCTGGCGCTGGACCGCACCAGCTTCACCGTGGAAGACCGCGATCGGAGCCAGGGGCTGTACTTTGTGCGTTATGTCGAGCCCGTGGCGGACACCGGGCAACCCGGGCTGCTCGGGCGCATGTTCGGCGCCCGGCGTGACGAACGCTCGCCTGTCCGTTATCGCGTGTCTGTGCGCAGCGCCAACAACCAAACCACCGTGAGCGTCCTTGACGCAAACGGGCAGCCCGAAAACTCCGACGTCTCACGCCGGATTCTCACGCTGCTGTCCGAAGAGTTGCAGTGAGTGGCGGCCCGCAGAACCGGGCCTGTATCGCATCATGAAGAAGGCCGCCCGAGGGCGGCCTTCTTCATGCGCTGATCACGTGGGCGCTGTCACGGCAGCGCCCATGCGTGCCTCAGTTGGCAACCGGTGGCTTCACCGCGTCCTTGGCCGTCTCGGCGGCGGCCTTGGCGGCCTCTGCTGCCTTGGCAGCGGCTTCCTTGGCGGCCTCGGATGCTGCGTCAGCGGCTTCGGTGGCGGCTTCCTTCACGGCAGCGGTTCCTTCCTGAGCTGCCTGGGTGGCGGCCTGGGTTGCCGATGCGGCTGCGTCGGTGGCTGATGCAGCGGCGTCTTTTGCCGATTCCAGGGCGGCAGCGGCGCTGTCCTTGGCCGCTTCCATGGGTGCCGGCGCGGCAGCGGGGGCCGCAACAGGGGCTTCTTCTTTCTTGCCACAGGCGGTCATGACCAGGGCGGCGACGAGGGCGGCGAGAAGGGCGGAGGTTTTCATCATGGCGTGTCCAGTGTTCAGGTTGCAGGTGGAAAAGGCTCTGGCCCGTGAAACGATGCACCACCACAAGGCTGCACGCTGCCTCCGGCCAGAACAACACGCACCATTTCCGTGATGCGCAGTCGCCTGCAATGGTAGCTCGCCAAAATCAAGCGGGTTTACCCTGATCAATTTTTTCTTTTGGACACAGATTTCGTCGCGTCCGCACCATCCGGGTGTGACGAATTCACAGGCCCAGCACGGTGGCAGGAAAGCCGGGACGACCCCGGTGCCAAGCCGACTCGATACGTTCCCTCAGACCCAGTACGCGGGACGGGTCGTCACTGGCCACCAACACACATCGAACAGGATCCACGCGCTCCATGCACCAGGCCGGTGCCCACAACGCACTGGGTACCTCTCCCTCACCGGCCGAGGACCAGACATGGGCCTCCACCAGATGAGACCACTGGATTCGCCACTGCACCAGCCTCGGATGCCGCTCGCGCAGCTTCTGAAAGTCTCGCGCCAGGAACCGGATACGGCGGCCCTGTGAGGCCCAGTCCTGCAGAGCCTGCACCACGGCGCGCTCACCCAGGGGCCAGTCTTCGAAATCGGCATCGGACAGCACCAGCGGGCTCCATGCCTGGGCCGCAGCGATTTCGATGGCCTGTCGAACCAGATCCGAGAAGAGTTGTCGTCCCTGAAGGCGGCCCACCGGCAAGGACGGCGAGGCAGCGGCCCCGGCTTCAAGGTTCATGGTCAAGCTCCTCATGCTGTCGGTGCAGCCACCCGGCCTCGAACCAGTCGGCCAGCAGGGCCTGTGCTGCCTCGCTGGCCCTGGCCACAGCCCGGCGATCCAGCGACCGCTGGTCGGCCAGCGCCCGCATGAGCCGCGCGTCCGCTCCACCGGCGCGGAAGCTCTCCCCGTTGATGAACACATGTCGCTGGTCATACATCATCCGGGTGCGGCGATCAAGCACCACAGGACCGGGTGACCAGGCTTGCCGGGCCTCGTCGAACCAGACCGAGGGTTTGGGTTCGGTCATCACCTCGCCCAGGGCGCAGGCCAGCGACCCGCGATCAGCAAGGAGATGCTGCAAGGCATCGGCAGCAAACGACGCCAGGTCTGCAGGCATGGCCGCCGGATGGGCAGTGGCGTGCTGGCCGGGATCCCGGTAGAGGGTGCTGTCCTCGAAGGCTTCGCCCATGCGCTGCGCCAGCTCGGCCGCAAGGCCTGCCCGCTGCGGCACTCGAAACCCAATCGAACACGTCATGCAGTCGTCCCCCTCGGCCACCCCGTCGTGGGCCCAGCGCGGCGGCAGGTAAAGCATGTCACCCGGCTCCAGCAGGTGCTCTTCCTCAGGCTCGAATCGACTGAGGATTTTCAGTGGCACGTCGGGTTCGAGCGACAGGTCCTTCTGCCGGCCAATGCGCCAGCGACGCCGTCCACTGGCCTGCAGCAGGAACACGTCGTAACTGTCGAAATGAGGTCCCACCCCGCCGCCGTCGCTGGCCCAGGAAATCATCAGATCGTCCAGCCGGGCATCCGGCACGAAGCGGAAGCGCGACAGCAACTGGTGCGCGGCGTCGCGGTGCAGGTCCACGCCTTGCACCAGCAGGGTCCAGCGGGGCTGACCCAGGGGAGGCAGGTTCCGGCGGGCAAACGGGCCATGCCTGAGCCTCCAGCCACGGTCGCCATGCACGATCAGCCTTGATTCAACACCAGGCTCGGCTGCCAGTGCAAACAGCTCGGTGCGTGACAGGGGAGGCTCAAAGCCGGGCACCGCCTGGCGCACCAGCAGAGGCTTCTTCTGCCAATGGCGACGCATGAATGCGGCCGGGCTCAGGCCGCCCAGCAGGGGGGTTGGCAGGTCGATGGGAAGGTTGGAAAAGGGAGAAGCCATGGCAGTCATGGGACAATTGTCTGATGAAAAGCCGCAAGAACATCAACCACCAGTGCGTGGTTTCACTGACCTGGACACTCAAGGACACCCTGGGCGAAGTGCTGGACGTGCTCGACGAGCCGGTGGAGTTTCTCGTCGGTGGCCAGGACCTGCTCGCCAAGATCGAAGATGCCCTGCAAGGCCATGTGGCTGGCGATGCGGTCGAGGTGCACCTGGAACCCCACGACGCGTTTGGCGACTACGACGACCAGTTGCTGTTCCTGGAGCCCAGGCACCTGTTTCCTGACGACATCGAGGAAGGGATGGGCTTTGAGGGCCTGCCCCCGGGCTGCAGCGCCCAGGCACCGAAGGACCGTCTGTATTTCGTCAGCGACATCTACCCCGACCACGTCGTGCTGGACGCCAACCACCCGTTGGCCGGCATTGCCCTGCGGGTCAGCCTCAAGGTACATGCCGTGCGCGAAGCCGAACTTGATGAGATCGGTCGCGGCACCTTGGGCACCGGCTTCTTTCGCATGCCGGTCAACGAAGCCCCCGGCGATCAAGGTGAAGGCCCCTCGCCCACCCTGCACTGAACAGGTCCGGATTGTCCGACCCGAGTTCCGGTCAGATCGGCAAGGGTTCAGGACCGCCCGGTTGATCCATAGCCGCCCGCGCCACGCTGGCTGGTCTCGGCGAACTCGTCCACCAGCCTGAAACTGGCCTGGACCACCGGCACCACGACCAACTGGGCAATGCGCTCCATGGGCTCGATGGTGAAGGGCACATCGCTGCGGTTCCAGGCGCTGACCATGAGCTGGCCCTGGTAGTCGCTGTCGATGAGACCGACCAGGTTGCCCAACACGATGCCGTGCTTGTGGCCGAGTCCTGAGCGCGGCAGGATCAGCGCCGCGTAGCCGGGGTCTGCCAGGTGGATGGCCATGCCGGTGGGCACCAGTTGCCAGGCGTTGGGTCCCAGCGTCAGCGGCGCGTTCAGGCAGGCACGCAGGTCCAGCCCTGCGCTGCCTGGGGTGGCATACGAGGGCAGCTGCCCATGCAGGCGCTCATCGAGCAGCTTGACGTCGATCTGCATGCAGGTCTCTCCGCCCTTCACTCGGCCGACCGGCGCAGCGCCTCTTCCATGGCCTTGGCCGGGTCGTCCTCGGCGGCTTCACCTTCCGCCGCGGGCTCGCCCTGGCCCTCTTCTGCAGGGGCAGCTTCTTCGTCCCCCCAGGGGTTTTCATTGCCCCAGCTGTCTCCGCCGCCGCCGCCCATGTCCATCAGTTGCTGGCGCACAGCTTCTGCATCGACCTCGACCGGAGCCACGAGGCTGCCTGTGACCAGCTTGGGATTGAACAGGATCACCGCCACCATGATGATCTGCAGGATGATGAAGGCAATTGAACCCTTGTAGATCTGCGCGGTGGTGACGGCAGGAATGCGCTTGCCCGTGACCTCATCCGTGTAGTCGTTCCGTGCCGCCACGCTGCGCAGGTAGAACAGCGCGAAACCGAACGGTGGCGTCAGGAACGAGGTCTGCAGGTTCATGGCCAGCAGCACACCGAACCAGATCAGGTTGATGTCCATCTTCTCCGCCACCGGTGCCAGCAGCGGAATCACGATGAAGGCAATTTCAAAGAAGTCGATGAAGAAGCCCAGCACGAAGACCAGGAAGTTCACGAAGATGAGGAAGCCCATTTGGCCACCCGGCAGCTTGTCGAACAGGTGTTCGACCCAGATGTGACCGTCAGCGGCGTTGAAGGTGAAGCTGAATACCGTCGAGCCGATCAGGATGAACAGCACGAAGATGGCCAGCTTGGTGCTGTTCTCCAGCGCCTGCATGAGCATCTTGAAGTTCAGCGTACCCCTGAAGCCTGCCAGGATGAGTGCGCCGATGGCGCCCATGGCACCGCCTTCGGTGGGGGTCGCCCAACCCAGGAAGATGGTACCCAGCACCAGGAAGATCAGGACCAGCGGAGGAATCAGGGCGAATGTCACGCGCTCGGTCAGACGCGAGAACAGACCCAGCCTGAGCGTCTTGTTGATGAGTGCCAGGGTGAAGGCGACAAACGAACCTGCCGACATGGCCAGAATCATCACCTCGTCACGGGGCGCTTCACCGGTGCGGTTCATCATGGGATTGATGAAGGATTCGTGCACCTGGGCCCAGGCCACGCCCGCCAGGGTGGCAATGCTCAACAGCACGACCAGCGACTTGTGGCCGCTGGCACCGCTGGGTTCGCTGTAGATGCGCGCTTCCGGGGGCAACGCGGGCACCCACGACGGCTTGAAAAGCGCCACACCAATCACGAACAGCAGGTACAGGCCGACCAGCATCAGGCCGGGAATCAGCGCACCCGCATACATGTCGCCGACCGAGCGGCCCAGCTGGTCGGCCAGCACGATCAGCACCAGCGAAGGCGGCAGCGCCTGGGCCAGGGTACCGGAGGCCGTGATGGTGCCGGTAGCGATCGTGCGGTTGTAGCCGTAGCGCAGCATGATGGGCAACGCAATCAGCCCCATGGAGATCACCGATGCGGCGACCACACCCGTGGTCGCGGCCAGCAGCGCCCCCACCAGAATCACGGCAATACCCAGACCGCCGCGCACCGGACCGAACACCTGACCCACTGTCTCCAGCAGGTCCTCGGCCATGCGGCTGCGCTCCAGGATGATGCCCATGAGCGTGAAGAACGGAATGGCCAGGAGGGTGTCGTTCTGCATGATGCCGAAGACCCGCAGCGGCAGTGCATGGAACAGGTTGACCGGGAAGAGGCCGAGCTCCATGCCGATCAGGCCGAAGAACAGCCCGGTTGCGGCCAGTGAGAACGCCACCGGAAACCCGGCAAGCAGGAACACCACCAGCCCCACAAACATGAGGGGCACAAAGTTGTTGGTCAGGAATTCGATCATGGTGTGCTCGATCAGTTTTTCTGGGCCTGCGCCGCATCGGCTTCGGCTTTGCGCCGTTCTGCTTCAGCGATGTCTTTGGCGAGCAGTTCGGCTTCGCTCGGTCCCGTGTGGTCGAGGGGATCGGGTGCATGGCCGGCGAGGAATGCCGCCCGCTTGATCAGCTCGGACAGACCCTGCGCAGCCAGAATAGCGAACCCCAGCGGAATCAGGCCATACACCGGCCAGCGAACCAGACCGCCAGCGCTGGAGGAGACCTCGCCCGAGGTCCAGGCCCGCTCGAACAGGGGCCAGCCGAGCGTGACCATCATGTAGCACAGAGGCAGCAGGAACACGATGATGCCAATGATGTCGATCCAGTTGCGCGTGCGGGCCGTGAAGCGACTGGAGAGAAAGTCGATGCGCACATGGGCATTGCGCAGGAAGGCGTAGCCACCGCCCAGCATGAACACGGCAGCAAACAGGTACCACTGGATCTCGAGCCAGGCATTCGAACTGGTGCCCAGGGTCTTGCGCACGACGGCGTTGCCCGCGCTGATGAGTGTGGAGGCCAGGATCATCCACATGGCCAGCTTGCCAATCAGCTGGTTGATGCCATCGATCAGGCGGGAAATCTGGAGCAGGATAGGCATGGTGGTCCCCATGGCAATGGGTTTCGGAAACAGGGCACGAGTCTAGCGGGCACAGAAAAAGACAGCTGTGAAACGGCTGACGACCAGATGGGTCGGTGTCCGCGCAAAAAACCCCGCACAAGCGGGGTTCTTTGCCGGACAGGTGGCCAGCTTACAGCTTGGCGGCCTGCATATAGCTGTCAAAGCGGGCTTCGGTGAAGCGGAACCAGAGGTTCTGGTCACGGCGGAAGTTGGCGTAGTCGGCGTACACCTTCTTCCAGTTGGCGTTCTTGGCGTTGAGTTCTTCGTACAGACCCATGGACTGCTTGAAGGCCTCGTCCATGACGGCACGGGGGAACGGCAGCACTTTGGCACCAGCAGCCACCAGGCGCTTGAGCGCCGCCGGGTTGCGGGCGTCGTACATGGCCTGCATGGTGGTGTGGGCATGCGAAGCGGCTGCTTCGACGATGGCCTTGTACTCGGCAGACAGACCGTTGTAGGCTGCCTTGTTGATGTAGAAGTCGAGCTGGGCGCCGCCTTCCCACCAGCCCGGGTAGTAGTAGTTCTGGGCCACTTTCTGGAAACCCAGCTTTTCGTCGTCGTACGGACCGACCCACTCGGTGGCGTCGATGGTGCCGCGCTCCAGGGCCTGATAGATCTCGCCGCCAGGGATGTTCTGGGGCACACCGCCCATGCGCTCGAGCACGCGGCCGGCAAAACCGCCGATGCGCATCTTCATGCCCTTGATGTCGGCCAGACCCTTGATCTCCTTGCGGTACCAGCCGCCCATCTGGGAGCCCGTATTGCCACCCGGGAAGTTCACGATGTTGTACTGGTCGTAGAACTCGCGCATCAGCTTCATGCCGTTGCCGTCATAGAACCAGGCGGTCAGCTGCCGGCTGTTGAGGCCGAAGGGAATCGCCGTGCCGATGGCGAAGGTTTCGTCCTTGCCATGGAAATAGTACGGGGCGGTGTGCGCAATCTCGACGGTGCCCTGCTGCACACCGTCAACCACGCCGAAGGCAGGCATCAACTCACCACCCGGATGCACCGAGATGGTGAACTTGCCACCGGACATGTCGTTGACGCTCTTGGCGAACACATCGGCTGCGCCGAAGATGGTGTCCAGGGCCTTGGGGAAGCTGGACGCCAGACGCCAGCGGATGGTGGCCTGTGCGTGAACAGCAGGAGCGACACCGGCGGCGAGCACGCCAGCGACGCCCGCATGCTTGATGAGGGAACGACGATCCATGTTGATTGACTCCGTGGTTGTGAGTGAACTACGCCGCCACCCTGGGGGGCGGTTGACTACCGAACAGTCGCAGTCATTGTAGGAAGGCGTGCACCCCTTCCGTTGGGGGTTTTCCCTCGTTGGAGGGCCAACTCACCCCTGGTGTTCAGCTTGATGCAAGCTTCAACAGGACCGACTGAAGACGCCTTCAACCATGGTGTGAAATTTTTTCACCGGCCCGTTGGAGCTGTCGATCTCAGCGTCAGGCAACCGATTTCAAACCGGGCATCTGGTCCAGGTGTCCGGACAGGCGCTGGCGGATGGCCTTCTCGATGCCGGGCGCATCCAGCCCTTCCTGGGCCAGCAACTTGACCGGATCTCCATGCTCGATGAACCGGTCAGGCAAACCCAACGTCAGCACAGGGAGCAACAGACCTTCTGCCTGCAAGGCCTCCAGCACGGCCGAACCAGCGCCACCCATCACGCAGCCCTCCTCCACCGTCACCAGGGCCGTGTGGCCGTCGGCCAGCTCCCTCAGCAGGGCCAGGTCCAGCGGCTTGGCCCAGCGCATGTTGACGACAGTGAGGCCCAGGGCTTCACCGACCTGCAGGGCCGGATACAGCAAGGTGCCGAAAGCCAGTATGGCCACGCCACGACCGTGTCGCCGCACCTCGCCCTTGCCGAAGGGCAGTCCCTCAAGACCAGCGGGCACCGCGGCACCCACACCACTGCCACGCGGATAGCGCACGGCCACCGGGTGGTTCTGGGCATGGGCGGTCGAGAGCAACTGCCGTGTCTCGGCTTCGTCAGCGGGGCACGCCACCGAGAGATTGGGAATACAGCGGAGGTAGGCGATGTCGTACGCACCCGCGTGGGTGGCTCCATCGGCGCCCACCAGCCCGGCCCGGTCCAGGGCAAACACCATGGGCAGGTTCTGCAGGGCCACGTCGTGGATGAGCTGGTCGTATCCGCGCTGCAGGAAGGTCGAGTAGATGGCCACGACCGGCTTCATGCCCTCGCAGGCCAGGCCTGCAGCAAAGGTGACCGCATGCTGCTCGGCAATGCCGACGTCGAAGTAACGGCCAGGAAAACGCTTGTGGAACTCGACCATGCCCGAACCCTCGCGCATGGCGGGCGTGATGCCCACCAGTCGCGGATCGGCATCGGCCATGTCGCACAGCCATTGTCCGAACACCTGGGTGAAGGTCGGTTTGGGTGGCGTCTCGGGCTTGACCAACCCGATCGACGGGTCGAACTTGCCGGGACCGTGGTAAGCAATCGGGTCGGCCTCGGCCAGCTTGTAGCCTTGCCCCTTTTTGGTGACCACGTGGAGGAACTGGGGGCCATCGCCATTGTCCAGCAGATGCCGGATGTTTTCCAGGGTGGGCACCAGCGAGTCGAGGTCGTGGCCGTCGATCGGACCGACGTAGTTGAAGCCGAACTTCTCGAACAGGGTGGCCGGAACCACCATGCCCTTGGCGTGTTCCTCCAGCCGCTTGGCCAGCTCGAACAGGGGCGGCGCACCCTTGAGAACGGTCTTGCCCACGTTCTTGGCTGCCGAGTAGAACTGGCCGCTCATGAGCTGTGCCAGGTAACGGTTGAGCGCACCGACCGGCGGCGAGATCGACATGTCGTTGTCGTTGAGCACCACCAGCAGCCGTCCGTCCTCGACGCCAGCGTTGTTCAGGGCTTCGAAGGCCATGCCGGCGGTCATGGCACCATCGCCAATGATCGCCACGGCGTGGCGGCTCTCGCCTTTCATTTTCGCTGCCAGCGCCATGCCCAGGGCCGCCGAGATGCTGGTCGATGAGTGGGCGGTGCCAAAGGTGTCGAACTCGCTCTCGTCGCGCCGCGGAAAGCCACTGATGCCGCCCAGCTGCCTGAGGGTGTGCATGCGGTCACGACGACCGGTCAGGATCTTGTGCGGGTACGTCTGGTGACCGACGTCCCAGACCAGCCTGTCTTCCGGGGTGTTGAAAACGTAGTGCAAGGCGACCGTGAGTTCAACCGTACCCAGGTTGGAGCTGAGGTGCCCGCCCGTTCGGGACACGCTGTCGAGCAGGAACTGCCGCAACTCGGTGGCCAGCTGTGGCAGTTGCTGGCGGGTCAGGCGGCGCAGGTCGGCCGGTGAGTCGATTTGGGTCAGCAGGGAGCTCATGAATGGTTCTCGCGGTCGGCGGGCCGGCGTCAGGAAGACCTGCGCCCCACCCAGTCGGCCAGACCGTGCAGGATATCCCGGTTGACGATCCGGCTCAAGCGCAGGGCCTCATGGGCCTGGGCCAGCACCTCGTCGGCATAGGCCTGGGCCTGATCCAGCCCCATCAGGGAAACGAAGGTGGGCTTGTCGCAGGCAGCATCCTTGCCGGCAGTCTTGCCCAGGGTGGCCGAGTCGGCCGTCACGTCGAGGATGTCGTCCACCACCTGGAACGCCAGTCCGAGCGCAGCGCCAAAGCGGTCCAGCTGCTCCCAGGTGTTCCGGTCCGGCTCGCCGGTGGCGGCGCCCATCAGCACGCTGGCCCGAAGCAGGGCACCGGTCTTGCGCCGGTGCATGGCCTCCAGGGCGGGCAGTTCAAGCGTGAACCCGACACTGGCCAGATCGACCGCCTGGCCACCGGCCATACCATCGGCGCCGGCAGCGCAGGCCAGCAAGCGGCACAGATGGACCGCCATGGCCGGCGGCACTGCTGAAGCATCAGGCACCAGCAACTCAAAGGCCAAGGCCTGCAGGGCATCTCCTGCCAGCAGGGCCTGGGCCTCGCCGAAGCGCACATGGACCGTCGGCTTGCCGCGTCGCAGCACGTCGTTGTCCATGCAGGGCATGTCGTCGTGGACCAACGAGTAGGCATGAATGAGTTCGGTAGCACAGGCTGCGCGCATGGCGGCCTCGCGATGGCCGCCCAGCGCCTCTGCCGTGGCCAGCACCAGGAGCGGACGCAGGCGCTTGCCTCCGTCTAGAACGGCATAGCGCATGGCTTCGCCCAGGCCGGCAGGTGCATCGGCCCTCACCCAGTTCGACAAGGCCTGCTCGACCGCCTGCTGCTGGTGCACGCGCCAGCCGTCCAGAAGCTGGCTGTTTTGCAGGGGCGTGGGTGTGTCGGACAAGGTCAAGCTGGGTCCCATGGTTTGGCTTCACCGCCTTCGAGCACTCGGATCTGCTGTTCGACCGCCTCGAGCCGACCTCGGCAGAAGGCAAGCAGGCGCGCACCGCGCTGGTAATGTTCAAGCAGCTGGTCCAACGGCAGCTGACCCGCGTCCAGCTGAGCCACCAGCCGCTCCAGCTCGGCCAGGGCTTCTTCGTAGGTGGCCGGCAGGTCCGCTTCACTGGCGGAGCGCGCCACGTTGCTGGCCGGCTTGGAAGACTGTGCAGGGGGCATGTCAGACGGGGATGTGAGCCCGGGTGGGCAGGGAGAGCCAATCGCGGCCTTCCAGGGAAGCAATATTTCATTTTACAGCCGGCATTCCGGTGCGGCCAGCGCACGGCAGCGGTTTTGCCTCCGGGGTACAATCGCGCCTCTTTTTTTCTTGTTCAACTGACGGGCCTCACACGCCCGGAGGGACGCAGCACTTTCACCCTTCCCGCGCAGATCGTTCACTCGCTAAGCGCTTCACCCTGCCCCTTCATAGGGGGAGTCTTTAGGTCAGGACCACCATGTCTGATTTGAGTCTTCAGCTTCAGCAGGCCGAAAGCCAACTTCCGGTTTCCAGCTACTTCGACGAGGCGCTGTTCCAGAGGGAACTTGAAACGATCTTTCAGCGAGGGCCCCGCTATGTGGGGCACACCAACGCCGTGGCGAACGTGGGCGACTACTACGCCCTACCACAGGAGAAGGAAGGCCGTGCCCTGGTGCGCACGCCGCAAGGGGTGGAACTGGTGTCCAACATCTGCCGCCACCGTCAGGCGGTGATGCTGGGCGGCAGGGGCAACCTGGGCGAGAACCGCAAGGGCCATGCCGGCGGTCACATCGTCTGCCCGCTGCACCGATGGACTTACAGCGGCGGACAGGGTAGCCAGCTCGGATCCCTGCTGGGTGCACCGCATTTTTCACACGATCCCTGCCTGGACCTCAACCGCTACGCCCTGCGCGAGTGGAACGGCATGCTGTTCGAAGACAACGGTCGCGACATCGAGGCGGACCTGGCGGGCATGGGTCCACGCTCGGCGCTGAACTTCGACGGCATGGTGCTGGATCATGTGGAGTTGCATGAGTGCAACTACAACTGGAAAACCTTCATCGAGGTTTATCTGGAGGATTACCACGTCGAACCCTTCCACCCGGGCCTGGGCAACTTTGTGACCTGCAGTGACCTGCGCTGGGAATTCAAGCCCGAGTACTCGGTGCAGACGGTGGGTGTGCAGAATCTGCAGTCCAAATCGGGCAGCCCGGTGTACCAGCGCTGGCATCAGCAACTTCTGCAGTACCGCAGCGGTCAACTGCCCGAGCATGGCGCCATCTGGCTGACCTACTACCCGCACATCATGGTGGAGTGGTATCCGCATGTGCTGACGGTCTCGACCCTGCACCCGATCAGCGTGGACAGGACGCTGAACATGGTGGAGTTCTACTACCCGGAAGAGATCGCGGCCTTCGAGCGCGAGTTCGTCGAGGCCCAGCGCGCGGCATACATGGAAACCTGCATTGAGGACGACGAGATCGCCGAACGCATGGACGCCGGTCGCAAGGCCCTGCTGGCGCGTGGCGACAACGAAGTCGGCCCCTACCAGAGCCCGATGGAGGATGGCATGCAGCATTTCCATGAGTGGTATCGACGGCAGCTGGGCACCGCACTGAAAGGCTGATGTATGCAGGCCCTCTGGATGCTGCTGGCATCGCTCTTCTTTGCCAGCATGGGGGTCTGCATCAAGTTCGCATCCGCGCACTTCAACAGCTTCGAGATCGTCGCCTACCGTGGGGTGGTGGGTATGGTCTTCCTGCTGGTCTTCACGCGGACACGGGGCGTGTCGCTGCGCACGTCCGTGCCCATGATGCACTTCTGGCGCAGCGTGGTCGGCACCATTGCCCTGACCTCGTGGTTCGTGGCGATTGCTGCACTGCCTCTGGCCACGGCGGTCACGCTCAACTACATGAGCAGCGTCTGGATTGCAGCCTTCCTGCTGGGTGGGGCCTTGCTCATGCAGGGTCGCCATGCACCGATCCTCCGTCAGGGGCCGCTTTTCCTGACCGTGCTGGCCGGCTTTGCCGGCGTGGCCATGATGCTGCGCCCCACACTTAACGAGGACCAGATGGTGGGCGCGCTGGTGGGCCTGCTGTCCGGCGTCTTCTCTGCCTTTGCCTACCTGCAGGTGGCGGCACTGGCAAGGGCAGGCGAGCCGGAGAGCAGGACCGTTTTCTATTTCTCGCTGGGGGCGGTGGTCGCGGGCCTGCTGGGCATGCTGTTCATGGGTGCGAGCCCACTGCGCTGGCCGACGGCACTGTGGCTGCTGCCGATCGGGCTTCTGGCGGTGTTTGGCCAGCTTTGCATGACCCGAGCCTATGCGCGCGGGGCCACCATGGTGGTGGCCAACCTCCAGTACACCGGCATCGTGTTTGCGGGTCTGTTCGGTATCACCATCTTTGGCGACCAGCTGCCCCTGCTGGGCTGGCTGGGCATGGCCCTGATCATCGCCAGCGGGATCCTGGCCACCGTGCTGCGCGCCCGCGCGGTGCCGAATTCACCAGCCGAAGAACACAGCTGACGTGAAAGCCCTCACGGCCAGCATCCAGAGGTAATTCTTTGGTGGGATCGCCAATTCGGCGACCCTTGTCCCAAAATGGACGACATGCACACCACACTGATCGACGCCCGGGATCTGCGGGCCCTGATAGATGCCGGCACTCCGTTGAAGCTGTACGACTGCAGCGTCGACCTGATGGACCGCGCGCGCGGACGGACCCTGTTCGAGCAAGGCCACATCCCGGGCGCGTTCCATGCCGACCTTGAAACGGACCTGAGCGACAAGTCCGGCACCGACGCCGTCTGTGGAGGACGGCATCCCATGCCCTCCAGGGAGCGCTTTGCCACCTGGCTGGGACGAACCGGCCTCCGCACCGACATGCAGGTGGTGGTCTGCGAGGCTGAGGGAAGCGCCTTCAGTGTCCGCCTTTGGTGGATGCTCAAGTGGTGTGGTCATGAAGCCGTGGCTGTGCTCGATGGCGGCGTGGCGGCATGGGCAGCACAGGGCGGCAAGCTCGAGTCTGGCCCAGGACCTGAACCGGACGCACAGGCAGCACCCTATCCCTTGCGGGAGCCACAGGTCAGCATGCGCTCCGGCGACCAGATCGCTGGTCAGCTCGGCTCGCCCGGCCAGACCCTGATCGATGCCCGAGCCGCACCACGGTTTCGAGGCGAAGTCGAACCGCTGGACCCGGTAGCCGGACACATACCCGGCGCGCTCAACCGGCCCTTCACGGAAAACTTCGGATCCGACGGGCGATTCAAGCCGGCAGCCCAGCTTCGGCAAGAGTTCGAAACCCTGTTGGCCGGCCGCGACCCGGCCACCGTGGTGCACCAGTGCGGCAGTGGCGTCAGTGCCCTGCCCAACCTGCTGGCCATGGAGCTGGCCGGACTGGGGCGCACGGCACTGTACCCGGGCAGCTGGAGCGAGTGGTGCCGTACACCCGGACGGGTGATGGCGCGGTCAAGTTGACAGGGCACGGACCGATATGAAGGACTGAATCAGCAGCACGGTCGCGCTGAACGCATAACACCCGAACACGCCGTGTCGTCCTCCGAGCCTACAGATCAGCACCCCGGGTCCCAGGCAAGCGACACCCGCCACGCCCTGGGGACCGTGGCATGGGTCATCGCCATTCCTGCCAGCTTGCTGGCTGTCGCACTGCTGTTTACTGCGCCCCACTACCGCGATGCCGCTGCGCCGGCCCTCATTGCCGCCTGCGCGTGGGTCAGCCTGATCATGGTTCGTCGGCAGCAGGTGCGCTACCTGCCGCACATGCTGATCGCCTGCGTGATGGTCGCGGCCACCCTGGCCGTGATCTCCTTCGGGTCGGTGAGGTCGGCCGGCTCGGTGCTGTTCACCGCAGTCGTGGCCGGTGCAGGCATTTTTGTGGGGCGCCGGGCACTGACCCTCACCGTGGTCACCAGCATCTTGTTGCTGGGTGCCCTGCTGGTTGCCGAAAACCTGGGCTGGTTGCCGGCGCCACAACTGACCACCGGTGTGGCCGTGTGGCTGGTTCATGCAACGACCATGGTCGTGGTCGCCATCATGGTCTTTCACATCAGGTGTGGCCTGGAGAACGCTCACGAGCAGACGCGGCAGGCATTGCAGCGGCGCAAGCAGACCGAGCAGGAACGGGACCGCCTGATCCGGCGCTTCAGCCGCATGTTTCACAGCAGTCCGAGCCCCATGGTGGCCCAGTCCGCCATCAGCGGGGTGATTCTGGATGTCAATCCGGCATTCGAGCGGGCCTATGGCTACACCCGCGACCAGGTGCTGGGCCGCACGGACCATTTTTTCTGGACTGATCCGCAGCAGCGGATCGAGCACGCCCGGCGGTTGCAAAGGGAGCGCAGGATCATTCAGCAGGAGATCGATGCCCAGCGGGCCGATGGCGGTCTGTGCAAGGTGATGCTCTCGAGCGAACTGAGCGACGAAGAAGGCGACAGGCTGGTGATCAGCACCCTGATCGACATCACGGAGCAGCGGCGCGTGCTGGACAACCTGCGCCGCTCGGAGGAGCGCTTTTCGAAGGCATTCAATTTCAGCCCGCTGAACATGAGCATCACCCGGCTGGCGGACGGCAGCTTCGTCGAGGTGAACACCGCCGAGGACCGTGTGCAGGGCTACTCGCCGCAGGACCTGGCCGGCAGGACATCGGTTGAAGTCGGGGCCTGGCTGACCCCCGAAGACCGCGCCGCCTTTGTCGAGCTCATCCGACACGATGGCCGCGTGCACGCTTACGACACGGTCATGCGGCACAAGGATGGCAGCCTGCGGCAGACCCGGTTGTGGGCCGAGCTGATCGAGGTCGACCAGGAACCCTGCATCCTGTCTTGCACCGTGGACATCACCGAAGAGAAGCGGCGCGAAAGGCAGCTGATTGACATGGCACGGGGCATGTCGGGGAGCTCGGCCGAGGATTTCTTCTATTCTCTGACCCGTCACATGGCCGAGGTGATGGACGCCGACATGACCTCGATTGCCGAGCTGCTGCCGGACGGTCGCATGCAGACACTGGCGGTGTGGCGGGACGGCACCCTGGTCAGGAACTACGCGTACGAGCCAGCTGGAACCCCTTGTGAGACCGCACTTCACCAGCGCGAGCTCAGTGTCTTCAGCAGTGACCTCGACAAGCAGTTTGCTCACCATGAGCTGCTGGTTCGACATGCCTTCAAGGCCTACGTGGGGCAACGACTGCATGACGCGCACGGTCGGCCCGCCGGGGTGATCAGTGTGCTGTGGCGGCGCCCTGTCGAGCTGCACCCCGACACCTGGGCGATGATGTCCATCTTTGCCAGCCGTGCCAACGCCGAATTGCTGCGACTGGAAAGGGAACGGGAAATTCGGGCGCTCAACGAGTCGCTGGAGCAGCGGGTGTTCGAGCGGACGGCCGACTTGCACAAGCTCAATGCCGAGCTCGACTCGTTTGCCTACTCGGTGTCGCACGATCTCAAGTCGCCACTGCGTTCGATCGACGGCTTCACCCGTCTTCTGATGGAGCAGCTGGAAGGCCGGCTGCGCCCCGACGAGACCGACATGATGCAGCGCATTGTGGGCGCCACCAGCCGCATGTCGAGTCTCATCAGCGATTTGCTGGCCCTGGCCCGGGTGAGCCAGGGTGCCCTGGAGCGACAGACCGTGGACCTGTCGGCCCTGGCCCATGAGATTCTGGATGCCGAAGAACAGCGACAGCCCCAGCGGAAGATCCACCGAAAGATCACCCCCGGACTGAAAGTCACCTGCGATGCCAGACTCACCCGAATTGCGCTGGAAAATCTCCTGGGCAATGCCCTCAAGTACAGCCGGGATCGGGACGTGACTGTTGTGGAACTCGGCCAGGGCGAGGCCGATGGTCTGTACCTGCGCGACAACGGTGTCGGATTCGACATGGCTTACGCCGACAAGCTGTTCAAGCCGTTCCAGCGCCTGCACATGCACAGCAGCTTCGAGGGCACCGGCATCGGCCTGGCCACCGTGCGGCGCATCATCGAGCGACATGGCGGCCAGATCAGCGGCTTGGGAAATCCGGATCAAGGTGCCGAATTCCGTTTCAGCTTCGGTCCGGCCAGTCTGCTGGCCAGGGAGACGATGCCGCATGGCGGAAACGCTGATGGGTTGAAAGGGGGGAGGACGTGAACGGGCACGTGTCGCCCTCCCTCAGTGAGCCGCCACCGATATCGGTGGCGGTGGGCCAGTACCAGGACAAGGCGCTGGCCGTGGTGCTGCTGACCACCAGTGTGGCCACGACCTTGACCGCTGCAGGGATCTTCATGCGGGACGGGCTGGAATCCTCCACCACGCAGGTGGTACTCAGCCTGACGCTGGCCTTGTGGCTGTTGTGGCCGCTACACAGATCAAGACACAGACGCTGGGTGGCATACGCACTGATACTGACCTTGTGGTGTGGATCGGTCGGTGCCATTCTTTCTCAAGGCTCGGTTCGCAGCGGAGGCAGTCTGTCGATGCTGGCCACACTGGTGCTGGCCGGCAGTTTCCTGCCACGAACAGCCACGCTGGTGACGGCGCTGATCAGCCTTGCAACGCTGGCCGGCCTCAACCTGATGGAGCAAACAGGCGTTCTTGAAGACCAGCTTCCCGGCGTAGGCTGGCCGGTGTGGGTGGTGCAGGCCACTTGCATCGTGACCACTCTGGTCAGCCTGCTCTACACCCGCTTTCGCCTGCTGGAGGCGTTCCGGGATCAGAAAGGCGCCTACGATCTGGCGGTCTCCGCCGAGCGCGACATGCGGGCCAGCCAGGAGCGGTTCATTTCCCTGTTCGAAAACAACCCGGCAGCCACCATGGTGCTCAGCCTGGACACCCGCCGCGTTGTCAACACCAACGCCGCGCTCAAGCGACTGCTGGGCTACCCGCCAGATCAGTTGCTGGGGCGCGAGCCGCCCGAATTCTGGGTGCACCCGGCCGAGCATCGATCGTTTCGGGCCATGCTCAAGGCGCAAGGTCGGGTCACCAATTTGCGCGCAAGACTTCGACGTCAGGACGGTTCGGAGATCGATGCCGCCGTCTTTGCCAACGTGGTGAAGCAGGATCACGAGCGGCTGCTCATGATCATGGCCCTGGACGTGAGCGCCGAAGAGAAGTCCAGGCGGGAACTGAAGCTGTCCGAGGAGCGGTTCTCCAAAGCCTTCAACTTCAGTCCGCTGGGCATGCTCATTACGCGGGCGTCAGACGGATTGTTCATCGAAGCGAACCCGGCCAATGAGCGGGTGATCGGATGGTCTCAGGACGAACTGAAAGGACGCACATCCGTTGATGTTGGCGTGTGGGTGAGCGACCAGGACCGCAAGGAGTGCTTGCAGACCATGCGTCGCGACGGGCGCCTGCAAGGCTACGAGACCCACATGCGCACCAGGCGGGGTGATGTGGTTCCCGTCCGAATCTGGTCGGAATTCATTGAAGTGGAAGGAGAGGTCTGCTCCCTGTCTTTCACCCTCAATGTGGCCGAGGAAAAGCGTCGTCAACAGACCCTGATCAACCTGGCCGAAGGCGTGTCATCGCACACAGGTGAAGCCTTCTTCCGGTCGTTGGCGGAACACCTGGCCGCCGGCACCGGAGCCCAGGGTGTGGTGGTGGCTGAACTGACAGGACCGCACGATGCCCAGACCCTGGCCCTGCTGTCCGACGGGCAGCTCAAGCCCAACCGCCCCCTGTCGCTTGTGCATACCACCTACTCCCGCGTGCTGGGCGTCAACGACGTGGTGTCCCTGGATCTGTCCAGCGGTCAGATCCTCCAGAGCACGCCACCCTTCAATCCGGGCAAGGCAGGATCGATGGCTGGCATGTCGCTGCGCGACCCCGATGGCACGGCCATCGGGTTGCTGGTGGCCGTCTGGGACGAGGCCTTCAATCCAAGCGAAGAGACACATGCCCTGCTCCAGATTTTTGCCAGCCGCTGCAACGCGGAACTGGTGCGTCTGCGACGAGACCGCGAAATCCTCAGGCTGCAAGCCACGCTGGAGCAGCGGGTTCAGGAACGAACGCAGCAGTTGCAGTACCTCAACCAGGAGCTGGAAACGTTCTCCTATTCGGTTTCCCACGACCTCAAGTCGCCGCTGCGCTCCATTGACGGCTTCTTGCACCTGCTGCAGGAGCAGCTGGCGGGCAAGATCACCGAACAGGACGACGAGCTGATCCAGCGGGTGATGGGCTCGGTGACGCGAATGAACAGCCTTATCAACGACCTGTTGTCGCTGGCCAGGGTCAGCCAAGGCAGGCTCCAGCGAACCCGGGCAAACCTGAGCGAGCTGACCATGGATGTGATTCGGCGTGAACGTGACCGGGACCCGACGCGGGAAGTGGAGGTCCGCGTCGAGCCGGACCTGTTCGCCAATTGCGATCCGCGCATGGCGCACATCGTGCTGGAGAACCTGATCGGCAACGCATGGAAGTACACCCGCCACACTGAACATCCCTGTGTGGAGTTCGGCCGGTGGCAGAACAGCACAACCGGCCAATCCGGCTTCTACGTCCGGGACAATGGCGCCGGCTTCGACATGGCCCGAGCCGACCGCCTGTTCAAACCCTTCACCCGGCTGCACACCGGCACCGAATTTGAAGGATCAGGTATCGGTCTGGCCACCGTCCGGCGCATCATTGAGCGCCATGGCGGTCAGATCAAGGGCGAGGGACATCCGGGTCAGGGTGCCACGTTCAGCTTCACTTTCGGCGTCGAGACCGCCTGAGCCACGACCTTCAGTGGCTGTGCGCCAGCCCGCTGACCACGGTCACCAGTCCGATGCCCGCCAGCAGCCAGATCACCTGCGCAGCTGTCTCATGCAGGCTCAGGCGCTTCTGCAGCTGCGGAATCAGGTCGGCCAGTGCGACATAGACAAAACTGCTCGACGCGGCCACCAGGAAGTACGGCAGCCAATCGTCCAGGCGGCTGAGCAGCAGGTACCCCACCAGCCCCCCCAGGGCGGTCACAGTGCCGGCCAGCGACACCTTGACCAACGCGGCACGCGCCGTGCCGGACGTCTGGCGCAGCACCACCAGGTCACCCATGTGGTGGGGCACCTCATGTGCCAGCACCGCCAGCGCGGCCACCACGCCCAGGCGCAGGTCGGCCATGAAGGCCGACGCGATCAGGATGCCGTCACCAAAGGCATGCACACTGTCGCCGGCCAGCACGGCCCAACCGCCCGAGCGGCGCTCTCCACCATGGTGATGGTGGTGCCCGTGACCATGCGTATGGCTGTGCTGGTGACTGGCGTGCGTGTGGACTTCGTCCGGCCCATGGTGATGTTCATGCCCATGGTGCCAGAGCTCCGCCTTGTCCAGCAGAAAGAAGAACACCAGGCCCGCCAGCAGCAAGGCAAACAGTTCGTGGGCACCGGCGGCACTTTCGAAGGCCTCTGGCAACAGGTGCATGAAGGCGGTGGCCATCAGGGCACCGGCGGCCAGACTGAGCATGTGCTGGGTGAAACGCGCCAGCATGGCAAAACTCAGAAAAGCGGCCAACCACACGCTGCCGACTCCGGCGGCCACGGTTCCGATCAAAATCGCAATCAGGGTCATGTCAAGGACTCAAACGGTCAACCGCCCGGGGCGGACACGCACAAAAAAGGGGCCGCATGTTGCGACCCCGCTGCACTGGTACCCTGACGACCCGAGGTATTCAGGCCACCCCGTGTTGCTGGAACCAGGCCAGCGCTCTCTTCCAGCCATCTTCGGCCGCCTCGCGGCGGAAACTGGGCCGGTAGTCGGCGTGGAAAGCATGGGGTGCATCCGGATAGACCACAAAGGTCGAGGCACGGGCTGCGGCGTTGCCTGCCGCCAGCGCAGCCTTCATCTTATCAACCGTGTCAAGTGGTATGCCGGTGTCAGCCGCGCCATACAAGCCCTTGACCGGGCCGTGCAGCTGAGCGGCCACATCGACAGGGTGCCGGGGCGTGAGTTCGCTGACCGGTCCGACCAGCCGACCGTACCAGGCCACACCAGCCTTGACCGCCGGATTGTGGGCCGCATACAGCCAGGTCTGACGGCCACCCCAGCAGAAGCCGGTGACCCCAAGCTTGCTGGTGTCGCCGCCATGGGCCGCCGCCCATTTGACGGTGGCATCCAGGTCTCCCATCACCTGGGCATCGGGCACTTTGGAAATGACTTCGGCAATCAGCTTGGCAATCTCGCCGTAGCTCTGGGCGTCACCCTGGCGCACGAACAGTTCAGGCGCGATGGCCATGAAGCCGGCACGGGCGAAGCGCCGTGCGGTGTCTGCGATGTACTCGTGCACACCGAAGATCTCGGACAGCACCAGCACCACCGGCAGACCGGTCTTGCCGGCCGGGGCCGCGCGGTATGCCGGCATCGAAAAGCCGTTGACATCGATCGTCACCTCGCCGACGGTCAGTCCGTCCGACGGAGTCTGGATGGCGGTCTGGGCCATCAGGGGCGCTGCAGCAGCGGCGTACCCCACGCCGAGCGCCGCCTTGAGCGCGGTGCGGCGGGTGCTGCCCTTCTCGGTTGAGCTGCCAGGCAGCAGCGCAGACAGGTCCTGTTGCAAAGAGTCGTTGAGCATGGCGCTTGTCTCCTTTGGTGGCTGGAACGCTGGAAGACCTGAAAACCGAAGCGAAGTTCAAGCCGGGTTAGGACGCCGGTGACGAAAGTCGCTCATCTAATGCGCCTGGTCCCAGTTGGCACCGGCGCCCACTTCAGCCAGCAGTGGCACCTTGAGTTCGGCGACCCCCGCCATCAGGTGGGGAATCTCGGCCCGCAGCCAGTCCAGTTCGGTCTCGGGCACCTCGAACACCAGTTCGTCGTGGACCTGCATGATCATTTTGGTGGCCTTGCCGCGCGCATCCAGCTCCTTCTGCACGGCCACCATGGCGAGCTTGATCAGGTCGGCCGCCGTGCCCTGCATGGGCGCATTGATGGCCTGACGCTCCAGCGCGGCGAGCTTGGCACCCTTGGCGTTCCTGATGTCGGGCAGCACAAGCCGGCGACCGAACACGGTTTCCACATAGCCACGCTCCTTGGCCAGCACACGGGTGTTGTCCATGTACTGTTTGACGCCGGCAAAACGGGCGAAATAGCGGTCGATGTAGGTCTTGGCGGCCGCGTTCTCGATGCCAAGAGACCTGGCCAGGCCGAAGGTGCCCATGCCGTATATCAGGCCGAAATTGATGGTCTTGGCATAGCGTCGCTGTTCGCTGCTGACCTGTTCAGGTTCGATGCCGAACACCTCCGCTGCCGTGGCCCGGTGCACGTCCTGCCCTTCGTGAAAGGCGCGCAGCAGGGCCTCATCGTCACTCAGGTGGGCCATGATGCGCAGTTCGATCTGCGAGTAGTCGGCACTGGCAATCAGGTGTCCCGGCGCGGCCACGAAGGCCTCGCGCACTCGGCGGCCTTCGGGTGTGCGGATGGGAATGTTCTGCAGGTTGGGGTCGTTGCTGGACAGGCGTCCGGTGACGGCCACGGCCTGGGCATAGTGGGTGTGCACGCGGCCGGTTCGGGGCAATGCCAGTTGAGCCAGCTTGTCGGTGTAGGTGCCCTTGAGTTTGGACAGGCTGCGATGCTCCAGGATCTTGGCGGGCAAAGGATAGTCTTCGGCCAGCTTTTCCAGCACCTCCTCATCGGTGCTGCGGGCGCCGGTGGCGGTTTTCTTGATCACCGGCAAGCCAAGTTTGTCGAAGAAGATCTCACCCAGCTGTTTGGGGCTGCCCAGGTTGAAGGGCTGACCGGCAATCTCGTAGGCTTCCTGCTCCAGCGCGAAAATGCGCTGGCCCAGCTCATGGCTCTGCCTGGCCAGCGTGGGGGCGTCGATCAGCACGCCGTTGCGCTCGATGCGGTAGAGCGCTTCACTGCTGGCGATCTCGAGCTCGTAGATGAACTTCAGCTTGGCATCCTGCTCGATCTGTGGCCACAGAACGCGGTGCACATCCAGCGTCATGTCGCTGTCTTCGCAGGAATACTCGGCGGCCCTGGCCACGTCGACCTGGGCAAACGGGATCTGGTGCGCACCTTTGCCGCACAGATCTTCGTAGTTGATACCGGTGCGGCCCAGGTGGCGTTCGGCCAGGCTGGACAGGTTGTGCGGCTTGTGCACCTCCAGCACATAGCTCTGCAGCATCGTGTCGTGCGCGTAGCCCTGCACTTCGATTCCGTGGTTGGCAAACACATGGCGGTCGTACTTGATGTGCTGCCCCAGCTTCTGCCTGGACGGGTTCTCCAGCCAGGGTTTGAGTCGGGCAAGCACCTCATCGAACGGCAACTGGTCGGGCGCGTCCGGGCCGGCGTGCTTGAGCGGAATGTAGGCGGCTTCGCCCGGCGTCACGCTGAAGCTGATGCCGACGATCTGCGCCACCATTTCGTCCAGCGACGTGGTCTCGGTGTCGATGGCGGTGAGTTCCGAGGCCTCCAGCTTCGCCAGCCAGCGGTCGAATGCATCCCAGCCAAGAATGGTTTCATAGCAGAGACTGCTCGCCCGGGGCACCTCGGCCGGTTCGGAGAACAGATCCTCGGTGGCACCGGACGGGGCAGCAGGAGAAGGCGCCGCCGTTTCATCTCCTGCGAGTGACTTGGCCAGGCCCTTGAACCCATAGGTTTCGTAGAAGACTTTGAGAGGCTTCTTGTCGGGCTCGCCCATTCGGATGGCCTCCAATGCTGGCAAACCCGGCACCCATCCATCAAGATCGCAGTCGGTCTTGATGGTCAGCAGTTGCCGTGCCACGGGCAGCCAGTCCAGCGACTGCCTCAGATGCTCGCCCACGGCCCCCTTGACCTGGTCGGCCTGCTCGATGAGCCTGTCGATGGATCCGTACTCCTGCAGCAGCTTGACGGCTGTCTTGGGGCCGACCTTGTTCACACCCGGCACGTTATCCACCGGGTCACCCACCAGCATCTGGTAGTCCAGCATCAGGCTGGCCGGCACACCGAACTCGGCCTCCACCCCGGCCAGATCGCGCTTCTTGCCACTCATGGTGTCCAGGATGGTGATGTCTTCGTTCACCAATTGGGCGAGGTCCTTGTCGCCGCTGCTGATGAGCACCTTGATGCCCTGCCGCGCTGCTGCGACCGCCAGCGTGCCGATCACATCGTCAGCCTCCACGCCGGGCACATCCAGCACCGGCCATCCCAGCAGGCGAACCACCTCGTGGATGGGCGCAATCTGGCTGCGCAGGTCGTCGGGCATGGGACTGCGCTGGGCCTTGTATTCGGGATAGATCGCATCGCGAAAGGTCGGCCCCTTGGCGTCAAAAACGCAGGCTGCATAGGTCGGCGGAAAGTCGCTGCGCAGCTTCTGCATCATGTTGATCATGATGCGGATGGCACCGGTTTTCTGGACGGCGCCATCGGGCAACGCAATGCTCATGGCATCGCCACCGGCGAAGAAGGCACGGTACAGGTAACTGGATCCATCGACCAGCAGCAGGGTGGGTGCGGAGGCAGCGGTATCGGACATGGCGCCATTGTGGGGTATTTGCGTCAGCCCCCGCCCCGGCGAATCGCAACGCGGGGCTCAGCCGGTGCACAAAGTCCCTTCAAGGGCGACTTGCCTACAATAGAGGCATGCGTGCGCGTTTCACCCCCGTCTTGCTGGCCGTTGCGGCCCTCACTTTTCCCTGGACTGCCCTGGCCCAGGCGCCGCAAGGCGAGTCGGCGGAGCTGGTGCGCTCGCCGACAGACCGCATCGAGCGCATCACACATGAAGACGCGCTGTCCCGCGTGGACGAACTGCGGGTGGGCGGTCAGACACAGCGCATCGAGGTGCAGCCCAAGACCGGTACCCCGGGCTACCAGATCGGCACCCGCCAGGGACCGGCCGACCAGGGTTCGTCACAAGGCACGGGCAGCGCCGGTCGCAGCAGCTGGCGCCTGTTGAAGTTCTGACCGGGCCAGCGCATGGCCGTCTACACCGAAGTCCGCTTCGAAGAAGCCGCAGCCCTGCTGCACGAGCTTGACCTGGGTGACCTGACCGAATTGCAGGGCATCAAGGGTGGTATCGAGAACACCAACTATTTCGTCACCAGCGAACGCCAGGGGCAGACCCTGCAGCATGTGCTGACGGTGTTCGAGCGCCTGGGATTTGAGCAGCTGCCGTTCTACCTGCAGCTGATGAAGCACCTGGCCAACCGCGGCATCCCCGTGCCCAACCCGGCCACCACGGCGTCGGGCCAGATCCTGCACAGCATCCAGGGCAAACCGGCCGCTGTCGTGGACCGCCTCCGCGGCCACAGCGAGCTGCGGCCCCAGGCTCACCATTGCCGGGCAGTCGGCGCCATGCTGGCCCGAATGCACCTGGCAGGGCAGGACTTTGACATGCACCAGATCAACCTTCGTGGCCTGGCCTGGTGGAACGAGACCGTTCCGGTGGTGCTGCCGTTTCTGGATGACTCGCAGTCCCGGCTGATACGCAGCGAACTGGCCTACCAGAACCATGTGGCGTCTACTGCCGCCTTCAAGGCGCTGCCGCGCGGCCCCATCCATGCCGACCTGTTCCGCGACAACGTGATGTTCGAGGGCGAGGCACTGACCGGTTTCTTCGACTTCTATTTCGCCGGCTGCGACAGTTTCCTGTTCGACATTGCGGTCTGCCTCAACGACTGGTGCGTGCTGCACGGCGATCCTGCCGTGGACGGGCAACCTGTCCCGTCGCTGGCCCGGTCCTTTCTGGCATCGTATGAGTCGGTGCGGCCACTGGCTGCCGCAGAGCACCAACTGTTGCCTGCCATGCTGCGCGCGGGAGCCTTGCGTTTCTGGATTTCCCGGCTGTGGGACCTGCACCTGCCACGGGAGGCCAGCATGCTGCAGCCCCACGACCCCACCCATTTCGAACGCGTGTTGCGGGCCCGCCTTCCGAACGCCGGCACCGTCAGCGGCGTCCCGGCACCCGGTCCACAGGAAGCGGCCACGGCATGAGACTCCATCCTGTTCCTGCTTCACAGGGCCTGAGCTGGGTCAAGCTGGGTGCCCGCACCTTCTTCCGCCAACCACTGGCGATGGCAGGACTGTTCTTCATGTTCATGGCGGTGGTGTCGGTGCTGTCAGTGATTCCAGTGCTGGGTTCGCTGCTGGCGATCACCCTGGTACCTGCCGCCACCATCGGGTTGATGGCCGCCAGCCGCGAAGCCCACGAAGGCCGCTTTCCCATGCCCACACTGCTGATCACCGCCTTTCGGGGTGGTTTGGTCAAGGCCAGACCCATGTTGCTGCTCGGTGTGGTCTACGCCGTGGTGCTCACGGTCCTCATGGGGCTGGCCACGCTGGCAGCGCCTTCCGATGTGCCGGCCATCGGACCGGACACCGAAGTCACCCCCGAGATGCTGCGCCAGGCCATGTTCGGCCCGGGCATGCTGGTGATGATGTTGCTCTACATCCCGGTACTGATGGCCTTCTGGCACGCCCCGGCCCTGGTGCACTGGCATGGGGTATCGCCCGCCAAGAGCCTGTTTTTCAGCGCCATGGCCTGCTGGCGGAACAAGGCAGCCATGCTGGTCTACGGTGCCGGCTGGGTGGGCGTGTTCCTGCTGGGCGGTCTGGCGATCAGTTTCCTGGCCACACTCATGGGTGGCGCGCAGGCCCTGGGCATGTTCATGTATCCGGCGGTCCTTTTGCTGGCCGCCATGTTCCATACCTCGGTCTACTTCACGTTCCGGGACAGCTTCGACACGGCCGACGAGCCCCTGTCTGTGCCTGAAGAACCATGAGGAAATGAGAGAGACCCGGAACCTGGCACCTGAACGGGGTGCATGAGGTCGAGGGTTTTCACGAAAGCGTCATCGCTCCTGCCGAAACTGGGTGTTTTGTTCAACCCAGGAGAAGCAAATGGCACAGTCCATCCGCGATGATGACGGCACGTCCAACCCCACCCCCACCCTTTCGCTGACCGAACTGGTCGATCAGGCGATCGCCCGCGACCCGCAACGCCGGCGCCTGCTCAAGACCGGCATGGGATTGGCCGCCCTGCCCTTCCTGACCGGCCTGGCCGCCTGTGGTGGTGGTGAGCTGGAGGAAGCCCTGGGCAAGGGAACCGGTGGCAAGGGCCCGGGCAAGAAGGCCGGCGAGGCCATGCTGGGCTTCAAGTCCGTGCCGACCAGCAGCGGCGACGTCATCACCGTACCGGACGGCTATACGGCCGAGATCCTGAACCGCTGGGGCGATCCGCTGTTCGCCAACAGTCCCGACTTCCGCGGCGATGCCAGCGAGGGCTGGCAGGAAGCCGAGTTGCAGGTCGGCGACAACCACGACGGCATGAGCTTCTTCCCCTTCATGGTCAAAGGCAAGGAAAGCAGCGACCAGGGACTGCTGGTGCTCAACCATGAATACATCAACCCTGAGTATTACTATGCACCCGAGCTGCCGGCTGGCGCTGGCGCCTGGTACGAGCCCTTCACCTTCGACAAGGTCAAGAAAGGACTGGCCGGCCACGGTATCAGCGTGATGGAAGTGCGTCGCCAGAAGAATGGCCAGTGGACGTACATCAAGGGCTCGCGTTACAACCGCCGGATCACTGGCTACACGCCGATGGAGATCACCGGACCGGCGCGCGGTGCCGATGCGATGAAGACCTCTGCCGACCCGGCCGGCACCGAGGTGCTGGGCACGCTGAACAACTGCGCCAATGGCCAGACACCCTGGGGCACCTACCTGACCTGCGAGGAAAACGCCAACGGATACTTCGGCTGGAACGGTACACGCAGCCGCACACCCGCCGAAGCCCGCTACGGCTACAGCCAGACTGGCTTCGGCTACATGTGGCACACGCAGGACCCGCGCTTTGACCTGAATGCCAACCCCAACGAACCCAACCGCTTCCACTGGGTGGTCGAGATCGACCCGTTCGACCCCACCAGCAAACCCAAGAAGCGCACCGCCCTGGGCCGCTTCAAGCACGAGAACATCGAGATCGTGGTCGGCAAGGACAACACGGTGGTGGCCTACTCGGGCGACGACGAACGCGGCGACTACATCTACAAGTTTGTCTGCGACCGCAAGCTGGTGCCCGGGAACAACGCCAAGAACCGCGACATCCTCGACAGCGGCACGCTGTACGTGGCGAAGTTCGGCGTCGGTGAGGTGGCCGGCGATGGGCAAGGCACCGGCGAGTGGATTGCCCTCAAGCACGGCCAGAACGGCCTGACGGTGGAAAACGGCTTCGCCGACCAGGCCGACATCCTGGTGCGCACCCGCATGGCCGCCGACTTCGTGGGCGCTACCCGCATGGATCGCCCGGAGTGGATCGCCGCGAACCCGAAGAAGCTGGGCGACGTGTACATCGCCCTGACCAACAACACGGCACGCACCGCCGCCACGGTCGACGAAGCCAACCCGCGCGCCTCCAACGCCTGGGGCCACATCCTGCGCTGGAGCGAGACCAAGGGCGATCCGAAGTCCCTGAGTTTCACCTGGGACATCTTCCTGCTGGCCGGCAACCCGGTGGCCTTCCCGGACCGCACAGACCCGCGCTCGGGCACCCCGAACATCACCGCGGACAACATGTTCAACTCGCCCGACGGCCTGTACTTCGACAAGAGCGGCCGTCTGTGGATCCAGACCGATGGCTCGTTTGCCAACACCGGAAACTTCCAGGGCCAGGGCAACAACCAGATGCTCGCCGCCGACGTCGAGACCGGTGAGGTGCGCCGTTTCCTGGTCGGTCCGTCGGGCTGCGAGATCACCGGCCTGGCGTTTTCTCCTGACCGCAAGACCATGTTCGTGAACGTGCAGCACCCGGGTGAACTGGGCTCTCACCCGAACCGGCCGGCGGGCTATGGTGATGAGCAGATTGCCCGTGACCCGACCGCCTTTTCCATCTGGCCCGCAAGCCAGGCCAACCCGCCGGCCAACCGCGCCGACGCCGGCCGGCCGCGCTCGGCCACCGTGGTGGTGCGTCGCAAGGACGGCGGGGTGATCGGCGCCTGACGCTCCTTTGCTTTAGCAGGCTGCTGAAATACCTCATAGGCAAGTCGCTCGAAACGGTGTGTCGTGGCACAGTAGGGGCACATCCCGTCACCTCGAAACGACTCCCTCATGCGCGGCGCTGACACCTACACCGAAGGCCTGTT